>Ga0194120_10000002_pt1 | contig 551056 bp, 430 predicted proteins | sample TA2MahCa65mmetaG_FD_148642 | JGI IMG/M metagenome (GOLD analysis project Ga0194120, IMG submission 148642) | Freshwater microbial communities from Lake Tanganyika, Tanzania - TA2015019 Mahale Deep Cast 65m | ecosystem: Environmental > Aquatic > Freshwater > Lake | place: Tanzania: Lake... | reverse complement strand
AACCTCACCGCAAAATAATGGGAAAGGAATCTCGGTCGACGGAGGAGAATGACGAACTGCAGGCTCGAAATCAAGTCCACAGACACACCACACCGCCCTTTCCCGGCGAATTGTCAATCAGCCCAGCCCAATCGACCGCAAAAACTGCACACCGCTCAACATCGTCGCCGCACACTGTATTGCCTCATAAATCGCTTCGTCAGCAACCCCCATCTGACGCACCCTGGCCACATGAGCAGAAGTGCAGGGCTTGCAACTGTTAATGTCACTCAAACTCAAACTGATCAGCTCCACCGTCGTCTCGTCCAGCGATGTCCCCTGAAAAGTGTGAGCCCGCAAACCGACTCCCATTCCGTTAAAAACATCTGTCCCGCTGATATCCCGGAACTTGAACAGGACATTGTACATCGAATTCGTGGCGCCCACCGCCAACGCCTCCGACAACTCCACCCGACTGACACCACGCGACTCCGCAAAAGTTGCCAGATAATCCAGCCAGCGACCACTGCCACCCTGCCCCGCCACCGCCGCTGCTATCAGCAGCTTCCGCTTCTCATCCAGCTTCCCCGCCGACAGCACAAACTTCCGAAAATTCATAAAAAAATCGTGCAAAAACGCCGGAACAGACGCGAAATAGCTGAAAATTTCCGGAATTTCTGCAACCCCCAGCACCTCCCGAATTCGCTCGTAAGCCTGCGCAACCTTGTCCTCAGCCCGCTCAGAACTCACCGGCTCAACAAATGCCATACCTCACCCCCCTGCCTCAAAAAAGCAGCCAAAACCGGCAACCGAACGCCATCCCCACTCCACCATCATGGCAGAAACGTGAAAAATGCAAGCCAAACGAACTCCCAGCCACGGACTTTTTCCACGGTGAAGCCAGACCGCACAGCTTCCCCAGACTCATTGCTTTCCCGGACCTGAAAATCAGTTATGAATGCTCCGGGTTCCCTGTAGCAGCGTCCGATAACGCACAACAGTGCAAATCGTCGGCGGAATGCCGTAAGTTCCAGTTTGACAAGCGTTTATCGGCAATCTTTGCCGGTGCCCTTGTCTTGACAAACTGATAATCCGGCGCTAATTTCCGCATTCCAGCGGGGTCCGCCCCGCAACCACGACAACAGCAAGCGAATGGAGTCGCTTATGTCCGCAGGTACGCATAGTGCCTCCTCAGAGGATTCAGGGGCCCCCGTGCCCTTTATTGATCTCGTCGCCCAGCACGCCACAATTCGCGACGAAGTCCGGGCCGCTGTGGATCGCTGTTTCGAAACTCAGACCTTCATCCTCGGCGATGAAGTACTGCAGCTGGAAAAGGAAATCGCAGCCTACTGCGGAGCCAAACACGCAATCGGCTGCGCCTCTGGCACCGATGCACTCATTCTCGCGTTGCTCGCCGCTGGCGTAAAACCCGGCGATGAAGTCATCACCAGCCCCTTCACTTTCTTCGCCTCAGCCGGAGCCATACACCGCATCGGTGCTGTCCCCGTGCTGGTCGATATCGATCCCGTCAGTTTCAATCTCGACCCGCGCTGCGTCGAAACTGCGATCACCTCTCGCACCGCCGCAATCATGCCCGTACACATCTTCGGACAGTGCGCGGAAATGGAACCACTCTGGAAACTGGCCTCCGCATATGATCTGCCCATCATCGAAGATTCTGCCCAGGCCATCGGGGCGGAATACCGCGGTGAACGCACAGGATCGCTCGGGAAAATCGGCTGCTTCAGCTTCTTCCCCACCAAAAATCTCGGCGGTGCCGGGGATGGTGGCATCATGACCACTCAGGATGATGACCTCGCAACCAGACTGCGACGCCTGCGAGTCCACGGGGATGCCGGTGGATACAATCACGTCGAAGTCGGCTTCAACAGTCGACTCGATTCACTCCAGGCCGCTGTGCTGCGAGTCAAGCTGAGACACCTTGACAAATGGACCGCCGGAAGGACCACCAACGCCGAACGCTACGCTGAACTGATCTGCAGCAGTGGCCTCGATGATGTCGTCACTCTGCCCACCACCCTGCCAGATCGCCGACACGTCTTCAATCAGTTCACCATCCGCATCACCGGGGGGCGGCGAGCAGAAGTGATGCAGTCACTCAAAGAACAAAAAATCGGCTGCATGGTCTATTACCCCATCCCGTTGCACCTGCAGAAATGCTTCGCCTGCCTCGGTTACAAACCAGGCGATCTGCCCGAAGCCGAACAGGCCGCCAGCGAAGTCCTGTCACTGCCCATCTACGCAGAACTTCCGCCAGTACACCTGGAACGAGTCATCTCGGGACTGTGCGAGGCACTGGACCGCAAAGCCACACTGCCCTTCCCGGCAGCAGCCGAACGACAAGCCCGTAAAGCCGCCTGATCAAACCGGATCAGACCGCCAGCGACAGGCAATCTTCGCAAACCCCACTCAGCCCGCCGGACAACCGGCGGGCTTTTCGCTGCGTTCCCCCACTGACCACTGACCCGTGCGTTTCCCTTCGCGGCTTCGCGTGAGCCCTAAACTGCCTGCAAAGCCCCCGCCCCATTACGGCGATCTCCAGACGCTCCAAACGCAGAGGACAGATCTCGGGCTGGAAAGCCCGAGCTACGGAAATCGCCGCCCACTGACTACTGCCCACTGACTACTGCCCACTGACTACTGCCCACTGACTACTGCCCACTGACTACTGCCCACTGACTACTGACTACTGACTAACCTGCCGGCTTCCGAGCAATCACAGCAACCCGCGTGAACTTGGCCGGCAAATGCACCAGACTCAGGCGAGTCAGCTTGACGGAGCACCCGGATTCACGCAACACCTGCTGCATCAGCGACAAAGCAATATTCGAATAGCTGTAACGACGCGACACAAATTTCCCCGTCGGACTCTCCGACATCTCAAGATTTAAAAGAGTTCCCCCCGGAGCCAGCAGACGCACCAACTCTTGCACCGATGATTCCGTCGACGACGCATATCCCACCACCGCACCCACACAAATCAAATCAAAACTGCCAGCCGCCAGCTCCACCAGCTCGCCATCAGACAACTGCAGACGACCTGGGTGCGAAATATCGCTGACCCCCACAGTGATCCGCCGCACATCCAGACCACGCTTCACACCGTTCGCGACTGTCGTCTGCAAAAATCGCGGCTCCAAATCGGTCGATGTCAGTACCGATCCCGGAAATCGCTCCAGAAAATGCAGCCCCAGCATCCCCGTGCCGCAACCCGCATCCAAAATCCGCACCTGTCCCGATAACTCAAGCTCTACGCTTCGCAAAAACCGGTCAATGCTGCGTTCATATCCCAGCGACTTCATGAAGAAATTGTACACGTTGGTACTGCGATAAAGTCGCGATTTCAGCATCACGCTGCTTCCGATTTATGCCTGCCCGAGCCAGGTTATTCGCCGCTGTTCACTCCACAAATCTGCCTGACCCCGATTCTCTCCCAAAACATTCAGTTTGGGAAGCCTGCTTCCCAAACATGCCATCCTTCTTCACCAGCAAATCCACGCCAGTCACCGCCTGATACCAATCTGGTACAGCAACACTGCATACTCATACGCCTGCTCCCGCAGCGATTCATAACGCCCGCTGGCACCGCCATGCCCGGCATCCATGTTGCACTTCAACAACAACACATTCGCATCCGTCTTCAGTGCCCGCAGCCGCGCCACATACTTCGTCGGCTCGTGAAACAGCACCTGACTGTCATTCAGCGATGTCGTCACCAAAATGGCCGGATAGTCCCGCCGACCGATATTGTCATAAGGCGAATACTCCAGCATGTACCGCCCAGCCTGCCGCTCCTTTGGATTGCCCCACTCCAAAAATTCCTGCACCGTCAGCGGCAAAGACTCGTCCAGCATCGTATTGATCACATCCACGAACGGCACCGCCAGATGCGCCACCCGACAAATATCCGGACGCAGATTCAATACCGCCCCAATCAACAGCCCGCCCGCACTGCCACCCTCAATCGCCAAACGCTCGCGAGCACCGTATTTCTGCTGCACAAGATGATCCGCGCAGGCAATAAAATCGGTAAACGAGTTCTTTTTCTTCATCAGCTTGCCGTCCAGATACCACTGGTAACCCAGATCCGAGCCACCACGAATATGTGCTAGCGCAAACACCACTCCCCGATCCAGCAACACCAGTCGCGATGCACTAAAGACAGGCTCCGTGCTGTACCCATAGCTGCCATAGCTGTACAGATACAGCGGCGCTGTGCCATCCCGCACCAGCCCCCGACGATACACCAGTGAAATCGGCACCTTCACCCCGTCCGCCGCCGTCGCTTCAATCCGCTCACTCACATAGTTCCCGCTCTCAAATCCCCCTGGTATCTCCGTCGCCTTCAATAACTGACGCTCCTGAGTCAACAGGTTGAAGGAATAGACAGATGCCGGAGTCACCAGACTAGTGTAAGTGAACTGCACCGTATTAGTGTCAAACTCCGGATTCGCCCCCAGCCCCGCCATATAGCTGGGCTCCGGGAATTCCACACGATATGACGCACCGCTGCCAAAGTTGTGCACACGCAACTGTGGATTCCCCGCCTCACGCTCCTCAATCACCGCAAAATTCCGGAACAGACTGAGTCCCTCCAGAAAAACGGACGGCTGAATCGCCTCAAAATCCCGCCAGTGCTCCGACCCACACCGCTCTGTGTCACAAACCATCCACTTGAAGTTGATCGCACCGTCCAGGTTCGTGCGAATATGAAACTGACCGTCCCTGTGATCCACCTGATACTCAACTCCCTCCTGCCGCGCAGCAATCACCCGAAATTCAGCAGTCGGAGTCGTACTGTCGAGGAAATGCTGCTCCGTCGTCGTGGAACTTTCAGATGTCCAAATCAGATATTTCCCGTCACGAGTCCTGTCGATGGCCAGCGTGTATAACTCATCCGACTCCTCATACACCAGCACATCGCTGCTAACCGGCTGACCCAGCACGTGGCGAAACAGCCTGTAAGCCCTCTTCGCCTCGTCCTCCACAATGTAGAACAAAGTGCGATTATCGGCTGACCAGGCAAAACCAGCGACCTTCACAAATCGGTCCTCCACCAGCCTCCCGCTGGCCAGATCCCGAATCGACAGATAATACTCCCGAAAACCTGTGATGTCCGTCAGCCACGCATACAGTTGTCCGTTGTCACTCACACCCGCAGGAACCGCCGACATGAACTTCTGACCCTCAGCCAAAACATTCACATCCAGCAGCAACTCCTCCGCTGACTCCATCGAACCCTTTCTGCGACAGTACAGCGGATACTGCAGCCCCTCCGCCGTTCGGCTGTAATACCAGTACCCACGCTCAAACACCGGCACACCCAAATCGGTCTGCCTAATGTGTGACAGCATCTCCTGATAAAGCGTCTCCGTTAACGGACCCAAATGCTGCGTCACTGACTCTCGGTAGGAATTCTCCGCCTCCAAATACCTGATCACGTCCGGATTCGTCTTGTCCTTCATCCAGAAATAAGGATCCTCCAGCGTCATGCCGTGAAAGACGGTGCTGTGAACCTTTATGGGGGCTACCGGAGCCTTCGGCGGAACTTCGTCTGTCACCGCCCACAACGCCAAAACCACGCTCAACAACAAATTCAACAGACTCATAACCACCTCCCGCACCAGCCGGACCTTCAAAATTAAACGACGAACCACGACCCGATTCACACCGCAAACATCTCACCCCTTACAGAGTTTTCGACAATGAAGTCCTGAAACTTTTTTGAGCGAGTCCTGCCGATGAGACACTCTCGCAAACGTTGCACCGCTAAATTCGTGCAGGACAACTGCACAAGTTCTGCAAACTATCAGATTTTTCATTAAAGGCGTTCACGAAATTCAAAGATATACAGTGGCATACAAAACTTCAGCGAGCGGGTTTACACCAGCGATGCACACTGTCAGAGCACTTGCAAAAAGGAGCTGACATGGGGCTTGAACTACGCTACCGCGGACGCATCAAAGACATCGACTGTATCGAACACTTTGAGCAGCAAATTGTTCGCATCGTCGCCGCCCTCGAGGGCTGGTCCATCCTCTGGCACTCACCCGATAGCCCTCAACCGTCACCAGTACGCGGCATCGCATTCCAGGTGCATCCAAATCAGCCGCTCGTTAGCCTGCTGATTGCCCCCTCCGGCGAACTGATCACTCTGCAAACCGCCGAAAGTTGCGAAATTGGCCAAACTACAGGCACGATCGAATGGTGTTCTGTCTCCACAGAACAGAGTGGTCAGGCTGGTCACTGCCTGCTGCTCACTGTGCTGGCTGTGCTGCAGCAACACTGGTTCCACGATCTCGAAGTCGAAGATTCCACCGGCCAGTGGCCTCGCATAGCCAACACTACCGAACAGCAGAAAATCGACCTCCTCATACAGGACAACACACTGTCCCCCACCTTCGACGAATGCCTGGCCACAATGCAGCCCGAAGACAGCCGCTGCTGCAGTGACTTCAGCGAAGCATGCGACGACGATGAAGATGATGTTGTTGATGACCAATGGGGCAATGATGACACCGCAATTCTTAAATCGGGTGGCCAGCCAGATGTCGCCAGCAGCGACAAAGATGCCTGCGATCCGACTCGGCTCAGACTTTCAGATGTCCCGCTCTGCGACAATCTTGGACTGCACGTCAGAAACCTGTATCGCTGGGCCTGCAAAACCCGCTGCATCTTCAGCACTATGTACGATCCCGATGACATTGTTGCCACTCGCGCACTGCTGATGATAGACCACCACTGCAACTGCACAGAAGAACTCCTGCCTCTCCGCTCCGCTCCCAACATCAACTGTCAAATCCAAAATCACCTGCAGAGGATCCTCTGGTTTGCCAGCTCCATGCAGTCCACCATCACACGAATGACAGATCAGCTCAAACTGGCCGAGCCGGGTACTGCCACAGCACACACCGATTTGAAATACCTCTGCCACAAAGTGCAGATGCTCCTTCACATCCAATGATCCACCGCAACTGTCACCCTCCCGCCTGGCCTCGACGTAACTGACTCAACGTCATTCGCTGCTGCAGTACCACCGCTGCTGACTCGTCACAAATCTGCAACCTTATCACCGGATCCGCAGCCGACCAGTCCACCAGAATGTTGCCGTAATTCGTATCAAACCAGGTCAAACCCACCCGGTAAGGATTAATCTCGTTCGCAAAACGCACACCGAGCTTCGTCAGATTCCCCGACGGCGCATTCAGACTGCTGCTGGTCGCCTCAAATAACGAATACCCGACTCCCTCCGCACCACCCGCCGGCAGCGACGCCAGCTCAGCCAGATGCCGGTCACCACTAATCAGCAATACCCCCTCCGCACCCGTCTCACGAATCAACCCAAACAGACGCTGACGCTCACGAGGAAAATTGCCCCACATTTCCCAGCCATGCTGATTCGACAACACCTGATAACTGGAACCGATCACTCGCAGCTCGGCCGGCTCCTGCAATTGCTGCTTCAGCCAGGACCACTGAGCCTCTCCAAGCACCGTGGCGGCAGGATCTTCGTTCGGCACGTACCGACCCCGATAACCGTCGCCCGGCTCCCGAGCCGCAAAGCCCTTCTTCAGCGGACTGCGAAAATAACGACAGTCCAGCAAAATCACCTGCACTCGCTGACCCACAGGACCATACACCCCAGACCAAAACACCCCCTCCCGCTGACGACGCGGATCCCCAGCCTCAGCACCCACAAAATCCAAAAATACCCGCTGCGATTCCACCCGATGCTCAAACTCAGCACCCGCATCGTCACGCCCATAATCATGATCATCCCACGTCGCCAGCACCGGACACACAGCACGCAGCTTCATAAACCCAGGCTGACGCTCCAGCATCCCGTACTTTTCACGCAAAACCTGCATGTCATTCGAATCCCCATAGATGTTGTCACCCAGCAGAATGAACAAATCCGGAGCTCCCGCGACAATCGCATCCCAAATCGGCTGCGGCTGATCCTGCTTCGCACAGGAACCAAAAGAAATCCGCTGCAGACGCTGCTGGCCCGCCACCGGCTGATTCCACACACACAACATCAACACACATCCCGGCACCAGCCATACCACTCGCCGTAATCCACTCATCACTGCACCCTCCCGCTCCGCCCGGACTTTGCACCGATCCGACAATCTGAAAGAATCCCTCCGGCGATACGCCCCACTTCGAACATCATGCTCCCGCATATTCTCACCCCAGCCGAAAATTGCAATTGTGAAACCCAGTGCCCCTCGACTGCTGCTGGCCATCGAATCCAGCTGCGATGAAACTGCTGCCGCTATTGTCCGCGAAGATCGCACTGTCCTGTCCAGCATCATCGCCTCACAGCATGAACTGCATCTGGACTGGGGCGGAGTCGTCCCGGAAATCGCCTCCCGCGCCCATGTAAAAAGAATCCTTCCCGTCATCTCCGCTGCACTCACACAGGCAGACTGTAAACCCGATCAGCTAAGCGCCGTCGCTGTTACCACCGAACCTGGACTGGTCGGCTCTCTCCTCGTCGGACTCACCGCAGCCAAAACCATCGCACTCACACTCAATATCCCACTCATCACCGTCAATCACGTCGAAGCCCACATCTACGCCTGCAGCATGGGACACAACACACCCACTTATCCCGGCATCGGCTTTGTCGTCAGTGGTGGCCACACCAACCTCTACGACTGCCGCAGCCCTGCCGACTGCCGACTGATAGGCGGCACAACCGATGACGCGGCCGGAGAAGCCTTCGACAAAGCCGCCAGAATCCTCGGATTGCCCTACCCCGGCGGACCGTCAATTCAGCAGGCCGCCGCAACCGGTAACCCCAGCCGATTTCGCATGCCACGACCGCTGCTGCACTCAGGCAAACTTGACTTCAGTTTCTCCGGACTCAAAACCGCCCTACTCTACGCTGCTCGCGGCATCCCCGGCCCCGATCAGCTCACCAGCACACCGCCCGAACTGGTCCCCGATCTGGCCGCAGGATTCCAGGCTGCCGCTATCGAAGTCATGGTCGAAAAATGCCGTCAGGCTCTCCGACAGCTGAATTACTCGCGTCTTTGCGTGGGGGGCGGAGTCGCTGCAAATGGCCCCTTCCGACAGGCTTTGCACACGATGTGCCGCAAAGAACACTTCGAAATGTTCATCGCACCCCCAGAACTGTGCACCGATAATGCCGCCATGGCTGCCATCGCATGGGAACTGCTCGCCGCAGGACGCACCGCCAGCCTCGCTGCTGATGTCCTGCCCGGACTCGTCCGCCCTGACTTCGGTCGGGGCAGGACAAAAAAATAAACCTGTTGCAGCTGCCCCACCCTAAACCCCAAACCCCTAGTCACACCCGAAAATCCACCCGCTCAGAACGCCACCTCAGCTCTCCCGCCCCCACAGCAAAGTCACCACACAACACACCCGCCAGACTGGTCTCTGCCAACAGCCGATAGCCCGCATAACTGGTGCACAGCCGCGGATTGATTTCCACAATCTGCAGCTCACCACCCTCCACAAACACAAAATCCACACCCAGCCAGCCTCGGAATCCACCCAGCAGAACCGCCAGCTGCCGCAGCGACACCAAAACCGCCTGCTGCAACTCATCCCCCGCCGGCAGACTGCCGCCCGTGTATCGAAACCTGCCCGAATCACACTCAATGCACTGCTCTCCAGCCGGCAACAACACCACACCAAGATCACCCCGACCAATCAGCGCCGCTGAACAATGCCGCCCCGACTGCAGTGGCTGAAGTAACCAAGTATAACACTCACTCAGAACACCATCCTGCACACTCTCACTCTCCAGTCTCACAGCCGCCAGCTGCTCGCGACTCAGACACAACAACTGCACGCCCCCGCAGCCACAGCCGTCACGAGGTTTCAGCACGTACAAAGCAGTATCGCAGGGCAAAACGCTGCACTCACCACCATCCCACAGCAGACCCGTACGCAGATCCAGACGGCCCGCCGCCAGACAGCCTACCAGTCGCTCAGCTGCCGCCTCCGTCAGCAACCATGTTTCAGGCGTCCGCAGATCATGAGCACCCAGCCAGACAGCCGTCGCCGCTTTATCACCAAACATCAGAGCCTGCTGCCACGACACATTCAGACTGGTCACGCCAGACCACATCCCAGACTGCAGTTGCTGTAGCCGCTGCACCAGCAGACCTGAAGACTCAGGAGCAATTGCCAGTGTCGCCGTGAAGTGAGTCGGACTGACAGTCGGACTCAGCAGCCACTGCTCCGGACCATCAGCCGACAATAACAACTCTACACCCGCCAGCCGCAAACTGTCACCCACCGCACCCGCCAATGCCTCAGACGACAACAGCGCCGATACTCGAGTCTGCGGCAGACACACCAGATCCCTCGCCAGCGACAACAACATCACCGCCGCTTCCTCACGCAGCGAAACAGGACTCGCCCCCCACATCCAGCCACACGACAACAGCTCTTCTACAATCAACAAATGTCGCATATGCGTCACCATTTGCCACTTCACTGACTACAAAACATGACGGAACTGCATGGCACCCCAAACGCCTGAAGCTGGCTCCGATCCTCATCCAACCCCCGGCGCCCGCATCCCCCCAACGCCCCCTCGTGCTCAACCACTGACTACTGACCTTTCCGTCTTCCTTCGCGGCTTCGCGTGAGCCAAACCGCCTGCAACTGACTGATCACTGATCACTGCCCCCCCTTCGCCTCACCCAAAAACACCGTATACTCGCCGAACTTATGAGCCTGCACGTGCTGAAAAAGCTGCTTCATCCGAGCCTCCTGCCACTCCACAGGCTTAGTCACAATCAACACCAGCCCCCCAGGTCGCAACGCTCGCCGCGCTGTCTGCAGAAACAACTCCGCTATCCGGAAATCCGAATAGTAAGGAGGATTCCCCAGCAGCAGATCCCACTGCCCCGCATCCGGAACCTGCCCCTCGGAATCCAGTTGAGTCCTGATCTGCAGCAGATTGTTCAGTTTCGCGGTCTGAGCCGCAGACTCGACTGCCCGCGCGTCACTGTCGATCGCCAGCACCTCAGCCGCCGGAAAGCTGACAGCCGCCGCTGCTGATACAGCCCCGCCACCACATCCCATCTCCACGATTCGCAGCACGTCCTGACCAGACTTTAAACCATCCCGTACCAGCGATAATGCTCGAATCAAAGCCCGCGCCCCGCCGTCCAGTCGACGATGACTGAACACGCCCGGCCGAGTCTCCACGACCAGCACACGATCCAGATGCCGAAAATCATAACGCGCCCGAAAACCCCTCAGCTTTTTCAGCTCTGCACTCTTCCACGCCGTAAACACATGCCCCCGCGGAAACTTCTGCTGCTCGACACGGCTGCACAAAGCCTTCAGCTGAGTATCAATCCAGTGCCCCTTCGCGGCATTCGTAGACACAATCAAACGACCGCCAGGGACCAGCCGAGTATGCAGTGACTGAAACAGCTCCTGCGCCACCTCTGAAGAATCGCCCGCCAGAGTCGGAAACAGAATCGTCTGGAACACTCCCGTCGGCGGATCTGACGCACAATAAATTGACACCCCGCCCGCACGCCCCGCATCACTGTGGAAACTGTTCAGCGTTCGAGCAAAAAAGTGTTCGGTGGTAAAGAATGAAAAACGCAGGTCCGGACGCAACTGACGCAGTTCGGATGCCAGACGAGTCCCATGAGTCAGGACGACCAGACACTCAGGACCCGTGATTCCCTCCGCCACCTGCAGAACCGCCCGGTCAGACCACGACTTCAGCGGACGCTCCTTCCGCACCTGCCCACGAAATCCGACACCACGACCACCAGCCCCGCGCCCCGATTCGTCAAAGTCCGTGTCGAAGTCCTCGTCGAGATCACCCTCGAAATCATCATCCGGACCCCCGTCGAACTCAAGCTCCATTTCGAGCTCCAGATCGTCGTCATCCTCATCCTCGTGGTTCCGCACCGCTCGCTTGCCCATGCCCGCTCACCGCCAAATTGCCAAAATCAAACCCCGCAAAAGCCGTCAGCGTGTCGCAGGTTCCGAGACCCACAGGTGGCCCCATAAACGCAGCCCACACGCGCCAACCACCGCGCACCAACAAAAAAACCCTCGAAAAACCACTGTTTTTCGAGGGTCCGCGGACGGGAGCCGGCAAAAATACGGCTAACTGGGCGATGAGGGACTCGAACCCCCGACTTCATCCTTGTAAGGGATGCACTCTAGCCAACTGAGTTAATCGCCCGGATCGTCGACACGTCAACCCTTTCGGCTGCACCGCCCCACAGTATGCAGACATCCTCTAAACTTGCAAGCTTCGATATCGCAGGTTTTCAGTGTTCGCAACGGGTTACATGGATCAAAGGGATTCCAGCGATCATGACCGTCCCGTCAGGACTGCTGACCCTGCTGACGCTGCTGCTCAGCCTGCTGGTCCAGAAACTGCTGCAACAATGCAGCCTGCTCAGGCGACTGACGTGACATCCGGTAAAAGGCAAATCCAAAACCAGTCACGATTGTCGCCGGCATGCCCAGCATAAACAAAATGCTCATCATGTAGGCCTGCGGACGACGCGACTCGGTCTCGTTCGCCGTCTTGCAGCCAGGACACGCCTGCACCCCGGTGGCAAGCGGACCCACGCCCAGCACCAAACCCGCCACCGCCACACACAGTAGTCTGCGTATCGGTTTCATCTGTTACTGCCCCGGTTCCCAGAAATCGGCACACCTCTCTCAAACTAACCGCAGTATTCCATGCAGATTCGACCGGGAAATCCACCGGAATTCGAACAATAACGGGGAATTCCCGCCGGCAGACTGCAAAAACAGTCGCCGCTCCAGCCAATTCGACCAGCACAGTCGCTCAGATTGCGTTGCCCGGCATGATAGCCGTAGGAGCCATCGTGCTCCACGGCCAGTGATACAGCATCCAGTAGATCACCACGCCTGTCACCGAGACAAAGCCCCAGATCGGCAAAGTAACCCGCGCCAGACGACGATGCTGCACCCAACGCTCTCTCCACGCCAGCCAAAATACCCGCAACGCCAGGGCCGGCACCGCCGCTGCCAGCAAGACATGCGGAATCAGGATCGAAAAATACAGCCACCTCGCCAGATCAGATCCCACAAATGCACGACCACGACGGCCCGTGTACGCATATAACGCTTCGTGGTAAGTCAAATAACATCCCAGAAATACCACCGACACCACAAACGCAGCGATCATGCAGTTGCGATGCTCAACCTTCCGACCTCGCAAAATCAACACATACCCTGCTACCAGCAAACAGAAACACGATGAATTCAGCGCTGCATTTAGTGTGGGCAGAAACTTCACCCAGTCCGGCAAGACCTGGTCGATCGCCCGGTTCTGCTCAGCTGCCGACTCAACCACCGCACCCGACACAGGCTCGTCAGTTGGCCCCGACTCCCCTGTCACACCCGCCACGGTGCCAGCACCGCCCGTTCCTGCCGCCGCACCCGCCCGCTCGTCACCACAAGCACCGTCTCCAACATCTTTCGGCTCAGCAGCACCGGACTTTTCCCCGTCATCCTCACCAGCAGGCAGCAAATTCAACTGCACATCCGGGTTCTCTCCCGTCGACTCCGTCGTCAGCAGCGGACCGGGCTTCGGAAATTCCTCCCGCCCTTCAATGACCCGCCGCAACTTCACCACGTCCTCCGGGACCGTCATCAGATATGTCGCGACCGGCAGACCAGCCTCATTCACCAGCACCGCACGATTGGTGTGAGCCACCTCAAACCCGGGCTTCCGCTCCGCACCCAGATTTGGCTGAACATACTGCACAAACCCACGACGAATCAGATCTTGAATCGACTGCTCGTCCCCTGTCAGAAATTTCCACCGGACCGGATCAGCCTGAAACGTCTCTCCATACTTCCGCAACACGTCTGCCGTATCATAGCTGGAATCCACCGAAAACGTCACAAATACAAAATCCGGATTCGACTGAGCAACACGCTTGTGCAGCAGAGAAATCTCGCGAGTAATCACGGGGCAGGTTGTCACACACCGCGTAAACACAAAGCTGGCCAGCCAGTGACGCCCCTTCAAACTGTCCAGACTGACTACCCCGCCCTGACACTCAGGGAACTCAAAGGCTGGTAACTGGCGAGTCGGGAAGCTGATCTTTACGGTCTTCGTCGATGCCACCACAGCATCGTCCGGCGCCTGAGCCCCCTCAGACTGCCCTGCCCCCTCTGCACTTGCTGCACCCGCTGCGGCAGCATCAGTTGACTGACGGCCCTGATCAGCCTGCTGCACGCGAAACACATACAGATAAGTCAGCAGCCCCAGAACCATCGCCCAGAGGACCGACCCAAGCACAAACGAGGCTGCAGACATCCCGGCGCGAGCCACTGCGGGGAACTGCACCCGCGAAATACCTGAGTCCACCCTCATCCGCTGCCCCCCCCCTCCAAAACATATCGTCGCGCCGCGATTGCCGACGCAACGGAAATTCTACACACGAGGCTGCCGGATCCTGCAAAAACAGGGGGTATTCCTGAGGCTCCTGCGGACAATCCAACGAACGGGAATTCTGACCGCCCACATTCCCAGCCATCAGCACTGACCCGGCCCCTGAATCAACTGACTGTCGAAATAATTGATCCCCATCCCCGCATCAATGACCAGCCCCTGGGCATTGATGCCGGAAGAACGAGGACTCAGCAGAAATGCCACCGCTGACGCAACCTCCTCAGTCTGCACCGCCTGCTTTCGCAAGGTCGCCTTTTCCGCAAACAGATAACTGTCCACATACCCGGGAATCCCGGCAGATGCAGATGTCTTCAATAACCCCGGACACACCGCGTTAAATCGTACTCGCGAAAACTGCGAAAAAGACTTCGCAAGAAAACACAGAGACGAATCCAGCGCCGCTTTGACTGGTGCCATGTAGCCGTAGTTCTCGGCTGCCATGCGAGTCGTCGAGATGGAGATCGTCACCACACTGCCAGTCTGCGGATCCAGTTGCTCACGAAACGCATTGCTCAACGCAATCAGGGAAAAACAGGAAATGTCCACAGCCTGCAAAAAGGCTGAGCGCGGCGTCTGATGGAATGGCATCCAGCCGGCCGAATAGTCAGCGAATGCCACCGAATGCACCATTCCATGCAGCACCGGAAACTGCGCGGTCACCGCATCACGCAGCCCATCAATCTGCGACTGCTCGGAAAAATCACACACATGAATCGGCTCGTCGGGAAACAACTTGCGCACCGACTGCGCACGAGACTCACTGCGGACAGACAACACCAGACGGGCACCAGCAGCCTTCAGCAAACTGGCCGTATGCCACGCCACACTCTTACGATTGGCAATCCCCGTTACAAGGATCGTCTTGCCGCTCAGCTGCAAAAAATCCATCAGAACCTCCGCTCAGCCACAGCCGCAGCTGCCACCTGTAAACAGCTGCCCTCGCAACCCAATCCGAGGCGACCACCCTCGCCCCCATCAACACTGGGGTGTCAGTAACATCTCCCCTCGCCCACACCCGGGGGGAGAGGGGTCGAGGGTGAGGGGGCAAACTCCATCAAAAAAACTCACTGACCACTGACCACCTCACCGATTCAATGGCTTAAATCGCCCGGCGACCGGACGGTCGGCCGCTTCTCCCAGTCGCTCACCACGCTGCTGCTCGTAAATCCGATAGTTGCCCTCACACCAGACCACAGTACCATCACCCTCAAATGCCAGAATATGAGTCGCAATGCGGTCGAGAAACCAGCGGTCGTGACTGACCACCACCGCGCAGCCACCATAGGTCTCCAAACCCTCTTCAAGGGCTCGCAGAGTATCCACGTCGAGGTCGTTCGTGGGTTCGTCCAGCAGCAGCAGATTTCCACCTGATCGCAACAGCTTCGCAAAATGCACGCGATTCCGCTCACCACCCGACAACTGCCCCACAAACTTCTGCTGGTCGGAACCCTTGAAGTTGAAACGACCACAGTACGCACGCGCGTGAATTTTTGAAGACCCAACCTCCAGCAAGTCATGGCCCCCGGAAATTTCCTGGTACACTGTCTTCGAACCGTCCAGCGAATCCCGCGACTGATCCACATACGAAATATCCACCGTCTCACCAATCTTCATGGTGCCGCTGTCCGGCTTCTCTGCACCGATGATCATCCGAAACAATGTCGTCTTGCCAGCACCATTCGGCCCAATCACCCCCACAATTCCGCCCGGGGGCAAATCAAAACTCAACCCGCGAAACAACTCGCGATCACCAAATCGCTTCGACAAATTCTCGGCCTTCACCACCAACTGTCCCAGCTTCCGACTGATCGGAATCTGAATCTGAGCCGCATCGTCACGCTCGTCGTACTGCTGTGCAGCCAGCTCGTTGTAACGCTGCAGACGCGCCTTGTTCTTTGTCGCTCGAGCCTTCGGGGACATCCGCACCCATTCCAGTTCCCGCTTTAGTTCCTTCTGACGACGACTCTCCCGACGCTCCTCCAGTTCCAGACGCTTCTGCTTTTGCTCAAGCCACGAAGAATAATTCCCCTCATAAGGCATCCCCTTGCCTCGATCCAGCTCCAGTATCCAGCCGGCAACGTTGTCAAGGAAGTAACGGTCGTGAGTCACCGCGACCACCGTACCCTTGAACGAAGCCAGAAACTGCTCCAGCCACTGCACAGATCGCGCATCCAGATGATTCGTCGGTTCGTCCAGCAGCAGCATGTCCGGATTGCTGAGCAACAGCTGACAGAGTGCCACGCGACGCTTCTCACCACCCGACAGCACCTCCACCTTCTGCTCAGCCGGTGGCAACTGCATCGCGTCCGCTGCAATCTCCAAAGTCCTGTCCAGCTCCCACAGATTCTGCGCGTCAATCTGATCCTGAACCTGCGCCTGCTCTTCAAGCACCTCTTCCATCTGCTCTGGAGTCAGGTCTTCACAGAGCTTCATGCTGAGCTCATTAAAGCGGTCCAGCACCCGCCGCGATTCCACCACCGCCTCTTCTATGCACTCACCCACCGTCTTCTCAGGGTCCAGACGCGGCTCCTGAGGAAAATAGCCGATGCGAATCCCCTTCGCGGGACGCACCACACCCATGAAATCCTTGTCCTCACCCGCCATGATCCGCAACAGCGTGCTTTTGCCTGAACCGTTGTTGCCCAGCACACCAATCTTCGCGCCCGGGTAAAACGCCAGCCAGATGTCGGACAGAACTTCCTTCTCGTCGTACAGGCGAGTCAGATGTTCAATGGTCATGATGTACTGAGCACTCATGGAGAATTCCGAAACTACAAGGCGCCTGAAAGAGGAATCGCGAGACGATGGCGGGAGTATAGAAATGCCTGCCCCCGATATCGCAATCACCCGCCGTCAAATTGTCCAAACTGAGCCGTTCCCGTGAGAATTCCATGAAAATGGAAGGCGGGAAGTGCGTTACGGTTCCGCCACAGCCGTCTGCCACTGCTGCAGCAGTTGCACCACGAACTGCCGGGCTTCCGGATAGACTTTCGCTGACGAACTGCCACGCGGCCCGGCAATGTTCAGCACACGAATATCCTTTCGCCGCAGCCATTCCACAACAACCGCCACTCGCTCAACAAGGGACGGAAACGCGTTATCCGCCAGTGCCAGACGGCCAGCCAGAGCACCGCCCTGCGGACCCCACAAATACTCAATCCGACACGGTTTCCCCAGCCTGCCGGCTGCGGAAATCGTTAACTGCGTCCCGCTGGAAATTTCGTCCAGCAGCAGCACGAGAGTACCGTCCGAGTCCCGTACATTCCACTCCGTGCGAACAGCATAGGAACGCGCCGGAGTCTCTTTCAGCGGGTAAACTGCAGGAATTCTTCCGTCTTCAGCACGGCGATGCAGCGGACACCAGCCCCCCACCGACCATCCCGCCTGCAGCGCAGCATCCAGCGCAGCGCGGTCCACTCCCGTCTGACCGCCGGAAATCACCCGCCACTGCCCCGCCCGCTGCTCGCTACGCTGCTGCACCACCCAAATTGATCCACTGACGCCCTGAATCCTCAGCCGCGGCCGCTGCACCTGAGCGATTCCCTCCGCGCGGCAAAACGTTCAGTTTACCGAGGAAATCTGACCGAGCAACGCCCGAATGCAGGAATCACCGAGCGAACCCTCGACCCGCCTGCCCTGTCTGTCCGATGTTCTTTCAATCGAGAGTCCCCGGCAAAAACAGCGAACCGGTTGCCAGCAACCAGATCCCTGTCTAATCTATCGAAGGGAAGGTACTGAATCGATCGAGTGCGTAGCTCAGTTGGTAGAGCAACGGACTTTTAATCCGTAGGTCCCGGGTTCAAGTCCCGGCGCACTCAGTTTCATCAGTCACAACGAACAGCGGCTTCGGCAGGCTTGTCCGCCGTTTTTCCAAAGGTAGTTTTCTGGTTCGGTACTGAATTCCGACCTCCCTCCGCAAGCGGACCACACAAGCTCGGCCATGTCTGCTGCCTCCGCCTGAACGTCAAACGTCAGCCTCGTCCGTACGAGTTCAACCAACGGGGACCAGACGTTGTCCACCCGAAGATGTCTGGACATGTCGCTCCGGGACCGCAACCTCAACACCAGTCCGAAATGCGATCACAGTTTTGCGGAGCTACTACGCTCGCATGAAGCATGACATTTCGACTCGGAACATTGCGGCATATCCGCTATACGGCAAAAAAGTCGTCAACGTGAGGCAGGCGAGGGCTGAACTTCTCCTGGATAGTATTTCCGATGAACTACAGAAGCTCGATGAGCTTCTGCGGAAATAGTACGATTTCAAACGACCAATTCGAGCCCGCCAAAAGAAGGGTCCTCGAAGGACCACATGATGGTGTACCTCCCATCGAACTGGTCGATGGCAGCGCCCTCATTGGCAGCGCCCTCATTGTTCTTATGAGACAACTGCAACTGGGCCTGCAGGAACAAACCACCTGGATCGTCGACCACAGATTCTTTGATCAGTTCTGCGACTGAACGCTTCGAAAGCAATCGTCTGTGGCCGGAAAAAAGCAGCAGAAAATCTCACGTTCATCGCACTCCACCTGCTGCTCCGTTCTGCGGCTGGTTGAGGTACAGCCGGACGTTGTGAGTAGCGCGGCCGCCGGCAACAATGTCCGGACGACCGTCACCCGTCAGGTCCGCAATCGCAAGGTCCTCGGTCGCTATAACTCCCTCGTCCAAAGTCTGACCCCGCCAGGAAACTCCTGAACCATCCGAATTCCACCATACCTGGACGCCGAATTTTTTCGGAGTATCACTGTGACCAAAGGCAATCTCGTCGGCACCGTCACCGTCAAAATCTGCCGTCCATAATGCATGCCCCCGACGGAATCCATCGTGAATCACCTGCCGTTGCCACAAATCCGCTGACTGAGCCGACTGCAGATACACCACCAACTGGTCACCATGCATCGGCTCTACAGAAACGAAATAACGCCGACCATCCCTCAGTCGCCCCACTCGCACTTCACCCGCACCGTTCAGATTCACATCTGACTGTCCCGTACGACCCGCACTTAAACTGGTTCGCTGCCAGCCGTCACTTACCCGACGCACCAGCGATAACCCCTCGCGACTGGCCGCAATCGTGTCCACAGCACCCTGCCCGTCAAAATCTACATGCACATGATTGTGCATCCGATTCAGCTCGGCATTCAACACCGTCGCCGGCCAGCGCTGTACCGCCGGCTGCTCAGGCACCTCAAAAGCCAGTAACCGCACACCCGCTTCCACACTGGCATTCAAGGGCGAAACCACCAACTGCGGACGCCCCGTCCCTAACACGTCCGCCCACCGGATGCGATGCACCGACGTCTCTTCCGCTACCGCTGATACCGTCCATAACCCGTCAGGATCCGCACCACGCCTGATCCAGTGCAAAGTTCCCGTTTTCGTCCAGCCCGCTCCCAAAGCAAAATCCACCCGCCCATCACCGTCAATATCATGAGCAGCAATGCAGACGTTGTCCGGCGGAGTCTGGTCACGCAGGATCACTCGCTTACCCCAGCCAGGCTGCTGATACCAGATCACCGAACTTTCCGTCAGCGCCACAATGTCCTGATCTCCGTCACCGTCCACATCGGCCGGAGTCACTGCGTACACCACCCGACCCGCCTCAGGGTCAATCGTCTGAGCCTCAAAGGTGGCTGGAAACAAATCCTCTGGAACCGGCATCAATCAGCCACGAAAAGAAGTGTCAGAAACATCGAGAGATTCGGAAAGGAGGGATGAGGAACACGGAACAATGGATGAGGAACTGGCTACTGGCTACTGGCTACTGGCTACTGGCTGCCGCAGGCTGGCCTGGAGTCCTGGGGACGGGCTTTGCAAGCGGACTTTGATCCGAAAACAAAATCTGCTCGTACCATGCATGCAGCTCCACCGTGTTGCCATTGCGAGTCACCGGGAGTACTAGTCGCAGTCTAAGATGCGGACGCTCACGAAACCAGCCATTCAGGGCATGAGACAGAAAGTGAGCAATCTCACCTGTGGGCTCGCCCTGCCCCAAATACACTCGCACCCAGCCACCCATGTCCAACTGATTGATGCCAATTCGCGTCTGCACCATGCCCGCTGCTTTCCGAACTGCAGGTTAACGCACCAGAGTCCGCACCAGACCCGTCAATACACCGCAAATCCTGACCCGAGCTGCTGCATACCGCATCGGTCGCAAACGCTCGTTCGCAGGTATCAGCACCACCATATCACCCTCCTGACGGTAACGCTTCAACGTCGCCTGCTCGTCATCCACGACCGCCGCAACAGTCTGGCCGCTGCGGGCCGTCTGAGCATGGCGGATGATGGCCAGATCACCGTCATTGATCCCGTCCAGAATCATCGAATCCCCCTGCACACGCAGCAGAAAATGATCCTGCGGATCAAAGACGCGAGTCAGATCGAAGGTCTCAACGTTTTCAATCGCATCCATCGGAACACCAGCCGCAATCCGACCCAGTACCCGAAATGGACGCTCCTGACGGCCCGCTTCACCCAGTAACACATCCAGATCCACCTGCAACACCTGAGCAACACGAATCAGCACCGCGCGGCCCGGCTGGTCACGACCGTTTTCAATCTTCGACAAATGACTGAAATGAATTTCCAGCTGCACCGCCAGCTGACGCAGTGTCAAACCACGCGACTGACGCAATTGACGAATCACCGATCCAATACCACCTGTCATCCCTGCACCTGCAGCAATTCAGGAACACCACAAGACACACCGGGGACGTACGAAGACTGCTGAGCCGGCTGAGACTGAGACACCGCTGGCAACTCAGCTCGACGAATCCGATGAGTTTCCGGAGCATCAAAGGCCAGACTGCAGCTGCCGTCACTGGTCTGCACGATGCGAATTCGAATTGCACCACCAGTGAAACCCACCGACGGACCCTCAATCACAATTTCCTGCCCCTTACGCCGCTTTAATACCAACATGACCAAAACCCCTTCCGCAGGTACACAAACCCGCTTTTCGACACAATAACAAACCCATCCTGAACCATTTCGCACACACATATCGCGTTTGTTGGAACTTTTTCCAACACTGTTATACTGCGGGGGTGCGAGCATGCCAAGAGAGAAATGGAAAAAAGCAGGGGAAGAGGGAAAAGGCAGTGGTCAGGCGGCTAAAAGCTGACCGCTGACCGCCACAGCGGGCTGGTTCATGAAACACAACAAACCAGCAATCGCCCGCTATCGCTTCTGTGAACCTAAAAACGTTGTGGTGTCCGCCAGACGATTCCGAAATGCCACTGTCAGCTCCCACAACTCACGCAGTTCACACACGTCCCGCTGCACGTCCCCGCACAAACCCTCGGTCGCCGGAAATAACCCCCCGCCCACTCGACATTCCGCCAGCCGCTCAGCCAGACCCACAGCCGCCGCCGTGACCGCTCGCTGCAGCCGCTGCACAACCCCCCACAGCACCAGACCACACCACACCAGCAGAAAAAAGATCGCCGGAATGTAGAAGTCGATCGTCAGCAGCGGAGCCGCATCAGAGGACCGCCCCAGCAATGGCGCCAAAAATGAGCTCCAGAAAAAGTTGTGCCCCATCCGCAGCGTAATAAACACCGGATACACCAGCAGCAGAAACTCAAAGATACGCCGCACTCCCGCCGCACCCAATGACTCCGCCAGCTCCCCCAGCAACTGCTCAACCGACTGCCGCACATCGGCCAGAAAACGGCCCTCCAGGACCGCCGCCTGCCTGCGCAGCAAAGCCAGTTCTCCGCCCGCCTGCAGTTCAGACACCACCAGCTCGGCCGCCCGCGCAAAACCGGCAGCCTGCAGTCGCGCTTCCTGCAGGTGATGATCCGCTACTCCCGCCGTCAGCACTCGTTCAAGCCCCGCTTCCTCAGACTGCTCCTGCACCCGCGTCTGCAGCCATCGCGCCCCCTGCACCGCTCCGATCAGGGCCATCTGAGCAGAACTGCGAGCACGCAGGAAGGTCAGAGACGCCAGAATTCCCCCCAACCCGTTATACACTCGCAGCAACAGCGACAGCGGACTGAATCCCCAGCGATCCGTGACGGCCGACAACAGCCGCCGCTCCCACAATCCGCGACTCCGCAGCAACTCCTGCTGCAGCTGCCCACTCATTTGCCGCTGCAACTGCTCACGCTGCTCCGCCAAAAACTCCTGCAAACGCTCCACCTGCGGCAGAAGACGCTGATACTCAGCCTGCCCCGTCTCCAGTACCTCCTGCAGCAAATCCACCAGATTGGCTCGCCGCACCGCCAGCCGTCGCGAACTGCCCAGCTGCCGTGACAGCAGTTCCTGCAGCCGACCAAACTCGCCCGTCGGTCGCAATCCCTGCTGCTGCTCGGACAACGCCTTGCGTGAATCCACAAAAAACAGTTCCGACACCTGGTACCGTTCAGACAGGACCCGCCGCCAGTCGTCCCGTATATCCACGTCCTGATCAGCATGCGTCTGCACAAAAACCAGCCGACAGCCAGCCGCCGCATCCCCCAGCTCTTCCGCCATCCGCGCACTGCGATATTTTTGCTGAGTCGAAGCGACCAGCAGCACATCACAGTACGGCAGCAGCGAACGCAGCCGCTGCAAATTCCCACTCGGCTCAGCTCCCTCGCTGGTATCCGGATCCGGACAGTCCAGCAGCACCAGGTCCCGCAGCACAGGAGCATCAATTCGCAGCACCAGACACTGGTCAACAGGCAGCCCCGTCGCCTGCAGATCAAAATCCGGATGCACCAGCAGCACCGGCTGCTTCGTCGTCGGCCGTTGCCGCCCGGCCAGCGCAACCTCCTGCCCCACCAGAGCATTCACCAGAGTACTTTTGCCGGTGCCAGTACCACCGAACGTGGCCACCACCAGCGGGGTTTCCAGTCGCAAACGCACCGTCTGCACCCGCTCCAGCACCCGCAGCGTCAACGCTCGCACGGTCTCAGCTGGACGCCACGCAGGCCCCCCCTGCGCCCAGCGACGAACTCGCACAGCCAGTTCATCAATCTCAAACAGCAGCGTAATCTGCTGTAATTCACCCGAAACCTGCATCACTTCCCCCCCCCAACTGCATGCCACAGCCCGTTTCCCGATTTAAGCATCTGCCTGACTGACTATGGCCAGCTGCTGCAAAGATCGTTGCACGGCAAGAAATTCGTCAGAATTCGCCAAACCGGCCGCACGCTGCAGCTCGTCCGGCAAATCACCCAACAGCTCACACTGCAGAAACTCCGCCAGCCACGCTCCCCGCCGCGCAGCAAATGATGCCTGCAGCTGATGAAACCACGCCTGCAACAACCCGGCCCCGGACCCCGCTGCGGCCGCCACCGCAGCCTCGCCGGCAATTGCTGCCGTGGCCCCTCCCGCCACATCCACTGCAGCATGGACCAGTGCCGCTGCCGCCGCCTGCCCCAGCAGCGGGGCAACCAGATCACCAGCCGGTCCGAATCCCAGCGAAAACAACACGACACTGGTCACCGGACGCACCGCCGCTGACAAATTATTGGCGTGCCGACACAGCCGAAAGACCTCCGGGCTGGCAGCCTCCGCATGCTCCATCTGCTGGTCCACCACCTGCCGCAATTCGAGCTGCAGATCTGTGGCCCCATGAGCCACCCGGAGCCGCTCCAGCAGTCGACCACGAACTGCCGGTTCCAGCAGACTCTGCAGCCGCGCACGAATCAGCGGAACGCCACCATCCGCCAGCACCTGCAGCCGCTGAAACACTTCCTCCACCACCGATACGATCACGGACCATTCGCGGCTGGCATACTCTTCCAGCGGCGGCACATCAGGAGCAGACTGCAGTGCCTTGCGGGCAGCTCGTACCGGCCACAGCAAAGTCACATTCAATGCGGCATATGCTGAGGTGATCGAACGCGCCCAGCCGGTCCGGCGACTGCCCCACCAGTCCTGTAACAGCTGCGCTGCCACCGCTGCCGGAGGTACCGGCCAGCCACGCACCTGAATCAGTCCCTGCTGCGTCAGTCGTGCGGCCGCAGACTGCAGCGTGGCCGACGCCCGCTGCAGCTCACGCAGCCAGCACCCTGCCCCGCGTTCCGGATGCAGCAGCTCCTGCAGGCTGCCCTGCAATGTCTTCAGACGTATCTCGGCAAACCTGAGCCTTGCGAGGTGCTGTGCAGGATTGACAACTCGCGTCAGATCCACAGACTCGGCCGAAGCACCCGCCGCACAGCATGCATGCCGACGTTCAAAAAACGGCAGCCGCAGGGATTCGGCGGCCCGACGGTCGGCTGGAGCCAGATACACGGTTTCGGGACGCAGGCCGGTTTCGTCGCAAAATGTCTGCAGCCAGATCGGCCAGTACGGCTCGTCCTCAGGCAACAGCACCTGATTGAAGACAACGATCACTGTCCGACCTTCCCGCGCGGCCCGCCGAAAGAATTCCTTCACTGCAGCGTCGTTATACTTCTGCTGCGTCAGCACCGCGATCAGGACATCCGCGGAACGCCGCACCGCATCAGCTCGCAGCCAGTTCGTCCGGGCATCACTGTCGATATCCGGAGTATCCAGCAGCAGCAGCGATTCAGGCAGATCACCAGATTCACGCCAGAACAACAAATGCTGTTCTGTTTCCTGCAGCGTCTGATCAGCCGAGCTCCACGGCCGTAATTCGAAATCCGGAAAGATGGCCTGCAGGGAATGCTGCTGCTGAAACCCCGCAGGCAGCAGACAAGTCGGTTGTTTGGTTCCGGAAGCCAGCGGACTGACAGCACTTGCCGGACTGCCTGCCAGATGATTGAAGATCACGCTTTTGCCGATGTTGGTGCCGCCCACCACCGCTGCAGCCAGAAAGGCGGACTGCCCCAGCTGGGGAGCCAGTTTCTGGCGCAGCAGCTGATGCCATTCAGTTGCCTCGACCGGATCCGTCTGCAGCAGCACTGCAGCCCGCTGGAGTTGCTGAACAGCCTGCAGCAGCCCCTGCACGGCTGTCGCACACTGCTGAAATCGCTGGTCAGTTGTCAGTGCCTGATTCATACGAATCCCGTGAATGTCAGCCGCGGCGAAGCATGCAGCCGCCCTGGACATGCGGCCCGGTGACAGCCCTGGATAATCAAAACTCAGCCGACAGCATACCACGCGACGGCACCAGACGAGCCAAAAATCGGGTACCAGCAGTACCGATTTTGCAGCAGCTCAGACACGGTGTCTTTGCGGGATTCATGACCTGCGTTGTCACTCCATAGTCGGTCTTCTATGATTTGTCACTCGCTCAGTAATTCAGGATGACTGGACAGGAGATTTCCGCTCATGGCTCGTTTCGGCGTCATTCTGCCCGCCGCCGGCAGCAGCACTCGCATGACCGGCTTTCAGAAAAAAAAACCTTTTCTGGACCTGAAAGGGCGTCCTGTATGGGTCCGCACGGTCGAACATTTCCTCGGCCGAAACGACGTCTGCCAGACCATCATCGCCGTCTCACCCGACGATCTTGACTGGTTCCGCGAGACCTATCGGGCCAATCTTGCCTTCATGGATATCCAGGTTGTGGCGGGCGGTGCATCACGGGCTGAAAGTGTGCGCAATGCCATCCGTCAGCTGGGCCCGGACGTTGAGTATATCGCGGTCCACGACGCTGCTCGCCCGCTGCTGGCAACCCGCTGGATCGATGAAATCTTCGCCGCAGCCGAACAGCACAAAGCCGCAATCCCCGGGCTGCGGATCAGCAGCACCGTGAAACGCGTGGCTGCCAGCGGACGCATCACTGAGACAGTAGACCGGACCGGACTGGTCCAGGCACAAACGCCTCAGGTTTTCGAACGCAGTGTGCTTGAAAAGGCCTTCGCCATCTGCCGCAATCTGGCGACTGCCACCGATGAAGCCTCAATGGTCGAAGCTGCCGGACATCCGGTGCAGGTCATCGATGGCTGGCCCATGAACATCAAAATCACCACAGCCGAAGATTTCAGACTGGCTGAGCTGTTTGTCGGAGCTTTGCCGAAACCCGCCAGCCTCGGTGGGCTGCACCCGTTTGGAGACGAACTGTTTCGCTGATCACTCCAGCAGCCATTCCGTCAGTCGCCAGTCCATCCAGCGGCGATCGGGATCCAGACCGGCTCGACCAATAAACCCCAGATGCCCGCCATGCGGAGTCAGGCAGAGAGTTACATTCGGCGGCAGCTGAGCATCAATCAGCGGCTGCGGACAAACCACTGGGTCGTCCTGAGACGCCAGAATCGTCGTGTGCACGCGAATCCGCCCCAGCACCGGCAGGCTGGAAGTCTGAGTATAATAGTCGTCGACAGAGGCAAATCCGGCCATCGGCGCCGTATACAGATCATCAAATTCGTACATCCGCCGAGGCAATCGCTTGACCTGTGCCAATGGCAGCTCGTCACGCCACAAAGTGGTCTGCACGATCTGACTGAGCAGCCGGCGAGTAAAGTACCAGTCGTAGCGCTGACCAGCCGTGGTTGCCGCCAGCCGCGTTGTGCACTGATGCAGATCCACTGGCGGACACACTGCGACCGCCCGATACAAACAAAACGGCAGGTTTTCCGCGTTGTCACCGAGATACTTCAGCAGGATGTTTCCGCTGAGGGAAAAGCCGGCGACGGAAATTGGTGAACCGGGGCACAGTCGCTCCAGCATCGCCACCGCTGCCGCGATGTCTTCTGTGCGACCCGCGTGATATGGTGAACGAGCCAGCTGAGCTGCCGCACCGCAGCCCCGATGATCCATCCGAAAAACTCGCACTCCCATGGCAGCCAGCCGACGTGCCAGTCGAACCATGTAACCGCTTTGATGAGACCCCGAGAGGCCGTGCAGCAGCAGCACGACATGGTCTCCACGCTGCCAGCTGCCCGGCATGTCGTCGTGCAGCACAGCCCGGTCGTCATCCGGCAGCCGCAGATGCCGCGGTACTGTGCCCGGCAGCGGTACTTTCCCAGGAAACAGACTGGCGACAACCGTCTGCAGATTGCCACCCCACAACCCGCGAGGAGGAACGAAATCAGGCACTCCGGGAACCGGCCAGCAGCGTAGGATCTGCCCGTCAGACCGCTTTGCCGTGCCCGCCGGCGACGAAGTCGCTGCGACGCGACCACATTGATCACCAGCGGCAGTATGAGAACTTGCGTTTTGCATGAACAACCATCACAGGCTAAGTCGAGACAACCGGGTGTGAGAGCTGGCGGATCCTATCCCAACCCGCCCCGGTTCGGGAGTCGATATGAGAAATCTGTCAAAATCCCCCGAAAATCCTGCAGACGCCAGAGATGGGAATCGGCACTTTTCGCGCCGCTCCCAATTCGATCAGCCGCAGGAATCGCGACAGCCTGACGTCAGATTGCCTGGATTCTCCGGATAACGGCCCGCCAAATCCTCTCCATACCAGCGTTCCAGAATTCTCTGCCAGTCGTCCCACGACTGCACAGCAATGAAATCCGACCGCACCAGTGAAGACTGCGGATGCCACGCTGAATAGAACAGGCAGAACTTGCGAACCTGCCGCAGCACCATGTTTGCCGGCAGCACCTGTCCGGCCAACTCGCAGTGTCGCCGGATTACGCGGACCTGCTCCTGCAGCCGCGGCGGTTCGGGCAGCGGTAATCCCCGCAACAAAGCAGCACACTGACTGTAGATCCAGGGATTACCGATCGATCCACGAGCAGCCGTCACCCCATTCACACCCGTCTCGCAAATCATTCGCACGCAGTCTTCAGCCGTAAACAAATCACCACTGCCAAGGATCACAGCATCAGGAAACGCTTCACGCACCTCGCGCAGAAATGACCAGCGGCTGGGCCCGACATACTTTTGCTCGACCGTCCTGCCGTGCACCGTCACAGCGGCAACACCAATCCGCTGAGCTGCCTCGAAGATCCGGAAAAACTGATCACGGCTTTGCGACGTGTCATCCACACCGCGCCGCATCTTGATCGTCACCGGCACTCGCGACGGCACTGTGGATCGCACTGCGTCCAGAATCTGAATTGCGGTGTGTGGCTGTCCCAGGTGATACCCCCCGCGACAGCGACCGGAAGCACGCTTTGCCGGACAGCCGAAGTTGATGTCAATCACATCAAATCCAGCGTCCACCATCCGCGTTGCCGCCAGTGCGAACAGATCAGGCTCAGACCCAGTCAGCTGCGCACCCACGGGATGATCCTCATCACGCACCAGCAGGTGATGCCGCGTTTTGGCCCGATCCTTCAAGTTCGCTACAAATGAGTCGATGGCAACTTCCGCGATGGAATAAGGAGCACCTAATTCGCGAGCCAACGCACGCATGGGCCAGTCGCTGTAACCACTGAGTGCTGCCTGCACTACAGGCAGCCCCAGCCGGATATCACCCAGATACAAACTGCCAACTGATCGCAATTCCTGCTGACATTCGCTCACCGGGCTGCCGTCGATTCACCTGCAGAAGTCCCCGCCTGCTTCAGCAGACCATACAGATCGATCTTCACATACGGCATCTCGGCAGCCGGTTTCGTATGGCTGGCATTTGCCACATACAGCAGCCCGTCCTGCGGCACAAACAGCACGTTGTGCAGATTGGATGACATCGCCACCGGACGGCTCATCAACCACTGTGCCAGTTCAGTATCAATCTGGCCGTGCTTGTCAGTGACACGCTTCCGCAGTTCTGTCAGACGACTGCCGGCGGACAGTACTACGCTATCCGGAATGCCTTCGCCCAAACGCTCGTGCCCCTGCCCCGAACGGATGAATTCAATCGACTGCGGAGTAGCTGCGACACCCACCGCCTCATTTGTTTCACCGTCAGCAAACACATAGTAATACTCACAGGTTCGCGGACTGTCAGTCCACAACTGCTGCACTTCGGCCAGTGTGTCACATTCTTCCAGAGCACGTCGCATTAACGTCGCCATGGGCGCCCCATCCCACTGACCTTCACCACGACCACCCATCTCACCCAGAGAAATCTTCTCAGCATTCATTCCGCTGACACTGCCCACAAAGCCGGCATAGCCAACATTCGCAAAAGCAAAATATCCCTTCGGCTGAACCACAAAAGTCGTCGCCGCATCCTGCAGCCCGATCGTTGTCATATAGTCCAAAACGCGACCATGATACAGCTTGCCACCCTTAGTCGCTGAACCAAATACCGCAAATCCGGAACAGTGAAACAGCTCAGGAAACACGTTCAGGACCTGAACTGTTTCCGAATCCAATTGCAACGATCGCGCCAGCGCGTCGGTCTCCTGCTTATGCCGTTCCGGAATGTGCGGTGACAGTCGAGCATATGCATCCTGCAGGTCATGCCGGAACCAGCGACCAGTCCTGACGACATTGGCCGTTCCGAACGAATACAGCACCGATTCTATGCATCGTCGCGATTCCTCCGGCAGAAGTTTGCCGTGGGCTGTACCCAGTTCTTCCGGAGTACCCCAGAGGGAGACGACACGATGGCCGTCAATCCACTGCAGTGAACCATTCTCGACCTTGCGAGCCTTCTGGGCTGGCTCCGTCAGTGATTTGCCGGGACTGAGTATTTCAGTGGCGCGACGAACTCCCCGCACAAACGTTCGCTCCAGCTCGGCTCGGTCCAGTTCTGTCACCTTGTAATCGGGCAGAAAATGCACATCCGGAGCAGGTCCGGACGCTGCACCTGCTGTCAGCAGTACACTGGTGCCGTCGGCGATAATCTTTACCTCGCCTGCCTGAGGAAAGCTCAGCACCGTGCTGCCGTTCTTCCATTCGCCTGACTCTGAGGTCAGTTCCAGCTTTGCAAGACTTGCCAGAGCTTTCAGGGTGTCGTCAATGTTGCCATTGGAAAGCATGGTCAGGCCCAGCGTCACCGGGGCCAGCTCTGAGGCACTGGAGATCATCCGACTGACGACGTTTGCCGGAGCCAGACTGTCGGCTGCCGGAACATCACCTCTGGCCAGAAAAGCCGTCTTGTGCTTTGGCAGCAGCAAAATTGTGACATCGCTGCGTCGACACAAAGTCAATTCATATTCGGGGTGCGACAGCTGCAAGTCAAAGCTGACGGCGTCATAACGATTCAACAGCATCTCGACAGGCTGCTGCGAACCATCAATAGACACCCTCACATCGCCTCGCAGCGAAAAACTGTCCTGGCGACCGCTGACAATCGTGGCCAGCGGTTTCAGACCGGCAATCAAATCCCGCTGAGGCTCAGCGGCACGCAGCGAAGAAATCGCTGTGAGGCTGACGAACAGCAGCCAGAAACACAGGGTGCGAGCAATCAGATTCATGTGGGGAAATCTCCTGGCCGGTTGCCCAACCATCAGAAAAAGGGCAGAGTCAAGCCACCTTTTTTCGCCGAACAGGCGAATTTCTGAGGCAGACAGTGTCTGTTTCTCAAAAAACGGCACGTGCGGCAACTGTATTCGAGTAGTTACTGGGCCGAAATTCAAGGGATTTTCGCCACTTGCCCAGGCGCTGAATTCCGCGTAATCGCTACCGATGACTTGTTTTCGCTGCCGAAACCCGCTGAAGGCCGATAAAATGAAGCCACAGAGACTTCGCTCCATCACTCTGGATTTCTTTCAGGAATCACAGCCGTGTCTGCAGTTTCAGAACCTCAGAATTCCGCCTGGGTGGAACCGGACCAGTACATCCGGATCCAGCTGAATCAGGCACGCAGTCGAATTCGTACCAACGATGTGCTGACAGCCGCTGTGCTGGCGGCCCTGTTGCTGGTCGGTTACGTGCTGATTTTCACTCTGCTGGATCACTGGGTAGTTCCGGGCGGCTTTCGCCCGCTGACTCGAGCAATACTGCTGTTCGTGATCCTTGCTGCCTGCGGTGGCATCGTGCTGTGGTTCGTTATTCGTCGACTGGGGCAGTCCGTGCATCCGGTATTCGCCGCACGGATGCTTGAAAGCAGTCAACAGTCCCAGGATGGCAGCCTGTTGTCGCTGGTTGACCTGCAGGCTCACGGTCGCGATCCTGGCATAACAATTCGCAGGACTCTGGAAAAACGGGCGGCCGTGCGGCTGGCGTCCGTACATCTCGATGAAGTCATCGATCGCCGCTGGCTGATGCGGCTCAGCCTGATTCTGTTTGTAATGACACTGCTGACCTGCCTGTACGCTGTGCTCAGCCCCAAGTCCATCAGCCTGCTGCGTCCATTCTCATTCGCACGAGCAGCCGTGTCTACTCGCACCGTACTGGAATCCATACAGCCAGGCAACGCTGCAGTGCCCGCAGGAACTCAGGTGCAGTTCCAGGTCGATGTTTCAGGGACCATGCCGGATTCAGTGCAGGTGCTCTACACCACAGCTGACCGACGGTTTGTGGATGAATCCCTAAGAATGCAGCCCGGACAGGATCAGCAAAGATTCACAGCAGTACTGACGGGCGAGGCAAATCGCGGCGTGCGACAAAACCTGCAGTATCGCATCACGGCCGGGGATGCCATCAGTGACACCTGGAACATCACGGTCATTCAGCCACCAACGGCCCACGTAACAACTGTTCGTTATCAGCACCCCGAATACATGCAGTTGCCGGACCGCACTGATCTGGTCGGGGCAATTGCAACATGGCAGGACACCACTGTCACGATCACCGCCGAAAGTACGGCGCCGGTCAGAAACGCCGTGCTGCAGTTTTCTGATGACGCAACTTTCTCAACCAAAGCTGAAGAAGCTTCCATGGTCGTCAGCGGCACCACACTGACCGGGAAATGGAAACTGGAAGAACGATCGGACAAATCCTTCCCCAAGTACTATCGTGTGTTTGCTGAAGACAGCGAGGGTCGCAGTGATCCGGAACCGCCGGTTTATCCTATTCAGGTGCGACGCGATGAACGGCCGGTGGTGCGAGTCCTGGACCCGTCACGTGATCTTGAGGTGCCCGCCAATGCAGTTGTGCCGCTGCTGGCCGAAGCTGCAGACCCTGACTTCCTGCTGCGAAATGTCACGCTGCACTATGCGGTCAACGGACAGACCAGGCAGCCGGCCGAGTTTCTGATGGATTCGGCCACAACCGGATTCATCCAGTCCTGGCGCGGTACATATGACTTTAAACTGAGCCTGCTAAGGCTGAAACCCGGCGACACCGTCACCTGGCACCTCGAAGCTCGCGATAACCGACCGCCGCTGGGTAACCAGGGCTCTTCGGGTGAACTCAACCTCCGCATCATTGCTCCAGTAACCGACAAAGAAGTCGAGGAACAACTGCAGCAGGATCGACAGGTGCAGCAGCAACTGCAGCAAAAACAGCCTCAGCAGCCGCAGCCTCCGCAAACTCAGCAGCCACAGGGTCAGGAACCCGCACAGCCTCAGCCACCACAAGAACAGCAGGCTGATCCGAAACAACAGCCAGGCCCCGACGGACAACCCGGGCAACAGGCTCAACCTGGGCAGAGCAACAGCCAGTCTGCCGAAGCTTCAGGCCAGCAGCGGTCAGACGCAGAGAACCAGCGACAGCCGGATTCGCAGCAGCCATCGACTGATCGACGTACGGACTCAGACGCTGCCGAGAATTCATCGGCCAGCAACCAGGGCGAGGGTGCCGCAGGCGAACAGACCTCCGGGAAACGAAAAGCTGACGATGATGAGGCTTTGAAAAAGCTGCTGGAATCTATGCAGCGAAAACCTGAACCAAATGGACAGCAGACGCAAGGCGAATCCGGATCCGATAAACCGTCCGACAATCAGGTGAGCAACGAGCAGCGTAATGGCGAGCAGCCTCGCAGCGCCCCGGCAGGGGATAATTCGCCGGGAGCTGCAAGAACCGAGAGTAACAAGACCGAAGGTAACAAGACCGAAGGCAGCAAGACCGAAGGTAACAAGACCGAAGGTAACAAGACCGAAGGTAACAAGACCGAAGGTAACAAGACCGAAGGTAACAAGACTGAAGGTAACAAGACCGAAGGTAACAAGCCGGGAGCTGCAAGAACCGAGAGTAACAAGACCGAAGGTAACAAGACCGAAGGTAACAAGACCGAAGGTAACAAGACCGAAGGCAGCAAGACCGAAGGTAACAAGACCGAAGGTAACAAGACTGAAGGTAACAAGACCGAAGGTAACAAGACCGAAGGCAGCAAGACCGAAGGTAACAAAATCGACGACAACAAGGCCGAAGACAACAAGGCCGAAGGCAGCAAGGCCGAAGGCAGCAAGACCGAAGGCAGCAAGACCGAAGGTAACAAAATCGACGACAACAAGGCCGAAGGCAGCAAGACCGAAGGCAGCAAGACCGAAGGCAACAAAGCCGACGACAACAAGACCGAAGGTAACAAGACCGAAGGCAGCAAGACCGAAGGCAGCAAGACCGAAGGCAGCAAGACCGAAGGCGGAGAACCAGGTGCGTCAGGCGAAGCAGAAAAGTCCGAGGGTGCCGGCCAGAAGGCACAAGCCAGCGGGCAGCAGTCTGGAGATGGCCAGTCGGCCGGAAAACAAGGTGGCAGTGAATCAAGCGACCAGCAGACCGGCAGCAGCGGCTCCAAATCCGGCAAATCCGGCCCGGCCAATGGCAAATCCGGAGGATCCTCCGGCGGCTCAGCCGACGGCGAGGGCAACCCGGATGCCGCTGCCGGACAAAGTAAAGCGGGCGAGGGCGGCAGCAATACCGGAAAGAAGTCCGGAAACAAAACGGCATCAGGCTCTAAAGATGATCAGGGAATGTCTCAGGATGCGTCCGAGCAAGGTGCCGAGCAAGGCCAGTCGCAGCCCCGTTCTGCTGAAACTCCAGGGCAATCAGATTCCGGTAAACCCGCAGAACAATCCCCCGGCGGAACCAAAGACCGGCAGTCAAAAGGTGGCAAACAGGGTTCTCAGGGCGAGCCCGTGAAGGGCGATCCGACCGGCAGCGATGCGTCCGGCGGGGGCCAGCAGTCTCAAAATGGTCAGCCACAGAATCCATCCGGCGATCAGCCAGAGAATTCTTCTGAAGACTCTCAGTCAGATCGGCAGAATTCTGAAAAACAGCCGTCGCAGGGTCAGAAATCCGGCAGCCAGCAGTCCGGTGGCCAGCAGGCAGGCAGCGGCGAGGCGGGTGGTAAGCCGGCCGGGAAATCGCAGGGCGGCGGTCAGCAGCCCGGCGGTGGCGGGCAAGGTCCGACCGGTCAGCCGGGGGCATCCGGAGGCGTGCACACAGGAGGCGGAGCTCCAGCAAAATCAGAGACTGACGGGCCGCGACAGCAAGGCCCTGCCGGGGCAGGCAATGAACAGCCAGCAGCAGGTCAGGGGCCTGATGAAAACTCCGCGGCCGCCAGCAATGCTGCCGGCGGAGGTTCGACAGATGCACCGGATACAACCGCTGATGAGCATAAGGCTGAGGTGGATCAGGCAGCGCAGGCCGCCGGACTGGCCCTGAAACGACTGCAGAAGGAACTGGAACGAGGCGAAGTGGATCCGGAACTGCTGCAGGAACTGGGCTGGACGAAAGATGAATTGTCCAGATTCGCCGACCGGATGCAGCAGCAACTTGATGAACGTGAGCAGAATGAGCAGCAGGCGCGTGAAAAATCGCTGTCGCAAAAATCCTTCGAGGAAATGCTGCGCAGCCTCGGAATCGGCGGCAGCGGTGCAGCCCGCGAAGGTAGCTCGCGCCGAGACCGTGATCGACAGGACACCACAATCCGAAACTCCGCACCACCCTCCCGCTACCGCAGCAGCTACGAAGCCTATCGCCGATCTCTGTCCACTGGACGCTCAGGCAACGGCGCCGCACCACAGTCAAAATAAAAAAACGCCGCGTTCATCGCGGCGTTTTCTGTGACTTACTGTTGCTGATCGGCACGATGATCAGGCCAGATCGAAGGACTCGCTGTCGTCGTTCAGCTCATCGTCGACAACCAGATTGCCCATGCTGCCCGGCCCATGGTCGTAGCAGTCATCTTCATGCCAGAGAGGCAGGCCGGCAGCATACCGAGCAGCCAGCATCATTACCTTCTCTTCAGAACCAGGCTTGGCGGCAGTTGGAGCCGAAGGGTCCACACCCAGCGACTTCAGCTCTTCCTCAAACCCCGCATCCAGGTCATTCAAAAACTCGTAACCTTCGATGTCCGAAAGAGACTCCAATCCGGAATCGGCATCAAAATACTGCGGAAACATGGCAACTCCTGGAAGGACAAACGAATGAAGCTGTTCCGTCCATGGAGTCTGGTCGCACGGTCGAGCACTGGCTGGATTACTTGCCCTGTGCACGGCATCCGAGCAGCGGCAGAATTCTGTTTTCTGCAACCATCGGCAGCGACCTGAGACCGATCATGCAACCGGTCTGAATTGCGAATCCTTTCGCGTGGCAGATTGTTGGATCTGAATGCAGGTATGTCAATGTTTTTTTACAGATGATGAGTCGTTTCCACAGAACCGTCCGAAGCAACCGCCAGCCCTCACTGCAAAAAATCGGCGTTTCCGTGGTTTTTTTCAGACTTCTCAGCGGCGAATTGCAGAACAGTTGACTTCAGACAGCATTTGCGTCCTGGCTCAAATGTCTGCCAGGCGCAACATTTTGGGGCATTCCAGGGACGCAAGTCACTTGAAATTTTCGGCAGCCATCCGTCGCAGGCACAGGGCAACAGGTCATGAATGCGGCCACTATTTCCAGTTGACGCCGGCGGAAAGCAGCCTGCTGCTGGCACTCAAGCTTTTCGTTCTGCAGACTGCTGCAGCCGCGACAACAGTAAAGGCGACAAACCCTGCAATTCATAAAGCCCGTCCGAACGCAGTCTCGAACTCGGACGGATCCCCGGAAACAGATAACTCCAGAGTGGAAACATCAGCAGCACAACCAGAGGCAGCAGCAGAGCCAGCAGGAAAAACAACGGCATTGACAACGCCCCGACGCGCCCGAAGCCCGGCGTCAGCCCCTGCAGCAGACTCATGCAGCCCGGAATCACCAGCCCGGTAAACACCGCCAGCAGCTGGATCCTCCGGTGAACCCGCCGCCCCAAATAGCCCAAAACCGCCACTCCTCCCCAGCCCCGCCGCCGCACAGGCAACAGCAGTGCAACACCAGCCAGAGCAGAACACGTGCAGACAACCGTTGCCAGAATCGGCAAAACACCGGAGGGCAGCCACAACCAGGCAGGTATTATCAGCCCCACTGGATAGCACAACCCGGCTGCCAGCGGCCGACGGTGCGCGGGATACGCCCGAATTCGCGTGCTGGCGACATCCGCTGGCACGTCGACACCAGATACCATGCAGATACGCGGCAAATGCAGTCGATGCCGACACAGCAGCCGATCCCCGCGAACTTCATACCAGGCATCCTCTGGCTGTACCTCCGTCACGGGCTCCTGCACAGCCAGGGGCTCCCAGGGATTGCTGCTCTCACCTGATGCCATCACTGGGCCGCCTTTCCTGTCGCCTCGGAATGCTCCTTCAGACGTGCTAAAAATGCCGCTGAAAAGCCGGTAATTTCATGCAAACCACCGTCCAGCGGGCGCATTTTCAGCTGCATACCACGCAGCCACACCCGCTGACTGATCAAATTAAACACCAGGAACGGTACAAACCAAAACCCGCCCAAACCCCGCGGTAAAACCCCCATCGAATCCAGTGCCATCAACGGCACTATGAACGCCACAGGCAGCCATGATATCCAGTTCCGCGCTCGTCGCCGACCAGGCGAAAGAAACGCTGTCACCGGCAGACGCTGCACACTGGATGATCGAGACGACACTATCAACGCTGCCACAGGAATTCCGATCCCGGCGATGGCAAAGCAGATGATCACAGCCGTCGGAGCCCCCCGGCTGGACAGTATACCGCCAACCACAAAACAGCCCACAATCCAGACCACCACCGCAAAAACAACAGTCAACAGCGTACCCGCTCGACGCAGGCTAAAACGCGGCGCATGCACAAGCTGAAAATTCACCGGTGCTGCACCGGGACAGGCAGCACCGGTAACCAGACAGTACATCGGCAGCCGCAAAGAACTGCGACACACCACCGTCTCACCACGCACCTCATACCAGTCATCTGTCGCCTCAGTCAACGCCGCATGCACCACCTCGGACGGCGCTGCAAAAGGATTGTCCCGCAGACTCTCATCAGTCATCCACCGGCCCCCTTGCGGCCCTGCTTCTCCAGATCCTTTGCCGACTCCCACAGCTTCTGCTGACGCTCCGCCAGTTCCGAAACCTGTTTCTGCAGCACCGCACGCTCCCCGTCACTCGCACGCTCCAGCAGACCGTCCACCTGCTTCGTCCGACGATTGACCTGCAACTGCAGATTTCGCAGTACCCGGATTTCGGCGATCAAATCGACCAGCGGCGACTGCTGCTGCCCTTGCTGCTGTTGCTGCTGCTCGTCCTGCTGCTGCCGCTCCTGCATCTGCTGCATCTCACGCTGCATCGTCTCCACCAGCTGCTTCAACGAGTCTAAAATGTCGCGCTGCACGGAAATCGTCAGCTCAGAAACATTCGACTGCTGCATCCACTCCGCGACCGAAGTCATGTCAGACTCGATGTCTTCTGCCGCCAAAAGTATCGCCGATGATGTTCCATCCTCGCGAATCAGCAGCACCGTCTGAGCACACTCGCGAGCCAGTTCCGTCTGCTGCTGAGCCAGCTCACGACAACGCCCGTAAGACAACTCCAGCCAGTCCTTCTGCGGCACCGCCGCCAAAGCCGTCGTGCCCTCGTGGATCTGAGTCTCCACGATCAGCATCCGCTGGAAACGAGCCTCCAGGGATGCCAGCATCATCTCCTTCTCCTCCTCCCGCAACTGCCTCAACTGCTCCTCCAGTTTCGCTGCCGCCTCCTGCAGCTCCTGCAACGCTGCATCCTCCTCCTTCAAAGCCTGCTCCCGCTCCTGCTGCTGCAATGCTTCCAGGGCCTGCTGCATCCGCCGCTCCGCTTCCTGCAGCGACTCACGACCCGGAGTCCGCTTCTGCTGCTCCCCCTGCTGAGATTGCCCGCCCTCAGACTTCTGCCCATCAGACTTCTGCCCATCAGACTTCTGCCCATCAGACTTCTGCCCATCAGACTTCTCGCCGTCAGACTTCTGGCCCTCCGATTTCTGGCCCTCCGACTTCTGGCCCTCCGATTTCTGGCCCTCCGATTTCTGGCCCTCCGATTTTTCACCTTCAGGCTTCTCTCTCTCTGCACCCTGCTGGTCGTGCTGCTGCATCTCTTCCAGCAGCTTGCCCGTACCCTCCAGCGCCTTCTGCTGACCGGGTGCCGCATTGGAAGGCGACTCTTCATTCTGAGTCGCAGCGCGGGCTGATCGCTGCTCGCCAATCACATTCCGCAAATCCTTCAACAGCCCGTTCAGCCGCTCTCGCTCCCGTTCCACCGCACTGCGACGATCCTCACTCTGCAGCAGCTTCATCAGTGACTGAAAACTCTGCAGCAACTCCGTCTGCTTCTCAGACGCCGCCCCCAGCTCCCCGGATTCCAGCAACGCAATTGCCTTTTCCAGATCCTCCCGCACCTGGTCCTCACGCCCCTTGCCCAGCGTCTTTCGCAACAAGTCCGCCCGCTCCGGGTCCTGCCGTCCCAGAATATCAGCCATCTGCATCAGCATTCGCTCAAATCGCGCATACCGACCACTGACTGCTATTTGATCGTTGCGCAGTGCCTGCGGATCCTTCGCCACTCCAGGTTTCGGCGGATCAGCCGGCTTGCCCCCGTCCCTCTGCGGCGGCTGTCCAGCCCACGCACCGCACAACAGCCCCAGCCCCAGCAGCCCCGCCAGCACAGACACTACGTTCATCGCAGTCCTCGATTCCCCGCCGCAGCGAGTCACTTCAACAGGTCATCCAGCAGTCGATTCTTCATCAGTCGCTTCGTCTCTTCCATCAGCCGCTGCTGTTCTTCAGACAGCTGCTTCAGATCCCGCAATGCCTCATGAAACTCCGCAAGGTCACGCACGTTGTCCAGAATTGCTCGCAAGGCTGTAATCAAACCAGCAATCTCCGCTTCTGATCGCTTCGCCAGCTCAGCCACCGGTACACGCTCTGTCACCGCCGTCCGAAATGCAGCCACCGCACGATCTACCTGCGGCACTGCAACATCCCGAGCCTGCTTCAACGGATCCACAATGCCAGCCTGCATCGTCTCTGCGTTGTGCAGAGGAATTGCATTGTTCACCAGCTGCCGAACTATCTCCTCAAACGATTCAATAATCGCATTCAGCTCGTTGGACTGCCTGCGCAGACTATTACTCGAGCGACTGCCGCAGGTCGACAGGCTGGCAACATCGGTCTCCGCCGCAACAGCACCAGCAGCATCAGCCCGCACCGCCACCTGCTGGTGAAACTCAAGGTCACGACGAATATCCTCCAGCTGACCAATCACTTCTTCAAACCGAGTACGCAGGCCAATTTCCCGAGTGTACAGGATTGACAGCAGCTCATCGTCACTAACGATCTGAAAGGCCAGCGGGGCACTGCGAGTCTGCCCCGGCCCCGGCGACGGATTTACGTCTGCCGCCACCACCGACAGCGTCAGCGACTGCCCCTCTGAAAGTTCCAGTGGCTGCACCTCAAAGTACTCAAAAGCCTCATCAACCCCACGACTAAGACTGAAATCCGTACTGCCCGGCTGGGGCACAGTGCGAAAATTTCTCGGACGCCAGCCGGTCTCGTCATCCACCTGAAATTCAAATCTTGCGGACTGCAGCCCATAATCATCCCGCAAGCGACCGGCCACAGGAATCCGCGCTCGCTTCGTGATCGAATTTCCAATCCCCGTCAGCTGTGCCACCACCACGGGAGGCACGTCGCGCACGCCGGAAATCCGCAGTGTCTCAGGACTGGCCGACTTTACATCATCCATGTCATGCAGCGCGAACCGCAGGCTGGTGTTCGGAAGAATATTCAACAACTGTCGGTCGCCGTCTGCCCCGGCGGCTCCGGCCGCACCTAAAGTCTCAGACTCAGACGTCGTCAGCACCCGAAATCCGGCCTGAATTGTGACGCCGTCACTGCCAATCAGTGCAGGCCCCGTTACCGGCTCGACACGACCGTCAAAGAACACGACCCGACTGCTCGCCCGATCGCCTTCAATCTCAAATCGCTCGGTCAGAATTCTGGCCGACTGCAGTGGCTTGGCCGCTCGCGCCGCCAGCTCAAACGCCGTCCCCTCAGGCAACGGCAATTCGCTGCCAGTCACGGTGACCGCCGTCTCACGCAACTGATTCCAGCCCGTGTATTCGGGATAAACACACTGCAGCCGAATACTGTCCAGACCAGGTACATTCACAATTTCCACCAGCCACGGCTGAAGATTGCGATAATCACCAGCCAGCACCTCAATCTGCACAGGCTCACGCAACTGAGTCACAAAGAAGCGATAGCGACGACCGTCTGACGAATTCACCCAGGCTCGACTGCGACTGCCGTCACGCCGTATGACATCGACGCGAATCCGATCGGGAACAATCCATGTCCGCCCCGTTTCTGAATCCTGTTCAGGTATCGAAAACTCAAGCTCAAGATCGGCTGACCGCGGATGCCGGTACACCAGCGTGCGCGAACCTTCATCCATCGGTCGAAACTCAACCCTGCGATCATCCGGCTGAGCAATCGCAGCAACATGCACCAGCGTGGTCCGCTGCCAGTAAACTTCCTCGCACAGCACAAATGCGTTCCACCACCGCTGTGGCAGTCCGGGATTAAACATTGACGGAATCAGAATCGAACACAACAGCACCGCGGTCGCAATTACCAGATTGCGCAGCCTGCGAGTCTCGAACAGGTCGGCTTCCTGCACAGTCGCGGCCTGCAGCTCGGCCTCGCTTATCACCCGACGCAGCATTTCCATGGACAGTGGGCCGTCCACAGGTAACCCCCGCGAGGATTCAACGGCGGTTACCAGCCGGTCCTGGAACTGCGGAAATCTGCGTTCCACAAGCAGCGCCACGTCATGGTCACCAATTGACCGCAGCAGCGGATATAGAACTCGTCGAGCGAACAGCAGCAGTACCGCCGGTATCAGCAGCACCAGCAACATGGACCGCAAGCCCACCGGCAGTTCCATTCGCTGCAGCTGAAACCAGCCGGTATCAAGCCCCAGTGTGCCCCAAACCAGCAGAGCAAACCCGCAGGCGACCGTAGATACTCCGGCCAGCAAAGCATCTCGGCGCAGCCGCAAACGAACTCGACCAAGCAGACCGCGAATAGTCGGCGGCAAGTCAATGCGGGCATGACCGGAGGTCGAAACAGACATGCAAAGTACCTGATCCGGAGTACAGCCAGCCTTAGCCCAAACTGCGACAACCATGAATGCCAGCCTGCGTGAAGTTTAGCGGTCCGACACGAGGTCCTGTAGGCTGAAGGCCTATTTCATGGGGAAACTTCCAAATCCCGCTCCGTCAAAAACAGTCAATCCCGAGCAGACACAAGCTTCATCCCTGTTCCCTCAGCCCCGCCTCTGGTACTCTCCAACGCTTTTCCAGGGTGCGTTTGCCCCACAGCAACCCCCCAGACAGGCACTGAAATTCAAGATCTGCAAACGATGTCAGGCACAGCAAACTCAGGCACTTCCCATCCCACCGCCCGCATCGCCACCAATGAACTGGTGCTGGTGATGGACTTCGGGTCCCAGACAGCTCAACTGATCGCTCGTCGCGTTCGTGATCAGAATGTTTTCTGCCAGATCGTACGCCATGATCTCACCGCTGACCGCATTCGGCAACTCGCCCCTCGCGGCCTGATCCTTTCCGGCGGTCCCGCCAGTGTCTACGGCGCAGGTTCACCGAAAGTTGACCCCGAGATTTTCCAGCTGGGCATTCCGGTCCTTGGCATCTGCTACGGAATGCAGCTCACCTGCCACACACTGGGCGGACGCATTCTGCCGGCTCATTCTCGTGAATTTGGCCGCGCACCGTGCTCCCAGATTCCAGCGTCCGAATCTCCCCTGTTTCACGGACTGCCGGCCACATTCACGGCCTGGATGAGTCACGGCGATCAGGTGGAAACGCTGACCGGCGAATTTACAGCCATCGCCTCCACGGCCACCTGCCTAAACGCCGCCGTTCGACATCGCAACCTTCCCATCTACGGGCTGCAGTTTCACCCCGAAGTCACTCATACCGAATTCGGTGGACAGCTGCTGGCCAATTTCGTCCGCCACATCTGTGGCTGCAAGGGTACGTGGCAAATCAGTTCGCTGATCGAACAGCAAAAACAGCTGATCAGGGACCGCGTCGGCAGCGATCAAGTCATCTGCGGACTGTCCGGCGGTGTTGACTCAGCCGTAACCGCAGCCCTGATCTCCGCTGCCATCGGTGACCAACTCTCCTGCATCTTCGTCGACAACGGCCTGCTGCGGAAAGGCGAGCGGCAGGATGTCGAAGAACAATTCACCGATCACTTCCGCACAGACCTGCATGTCGTCGATGCCTCGCAGCGGTTCCTTTCCGAACTGGCCGGCGTGACTGACCCGCAGCGTAAACGCAAAATCATCGGCAAAGCCTTTATCGACGTTTTCAAAGCAGAGGCGAAGTCGATTCCGAATGCCCGTTTTCTGGCTCAGGGTACACTCTATCCCGATGTGATTGAAAGCGGGGCCAACCCGGACGGACCGGCTGCCACCATTAAGTCGCACCACAACGTCGGCGGACTGCCCGCTGAACTCGGGTTTGAACTCATCGAACCCCTGCGTGATCTGTTCAAGGATGAAGTTCGCCGGATGGGTGCCGAACTTGGGCTGCCCGAGAAAATGGTGTGGAGACACCCGTTTCCAGGTCCCGGACTCGCCGTACGCTGCCTCGGTGCCGTGGAACCTGAACGGCTCAGAATCCTGCGCGAAGCCGATGCCATCCTGATCGAAGAACTGCATGCGGCCGGATTATATCACCAGATTCAGCAAGCCTTCGTGGTGCTGCTGCCGGTTCAGTCTGTCGGCGTCATGGGTGATGACCGCACCTATGAAAATACAGCAGCAGTGCGGGCTGTGCAGACAGAAGACTTTATGACTGCCGACTGGTTCCATTTCCCCTGGGACGTCCTCGGACGCATCTCCACTCGCATCATAAACTCGGTCCGCGGTATCAATCGAGTCGTTTACGATGTCAGCTCAAAGCCTCCCGCAACGATTGAATGGGAATAGCTGTCATGGGGACCACCGCGCGGGCGGAGATCATCGCTGTCGGGACCGAACTCACCTGCGGCTCAAAACTTGACACCAATAGCCAGTGGCTCAGCCGAGAACTCGAATCCCTCGGCTGGACTGTTATGCGCCACACGACGCTGCCTGATGAGTTTGATCTGATCGTTGCCGAACTTCAGGCGGCAGCAGAGCGTTCCCAGGCGGTACTGATCACCGGTGGCCTCGGGCCCACGCTTGATGACCTCACCCGCGAAGCCCTTGCGGCAGCCTTCAATCAGCCCCTCGTTCGTGATCCGGAATCGCTGCAGCGAATCGAAGCCATGTTCGCAGTCCGCGGACGCACGATGCCTGCCCGCAATGTCGTACAGGCTGATCGGCCTGAACAGGCCATCGCTGTTCGTAATGACTGGGGCACAGCCCCCGGAATTCTGCTCAAAGTCGACGCCGGCTCCAGAAAGCATAACTGCCTGCTGGCAGCAATGCCCGGAGTTCCTGCAGAAATGCGTCCAATGTTTGAACAACTGGTTCGACCGCATCTGCTGGACAGCGGCATACAAATGTGTCGGCAAGTCATTCGAACTTTCGGCTACGGAGAATCCGAAGCTGAACGCCTGCTGGATGGCCTGACTGCCCGCGGACTGAATCCGGAGGTTGGCATCACCGCCAGCGAAGCTGTTATCTCACTGTGGATTACCGCCCGCGATGCATCAGCAGAAACTGCCCGCCGCATGTGTGAAGATACGGTAGAGCAGATTCGCGAAAGACTGGGAACTGCAGTGTTTGGCGATGGAGATGCCGAACTGCATGACGTCACCGCCGCCCTGCTGCAGTCGCATGGGCAAAGTGTCTCACTGCTCGAAGGCAGAACAACAGGCGGTCAGCTCGCTGTGTGGTTCACCGAGTCGCCTGCAACTCCAGCCGTGCTGCATGAATCTCTGGTACTGCCTGACTGGGACACCAGCGACCTCGCCGGCTGGCCGCAACTGATTCGCGATCTGATGTCAGGTTACTTTCAGGCGCATGCCTGCAAATGGGTCCTGCTCTCGTCTCCCGTAGAAGATCAGCAGGCTGCCGGTGGTGTGACCGTACGCAGAGGCCTCGTGGCACTCGCCTCGGCCGATTCACTGGAAACAGTGGATGTCAGCATGTCCGGAAATCTGGCGATTTTCCGCCAGCGAGCCGCGAGGACCGCGCTGAACCTGCTGCGTCGACGCCTGCTGGTCAACGCCGACTGATTGCCCCGGCGGGTATCGCTCTCCCAATAAAACAGCCGTTTTAAATGAATTGGCACACAATTTCCTTGCGCATTTGCCCGAAAGTCGAAAGCTGCAGTTTCGGTCTTCTGCAAAATTTGCCGGTTCTGATATACTGAAAAGAGTATTGGTGATTATCCCGACAGTGTTCCGTTCACGAATCTGCGACCGGTCAATAATTTAGTGTATCTTCGCCACTGGAGACTCCCTCATGTTGTCAGGTACCGCTCGTCGTCTGCTGCTGCTGGGCCTTGTTTTGGCCTCTGTTGTTCCCGCCGCTGCGCAGGAGAAACTGGCGTGGAAATTTACGTCCAATGAATCTCTGAAGTATGTCGTGGAACAGTCCACCAAAATGCAGATGTCCTTTGGTGGCCAGAAACAAAGCATGGAGCTGAAGCAAACCCTCGACATGGACTGGAAAATCAACGAAATTGCCCCCACCGGCGACGCCAAGATGGCACAGACAATCGGACGCGTGCAGGTGGAATCCGACGGTGGCCTCGTTGGTGGCTTCAAATACGATTCCAGCGATTCAGCAGCCCCGACTTCTCCGGTCGCCAAAAGTATGGCTGACGTTTTCAGTCGCATCATCAACAAGCCATTTGCTGTCACCATGCAGCCAACCGGCAAGATTGGTGCTGTTGAGGTTCCTGAAGAACTGCTGACCGCACTCGCCGGTTCCAATGGCGCCATGAGCGAAGATACGCTGAAGCAACTGATGACACAGTCAGCCGTAACACTGCCCACCGAAGGCATCAAGAAGGGTGACTCATGGGAAAACGTACAAAACGTTGACATGCCGGTCGGCGTCATGACCATCAGCTCAAAACTGACTTTCCAGGGAATTGATGCTGCCTCAGGTTTTGCCGAAATCGAAATGAAGCCAACCATCTCAATAAAGGGCAAAGAAGGCTCACCTCAACAGATCACACTCACCAGCGCTAAAGGCGGCGGCAAAGTCCTGTTTGACCAAAAGAAGGGTCGCGTCGCCCAGTCTGACGTTGACCTCACCATGGAACTGTCCATCAAACAACTGGGGCAGCAGATTGATCAGGTGGTCGAACAGAAAACTGTGATGAAGTTGCAGTAAGACAGCCCGGATCAAGCCAAATTCGTGATGATCGCAGCCGCAGGCGTCCTTCGTGACTCGCCTGCGGCTTTTTTCGTCAAACCATCGCCGGAAACGGGAAAACAGACGATCGAACCAGAGTCGAGTGTTTGCAGACTGCTCAACGGCAGAATAATACTATCGCAGAACCAGACTTCGCCCTGCACTGCGGAACTCCAACTGCAGCTAATTTTCGAACTCTGCCCGGATTTCCCTATGAAACGCATCTTTCTCACGCTGGCCGTGCTTGCCAACGTTACGATGCTGGCCTCCTTGCTGATGGGACTGCAGATCGGCGATCCCATGACGCTCGGTGGTCGCGACCCCGATGTCAATCACCGCATCGGCAACCACATCCTGATCGGACTGTTCGCGCTCACCAGTGTCACCATGGTCCATGCCCTGCTGTTTACCTACTTCATGGGAACGGGTCGCTGGATCGAAGAAACATCGGCAGCCTACGGCCTCTCACCGAAACTCTACGTAGCCAGCCGAAAACTGAAATATGGCATTCTGCCCGGCATCATGTTCACTTTTCTGATGGCACTGGGAACCGGTTGCTGCGGAGCAATTGCTGATCCCGCAACCGCCGTGTCGCTGTCTGCCTACACAGGTTTTTCGGACTCCCTGCTGCACTTTTCCATGGCAATTGCCACCTGGTGCGTGAACCTGCTGGTCAACTTTACCCAGTACTTTCGCATCGCGGGAAACTCAGCCATCGTCGAAGCTGTGCTCGGTGAAGTTCGCCGTATTCGACTGGAACGGGGCCTGCCGGTCGATGGTCTGGGCTGAGACGGCCCTCAGTGAACGTCACCGCTGTCGCGCCGTTGCCAGACACCTCTCGATACCATTTCCACGCAGATTCCTTTCTGTATTCCGCGGCATCGTGCGAAATCCTGGAAACTCTGCCCGGAACAACTGCCTCCGTGCCACACGCACCTTACTACGATCACCCTGCTTCATCGCCGCGCGACCAAATGGATTAGCCACAAACACACCGTAGTCCCGATTGTGCCACCAGCTGCCCCGCAAATTCGCAGGTGCAGCCAGCAAAGTCACACCCGGACGCAACTCGCCGACTCGCCCTGAATAGTCACACCAGTCCGCTGGCTGACCCCACGTGGCAGCCGCACTGGTGCGGCCGGCGAACTGACAATCCCGCTCTCCCAGTCATACGTTGCATCCGCCAGTATCCGATAACTGATCTCTGAGAATCGCGGTTCAGTCATGGGCCCCTACCGCACCAAGAATAACGGCCCCGCAACCCGACCCGGCAGACGATTCCAACCAATTCAACAACGTTTTCTGCCTGTTCCCGCCAGCCACCACCCACACTCAGCAGAACTGTCAACTGCAGGCGACACTGCATTGCATAAAGCAGGCGTCACTGTCGCGTCAGTGCGACACTGATCTCCGGAAAAACCGCTGATCACTCCCGCAAATCGCCCTGAAAATGCCGTTCGGCCCCAGTTTTCTCGACCCCAAACTGTCCCCGACTCTCGGCACGACAGTTGCAGATCAGTATGCGAGGGGCGGCTCACAGGGGCGTGATCCACTAACCCCACAGTCGGCATCAAATGAAAGGAATTCTGCTATGATCCGCTCAGTCCCGCTGATCCTCCCCGCTACTGTCTTCGGCATGTCAGCTGCCACTCAGGCCAGCGATCTCTCCGCAAAATACAGTTGCACCGGCTGCAGCTCACAGACAAACACGACCAGACACTCCGACGTCCTCAAAAAACTGCTGTCCTCACGACCCGTGTCGACCGCCAGCTCATGGAATCACAGGACTCCGAAATAACGCGGCGATCGCAAAGTTACCGGCACCGCCTAACAGAAATAGTCGGCATTCCAATGATTCGGAGGGCAGGCACCAATCCCGGGCACTCCGCACTAACTGTCTGCGAGCCGTCAGCTGCGGAATTGCCCGTTTTAACCCTCCAGCACACACCGCGCTGCATGATACCCGGGAATGCCGCTGATCGCTCCACCACGCTGGGCCGCTGATCCCGCCAGATAGATCCGCGGCCAGAGTGTCTCCACACCACGCTGCCCTGCCCGCTCCTCCGTCTCCGCAAAAAACCACGACGGCTGATTGTGGAAGATATTGCCACCGTCCAGATCCAGCTCTGCCTGCAGATCCTGCGGAGTATGAACCTCGAGGCACAGTTCACCCGCAGCAGTTCGCGCAATGCAGTCCTCAAACGGCTCCGCACACAGCCGATTCAAACCCTCAAGGTATCGTGCCAGCACCAGCCGCCGCCGCCCGTCATGATCCTGCTCGAACAGTCGCCACGGCATGTCCAGCCCAAACAGCGTCAACGTATGATAACCGTCCGCCTGCAATTGCGGTGACAGGATCGAACGATCCGTGAGCGTATGACAGTAAATCTCGCCAGGCACAGGATTCGGAACTTCACCGGACGTCGCCGAACGCCACGACTGCAGCATCTGCTGATACCCCTCATCAATATGAAAGGTGCCGGCAAATGCATCCTGCGCTGAGACTCCCTGGTCCAGCAACCTCGGCAGCCTTCGCAGCAGCATGTTAATCTTGATCACCGAACCCTCGTCAGCCGGCAGCGCCTGATGGGTCTGCCCCAGCAGCCTGGCCGCAGTTCGCGGACCAGCATTCATCAGCACGTGACCCGCTTCTACCGCACATTCACAACCACCCTGCAGAAATGTCACACGATGCCAGCGTACACCAGGCTCCACTCGCACTGCCGGTGACTCCGTCAGAACTTCCACACCAGCCTCACGACATCGATCAAGCAGAGCACCGGTCAGCGAACGCATCCCGCCCTCCGGAACTCGCCACTCACCAGTCCCATTGCCACACACGTGATACAAAAAACAGCGATTCTGCAGCAGATCTGCATCATGCGGCGCTGCCAGCACCCCAATTTTCCCGTCCGTCATCACCAGTCCCCGTACCACATCGGACTGGAAACATCGTTCAATCACCTCACCCAGAGGTCGCTCTACCAAACTGTCCCACGCCATTCGCTGCTCAGACGTCTGCAGTTGTTCCACGAACTGACGTCGCGACTGCAGAGGCTGCAGGAAGGACGGTGCCACCAACGCAGCCATTTCGGCCTGCAGCCGACAGAAGGTCTGATAGCCCCGCCATTCCTCCACACCGCCAGGCAACTCACACATCGAATCCCGCGATCGCTGCAAATCATCAGGAAACAGCAGCAAACCGCGTTGCCGACCCTTCTCGTCCCGCCAGGGAGTATACGATGAGACACGCCGTCGCAGAGTCCGAAAATTCAGCCGCAGATCCCGTACAATCTGATCCGGCAGCAGGGATACCAGATATGAATAACGCGACAGCCAAGCATCATATTCCGGAAACACCCGCTTAGACACCGCTGCACCACCTGCCGCACTGCTCCGCTCCAGTACCACAACTGACTTGCCTGCCGCAGCCAGATACGCTGCTGCCACCAGACCATTGTGCCCGCTGCCTACTATCACCACATCCCGCGATCTGCTGATCGACTGCATCTTCAGCTCGCTCCCGGTCTGACAGATCTGCGTCAAATTACAATCACAATCCGCCGGAAGTCTGAACTCCGGTGATCTGATTGGCATTCAGGTAGTTGCGGTCCGAGTAATATTCGAAACGACGACCAGTCAGCACCTGCGGCTGACTATTATGAGGCTGGTACGTCACTTTTGCCTGCCGGCCCTCTTCAGCACGCAAAATATACTGATGCTTTGCATGGTCGTACGTAATCTTGTCGGCATCGCCCGAGAACAAACGCGATTCCAGACGACAGGGGGCTCGGGTTCCAGTCCCGCCACCCGCAGCATTTGATTCAGCAACAAGCGAAAACGAACGCCCTGACCCGCCACCACCCGCCGAAAGCGAAACCGTCAGATTCTCACACCCCATCAACCCCGTTTGATCAGGCAACTCAGCAACATTCAGACGCTCCAGACTGATTTTCTCGTCCAGCGACCGAACTGGGCCAAACACCCCTCGAACATGCTGCCGCAGTCGCACAAAACTCGCCTGCTGGCTGCCATCCAGCGTTCCAATAAACGTGGCTCGCACATAAACAAACGCCTGATCCGGCTCCGCCACAGGAGTATTTGCTCGAGCTACCGTAGCACGCGACACCGCAAGACGACCACTAGAATCCGGCTGCGCCGTTTCAATATAACCTGGTCCAGTTCCGCGAAACTGCCCCGTACCATACTCATACTCAAGATCCGTGAACTCAGCAAAATGCCTGGCTGTTACGACCCCGGCGGTCATCATCTTCGCCTGTACCTGCACTCGACCTTCACACTCTATTCGCTCGATACTCGGGCGATGCTGCTCAGCCGATTCATCGACCACCGCTGAGACCACTTCGATCTCACGCCCAGCCACCGGCTGCTCAACACGCACCGCTTCGCCAAAATGCACCAACATTCCGGCACACGTCAGCTCCACGTCAAAATCCGTCTCATTGTCCAGTACAGCTCGAACGTTCCCCGAAAATCTCGCAGTCCGCTCCGCAAACGACATTTTTTCGTTCCAGAAAATATCCAGCGGCGCAGGACGCGCCAGCGATTTTCCGTCCAGCCCGCGATCTACAATAAACCGAATACGTCCGCTGCCCCGAACCTCGGCCTCACGACGCGTTGCCTGCAAAGGAGAAATCAACTCATTCAGATCAATCCGCGGACCATCAATTCGCTCCAGCTTTCGAATCACACTGGCCGGATCCCCAAACAACATTATCCGCCGACTGCCATCAAACCCCGCCGCCGAATGCAGTGACTTCCCCTCCGCTGTGAAATTCTCAGACTCACGCCCACCCCGATGAGTCACAGCCACTGCACCACGCAACCACAAATCTTCAAACCTGGCACGCCCCGCTGACGACATCCGCAATTTCGTTTCCACAACATCACAGAAGAACTGAGTCTGACCGGACCTATCGGCCGCCAAAGGAGCCAATGGTAATCCACCTACTGCTCCGAAACCATCTGTCTTCCCGGACTCCGTTGCATCCACTGCCGAAGAACGCTCGCGATCAACCCCCGTCACCGCACCGCCACCCAACTGCGACTCGCCCGCTCCCGCTGAAATATCCTCAGGCTCAAACTCCACCATCAATGATTCACGAGCACTTCCGTTGAGCTGCGGCGAATCCAGACGCACATCTCCCGCTGCCCGCAGTTGCTTCGGTCCGCGCAGGATCGGAAGACCGGCTGCAGCACCGCCCCCGACTTCAGCCCCCCGCTCAGTCGCACCATGCATGGTCAGCAATATCTCAGACGCAGCCAGCGACAACTGCTGCGGACGCCAGCCCACCTCCGCCTGCCCCGTTAGCACCAGCACGTCTTGCTCGGCCCTCGTCAGTTGCAGGGAACCAGCCCACTTCGCAGACACATACTCGCGCTCCGCCCTCTCATCGACAGCCTGCCCCGCCGGTATCTCCGGAGGTTCAACCTGACCGGGTCCGGAACACTGCAGCAATCGCACCTGATTCTGCCCGTCCAGAACGGCCGCCACCGCCGGCGCCGTAAGACGACGCCCCATGTGCTCCACACTAACCGAAACTGCCGGTCCCGCCGGACTCACCGGACGCCCCGCCAAATCCAGCCGACGCTCGTCGATCCGGTATACCAGCCTGCTCATCGAAGCCGTAATCTGCCGCGATTCGGAACGAAACAGTACGCTGCGACCGTCCGCTGCAATTGACACCGCAGCCAACTGCTGTGTCCGTCCGTCTGCGCCTGGCTCCCGCTCCTTCCGTCGCAACTGCAAAACCAGACGCGAACAAAACAAACGATCTCGACTGCCATCTTCCTGAGGCTGTTCAACCAGCACCTGATTGTCCGGTCGCAATTCACGATCCACAAACCCAGTGAAAGTGCACTCCAGTGTTGGCACGTAATACTCAAAACCATTCGCCGCTGAGACCTGCAGCTGCACCGGCCGATCCGCCGCATCCTTCTCAGCAAACTGCAGACTGCAGTTTACTCGTCCCAGCAGCCGAATTCGCCTGATGTCCGATACCGACATCAGCCCGCCTTGCTGCGGATCTGCAGCCCCGGCAAGCTCAATTTCCACACCACCCTCGGCTGTCCCTGTGTGCTGCTCCCAGCCAAAACGCACCGGCTCGCTCGACCAGATCCGCAGCGAGTCTTCTTCAAAATAGAACGTACGCCCTTCAATCCGTAGCCCCTGCGGCCCCTCAATCCGAACTTCACCGCCCAACAGGCCGGATGTGATCCGCCCAAACTGACCAGCACCCAAAGATAGCGGCGCAGACGATATGAAACTCGCAGACTCAGCCACCGCCGTAATCGGAAATTCAGACCCTCCCCCGCCCTCTCTCTGCCAGACCATCGCCACCGGACTTACACGAATCGCACGATTCTCATCCAGCAATTCATGCTCGTCAAAAAACAACAGGCGACTGCCATCACGAAAACGGCTGTTGGCCCTGCCAACCCAGTTATGCTGCGGCAGCCAGCGGCTGGCAGAGTCCGCAAAGACAGGTGATGACTTCTCAGGAGCCGCCGGTTGCGCGCGAGTAATCTGGGGACTGCGATTTACTGTCAGCAGCGGTCGCGTAATCTGCGAATAAATTAGGTACAGCGCAGACAGCCCCACCGCCGCAAGCAGCGTCCGTGAATTCCTCGGTAAGTCGTTCAGTGCCATCCGTCGCTCTGCCCGCTCTCGCCTGCCCTGCTCCGTTCCCATCTCCGGCCCACGCCGCAAAACGCTCCTGCACTCACGCCGCTCGCCACAGCCACTGTCCATCTTCAGACCGATGCACTTCAGCGTCGTCAAACCGCTGTAGCACATCCGTAATATCCAGCAGCCCCTGCGGAATCCGCCGCTCATCAATCACCGGCAGTTCACTCAGCTTCCGCTCAGACATCAGATGAATCGCATCCGGCAACAGCACACCGCCGGCAATCGTGACTGGATTACGAGTCATCACGAGCTCAACTGCCTGATCCAGTTGCTCATCCCGACGCGTCTCAAACAAACGAGCCAGATCACTGTCTGTAAACAGACCCGTTAACCGCCCCTCCGCATTGACCAGCATCACAGCCCCACTGCGTCGACCTGGACGACTGAGCTGTATCATAACTTCGCGCACCGTCTGAGACTGATCTGCAATACGAATATCGGCCCCCTTGCGCATCACATCACGCACCGGACACAATTGGCGCCCCAAACTGCCAGCCGGATGAAACTTTGAAAAATGCTCAGCCGTAAAACCCCGAGCATAACTGGTGACCAGCGCCAAAGCATCCCCAAGAGCCAGCATCGCTGTGGTTGAACATGTCGGTGCCAGCGCCAACGGACCAGCCTCCCGATGTCGACCGTATGACAAAACAACCTGAGCGGCTCGAGCCAGTGCGTTCTGACTGTCCCGCGTCACAGCAACCAACGGCACACCCTGCCCGCGCAGCGGACCGATCAGGCCAAGCAACTCCTCTGTCTCGCCACTGTTCGAAAGCGCTACCACGACATCCTGCACACCCAGGCAGCCCAGATCACCATGCCTCGCTTCCGTCGGATGCAGGAAATGCGAACGAGTCCCCGTGCTGGAAAAAGTTGCCGACAACTTGCGGCCAATCAGACCCGCCTTGCCTACGCCAGTCACCACCACGGCACCCGAACAGCGCAGCAACAACCGCACTGCCTCGCAAAAATGACGGTCCAGACCGTCCGCCACCTGACGTAGGGCATCCGCCTCCTGATGCACCACCAGACGCGCCTCGCGCAGCAAATCATGGTCCTCCGGAGGCCCGGAACCACAGAAGGCTGACAACGAATTTCCCAGATACCCAGTCATGGCGTCCCTGCCATTGTCAACAAAATCCACGGATTTAGCGCCGATTTCGCTTCAATCTACCACACCACAGACCTCGGGGTCAATGTCGAACAAATCCCAAAAAAACGCCACAAACACATGCCGCAAATAAGCTTACAGCGACTCACCAACGGATCAACTGCAGCAGATTCGAGTAATCATCGGTCCACAAAACCCGCTGCCACTGCGGCAGAGTTGATTCGGCTGACCGAAACAGGTCATGCCGCAGCGTCTCCGGTTGTTCAGCCAGCAGTGACCAGATACTGCCAGGGCTGGACTGCAAAGGCTGTCCGGTTTCCGGATCCGCACCCGGCATCCTGACCAGTGATATTACACACAGCCCCTCGGCTGCCGCCAGCCCCTCCGTCACACGCCGCAGATTCAAATGCAAATTCGAAATGTGGATCGCCAGAATTCCACCCGGTGCCAGATGTCGGCGATACAACTGCACAGCCTCGCGAGTCAGCAGGTGAGTCGGGACGGCATCCCCCGAAAACGCATCTACCACCAGCAACTGATACTGCTGCGGAGGCTGAGCTTCCAGCTGCAGTCGAGCGTCTCCCTCGATGATCTCCAGATCAGCTGCCGAATCCGACAGGAAACGAAACTGCTCACGTGCCAGCTGCACCACTCCCGGATCAATCTCGTAAAACACAAACTTGTCCTCGGTCCGTCCATATGCAGCCAGTGTCCCCGTCCCCAGTCCCACCAGCCCGGCTTTAATTCGGCCCCCGACCGCCTCAGCACGCTCCCGCAGCACAGCAATTGCCCGGGCTACTCCGGTTTCATAACCGTAGTAGGTGGTGGGAACCGAGGGCAGGCGACGAAACTGCAGGCCATGCGTAATTCGACCGTGCCGGAGCACCACCGCATCTTCCGCCGTATCCAGCTCCACTTCCAGTACACCATAAAACGTACGCCGCACCGCTATGCTCTCCAGCCAGCCGCTGACCGAAGCTGCTGCCACAGTCAGTATCGAAACCAGCAGCAGCATGGCGATCGCTGCGGCAGAATATGGCGGACGGCGACTGTGCAGCCAGCCACGCTCACTAAACCAAACACCCAAAGCCAGCATCGCTGCAGCAAGGATCCCAACATCGTGCTCCCAGTACTGCGGCAGCAGCAGCGGAGCCAGCAGACCAACGGCAATGCCGCCGCAGGCACCGCCCGCCGCCGTCGTCAGGTAAAACAAAGTCAAACGATCAGCACAAGGCCTCAGTCTGGCCAACTCACCATGGCACAGCATAAACGCTGCAGCCAGACTGCTAAACCAGACCGAAAGCTGCAACAGCAGAGGCAATTGAGTTCCAAAGGCCTGGACATAACACAACCCCAGCAGCAGCGCAGCGGTGACCAGACACCACCACCTGCGCACATACCAGCGATCACTCTCGAAACACAAAATAAATGACAGCAGATACAAAGCCAGTGGCACGACCCACAGAAACGGAACGACAGCCACGTCCTGACAGATCTGAGCAGTCTCGGAAAGCAGCAGCACAGTAGCCAAACACGACAGCCCAAACCATGCGGTCCGCTGCCACCACGAAATGACTGGCAAAGCACGTCGCTTCCCCGCATCGCCTTTCAGAACAGCCACATCATCAAGGCCCATGCCCTGACTGACGGCAGTTTTCAGGGATCCCAGCAACACACCTGCACAACAAACGGCAAATACCACAAATAGCGACTGCCATGTGCGAGTCTGACGAGAGAGAGGCAGCAAAGGCTCAATCACAAATGGATAACTCAGTAACGCCAGCAAAGACCCGGCATTGGACAGCGCATACAGCCGATGGGGCGAACGGCCAGGACTAAGCGAGGCGAACCAACTCAGCAACAGGGGACCTGTCGTACTCAGCACAAAATATGGCAGCCCGACGGTCGTCAGCAGCAAACACAAAATCTGCAGCACCGGAGAACCGACGGCAGGCACAGCCGCTGCCTGCGGCGGAACAATCTGCAGCAGCAGGCAGGCAAGCAGCAGCAGGACGGTGTGCAGACCAGCCTGATTTCGCTGTGACAGGCGAGAAACCAGCAGATGTGAATACAAATATCCTGCAAACAGCAGTGTCTGAAAAAACAACATGCAGGTCGTCCACACAGCGGGAGCTCCGCCAAAGGACGGCAGTAACACACGACTGATCAGTGGCTGAACCTGAAACAGCAGAAACGCACTGAGGAATACCGTGCTGGCCAGTATGCCGGCGACAACCCGATGGAATGTCGATTTATTTTGGTAATCTATCATCGGGTGACTCGGCAGAAGAATTGCGGGCGAGCACTTGCAGCGAGGGAAGTATTGTGGCTGGTCCGCCAGAATTTTGGGAGCCCAGAACGACAACCGGTAGTTTGACTTTTTGCAGGTGAATCAGCTTCAGGTCGCCCCGCAGAGACTGTATCATCTGGCAGCAGCCGGTCTTTTCCCCCACCCTACGCGATGCCAGACTTATGCATTCACTGCTACTTGACTCCGTCCGATATGTCGCGTTTGCGCTGCTCTCAGGTACCGTTCCACTCTGCATAGCCGACGATGAAGCACTCCGCGAACGCCTGAAAGATGCCAACGGTGTCCAGACCGACGTCTGGGTCTACAACGACATCCCGGCTGCCATCGCCGAAGCTCGCCGCACCAACAAACCCCTGTTTGTCACATTTCGCTGCGTACCCTGTCGCGACTGCTTGGCTTTTGATGCCGATGTTGCCAACGGCAGCGAAAAAGTCCGCCAGTTCGCTCGCGATCGATTTATTTCAGTTCGCCAGGTGGAAATGAAAGGCGTCGACCTTAACCAGTTTCAGTTCGATTACGACCTCAACTGGGCCGCCATGTTTCTCAATGCCGATGGTACCGTTTATGCCCGCTACGGAACGCAAAGTGCCGAAGGCTCGGATGCCTTCAATTCTATCGATGGCCTGATCGCAACCATGGATCGAGTCCTGCAGATGCATCAGCAATGGCCAGCCAATCGCGACCAGCTGCAGCAAAAACGTGGCCAGCCAAAACCAGCCGCCAACGCTCTCCAGTTGCCAGGACTCAGAAACCCTGAAAAATACGCCAAAGAAACAACTCGCTCCAACTGCATCCACTGCCACAACATTCATGACGCCGAACACCTGCACGCTCTGCAACAGGGACAGTGGAAACCCGCCCTGCTGTGGAAATACCCTTTACCCGACCTGATCGGATTGAAAATTGACCGCCGCAGCGGAATAAAAATCATCGAAGTCATCCCGGGATCACCCGCCAACATAGCCGGACTGCAGCCCGGTGAAGAGATTCGGTCCATGAACGGCCAGACAATTGCCTCTATCGCCGATATGCAGTGGGTACTGCACCCGCTAAATGGTGATGCAGCCACAGTGGAAATCGAGGGCAGCCGCAGTGGCCGCAAAACACTGCGGCTGGCAAACGGCTGGCGACAGCACGATTTCTCGTGGCGAGGCTCCATGTGGAATGCCCCTCCCAGACTGCAGATCTGGCTGCCGGAACTCAACACCGACCAGACCAAAGCTCTTGGGCTGCCAAACGGCGACGGCGCCCTGGAAGTCCGCTGGATCAATCTGGAAAGCCCCGGAGGCCGTCAGGCCAAAGCCGACGGACTGCAGGAGAAAGACATCGTGATCGCCGCAGACGGGCAGCCTGTCCGCAAGGATTCCAAACAATTCAGCGCGTGGCTGAAACTGAACTACAAAGTTGGTCAAAGACTGCCGCTCACCATCCTCCGCAACGGACAACACCGCGAACTGTCACTGCTGCTCGTGGAATAGACCTGAGGCCCCAATTGTGCCCACTGAACAGGAAAACCCGTTCGCTGTGGAAAGCACCACGAACCACAGCCGCCCCGCTTCACTGTGGCGCTGGTGCGTGGGCATAATGGCACGCTCTCTGGCCATCCTGTTCGTCATCAGCAGCATCAACTTGTTCATCATCACGGGCAGCATCGCCGCCGCCATCGGCGCACTCGGGCTGGCCGCAATGCTGTGGATAACAGGTCGCAGCTTTGCCGCCGGCCGGTTTTCAGGTAGCACATTTCAAGCCGACGACGCCCCCTGAACCGGTCCCCAATACCACCAGTACCATTCACTGCAGTTCGGTGTACTTCAACGAATTACCCCGAGCCTTTTCTACCGGATACTTTGCCGCATTGTGCTGCAGCTTCGCACGAATTGCCTGCCAAAGATCAATCCCCAGATTGTCTGACAGCTCAATCAGATAGATCGCCACATCGGCAATTTCAGCAGAGATCTGATCACGCCTGTTCCGCCCCGCAGCCTCACTCTGCTCCGGAGTTGCCCACTGGAAATGCTCCAGCAACTCTGCAGATTCCAGACAGATCGACACTGCCAGATTCTTTGGATTATGAAACTGCATCCAGTCACGTTCGTCTCGAAATCTGCGAATTTCTTCCGTAATCTGCCGCAAGTCCGACATACCGTTCCTACCCCCTGCCTCAAAACCACACTGCTGACTGACGCCCCTTTGTAACGCAGGCAGCACGGGCAGGGAACTCTGCTGCCAATCTTTGGAAATCATCCCGTTGTGCCCCTGCTGCGATTATCGCTGCTGATGCTGGCAGTATCCCTGTCGCCGACTGCACACGCCGACGAAAAATTTCGCATCGTTCCGGACCTCGCGTTTGCACCACACGCACCACAGTTGCGACTGTCGCTCTGGCTGACCGCCAGAAAAGGGCCCCTGCCCTGTGTGCCGGCACTGCAGGGCGGTGGCTTCCTGCCGCAAACCGGAAAGGGCTATCGCGGCATGGCGGAATATCCTGCCAGCCATCGATTTGCAGCCGCACTGGTTGCCTGCCGCGGCCGCCCAGACCAGCATTTCCCCGACACACTCGCCGATGTCCGCGCGGCAGCCAAATTCCTCCGAAAAATGCCCACACATGGCAACTGCACACCACCAAATTCGCAGCCATCGGTGGCTCCGTCAGCGGAACTCTGGCAGCTTTGCTCGCCACCACCGGAGATGACACGAATCCGGACTGCCGTCTCCAGGCCGCAGTTTGTTTTGCCGGCGTTTTCGACCTCCTAAGCCGCTTTTAGGATCCGCTGGAACTGCAGCCGGCACACGCCGAAAAACTCAAGACAAACCAGGAATGGATTGGAGCCCCCTTTGAACCCGCCGCCACCGCATGGCTGCAAGCCTCGCCACTGACGCACCTGTCGCCTGGAGATCGCCCCATCCTGCTGCTGCACTCCCGCAATGATTTAACCGTGCCCTGGCTGCAGTCACAACTGTGCCACAATCGCATGCAACAGTTGCAACTCTCCAGCGAACTGATCATCTGTCCGGACGGCAGTCACGGCGTCAACCCACGCAACGGGGAACCTCAAGCAGAAATACTCTGGTTTCTGCGTCAGCACCAAGCTGTTTCGTACGATCAGACAGAGACAACCGCCGACTCTAACCCGTAACAGACAGCCTCAAACCACTGCCGCCACCGGCTCAGCATCCAGACTGACACCGGCCAGTTCCGTCGCCGTCCGCACCAGCCCCGCCGCATCCAGCCCCAGATCCCGCAGCAGTTCTTCTCGATCACCGTGCTCTACGAACTGGTCAGGAATCGCCAGCACCCGGAATCGCTCCGTGCTGATTCCGTGCTTCGCAGCCGCCTCCAGCACGGCACTGCCAAACCCACCACAGATGGCGTTTTCTTCCATCGTGATTACAAAACCACGCTCAGCAGCCTGCACCACCACAGCCTCGTCCACCGGTTTGACAAATCGAGCATTCACGACACCCACGCTGAGTCCGTGCCGCTTCAATGATGCCGCAGCAGTGACCGCCTGGCTCAGCATCGTACCGCAGGCAATGATCGTCCCGTCAGTGCCCCACGACAAAACTTCGGCACGACCAGCAACAATCGGAGCCACCTCTCTGACCACTGTTTCAGTCTTTGTTTTCGGGTAACGAATCGAGACCGGCGATTTGCTCTGCAATGCAAATTCCAGCATCGGAGCAATCTCCTGCTCGTCCCCCGGTGCCGTCACAATCATGTTCGGGAAGATTCTCATGTAGGAATTGTCAAAGACTCCGTGATGAGTCGGGCCGTCCGGACCGCACAGCCCCGCACGATCCATGCAGAACACCACTGGCAGGTTCTGCAGCGCAACCTCCTGAAAGATCTGGTCAAAACTCCGCTGCAGAAAGGTACTGTAAATGTCCACGATCGGCTTCATTCCGGATTTGGCCATGCCGCCGGCGAACGCTACAGCATGCCCCTCGCAGATCCCCGTATCGAAAAATCGCTCCGGAAACTGCTCGCGGATCCGCTCCAGACGATTGCCCGCACACATCGCAGCAGTCAGCACACAGACACGCCGGTCGTGGGCCATGCTGTGGTAAATCGCATCTGACATCACTTCCGTGTAGGAAATTTCAGCCGACTTCTTCACCGGCACAATCTCGTTGTCACTGTCGCGACGGAAAGGCGACGGAGTATGGAATTTGACCGGATCCTTGCAGGCCGGCTCGAAACCATGCCCCTTTTCCGTGAACACATGCAGCAGCACAGGACCGGAAACATCCTTTACCATCTCCAGATAACGACGCAGTGAACGAATGTCGTGCCCGTCAACCGGTCCGATGTAACGAAAACCCATCTCCTCAAACAACATTCCGCCGTGCAGAAACGACTTCACTGCATCCTTGAAACTGCCCAGCATCTCTTCCGTCGACTGCCCAAGCAGCGGCACACGATTCAACAGCCAGGACACATCCCGCTTCAGCCCGTTATAAAACGGCGCTACTCGCGCCTTGTCGAGGTAGCTGGCCAGCCCGCCCACACGACGACAGATCCCCATCTTGTTATCGTTCAGAATGACCAGCAGGTCCTTCTTCAGTTCAGTGGCGTTGTTCATGGCCTCAAACACAATGCCCGATGGCAATGCTCCGTCTCCAATGACAGCCACCGAACGACGACCATCACTGAACAGCATGTCGTCCGCTGCTTTCATACCCAGCACGGTCGATACACTGCTGCCCGCATGACCCGTCACAAACAGGTCATACTCGCTCTCCACCGGGTTCGGATAACCCATCAGACCGCCCCGACGACGAATCGTGGAAAACTGAGGGAAACGGCCAGTAATTAGCTTGTGAGGATAAATCTGATGACCTGTATCCCAAATCAGACGGTCACGCGAAAAATCAAATGTCAGATGCAGCGCAATGCAAAGTTCGACAACTCCCAGATTGCTGGAAAAGTGGGCGGCACGGTCTTCCACAACCGTTAACAACGCCTCTCGCACCTCAGACGCAAGCTGCACCAGCTGGCCATCACTGAGTCCCTGCAGGTCCCGTGGCGAACGAATTACGTTCAAAATCTCGAACGGCATCAGTGATCTCTTTCAACAATAAACCGCGCCAACTCCTGCAACCTGCCCGAACGGAGGCCAAAGTCGCTGACGGAATCGCAGGCTTCCTGCACAAGCATCTCTGCACGCCGCCGGCTGGCTTCCATCCCCAGCAATGCGGGATACGTCAGCTTTCCAAGATCCGCATCACGACCGGGATTCTTCCCTAGACGCTCTGCAGCTCCTGTTACATCCAGCAAATCATCCGCGATCTGAAACGCCAGCCCGATACACAAGCCGTAGTTTCTCAATGTAAGACGCTGCTGTGACGTCGCCCCGGCCACCACCGCACCCAGTTCGAGCGCCGCAGCAATCAAAGCTCCCGTCTTCATTCTATGTATACGGTTCAGATGTTCTACGCCGGAATCCCCCGTTGCAGGAATCGCATTCACAGGTTTTCCGAGGAAACTCGGCAGATTACGAGCAGATTCCGGGACTATACCAGTCGCGGAATCACCAGATGGAAAAGAATTTTCCAAAACCGACATCCCGGCAGAAAAGCCGTCCGGACCCGGAAAACAGCCCCCCTCCGCCTCCAGATCCAGCAACTGCCCCCCCACCATACCAGCCCCGCCAGCCGCCTGCGCGAGCACACACATCAGCTCAGCCCGAACTTCCGCACCTGCACCACTCTCGCCCAGCACCTCAAACGCCAGCGTCAGCAATGCATCCCCGGCCAGAATCGCCAAAGCCTCCCCGAACACCTTGTGACTGGTCAGACGACCACGACGGTAGTCGTCATTATCCATCGCCGGCAAATCATCGTGAATCAGAGAATACGTATGGATCATTTCGATGGCACACGCCGGCGACATAGCGACTTCAGGCGATCCGCCACAAAGATCGCCAGCCAGCAGCACCAGCACCGGTCGCAGCCGTTTTCCACCAGCCATCAGGCTGTATTCAACGGCCTGAGCCAGCGGCTGCGGCCACGCGCGGCCCTCCAGTGAACGCCGCAGTGCCACCTCCACCTGCTGCTGCAGACACTTCAAATGCTGCTGAAAACTGTCAGAAGCCATAACCTGCCAAATGAAAAAACAGTCCGTTACACCGCCAGTTCTTTAACCACCTGACGGCAACCTGCATCAGCCTCTCTGCATCGCTTGCCCGCCTCGCCCCACCCTGAATACCGCCCACACCGCCGTACCAGTCGCCACTGTCACCACTGCGCCCAACAGATCCCACGGATCATCCATTGCCATCAACACCGCGATCGTCGTCGTTGCCGCAACATACAGTCCCGCAGAAATCAGGTCTACCGGAGTCGCAAAACGTCGCGAACCGGGACCAGCAACACCAGCGGCAGGCAGCAACAGTGTTCCCACCGTGACCGCCGACGACAGCGCCAGCACAGAACTGAGGTAGTCCAGCAGGCTCAAATAATCCCGCAGAAACAGCACCAGGGCCGTGGCGATTGCTGCCTGCAGTCCCACCGTGCGCCGCACGGTCGCCGGGCCCGAACAAAACCACTGCGGAAATAAACCGTCATCCGCCATCCGTGAAAACACTCGCGGGCCCGTCATCAGCATTCCCGCCACCGACGACAGCGTGCCCAGACAGACAATCAGACTGATAAGAGTCTGCAGCGGTGCACCGCCAATCGCCTCTGCTGCCAGCGCCGCAACATTCTGCCGTCCTGCTATCTCCGTTGCCGGCAGCGCTGTCACAAACACCAGATTCAGCAACAGGTACAGCAACGTGACAAGAATCGTGCCCAGCCAGAGCGAACGAGGCACCGTGCGTTCCGGGTCACGCGTTTCCCCGGCCACGTAAATTCCCGCGTTGAAACCCGCATAACTCAGCGAGATCCACATTACTGAACGAGAAAAATCCAGAATCCAGCCGCCTTTCTTCACGTTGGCAGCCGCGTTAGGCAACCCCGACCATGACCATGCATGACTGGACCAGCAAGACGCTGCTGTCAGCAGGAAAAACAGCAGTACCACCAGCTTAATCAGCACAACGGTATTCTGCGCCAGTGCTGCCGGTCGCGCCAGCAGGCCATGGCCTGCACCAAACAACAAAATGATCGCCACCGCCAGACTGCCCTGCGGCAAACTCGACAGTCCGACCAGCGGCGCCAGATAGGCTTCAAACACGATCGCCGATAACGCAATCGCACCGCTGAAGCCAGCTGTCAACGACACCCAGCCAGCCTGAAATCCCGCCCAGGTACCCAGCGTGCGGCTGAGATACAGGTATTCGCCACCCGAAAGTGGCAGACGTCGGGCCAGTTCCCCATACGCGATCGCACCGCACAGGGCCACCAGACCGCCAGCCAGCCACGCACACAGCACGGCCACCGGAGTTCCCAGGGTGGCGATCGAATGGCCGGACGTCGTGAAAACCCCAGACCCGATCATACTGGCAATGACCACACCGGTCAGCGTGGTCAGGCCATAGCGAGGACTGGGCGACATCGATGAGTCCTGAACCGGAACAACAGGTAAAACCGGACGGAAGTGGCCAGTGTATGCGGAACGGTCAACAGTTGCACGCGCACCGGCACGCTGTTTTTGGAACCAGAAAACTGTTGCGAGTCCTGATTTTTCTCGCCCGCAGATTGGTTCCACCAGCATCGCACTGGCTATAACATCCCACTTCCGGCCGTCCGTCTGTACAGGACAACCCGACAGACCAGCCAGCCCACCCTGTTTACCTGTCTCAGCAATCTGGAAACCTATGAGCACGGACTCCATTCGGGAACGCAAAGACGCACTTCGCAAACAGGCTCACGCCAACCGGAATGCTCAGGACAACAAGGATGAACTCAGTCGTCGTATCGTGGGCGCGTTCATGTCCCTGCCTGAATACGCCGAAGCGGATACAGTCATGTTTTACATCGACGTGCGCAGCGAAGTTCGCACCCGCAACGACCTGGAACTGGCCCTGCAGTCAGGCAAAACCATCATTGTTCCATGGTGCAATGAAGCTGGCGAACTGGAACTGTTCCGCCTCGCATCCATGGACGAACTGGAACTCGGTATGTACCGCATTCTCGAACCAAAGGTCGAACTGCGGGGCCTGCCCGAAAAGCAGGTGGACGTGCAGGAACTGGATCTGATTATGGTTCCGGGAGTCGCCTTTGATCGTCGTGGTGCCCGCATGGGCCACGGCAAAGGCTACTACGACAAACTCCTGCAACACGCACGCCTCAATACCCCACTGGTAGCACTCGCCTTCGAATGCCAGCTGTTTGAAGAAATACCTGTCGCTGACCACGACATCTTTATGGATCGCCTGATCACCGAAGATCACGTCTACGAGGGACTTGGCCGAACGCCGGCAAAGCACTGAATTACATCGCTGTTACGGATGAATCTGCCGCCCTGACCTGCTGCCACTCAACAGCAGGTCAGCTGTGGCCTTGTTAATCTGCATTTTGGATCGGCAGAAGCTATGACAGACCTTGTCGAAGATACCTACGCAGAGGCCTTCCGCAGTATCTACACCGAATTCCTCATTACGGCTCGAGATCGCCGCTGGCTGGACATCGCTCTCAATGCCGCCACCGGGCACGGCTCCTCCTCAATCATGTGTGACTGCGAAGCCGGACTGGACCGCTGCGTCGGCCCCGGTGGCGACACCACTTACTCAACTCCCGACGGACGGCCCGGAGCCATCGTGCAACTCCACGTGCCACGATTCTGGAAAAACCGAGAAGCAGCCCTTGAGAAAGCGCTGTTGTCGCGAGTCTGCCAGAACGTGCTCACCTGCCCCACCACACGCTGCTTCGCCCCCTCAACCGGAGAAAATTACTTCAGGCTCGGACGCAAACTGGCCTTCTTCGGCGACGGCTTCGAACAGCTTCAGCCTCGCTTCGGTCGCGAAATGTGGGTCGTCCCCACCATGGGCGGTGAATTCTGCATCGATCGCAGATTTCCATGGTTCGACGGAGTCATGGGGGGCAATCTCTGGTTCATGGCCACCAGCGAAGATGCCTCGCTGCAGGCTGCTGAGGCCGCCGTTGCAGCCTGCGAAAATGTTCCCGGAGTCATCACGCCGTTCCCAGGCGGTGTCGCCGCCAGCGGATCCAAAGCCGGCAGTCGATACAAATTCTTGTTCGCCAGCACCAACGATCCGTTCTGCCCGACACTGAAAGAACGCCCCGGCGTCGATTCAAAAATACCCGATGGCGTCGCTTCTGTCATGGAAATCATCATCAACGGACGTGACCTCGCAGCCGTCAGCACTGCCACGCAGGCATCAATCCACGCGGCCCTGCAGGTACCCGGCATCGTCCGCATCACCGCCGGAAATTACGGCGGTCGACTCGGAAAAGCCTGGGTCTGGCTGAAACCTGAGAACCACCCGAATACTTGAGGCTGCTATGGGGATGGATTCCCATGTGACACTCGCCGCAAATGCAGCGTCGCTCGGAAGAACCGCAGCAGCCTGCCTCGCCGCAGCCCTGACCTGCCTCGTCTCAGGACCGTTCGTGATTGCATGGCTAAAACGCACCTTCACCGAACGTATCGTCAGTGACTCTGCCACCCTCAATGCTCTGCATGCCGGCAAACAAGGTACCCCAACACTTGGCGGAATCCTGATCGTCGCAGCGCTGACGACAGGATTCAGCCTCTGCCGTGACGCCAGCCTGACCCAACGATTGCTGGCTATCGTCGTAGCCAACTCGTTTGGACTGCTGGGCGCCATTGATGACTGGATCAAAGCCACCACAAAACGACCGGGACTGACTGTACGCCAAAAATTGACGGGACAAACTCTGCTGGCACTAGGAACCGCAGTCGCATTGACGGCACAGCAGCCCGCTTCACCAGATTTGGACCGATTGACACAAACATCGCTGGCACTGTGGTTCGCCTTCGTAATGGTCGCTGCCTGTAACGCCGTGAATCTGACCGACGGGCTGGATGGCCTCGCAGCCGGCAGTACTGCACTGTGTGCAGCGGCCCTGGCCACCATTTTTCTAAAGACAGAATCCACGATGGCGACCGGTCAGCAGGCTGCCGTCGTGGCCGCAGCCGCAGCCGCTTTCCTTTGGTTCAACGGGTATCCGGCCCGAGTCTTCATGGGCGATACAGGAGCCTTTGCGATGGGGGCCACACTGGGATTGCTGTGCCTGCAGGCCCGGCGAGAATGGCTGCTGTGCACCGCCGGAGCCGTGTTTGTCGTCGAAACCCTGAGCGTCATCGCGCAAGTCGCATGGTTCAGGTGCACCAGACGCAGACTGCTGCTGTGCAGCCCGCTGCACAATCATTTTGTGCTTCAAAGGATTGCGGAACAGAGAATTGTCCGAGCCTTTTGGATTGCCGGACTTCTGGCAGCCACAGCAACAGTGCTTCAGGCCGGCTGAATCTTCAGAAATAGCCGGCCGCAGACCGACGCCCGACAACAGATCACACTGACAGTTTTCCCAGTCGCACCGTCTGCTGCATGGCCTGTCGAGCATTGGCACCGTTGCGAGCAACCAATGTTGCCAGTCGCTCGAATTCACGAAAAATGGCGTCTTCAGGAGACTTGCCGTACTGCCGCAATGTCACCTTGCCAACCAGGATGTGCTCCTGACCTTCAGAGTCATGCACAACAATGGACGACGTCGCTGACGTCTGCACGACGTACTCGGCAACGTAAGGCTCGTCCTTGTTCCATTCAACGCGATAAATGCTGGCACCACGAGCAGCACGAGGAAAAGTATAGACCTTGGGCATGAACACACGTCCCTCACAAACGGAATAAACTGACAGCGAAAACAGACATGGGAAACCGTCAATTCGTTCCGCTGTCAAATTATTGAATCTGCCCTGAGCCGAAAAATCAACAGCGATTTCATAGGAAGGCTGTCAAATTTCCACAGGTGGTGATCAGATACAACGGACCTACGGGTGGGACAACTCATTGTACGCAGAATGCCGAAATCTGCAGATCTTACTGACCTGACGATTGTGACAAATCTGACGCAGTTCCGCCGCCGCAAAAACAATAAAAAACGCCCGATCGGGTTCCCCGACCGGACGTTTCAGTGCTTCTCACACTACAAATGGCAAACACACGCGAGGCATCAGCCCTTCGCTGCTGCAAACCGACGTGCCACCTCGGCCCAGTTCACCAGATTCCAGAACGCACCGATATAGTCCGGACGACGATTCTGATAGTTCAGATAGTAGGCATGCTCCCAGACGTCCAGACCAAGGATCGGAGTCCGTCCTTCGGACAGCGGCGTATCCTGATTGGCGCTGCTTTCCACCACCAGTGTCCCGTCAGATCGTACACTCAACCAGGCCCAGCCACTGCCAAAGCGAGTCGTGGCGGCCTTGTTAAATTGCTCCTTGAAATGATCAAACTTGCCGAAAGCGGCGTCGATCGCCGCAGCAAGATCGCCCGAAGGAGTCCCGCCACCGCCGGGGGTCAGGATGGTCCAGAACAAAGCGTGGTTCGCATGTCCACCACCGTTGTTTCGCACCACTGTGCGAATGTTCTCCGGCACCGCGTTCAGATCCTTGACGAGATCTTCTACGGATTTGGCAGCCAGCGGAGATCCCTCAAGGGCCGCATTCACGTTGTTGATGTAAGCCTGGTGGTGCTTAGTGTGATGGATTTCCATCGTGCGGGCATCAATATGAGGCTCTAAAGCATTGTAGGCATAAGGCAGCGGCGGCAGTGTGTACGGCATCGAAAACTCCGGACTAAAACCCTGAGGATACAACCAAAAATACTGTGAATCCGCTGGCCACGCTCCAGCGACGTTTCCTATCCACGAATTCTACGCACACCCGCGCGGCGAAAAACTGGCCGGCATCAGGAAATTTCGACAGTTTCTTGGATTCTCCCGGCACGCTCCGCCCCCGCACATCTCTGCCCGAATGCTGCGAAATGACCATCTATTCGCCAAACCTTACAAAGTCCGGCCGCTCACAGTGCCTCAGTTTGACTTCCCCGGCGAGAGGCGTACGATCTTCCCATGAGCAATCGCATTCTCACAGCACTTCCCGTCTACAACGAGGGCCGCCAAGTCTCAGCAGTTCTGCAGGAAGTTCTGCAGCACACAGACGATGTCCTGGTCATCGATGACGGCTCCAGCGACGGGACCTCGCAGATCGTCGATCAGATCCCCGGCATCCACATTGCTCGGCATGCCGTCAACCGCGGATACGGTGCGGCCCTTGCCACCGCTTTCCGTCAAGCCCTGCTGCACAATTACGACGTCCTTGTGACTTTGGACTGCGATGGCCAGCACCAACCCCGATTCATCCGACAGTTCGCCGAACTGATCGACAACGAATACGCGCCGGCCGATATGATCTCCGGGTCACGCTATCTGCGTGAATTCCGCTGTAACAGCGTTGCACCCACCGATCGTCGCCGTATCAACGCCCGCATCACCGCCTGCCTCAATGAAAAGTTGGGCCTGCGAATCACCGACGCCTTCTGCGGCTTCAAAGCCTATCGCGTCAGCGCCCTCGCAGACCTGGACATCACCAATCCCGGCTACGCCATGCCGCTGCAACTTTGGGTGCAGGCTGCCAGCCTCGGGTGGCGTATTCGCGAAACTGCCGTACCTCGTATCTACCTCGATCAAGATCGCTCTTTCGGTACCGCACTGGATGACGCCGATGTCCGACTGGCTCACTACCACAGCGTACTGAACGACGAACTGTCCCGACGCGGTCTGCCACATCGATTCAGTGCAGACTGCGGCGCTGCGGTCGCCGGCTGAATCCTCCGCTTCCATCCCGCCCGCTCACCGCTTAGCCTCAAACTCATAGAACGAAAACAAAAAGTGCACCGTCAACACGAACAGGGTGGACCACAGAATCGTGCGAGTCACCCCGCGGCTGATGTCCTCGGTCGACAACTTGGCACCTGACCCCTGCCGCCATGAAATCACTGCGATTCCCGCAGCGCACGCCAGTAGCTTAGCAACCAGCCAGCCACTGCCGTTGTACCAGTACCCCGTCTGACTGAGAAGCTCTTTGTGAAAATGAGCATCCCAGAATGGCAGCCCCAACTCCGAGTGCGTCAGCAGGAATGCGAAACCTGCACTGAATGCCGCAATAAAATAACCCAGCAGCGACAACAGCGGCGTGCCGATCAAAAAGGCATATAAGATCGGAGTCCTCAGCAGACGATCCGGACTGGCTCCAATGCTTCGCAAAGCATCCAGCCGATTGCCCCAACTCCGACTGCCAACGTCAGCAGCCACCGCTGCCCCTGAACGAGCCGCTATCAACAGCGTCGCCAGTATTGGCACCAAAAAACGAAACAGCGAAAATCCCGTCGCGTGCAGCAGGTTCTCTACCAGCAGCGGTTCCGAAAACTGACGAAAAGGCAGATAGCGAAATACAAAGTCCTGAGCCACGTACCCCAGAATTGCTGACGCCGCAGCAATGTACAGACAGGCTGATGGTCCAGCCACCAGCAGCAAATAGTAGCCAGCGTAACACAGACCCCAGCGCGGGCTCTTCCAGCGCGGCAGCAGCACCACCGGCAGCAACAGCAGATCCTCCACAAACTGACCCGATGCCTCTGCCTGAAGACGCACTGCCCGCAACATCCGCGATGCCAGCGAAGCCGCTGATAACAGCACAGGAGCTTCCGGGGGACGACCAGTCACTTCTCCCAGTCGCCCCCACTCAGCTCGCAATACCTCCTCCAGTTGCTGCGTCCGATGATTCAGCAGCAGAATACGATCCGCAATCCGCGACAAACTGGCGTAATCATGAGTCACCACAATGGATGTCCGCTGGAACTGTTCGTGAGTTTCCCGGATCAGATCAGCCACGTCCGCTGCGGTCGCCACATCCAGACCCGACGTCGGCTCGTCGTACAAAATCACCGGATGCCCCGGCGCTACCGCTCGCGCAATCGCCAGCCGCTGCTGCTGTCCGCCACTCAGGTCCGCAACCGGACGGTCCGTCGGAACCTGCAGCCGGGACAGAAACTCCCTGGCTCGCCCCCTGTCTTCGCTGCCGGCATGATCCAGCGCAATTCGCACGTTCTTCACTGGAGACAGTTCGTCAAACAGCGCAAACTGCTGAAACACTACTGAAACAGCGGGACGCCCGGCATCGAAATCATCACCCGCCGGCCCTGCCCCCCGAAAGTGAATGCCACCGGAATACTGGATGGATGGATGCCGTGGATCAATCAGACCCGCCAGGATTCGCAGCAGCACCGATTTCCCCACGCCACTGCAGCCCAGAATCAATGTCAGCCGGCCGGCCGGAAACTCAGCTGTTGCCCGCCGCAATAGTACGCGACCACCTGCCGTTACACTGAAATCCCGCAGCTGCAGCGTCACACCGCCTGGAGAATGTGCCGATCCCACGACAGGGCCAGCCCCTGTCCCCAACTCTGCTTTGTCTGCCCTCTGATCATCCATGGGAGCCTGCCAGTTTCACCTCGACGGTGCAACTGCAGTCGGTGTAGCCGGCGTTTCGACCGGAGCCGCTGCAAACATCTTCTGAAACTCGGCCCTTAGCCTCGGTAACTCTGCCGCAGTTGCCAGACCGCCAATACTCAGGAAAAAGACCGAACCAAGCACCAGACTGACACGCTGCCACAGTCGCGGTCGCAATTCCGGCGGCAGCAGCGTTGTGTTCACAACCAGCGTATGCAGACAGCTGACACCCAGCGCGTAGTTGTACATCATGCCCGTGGCTGTCACCAGCAGCGTGTCCCCTCGTACCAGCAGCAGCATCACAAGACCAATCAGCACATAACAAAACAAGACGCCAAAATACAGCAGGCCAATGTCTTTGGGATCCCATGTCTGCAGACGACGACTGGCCGTCCAGAACACGTCCACCCACCGTCGCAGCACACCATCCGCCGTTGTCACCATACTGCTGCCGAGAATCAGAAAACCACAGAACAGCGTCAGATACCAGAACATCGGCCCGAATGAGCCACCTACCACATCCCGCACACTGTCCGCCGTCATGGCCGCCGCCTGCCATTTGTCTGCAGGAACCTTACCCCGCTCCAAAAACTGGACGGACAGCATACTGGGCAGCGCCAAACCAATAAAACAGGCTGGCAGCCACACCAGATACTGCTCGCGACTAACATGCGAAATCCAGCCCCGCCAGCGCTGCAGGGATGCCTGATTTACCCTGAAAACCGTGCCGGCATGCGATAACTGAATCGCATGCCCGCCCACCATGCTGGGGATCGCACCCACATATTTTCCCATGCCCCAGCCCTGATCGCGAGTAAAGGAACTGATGGGAGTATTTGTGAGGCCACCATTGCCCGAAATCGCCGCCATCGAAGCCAGAATCCCAAACAGAGAAATGTCAAAAGCCAGACTGCGACCTTCAGACCACGCCGAAAAAATGTTGTCCACCTTCGGCTGATGCTTCTGCTCGCCCTCATCCTGCTTGCCGTTCCCGTTCGTATCCTCGGCAGAAACTACCGGCACATTGCCAAATTTCAGGAACCCGCCGGTCAGCTCTTTCCAGGTATCAACCGTCGAATACCGAAACGCCAAAAACAATAAAAACGAAAGTACAAAGACCAGCTTGAATGTCATCAGGGCGCGAATGGAGTTGTAAACCTTGCCCCCCACACACAGCGGGATCATCACCGAAACAAAGATCAGACAGGACAGCCACGTCAGCAGCGATGCGTCCGCCGGATTGGACGGATTCAGGATGTACCCCCGCAACATGGCCCCCAGCGGAATCGCAGCGCTGGAAGCCAGATACGGCAGAAATGAACCAAAATCCAGCAGCAGGTAAATCGCCACCCAGAACATCGGGTGCGGACCAATGCGGAACTTCCCAGTGAAAATCGGTTCTCCGCTGTACAGCGTGTAACGACTGATTTCCACGTTGTAGACAACCTGAAAAACAACGCTCAGTGTCGCCAGCCACAACAGTGACCCGCCGTACTTCGCTGTCACCAGCGGCCCGGTCAGCCACTCGCCACCGCCGATCGCTGCTCCACCCATCACCAGTCCCGGCCCCAGCATCAGCAGCAGTTTGTTCCAGCGAAACTGCGGAGCCGCAGGCAACTCGTTGACATGCCACTTCGGCATGCTGGGCGAACCCGGCTGCTGCTCGATGAGTGGATCACAGTCAGCTGAATCGATGGGTTGCGTGGTGCGCATGCCGACTCTTTCGTGAATACTGCGGCTGTATTGGTGGGGCAGAACAGGCTCTTCGAAGCCCGCACTGTGGAACCACCATTGTTGAGTTCAGCAGCAGCAGATGCAAGGCACACACCCCTCCCCGCAGCCAAAGTCAGCAATCACACACCGCTCCGCCCGGCATCCCGACCCATGCACCAGCTTCGCCCGCAGATTGCGATAATCAGACAAACTGGTAAATCAGATCCAGACCACAAAGTCTTACCGTTTACCCGTCTCCAGACACTTTTGTCCGTATCTTTCTTCCATCAGGTCGGCAAACCGCTGTACTGAGTTTCGCGGAGTCGAGTCGGGGTGCCTCGCGAAAAAGATCATGTTCCCGATATTCAAACTACATAACTCACCACTGCTCTGGCATGCATCAGCCCTGCTGACGCTGCTGCTGTGCATCGTGTTTGTGCTGTCGCTGCCCATGGCAGATTCCGCTGCAACCGGCTCACTTTCGGTTGACACAGCCCCCCCAACAGCAGCCTTGTTTCAGCACAAAACGCTGAAGACCAAAGTGTGCCGTTTCCCTGCCATAATCGGCCCTGTGGCTGTCGTTCCCCCGACAGCACACTCACAGATGGCTATCCCCCCTGCAGCAAAATTCCAGATGTGGTTGTCCACTTCACCGGATTCTTCGGCCCGCGCAGCTGGCATACCGGCGGAGCCCATGTGCTGCTGGGAGACGGCTCAATTCGCCTGCTCAGTGACAACATCGATACGGCAATCCACCGCGGACATCACAGCTGCAACGGCGTTGAAGTCATCGGCGAATTCTGACCTCGGACGGCCCAGGAGCCGGCATTTCTTTCCCGCCCCCGAGTATTCTGCTGTTCCACACATCACGCACCTTCCTGAATTCCCAGGGCTATTCAACGTCCGCCTCCTCCTGGCCGGATTACCTCGCTGTCTGGCGCTGGCACTTTTATGCCCGCCTGATCTGCATTCCCTTTGTCATGGTCCTGTCACTGCCAGGCTGCGTATACCTGTTCAAACCACAGATCGAAGCGCGGACGGAACGCAGCTACAACTCGCTCACACCCGCACAAAGTCTCCTGCCCCCTTCAAAACTGATTGACTCGGCTCTGCTGGCATTCCCCGGCTCAGTCTTCACAAGCTACGAACTTCCTGCGGATGCTCAGTCCGCCGCACGAATCGTTCTGGCAACAGACTGGGGTAATCAGCGAGTCTACGTGCATTCTGGCGTCGCCTCAGTCCTCGGTTCAATCCCCGAAGACCAGCGGATCATGCGACTGTTCTTCAGACTGCACGGAGAGCTGCTGATGGGCGATCCCGGCTCTAACATTGTGGAAACTGCGGCCTGCTGGACCATTGTACTGCTGTTGTCCGGCATCTTGCTGTAGTGGCCACGATCCGCGAAGGGCCTGGCCGGAGTTCTCTACCCACGATTGTTCGTCGACTCACGCCTGTTCTGACGCGATCTGCATGCCGTTTGGGGATTGTGGGTCACCGGCCCCACTCTGTTCCAGCTGCTGACCGGATTGCCGCGGGCCAAAATCTGGGGCGACGACTTCAAAGCTGTGCGTCAGGTGACAGGCACTGCTGTCATTCGACAGGACCGGTCCAATACAGCAGAACGTCGACCAACACTCGGGGCACAGTGGACACGGCTGCTCAGCAGGTCGCCACCTCAGCCCAGCCCACGATCTGACACACATCAATCAGATGGTCGCAACTGTGGCCGCACTGCACCTGGATGCCCCGGTCATCGTGTCAGCACCCGGCGGACGATCAAAACGATGGACCGGGAAATCTGACACGCTAAACCGCCCGCTGCGAGTTTCCGTCGATCTTGACCCGCAATCCGGACAGATCAGCGGGCGACAGAATTTCTCCGATCGGCACTGGATCGGTCGAGCTGTCGCTTACGGGATCGCTGCACATGAAGGTCAGTTGTTCGGCTGGGCCAACGTTGCCCTCAAACTGCTGACGGGCGTGAGCCTGATCCTGCTGTCTGTCAGTGGTGTCATCATGTGGTGGAAACGCCGCGATACAGGAGTGCTGGGAACTCCCAAAGCGTCGCTCAGCCGCAGTTCTCCGGCGGCCTGCTGGGCATCATCCTGCTGCTGGGACTGTGCTTTCCGCTGTTTGTCGCATCTCTGTCCGTGGTGCTGATGCTGGAATGGCTGGTACTAAGGCGAATTCCGACCGCCAGCCACTGGCTGGGACTTCAGTCACCCGTCGCTGTAACCTAAACAAGCTGAATCATGATGATGCGTCAACAACCGCTTAGCTGCCTGCTGCTCAGCCTCTGCATGGGCTGTTCAAGTCAGCCCGCTCCGGTGCTCGGCGGCACGGCAGGAAAACTGCTGCTCGGCACGGAAACCAGCAGTGAAATCATGATCCACATCGGTCGCCGAAACGGGAATGACACCACCGAACGGGGTTTCGGCATCACTAATGACCACGGAGAATTTAGTTTACTGCTGCCCCGGGGCCACAGGGCCACTGGTTCTGGAAAAGGGTGAATACACAGTCTGGCTGGAACCCATCGAGCCACCTGTTCAGCTGCCAAAAGACTGCCAGACCGCTGCTCGCTCACGCCTGAAACTGCAGTGCCACGATCCCGCTCGACTGCCCGACCTGCAAATCGAGATCTCCAGCCGCAAACCGTGACTGGCAGGCAACAAAATGCAGACTGCAGCCTAAAGCCTGCTGCCCACTGCCAGATTGTCGCGATGGATCACTTCACCAAATGGCACATGCCCCAGTGCCGATGCAATCTGATCCGAACGGCGTCCGCGAATGCGACGAATTTCATCGGCCGAATAGTTCGCAAGCCCTCGAGCAAATTCTGCGCCATCCGGCGCCTGCAGACCCACCAGCGAACCCGACTCAAAATCCCCCAGAACATCACGAATTCCGACGGCCAGCAGCGAACGCCCGGAGTCCCGTACTGCACTGACGGCCCCCTCATCCACAACCAGTGTTCCCGCCGGCGGGGCTCCAAACGCAATCCAGCGTTTCCACGCCGGTACGGTTTCAGAACGAGCCATGAACAGAGTCCCCACCGGCTGGCCCAGACGAATCTCATCCAGCACGGTGTCGCTGCGACCACTGGCAAGGATCACTGATTCTCCCATCCCGGTGGCAGCCAGAATCGCACGCAGCTTCGACCCCATTCCACCTCGCCCACGAGTACTCTGTTCGCTGGCAACCAGCTTCAGCAGAGATTCATCAGGACGCTCCACTAACGGAATCACACGACTGTCAGGGTGCGAAGGAGCACCGTCGTACAGGCCTGCTATTCCCGACAGAATCACCAGCAGCGGGTCCGGCAGCAGTGTGGCCAGCATCGCAGCCAGCTGATCGTTATCCCCAACTGCAATTTCGCGAATGCTGACAGTATCATTTTCATTCACAATCGGCAGCACATCGAAATCAAACAACGTTCGCAGCGTATTCCGCACGTTCAAATAACGCTGACGATTGCGAAAGTCGTTGCCGGTAAGCAGCAGCTGAGCCGTACGACGGCCGCTGCGAGCCATCGCATCGTCCCACGTCCGCATCAGGGAAGGCTGACCAATCGCTGCCGCAGCCTGCAGCTCCGGCAAAGATTCCGGACGGCGGTTCCAGCCCAGAATCCCAATACCCGCCCCCACTGCTCCACTGGATACCAAAACCACGCGCCGACCGGTCTGCTGAATGCGATGAATCTGATCGGCAATACACTGGATTCTGGGAACATCCAGCCGATCGGCATCCGTCGTCAGCACATTCGTGCCGATCTTGACAATAATTGTCCTGGAAGCCCGAAACGCATCATGCTGCGGAGTACTCATATCAAATCCAGCGCCTGTTCCGATCGAATGATTCCACTCAGTGTCGAATTAATCATATTTCGGACAGGAAGTGAATGCGAGATAACATCTCGCAGCAGTCTTTTCTCGCAGTTTTCGCCAGACACGAGCAAACAGCACCACCCCGCCCGCTGCCAGCAGCAAAGTCATACCGGATCCGGTACCGCAGACAAATCCGATTGCAGCACGATCGGCCCCAGACTGACGGTCGCCGCTGCACTGGACGTGTTATCACCCAGAAACAGAAAATTTGTCAGCACATAGGGGTTCAGAGGCCCGGAAAAAGACGAGTATTCTCGCAGCGAGCCAGTTAGCACCTCGGCAGCACCCTGAAACAGTCGATAGCCGTTATCCTGAACCCGCAGACGGTACTTTTGCAGCCCCGCAGTACTTGTTGTGATACCCTCGGCAAACTGAAACAAGGGAGAATCTCCCTGAGCCTGAATTCGATCGGTCCAAAAGCCCAGCTCAATCCCTCTCCGACCGAACAAAGCTGGCTCACCCCCCCATCAGCCGCGCAAAATCAGCGGGTTTGTCAGATGACTTCAGCGTTTCCCTGGGCTGCTCAACTCAACTTGTGTCACGCCACAGCCACTCAAAAGGATACAGAAACTGGCCGAACCAGCCTCCGGGAACGTCGCGATTTCCGCACAGGCCATACTGTTTCGGCCAGCGTCCCGGCAAATAAAAAGTACCGAATAAAGTATCCCGAATCGGAGTGTGCACCGCAAAATTCACATCGATCGCCTCCGGCTCCGCTGCATGATGCCAGTGATGAAAGCTGGGCGTTGCAATCACTCTCTGCAGCCACGAGAACTGCCAGCGTACATTCGCATGGATAAATGTAGCATGCACCACAACCACAACCACGTAAACTGCAACAGCAGAATCCGAGAAGCCCGGCAGGTAGAGCGGAGTTTAGGTCAGGCAGCGAGTCAGAACAGCATCAACAAAATGCAGCCGTGAACCAGCAAGCCAGTCCATGGACTCAGCCGAATGATGCACCGCGTGAAAACGCCACAGAGTTGGAACCTGGTGAAACGCCCTGTGGGCCCAGTACTGTGCAAAGTCTGCGGCAAAGACACAAAGCAAGGCCTGCACAATAACAGGTAATGACGACAGAAACTCGACAACTCCATCGATCCGAAAACCATAAAACAGCAGCATCGCCTTTGATCGTCAGGATTCAAAGGATCTGCACCAGCAGTGAATTCACGAAAAAATACGCGAGGTCAGTCGTCCACTCAGCCCGAAATGGCGGCTGTTCCGGATGCGAAGCAAACAGTCGCTCCAAAGAAATTTACACAGCCTAGTACAACCTGACGTTGATGACGACCCAGTCCAGTCCCAGCCAGGTATCCCGAACATCACCATTGATCTCAACAGTTGATCCTCCCAGCTTTGCTGCAATCAAAGTACTGCCAATGCCAATCAGACCCATGGTTTTGTTTCTGCGCAACCAGAGACTGGTCATGCCTTGGAAAAACAGGCCCACCATGAACGCATGCAGCAGCCAGCGGATCAATTCAACAGGGTAATAACCGCAAACCTGCTGTACTGTCAGACCCGGAACGTGAAAGCAAATGACAGCGCGAAGAGCAGACAACCCCAGAACTGCTGAGATCAGACCGCTGATCCAGCCACGAGCCAGGCCAGTCGATTCAGCAGTCTCAAGCGACAGCAGCGGCCAGTCAGACGGTACGACACTGTTGGCATTGCTCCGCGGTTCTTCCGTACATGCTTCGGGCATCTCGTCAAGATCTCCGGGATGACGCACGTCCGCACCAGCCTGTTCTATCCTCAGAGCAATGTTACGATTGAACGCTATCATCGGACGATCAAAAGTCAGTGTACTCGTCCTTCGACGTCGCTCACGATCGACGATACGAAGAGGGCGGTCGGCAACTTCGTGGAGCATTACAACATTGAGCGACTGCATTCGGCAATCGACTACGTTACAACGCTGGACATGCTCGAGGGTCGCCAGAAGACGATTTATGATGAGCGTGATCGGAAGCTCGAAGAAAAGCGACAGACGCAGGCGGAACGCAGAATGAAGGAAAAATCTGCGATGCCTCGAAAAGCTTCGCGACAATTGCCTGATCCTGACGTAGAATCAGCCGTCTCACAGGAGGCCAGGGCTCTGCTGGGAAGCAACCCCAGTGCCTGAGAGACGCCGTCGACAGATTCTCTGAACCGAACAGTAATTGGGCTCCGGTCCGGCACTGTGGCTGCCTTCGGCCGGCCGTGTTTCCATAATCGCCCAGCCAGCAAACAACCCACGCGAGCAACGCAAAACTGTTGATGGCCAAAAGCGATAAAACTCGGGGGGGGTGGAAGGCAGGTGCTGGCCCCAGAATTCTTCCAAACAGCTCACCGAAATTCGTCCGCCGTTTTTCAACATCTCTCCCGAGGCCAAACTCTGAGTCCCGTCTGACCAGTACAGAATGCCAATCGACCTCAATCTCCTGATTCGTTTCGCTGGCGGAATCAGTGAACTGATGTCCCAGTTCCCCTAAAGTAGCCTGCATGCAACAAAGATCTGATAGGGTCGAAATGACCAATACGCCCAACACTATGCCGAAACTCTGTCTGCTGCTGTTCTGGATGATGCTCCATCCGGTTTCAGCACAAGACGCATCACCTTCCGCTACGCTACCGGAGTCTTCTGAGGCTCAGCCAGCAAGTTCCGTTGCGTCGCCAATTTTCATTTCACGACATCCGCAGGCGGTTCCTCTTCGTGAGTGTTTCGCCATTGAATCACTCAGTGAAGACGACCAGAAGTTCTCCCGCGAGTTGTTGTTGAAGGCGCTGGACAGCGAAGCCTTGTACACCGTGGCTGGCGGTGTGAAGCCTGTGTCTGAAGGCTTTTTCAGCACGCGATTTCGAGTCAGTCCGCCGGACACATCGGAGCTTGATCGAGTTCGCCGTGCGATCGCCCCATGGCATTGTGGAAGCAGCCTTGAAGCCGGCGTGCTCGTCTTTGAAAACCTTCACGATGGCGAACGATTTGCGGCGGGGTGGGTCGCCAATCGACCAGCACTCGATGTCCTTCTGACGGACAACGCGGATTACTTCGGGCGTTTCGGACTGACGACTCAGTCGTCTGCAGAATCCATCATGCTGACCATTGAACGCGCCAGTCAGTCGGATGAGCGCTGGAGAGGATTCGGTCTGGCGTTTGGATATCCGAAATTTGCGATCGACTTCTTCGTTCGAGCCGGTCTTCATCAGCGAGACACCGGCGAGTTCATCGTGCGCGACTTCAGGCAGTATCCCACATTCAGCCGCGAAACCGGTGGCTTCGTGTATGCCATTCCTCAGGTGACTCCCGAGCAGCACTGCGAAATTCTGCTTCGGAAGAATTGTGGGATCATCCTGCCAGAGTACAAACGCCTTCGCGCGGCGCATACGGTGAGTGAGACAGTCTATCCGGAGAAGCTCCTCCGCGAATGGTACGACGACGGAACCGGATGGTGTCATCCGGACCACCTGCGTCAGCGGGTCGCAGCAAAACTAGCGAAGCCTTAACAACAGGCCGATTGAGGTAAAAAGCAGGACGTTCGAGGTTTGGCAGGCGGCTCTCGCAGTGTGCGTCAGACTTCTGAATTATCCTGCCTCTAAACCAGAGCCGAGATGACTCTGCCTTTGTCCGTCGCGAGCGAAATTGACGATGTTTGCCGTGGACAAGAGACTTCGGTCAACAGCGCTGCTTCTTCCGGCGGCGGTTCCAGAACATTGTCCCCGGCACCAGAGAACTCAGTCGCGGCGATGCTTGGTTCTGTCGACGAGACAACGGGCTGTGGGTTCGAGCTTTCCCCGATGTTCTTCACGCACAGCACATGATCAGCAATGCACTGCGGTGCTTCCACAGTCGGCGAAAACGGGATCAGCATGAAGCCCTGAATCAAAATAACTCCCGAGGCGAATGGATACCACCGTGGACTCCAGAGGGGAAGAATCGAGACAGCAGCAGCACACAACTACCGGTCAACAACATCAGCAGCGACGCACGACACACCAGGGTAAAACATTCCTGACTCATGGCCTATTGTCTCCCGCGTTGTGGCTCTTTTTTGCGCGACCGCATGGTTCTTTAGCAGCGGATTCGTCATGCAGTTGTTTCGCTTCGCGCATGTATTTTTTGAGTTCCGTGAGTTCAGCAGGAGTCAGGCTGTTTCCCTGGACGGGATGAGCAACCAACGGTACCACCGCCCCCTGAGCGACTCGTTCGACAAAGTGGTCCAACTGCCGCTCGCGGACCGTATCTGGCTGAACAATGGCCGAATAATGAGTCGGCTGCTTGCCGGTCTTCGCTTTCTCCGCCCAGCCTTTTTCCACCAGACGATTCAGGCGACTTCGCACAGTCGTGTACCCGAGATCACGCCCCAAACGATCGTGAACCTTTGACAACGACATTGCCCCATGTGCCCACAACACACTGAGCAACTACAACTCGCCGCTCGCTGGATTGGGTTGTTCTTCCCCAGTCATGCAGCCCTCAACCTCTGAATACCGATCGTCTATGTATGACAACTTTTGCAGGTTTTTCGACCGATGTCATAAATATCAACGGCGATCTTCGAAAACTTGATGAGCAACGAGGCGACCTTTCTGAGAACAGATCTGAGTTATTCTTGCGCAGACGAGAATGCCAGACCAGATTTTGATCTTGTGGCATATTTTATTGATGCGGAAGCGTCGGACAGGAATGTCCAACATACGCTGTGGCTGCCCTTGCATTAGCCAGCCGCGCAATCCGTGCATTCGCCCTTGAGCAGAATGTTGGTGATGCGGCCGATAGATTCGGCTTTGCGTTTAGAGACGGTGGTGAACTCCATGGACTCCAGGCGCTGAATCGTGCCACATTGAGTGCAAACGAAATGGGGATGGCTAGACTTGTCCGGGTGATCGGAATCAAGAGCTTCAAACCGCCAGACGTGATCGCCGAGTTCTGTGCGAGACACAAGCCCGGCTTCGGTGAGATCATTGAGATTTCGAAAGACGGTAGCCTTATCAAATCCCAGCGGCACCAGTCGGTCCGACAGGTCCGCATGAGTCAGCGGAGACGTGGCAGTTCGCAACTCAAGCAACGCAGAAATACGAGCCGGGGTCGCGCGAATGCCGACTTTACGGATGATGGAACGAACCGCTTCTACTTCTTCCGGATTCACTCTACGCGTCTTTGTAACCATACTCGCCTCGACCAGTGGACGGGTGTGTGAAAATTCTCAGCAGGCACTCAAATGCATCATAGCTGCATTTGGCTCAAATTGCACGGCAGAATCAGTTCAAACAGTTGGGCGATTGCATTCGCAGATTTCGAGTTCCCAGTGACGCTGAATTTCTGAGGGCGAGGTTCCTGCCGACCTGTGCGTTTCCACTGTGCATCAGTTCGACAGCAACCTTGCCCTCTCAGGTTCACAACCATCCGCGACTACACACCTTTCGGACTCTGTTGAACAGGCTAACGCTTGTTCTTTGGATCCAGATTCAGATTGATCTCGACATCGTCAACACCGGCGGAATTCACGCCTTCCTTTGGCAGGTCAACTCCGGCAATCCAGCAGAGCGAATTCAGGATGGTCCGACGGAAGTCATCATTCTGCCAGTTGATATGAAAATGTCCGCCGGTGAAACCGAAGCCTCGGCCGCCATCCGGGCGGTCCACGGCCCACATGACGGCTTCTTTGCGGCCTAGTGCTTGCTGGATGTGATGATACGGACCTTTCGGATAAACATACGGTCCGTTGCGCGTTTCATCCGACGGTTTGGCCACGAGCACCGGAGTGAACTTGATGCCGTCAATTTCCTTCGCGCCTTCGCCATCGAAACCTTCTCGAAATCTCATGTTGAAGTACCACTCATCACGAATCTTGAACGGCTTCACACCGTTGCAGATCGGATGATCCGGGAACGATTCGAATTTCGCATCCCAGATCGGATTGCAGGACCACTCATGTTCATAGTGGCCGCCGATCCAGTCGCGGAATTCCCGTCCACCCTTGTCTTTGGGGACTTCCACACCGAAGTGCATGCAGCCAAAACCTACACCGCGAGCAACGAGTTTCTCGAACAGTTGCAGACGATTCTCCTGAATCGCCGGATGTCCACCGCCACCATCTGAGAATATCACAACCGCTGCGGCGTCATCGAAGGTCGATTCGTCCTTCACCCAGCCCATCTCATGTCGTTCAACCTGCAGACCTTCAACCCCCTGCAGGCGTTTTTCAAGAAGGATCGTCCCCGCGCGAAACTCATGCATCATTGGCGGATGACTGGGACTGCCAGCGATCAAAACCAATTTCTTTGCCGCAACACTGCGACTGGCAGCAGACACAAGTGAAGGTGCCGAGGCGAGTCCCGCCAACATCAGACGAAGAAATGTGGAACGTTGCATGAAACAGCTTTCAGAAAGAGAGTTATGGTGAACAAACACGATATCGTCGGCTTCTGGTTTCTTCAACCGGGACATCTTCTCAACCAGCAGAAATCATGGTTGGTGAGCCATCGCACATCGTTACTCCAAAACACAGCATTGCACGAGTTTTCGCTCAAACTCAGGCCAACCTGAGGTCGGCTGATCCTTAATGATCTCAAGACGACTTTCACGTCGATAACTGCTGGGTTCAAACGAAGTGAGGCTACCCACTCGATTGATAAGCCACCATCCATCCTTGCAGCGGAAAATCCCCTTCAAGCGACGGATCGGGTGAACGTACCCGAGCAGATCCAACAGGTCATTGCGATCGAAAATATCTTCGGCAGTGAAGATCCACCCGCAGGCCCACTGCCCCTGCCCCTCATTCTCGAGTCGTATTGGCGATCGTGGCCGTGGAGATTGTTCCGGTGTGTAGGTGGCTGGTAGTTTCGGCGAGTCAGCTCGGCCTTCACTTTTTTGCTCAATACCCAGCGCGACCAACGCTTCGACCTGATTACGAGTTGCATTTGTGTGGCTATCGAGATGCACATCCTGAAATGAAGGCGGTCGTACGACTAGCCCAGCCAGGTCAAGCCATTCTGGACGAAGCCTGCCGAAACTTGTCGATTCCACAAGGAGTTTGGGAGGATCGATCTCCATGAGCCAGCTCCGACACCTCTCAACAAGCTGAGGATCACGTACATCGAGTCGATTCATCACCACTACGTCGGCCATTTGAATCTGGTCATGAAACACTGCTGCCGATCGAATCGCTGGATCGTCAAAGTCTGCGGGATCGATGAGACATATTGTCGCTCGCAAGTCCAGCGTGTCACGGAAGTAGGTCGTATTTCGTAGTGTGTCTATGACACTTGCCGGATGACCAGCTCCTGTAGGTTCGATCAGCAGTCGATGTGGATTGGTTCGTCGAAGAAACTGCGATAGCATGGGTTTTAGCAGAAAGGCCGTTTCGCAGCAGAAACAACCGCCAGCCAATTCCTGAACCTGAACTTCTGGCGATGTCTCCAGCAGAGCATGATCAATTGACACCATGCCGTACTCGTTCACAAAAATTGACCATCGTTCACCGATCGGTCGGTGTTTCAGGAGCGATTGAATCGCTGTGGTCTTTCCAGCACCCAAGAACCCGGTGATCAGATTGGTCGGGATTTTTCGGAATTCTGTATTCACAAAACCGCCTCACAAGCAACTACAGAGGGCTTCTCAACATAGTGATCATCAACGGAATAATTGCGGAATTGCACTGTATAGTGCTGCTGAAACCAGTCCTCTAATCCCGGCAGAACGCTCCGGTCATATCCCGGCAGCACGAAGTGGGTGTCACCAAAAAGTGACTCGCGAATGTCGCCATCTTCTGCAGAGATGCGACCACCCATGATAACCCAGCGGGCGCGTTCAAACATACGACGTCGATCATTGCTGGGAGCATAGATCGTGATGTCCGCGTCGGCTCCCGGGCCAAGATGCCCCTTCTGTTTCAGCCCCAGAATTCGAGCGGGGGCTGCGCGGGTAATGATGGCAATATCGTTCAGCGTCAACTCACGATCAATGTCGGCCAGAATCGTACGATCTCGCAGGCGATGCGGCATTCGAGCCATGGTGTCGCGCCGAAGTTCCCGGTCCATCAACAATGCAATGATTTCCGGATACCGATAGAAGGCTCCGCCGTTGGGATGATCGCTAGTCATCGCGCATCGCCAAGGATCCATCAGCAAATACCACTCCAGAGCAATCGCCCACTGCACGGCGTGAATCAGACTTTTTTCCGGACGATACTCAATGGGAATCACGCCACAACTACTTTCCTGTTCGCAATCACCCGCAAACCACTTCTTCCCAGTCAGTCGATGCAGGTGATGACTAAACGGAGCATCTCCGGTCATCGACAGGGTCTTCCCGGGATTGACATGCCCCACATCAACGGTCACATTCCGATGTGTTCGCACGTAATCAACCAGTTTCTCGGTTGCCGAACAAAAACTGTGCGGATCGTTGGGATCTCCCGCGTAGCTGTGAAACTGCACGTGAGCAAAATGTCCTCTTCGTCCCTCCAGCGACTGCATCGTGTGGAGGGTCGTCTCCCAATTGCCGGGAATTCCGAGATTATTGCAGTGAATATGAACTGAGTGAGGCAACTTCAGCCGATCAGCCGAGGCCGCAAGTTCCCGTACGATCGCCCGAGGTGTCACGTTGAAATGGGCAACCGGTTCATCCAGTTGCTGCATCGACATGCGGCTGATCTGTTTCCAGCTTTCCACACCTCCTGGATTTACAATCTTGATTGTGTACCCTTTCACCGAATTGAGCATCCAGGCACAGTAGGCATCGAGTTGTTCAGCATTTCCTTCTCGAATGCGATCCATCACGTAATGATTGTTTCCGAACAGCACATAAAAGCCCTTATTCAGCTGCGGCGTGTCCGAAAATTCATCGTGTGCATGTCTCGCCAGCAGTCCGGGAATCGCGGCGTCGAAGGCCGTTGTGTATCCCATCTGACTGTAGAGGTATCCTGTTGCAAACGTGCTCGGCACAGGACCGATCGTCCCGGATCGCGTGATGTTTGTTCTCGGCATCACGAGCCCGTTACGTTTCATTTCCGGAGTTAGCTTGCGTCCGACATTGACCTTCGGTCCTGCAATGTGGCTATGCATATCGATGCCGCCCGGCATCACGACATAGCCTGTGGCATCCAGCACGCGGTCTGCATGAATCGCTGAATTCGTTGGAGGTTCCGTGATTTGGCCGTTCGAGATCCAAAGATCGCGAACTTCACCATCAATCCCATTCGACGGGTCAAAAACGGTGCCGCCAATGATTCGAAAGAGTGACATTAGAGTGCCAGTGTTAGATTTGTAGACGCGTCCCACAAAAGTCAGGCTGGATCAACCTGCGCCTGAGGCGCTAGCCGATTTCGTCCGCACTTTGGTCTCGGCTCACGCCTCAGGCTCAGTTTCGTCAGGCATGTGTTTAATGCTCGTCCTAAAGCGTGATGACCTGATCCGGTGGGTCTCCCGACAAAGCCTTGTATAGCTGTGGGAAACATCCAGCGACAACTCCTTCGACAAAGCCGCTTGCCTGCACTTCGCCAGAGCCACACTGTTCGAATGTTCCGACAGCAAGTCCTCTGCGAACTGCGCACTGATCGCATACCATGAGCAGGATATTTTGCTCGCGGGCAATCACAGCCAGTCTTTCGCCAATCGGATCTCCCTTGCGGAGGCAATAGATGTTGTCGTCAAAAAACATCATTCCAATAACCGCAACTCCATGATTCCTTTTCTCGAGTTGTGGCAGAATCATCGTGCTCAGTTTGAAAGTGGAACTCAAACCAGTCGCAAAGATATACGCAATCTTCAAAGTCAATCTCCTTGAGTTGTTCGAACCAATCACTCAAAGTTCGAGCGAGTGTATTTCTATGCAAAGCGTTTTCGCTTCTTTCCAGTTTTTCTCTCGGGCTTTTGCCACGACTTCAACGAAGAGCTTGTGTTCGTTTTCGGTGATCTCACCAGCCTGGTGAGCTGCATCGAGACTCTTCGCCGCTTCTTCCAGCCTTGCCCCATCTTCCGCAGAACAGGCTGTTCTGAGAACCGCCCAGCAGGATACAGCCTTCGATGTTTCAAGCTGAGTTGAGGAGCCGCATCCAGCAAACACAAATCCCATTATCAGCGGCAACAGAATCCTCTGACATCTTGCTAACAACTGTCGTCCGAAGCCGCATCTCTCACTGTTCGCAGCTCTTTCGCTATTCTTACCACTCACCGATCACCTCCCCACCGTTTCGGCTGGAAACCGCAGCCCACACGATCACACTGATATTCGAGGACACGAAACGAACGGAACCATCCCCAAGCAGTACATGCGCTCCACCAGTGTGTTGTGAGTACATCTGACACACATGCACCTGCGGGTCATTCGGGGGATGAATAACGAACCCTTCCTCCGCAGCCGGGCCACTGTGAACCAGGACCAGAGTTGCAGCTTCATCTGGTTCGATTACCAGAGGTGCGAATCGCGCCGGATTGTTCGCCCGCACGCTTGCGCCAACCGGGACACCCACCCAGGTTTTATCGCTGATCACTGGTGTATGTTCTCCCAGAAATACGGTGTTTGACAGTCCGTCCGTGACATCCCTCGTACCGATTTTTGAGTTACGATAGAAGGGGCCGTTGGCGACGCTCGCGTGATCTGTCACAGTCAGAGACCACGGCTCTTCATGTCCCACGTTTGCGACGTAAGTGGAACGACTGAAAAGACCGATTGGGGTTCCGCTGCGATTTCGGATGGTTGCTGGCTGTTCCGTGCCGGTCGCAGACGGACACAAAAAGCCGGGCAGCTTGGTCTGCGCCAGTGGCTGATTGACAGCATCCCAGCATGGCAAGCTTCGGTTGAACCCCTGATAGACATTCGTCTGTTCGATAAACGGCAACAGCATCATACCCCATGCCCATCCTGTCGGCCCGTCAAAGGTCTCTGGATCGCGAGACGGGTGATGGACGCCGGAAATGTATCCCGGCGGAAAGACGCTATGGGCATCGTGGTAATTATGAACAGCCAGCCCGAGTTGCTTCAGATTATTTCGACACTGAGTTCTCCTGGCGGACTCCCGGGCTTGTTGAACTGCGGGTAACAGCAAGGCAATGAGAATCGCGATGATCGCGATGACGACAAGCAGTTCAATCAGAGTGAACCCTCGACTGCGAATTTTCATCATGTTTCAGTTCAATTCTAAAGTTGTGTTGGATTGGGGACGTCACCATAGACGGCGACAGGGTCAAAGACCTTTTTCGATTCGGAAAACTCGAGGGATGTCTGCGTGTCTCGAGAATTCCCCACAGGGACCTTTCGATAAAAGCAGGAACGATAGCCCACGTGGCAGCTCGCCCCGCCCGCGACATCGACTCGCAGCCAGATGCAATCCTGATCGTCGTCGATGCGCATTTCACGAATCGTCTGCACAAGGCCGCTGGTTGCTCCTTTGTGCCACAAAGTTTTTCGACTGCGACTCCAGTAAACGGCTTCGCCTCGCTCGATCGACTGAGCGAGTGCTTCACGGTTCATGTAGGCATGCATCAACACTTCACCGGTTGTGAAATCGGTTGTGACGCACGGAATCAATCCATGTTCGTCAAACTTTGGTGCCAGTTCGGTGCCTTCTTCGACCTGTTCGACAGTCAGACGCTCAGAAAATGTAAGTGGATCAGACATGGGTACTCCCAGTTGATTGCGTGCAACATTAAAAGTAGATCACGACGCAGAGTCGCTTTGACCCTGCTGGTACTTCGGGCGAACGATGGAGCACTCAGATCGCCGTGGGCTGAGTGGTTGTGTCTTTTTAGGAACACAAGGCTGTAAAGCGGTGCGGCATGAATCGCGTGATCGCCGAGGAATTGGTACTCCGGCGCTGGCGGGGACCAATCCTACGAGACTTCGGCTCCGCAATCGATCATCGGAAACGCGAGTTCCCATAATCTCGACTTCTCCGAATGTCGGAGGGAGCAGTTCCAACAGCATTCGCAGCGTTGTCGTTTTTCCGGCACCATTGGGCCCCAGAAGTCCGTAGACTTCTCCGGCAAATGTCCGCATCGACACGTTATCGACGGCCGTAATCACACCTCGCTCAGACGGAAAGTGCCGGGAAGGCTTTTTCAGCGAGATCGCCCGGAGTTGCAGCGATGAACGACTCTGCGACGAACTATCCAGCGATGAACTACTCAATGTGATCCTCCGTCTTCCATGTCGCCACGTAGATCCGTTGTCTTCTATTTATTGGCGTGTCATCCCAGATCAACTCCTGCGATCTCGCTGGCGCACGAAAGTGTGTGAAGAAGTCCAGCAGCAAACATCCGTGTTCTCATGCTGTGATCTGATGCATGTTGTCTCGATCTCTTGTCAGCGCAGACGATTGCTTTCGATAGAGAACTTGATTCCGAGTCTTCCGAATAGAGAACTTACCAGTTTCGAGGACACCTTTCCCGCAAGAAACATCGAGGAGCGTTCCATCCTGCTGAACGAAGTCAAAGTTGCGAACCTGAGTTGAGCCCTCCTGAATGATCAATGCTCCGTTGTAGAAACGATAACCATGCTATGAGATCGTCGCCCCGGATGCCATCCGAATCTGGTGCATCAGAACAGGAGAAAACCAATCGCTCATATCCATTTCCTGCTCCGCATTCATGGACCAGATTCTCCATGGAGTCACCGTGCGTCTTCGATCAGGTAACTTGCTGGCGGTTCGCAGGTAAAATCGCTCATCCGATGCCAGTGGTCGATCCATTTCCAGGGCGATCTCCCTTACTTGCTCGGCAAAATGTCTGGACTCCGGAATTTCTATCAACTCTGCGGCTTGAGCTGTCTCCAGCGATGCCCCGGAATGCATTCACGTGAGAAGCTCTCCCATGGACCAGCCGAACCAAGAGCCCGCTTCAGGTTGACTCCGACGCTCGATCTTGACACCGCGTTCCGACTCCTCATTGCTGTGTTCATGTCGGAATTGTATCAATATTCCCCCTGCACGATACTGCAAGCCCACTAATCCGCCAAGCTGATCGCAGCAAATTCAGCCGTCCTCAGATGTCCTTCACGGGAAGCTCCGCCGATGACGATCAAACGGTCCTTATGGCCAATCATGCGGTGATGAATTCGAGACGAAGGCAGTTTGCCGATGCTGTTCCAGCGTTTTTGGTCGTCGGATAATCGATAGACCTTGCCGTCCATTCCCGCCAGAACGAGGCGTCCACCTACTACAGCAGCGGCGATGCCATTCCCATTGGCTGGCATCCCGGGCACATCAGGCCCGGCAGACCATTGATTCTTCGGCGGATCATATATCCAGATGTTCTTCGAGATTTCTCCGTCCGGAGTCAGTCCGCCGATCATCCAAACATGATCCTGAAATGCGATGACTTCGATCGCCCGTCGCTTCGCAGGCTGGGTAACCACTAACCAGCTTGCCCTGTCATCTTTCAGGTCCAGAACCAGCCCGTGATCGAGCCATGTTCCGTCTTCACCACCATTCAACGACCAGCCGCCAAAGAGATAGACCTTGTCGTTCAAAACGGCGGCTCGATGAGACGACCGTGGCTCTGGCAGTGCTGCCAGCCGACGCCAGCTATTCGTCGAAGGATCAAATTCAGCCGCATCACACAGAGAGTAGAGATCATGCGGCTGTTGAGATTCATTCAAGGCATGCATTCCGCCAAAACGCAAAAGCCTCTTTCCATCGGAGACCAATGCCACACCCTGAGCCGGACGCTCAATGGGCAGAGGTTCCCAGTCGCCACCGTTCGTCAGCGAGACACGAAAGAAGCCGGGCAGCGCAGATTCTCGAGAATAGACGTGAGTCTTCCCGGTATGGCCACTGTAGACATAGGCGAAACCGTCTAATTCTGCTGCGCCAAAACTAGCGATTCCCTTCGGAAGCTCTGCAAATCGAAAACTGGTCCCACCAGCGGCCAATGCTGTCTCCTGAGAAAAAGCTGGCTGTGGAAGACCAAAAGCAACAAGCAGCAACACACTTATACTCAGAGTAAGCATTTGATCTACTCCTGATGCCCACAAGGAAAGGCGACGATCGGCCTGAAACAGAAGCGTAAATCGGTTACGCGCATGGAATCTAATGTAATACGATAGAGTTGCAACAATCATCACGGGAGTGTTACAAGTTTGTTACCTCTATTCCTGATGCCACGACTGGAAAGGATCCTTCCATGTTGACCACGTTTTCGGGCCGAGTTTCATTTCGCTGTCGGTGAGCAGGCACTCTCGCAACAGGGATTCAAGCTGTTGCAAATCAAGGTACCGGCCGATCACGACTAATTCCTGTCGGCGATCTCCCCAAGGCTCTTCCCAAACCTCCATGGTCTCTGCACGGAACAGAGGGTCATCAGGCCAGTCTGACATGGGCACGGCAGCGGTCCAGACTCCTGCGCGTCGCAGCGTGAAGACCTTCCCGGCATGAGCCCATTCGCCCGCATGATGATGCCGCGTGGCGATCCAAATGAGCCCCTTTGAACGCACGAAGCGGCCAAAATCAGGGCCTTGAAGGAATTTCAGCAACCGCTCCGGATGAAATGGACGACGCGCACGAAAGACATGGCTGGAGAATCCGTACTCTTCATTCTCCGATACTTCGCTGCCACGCGGGACCAGCAGCCATTGCTTGTGACGCTCGGCCCACTCTTCTGAGAACAGACGGGTGTTCAGGATCGAACTCAGATCCACGTCCCCGTTGACTGCATGCACGATCCGAGCGGAAGGATTCATCCGTTTCAGGACTGCTTCCACCATCCCACGTCGCTCTTCACTGATCAGATCGCACTTCGCGATCACAAGAACATTGGCGAATTCAATCTGTTCCACCAGCAACTGGACAACGTCCCGCTGATCATCAGGTCCCGCGCTGATGCGTCGATCCTCCAGACTGTCGATCGAATTAAAGTCTATTTCAAAATTCACTCCGTCAACAACAGTCACCAGTGTGTCGAGTTGCGCCGAATCGCTCAGCCGATCACCGCACTCGTCTTCAAAGGTAAACGTTTCCGCCACAGGAAGCGGCTCAGAGATTCCTGTCGACTCAATCAACAAGTAATCAAACCGCCCCTGTTCGGCCATCGAACGCACTTCCTTCAGGAGGTCTTCTCGCAGAGTGCAGCAAATACAGCCATTGCTGAATTCCACCAGTTTCTCGTCAACGCGACTCAGCTCCGCTCCGCCGGACTTTACCAGTCTGGCGTCAACGTTGACGTCGCTCATGTCATTCACGATCACGGCCACGCGCAGGCCCTGCCGATTCGTCAGAACATGATTCAGCAGAGTGGTTTTCCCGGCCCCCAGGAATCCGGACAGAACCGTGACTGGAAGTTTCCGAGATGCCATGAAGCTGTGTTTCCAGGAGTGGGTAAAAAGTGAGTGAGCAACCTCGTCGACTGCCTTTGTCTGTTGGGCGTGCAGTATATGCACCTGCACATACATTGCAAGACGGAACTCCGGTCACCCTCGGATAATTCGCCAATCGATTCCTCACTGGTGCTCCAAACCTGCTGCGCCAGCGAAAAATTACCGCAGACACTGGTCGAGTGCTGACCTCAAAACCGGCGAAACTGCAGGTGACAAGCCCGGCGCTCCTGCTCTCTCTCAGCAGTCATAAACGAGGCAGCTTCGCCAACATCTGAATGAAGCCAAAGTGCCCCGGCAAAAAGATAGGTTATCTCCGCTCGATCTCGTTTGTTCGGGTAGGGCAAAAGGTCTCGAATCTAACGACCTTTCCGGCGCACGCTCGACCTGACACTTGATGCACCAATTATTAACCGGAAATCCGCCTGATCTGCCAAAGATTCCTTTCATTGCAATCGTGTTGCTGAGCTTGAGAGCAGGCATACAGTTTTCAGGCGTTTGGGGTCAATTGAACACATTTTTTGCGAATCCCGTGGCCGCAAACATCCGCCATGCAATAACTAGTCGGCGAGCCAATGGTGTACAAACTGATTAACCCAATGTTTAAAGGAAGTCGTTTATGTCTCCGATTCTTGCACAACTCTCAATGGACTTCGCGGCCAATTCGATCGTGCAATCCGTCACGCTATACCTTTTCTTTGCCGGCATTGTGGGAATGGGTGCCGGAGCCGTGTATCTGTTTCTCGAGCGCAGCAGTGTCCCGGTTCAGTATCGAAGCGCGGTGACTGTCTCGGGCTTAATTTGTGCCATTGCGTGTTTCCATTATTACAAGATGACCAACCAGTATATGACCGGAGAGTCTTTCCCGACGGCTTTACGGTACATTGACTGGTTGTTCACAACACCACTGTTGCTCATCAAGTTTCCCATGCTGCTCCGCCTCGGGAGCAAAGGGGCGAGTCTCTTCCGAAACCTTGTACTGCTCGACATAGGGATGATCGTAACGGCATTCATTGCCGAAACATCTGCGGTCGGCAGTGGTTCATGGTGGGGATTCTTCATCGTGGCCTGCATTTTTGAGTTGGGCATCGTAGGGCTTCTCTACGGTTCGATGAGCGAGGCGATTAACCGGCAGCCCGCACCAATTGCCGATGCTATTCGGTTAATGCGTCTGTTCATTCTCGTCGGTTGGGCGGTTTATCCCATCGGGTTTCTGATGGCTCTCGCGGGGGCCGGGGAGTTCCGTGAGATCGTTTACAACGTCGCGGATGTGATCAACAAGGTCGGATTCGGACTCGTCGCAGTGCACGGGATTCAGTCGCTCGTGCAGTCTGAAGCCGCTCGCTCATAAGACGGCAAATTTGACGGGGACTTAACGTCGCTGGCAAAAACTGGATTAGGTTGGGAAGTGACAATGTCATTCTGACCAGATCGATTGTAGGGTTTGTGGCCTTACTGCGATTTCCGCCTCGCCGACAGTTTAAGAGTGATCACATGACAAGTTGCATAGGCAAAATGCTTTTCATCTTCGCGCCCCCGGCGATTTTGATCGTATTGTCTGTGATCACTCTGGCTGTTGGGGGGATTCCGGAGTTGTTAGCACCGTGGCCGTTTCTGATCGCTATGTTCGCTGTGGGTCTTCCTCATGGAGCAATCGACTTCATGGTCTCCCGCAGGCTCGATGGCACATCGCCTCTCTCAGGTGTTTTCCGCTTCGGCTGGTACGCCGCGGTCATGGCCTGCGTGATTGCCAGCCTCGCCATTGCTCCACTGCTCGTCATCGGAATTTTCGGGATGCTCAGTGCGTGGCACTTTGGGCGGGCGGACGCAGAAGATCTTAGTGACATTTCTTGCGTGCAATCCATTCGGTCGATCCCGAAAGGCATTTGGGCGCTATCGCGGGGTTTCCTGGTTGTCTTGCTGCCGTTCGTCTTCTTCTTTGACATCTCTGTTTCAACCCTGAACCAACTGTTAGCGTTCTGCGGCAATGCGCCTTTGACCGCCTCGGATGAATGGAGGTTGAATATCGTTGCACTCACTACGGGGTGTGTGGTGATCGCATGTGTGAGCATTCTGCAGAGCGTCGCTGAAAGAAACACCCGGCGGGCTGCCGTTGAGATGCTGGAGTTCATAGCCATCGCGGTCTGCTTTAGCACTCTGCATCCGTTGTTCGCTTCCGGCGTTTACTTTCTCGTCTGGCACAGTTGGCGTCATTTTCGTCGCCTGAACCGTAGTGTCAATCATGCGTCACTTTGGAGTATCGACTTAAGGAGCATTGTCTCTCTTCACCGAGATTCTCTGATCCTGCTGGTTCCAACATTATTGGCAGTTGCATGGATTGCGTTTCGGCTTGGCGGAGACTTGACACCCATGAACCTGTGCCTGTCCAGTCTGCTGGTCTACGTCGTTGTCACACTTCCTCATGAAATGCTCTGTCGACATCTGTTCGCTTCACTGTCGGGCGGAACCTCTGCTCTTGCAACTTCGCGACAGGCATCCGGCCGACTGACAGGATCGCTCACCAAAAGTTCCGTGAGGCCCGACTTTCGACATATTCCGAAGTCAACACCAGGCTGAAAGAGCTATGTCAGATTCAATTACTATCATCGGAGCAGGGCCGGGTGGACTCGCAGCGGCGATGTTATTGGCCTCTCAGGGCAGGAAAGTGCGAATTCTAGAGCGTCTGCCGCGTGTGGGAGGAAGATGCTCGGCCATTGAACAGAATGGTTATCGGTTTGATCTTGGTCCAACGTTCTTTCTGTATCCGCGAGTGTTGAAGGAGATTTTTGCGACGGCGGGTTATGACCTGTTCGCTGAAATTCCGATGACAAAACTGGATCCTCAGTATCGGCTCGAATTTGGGCAGGGAGGCCAGCTGAATGCGACTCCGGACGTTCAGAAGATGGAAGACGAGATCGCTCGCCTGTCGCCGCAGGATGCGGGCGCTTTCACACGATTTATGAATGACAATAGGGAGAAACTGCGGCGATTTCGCCCGATCCTCGAATCACCATTCAGCAGCGTTTTTGATTTGCTACGACCATCTACCTTAAAGGCGGTGCCATGGCTGCGTCCCTGGCATTCCGTTGGTAGTGAGCTGAAAAGTTATTTCACTGACCCTCGGCTTGTGCTTGCCTTTTCTTTTCAATCAAAATACCTCGGCATGTCGCCCTTTCAGTGCCCGAGCCTGTTTACGATACTCGCGTTTCTAGAGTACGAATACGGCGTTTACCATCCCTCGGGAGGCTGTAGCGCCGTGAGTGAACGAATGGCAGCGATTGTTCAGGAAATGGGTGTCGAGCTGCATTTGAATGAGCCGGTTGAGCAACTGGAGTTTGTCGATCGCCAGATTGTTGGAGTCACCACGAACAGGCGACACTATCCAACCAACTCTCTCGTGATCAACTCGGATTTCGCCAGAACGATGCAGCGGCTCGTGCCCGACCAGCTCCGAAGAAAATGGTCTGATCGCAAGCTTGGAGCGACGAAGTTCTCGTGCTCAACTTTCATGATGTACCTGGGAGTGGAGGGTCTTTACGACTTGCCGCACCACACAATTCATATTGCTAGCGACTATCGGAAGAATCTGGACGAGATTGAAACCCAGCATGTGCTGTCTGCGGATCCGTCATTATACGTGCAAAACGCCTGTGTGACCGACTCGAGTCTTGCGCCCAAAGGTCATAGCACTTTGTATGTGCTTGTGCCTGTCACGCATCAGCACCCGAATGTAGACTGGTCGAAAGAGGCCCCGGCTTTCCGCGAGAACGTGCTTGATCACGTTGAGAAACTTGGGCTCAGTGATCTGAGGCGTCGAATCCGGTTCGAGAAGATTGTGACTCCCGATGATTGGGACTCAAGCTACGAGGTACACAACGGAGCGACGTTCAACATGGCCCATAGCTTTAATCAAATGCTGCACAAACGACCGAACAACCGCTTTGAAGATTTAGACGGTGTTTATTTGGTTGGTGGAGGGACGCATCCTGGCAGCGGGCTGCCCGTGATCTATGAGTCAGCGCGGATTACCAGTCAACTGATTGCCGAGGATCTTGGTAGAGTTTCCGCAAGAGCACCCAGACGGTCACAATCGTCTGCAGTTCGATAAGCTTACTAATCAGCATGTTCTGCGCATTCATCCTCGTGCTGGTACCACGCAGACTGAACAGCGATTCCCGCAACGGCCGCGAGTGACGATAGAGCAGGAATGATCGCTCGTGATACCGCATCTTTAGGCGTGAGACGGTAGAAGCCGACAGCAAGAGCGAGAGCAGTTGCGGCAAGGATCGAGTTGATGATCAACATTCGATTTTTAGCACCTTGCAGAAATCTGATCGCGATAACCGGGCAATTTTGAATATGCCTCTCACCCAGGCTCACCACGTCTCCGTAATCGACCCAAACAGCACTATACAAGTTTCGCGGTACATCGTGTAGGGAAGGGGCAGTTGCCGGACGAGGATCCAACGGAACATTGTCAGCCAAAACAGGCTGAATGCCATAACGAACAAAAGCGAGCTGGGAAACTTTCGTCGGCTTCTCAGGACAGGTGCCGTAAACAACGCCAGGGCCGAGGCGATATAACGAGGCGACATTGCGGGCTCGACAAAACCTACAGCGAAAACAGCGAGTGTTCTCCTTAAGAACCAAACTGCTTGGTTCAATCAAGGCCCCACAGAGTCCGGTTTTCGGAGTTCAGTTTTCCGATGATCGACAGGCCGGTGCAAAAACAAGGGAAGTTCAACGAATTCGAATCAGCTTGCCTGTGACGATCATCGACGCAATATCCTCGAAAGGCACAGAGTTTATTGCCTGAACTGTTACCCGCCGCGAGCGAACGCGGTACAGATTCCACAAGTGCCAAAATTTGTGATAGCTGCGCGGGTCTGCTGCGACTGAGATCTCGACAGCACGTCTCGCCGTAAAATGATTCGATTGTGTCTTCGTTGATTAGAAAGCCGAGGAAATGAGATGAGTCCTGGAAAGGCACGTCTATGGACAGGGATCAGCTGCGTGGGAACAATGGTGACAATTGCTGTTGCCATGCTCATTTCGGATTTTCCTCAGAGGATGTTTGCAGAAACGCTCCGCGGAAGCACTGCCGAACTTACAGCGTTCTTGATGTTTTTTTTCTCGGCCGCTCTGCTACTTTTGCCATTTGATCTCATCGGAGGCCTCTGGATTCCTGTTTTGTTGGAGAGTCAAACTCTGCGGCCGAGTGACTGGCTGAGACGCTGGGCGCGGTCTGTTGGAATTCAGATCATTTTTTACTCTGTCACGTTCTTTGTCTATCTGCAGATTGGGCGAGGAATCGGTACTCCGTGGCTGATCGTCATCTTCGCGATGATTGAGATGGCTCTGATTGCCGGACAGGAGTTGATTTGGCGCATGTTGTCGGCTCAATACGCGGGGGTTTCACGTCGCGGTGCGATTCAGTTCGTGCAGCATTTCGATCCAAGGTTCGCCGGAGGGGTCACTGGAATGCCGGGGTCCGAGAGTATCATAATACCCGCAGATTGGCAGACGCGATTGACCCGGTCGAATCTTCAGATGTTGATTAAGCGTCGAATTGCTGCCCGGAATTCTGGTGGGCGGGTTCGCGGTGTTCTTTGGGCGATGTTATGGAACATCGTCAGCTTCGCGATGGCGATCTTGCTTGCCGGAGGTGTCTTCGTGTCGGTCGCCGATCTCGTTACCACTTTCTTATGGTTTCTGTTGCTTTCGTTTTTTGGTCTGCTGGTACTGCCCGCGATTAACCGGAAGAGCGTTTTCGCACTGGATCAGCAGGTTGCGAGTTACGTCAACAAGATCGAACTACAGGAGGCCATTGGCGAGATTGATAAGCTAACAGAGCAGGATCCAGCACGGTCGGCATCGGCTGAATCCATCTTCCAGCCAATCCCTTGTCCGGAACGCAGGCTGCAATCCCTTGAGAAGGACGGACCGCAAGGCGTGCTTGCGTGGAATATTGCGAGGACAACGCTCTACCTAAGCTGGGCGTTCGGAGGTCCGCTTGCAAGGGCCGTCCACTGCAATGTGGGGCGTCCGGAATTGTGGGCCATGTTGCCGTCGGATTGAGTTCCGGAGAATGGAATCGGCTGTTGAGAAGGTTTCATTAGAGTAGGAAAAATGTCAGGTCTCCCATTTCCCCGGTTGATGCCCTTCCCGCTGGACCGGAGTTCGCAGAGCACGCGAGCACTAAATCATGTCGCAGCGGTTCCTGTGTATTGCCATCACCGCGTCTGTGATTCCGTCGAACATACCCATGTACCAGATTTGAAATCGTCAGCCGATCCAACGGCTGAACGCGGGCACCGATTCCGGACTGAAACCGCGATGATTCCTGCAAACTTCCATGAGTCAACGATTGACGACGTTCGGAAGTCGTGGCCACAACCGCTGCCGTCGAAGGCAGCCATCTCTTCTCTCGCCGAGCGAACGGCTGTGACGTTGGATCGCTATGGGCTCCCCGATGGGAACTCCCGTCATAACATTTCGAGAACATGTCGGGCCTCTTTTGATGTTGCAAGTCATTTGGAAAAATACGTTACGCGTCTTGCCACTTTGGCTGATCGTGGCGTCTCTCGGCAGCAGCGATGAGTTCCAGATCAAGTGTCCGTTTGGCGGTCAAGCCTGAGCGGGCACAGGCGACGCCGGAGAACCATATGGGTTGATCCACGCAATGATGAACCGAGACGCCGACGATGCTGTGTGGTGGCGGGGTTGGCTGCTTAGCGAATTGTCCCGATTACAAATTCCCAAGAAACTGACGATGCACATTGTCGCTGCGCCGTGATTCCGAGGATTCGTTCTGTGGCCCGGTTCGCGGTACCGTGGCGGCCTTTCAGCGGGGTAAGAAAACTCTGATTCCCTGTCATTATCCAGATTTTCTACTCATCGCAACGATAGCGCGATGAAGACAGTTTTGCATCCAATATTTGCTCCGCTCGCATCGGTCACTCGTCAGGAATTGGTGCGACAGGTCGCCTATCTGAAGGAAGAAAGATGCATTCTCCGGGCGCGGCTACCGGAGAGATTGGTGGCAACAGCACAGGAGAAATGCCGGTTGCTGAAGGTCGGTCGGAAACTGGGGGTCAAGTTACGAAACCTGATTTCGATCGTCACCTATCAAACCTTCGTCCGCTGGATACGAAAGACAATAGCAACTTACGCTGAAAAGAAGACGGCGACAGATCGTAAACTCGGGCGACCACGGACGCCTGGTGAAATTCGTGAACTGGTGCTGAAACTGGCCCGCCAGAACAGTTGGGGCTCCACGCGCATTCCTGGTGAACTCCGGAAACTTGGCTTCAACAGCATCTCTCGACAAACGGTAAAAGTGATTGTGGAAGAACATGGTCTTTATCCCGGTCCGCAACGTGGCAAAGGATCATGGGATTAATTCCTGAAGATCCATGCCGATACACTCTGGCAATGTGATTTCCTGTCCAAGCCGATGTGGACCGCAAAAGGCGTGGTCGATGTTTACCTGCTGGTGTTTCTGCACTTGGGTACACGCCGCGTCTGGATTTCACCGAGCACCGCGCAGCCAGACTCCGCATGGGTCAGCCTGCAGGCCCGGAACTTTCTGATGGTGACGGAAGACATGGGGCTGTCCCCGGAATACCTGAAGCGAGACAACGATGCGAAGTTCAGCGGATGATTCGATGAGGTTTTCAGGACCAGCCGGGTTCAGGTCAAACGAACGGTTCCGATATCACCCAACCTGCGAGCCCAAGTCGAACGCTTCATCCAGACACTGAAGTTTGAGTGCCTCAATAAATTTGTCATCGTTGCCGAAAACATCTGGATCACATCTGCCGCATCTGGAGCCGCCGTTACAACGCAGAGTGACCGCACTCTTCCCGCGATCACCTGCCACCGGACTTCACAACTCCTTCTAAAGAAGCAACGATCGTTCGTCTGAACGACATCGTCTGCGTATCAAAACTCGGCGGCATCATCCATTCCTGCCCCCGACGAACCGCATAAAGTCGCCGCGTCGAGGTTCAGATTTGAACTCGAATGCGTTGACCGTCCGCGCTGACTGCGATTTTCGACTGTCATTCGCCTACGAAAACTCACATTGACTCGCTTGATGCAGCCACAGACCGTTGTTCTGAAACTCATCATCCCACGTTACTGATCACATAAATCGCCTGATTTCCACCGCACTTTCGCAAGTCAGAATATTCTTACCACGCGGCATTTTTAAAAGCCAAAACGCCATCACTCTGCTCCATGATCTCGACAACAGCACGGTCGAAGCCATCAGTGATGGAAATGACACAGAGAGAGGAATTGCCTGCCTTTCTCAGCTTTCTGAGGCCCAAATCAAATCAGTCGAAGCAATCGCTATGGACATGAGTGCCGCGTATGTCAAGGCGGCGATGATTTCCTGGGCAAAAAATAAGTCTGTTGGACGAGTTTAGAGAATCTTACCGAAAAGCAGCAGAACGTCTTCGATGCGGCATACGCTCGTCAACTTCAGACCGGAAAGCCATGGGTATAAAAAGAACGGCTCAGCGATCTCTGGAACCAAAACACCGCTGCGTCAGCGACCACTTTTTTAAACGACTGGTACCAGCGAGTTATTCACACAAAACTCGAGCCGATGAAGGCCGTCGCTAAATCCACGAGGGAGCGCCTCAGAAATGTTGCACGCTACTGCACCACAAAATCACCAGCGCCGTAATTGAAAGGCATGAATAGAAAAATATGGTAATTAAACCCCTTGTTTGCGGCTTCAGAAACCGCGAGAACTTCAAAACGACGATCTTCTTTTACTGCAGCAGCCTCCGTCTCGACCCGCAATAAACTCGAATGGTCCCAGATTAGCCGGGTTTTCTGACGGGTTCAGCAGTCGGCCGATAAAATGCTCCGTAAAACCCTGGCCTCTGCTGCTCGAACACCCTCGACAGCCTGATCCTCGCTTCTGCCATCAGCAGAATCCGCCTATGATCCCAAACCAGATCGCTGCAGCCAGACAGACAAATCCTCTGCCGTTTTAGACGGCAACACAGTTTCAAGGCCAATCAGGAAGCGACCATGGAAACAACTGACGAACGAAAACGGCCATCCGTTCGCGGTCAATATTCTCTAAGATCCACCGCCTTTTGGGGCTTCCTGTCCACTCAGTTCATGGGTGCCTTCAATGACAATTACTTCAAACAGATGGTACTGCTGACCTGCGTTAACGCCGCAGCCTCTGCACCCAGCCAGATTAGCCCGGCCTCAGCCCCACCCGCAGACTCTGCCTTGCCATGGAAAGAAATCGCCATGGCTGCTTTCGCCCTGCCCTTCGTGCTGTTTTCAGGACTTGGCGGCTTTCTCTCCGATCGGCTCTCCAAAACCTCCGTGATCGTCGGCTGTAAGGTGGCTGAAATTGGAATCGTGGGCGTCGGACTCGCCATTCTGCTGATCCCCGGACTCGGTGCCACAGCACAGTTGTCGGCTCTGATCTTTGTTCTCGCACTCATGGGCACTCACAGTGCCATCTTCAGCCCCTCCAAATACGGTGTCCTGCCCGAAATGTTCCGAGCGGACTGCCTGCTGCCGGTCAACGGCGCCGTCCAGATGACCACATTTCTGGCTATCATCTTTGGCACCGTCTGCGCCGGCATCGCGCTAGACCTGATTCGCAGTCAGCTGTGGATCAGCAGCGCCGTTGCTCTGCTGATCGCTGCCGTCGGCACGGCCAGCAGCCTGTTCATTCCCCGGATCCCGGCCGCTGAGCCACAACTAAAACTCAGACTCGAAAATCTCGCCCTGCCTCGCTCTGTACTGACGGTCCTGTTCCATGACAGACATCTGCTGCAGGCCGTACTCGTGTATTCACTGTTCTGGTTTCTGGGGGGCGTCGTACAGATGGGCATGAATACACTCGGTGAAGCCTCACTGCAGCTCAGCAAAACTCGCACCAGCGTTCTCGTCGCAGGAATCGGATTCGGAATTGCCGTTGGCTGCCTGCTCGCCGGCTTTGCAGGGCGAGGCAGTCGGCGTTGGACGACTGTTGGGGCCTGGCTGCTGACCGCGACTCTGGCTGTTACCGCCCTGCTCGGCAGCGGACTGTGTGGCCGACCCGCAAGTGCCGGTCGCGACGTCAGTCAGGAAACCATTTTCTCCAGCCTCTTCGCCTGCGATCTGCTGGAATGGCTGCTGCGGGCTGACATGATCGCTCTCGGGATCGCCGCCGGACTGTTCGTCGTGCCCGTGCAGGTCTTTCTGCAGGCAGCACCCCCGGACGAACTGAAAGGACGCGTTCTGGGAGTTCAGAATCTGATGACATGGATCGGAATTCTGCTGTCAGCCGCCTTCTCCCTGATTGTTGGGATCAGCCTGAAAATCGTCGTCGGACCGGCTGCTGATGAACAATACCAATGGGTACTGTTCGCACTGCTGGCCACCATGCTGCTGCCCGTAGCTGCCTTCTACCGCCTGCCCGCCAATGCTGCCTGCACAGATCACGCCGCCTGAAAAAAGACGGACCGGCCGGATGCCGGGCACATAACCGCAACTCGGGCCTTCCAGCCGGAGATCTGCCCCAAAAAACACGTTTTTTCGCACTCCGTCTCCGCCCTTTTACGGCACATCCGCCCTTTGTCCTCGCCGTGTTTCCAATCTCACCAATTCCCATGTTTTTTCCCAGGAATCAACAGGCAGAATGACAACCAGAGGTCTGCTCCCTAAACTCTTACGTCGCTCGCCTTCGTAAAGCTTTGCTTCCACGGATCTGCCTGCTCATGCCCGACGCTGCCCTTCTGGCAACCCTCACGCTGCTGGCCGGACTCTTCCTGCTCAGCCTTGAGATGTTCGTTCCCAGCTTCGGGCTGCTGTTCGTTATGTCACTGATCTCGCTGGCGGTTTCCTTCTGGTCTGCCTGCAAAGCGTGGTGGGCGGTATCTCCCCACTTTTTCTGGTCCTACATACTGCTGCTGATGGGCGGAATTCCCGCCACGTTCTTCGGCACCCTCTCTGTGTTGCAGCGCACCAGCCTCGGTCGACGCATGACTCTGACGCCACCACCCGACGACGGAATCGCTCCCGCCAATCCTCTGCAGCACCTGATCGGACGTCCCGGCACCGCCCAGACAATGATGACTCCCGGCGGCATGGTCCTTATCGATGGCCAGCGACTGCACGCCGAATCAACCGGCATGCCCGTTGATCCGGGAACTGCGGTCGTGGTTGTGGCAGTGCGTGCGTCGCGAGTTGTTGTGCAACCAGCCAACGCTTCGATACCACCTTTTTCGGCCCAAACCAGGCCCCCCGGACAGACTCTCACCCCATCCGACTCCCCCCCCCCGCTTGACTTCGACATTCCGGCATAGTAAACCCTGCACGTGATGCTCCATTTGCTCCGCTTCCGGGAATGCACCATGACTCTTCCGATCCTGCTGGCACTCAACAGTACTCAGTGGGTCATCCTCATCGTCCTGCTGCTGTTTGTACTGATAATTCTGGGCATGTTCGCCCGGTTCGCCAGTCTCTGGCTGCAATGCAAAATGACCCGCGCAGGCATCGGCTTTGGCGACCTCGTTTTCATGCAGTTTCGTCGCGTCAACCCTGCCCTGATTGTCCGCAGCAAAATCATGGCCGTTCAGGCCGGCCTGAATCGTAAATACCCGCTATCTGTTCAGAATCTGGAGGCACACGCACTCTCAGGCGGCAACGTTCCCAACGTCATTCGAGCCCTCATCGCTGCCGACAAAGCCAGTATTCCGCTGGACTGGAACACGGCCCAGGCGATTGATCTCGCCGGACGCGATATTCTTGAAGCCGTTACTACCAGCGTCTATCCCAAAGTCATTGACTGCCCCGACCCCAAACGCAATCAGGGAACCCTGTCAGCTGTGGCGGCAGACGGCATCGAATTGCGAGTTCGTGCCCGCGTAACGGTACGAACCAATATTCGACAACTGATCGGCGGAGCTACCGAAGAAACTGTGATCGCCCGCGTTGGACAGGGCATCGTCCAGGCTATCGGCTCTACACCTTCATACAAGCTGGTGCTCGAAAACCCTGACTACATCTCCAAAACCGTACTTGAACAGGGCCTCGAAGCCCAGACTGCCTATGAGATTGTCTCCATCGATATCGCAGATATCGACGTCGGCGAAAACATCGGCGCCCGACTGACGGCTGACCGCGCTGAAGCCGACATGCGTGTCGCACAGGCCAAAGCCGAACAGCGCCGCGCTGCAGCGCGAGCACGTGAGCAGGAAATGGTCGCTCGAATCCAGCAGAATCGAGCGGCAGTCGTGCTGGCAGAATCAGAAGTCCCTCGCGCCGTAGCAGAGGCGTTCGGCAATGGAAATCTGGGACTGCTGGATTTTTACGAACTGAAAAATGTACAGGCAGACACGCGGATGCGCGAATCAATCGCCGGCGATGGGACCACCAGGGCTGGTGGAACAACTGAAGCCTGAGTCATCGCGAAGTGGTGAACAGGAATTTTTCGAACGGGAGCAGCAGCAGATGACGATGAATCTCACACGGTGGCTGGGACCGGCAATTATGCTGCTGGCCTCAGCAGCACAGGCCGACGAATGGCAGTCGCTGTTCGATGGTAAAACACTGGATGGCTGGGACGGCGATCCACGAATCTGGAGCGTCGAGGATGGCACCATCACAGGACGCACCACCGAAGAAATCAAGCTGGATAAAAACACGTTCATCATCTATCGCGGTGGCCAGCTGGATAATTTTGAACTGGAACTGGAATACCGCATCGTCAATGGAAACTCCGGTATTCAATACCGCAGCTTCGAATTGCCCGATGGAAAATGGCGTATCGGTGGCTACCAGGCCGACTTTGAAGCCGGTCAGACTTACTCCGGGATTCTCTACGGCGAAGCCTTCCGCGGTATCCTCGCTCAACGCGGGCAGTCCACTGAACTGACGCGAAACGATGGCAAATTTGAAGTCAAAGTCACCGGCAGCGTCGGCGAGTCCGCAGCCATTCAGGCTGCCATCAAGAAAGAAGACTGGAACAAGTACCGCGTAGTCGCCAATGACTTTAACTTCCAGCACTTCATCAACGGCCTCAAGACCGTTGACGTCACCGACAACGATCAGCAGGATCGTCGCGCTGTCGGACTGCTGGCACTGCAGGCTCACACCGGTCCGCCCATGACCGTCCAGTTCCGCAACATTCGACTCAAACGACTGCCCGCCCCCAAAAAGGTCGCTCTGATTTCAGGCCGCCCCAGCCACGGCTACGGTGCTCACGAACATCGTGCCGGCTGCATGCTGCTGGCTGACGCACTGAACAGTTCAGGGCTCGGCATCGAAGCTACGGTCTACACCAATGGCTGGCCCGAGGATGACGCTGTCCTGGATTCTGCAGATGCTGTCGTGATTTATGCCGATGGGGGTGGCGGGCACCCCTTCAACGGTCATCTGGACCGCATCCGCCAGATTCAAAATCGCGGCACAGGCATGGTCGCGATTCATTATGGCGTTGAAGTGCCTAAAGGTCCTTCCGGAGACGCCTTTCTGAAATGGATCGGCGGATACTTTGAAACCGACTGGTCCGTCAACCCGCACTGGACCGGCAGCTTCGGTAATTTCCCCGCACATCCCATTTCAAGTGGCGTCAAACCATTCCGGATCAATGATGAATGGTACTACCATATGCGGTTTGCCGCTGCAGATGCCGGTGTAGTCCCGGTCCTGACAGACCTCCCGCCAAAAGACACCCTGGTGAAGGAAGACGGTAGTCTGTCTCGCCCCAATGGTGCTCACAGTAATAACGCCGCCGTTCGTGCTGCGGTACTCGAACGCAAGGAACGCCAAACTGTCGCCTGGGCCGTGTCTCGCCCCGACGGCGGACGTGGCTTCGGATTTACCGGCGGCCATAATCACTGGAACTGGGGGAATCGCGACTTTCGCACGCTGGTGCTGAATGCCATCGCCTGGACGGCTCACGCTGACGTCCCCGCTGCCGGCATTCCCTCTAAAGAACTGACCGTGCAGGACTTGATGGCGAATCAGGACTATGACGTCCCCGCTGACTTCAACCCAGCTCGAATCCAGTCCATACTGGACGAATGGAAAACCTACCGCTCTCGCTGATTCCTGACGCCCGACACTCAACGTCGCTCGGGTTTTCCATTCCGAGATCTGCCCTCAGAAACACCCCTTTTTTTCGCTCCGATTGTGCCGCTTCACGGCACAGTCGGACTTTTGTCCCCGGCGTCTTTCCAGCCAGAACTCGCCTCCTTTCCTCAACACAGCGTCTGCAGCCGAAATTCAAAAAATGACCAGCGAATCCTCCGGCATTGATACATCCAGCCAGCGCTACTGGAAGTTTGCCGATTTTCAGTCGATTCAGCCGGTTCCCTGTCCCTGCGGGCTGGCTCGCCGAGCATTCGCAGGAGTGCCGGAATTTCCCGGTACTCTGCACATCACTGACATCTCGAAAGACGCACAGCGACACTACCATCGTCGGCTGACAGAAACGTATGTCATTCTGGAATGCGGGCCGGACGCCGCCATGGAACTGGATGGTGAACTGGTGCCCGCAGCACCGTTGCAGTCCTTCGTCATTCCGGCTGGTGTCCGACACCGCGCCGTCGGTCGCATGAAAGTACTCATCGTTGTGCTGCCGGAATTCGACCCCGCAGACGAATGGTTTGACTAAGTCCTGCACTGTGCACTGAGCGATTTCGCACACCCGAAACTCGCCGCGTGCCGCACTTCAGCACACCCCGCCGCACTTGCCCCCGGACAGTCTGCCGGTTTTCGCGGTGTTTCGCAGTTCAGGAAAACGCCTCTCCGCCCGGCCCGTGCCTCAGAGAATCAGCAGCGCCTGTCGGCGTCCATCAGCTTGGAAACAGTCACTGCCTGCTTCTGAGCTCCAAATTGGCACATCATCTGCACAGGCACAACAGCATCAGACAGATGTTCTTCCGAAATTTGAAATCAGGAATAAAGCCATGCACAGAAATGATCGTGTATCACACATCATGACTAAGGATCCGATTGTCCTCGAAGCAGGCGACCAACTCTCCAGCACCAGAAAAATGTTCGAGGAAACAGGGGTGCATCACTTGCCGGTCGTTCGTGGCAGTGACCTCGTCGGAATCCTCTCCTCGACTGATTTCCTGCGAGTCAGCTTTGGCAAGTTCGACAATCAGGATGTCTGCAGCATCGACGCCGTGCTCGACTATACCAGAAAGCTGCAGGACGTCATGCGGACTGATGTGGTGACAATGCCGGTTATCGGCACGGTCCGTGACGCCGCTTTGATTCTCAGTCGCGGCGGATTCCACCCCGTTCCCGTTGTTGATGGCACACGCCTCGCCGGCATCGCGACTTCCACAGTCCTCATTCATTATCTCGTGCAACAGTACTAATATCCTGCCCCTGTTGAAGGCTCGGTCTGCAACGCTATGATGCGTGACTGATCGAGTTTTTTTGTTCTGCCGGAAGGTACTCACGTGCGGCTGATTGATCTGCGAAGCGACACTGTCACTCGGCCCACTCCCGCCATGCGTCAGGCGATGTTTACTGCAGAAGTCGGTGATGACGTCATGGGCGAAGATCCCACCGTCAACCGACTTGAGCGCATGGTGGCCGACATGTTCGGCTGCGAAGCTGCTGTCTTCGCCTGCTCGGGTACTCAAAGTAATCAAATGGCCGTTCGGCTGCACTGCATCCCCGGCGATGAGCTGCTGATTCACGAAAGCAGCCACATCTGTAATTTTGAAGCCGGAGCCCCTGCAGCGCTCAGCGGAGTCACGGTCAGAACTTTGACCGGCCCCGCCGGCATGCTGGATGTCAGTGATCTGGAGGACCGAGTGCGAGTCAACGATCAGCACTTCTGCCGCACGCAGCTTGTATGCCTCGAAAACACTACGAACCTGGGTGGTGGGCGAGTCTATCCGCTGGCGCAGTTGCAGCGAGTCAGCGGGTGGGCACGGTCAAACGGACTGAAACGCCACCTCGACGGAGCCCGACTGTTCAACGCTCTTGTGGCCGGTAATTATTCGGCCTCCGATGTGGGTTCCTGCTTCGATACCATCTCGATCTGCTTTTCCAAAGGCCTCGGTTGTCCGGTTGGGTCAATGCTGCTGGGTACTGCCTCAGACATGGCCAAGGCTCGACGAATTCGCAAACTGTTTGGTGGCGGACTGAGGCAGTCAGGAATGCTGGCAGCCGCCGCTGTTCACGCGATCGAAAACCATGTTTGCAGACTGGCGGATGACCATCTCCACGCTCAACAGCTGGCCGCTGCATTCAGACAACTGCCCGGCATTATCGGAATCTCGCCCACGATCGAAACGAACCTCGTGTTCTTCGAACTGGACTCGCAGGCAGGAACGGCGGTGCAGTTTGCCGGTGCGATGCGGGACCGCGGTGTGTTGATTGGGCCGATGGGTGGCCAGCGAGTGCGGCTGGTAACCCATATCGATGTCTCAGCAGACGATATCCAAACCACAATTTCAGCGGCCGCAGACACACTTCAGCTGGGATTCCGCGATCGACCGGTGCAGGGCAAAGGCCCTTTCTCACGCTGAAGTCCCCGTCTTCTGACCTGACCAGCGATCGGTTTTTGCGGCAGATACCGCCGTTGTCTGAGCCTTGTGTGGCTGAATTTGCCGAATTTCAGGCCAGCCGGTCATCACGCCCGCTGAGCCCGGCCGGTGCCCGACCGCCCAGTGTCTGCCCACGACCATTCGGCCGATATGATGCCCCAATCACATACACTCTCAAAGAGAGCCCGGTTGATCAGCAGGAATGGCGTCATGTTGCATGAAATTCGCACTCCGCAGTGCTGGTTTCTGACAGCAGCACTTTCGGTCTGCATAGCCGGTTGCGGTCGCGAACCAGTATCCACGGCATCGGCTGATGATGAACTGTTCGCAGAACTGTCCTCGGGATCTGTCGAGGAAGCCGAGTCGACCGACACCGGTGCTCGACCCGTGCAGAATCCCATCAAAGTTCGAGCCGTCAAAGCCAGTCGCCCCGCGCAGGATGTGCTGCGAAAACCCAAAGGAGAACGGCTGGAATTGCGACTGAATCGGGGCGATTGTTTCCCCCTGATGAAAACAGTCGAGCAAACATTGATGCAGAAGTCAGAAACGCATCCCGCCTTCGCCAAAACTCGACTGGAACTCAGCCTGGCAATTACCGTTCAGGATGTGCAGCCCAATGCGATTTTGCTGGGGATTGTTTATTCGCGAGTTGTTTATGAGCACGATATCAGCGGCCGTCGACTCCGGTTTGACTCCGCCGCTCAGCAGGGTGCGGTTCCCTGGGATGCGATCCCCTATGCCGGCATGGTTGGTAACGGCTTCTCTTTCTGGCTGGGACGCGAAAATCGCATTCGAGAACTGGTGGGATATCGCGAGTTTCTGGAACGCTGCGTCGAACGCGTACCAATGGACCGCCAACAGTCGCTGCTCGCCGAACTCAGCGGTCGCTTCGGCGCTGACGGAGTCGCCAATTTTGTTGATGACTCAATCGGACTGCTGCCCTATGACGCCAGTATTGATCAGGAAGCCCCTACGCTCGTAATGCCCGGAGACGTCTGGATTCGAGAACGTCGCCTGATGCAACCGGTACCCGTGCACATGACCAGCACGTATAAGCTAACCGGCATTAATGAGCGAACCGCCGAGATTGAGATCGCTGGTCGCATCGCCTCTTCAGAAGCAGTGAATTCCAATGGGTTGGGACGCGTCCGGATTTCCGAGGGCCGCAGCGAGGGAACCTGCATTGTCGATCGTGCCACCGGATTGCCGCTTGATGTTTCCGTCACCAGGACTCTGTCACTGCGAGTGGGCACGGAGGACGGTGTGGAAGTGCAGCAGGATAAATCCATTGTCACAACAATTCTCGCCTTTCCCGAATTCCGCAGTGAACGCCCGCCGGCTGCCGCCGAAAAGTCTGCCGGAATTCGCCGCGTCAGCAATATCCGGCAGGCTGGCGGAACAGCAGGAAAGTCGGCAGAATCCACAGCCGACTCGGGTCGGGCAGTTCAGTCAGATTCCCCATAGAAACATCCGTCATGAAAACACCAGCAAACGTGCCCAGTGTCCACTCCACCAGCCGCCGGGCAGTGCTGCAGAGGCTGACTGCGGCAGCCGGCAGCTGCCTGCCATGGGCAGCGGCAGCGGCAGCCCCGCGAGTTTCTCGCTGGCGCATTGAGCGTCCGTCCATCGGTGCCATCGGACTCCGCTACCAGGGGTCCGTCATTGCACAGAAAGCACACGCGCACGGAGAACTGGTCGCCCTGTGCGACGTCGATCGACACGTGCGGGAACAGGCGCGGGCCGCATTTGGCAGCACCGCCGCAATCTTCGAAGACTACCGCGACATGCTGGCCAAAAAGCAGATCGACGTCGTACTCATCGGAACTCCCGATCACTGGCATGCGAAAATGCTGATCGACGCCTGCCGTGCCGGCATGGATGTGTACTGCGAAAAACCGCTGACACTGACAGTGGACGAGGGACGCGTCATTCGAGATGCTGTGGCCGGCACCGGTCGCGTAGTTCAGGTTGGCTCGTGGCAGCGCAGTGATTCCCGTTTCCGCCTGGCGATCGAGATGATTCGTGCAGAACGCATCGGAAAACTTCAGACCGTCGATGTAATCCTCGGGAAAAATGAAGTCGGCGGCCCCTTTGATGTTCTCAAGCCACCTAAAAATCTCAACTGGAATCTCTGGCAGGGACAGACTCCCGACGTTCCCTATATCGCCGAACGTTCGCACTACACATTCCGCTGGTGGCAGGAATATTCCGGGGGGCAAATGACTGACTGGGGTGCTCATCACGTCGATATCGCACAGTGGGGTATCAACTCCCTGCCCGTCAGATTTCGTGGCCAGTGTCGGCCGGCTCAGGTGGCTGATGGCTATAACGTGCCACTGAGTTTCTCCGCCACCGTCGAATTTGAAAACGGCGTGGTGCTGACCATCAGTGATACCGGCCGCAATGGCATCCTGTTTACTGGTTCCGAGGGACGAATTTTCGTCAACCGCGGTACTCTGGACGGTGCCCCGGTCGAACAGCTGGCAAATTCACCACTGCCCCGCGAATCTTTCCAGGCCTATGCAGCAGACAACCTGGCGCGCCCCGAGCGATCCGGGAAACTCGATGCCATCATCAATCACATGGGCAACTTCTTCGACTGCATTGAAAGTCGTCGACCAACCCTGTCTGACATTGAAAGCCAGCATCGCAGCATCAGTACCTGCCATCTGGCAAATATCGCGTTGCGGCTCAATCGCGAGCTGCAGTGGGATCCGCGAGCAGAGCGTTTTGTGAATGATGACGCTGCAGATAAACTGCTCAGCCGACAGCAGCGAGCAGGATTTGAAGTGGCGTAACCACAGGAAAACAGTTCGGATGAACGGATAAATGACATGACCACAGCGGCAAAATCAGGCTCAAATTACACCGGTGAAGATATCGAAGTCCTCGAGGGACTTGAACCGGTGCGGCGACGCCCTTCCATGTACATCGGCGGATTGGATTCCCGGGGACTGCATCACCTGCTCTGGGAAATTGTAGACAACTCCGTCGACGAATTCCTGGCCGGTGAATGCAATCGGATCGTGGTGACTTTGCATAAGGACGGAGCATCCTGCAGCATTCAGGACAATGGCCGCGGAATCCCTGTCGACAAACACCCGAAAGTGAAGAAATCCACACTCGAAGTCATCCTTACCACACTGCATGCCGGCGGTAAATTCTCCGACAAGAATTACGCCCGCAGCGGCGGTCTGCATGGAGTAGGTTCGTCTGTCGTCAACGCCCTGTCTTCCGAAATGACGGCTGTCGTGCATCGCGATGGATTTGAGTGGAAACAGCGATTTCGTCGCGGCGTTCCTCAGGGATCCGTAGAAAAAGTGCGTCCCTTCCGCGGACGCGGAACCACGATCTTTTTCCGACCGGACGACGAGATTTTTCGACGCACACAATTTAATGCCGACACCATCCGCCAGCACCTCGAGGATATCTCATACATCCATGGCGGTCTGACCTTAGTGTTCTGCGACGAACAAAAAGGTGAGACTCACGAACTGCATCACCCGGAAGGAATTCTGGCCTATATCGAAAAAGTTACCACCGACACCGGCCGCAAGCCCGCCCACGAACAGATCTTCGCTGTAATACGCGATGACCGCGACGCCAAAGTCGAAGTTGTGCTCCGCTGGACTGATTCCACCGAAGAAAACGTTCGCAGCTATGTCAACGGTATCAGAACTCACGCCGGAGGAACTCATGAAAACGGACTCAAGTCCGGAGTCGTCAAGGCGGTACGAAATTACATGGACGTACATGACTTCAAGCCACGAGGAGTCACGCTGACGTCTGAGGACATTCGCGAGGGTTTGATCTGCGTGATCAGCGTATTCATCGGAGACCCGATGTTTCAGGGGCAGACCAAAGATCGACTCAACAATCCTGAAACCTCAACTGCTGTTGATGCTGTCGTCCGCCCTGCCCTCGAGAACTGGTTGAATAACAACCCCTCACTGGCCGATGCCATCCTGGGACGCATGGTTCTGGCTGCCCGCGCACGTCAGGCCAGCCGGGAAGCAGTCTCTGAGGTGCGTCGCAAGTCTGTGGGAGTTCGCAAGACAAATCTGCCAGGCAAACTGGTGGACTGTCAGTCACGCAACACAGAAGAAACAGAACTGTTCGTGGTAGAAGGTGACTCCGCCGGCGGCACAGCCGTCATGGGCCGTCGGGCCGCCACTCAGGCGGTACTCCCGCTCCGCGGAAAAATCCTCAATACCGAAGCCATGTCCACCTCGAAGATCCTGGAAAGCAATGAAATTCGTGACATTGTGGAAACATTGGGAGCCGGCATAGGCAGCAACTTTGATGTTCGACATCTGCGGTATGCACGGATCATTCTGCTGATGGACGCAGACAGCGACGGTTATCACATTTCCACACTGCTGCTGACGTTTTTCTTCCGCCACATGCCCGAACTGATTCGGCAGGGGCGTCTCTACATCGCTCAGCCCCCCCTCTACCGCATCGAAGTCGGCAAGGAAGTCACCTATGCCCGCAACGATGCTGAAAAAGAAGAACTGCTGGCCGCACTGCCTGCCAATCGCAACGCCACCGTCCTGCGATTCAAGGGGCTGGGTGAAATGAATGCCGCACAACTACGGGATACCACGCTGGATCCCGCCGCCCGAGTCCTGCTCAAGGTCAACATCGAAAGCCAGTTGGAAGCCGATAAAACGTTTCACCAACTGCTAGGAAAGGATGCCAGCGAACGCTACCGCATCATCATGGACGATGCCGGGTTCGCCGACGACCTCGATGTCTAGCAGATCCTCCGGGATGGCACGTTGCAGGTGCCATCCGGCTTCATAGCAAACGAACCTCGGCGTCCATTAATCCTCGTCCAATTCGAGCATTCTTAGGAATGTTATAAAATCAGGAGCAATCTCCCGCAGGAAGTTTTCAGCCTCGCCGCACTCCATCTCAACGTGCATAACAGACGGCTCTCCCCGAGGACCACATACCACGTAATTAAGCCCGACACCCCAGTGCAAGTCTTCTGCGATCAACAGAATTGATTCGGGGATGCGCGGCTGACCCGACCACGCCGGATGGATCTTTCCATCCAGTATCGCCCACCATTTCAGATAGAAATCTTCGTCGAGAAAAGTTTCAAAGACTTTCCAGATCATCTGCGGCATTTTCTGCAGAGATGCATGGGTCCCGCTGCCCGGCTGTATGGCCTTATTTGAAAAGGATCCATTTCAACGTCCTGACTTTCGATTGTGAAACTGGACGATTGCAGGCCGCTTTTCCGCTGTTTGAATCGCTGCCCGCAATTCAGACACAGCAAAATGTCGGCCGGGTTATTTCTTCGGCATTTCTCGGACGAAACGATGCTTGACCAGCGATCCTGTCTGTTTGACATGCTCGATCTTACCGCCTCAGGGCTGACTGCTTCTGGCCATTCTCTCACAGCGTCCGGTATTGGCCACCCTAATGACCCGACGATCGTATACGTGTAGCCGCTTCTCCCCAGCGCCAGTGCGCCCAACTACCAGCCCCCCGCAAACACCCCGTTTTTCTGATTTCTCCAGCCACTGCGGTACGTTGGTGACGATGCCACCGAGTCCGCAGCGGCAGCAGGGACACCACTCCCCGATTCTGATATGCTGCCACAGGGCTGCAGGGTACCGGTCGGTGAACCGTCCGGAGGAAACAGATTTGTCAGTGAATCAGGGTGTCTTATGAAGTCAGTTGCTGTGCTGCCGTTTTTCAGAATCAGTGTATTTTCGCTGTGCGCTGTTGTCTTGGGTGACCTCGCGACAGCCGGTGACTGGCCCTCGTGGCGTGGTCCCAATCGCGATGATATCTCCACTGAAACCGGGCTGCTCAAATCATGGCCGGAAGGTGGCCCTAAAAAGCTGTGGGATACCCGTGAAGCAGGCCTCGGTTATTCCGGATTCGCAATCGTCGGTAATCGACTCTACACCATGGGTTCGGACGGCAAAGAACAGACCTCTGGTGACTTCCTCATCGCACTGGACCTGGAAAACGGCAAAAAGGTCTGGGAACTGAAGGTCGGCCAATACCTCGAAAACGGCTGGGGCGGCGGACCTCGCAGCACTCCCACCGTCTCCGCAAATGGCAAGTATGTGGTGGCAATCGGAGCTCAGGGTGACGTCGTCTGCGCTACAACAGCTGACGGAAAAGAGGTCTGGCGGAAAGCCATGAAGCAAACCAATGTGGACGATCCGCAGAATCTGGGCGGCTCAGTCCCCAGCTGGGGCTTCTGCGAATCCGCTTTGATCGATGGTGACAAGGTCCTGTGTACCCCGGGAGGATCACTTGGAACAGTCGCCTGCTTCCGACTGGAAACCGGAGAAAAGCTCTGGCAGTCAGCGGAAATGACCGAGCTGGCACATTACTCGTCAATCATCGTCGTAAATCACTTTGGGAAAAAACAGTACATTCAGCTGACTGCCAGCAAACTGTTCGGTCTGGATGAAAACGGCAAGCTGCACTGGCAAGCTGACTTCCCAGGACGTGTTGCCGTAATTCCAACCCCCATCTACCGAGATGGCAGTGTGTATGTGACAGCGGGCTACGGAGCCGGATGCATGCTGGTAAAGGTTTCAGCTGACAATCAAGTCGAAGAAGTCTACAAAAACAACGAAATGAAGAACCACCACGGCGGAGTGGTTTTGGTGGGCGAACACCTGTACGGACACAGCGACTCAATCGGGATCATCTGTCAGAAATTTGACAGTGGCGAACAGGTCTGGACTGACAAGAAACGCGACGGCAGCAAAGGTGCCGTCGCGTTCGCAGATGGAATGCTGTACTGCCTCTCAGAAAATTCCGGCGAATGCTTCCTCGTTTCAGCCACACCCGAAGGTTACACCGAACACGGTCGATTCAAGCTGGATCCACAGACCGAGCAGCGAAATCCACAGGGGCGAGTCTGGACACATCCGGTCATCTGCAACGGACGTCTGTACCTGCGTGACCAGGAAATCATCTGCTGCTACGATATCAAGCAGCCGTAGGCCATCGTCCGGGCAGATCCCGGATGAATCTGTTTTCATCACAGGAAAGCGGCGAAATCCAGAATTTCGTCGCTTTTTTTCTGGCTGAAAACAGGGCCGGCAATCGAGAATTGCCTGTAGTGACGACTTTCGTCGCATTTCCTGCCCCGAAAGGCCATCAGTGAACAAAATTCTGCTGTGCCTCACACTCTTCGCTCAGTTCATCGCCTGCAGCACTCTGCAGTCCGCCGATGACTCACTCGACCACTTCGAACGCAGCATTCGCCCCCTGCTGGCTCGACGCTGCTGGTCCTGCCACTCACAGCAGTCCGGAAAAAGCGAAGGCAGCCTGCTGCTGGACGATCAACAGGCCTGGCTCAAAGGCGGTGACTCCGGCCCCGCCATTCTGCCAGGCAGCTCCGCAGACAGCCTGCTGCTGCAGGCTGTCCGATATTCCAGCTCGGACCTGCAGATGCCGCCCTCGGGCAGCCTCACACCCGACGAAATTGCAGCTCTTGAACAATGGGTCGCCGCCGGCGCTCCGGCCCCCGCGGGCCGACTCTCCGGCCCCCTCAGCAATCCCGCCGATCCGGTCGCCGGACGCAGTCACTGGGCCTGGCAGTCGCTGGGCTCCCCGCAACCACCAGTCGTGACAAGTTCTCAGTGGCCTCAGGGCACCATCGATGCATTCATTCTGGCTGAACTTGAGGCACGTGGCCTGCAGCCGGCGGCGGATGCCAATCCCGCGACTGTCCTCAGACGCATCTCATTTCAACTGACCGGCCTGCCACCCTCGGCCGAACACATGCAGCGAATTCACACCACGCCCATTGAATCTGCCCTGCCCTCCATCGTCGATGAGCTGCTGGCCAGTCGCCAGTCAGCAGAACACTGGGCACGCCACTGGCTGGATCTGGCTCGCTACGCCGACTCGAATGGACTCGACGAAAACTTCTTATTCCGCGAAGCCTGGCGATACCGCAACTGGGTCATTGATGCACTGCACCAGGGAATGCCTTTTGACCAGTTCCTGCTGCATCAGCTGGCCGGTGACCTGCTGCCCTGGCAGACGCTGGAACAACGCGATCAGCAGCGGATCGCTGCCGGGTTTCTGATCGTCGGCCCCAAGGTCCTGCTGGGTGTTGATCCGGAACGGCAGAAGATGGATATCGCGGATGAGCAACTCGACACTGTCTGCCGCGCCGTTCTCGGACAAACACTCGGTTGCGCTCGGTGTCACGACCATAAATTCGACCCGTTCCCTACCACCGACTACTACGCAATGGCCGGCATCTTTACATCCGTGCAGGTCATGCAGCAAAGATACATGCTGGGTGAGCAGCGTGTCATGGAGCGTCTGGTGGGGCTAGGCCAGGACGGTCAAGCTCTCAACGACGCCTGGGAACAGTACTGGCGCGATCGACCTGGCCTCCAGCAGCGAATGCAGCAGGCCGAAGCAACCCTCAAGATCCTGCAGGCCGGCGACGCAACTGCCATCACTCAAAGACTGGCCGAAAATTCCGACAGTTTTTCAGCCAGTGCCCGTGATCTCGCCACTCCCCTGCCCGACCGCGTCGCTGCCCAGCAACAGCACGCTGCGGAACTAAAACGTACTTTCGAACACCCTCCAGCGATCCCCCCGCGGGCTATGGTGCCAAACGATCATTCCACACCAGTCACTGAACATATCCGGCTGGCCGGACGATACAGCGATCGCGGTGCTCAGGTACCACGCGGCTTCGCGCAGGTACTTCTGGACGGTGATCAGCCGCCTCTGCCTGCTGACAGCAGTGGTCGTCTGCAGTTCAGCCAGTGGCTGACCAGCCCGACAACTCGCGCCGGCATGCTTGCGGCACGAGTCCAGGCCAATCGCATTTGGCACCATCTGCTGGGTACGGGTCTCGTCTCCACCGTGGATAATTTTGGCCGCACCGGCGAACAGCCCAGTCACCCGCAGTTGCTTGACTACCTCGCCCGACGACTGCTGGACAGCGGCTGGTCTCAGCGCGATCTCATTCGCGAAATTGTGCTGTCCCGAACTTTCAGACTCAGTTGTTCAACCACCGACGGACAACTGGAACAGCACGATCCCGGCAATCGACTGTTTGGACGCGGACGGCGACGACGACTGACAGCCGAAGCACTCCGAGATTCCGTGCTGGTGGCCGCCGGACAATTGGACCTGCAGCTAGTGCAGTCGACCGTTTCCTATCTTGGTGATCAGGCTACCGCGGTCGGCAGCAACCCGGTCAGACGAAAAACTGACTTCCTCTGCCGCAGCATTTATCTGCCCGTCATCCGCAATGATCTTCCCGAAATCTTTGAAGTCTTCGACTTCGCCAACCCGCATCTCTCCACCGGGGCCCGCACAGAAACGTCAGTGCCCGCACAGGGGCTGTTTTTTCTCAACGACAGCCTCGTCATGGACGCCGCGGCAGCAACAGCCGACAAACTGCTGCAACAGCACCCCGGCGCCAGCCACAAGATCCTCGCTGTGCAGGCATTTCGACGCATCACCGGCGCCGACGCTTCACTCCAGGACCTCACTGCCATGCAGCAGTTTTTGGAACTCTCCGATTGCGAATTCACCGCAGCGGCCACCACAGACTCACGCACCAAAGCACTGGCACTGCTGTGTCAAGCAATTTTTGGATCCAGTCGTTTTCAGTACCTTGATTAGACCTCCCCAGGTTAACCAAATGCAGGCCTGTTATCAGTTCCGACATCCGACATCGAGACGCAGCCTGCTGTGCACCTCGGCTTGCGGATTTGCAAACGTCAGTCTCGCTGCTCTCGCGGCACGCACTGCGCAGACCGCAGAAATACCATCGCACCTACCACATTTGCCTGCTTACGCCAAACGTGTGATCTTTCTGTTCATGTGGGGCGGCCCCAGTCATGTCGATCTGTTCGACCACAAACCGCTGCTGCGGCAGTTCGATGGCCGCCAGGTCTCGGCAGAGGCATGGCAACACGGAAATCCTCCAGCAGGAAACATTCTGGGGTCTCCATTCCGATTTCGGCGCTGCGGTGACAGCGGCATGGAAATCAGTGAGTTGTTTCCCGCGATTTCCCGACATGCCGATCGCATGTGTCTCATCCGCTCCATGCACACTGACGGCTCAGCGCACGGTGAAGCTCTCCTCAACCTGCACACAGGCAGTTCCACTTTTCTGCGGCCCAGTGTTGGCGCATGGATCAGTTACGGATTGGGCGCGGAATCCGAAAACTTACCCGGATTCATCACTATTTCTCCACCTCGAGGACACGGGGGCGTACAGAACTACGGCTCAGCATTCCTGCCAGCAAAACATCAGGCGACAGCCATCGGAGCTGCCGAAATACCGGTCGCAAAAGCCCGCATTTCCAACCTCGGCAACGAGCGCATCGCCAGACCGCTGCAGCGACGACAACTGGACCTGCTGCAGGCACTCAACCAAAGCCACCTGCAGGCAGCAACAGCCGATGCCGGCATTGAAGGACTGATCTCCAGTTACGAACTTGCCTTCCGCATGCAGACATCCGTCCCCGGACTGCTGGGCCTCGAAGACGAAACAGCCCAAACTCTCTCCATGTACGGAATCGGTGAAGAACCCACCGACAATTTTGGTCGTCAATGCCTGCTGGCACGCAAACTCTCGGAACAGGGCGTGCGATATGTGCAGGCTTCTACCGATTACACCTGGGATCACCACACTCAGAATAATCAGGGCCTGCGCAAAGAATGCGCTCGAGTAGATCGCCCCATCGCTGCGCTGCTGCAGGACCTTGAACAGCGCGGGCTGCTGGACGAAACACTGGTGATCTGGGGGTCCGAGTTCGGCCGGACACCAACAGTCGAAAACGGCGATGGTCGAAACCACCATCCGGCAGCCTTCAGTATCTGGATGGCCGGGGGCGGAGTTCGCGGTGGTCTGACATGGGGCTCCACCGATGACTTCGGCTTCCATCCTGTCGAACAGCCCATGCACATGCACGACCTGCATGCCACGATTCTGTACGCACTGGGTCTCGATCATACACGGTTGACCTGGCGTTATGCCGGTCGTGATTTCCGACTGACGGATGTCCATGGCAACCCGGCTGTTGAGCTGTTTCGCTCCACCTGAAAATAAACTGACAATCACTGCTGACAAGACGAAAGCCTTACAGATATGCGGAATCTCATCCCACTCATTGCCACACTATTCAGCCTGCTGCTCTGCTCAAATTTGCCACTTGCTGGCCAGGAGCGTATGAATGTCCTGTTTATAGCAGTCGATGACCTGAATCACTGGGTCGGGCACCTCGGCAGAAATCCGCAGGCCAAAACTCCCAATCTCGATCGACTGGCCGCCCTTGGCATGACATTTACAAACGCCCACTGTGCTGCACCGGTCTGCAACCCGTCACGCACAGCGCTGCTGTCCGGACTGCGTCCAGGCAGCAGTGGAATTTACGATAATGGCACCTCCTTCCAACTGGCAGTTACCAGCGAACAGTCACTGGTAACTCAGTACAGAAATGCTGGTTACGAAACACTTGGCATGGGAAAACTGTGGCACGGAGGCCTCGGGTTTCAAGACCAGTGGACAGCCACTGGTGGTAAAGAGCGCGCAGACAGGCCGGCTGATCTGCTGGATGATCGCAGCATCGGGGGTATCGCCTTCGGGATCCTTAACGGCGGCGACGAACTGGTGCCGGATACAGCCATTGCCGACTACGGAATCTCAGAACTGCAGAAGCAGCACGAACATCCATTCTTTCTGACGCTTGGCTTTCACAAACCACACATGCCATGGAACGTGCCCCAAAAATATTACGACCTTCATCCGCTGGACAGCATTCAGCTGCCACCAACAAAAGCCGATGACCTGAATGACATTCCGGCAGCCGGAATCAAAATGGCTGCACCCGACCGTGACCATGCTGAAATCCTGCGCTCCGGACGCTGGAAAGAGGCCGTTCAGGCCTACCTTGCAGCCATCAGCTATCTCGATGCCCAGGTCGGGAGAGTCCTCGACGCACTTGAAAAATCACAGTTCCGCAACAACACCATCATTTGCCTCTGGGGGGACCACGGCTGGCACCTTGGAGAAAAGCAGCACTGGCGAAAATTCGCCCTGTGGGAAGAAGCCACGCGAGCACCACTGATCTGGGTTGTGCCCGGTGTCACAAAACCCGGTTCCAGCTGCATTCGCCCGGTGGACTTTATGTCCGTCTACCCGACTCTCTGCGAGCTTTCGGGACTGCCGAAACCGCCGCATGTCGAAGGGCACAGCCTCGCGACACTGCTGCGAAATCCCACCAGTGAATGGCCTCACGTGGCAGTCACCACCTTCGGACAAAACAATCACGCTGTACGCACAGACCGCTGGAGATACATCAGGTATGCAGACGGCTCTGAGGAACTTTACGATCACCAAAATGACCCACTCGAGTGGACCAATCTGGCTGTGCAACCGGATACAGCCGAACAGCGCCGGCAGCTCGCAGCATTCATCCCCGCACTCAATGTCCCGGATGCGAAACAAGATAAACCTGCCGAGGCCGGTGACGCAGCCCCCAAAACGAAAGGCACCGGAAAACGGAAAGCTGCAAAGAAGAACGCTGCCGCAGTACCACAGCAGAAATACACAGCAACCAACAACAACACTCCTGCCCGTCCGAATGTCGTCTGGTTGATTGTGGAAGACATGTCGGCTGATTTCTCCTGCTATGGTCAACAGGATATTCGCACCTCGCACGTCGATCGTCTCGCTGCGGAAGGCACCCGCTTCTCCAAAGCCTTTGTCACAGCACCCATCTGCAGCATCTGTCGCTCTGCACTGATTACCGGCCGTTATCAAACCAGCATCGGCGCCCAGAATCATCGCTCAAATGTCCCCGCACACACAATTCAGCTGCCGGAAGGAGTACAGCTTATCCCGCAGTTGCTGCGAGCTGCCGGATACCACACCAGCAATATCACTCCCGAGGAATTTCTGCGTTCCTCCAGCGACGCCACTGCCAATCCCGAGGTTTCCGTTGCCAAAACCGACTACAACTTTCAATGGAATCAGGCGGACACTTACGATCGTACACACTGGACACAAAGACCTCCCAAAACCCCATTCTTCACTCAGGTGCAACTGCACGGCGGGAAACATCGCGGACAGGGAAATGAATCCGCATGGCCGAAGAAAGCCGCCAGCATCCTTGGCTCAGTAACGCCACAAAACGGACTGCACCTGCCAGCATGGCTGCCCGATGACCCGGTCATGCGAGAAGACTGGGCACAATATCTCGACACCGTCCGCTGGACCGATCGTGAAGTCGGACTGATCCTCGATCGCCTGCAGGCGGCGGGTGAACTGGAGCGAACGGTCATTTTCTTCATGACCGATCATGGCATCAGCCACGTCCGCTGCAAGCAGTTCTTGTACGACGGCGGCACACACGTCCCACTGATCATTCGCGGGCCAGGCATCAGCCCGGGCCTCGTGCGCGATGATGTCGTCGAACATATTGATCTGGCCGCCACTACGCTGGGACTTGCCGGTATCCGCAAACCTGGCTGGGTACTGGCTCAGGACATTCTGTCCCCGGACTACCAGCACCGACAGTTTGTCTTCGCCGCTCGTGACCGCGCCGATGAAACAGTGGATCTGATCCGCAGCGTTCGCGATACTCGCTTCAAATACATCTGGAATGGATTCCCAAACAGACCATGGCTGCAGCCTAATCGCTACAAAGACAGCAAACCGATCCTGCAGGCCATGCGCAAACTGCATTCGGAAGGCAGACTGAATCCCGAACAGGCTCTCATCATGGCTGAGACTCGACCTGTCGAAGAACTGTACGACACCAATGCGGACCCATGGGAATTTCGCAATCTAGCCGCCGATCCCGCATACCAGACTCAACTAAGACAAATGCGAACGGCACTCCAACACTGGCAAAACAGTACCGGGGACCCCTGTCAGCCAGAAACCAAAAGTGTGTACCTCGCTGAAGTACACGCCGCCGCTGGCAACACCGGGAAACGGCCTAATGCCAACGCCTTCTCCCAAAATGTACAGCTCATGCTGCAATGGATGCAGGAACGACCACCATTGACCGGACCTCCGTCCAATTAGTCTTCCACGCCGTTATCCGGATGCCCTGAAACCTGCCAGTCATCGAATGGATCATCCATCCGCAACCACAAATCCGGACCTCCAGCATATTCAGCATCAGTCAGCAGGCAGGCACGCAGGGCCTGCTCCAAAGTTAACTGATCTCGATACTGGCCGATAATGACCAGTTCCTGCCGACGATCTCCCCAAGGCTCCTGCCAAATCTCCCGCAACTGCTCAGAACTGTCATCGACATCACGTTCTTCCTCAGCAATTGCAGCCGCCCACAAGCCACCAGGTTCGGCTCGCACCACCTGACCCGCCTGTGACCAGAAACCCGAGACATCGTTGCGAGACGCCAGCCAGAAACAGCCCTTCGATCTCAAAATACTCTGAGCCTCCGCAGATTCCGTCCAGAACCGATAAAAACGCTCTGGATGAAACGGGCGACGAGCCTCAAACACGAAGCTGCGGATCCCATACTCGTCACTCTCACTGTGCTGCAGCCCTCGCGGTACAGACAGCCAGCCATCCACACCCGCAGCCGACTCCAGACTAAACAGCCCCGTGTTCAGCACTTCCGCAGGGTGCACCTGACCAAACTGCGTCTCTACGATGCTCGCCTCTGGATTCAGATGACGAATCAGGTCCCGCAGCCTGATCTTCTGCTGCGCACTAACCAGATCCAGCTTGTTCAGCACAATTACGCTGGCAAACTCGACCTGATCAGCCAGCAAATGACACAAATCACGCTGATCTTCGTCATTCACTTCCAGACCACGATCACGGAGTTCATCTTCGCTCTGAAAGTCCTGCAGAAACGAAACCGCATCTACAATTGTCACCAAGGTATCCAGACGCGCCAAATCGCTGAGTGACTGACCAGCACTATCCCTGAACGTGAACGTCTCTGCCACCGGCATCGGTTCAGAAATACCAGTCGACTCGATCAGCAGATAATCGAACTGCCCCTCACGTGCCAAGCCTGCCACCTGCTCCAGCAGATCCTCGCGCAATGTGCAGCAAATGCAACCATTTGACAGTTCTACCAGCCTGTCTGCGGGCCGGCCAAACGATGACTGGGCGCGAGCAACCTGAGCTGCATCTACATTCAGCTCACTCATGTCGTTGACGATCAGCGCGATTCTCAATCCATCGCTGTTGGCAAGCAAATGCTTCAGAAGCGTTGTTTTACCCGCCCCCAGAAATCCCGACAACAAGGTGACCGGAAGTGGATTTGCCACAACTATCGCCCCCACACGATCCGCCAGCCTGTTTGCCGGCACCGCCAGCCAAAACAGCAAAAGTCAGCGAACAACATGGATGCGACGAGCAGATATCACCAGCCAGTCATCCTCATCCATCCGTGCCGTCCCCTCGACCTGCACCAACTGCATCTCACGCAGGTCGAACAGCGTTCGCGCATCCAGTGACAATGGCTTGCCGTCATCACCGCAGAATTCAACTCGAGCCATCACGCTGTTGATGTCCCGCTTGCAGAATGGACAATCGTGAGGATTGTGATCTGCCCCGCCCTCGTGCTGCGCATCGTTGGTGCCATAGGCATCCGTCACAATAAACGCGGATAACCCCTCCGCAAATGGAGGGAACTCGCCCGCATTTATTTTCGCCCGGATTACCCACAACTTAGAGGCTTCGGCATCCTCAGCACCGGCGGCCTTGCGTACATCCGGAATTTTCTGCTCACCATGCAATGCCGACTGCGATACAAACTGCTGGCGAGCCGCAGTGACGGCTGGGTCCGACTGACCGCAACCACAAGACAGCAGCAAACAGCAAAACAAAGCAGCCGTACGACTCATCGCAGGACTCCCGAATAACAAGACACATCTGGCCCGGATCGGAGAGCAGCCCGACCTGCCACTCTCCAGATCACAGCATCTTTCACTCAGCCTTCGGAGCATCACCGGCAGGTGCTTCAGCCGCAGGAGCTTCGCCAGCAGCATCACCAGCCGGAGCTGCCGCATCACCAGCCGGAGCTGCCGCAGCCTCAGCCGGAGCTTCACCCGTGATCGCAGACTTCAATGCAGCTATCGCTGCATCAATCTTAGCCGACACATCCTTGTACGATGAACCTTCCTCGCCATGCATTGATTTGTCCACTTCACCGAATGCAGTAAACAGCTCTTCAGCGGATGTCTTCACTGCGGCCAGACGTTCCTCAGGCAGCTTCTCCTTCTCAGCCAGTTCCTGCACCGCTTCAATGATGTGGCCCACCTCATGCAGCGGATCGTGCGCCTTGTCAGGGTCATCCGCTGCAAAGGCGTCACGAATCGTATCCCGCAGCTCTGTCAGTTCCGTCAGTGCGTCGTTGAGCGTTTCCGGGTGATGATGACCTTCGCCGTGCTCATGCATTTCCGCCACAGGAGCCGGCGGAGCATCCTGACATCCCAGAAGCAGTACTCCCGGCAAAACAACGAGGCTGGCGAGTGACCTTGAAATACGAAGCATAATGTTTCCCCGAGATAAACTTCGAACGTACCACATAAGACGTTTAGGTTACCAAACCGGCAGGCAACAGAGAAATGCAAAACAGTCATGCTGCGGCTGATTCACCGACATTTAGGAAATCAAGGCGATACCTCTTTGATTTTTTCCAAAAAATCCTTGCGGCCGATTCGCCCGCAGTCAATGGTGATGACTGGCACTCCCGACCGCCAGGATCGCCTGCGGCTGCCCGCCAACCTTCGCACGGCCCCGTACCTGCAGGTCCTTCAAAGTCATCACCCAAATCGTGCCATCCCCCGGATTGGCTATGCAGGCAATTCGCCCTTCACTATCAAAAGCCACACTGTGGTGACCCGCGTGGCCGCTCACCTGACTGGCTCCAACAGACATTACCTCGCGAACTTTCGCATCAGAAAAATTTCGATCCCCGTCAGGATCCAGATCGATAATCGCCAGTTGCTCCTGAGTATCTCCCTCCGTCCGATCCATAAATACAAAGGCATAACGTTTGCCGCCGGCCGCCAGCACAATCTCCGGAGTCACAAGGGAAAGCCCGTCAGGAACATTCAAAGGTACCCGAATTAACTCCGGCTGCGGTGACGCGGCGTTTAACAGACAGAATGCTGATTGCTCCGCACTGCCTGTCACAAAAGTCACATAATTTCGATGGCACACAAATGCCCCGGTCCGCAATGGCTTTTCCGTTTCAGAATCCTTGCCCAGACTGATCTGATGCACCTGCACTGCCCCATCACCCTCCGGAATACTTACACCAGCAGGTACCCAGCACACACCGTCAGCCGGCGCAAAAAACACCTTGTCCGCACAGAATGCTGCTCCATGCAACACCCCCATTGGCACCCGAAATGACCAGCTGCTCGACGGCCCCCCCGACTGCGGCAACTCCACCACATCAACTCGCCCCTGATTCGGCCCGCCACCATCAATCCACGTCGCAAATACCCTGCGATTTTCCACTGGAGCCATCGTGATGTGACCGCCACCTCCACTGTAAAACTGAGCTGCCGACACCCCCTCCTTTACCAATCGCTGAGGGTCCAGTACCGTAAATCCATTCTTTGAATCATTGGCCACATAAAACCGGCCACCACTCACATACACATGTGCCGGGTTTCCCTGTTCCCTGTTCACCCCAGATACCAGAACCTTCGGCAACGAGGGATACTGCCAGTCAAAGTGATTTCCATGTGGTACTCCCCGCACGCCCATGTCCAAAGCCACCCAGCCACTGCCCGTCGTCCCCTTCGCCTTATCACGCACACCCACCAGCACAATCCCGTCAACCTGATCCATCTGCACCAAACTCTGCTCTCCCACAGCAAGCTTCGGAAAATCTCGCACCGAAGAAGCAGTCACAGTCCAGTTCTGGCCCTGAAATACCTCACCCCAAACCAGCCCGCCGGACGCGTGATCCTGCCAGACCAGGCGCGTCATCCGCTCACCATGCCCGGACCGCTGCGCAAAGCAGTTGTCAACATCCCCAAATACCAGCAGCGCAAAGCCAAATCCGAAGATCCGCAAAAAACTTTCGCCCACCATCACCGCCACTCCTGTAAATTATTCTTCGCTCACAGACTCGCTGCACCCAAACGCTGGCTAGACTCCCCAGAATGCTCTGCTGACTGCCAGGGAACACCCTGACCTGACCTCGCACTGAAGCGGCCCGCGACATGCCGCACGGAATACCAATAGCTGCCGTCAACTGCCTGACGCAGCCACACATACTGGCGATCAGACGCTCCACTGGTAAAGACCAAAGGCTGCCCGGCTATGTCAGGGCTGCCCGCCAGATCCGGCTGCTGTCGAAAATACCTCTCCAGCAGCCCACCATCCGCAGGACCATACTCCGCCGTCCAACGCCACAACAGGCCGCCATCCCGCCACTCCTGCGGCGGCTCAGGCAGCGCATCCTCAAGTTCGGTTACAGCATCGCCCCGGTTGCAGCCCGCCAGCAGGAGCCAGAAAATTCCCCGCAGCAGGGAACACATCCGAGCCTTTTCAGCCACTCGCTTTGCCATCTGTCAGAACTCCCCGATCACACGACCGTCATCCTTCGCGAACACATTGCGAAACAACGCCCGGTCAACATTCTCACTGACGAATCGCACACTGCCATCACACAGTGATAGCTGAGCGCCACCCGTGTGCATACTCCGCGGACCACTCACCACATCTCCGTGAAAAACTGCGTCCGGGGTCCGCGAATTGGGGGGAAAATAGCCGTGGACCAACGTTTGATAACCAGTTGCAGAAATCCACGCCGCTGCCCGACGACCATCCCAGGACGCCGCTGCAGCCGCCTCGATCTGTTCCGCAGTTACACCGCACGGGGCGCCCATACTTACCCGTTTCATCTGCCTCTGAGGATTGACGAGGGCCGTTGCCCGACTCACCCTGTTCCCGAACAATCCTTCCGCCATAAACGCCGTGTTACTCGTCCCGTCGGTAATGTCCCGCATCTTTGTCGCTGAACCCCGCCAGAACAGCCCATCATTCGGACCACTGCAGTAATTCCGACCAACACCCGACCCTCCGTTCAGCAAATAATTCCCGCCCGCCCAGCGAAAACCAAAATCGTCCGTCAGATACGGATCGCCGTTCTCGCTTGGACACAACAGCACCGGCAGCACACGCCCGGCTGCCGGGGCGATCCGCGGATTCACCCGCGGATTGAAAGTCACTCCAACCGTCAGCGGCTGCTGAAAATCAATCAGTGAGTAAAGATTGCCCTGTTCATGATATGGCAGCAATTGTGCCTGCGCCGAATAGCCATACAACGACGTTCCCGCCTGCAGAGGAAATGCATTGTGCGAGTCATGGTAGTTGTGCGCCGCAAGGGCCAGTTGTTTCAGATTGTTCTTGCACTGTGTGCGTCGCGCAGCTTCGCGAGCCTGCTGCACGGCCGGCAGCAGCAGTGATACCAAAATCGCAATAATCGCGATCACCACCAGCAACTCAATCAACGTAAAGCCACGGCTTCGACTTCGCTCAACAGATTTCAACTGCCCACTCATGACTGGATAACCCCAACGACTGAAATTGAAGGGAAATGCACAAACGAAAACAGCTTCGAGAATCAGAACGCATCAAAAGACGCCTCCTCGCGGCCCGGCAAAGCACGGACTGGTCGGACCCGAAAAGCTGTGCACGGGCCGCGAACGAGGTCTACCACGACGCAGAATCAGCCGCGACAAAACAACGCCGGCGTTCCAGCAGCACAGGGAATGAAGCTCAGGCAGGCCGAAAACAAATGCCGCAGCAAATGTCTCGCCACACGAACTTTGTCGCCTGCAAACTCGGCGCTGAAATGACATCGACGGGATGCCATCGACCGATCGCACTTAGGCCAAAGGCGGCGCCCGAGCAGGACGCACACAAACGAGCGTCACAGGAACCGCTGCCACAGTCGGCAGGATCGCCAGAAGTGACTGCTCGCCGAAAACTTCCAAAGAAAATACCACCACCGCACAGCGAGGCGCCAGAAGGACCTGACACACTGCGCAGGAATCGCAATTGTGGGGACGCGGTGCTCCAGTATCCCTGCCTTCACCCTCGTCATGCCATGGACACGCTGAGCCACAGTGCAAGTGAGCAGTTGACGACCGACTATCCGCGACTGCCGCGGCCACATTCGAAACTAACGCGACCGCGCAACAATGTGCGTCACACTCCATCAACCGATGCAGCTGAGGTGAGAACGCAGGAAGCAGCAGTTGCAACACCAGCAACGAAGCGGCAACCAGCAGGTTAACTTGCCTGTACATGCTGCCTGTGCCAGCGGAAGAGAAAATCGTTGAGGCCCGACCAGATCATGAATCTTCGACGGGTAATCGATAATGTCAAGCAGCAAGTGCTCAATTCCGTACAGATTCCCACCCCATGCGTCAAAGCGGCCGAATCGGCGAGACACGCACGTCCACTCCCTTAGAAAAAACCGAATGATCAGGAAGGGAAGACAGAGACAAACCCGGTATCAATGCTCCCGTAAACGACTCACGAATCCGACTCTCAATCACCCCCTGAATGCGGTACGGGGCATGATGCACCTGCCCCGAATACAGCCGGCCCCGATGGTCGGTACAGAACAGTGTGTAACGCTCCACCAGAAAATGCTCCAGCGTCCCCGGCACTGCCGCAACCGGTTCAGCTCGCGATACCCGCACGGTGATGTCGTAATCCGCACTCGCCGCACCGCTCCGCCGCCCGTCGTAAAACAGACATCGACCAGCCAGCTCTGCATCCTCGGGAATGCTCTCACGCAGTTGCAGCGTCGCATTGAAATATGGCAGATTCCAGAACCTCCTCGCAATGAAAACTGCCAGTCGGCTGTCGGCGTCAAGACTGAAGAACCACACGCCCGAGCGACCATCGGGAGTCTTTACGTACGTGCGGACGTTCGTTTCCAGAAACCACGACACTCCCGGCACGGGTGGCGACCACCAGGGACGCACAGATTCCATTGAAAATGGCACCAGCCCCAGCCACGCACAGCCGTCGAATGTGTCAATCTGCAAACCCTCGGGAAGCAGTCGCTGCAGCAATTCGGACGGCACTCGCCAGTGCAGAAACGACAGACGACTCCAGCGCTGATAACCCGCTGTCTTTTGTCGCTCCTCCATTCTCCGCCCTCCCTCGGCCGCCGGACAACTGCCCAAATACCGCACATGCGGGCACTTTCAGTCAGCCCGCGCAAGACGTCCCCGGCACCACGCTGGGGCTGATAACAGGGACTTTAACGACTTTTCACATTTCTGCTTGGAAATTCGCAGGGTACCCAGCCAGCAGTCGGAATTCACGCAGTTGCCCGCCACCGCTTTCAACTTCCAGACCTCTCCCGTCCGAAAGACACACGTCGCCGTTTGTTGCAGACACTCCAACGCGTTCTACAATTCGGGAAGCAGTGAAACTGCCGAATCTGCGGCGGTTCCAGTCCCCGGTGAGTGCATCGGGATGGTTAAGCTGTTGCTGATCAAAGCGACTCCTGATGGTTTTACAGCGAAAGGGGCGTAATTTGAACGCTCTGCTTCGAATTTTAAGCCTGCCAGCCTCTTTTCTGGCATTTATTCCGGGCCTGTCCCCCGTGATCCGCGCAATGTCCACTTCAGTCGGCCAGAAGCTGCTGATGGCCACCTCAGGCCTTTCGCTCGTCGGGTTTTTGGTGGTCCACCTCGGCGGTAACCTGCAGCTGTACGCCGGCGAAGAAGCCTTTAATGCCTACGCCGCCAAACTGCACAGCCTCGGGCCGTTGCTGGGGATTGCTGAAGTGGGCCTGTTTGCCATGTTTGCACTGCACATCGGACTGGCTGTTTCCACAGCGGCCATGAATCGTGCAGCACGGGGTAGTGCCTACGCTCTGAAACAGACCAAACAGGGATTGTTTGTATTACCCTCTGGCGGTGCCTCCAACTGGATGATGGTGACAGGACTGCTGATTTTTGTATTCCTGGTATCCCATATCCTCGACATGAAACTCAAGAAAGGTGCTGGTGTCGATTACTCCGCTGCTGTTGATGCTGCGGGCGAAGTCACCAACTCCTTCCAGGCAGTAAAGGCGGTGCTGCAACACCCTGCTCACGCGGTGCTCTACATCGTTTGCATCATCGCTCTCGGAATCCACCTCAGCCACGGGATCCGCAGTGCCCTGCAGACATATGGGCTGCATCATCGCAATTGGAACTTCATTTTCCGCTGGAGCGGTTTTCTGCTGGCGTGGGCGATTGCCGGCGGGTTTATCAGCGTGGTTGTGTGGGCTATGGCCGTGAAGAATTCCTGATCGAGCCACTCACCGACCTGCCCTCGCCCTTCTTTCAAACTCATCAGTACAGTCTGAGGATTTCCGATGTTCCGCGTCGCAAGTGATACACTGGACTCGCGAGTCCCTGCGGGGCCTTTGGAACAGAAGTGGGATAAGCACCGCTTCAATCTGAAGCTTGTCAACCCGGCCAATAGACGCAAATACAGCGTAATCGTGGTCGGGACTGGCCTGGCAGGTGGCTCAGCCGCCGCTTCTTTGGGAGAACTGGGCTACAGCGTCAAAGCATTCTGCTTTCAGGACAGTCCACGCCGTGCCCACTCCATCGCCGCTCAGGGGGGGATCAACGCTGCCAAGAATTACCCCAACGACGGAGACAGCATCTGGAGACTGTTCTACGACACCATTAAAGGTGGCGATTACCGCGCCCGTGAAGCCAATGTGTACCGGCTGGCACAGGTCGCCAATAACATCATTGATCAGTGCGTAGCCCAGGGCGTCCCGTTCGCCAGGGAATACGGCGGCACACTCGCCAACCGCTCATTCGGCGGGGCGCAGCTGTCACGCACGTTTTATTGCCGTGGCCAAACCGGACAGCAGCTGCTTCTGGGAGCCTACCAGTCGCTTATGCGGCAGGTATCGACGGGGCGTGTCAAAATGTTCGCTCGCCGCGAAATGCTCGAGTTGATCGTGTCCAACGGTGCCGCTCGAGGGATCGTTGTGCGCAACATCGAAAACGGCAAACTTGAAGTTCACACGGCGGACGCAGTGGTCCTTTGCACTGGTGGCTACGGAAACGTTTACTACCTGTCAACAAATGCCAAAGGCTGCAACGTTACGGCGGCATGGCGCTGCCATCGCCGCGGCGCGTTCTTCGCAAATCCCTGCTACACTCAGATTCACCCCACCTGCATCCCCGTCAGCGGTGACTATCAGTCCAAACTGACACTGATGAGCGAAAGCCTGCGAAATGACGGGCGGGTCTGGGTACCGAAAAACAGAGCTGACCAGCGTCCCCCAGGACAGATTCCTGACGACGAACGAGACTACTACCTTGAGCGTCGTTATCCTTCGTTCGGGAACCTCGCCCCCCGCGACATTTCTTCCCGAGCAGCCAAGGAACGCACAGATGCTGGCTATGGCGTCGGGGAATCCGGGTTGGCCGTATTCCTTGACTTCCGTGACGCCATCGTTCGTGACGGCGAGGATGTCGTACGCAAAAAGTACGGCAACTTGTTTCACATGTACGAAAAAATTACGGCAGAAAATCCCTACGAGGTGCCGATGCGGATTTACCCGGCCGTGCACTACACCATGGGTGGCCTGTGGGTTGACTACAACCTGATGAGCAATCTGCCCGGCCTGTATGTGCTCGGTGAAGCCAATTTTTCAGACCATGGGGCGAACCGTCTGGGAGCCAGTGCGTTGATGCAGGGTCTGTCTGATGGTTACTTTGTCATCCCCTACACCATCGGCGATTATCTGGCAGCAGCAAAGCACGGCAAACTGGCGGAGGACGCGCCGGAATGTCGGGCTGCTCTTCAGGATGCCCAGAATCGCATCACAAAATTGCTGTCCGTCAATGGTCGCCGCACAGTGGATTCGTTTCACCGCGAACTTGGCCTCCTGATGTGGGACTACTGCGGTATGGCTCGTACCAAAGCCGGCCTCGAAGCCACCATCCCGCGAATCAGGGCGCTGCGGGACGAATTCTGGAATAACGTCCGTGTCCCAGGAGACGCCAGTACGCTGAATCAAAGCCTTGAGAAGGCCGGGCGAGTCGCTGACTTTATGGAATTTGCCGAACTGCTGGCTGTCGATGCTCTGCACAGAAACGAATCCTGCGGCGGCCACTTCCGTGAAGAGTATCAGACAGAAGACGGCGAAGCCGCTCGTGATGACGAAAACTACAGCTACGTCGCTGCCTGGCAGTTTCAGGGTGCCGGGACTGAACCCGTGCTGCATCGCGAACCGCTGGTGTTTGAAAACGTCAAGCCATCGACCAGGAGTTACAAATAATCATGAGCAGCGAAACTCTGAATCTGACTCTGCGGGTCTGGCGACAGGCAGGTCCCGACAAACCGGGCAACTTCTGCGACTACCAGCTTGACGGAGTCAGCACCCACATGTCCTTCCTTGAAATGCTGGATGTGCTGAATGAAAAACTGATTGCAGCAGGGGACGAACCGGTAGCCTTCGATCATGACTGCCGCGAAGGAATCTGCGGTATGTGCAGCCTGATGATTAATGGACAGGCCCACGGACCGGACCGCGGTACAACTACGTGCCAGTTGCATATGCGACGATTCAGCGACGGCCAGACGATCACGATCGAGCCCTGGCGAGCCAAACCGTTTCCCGTGGTCCGCGACCTGGTCGTTAACCGCTCAGCTTTCGATCGCGTTATCCAGTCGGGCGGCTTTGTCTCCGTCAACACGGGAAATGCACCCGACGGCAACAGCGTTCCGGTTCCCGGTAACCGTCAGGAGGTCGCCATGGATGCAGCAGCCTGCATCGGCTGCGGTGCCTGTGTGGCCGCCTGCAAGAACGCATCCGCAATGCTCTTCGTGTCAGCCAAAGTCTCCCAGTTGTCCATCCTGCCGCAAGGCCAGCCAGAACGCAGCAGTCGCGTGTTGAGCATGGTGGCACAAATGGACAAAGAAGGCTTCGGGGCCTGCACGAATACGTCCGAGTGCGAAGCAGCCTGCCCGGCCGAGGTCAGCGTTTCCCACATTGCTCGACTGAATCGCGAGTACATGAAGGCGCTGGTGTTTGCTGATCGCTGACTTGCTAAATTCCGTACGGGGAACAGAACTATGAAAATCCGCCGCATTCAGTTGGCCTCCGGTGAGATCTGTCATGCATCCGAGCGTGCAGATGGCTCCCTCGAACGTTTGCAGGGATCGGTCATCGGCGGCTTTGCGCCAACCGGCGAGACCGTCACAGGCATCCGCACACTGGCTCCCGTAGAACCGGTCGCCATCATGTGCATCGGTTTGAATTACCGACGCCACGCTGAAGAAGGCGGTCAGGCAATTCCCCAGCACCCGGTGCTGTTCATGAAGACGCCCTCAACGCTGCAGAACCCGGAAGATCCGATTATTCTGCCCCGGAAACTTCGCAGCGAAATGGTCGACTACGAATGTGAACTGGCCGTCGTGATCGGACAGACATGCCTCAATGTGTCCCGCGCTGAGGCACTGAATTACGTCCTGGGATACACCTGCGCTAATGATGTTTCAGCCCGTGACTGGCAGCGAAATGGCGGTGGCGGTCAGTGGTGTCGCGGCAAAACCTTCGCGACCTTCTGCCCTCTCGGACCAGTACTTGTTACAGCTGACGAGATTCCTGATCCAGGACAACTGGGTATCCGCACCATCCTGAATGGTCGCACCATGCAGGACTGGAACACAAGCGACATGATCTTTGACGTGGCCACACTGATCGAGTTCCTGAGTGCAAGTACAGTTCTGGCCGCTGGCACCGTAATCCTGACAGGCACTCCGCACGGAGTCGGGTTCGCTCAGAATCCGCCACTCTTCCTGCAGCACGGTGACACAGTCAGCATTGAGATCGACGGTATTGGCAGACTGACGAATCCGGTCGTTGAAGAAATCGTCTGAGCCTAACAGGCTGGCTGCGAAGACTTTACCGGACAGGCCAGATTTTCGACATGGTGCTTCTGCAGCACGGGGTTCGGTCTTTCGATAAACAAAAACGGACATCCCTGTCCAGCCGCACAAGACGAGGCTTGCAGCGGTCGACAACCCTTCGAGGCGGAAGATTAAGCGATTGTCTGACTGATCCGCAATCGAGTCGGGCGATTAGTTATGGATTCTGTTGCAGAATTTCGCACTGGCAGTTCGCAGACGACTGCCAGTGGTACACGACACCTGTTGACAGGCCTCGTTGCCATTCTGATTTGCCTCGGCGTTCAGATGGTGCTGAGCGCCAGCCTGACATCCCGACCAGGCGATCGTGAGTCACTGTTTCTCGGACGACATCTCGCCTGGCTGTTGGTTTCACTGTGCGCGGCATGGCTGGCATCCCGGCTCACAGCAACACAACTGAGGGCCCTGAGTGTGCCAGCGTTCTGGCTGCTGTTAATCCTGCTGGTCGCTGTGCTGACGCCGGGCATCGGCGCACGCATCAACGGAGCACAACGGTGGCTCAGATTTGCAGGCTTCTCCCTGCAGCCATCTGAACTCGGAAGACTCATACTTCCAATGATGGCAACCCGTCAGCTGACAAGGCTGCAGCGACTGGGGGTGGCCGGAGTCAGCAGCATACCGGCTATGATGCTGCCGCTCGCGATTGTGCTGCCACTGGTCGCTGTGGAACCGGACCTCGGAGCCACCGTGTTTCTGGCACTCGGTTACCTGATTGCCCTTTATTTTGGGGGTTGGCCATTCCGCTGTTTTTTTGTTTGCGGCGCTGCACTTCTGCCCTGCACCGGCCTGCTGCTGCTGCTTAAGCCGTATCAGCTCAGACGAATCACCGGGTTCCTCGAAACATGGCAGGACATCAGTGCTGCACCGTGGCAGGTAAAGCAGTCACTGTACTCACTCGGAACAGGAGGTCTTCAGGGGACCGGTGTCGGGGCCGGCTGGCAAAAGCTGAGCTACCTGCCGGAAGCAAATACCGATTTTGTTTTTGCTGTCATCGGTGAAGAGCTGGGACTGCTGGGAACGCTTACCGTGTGCCTGCTGTGGATCTTTCTTTTTCTCTGCGGACGCAGCCTGCTCAACTCACAGGCCGAAGACTCCTTTCGCTGGACGCTGGGCATGACGCTGCTGACTCAACTTGTGCTCCAGGCCATGGCGAATATCGCAGTCGTCACTGCACTGGTGCCTCCCAAAGGAGTCCCACATCCGTTCATCAGCTACGGAGGCACAAATCTGCTGGTCAGCCTTGTAACGGTCGGGCTGATTCTGGGGCCGGCAAAATCACCGGGAAACCCAGTGCCCTGTAACAATCAGTCAAACAGATAACTCACAGATTCATTGCGGTGCACACGACGTATCGCCTCACCCAGCAGTTCAGCGACCGATACCACTGTCAGACCTGAAAGTCGGCTGCCCACAGGCATCGGACAAGTGTTGGATACCACGATTCCATCGACATGAGCCTGTTGCAGTCGCTGCACCGCAGGACCACACAGCACTGCATGAGTCGCACCGAGGTAAATTCGCTTCGCACCATGCGCTCGCACAACCTCCACTGCGCCACAAATTGAACCGGCCGTCGTAATCATGTCGTCAAATATCAATGCGGTCTTGCCCTCAATCGGACCACCAATCAGATTCGCCTGACGAGTCTCCAGGGCATTGGCACGACGCTTGTCCACAATTGCCAGCGAACCTCCGAGGTTCTCCTTGTGCTGCAATGTTCTTTTAATGCTGCCCTCATCAGGACTGATGATCACCAGCTCATCCTGAGGAATTGCCAGCGATGCAAAATGCCGATCCAAAATCGGCGCTGCATACAAATGATCCACCGGAACATCAAAGAAACCCTGAATCTGCGCGGCATGCAGATCCATCGTTAACACCCTGTGAGCACCAGCCTGAACAATCAGATTAGCGACCAACTTCGACGTGATCGGAACACGACCTGAATCCTTGCGGTCCTGACGAGCATACCCGAAATAGGGAATCACGGCTGTGATCCGTGAGGCACTGGCCCGGCGACAGGCATCGAGCATCACCAGCAACTCGACCAGATTCTCATTCACCGGTGGACACGTCGGCTGAATCAGAAATACGTCACAGCCACGAATATTCTGATTCAGCTTGATGCTGATTTCCCCGTCCGGGAAATTCCCTACATCCACCGCCCCCAGAGAAATGCCAAGATACGAAGCAATCTCGCGAGACAAATCAGGGTTGGCACGACCGCTGATTATTGTCAGATGCTCATACATTGAAAAACCTGCTGACTGCGGGTCGACCATTACAAAACGCCGCGACTGCCGGGACAGACGCACTGTACCTTTGAGTGCCCCAAAACGGCATGCTGACGTATCAGGGCACGACTGTCAATCAGGGGAAGCTGCGGAACCCAGAGAAACCAGCGTCTGCAAGTGCGCACTTTCCGCATACGTCAGAGAGGGCCCCACGGGCGTAACCGTGACACGCTGCGAAAACAGCTCATCCACATCGCTGCCGGCCGATCGAGGACGATCCCGATACGATGCTGAATACCCCAGCAACTCGAAATCCTGACCGGTTTCCAGCACCTGAAACTGCACTGCATGAGGCTCGATCCCATGAGGCACAAACAACACCTCCTCCGGATAACACTCCCCAGCTACCGTCGGAAAGTTCACGTTCCAGAAATGTCCCGCCGGCAGTCTGTACTCCGGACGCAGCAGCAGCTTCACAACCTTCCCGACCTGCCGTGACAGAATCGCCCAGTTGATCGGAAAATCACTATGAATAAGACGAGACAACGCGATCGCCGGTACTCCCAGCAAAGCAGCCTCGCGAGCCGCTGCAGCAGTGCCCGAATAAAACAGATCCACACCCAGATTCGCCCCGGGGTTGATTCCGGCCACAACACAATCCGGCGGATTGTCAGACATCACGTGCCGCAGCCCCACACGAATACAGTCAGCCGGTGAAGAATGCACAATGCGCATATCGCCAAATGGAGCAATCAAACGCTGCTCAACCCGGATCGGATTCTTTGTATCCACCGCATGCCCGCGCGAACTGTGACAGATCGCGGGAGCCACAACCTGCACTGTCCCCAGAGGTACCAGAGCCTGCCACAGCGCCTGCAGCCCAGGAGCATCAAAGCCGTCGTCATTCGTAATCAGAAACCGCATCTGTCAACCTTCCCTTTTCAGACACCCGCCCTGCTCAGACTGCTGCCTGTGTCTGAGCCGCACCGCGACGACTCAATGCACGCTCCACCGCTGCCATGACATCCCCGGCCAGCCGGAAATCGCCCGCAGCAGCACTCTCAGAAATCTGCCACGCCTGCTTCGCACAGCACAACGCCGCTGTTACCCCGGACTGCTGCAATGTCCGCGCAACGACCAGCGTGGTCAGAGAAATCCCCAGACCAGATGCTAATTCCCGCAGTTCGTCAACCAGATCCTGATTGCGATGCCACTCCTCACCCTGAAACATAGGGTACTTCTTTCGACCATCACCGTCGGAAAAAACGTGGTCGCGAGACAGTCGCGCTGACAAAAGCCCATTCATCAGCGGCCAGTACACACAGACGGAAATTCCCTCGGACAAACACCATGGCAGAACGTCTGCCCCAATTTCACGCTGCGGCATGCTGTAAGCAGGCTGCACTGCCGTTGGCGGACAAATCGCATGAAACTCTCGCAACTGGACCAAGGACAAATTCGAAGCACCCGCAAATCGCACCTTGCCGGATTGAATCAATTCACCAGTCGCTCCCGCTGATTCCGCCAGCGAAATGCTGGGGTCAGCCGCATGCAGATAGTAAAGATGCATCCTTTCACACCGCAGACGTCGCAGCGATCCCTCACACTGCCGCACCAGATCAGACACAGCCGCCGCATGAAACTCACGACCATCAGCTGTTCGGTCCAGACCGCCCTTCGTGGCAATCACCACATCTGCAACTTGCTCCCAAAACACCCGCGCAATGAGGTCTCCACTAATCCCATACGACCATGCCGTATCCAGAAAATTGATCCCCGAGTCCAGTGTCGCTCGCGGCGTCGCCAGACTGTCCTCGACACTCACATCCAGACTGGTCAGACCAGACACCACCCAGCAGCCCATTGCCACTGACAAAATCTGCAGTTGTGTTTGGCCGAACTGTCTGTACTGCATCTCAATAAACTCCCCCGCCCACACATCACGTTTGCAACCGACACTCACCGCAGTCGAATATCCACACTGGCACTGTGAGCCGTCAGGCCCTCCTTCGCCGCCATCAAACGCACTCCGTCCGCCTCCGCTGACAGTGACTGCCGATCATACTGAATGATTGAACTGCGTTTCAGAAAATCGGCAGATGCGAGGCCGTTTGCAAATCGTGCCGTGCCGCCCGTCGGCAGTACGTGCGAGGGACCGGCGATATAATCGCCCAGCGCCACCGGAGTGTGGTGGCCCAGAAAAATCGCGCCGGCATTCTGAATCTGAGCCAGCATCGGTTCCGGATCATCCATCGAAATATGCAGATGCTCTGGAGCTAGCTCGTCCGTTAATCGAGCAGCCTCCGCAGCATCCCGCGTTAAAATCAATGCCCCATACTCACGCAATGACTGCGCCGCCAAACCACCCCGGTCCAGTTCGGTAAGCTGACTCCGTAAAGCAGACTCAACCGCATCCAGCAAAGGCTCGTGCCACGTAATCAACACCCCCGATCCCGGGCTGTGCTCAGCCTGTGAAATCAGATCCGCTGCCACAAATTCAGCTCGAGCAGTCTCGTCGGCCAGCACAATCACCTCGCTCGGACCCGCAATGCTGTCAATGTCCACATCACCAAAAACATGCTGCTTAGCCAAAGCCACAAACAGGTTGCCGGGACCCACAATCTTGTCCGCTCGCATAATCCCCTCAACTCCATAAGCCAGAGCCGCTACAGCCTGCGCTCCCCCAATTCGATAGACCTCCGTCACACCAATCTCATGACAGACAGCCAGCAGATCATTGTTATACCCACCAAATGCCGTCGGCGGCACGACGACCGCAATCTCACGAACACCTGCCGTCAAGGCCGGAACCGCCGTCATCAACACCGTTGACGGATACGCCGCTGCACCACCAGGTACACAGATCCCCACGCGACGCATCGGTAAATGACGCTGCCTCAGGATCACTCGACCACCACCCAGACTGCGCTCCACGCGAGCGTCAGCTGGCAGCACCGCCCGCTGAAACTCTGCCACGTTCTCACGAATCCGTCGCACCACCTGCAACAGCGCCGGATCAGCTGCCTGCACCGCCGCCCGAAATTCAGCCCCGGACACACGCATCGTCTCCGCTGTTAACTTCACCCGATCCAGCTTCAACGTGTAGTCCAGTACCGATGCCAAACCGTCACTCCGCACGTCCTCACAAATCCGCCGGACAACCTCCCGCGGACTCAACGCCTCACCAAACAACTCAAGCGTCCGCTGCCGACCAGACTCGGATACCACATCCCCCCGCGGACTCAGCTTCTGACGCAACTTCCGAAATAACCCACTCGCATCAGACTGACGGCAATCAATTCGGGGAATCAGCGATTCACTTGACATACGTGCACTTTACCTGTGAGTTCTGTTGCTGGAAATTTTTCCCCGCCGTCGCGTCGTTACCAGTCTGACTCGCGCCCAATCCTCGCCCCATTAAAGCCGGTTTTTGCTGAAATTCAGTCCCACAGCTGCCTGCAACGGACGTTTTCCGTCAAGTGGCAGCACCATCATTGTGTTCGAACCCTCCGTACCGTATGCTTTCCAGCAGATCAGTCGACCGGTGAAAGTCCTTCGGAGAACCCACATGTATACCGCACGATTTCTGCTGTGCTTCCTGCTGCTGTCCGCAACCACTGCCGCTCAGGAGGTCACGGATGCTGACAAGGCCCTGATTCAGAAAATCCAGGAAGCCGGTGGTCAGGCAATGCCGCTCGCAAAAAATGACGCTCGCCTCACCGTGGCATTTCATCTTTCCGACAAAGATGTCTCCGATGACACCCTCGCCATCCTCAAAGACGCCGCCAGCATCCACTCACTGAATCTTCGCGGTACAAAAATCACAGACGCCGGGCTCGCTCATATTGCCGGCCTGCAGGGACTTAACCGCCTGCACCTCGAAAAGACCGCAGTCACCGATGCCGGACTGGCACACATCGCTGCACTCCCGGCACTGGAATACCTGAATCTTTACGAAACCAAAGTCACTGATGCCGGACTGCCACATCTTGCCGGAATTAAGTCCCTGCGAAGACTGTTTGTCTGGCAAAGCGGAATTACAGAGGCCGGTGAAGAGACACTGAAAGCAGCCAATGCCGAAATTCAGATCGTCCCCGACTTCCGCCGCGATCGTGAACGCGAAATTGCCGAAGTCGGACGGGGCGCCGAAGATGCCGGCAAACTCATCGAAGAACTGGCCGCCACGGCGGAAGCTCACAAGAAAACGGTCGCGGACACCGCCGCTGCCAACGAAGCTGCCGCCAAAGCACACACAGAAGCACAAACCGCTCTCGACACGGCCAACAAGGCTCTCGAAGCCGCCAACGCAGCCAAGGCCGCCGCAGATAAAGCACTCACTGATCTGAAAGCTGACCCAAACTCTCCCAAAGACGCAATAACAGCAGCCGAAACTGCCGTCACTGAGGCACAAAAAACAGTCGAAACAGCCACCGCTGCCGTTGAGCCATTGAAAAAGCCCGCAGAAGAAAAGAAAGCTGCCGCTGACGCCGCGAAAAAAGCCGCTGACGAAGCGACTGCAAGAGCTACTGATCTGAAAAATCAATCCGATGAGGCCGTCAAGAAAGCCGGCGAACTCAAAGCAAAACATGATGAACTTAAGGCCAAACACGCCGAACTCATCGCCAAACCAACTGGCGGCTGAACCGGTCACAACTCTATTCAATTTCAAAAGGCGTTCCGACACCACCGTCGGATCGCCTTTTTCTTTCCTGCACAACAGATTTTTCACGCTATGCAGACAATACCACTGCCCACATGCTGGCCACAATTGCAACAGGCCGCCCGCAGCGTTCGCAGCCTCGCATGGGCTCCCTACTCAAAGTTCCAGGTAGGGGCAGCACTACTGACCAAATCGGGCGAAATCATCTCCGGCTGCAATGTCGAAAACGCTTCACTCGGTTTGACCATCTGTGCCGAAAGAACCGCAGTGTGCCAGGCCATCGCTCGAGGCTTCAGGGAATTCTCTGCCATCTGCGTTTCCCTCTCCGGAAACCCCGTTCCCTGCGGAGCATGTCGACAATTCCTGCTGGAATTCAATCCGCAGATCCTCGTGCTGCTCGATAATACAGATCAACCTGACGGCACACTTCCAGAGTGCGTCAGCCTCGAATCCCTGCTTCCTCGAGCCTTCAGGCTGGAACGCTGAGACTGCCGTTAGCGACGACGACGATACCTGAATCCACGATCACGGCCCAATGAACGACCAGCAGCAACCCCACCGCCCTGCTCCAGCCGATCCAGTTCCAGCAAGCGACGGTCCGCATTGAAAATCGGCAATGGCAATGACTCCGCAAGACTCATGGCTCGCTTAGCATCAACACCTGACCTGGCCCTGCCCTCACCGCGAAATATCGGCAACCCTCGCTGCATCGCTATCAGCTCTCGACGAGTCATTCCGGCGGGGGCTTCGGGCCATGGACCGGAAAGTTCACGCCATTCAAAGAAATGAGGCACGATCTTTAGCATATAGGACCAGTACAGCGGGTGATCTGTCTGCAGCACAAATCGCCCCCCCGGCTGCAATGACCGGTGCACCAGACAGAGAAACTCAGGAGTAATCAACCTGCGCGACACCTGATCTCGTCGATACCAGGGCTGCGGGTGATAACAATGAACCTCGGAAATCGAACTCGCTGCAATATGCTTCAGCAGCAGTTCACGACCGCCAATGACTGCCCAGCGAGTATTATGGAGACCGCGATGATTGGCCCGCCGTGTTGCATAACGAATCACCACAGGCAGAATGTCGACGCCTAAAAAATCAAATTCCGGTCGCGATAAAGCCCCCACCAGCATCGAACGCCCATTTCCACAGCCAATATCGATCACCCGCTCTGCCGTGCGACCAAACAGAACATCCCAGTCTAATATTCCGTCCGGCAGCTTCTTCAGAGCTGTACGAGCCCACTGTTCCTGCGGCAAAACTACCCCAGGAACCGGAATGCCAAACTCGTCCTCTGTACTGCCCGGCGCCGGAATCAGCTCTGTCATCAGACTGTGGGACCTTAACTCATGGAAACAACGGTCTGCTCACTCACCGCAAAAATCTGATCCGCAGCACCAACCTGCAAAACACGACCATCCACAAACCGGCTGAATGCCGGCAACACCAGCACATCACCCCGCAGCAAAAAACATGGCAGCCGCAGTGAATCACGACCCGGCCCCCGCAGTCTCACCACCGGATGCAAATGCCCCGCCAAACCCGGCCCCCGGCATTGCTTGGGATCATGACATAACTGCACGCCTGCATGAGAAAACGGTTCTGAAAAACATGTCATCTGCCAGTCATCCGGAGGATCCCCGGAAGCGCGGTCATGATTACCCCGCACCAGCTCCACACGCACGCCGGCATGCCGCTGCCGCCACTTTGTCACCTGCTGAATCATCTGCTCACACCTGCCCCGCCGGGCATGCAGCAAATCACCCAAAATAATCAGCCTCGCCGCGCCTGTCACAGTCAGCAAGTCCGTCAGCAGTTCCAGAGTCCTGGCGGTTTGATCCGGCACTGGTATTGCCATCGCACGAAATGTCGCTTCCTTCCCGAGATGCAGATCGCTCACCATGACCGTCCGGGCTGCAGCATCCCATACAGCGTGCTGCGGCAAAAGCACAAGCCCCAGCCCCCCCAACTGCACACGAAGACCAGCCACTGGCAAATCAGAAAAGCCAACGGAATCGACCATCGACCGCACAATCGCCCCCGCACTCATGCTTCATACAATGCTCGACCGCAGCCGCGACAGTTAACAAAAACTCCCGTTCGCATCCGAACCATGTCCTGAGCAGTAACGCGAGTGCTGCAGGCAGAACAGAAATCGTCTTCCATTACAGCCACGGCAGCCGCGCCATGAGCTGCACGCAGTCTCCTCCATGTCGCCATCTCTGATCCCGGTATCACCTTCTCAGCTTCGACTGTCTGCTGCTGCAGAGTGGCGATACCTGCTTCGAGCTTTGGTTTCAGGTCATCGTAATCCGCCTTTGCAGCCTGCAGCAGCTGACGACGCTTCTGCAACTCGGCCTCCAGATCCTTCAGACGCTTCTGTGCCTCATCAACAGCTTCCAGACCCAGCAAGCCGGTCTCTTCGATGTCACCGCGGTCCTTCTTCGCTGTGACAATCTGCCCCTTGATAATGTCGTACTCTTTGTTGGTAGAAGCAGTGTTCAACTGACCTTCCAGCTTGAGTATCTCAGCTTCCTTCGAACGCAGCCTGAGATTTGCCTCGTCCGCTGATCGCTTCGCATCCCTGATCACAAGTTTCTGCTGCTCAATCTGCTGCTCACCAGCAGTCACCTGACGCTCAGCCACCGCGATTCGACGCGGCCCGTCAGCCAGCCCCGCCTCAGCCTCCGCCAACTGCTGCAGCAGACCGTGCAGAACCTTCAGACCAGCCGACGTTTCCGAAGCCATATCAATACTCTCTTTCAAAGAAATAAATCACCCGGCTGCGACCCCAGTGTAATATCCTGGCTCAAAACCCGGCTTCCACTTGATGTTGCAGCCAATACTGGGTCGCTGCTGACCAGGTACCTCCCGCCCCTCCAGCACAGCATCACAGGCAGACCGCAGATCCGCCCCGGTCACCGGAACTCCGTTACCAGGTCGACTGCTGTCGAACTGCCCCCGATACACCAGCGAATGATCACGGTCGAACAGGAAGAAATCCGGAGTACACGCGGCACGATAGGCGATCGCTGCCTCCTGTGTCTCATCGTACAAATACGGGAATGTGTATCCCGCCGATGCAGACTCATGTCGCATCTGCTCGGGCCCGTCCTGTGGATGCGAACCCACAAAGTTACTGCTGATCCCAACAACAACCACGCCCCGAGCTGCATATTCGGTCGCAAACTGAGCCAGTGCCGAACGAATATGCACCACAAACGGACAGTGGTTGCACATGAACACAACACACAATGGCCGACCGGCAAACTGCGATCGGCTGATCATACGCCCGTCTGTACCCGGCAGCGAAAAATCGGGCGCCTGAGTACCGAGCGGCAGCATCGTGGAAGCGGTCTTGACCATGACTGTCTATTCCTCAATTAACAACTCAACCGGCAGCATCCAGTTCCTGTATCCGCCGGATTAAAGGCTCGATAATCGGTTCCGGAACGAAATCCTTCAATCGATCCCGTACCCGTTCCCGGGTCATTTTCGCAATCTGCCGAATCAAAGAACTTGAGATGTGCGCAAATCGCTCATCCGACATCAGAAACACCGACTCAATCTCGTCGTCCAAAACACGATTCGTCAGAGTCATTGAGAATTCGGTCTCAATATCCGAAAGTGTGCGGACACCACGCAGCAGAATACGACTTTCACAACTGCGCACAAATTCCACTGCCAGACCATCAAAACCACGCACCTCAACGTTCGGAAATTCACTCACCGCCGCACGACACAACTCAAGTCGCTCAGCCGGCGAAAACAGTGCATTCTTGTCTGGATTGATGCCAATTCCGACTGTTACCTGACCAAATATCCGCGCAGCACGCCGGATAATGTCCAGATGCCCCAGTGTCATGGGGTCAAAACTGCCCACATAACAGGCCGAAGAGGATGCAGAAGACATGAAGCTTCTCTGTCAGACTGAAACCCGCGATATGACGAGATCAGCAGAATAACCGTCCGAACAGCATTTTTCAGCACGACAGCCGTCGATAACGGAAAATTACCGAGTGCTCCGGTTCCGAGGATTCTCAGTTAGCCAGCACCCCGCCAGAAGAAGCCTCGGGCAATCCATCACCCATCAGCTCAAATGGACGACGAGAAACCTCCTGCCCCGAACTCTTCAATACAACCCAGTAACGCCCCGGCACCAGTTTGTCAGCCGTCATATAGCTGAACTTCGCAAACAACTGATCCCGAGTAACAAACTGGCCGGCCACATCAATTACCCGGTCCTCTTCATCCTGAATCACACACTCCACCCACAAATCCTCGTGAGGAGGATTCAGGTTGCACTGAGCAATCACCACATCACCCGCCTCAAACTGCTGCCGACGATTCGCCAGCTGCCCGGCCATCACCATGCTGCCAATATCAAAGGAAAAGAACTTGTCCTTCTCCCGCAGTGGCTGCTGGGAGTTGATCATCTGACGAGCTTCGGCAGTGTCCATCGCAGGTAGTGCCAGCGGTGCCCCGTTGCCACGAATACCGTAAACATCCAGTCGATAGTCCGCCTCCACAGAACCCACCGCCACAACCAGCCCAGCCGCCACCCAGATCCCGGCCAGCGGTACCATCACCGGCCGACGCTCGAACAAGGTCGCGGCCAGCACCCGCGGGTGCCCCAGCCAAGCCAGTCGCAGTCGCCCCAGCAGGACTCGAATCGCCGCAATATCACCCTCATTCAAAAATGCCAGATAACACATCGTGCAGATGAACGGGAAAATCCACAGCCCCAGCGAAAAGATTGTCATCAGGTGAAACACCACACCCAGCCCCAGCGCAGCAAAACGGCCCAGCCGACGCCAGACAAGAAACGGAAACGTCACTTCCCACACCACAGTGATGTAACTGCTGCTCATCAGCACTGGAGGAGACAGCGCCATCATCTCACCTATCGGATTCGGCCAGTTCCAGTTGCTCACCAGCCAGTAACGCATCTGCTCCCCACTGAAAAACTCAGGAGTCTGCACTTTCGTTATCGCAGAACCAAAATAAATCGCTGCAAACAGAATCTGAATCAGCCGGGCCGGCCAGACCGGAACACGAACAGGCAATGCCGCCATACCACCACGACTGGCACGCCGCTTTAAGACCGCGTCAACCGACCACACTGCTCCGCAGTCCGAAATCGCCAAAATTACCAGCACATGAGCAGCAATGACCGAATACTTGGTCATCGTGCCAATCGCATCCAGCATATTGAAGTAGATGTAAAGCGCCGCTCCAGTCAGAAAAGACAGTCGAGTCCGAAAACCAAACACTCCGCAGAGCAACGCAAACAACATCACACCGTACAGCCCGGCTGCAAGCTCACCCGGCAGCTCCGGAAGCAACCGACCATCACCAAACAGCTCCGCCAACTGCTGCGGACAACCGTCCGCAGAATACAACTCCCGAACCCGAAAAAATCGACGGCACATCGGGATCAGCGCAACCACCGGCAAGCACATCCGCACCAGAGCAAGTCCGTATGGAGCCTCCTCGGCAAAAAAGAACTGCTCCACTGCGGAAAACAGCGATTTCACGCTTTTCTTCATCGACATCGCAATCTCCTTCACCTGCTCGCCGCACCAAATCAACCGCTCGAAATCAATTGCTCAGACCACCGTCCGACGAAGAAAACGACGAATTTGTTTCCACTGCCATCCGCGGGTTGAAAAACGTGTTGTAAAACGGCGAAGCCCCTTGCGCCTGTGTACGCAATCGAGGATTGTCAGCTATCGACTTCAGCCCCTGCGCCACATACCAGTCCGGATTCGACTCAATCAATGTCCCGTCGGCAGCGCAAATCGCTCGCAGATTGAAATATGACTGCTGATCCTTCGGTTCGTGAAAATAGCTGGACCACAGACGATCGGGCACATTGAATTGCTTCGGCCAGATCTCCTGAACCACGTACACACGGTCGATCGGAGGATGGTCCGTATGCGTCAGCACATTCCGGATATGCCGCGGTGCCAGATTGTTGCTCACATCATAATTCACACGATCCACATGCCCGAATGGCTGAAATGCGCCCCACGGCTCCCGCACTCTGTAATAGTTGCCAGCCGAATCCTCCGCAATGAAATGCGTGCGGTTGTCAAATGCCTGCCAGCCGCAGAACATATCCCACACCACGAAATACCCCAGCGTGTTGCCCGCCGACGGAATCTTCAGCGCATGACCGACTATGCCCCAGCTCAAAAGCAGCAGATAACTGCCAATCAGCAGACCTGCACCCCATCGGCGAAGCTTCATGCAACACCAGCCTTCCATGGCCAGAACCTTCACTTAAACCGCCTCACAATCACCACTCCTGACTGTCCCGGTTTTGTGAAATTCGGTCAAGATCGACCTGCCCCGAACACCTCCATCCACGACCCGTTTCAGCAATTTTCCCTAGAAAAATTGGGAAACTGTGCGAAAAGCGAGCGTTCTCGACACAGCACGACTGTGCAACACCGCTATTCTTCACCTCATTCGCCGGACTCAGCCAAATCCGCCCTACTTCCGCCAGCCACCCAATACCATGCGCACGGCTCATGTCATCACCCGACTCATCATCGGTGGCGCTCAGGAAAATACCCTCTTCACCGTCGATGATCAGCATCACCTCTTCGGCGATAATGTCTGCCTGATCACAGGCCCCGACGCGGGCCCCGAAGGCTCACTCGAAAAACAAGCCCTCGACCGCGGGCTGCAACTGATCGTCCTCCCCGAACTCATTCGCAGCCTCAATCCACTGCAGGACCTGCTGGCACTCCGAGCCATCCGGAAATCACTCAACCGGTTCCGCCCCGAAATCGTCCACACCCACAGTTCCAAAGCTGGAATCCTCGGCAGACTGGCCGCACACCAGTTGAAAATACCTGCCGTCCACACCATTCACGGCGCTGCTTTTCATTACGGACAACAGGCAATCCTGCACTTCGCCTGTCGCCAGGCTGAAAAAATGGCGGCTCGCTGGTGCCAGCACTTCATCTCAGTCTGCGATGCCATGACCCGACAGTACGTCACGGCCCGGATCGCACCCGTCGACAAATTCACGACCATCTACAGTGGCATGGATGTCGATCGCTTTCTGTGCCCAGCAGTCCCGCCCTCAGAAATTCGAAAACAACTGAACCTTTCCGAAAATGATATCGTCTTCGGTAAGGTCGGCAGACTCTTCAACCTCAAAGGACACAACTACCTCATCGAAGCAGCAGCAACCGTCGCCAGCCGCATCCCCAACGCAAAGTTCATGCTCGTCGGAGACGGCAGCCTTCGCGAAGTCTATCAGCAGCGCATTCAGCAATTGGGACTGACAGATAAATTCCGCTTCACTGGACTCGTTCCACCCGATCGGGTCCCCGATTTCATACACGCAGCAGATGTCGTCGTACACACCAGCGACTGGGAAGGTCTGCCACGTGTCGTGCCTCAGGGACTGCTGGCCGGAAAACCCGTGGTGGCCTTCGACATCGACGGCACACCAGAAGTGTGTATCGAAGGAGTCACCGGTTGCCTCGTCCCGCATCGCAATATTGAAATACTGGCCCGCGCCATGGTGCAGCTGGGGCAGAACCCTTCCCTGCGAACACGACTGGGAAACTGCGGCCGCGAAATGTTCACCCAGCAGTTTCGCCACGAATACATGACCGCCCGCATCCGCGAAGTGTACGAAAAAGTGCTTTCACAGCCCCGCTGACTGCACCACCCACCCGAACCGGAAATCAGCCACCATTCCGCAGATGCTGCACCCACGCCGGTGGCAGATTTATCCAGATACTGTCGCGACAGATTCGACTGCGCTGACATTGCTCAGCCATGATCTTGTCAATTTCAAAAATCCGTCGCCGGTCTGCACCAAAAGTCAGCAGTTTTCGCATCGGACGCACATACATGTACTCAAAATAGCTCAATACCCCGCCCGTTTTCAGCAGACGAAAATATGCGTCCGTAATTTCTCGTACCAGCGGCGCCGGAAAATTATTCAGTGGCAGACCCGAAATGACAAAATCATACGGTGACTCTGCCACAAACTGCTGGATCGGCAACTGCTGAATGCGGCATTGCGAAACCAACGCTGACCATGCCAGGTCCGTCTCAAATCGCTGCTGCAAAATTCGCACAAATTCGCCATTCAGTTCCACCAGATCAAATACATCGCCAGGACGCAGCAACCGCACTATGCTGTCCGTCACCGGACCAGTCCCCGGACCAATCTCCAGCACTCGTACAGGTGCTGAACCGGCCTTTCGCGAGGCCAGAAAACGAGTCATCGCAGCCGCCAGAAAAGGACTGCTTGGAGCAATCGCCCCCGTCGTCTCAAACTGCTCGCGAAACTGGCGAAAGAAAGCCCCGTAACCGGCAAAAAATCCAGCCATAAGCATCCCGAATGCTGCCCAAAACACGGTAGAAACCCAAAGTCCCTTGTACCGCACATTGAGCCTGCAGAAAAGCACCAGCCAAACATTCATTGGCATTTCAGCACGGCTTCAGCAATACTTGCAGGCCCAAACCCCTTTCACACGGAACTTCAATTGCCCATGCGATCACTGTTCCTGAACCTGCTTGTGCTGCCCACCCTGCTGATGCTCACCGCACAGACCCAGGCACAAAACACAGAACTTCCCGGAAAGCGCAGCACATGGAATGGATTCGTCCGTACTGACTTTGAAGTGAATGAACGTGCCGTCACCGTGATCATCCCGCGGCAACCAGCTGACGGCCAGCCATGGGTCTGGCACGGAGAATTCTTCGGACACAGACCCATCCCCGACGTCGCTCTGCTGGGACTAGGCTTCCATATTGTCTACACCCGCAGCAGCGACCTGTTCGGAGCCCCCGCTGCAATCAGTCACTGGAACCAGGTCTATCAGACACTCACAGACAAACACGGATTCGGCCCGCGACCAGCACTCGTTGGCACCAGCCGCGGCGGTCTTTACTGCTACAACTGGGCTGCTGCCAACCCCCTGAAGGTTTCCTGCATCTTCGGAGATGCCCCGGTCTGCGATATCCGCAGCTGGCCAATGGGACAAGGCACAGGAAAACGAAGCGATGCTGAAGTCCGCAAATTGCAGGCCGTCTACGGCATCAGCGATGAACAAATACTGGCCGAAAAAGCAATCAGCCCCGTCGACCACCTGCAGCCACTGGCCAGTGCATCAATCCCGCTGCTGCACATCAGCGGCGATGCTGATGACATCGTTCCCATTCAGGAAAACACCTTGCTGCTGCAACACAGATACCAGGCATTGGGCGGCACTATGCAGGTGATTGTGAAACCCGGAGTCGCCCACGTGCATGGACTTGAGGATTCCACTCCCATTATCGAATTCATCGATAAACACGGTCGTTAGAGGAAAATGCGAGAGGGGGGAGTTGAACCCCCACGCCCGAAGGCACAGGATCCTAAATCCAGCGCGTCTGCCAGTTTCGCCACTCTCGCTGCTACTTCCGACTGTATCCTCGCAGGACACTGCCGGGATTTCAACACGACAGGCACTGCATCCCACAGGTTCGCGGGAATCCGAAGACCGCTCAGCCAGAACCTGACAATTACCCCGACTTTCCAGATCCAGCACCTTCCCCGGCACGTACAGTACGCTCCAGCAGCCACCAGCGAGCATTTGTCTCCCGCTCGCGAAGCCCAAACTGCGATTTCGCCACCCCGCTGACAATCGCCGCAACCTCCAACGGATCGTCACTCACCTTGAATAACTGCAGATCCCCGGCAGAAATTGTCCCCTCAGCAACCATCGTATTCCGCAGATACTCCAGCAGCGGGTTCCAGAACTCCGAGCCAGCCAGAACGATGGGAAAAGCCTCGATCTTGCGAGTCTGTACCAGAGTCAAAATTTCGAAAAGTTCGTCGATCGTCCCATAACCCCCTGGCAACGCCACAAAACCATACGAATACTTCGCCAGCATCAGCTTGCGAATAAAGAAGTAGCGAAAATCCACAAACAGATCCAGCCATCGATTCGGCTGCTGCTCGAATGGCAGGCGAATATTGCAGCCCACACTGCGCCCACCGGCCTCACGAGCCCCCCGGTTTACCGCCTCCATAATCCCAGGACCTCCGCCGGTCATTACCGTAAAACCCTCAGCCACAATCGCCGCTCCAATTCGACGCGCAAGCTGATAATAACGATGGCTCTCCGGAAACCTCGCGGAACCAAACACCGTCACACAGGGCCCCACAAAATGCAAATGCCGAAAACCACGCAACATCTCTGTGAATGCCCGCACCAGCATCACCAACTCACGCCAGCGCGACTGAGGCCCCTCGAGAAACTTTTGAGGCCTCTCAGCATTCCACGGCGTATCAGCAGCTGCTGCTGCAGGCTCGCCGCCCGCAATCTCGTTCACATCCATAGATCACTCAACTCCTGTCCGCGCCAGATCCACCGTCACGCTGCAACCACTCCCCAATGCTCTCAACCAGACGCCCCGCCAGACTCAGCCCGGCCGTGCGGAGAGTCGACAACAGGACTCCGTCAACAAGCGAAACTTCACGAATCACAGCCACCAAGTCCTTCAGCTGCAGTTCATCAGCCAGCTTCAAAATCTCCACACGCTCAGCTGCCCGATACAACTGCCTGATCACCGCAGCGCAAACCTCGATATTCACTCGCTGCAGCTCAAGCTGCCTGCGATTCGCAAACACAGCTGCCGCCGCCAGACGCTGGGGCATGCACAACACCCCCACCAGTTTTTCCTGCCACAAAAGATCCGTATCCATGTTTCCAAAAGCATACGTCCACACCTCCGGCAAACCCTTCGCCAGTCGATACCGAACTTCCCTGTCACCCAGCTCTGCACCCGGCACCACTCGATCACCCAGATTGTCCGACAGCCGTCGCAGCGTCAGCCACTGCACCGCTCCCAGAATCACTCCCGAAAACAGGAAGGCCATCGAAAAGCTGCCTACAAAACCAATCCGCACAATCAGCGTCACCAGACCCAGCTCTAGCAGCCAGGCAACAGCGGCCAGACCCGCCAGACCGAGCACGGAAAATTTTGTCACCTGCTGCTGATGCTTCAGCCACTCCTGCAGCCACCGCCTCGCCTGTTCCTTCTTCATCACACAAACCCCTCAATCCTGACCACCAGCTCTCCAGCGATGGACTGCCAACAGTCCCCGACCCGACCTCACTCCAGACCATACCGATCGATTCCACAATCCCGCCGTTGGATCACTCCGCTCACCCGGATAAATCATCGGGATCCCATCATCCTGCGATACAATCACCTCTGACACCACAGCCAAACCCAGCATCCGGCGCACCAGTTGCATCAAATGTAAAGTGGCATACAACACCAGAGTCATCACCAGACCCATCAGCAACAGGAATGGCCCCATATCGAAAATTCGCTCCGCCATCGGCCACAAACTGTTCCAGAACAACAACAAAAGCAAGGCCGCCAGACTCAGCCAGGGACCATAAGGAATCTCATCCCGACGCCGCAGAATCAAAGACAGCAATGCGACGCCAATGGCGAGCACAGGAGCAGCAAAGAACACAACAAGCACGGGCTGCCAGCCAATCACGCTGCCAATCATCGCCATCAAAACCACATCCCCAAAACCCATCGCTTCCCGACGCAACACATACGCACCAATTAACCGAACCAGCCACACAATCCCGCCACCTGCCAGCAGCCCCGCCAGACTCACCAAAAATCCATGCACATGCGGATAAGCAGAAGCAAATGGAACCGCATCCCACGAAAACATCAGCCAGCTCACACTCTCAGGAAGTGCTGTGCGCAGCGTCGAAGCCAGACTCGCGTCCTGAAACCACAACGGTACTATCCAGCTCTGACCGCTCACGGTGTGCACCACCAGCGATGCCAACATCAGCGGTACTGTACTCCCGTCCGGAATGACCCAAAGCTCAAGGTCAATAAACGTCGCAACGATCAGACAACACACCAGCGCCACATGCAGTCCGTAACGAATATGCAGCCAGACCACGGATGCCGATTGAGGAAATACCGACTGAGGACCATCGGCTGACTGCAAACCTGCACTCTCAACACCACCCCAGAAATTCAACGGCATTTCACTCTGATACAACGCCACAAACAAACACGCCGTCAGCAGCTCGACCAGCGTATACCTGAACGAAATCGGAAGACGACAAGTGCGACAGCGACCACGCAAAAATAACCAGCCAAACAGCGGAATATTATCGCACCAGTGAATCGCTGAAGAACAACGCGGACAGCCCGACGAATGACTGTTCAATGACCACAACTGATCCCGCAAACGACGTTTCACCGGAAGTCGATGAATACAAACGTTCAGAAAACTGCCAATACACAACCCCAGAATAAACAAAAAGAACAACACGAACTCGCGTGGCAGGTCCACCATGTCAATGCCTCCAGTCCCCGGGCAGTTCGGCAGAAAGCAGCCGACAGATCCGACCCGCCACCTGATCAGCAGACTCACCGTCAGAATGCACTGTCAGCGTTGCAGTCTGCAGATATAACGGGTCACGCACCGCCAGCACTTCCGCGACCTCAATATGCACAGGGCGGCCCGTCAGACTGGGACGGCTGGCAGCCGAATGTTCGCGACTGAGTCTTTTTGTCAGTGTCTCAATTGAAGCGCGCAGCCAGACGACCGGCCCCGCAGTTCGCAAACGCTCGCGATTCTGCGCCGCAAGCACTGCACCACCGCCCGTGGCAATCACTGTCTCCGGTCCCAGCAGCAACTCTGCCAGCACCTCGGACTCAAGTCGCCGAAATTCCGCTTCACCTGATGTTTCAAAAATCTGCCGCACGGTCATCCCGGCACGCTGCTCTATCGCCCGATCGCAATCCACCCACGACCACCCCAGCCGACCCGCCAGCCGAGGTGCCACACTCGTTTTTCCGCAGGCTCGGTATCCGATCAGACTGATTACCATCAGGTCTCACCACCACTTTGGTCCGGACTGACAATCGTTCGCGCCGCAGCATTCGACCGCCGCAGGGTTTCCGCCATGTATTCGACAGGAGCCTCATAACCGGTGAACAACTTAAACTGCAGCGCTGCCTGCCGGATAAACATTTCCACACCACTCACAGAAGCACAGCCACGATCGTGCGCCTGTTTGAGCAGCAAAGTCTGCTCTGGATTATACACCGTATCAAATACCAAAGTACTGTCGCTCAGCCAGTGCTGCTCAAAAGGTGACACATCAACATTCGGATGCATCCCCACCGAGGTACAGTTCACCAGCACATCGCAGATTTCTGACCCGCGGTTCTCCCAGGACGTAAACTGACAACCAAGCTCCGCCGCGAGCGACTTACCGCGGTCTCGCGACCTGTTTGTCAGCGTCACCACCGCACCCTGCCGCAGCAAGCCATGCCCAACTGCTCGCGCTGCTCCGCCCGCACCAAGGATCAATACCTTGCGAGCTGTCAGATCGGGAATACTGCCAGCCTTCCGCAGACCCTCCTGAATTGCCGAAATGGCCGCAGGAGCATCAGTGTTGGTGGCACACCACTGCCCGTCACGACGGAACAAAGTATTTGCAGCACCCATCAGCTCCGTCGCTTCATCCACCTGTTCTGCGCACTGCAGAACCCCCTCCTTGTGAGGAATCGTGACGCTGACACCCGCCACTCGCAGTTGCTCCAGTTCCTTCAATGATTCCTGCAGCTGATCAGGCGGTACCCGGACCGGTACATAAACAGCATTCAAGCCCAGCTTCCGGTAAGCAGCATTGTGAATGAGCGGACTTTTGCTCTGCGCAATCGGGTCACCAATGACAGCAAACACCGCCGTCCGCTCACTGATGTGATCAAATCGGAACAGATTTCGCACTTCCGCCCAGCTCAGCTGCCCCGGAGCCATCTCACGCTCACGACTGAAACTAGCGTAAGTAAACGGCGATCCGTGACAACCACACAACACACGACTGATCGTGCCCATCTCGCCCATACAGAAACCTACAGTTGGCACGCCCGCTGCACCAACCATTTCCAGCATCCGCACGTTGTCGCCAGGCGAATTCGCCATGGTCGCAATCTTGATTACGTCCGGATCCAGCTTTGCCATTCGCTGATAGATATCGCACAGCTCAAGCGGAGTCTCATCAAAGTTGTGATAACTGACAATCCGCTTCGTCTTGCCGTAACGCCGGATCGAACCTGCAACATCGACCTCCAGATCCACGTACTCGGCGCCCCCAATGATCGCCTCACGCAAAATTGTCAGACGCTGGTCCTCCGTTCCAAACCAGCGTCCCCGGTCAGCCTTGCGACGACAGGTCACAACAACCGGCGTTGGGCGGTCCTTCAGCAGTCGACCTATGTCGGGCCGCTTCCGCATGAAGTCCACACGCAGCTCCACCAGTTCTGCACCCTTTTCCGCAAGCGCCCTGTGCTCTTCCATCATGGACGAATGCCGAGTTCGTCCCAGACTGATACAAATCATCGATTTATCCCAACAGACTCATACGCTGATCCAGACCCAGCAGCAGATTCATATTCTGAATCGCCACACCACTGGCGCCCTTTACCAGATTGTCAATCGCAGCCAAGACAACCAGTTGATCACGGTTGAACCGCACTGTGATGTCACAGAAATTCGAATACGCCACGTTTTTCGTGGCAGGAATGTGATCCACTACACGGACAAATGGCTGCCCCTGATAATATTGTCGGTACACCGATAACAGCTCCGCCTGCGTCCGCGGCTGCACCAGTCGCGGATAGATCGTACAGAAAATGCCCCGGTCCATCGGCATCAGATGCGGATTAAATGCCACCTGCACTGCACGACCACCCACGTCAGTCAGAACTTGCTCGATTTCAGGAGTATGGCGGTGATTGCCGATGCTGTAGGCCGTCACACTCTCATTGCACTCAGAATACAGATTGGACAATTTCGGAGTCCGGCCGGCACCACTGATGCCGCTCTTCGCGTCAATCACAATCCCCGATGACTCAATCAGGCCCTCCGCAATCAGCGGTGCCAGAGCCAGAATCGATGTGCTGGTATAACAACCCGGGTTGGCGACCAGTCGAGCCCTCGGAATCGAGGAACCGAAGATTTCAGGCAAGCCATAGACGGCCTGTGACAAATGACCTGCGTCAGTGTGCTGGTGACCATACCACTGCTGATAAACACCAGGATCCCGCAGCCTGTAGTCAGCACTCAAATCAATCACACGACAACCTGCCTGCAGCAGTTTTGGCACTGCCTCCATGCTGGCAGTGTGAGGCAGACAGCAAAACGCGATGTCGCAAAGTCCCCCCACCTCTTCCGGAGACAGATTCTCACAGCGCAGATCAAACAGACCCGTCAGCGAAGGATGGATTGAAGCAATCGTCGGACGGTCGGTCTGACGAGTTGTGGCGGCGGTCACCTGAACCGCCGGATGGCGCGCCAAAATCCGAAATAACTCAAGCGCCGTGTAACCGGTCGCACCCAAAATCGCAATTCGAGCCATGACAGTTGCCGAACCAACGCAGTCAGAAAAACACCCACCCGCCCCAGGGTTTCACGGAACAAAGCCGCGCCAGCCCGACGAGACGCAAAGTATATCGGGGTACCTGGGGCGAAGACAGGGTGCATGCCCCGTATTCTGACGGACAATCCGGGGGAAATTCACCCCCCGCCGTAACACGCCTTTAAAATACCGGCCGCTGCCCAGGAAAACCAGCCCACAGCGGAGCAGGCTCAATCAGCACGCCTCGAACAACTGTGGACGGCTCTAACATCAGCCCCCGATGCATCGTCGGCTCAAAATCACCCCGCCACGGCACTGACGCCTGAGTACCACCGCTGGTCAGCCGACGACGAGGCGCAGGAGCCTGCAGGCGAAATTCCCGATAACCCCGGGCTCCACCCGTAGCCTTCGATGCCCCGACCCCCAACTCAACAGCTTCAGGCTTTACGACATCGCCACCCGCCGCACCCGGCCCCGGAACCGATGGCACAGGCTCATCCGGATTTTGCGAACGAATCACCGCCCGCTTACTACCCGCACCCCACAGCCCCAATGCCGCCCCGGGCTGCAGAGCCACCATTTCCACAGCGCCCGGCTCACCATGATTCAGTCGCGGCATGCCCGCTCGAATCCACGCCAGCCAGTTTCGCTCAAGCGACTCCACCCCCGCATGATCGAAATTCCCCCGAATCGATGCCTCCCAGCCCGCCGTTTCCGCTTCGCTCAAAAACTTCAAATAGGCCGCTCGACCACCCTGCTGAACAAGAAAATCTGCCAGCGCATAACCCTGCGCATACAGAATCAGCATCCGACGCAGGTCCTCCGGATACTCCTTCATCCCCAGCAGATCAGACAAAGAATATCGCTCCGCAGGATCTCCAATCACAGAGTGCAGCAAATGCAGCTGCTTTCGCTGTTCCGAACTGTGCTCAAACAGCGTCGCTGCACCCTCATCCGCCCAGCGCGGCAGCGGACGCCGAAAATAACTGGCAAAGACCGTGTGATTCACCTCATGCGGCAACACCGAATCCAGTATCCGCTCCAGACTGCCCTGCAGTTTCATCCGCCAGTTCAGCACCTCACCATTCACAAACTGAAATGTTGTCGAACCGCCCGCTCCCATCGAACCCACATTCACCGATACTCGACATGGACGACTCCACTTGGGCATCCGACGGCCCAGCCAGTGTTCAGACAACCGCACCCGACAGACCTCTGCCGCCTCCGCGACAACGCGAGCAGTCTGTTGATTCTCTGCAGTAACCAGGAAGTTTGCAGTCTCGTAGCTCTCCGCAGCAGCAACCACCGAAGTCACCAGGCAAATGGCAACGCCGCGAAAAAATGTCTTCACACACGCATCCATGCTGTGTTCCAGTCAGCAACAACACTCCCCCCCGGATCCCAACGCTTCAATGCGTTTCCGGCACATTCTGCCGATCCTACACCACTTCCGTATAAAAATGCCAGATCAGTTTCACCGGATACCCCCTCAGAACAGTGTGCCCTGCCCTGCAGCGTCCGCAGGAGGCCTGAAGAGGTCCGTTCGCAGTGCCGGCAAGTGCTCCGACAAGCCACTTTTCAGCCGATTCAGTCGAAATAACCCCGAAATCTGCTCCGCAAAAATCCCCGTACCACTCATTCGGACGTGAAATTCACTCTGACTCAGACGCCCGCCACGAATCGACTGCAAGCGGGATCTGACCTTCTGGGCATGATCCGGACGATGACGCTGCATCCAGTCCAGAAACACCGGTTCAACCGTCAATGGCAGTCGCACCATGATGTAACCAGCCGAACGTGCACCCGCAGCCGCTGCCCGCTGCAGCACTTCAGGAAAGTCCGAATCCGTCAGCCCCGGAATCAGCGGTGCAGCCATCAGATGCACAGGTACTCCGGCTTCTGACAATCGCCGCACCGCCTCAAGACGGGCCGCCGGAACTGAACAGGCTGGCTCAAGCACCTTCGTCAACTCCTGATCCAGAGTACTAAGACTGATGGCCACACGGCACAACCCTTGCCCCGCCATCTCAGACAACAAATCCAAATCCCTCGTAATCAGCGCGTTTTTGGTGATCAGTGAGATTGGCTGTCGAGCCTTCGCGGCAACTTCCAGACACCCCCGAGTAATCCGCAGGTCACGCTCCACCGGCTGATAACAGTCCGTCACGCCGGACAGCATGATGGATTCACAAACCCATGCAGGCCGCGCCAGCCAGTGACGAAACAGACGCGGAGCATCCTCTCGGTAGAAAACCTTCGTTTCAAAATCCAGCCCTGCACTCAGCCCCAGATACTCATGGGTCGGCCGAGCATAACAATAACTGCAGCCATGCAGACAGCCGCGATACGGATTCAGACTGTAACGAAACGGTATGTCCGGACTGTGGTTCTCTGAGACAATCGACTTCGCTGAATCCCTGATGTACTCAGTTCGAGGACGTCGCAGGTCGGCCAGAAACTCTTCGTCAAACTGCAGCTGCTCGTGATCAGCCTCGCGAATCACCCGTAAAAAACGGTTGGCCGGATTTCCTGCCGCCCCGCGACCAATCGGAATCGGCGGATCTGATCCTGCTGCCATGCCAGTGCACCTGCAGACACCTTTACAATTCTTCCCGAATCCCCCGAAGTCACATTCTATTTCGAAAGACTGCACCGCGACACCCCTAATCAGCGAATGTTCGGCAGAATCTGCAGGGGTATTTCCCTCACTTTCCGAATTCCCGCCGAATCTCCACTGCAGAATGCAATTCCAACAGGCCGATAAAACCTTTGGGCAGACCATGGACGGTGCGTTGTCTCGGCCCGCTCGCACCGATATTCTCACTTCAAAGGTGTTGAGATGCGGAAAAATACGTTGCTGAATCGGATTGCCAGCATCGCGGCTTGCGCTGGGATGTTGCTCACGGGCGTGTCATCGGCCTTCGAAGGAAATCGAACTCCGATGGCCAAAGATGTTGAAATCAGCTCACGCCATACCCTCCAGGGACAGGTACTGACTCCCGCCGGTGCGCCTGTTGCTAATGTCGCCGTTCGCCTCGCATGGCAGGGTACACCAGTCGCAGAAACAAAAACTACTGCGGAAGGTCGGTTCGTAATCTCCGGTGTTCGCAGCGGAGTCCACGAATTGTCAGTCGGTGCATCCCAGTCGTCAGTGCGACTTTGGAAGAATGGCACAGCCCCCGCGAATGCTCTGCAGACCATCTCGATCACGGAAAATGAACAAGTGGTGCGAGGTCAGTTCGCCGACGGAGTTCGCGGCACAACCAATTCGACATTCCTCACAATTGCTGCTGTCGCTGGCGTTGCAGTCGGTACAACGGCTCTCGTGATCGCAGCCAACAATGACGACGATTCAGCGCCAGCATCTCCCTGATGCTTTCAGTTGACCAGTCCTTCGATCTGAACGGCTTGCACTTCGCAAGCCGTTTTTTTTCGTATACCAGCGTCAGTTCGACGCGATCTCTCGGAAAGCCGCCTCGGCCGCTGCCCCGGTTAACACGATATCCCCGTCCGAGTGCACAGCCGAAATAAACATCGCCTCGAACTGACTGCAGGGCAAATAAACACCTCGGTTCAACAGCCCGTGAAACCACCCGGCGAATCGCTTAGTGTCCGAAGCAGATGCTGAAGCCAGATCCGTCACCGGCTGCTCCGTCATAAACACCGTCAGCATACTGCCCACACGGTTAATGCTGATCGGAATCCCTGCTCGCGAAGCCGCCTGCCGAAACTGACCCTCCAAAGCAGCCCCAAGCTGCTCCAGACGTCCGTACGGACTGCTGCTTCGAATCAACTCCAGCATCGCACGCCCTGCCGCCATCGCCACCGGATTGCCGGAAAGTGTCCCTGCCTGATAAACGCGGCCAGCAGGAGACACACACCGCATAATGTCGGCCCGGCCACCATAAGCACCAACTGGCATTCCGGCGCCAAGAATCTTCCCCAGAGTAGTCATATCAGGAGTCACACCGAAGAGCTCCTGCGCTCCGCCGGCGGCCAGACGAAAACCCGTCATGACCTCGTCAAAAATCAATACCGTGCCGTGATGATCACAAAGGCGTCGCAGTTCCCCCAAAAATTCGCTCGTCGGAATCACACACCCCATGTTTCCCACGACAGGCTCAATGATCACCGCCGCCAGACGGTCACCGTTGGCCGCAAAAGCCAGTTGCAACTGCTCAGTATCGTTGTAGGGCAAGATCAGAGTGTCAGCAGTGGCCCCGGCCGGAACACCCGGACTGGAAGGACAACCCAGCGTCAAAGCACCACTGCCAGCCGCCACCAGCAGACTGTCCACGTGCCCATGATAACAGCCGGAAAACTTGATGATCCCGTTCCGTCCCGTGAAACCGCGCGCCACTCGGATGGCTGACATCGTGGCTTCAGTTCCCGAATTCACCATCCGCACCATCTCTATTGACGGCACCATACCGACAACCAGTTCAGCCAGTGCACCTTCGGCGGCAGTAGGAGCACCAAAACTGGTACCGATCTCCAGAGCCCCCCGGATGGCCTCCAGAATTGCCGGATGGCGGTGACCAAACAAATGCGGCCCCCAGGATCCGATGTAGTCAATGAAGCGGTTGCCATCGACATCAGTCAGATACGCAGCATCCCCCCGCTGCATAAAGGGCGGAATTCCGCCAACTGCACCAAAAGCCCGCGCCGGACTGTTCACCCCGCCAGGAATCAACTCCGCAGCACGCCGAAATAACCGTTCACTCGCATCACGTACAGACGTATCTGCAGCCATGGTCATCACTCTTTCAGCAGCACTGCTGCCTGGAAGTCAGTTCACTTTCAGTTCCAGTTTTGGACGAGCCGCACGAAGCTTCGCAATCGTTTCCTCTGTCGCACTAAGATTCGAAATATCCAGATACTTCAATACCGGCAACTGCCCGAGCTGCACCAGCCCGGCATCGTCCAGTTGAGTCCCTGCCAGATGCAGACGCTCAAGCTTCGCAAACTTCAGCAGCACCGGTACAGACTCAGATGTGATCCGCGTCGCCTCAAGATTCAGCTCAGTCAGATTCACGAGGCTGGCCAGAGGTGCAAAAGACTCATCCCGCACCTTCTTAATTTCCCTCAGCTCCAGATATGTCAGCCCCGTCAGTGCAGCCAGCTCAGGAATCCCGTCGACTGTCACCAGACGACACTCACTGATGTCGAGGAATGTTAGCTTTGGAAGCGTCTTCAACACCTTCAAACCCTCATCATCAAGCGACGTTTCTCGCAGCTCAAGCCGGGTCAGTTCGCGACACTCCGCCAGCTTCGCTGCACCCGCCCCCGTCACGTCGGCAAGGCGACAGCCAAAACGCTTCAGATTTTTCAGCCTGCCAATGTCCTGCAATCCCACGTCCGTCAGACGCGTCGCCTCCATCTGCAACTGCTCCAGCGTCGCAATCTGCGTGATCACGGGCATCGCAGCATCACTGATCTCCGTATTGTAATTCAGATTCAGCGACTTCAATGGCAGCTTTGCCAGAGACTTCAAACAGGCATCCGTGGCCTTTGACTTCTCAAGCTGCACGTCCGACAGCGACTGCATACCCTCCAGATGAGCAATCCCTGCGTCTGTCGCATTCGTATTTCGCAAATCAATCGCCCGCAGTTTTTTCAGTGATTTCACATGTTTCAGACCATCATCCGTAAAACCCGAACGCCGCAGAATCAACGCTTCCAGATTCGGCAGACCTGCCGCAATCTTCAAGGTACCGTCACCCAGCCCCGAAGCGTCTGTCAGGTCAAGTCGCTTCAGAGCAGTCAGAGAAGAAAGTGGCTGCATGGCTTCGTCCGTCAGCCCAGGCCCTCCCAAACGCGATACAGTCACACTGTGCAGGCCCGCCAACTGCTGCAAAGCCGTCGCCATATCCTTGTCTGCTGACACAGATACTTCCGTCACATTTCCAGCAGCATTCTTCTTCAGACTAAAGCCCGCCTGCTCAAGCGCTGCCACAGCGGCAGGATCATCCGCCGGAACTGCCGCTGCCGGTCCGGCAGCACCAGAGCCCCCCGGAGTACCGGAATTACAGGCCGCCGTAAACAACAGCAACAGAACCCAAAATGCTTGCAGATTCTTCATGGTTTGAACCAAACATCGAGACAACGCGGCAGCAGACAGCCAGCACCCGCTCACGACATGCGGCAGGCGTAGCCATAGTGTAAGGCTCCACTCAGCCCGCATGCAATCAGGCCGACTGCAGTTCCCGGCAGTGAAGCGGGAGTCTCGAAAGGGAAAGTCACCGCCCGCCACCCACAATGACCCGCCCAGCCTCCAGCAGTTGCCTGATTCCATCATTTTCGTCACCATACTGAGTCAGTCCGCCCGCCAACTAACTGCTCCGGAGACTCCGGTATGACACGCCTGACCCTCACATACTGCTGCCTGCTGCTCACATGTCTCTGCCTGACAACCCCCACTACCGCCGACGAACGAATTCCACACGCTCAGGATCGCCCCCCCGGCCCCGCCCTGTCCCCACAGGAGGCCATGGCTCGCATGACTGTACCACCCGGATTCTCCGTCGAACTCATCGCCGCTGAACCGGACGTCGTCAACCCCACAGCTATGACAATCGACGAACGCGGACGGTACTGGATCACGGAATCACTCGAATACCCCCGACGCTCAGCCGGACCAGGCAAGGATCGAGTACGAATTCTGGAAGACACCGACGGAGACGGAAGCGCAGATCACACCACCGTCTTTATGGAAGGACTCAACATTCCCAGCGGTATCGCCGTCGGACACGGGGGCATCTGGGTAGCCAATGCGCCTGACCTGCTTTTCGTTCAGGACACAAACGGAGACGGAAAAGCCGATACCCAGGAAGTCGTCGTTACCGGTTTTGGACGCGATGACACGCACGAACTGCCCAATTCACTCACATGGGGCCCCGACGGCTGGCTCTATGGCCTCAACGGTGTTTTCAATCCCTCACACATTCACTACGGCCCTGCCAATCCCAACTATCAGGCCGACAGCCCTGGCTGGAAATTCACCTGCGCAATGTTCCGAATACACCCGGCAACCCGAGAATTTCAGGTGTTCTGCGAAGGCACAAGCAACCCGTGGGGTATCGCTTTCGATGATGCTGGCGAAGCCTTCGTCAGCGCCTGCGTCATCGATCACCTGTGGCATCTCACAGAAACCGGATACTACCATCGACAAGGGGGACCATATCCGCCATTCACATGGAAGATCGAGAGCATCGTTGAACATCGGCACCAAAAAGCCGCCTACTGCGGCATACACTGGTACGACAGTGATGCCTACCCGGAACCGTTCCGCCGTAAACTCTACATGGGCAATATCCACGGCGGCTGCATCAACAGTGATCGAGTCGAACCACGCGGAGCCACCTACCGAGGAGAACCCGAAAATGACCTGCTCACAGCCAATGACGCATGGTTCATGCCCGTCGTACAAAAGACGGGCCCTGATGGCTGCCTCTGCATCCTCGACTGGTACGACCGATATCACTGCTACCAGGACGCAAATCGCGACCCCGGTGGTATCGATCGACTGCGCGGACGCCTCTATCGAATCCGCTACAAAGATTCCCCCCGCGCTGCCCCCTTCAACCTGTCACTCGAAACCGATGAATCACTTACGCAACTGCTCAGCAGTCCAAATGGCTACCGCCGAGACATCGCTCAGAGACTGCTCGCCGAGAGACTCCTGAAAAACCGATCACCACAACTGACCGTTCGCCTGCAGCAACTGACCTCAGACAGCCCACAACGCGAAACAAGACTGCGAGCTCTCGGTGTACTCAGCGTCGCAGCTTTACTCCATGAAAATCTGCTGCTGAAACTCATGGGGGATCCGGATGCGGTCGTCCGCGCCCGCGCTGTGCGTGCAGCCCGCGAACTGAACGCACCGTCACCCGCCCTGCTCAGTACTGCACTCCAGAAATCCGCCGACAACGCACACTCCGTAAGACTGCAGGCCGCCATCACCGCAGCCAAACAACCTGCCGCCACTGCCGTCCCCGTCCTCGTCAGCGTACTCACAGCCGCCGGCGACGACCCGCTCACACCACGCATCGTCTGGAAACACCTGCAGCCGCTGCTTGAGCAGGAAGCCGCTCTTTTCGTTCGCGAGGTTCGTCAGCAAATACCCGCCGGCAGCAGCATCGCCGCCCCGGTACTCCAGTTGCTGCCGCGAATCGCAGAACGAGTCCTTGCGGCGACCACCCCCGACAACACGTCGCTCGCTGCCCTGCTTGACCTGCTGCTGGTCGATCCCGCTTCAGCCGCCGCCTCAGATCAGTGCCTGCAACTGCTGCTCAGTCGCCTGCGGTCAGGCGAAACATCCGCCGCAGCCGCTGACAACCTTGCACTACTGCTCCAGAAACCGCTGCAGAAAGCTGTCACAGAAAACAGCACCGCAGCTGTCTCTGCACTGCAACTGCTCATCGCCACAAAATCCGCTGCAGACTCCGCAAATGCGCTGACAATATTCCACAACTCTACAGACCCGGAACTGCGTTTGAGACTGCTCGATGCCTTCATAATCGCGCAGACGCCAGATGCCCACAAACTCGCCACCACACTCATCGAATCCACAACTCAGCCCGATCTGCTCCGCCGCATCATTCTCACCGCTGGCCGGATCCGCACGCCGGATGCATACCGATTGCTGCTCGATAAAACTCCGTCACTGCCACCAGAGATCCGTCCAGCTGCCGTCGAAATCCTGACCGATCAGTTGCCCCCTTCACTGCAGCTGATGGAACTCGTGCAAGACAACAAAATTGATGCCGGAAACATCAACGCCAATCAGGCTCGAAAAATGCTCATGTTCAAGGATCAGAAACTCAACGACCTCATCGCCAAATACTGGGGTTCCGTCAGAACTGAACGCGACCCCGCCCGACTGCAACTCATCGCACGCATGCGCAATGAACTCCGCATCACAAAAGGAAACCCCGTCGCCGGTAAAGCCGTCTTCGCAAAAGTCTGCGGACAATGCCACAAGATGTACGGCGAAGGAGCAGACGTCGGACCCGATATCACCCGCAACGGACGAGCCTCCTTCGAACAATTGCTCTCCAATGTGTTCGACCCCAGCCTCGTCATCGGTGCCGCCTACCAGGCACAAACCATCGTCACAACCAGCGGACAAATCATCACCGGCCTGCCAGTCGAAGACAATGCCCAGCGAGTCGTTTTGAAAATCCAGGGAAATCGTACCGAAACAATTCCGCGCAGCGATATCGAACAGCAAGTCGTTAGCCCGCTCTCGCTCATGCCCGAAGGTCTCGAAAAACAATTGCAGCCGTCCGAATTGCATGACCTGTTCGCATGGCTCACACTCGATAAGCCACCCACCGACCCCAACGCAAAATTCCTGCCCGGAGCACGTATCCAGCCCGGCAAAGCCCGCAAAACAAACAACTACCCGCAACTCGTCGAACAACTGCTGCCCGGCTTCTCAGTCGAATCGTCCGGCGAAGGAGGCGTCGAATTGCTGGAAAACTACTTCGGGAGACCAGCACTCCGCACTCACCCGCCCGAAAATAATCAACCCTGCAAACTGACTGCCACGACACAGTTGCCCGTCGCCGCAAAAATCAAACTCCGCATCTCAGTCGCCTCGCACGAACAGGGCGACTGGCAGCTCGATGCCAAAATCAACGGACAACCCAGACACAAATCCATCATCCGACCCACACAGGAAGGACGCTGGAAAGACATCGAAATCGATCTTTCAGACTTATCTGGACAAAAGATTAGTATAGAATTGTTCAATACTCCGAATGACTGGTCCAATGAATTCGGATTCTGGAACGCCGCTGAAGTCGTGTCCGAGTAGCTTTGTAGGTTTTGGACACTTCCGGATCCGACATTCCTTTGTACAGGCTCCCGGGTAATTTTGTGGCACGTCACTTCCCACAGTATGTTCCACATCGCCTGCTTTTGCGTTTCTCAGCTCCACATTCGTTTCCCACGGCAGTGATCCCATGATTTCGCAGACTGTTGAATATTCTCTCCGCGCAATCGTCGTCCTCGCCCAGAATGCCGGCAAGGCCTGTACTGCCAAAGACCTGGCAGCCGTCACCAAAGTTCCCGGCCCCTATCTCTCCAAACTAATGCAGTCACTGGTCCGTGGCGGACTGGTGACTGCACAGCGCGGGCCAAACGGCGGCTTCCAGCTCAATCGCAACCCCGCTGAACTGACGGTCTGGGAAATCGTAGATGTACTTGAACCCGTACCACGAATAACCTCCTGCCCGCTGGGCCTGAAATCACACTCCGGACAGCTCTGCCCCCTGCATCGCAGCCTCGACCATACCTACGCACTGGTCGAAGCTCAGTTCCGTGGTATGACCGTGGCCCATCTGCTGGCCCAGCCAGGTACCGTTTCTCCGCTCTGCGAGGAATCCCCGATCGTCCCGCTCACCGGACTTCTGCAAAGCGCTGTCAGCGCAGGCCCGGCATGCGATCCGAATAACTGCTGAATCCACTGGTTCACCTCCCCGCCCTGAATGCAAAATATGATCCGCTCAGCTGTTACCGTGTGTCTGGTCGAGGAGGCAAGTCGTGGCCCTTTTGTCTTCCATCAGGATCTCCCCGCCGCCTGCGCAGCAGCCGCTGAGCTGGGCTTTCAGGCTATCGAACTGTTCGCGCCGTCCGCTCAGCACATTCAACAACTGCCCCTGAAACAGCTGCTCACTCAGCATGACCTCAAACTGGCAGCCGTGGGTACCGGAGCCGGTATGCTGATTCATCAGCTCTCGCTCTGCAATGTCGACGCTAATCGACGACACCAGGCCCAGAAATTCATCTCCGATCTGATTGAAGTCGGTGCCGAATTCCAGGCCCCCGCCATCATTGGTTCCATGCAGGGACGCTGGACCGAGCAGGTTAATCGCTCCACCGCCATCTCAATGCTGTCTGACGCACTTTACAGCCTCGGCAATCAAGCTGCAAAAGCGGGCACAGTGCTGCTTTACGAACCACTGAATCGCTATGAGACAAATCTCTGCAACACCCTGCAGCAGGGCCGAGAACTGCTGGCCGCATGCTGTACAGACTCCGTCAGGCTGCTGGCTGATCTGTTCCATATGAACATAGAAGAAACTTCAATCGCTCAGGCTCTGCTCGATTCCGGTTCCTCCATCGGCCATTTGCACTTCGTCGATTCCAACCGCCAGGCTGCTGGCCTCGGGCACATGGATTTCGCCCCCATCGCCAGTGCCCTGCATCAACTCAGCTGGAATGGCTTCGCATCCGCCGAAGCGTTTCCCCTGCCCGACTCGCTGTCCGCCGCCGCACACACAATAAAAACGTGGCGACGAGTGTTCGGAAATCAGTCGGCCTGATGCCGCAACTGACCTCCGAGGATAACGCTTTCAATCTTCAGTCGACGATTCAGCAGCAGCACATCAGCTCGCTTGCCGGCTTCCAGACTGCCCACTTTCCGCTGCACGCCCGCCCGCTCGGCCGGTGTCAGTGATGCCATCCGGAAAACCGCCGGCAGATCTGCTGTTGTATCTGCGTGCATTTGCCGCACCATATGATCCATCCCCACGATGGCACTCGCCAGACCCCCGCCCGCCGCTCGCCCCACCAGACCGTCACTGCTGAACAAGGTCCCCGACTGCCGGTTCCCAAAAACATAATCACCCGCAGGCATATCCAAAGCACGGTTGCAATCAGTTACCAGGCACAGACGATCGGGCCCCTTCATTCGCACCGCAAACTCAAGCAACTCCGGCGATAAATGACATCCGTCCGCAATCACCTCAGTACTCATTTCACGCTCCAACAGCACAAACTCCGCCATGCTGCCCTGCATCGGAGTCCCCAGACGCTGACGTATCGAAGGAACAGAACTCATCGCACACCAAAAATGATCAACATGACGCATACCGGCTCGATATGCTTGCCGCATTTCCGTCCAGCTGGCATTTGAGTGACCGCAGGTTACCAGACAGCGCCGCCGACGAGCCGCACGATAGAAATCGACTGCTCCGGGCAACTCAGCTGCACAGGTCGCAATCTTCACGAGGCCAGACTCAAAATAGGGCTCAAACTCCGCCGCCACCGGTGCACGACAAAACTCACGATCATGACAGCCTGACTTATCAGCCGCAAAATACGGACCATAAAGGTGCACTCCGCCAATCGTCGACACCCCCCAGTCACGCCGCTGCTGCTGCATGACACCACCGCATGCGCCAATCATCTCGTGCAGCAGGTCGATGCCCGCAGTCGTCGTTGTCGGAAAAATCGTCGTCGTACCATGCCGCAAATGAGCTGAGCAGGCACACTGCACCGCTTCCAGCGTGGCATCCATGAAGTCAGCACCAGCTCCGCCATGGACGTGCAGATCCACAAATCCGGGACCAATATACCCGCCACACGCATCCAAAAGCCGCAAGCCCGGCCGAACTCGCCGCTCGGCCCCCACATAACTAAGCCGACCAGCCTCCCACAGCACAAGCCCCTCAGGTACCAGCCCAGCCGGCAACACGATCGTCCCGTTGATCACACCGTCCCACTTAGACTGTGACTGCCCGGACTGCATACCCATGCTCCTGAAAACACCCGGAGATCCAAAACGGACTCAGCTCAAATCCGCAATAATCCGCTCGGCAGCAGCCAGTTGAGCTCGCAGGTTCTCCAGAGTTTCACGAATTTCAGCCACCACCTTTTCAGGTGCCTTCGCAAGAAACCCCGGATTCGACAGCTTCGCCTCGTGACCGCGAATAAATCCCCTGACCTTCTCCGCCTCACGGCTCTGTCTGGCCAGCTCTGCATCACGGTCGATCAGACCCTCCAGCGGAATGTAACCCTCGGCATCCCCCAACGAAAATCCCGCTGAACCCTTTGGACGACTGATGTCCAGCCCAGCCGCCTCCAGCATCGTTCGAGCCAGAAAGTCGAACTGCGCCGAAACCGCCTGCAACTGCTCGGCCACCGCCGGATCACACTTCATAAACAGCTTCAGCTGAGCCGTCGGAGAAATACCGTAGACTGATCGCACATTTCGAACCGCCGCAATCGTCTGCTGCAGACGCTCAAAACGACGCTCCAAACCCTCATCAATCCACTCAGGCTGCAACTGGGGCCAGCTCGCCATCATTACAGAAGGACCACCCGAAACAAGGGCCGACAAACCACGCTCCGGCGCCAGTTCGTTCAGCTTATGCCACAATTCCTCCGTAATAAAAGGCGCAAACGGATGCAGCAGACGCAACAGTGAATCCACCACTACCACCAGACAACACTGCGCCACTGCACGCTGCTCCGGACTGCGAAAACGAGGCTTCAGCATCTCCAGATACCAGTCACAAAACTCGTTCCACGTGAATTCACGTACCGCCCTCGTCGCCTGGTCAAACTGATAACGCTCCAGCATCTGTGTCACGTCACGCACAGTGGTTGCCAGTCGGCTGCAAATCCAGCGATCCTCAACCTGCAGTTGCCGCACATCAACTACAGCTGGCTCATAACCCTCAAGATTCATGAACGCAAAACGACACGCATTCCACAGCTTGTTGCAGAAATTTCGCCCATAGTCAAAACGCTCGCTGACGATTCGGGCAACCGCCGCGCCTGGATCAGGAGTAAACCACGGACTGGGAAACTGAAATGACTTTTTACAGCGACTGCACTGAATCGACGGGTTCGGACCACCCAGTGGCTTCAGCTCCTGATGCTCCTTCGTCTGCGGAGTTATCGCCTGACAGTGCGGACACTCATAGCCCACCGGCAGACGCACGTCCTGCGTTTCACCACACAAAGATGCAATTGTGAAACGCACCGCATCGGTACCGTACTTCTCGATCAATTCCAGAGGATCAACGCCGTTCCCCTTCGACTTCGACATCGTCTGGCCAAGCCCGTCGAGAATCTTTGGGTGGATGTAGACGTGCCGGAATGGCACGTCACCCATATTGTACAACCCCGTCAGCACCATCCGCGCAACCCACAAAGTGATGATGTCACGCGATGTCACCAAAACCGAGCCAGGATAGAAATAATTCAGCACCCGATTGCCGTCACCCGACACCGCCGCGGATTCAGAAATCATCGGAGGATCATTCTGCCGATCCGGCCAGCCCAGCGTCGCATGCGGCCACAACGCCGAACTGAACCACGTGTCCAGCACGTCCTCGTCCTGCACAAAACCAGCCGACTCCAGTCGTCGCTCCAGATCCTCACAGCCCGCATCCACACAACACAGAATCAACTCACGGCCAGACTGCAGACCTGGAGCCAGACGAACTGCCAGCCGCCCCTGCAGTTTTTCCGGCAGACGCACTTGACCATTCGCCGCCAGCTCCGCACCAAAATCACGCAGCGGTGCCAGTCGCTCTGCACCCGCTCCCGCCGGCAACGACCACACCGGAATCCGATGCCCCCACCATAACTGACGACTGATGCACCAGTCCCGCTTCTCGGCCAGCCAGTCAATATACGTCCGCGAATAACGCTGCGGAAAGAAACGCACACGACCGTCTTCCACTGCGTCAATCGCTCCCTGAGCCAGCTGATCCATCTTCACAAACCACTGATCACTCAAAAACGGCTCAATCGCCGTTTTGCTGCGATCACTGTGCATCAGCGGAATAACACGATCCTCCACCTTCTCAAGATGACCCAGCGACTCCATCCGCGCCACAACCTGCCTGCGGGCTTCAAAACGATCGAGCCCCGCATAGTCGCCACCCGCAGCGTTGATCGTACCGTCCGGATTCAGAATGTTGATCATCGGCAGACCATGCCGCAGACCACACGCATAGTCATTCGGATCGTGGGCCGGCGTCACCTTCACCACACCCGTGCCCAATGTACGATCCGCCAGCAATGCATCAGCAATAATCGGTACGCAGCGACCAATCACCGGTATCCGCACCTGACTGCCCACCAGATCCGCATAACGCTCGTCAGCAGGATGCACACAGACCGCCGCATCACCCAGCATGGTCTCAGGACGAGTCGTCGAGAAACTGATCCGTCGCCCGGTTGGCTGCCCCTGCTGATCAACAACCGGATAATTCATCGTCCAGAAATGACCTGCTACGTCCTCGTGAAACACTTCATCATCGGCCACTGCCGTCTGTAAATACGTGTCCCAGTTCACCAGCCGCTTGCCGCGATATACCAGCCCATCACCGAACATCCTGAAAAATGTGCGCCGCACCGCTGAACTGCAGACATCATCCAATGTAAATCGAACACGCCGCCAGTCACAACTGGATCCGATCTGCTTCAGCTGATTCAGAATCCTGGCCTCATAGTCGTCCTTCCACTTCCAGATGCGACTGACAAGCGCAGCCCTGCCTATGTCGTGTCGCGTCAGCCCCTCCTCCTCAAGCATCCGACGCTCAACGACAGCCTGAGTCGCAATGCCCGCATGATCTGTGCCCGGCATCCACAGCGCAGCATAACCCTGCATCCGTCGCCAGCGAGTCAACAGGTCCTGCACCGTCCCGTTCAGACAGTGCCCCATGTGCAGCGCACCCGTCACATTCGGCAGCGGGATCATGATGGTGTGCTGCTGGCGAGCAGGATCAGGCTCGGCATTGCAAAATCCCTGGGACAGCCAGTATTCAACCCAGCGAGTTTGTGCAGCGTGGGAATCGTAGGTTTTGGGAAGTTCAGCAGACATGATCTGAATCGTGTTCCGGAACAGAATGCAGCGGTCGGAAATCTGGGGCCCACAGCCAGGGCAGAACAGGCTGGTCGCCAGCTTATCAGGTTCACTGCAAATCTGCAGCGCCCCGCCCGCTTCCCAATCCGGATTCCAAAGGCCTGTGATGCTCTGAAACGATTTTTTCGAACAGCTCGACCGTTTTTCGCAACATCACCGCCATCTCCAGATCCCCGGGAAAATCCAGCGGTACTGCCGACCGACCAAGGGCCAGACGCACTCGCCGCAACAATTCATTTCGATCGCCCGGTCCCACCAGACCCTCCGGGAAAACTCGCCGCAATAACTCGCCCGCACCACCATGATCATAACCCACCACCGGCACACCCACAGCCAATGCCTCAGCCGTCGTCAGACTGAAAGATTCAGCACCGCCAGACAGCGACAAAACCACGTCAACACCCGCATAAATCTCCGCCAGATCGTCCCGGATCCCAAGAAAGGTTACCCGATCCGCCACACCCAGTTCGCCGGCCAGTTGCCGCAGCTCCGCCACATACCGCTCCCGACCAGCCAGACTGCCCGGACAGATCGCCTGCACCTCCACACCCTCTGCACACAAATCTGCCACCAGTCGAATCAGATCAGCATGCCCCTTGCCGCGCACTAGTCGCCCCGGTAACAGCAGCAAAAATCGCCCCGCCGTCGCCGGGTGCTGCCGCAAAAACTCAGACCGCCAGCCACCCGAAACTGGCCACCGACGGCGAAATCGCTCACTATCAACACCCCGCGAAATCACCTGCACTCTACGCATTTCTCCAGCCGTTGCCAGCCCCTCAAGATGCCGCCGCACACTCTCCGAGACCGCCACCACGACATCCGCCTGCAGCATGACGCGACTGTACCAGCCCCGCGAATTCAGCCCGTGAACAGTGTGCACCACCACAGGATGTCGCTCCCGCGGCAGCATTCGCAGCGCAACCCGCAGACACCACGCCGGCAAACGCGAATGCACGTCCACCACATCCACACGCTCACGCAGCAACAGACGCCGCAACTGCAGCACCGCCAGCAGCCAGTACGCCGACTTCGCACCACACAGCAGACGAATCGGCTCCACGCCCGCAGAACGCAACACAGACTCCAGACGACCACCCGCCGAACCCACCAAAACCCGCTGCCCAGCCGATGCCAGCGCCCGACTCTGCTCCAGAACACAAACTTCCGCACCACCCGAATGCATCGCCGGAATCAGCTGCAGAATCGTAATTCGCCCCGAAACACTCATGTCAAAACCACACTGACTTCCTGAACCAGAATAATTCCACAACACAGGCGTTTGCCCCGCAGCCACGTCGGCTGCTAACCTCTCAACTTCTCAGCAGACCACCAGTGAATCCCCCGCCTGCCGCTGAATTCCTCGGAGATTTCCAGCATGAAGATATCCAGCCCCCCGCAATCTGCCCATAGCAGAACAGCCCCCGCTGCACTCCACTGGCCACTCCTCTGGCTCCTGCCGCTCGCTGCTGCTCTGCAATCAAACACAGCACTCGCCCAAAATTCAGCGACCGATAAACCGCTCATTGACCTCGCACCCGTCACCGAACAGCACCAGATGATCCCCATGCGCGATGGACTTAAACTTTCCGCATGGCTGTACTTTCCCCCAGGCCCAGGCCCCTGGCCCGTTCTGTTCGAACAAAGATATGCAGATCTCCGCGGAGAAGGAACCCGCAAAGCCGCTGCCCGACTGGCTTCCGCCGGGTACGTTGTTGCCATGGTCAATTACCGGGGCACATACCGGTCCGAAGGTCGCTGGCAGGGCTACCGAGCACTCGGATGGGGCACGCTGAAAGATGGTTACGATGTCTGTGAATGGTTTGGTACTCAGACATGGAGCACCGGGAAAGTCGGCACTTTCGGCTCATCACAGGCCGGCTACGCACAGAATTTCCTCGCTGTTACTCAGCCCCCGCACCTCGCCGCTCAATACATGGTCGACACCGGACTCAGCCTGTTTCACGAAGGCTATCGAATTGGCGGAACCACGAGGCCCCAGCGATTCCGCTCACTGGCACAGGTGTGCCGCGAACCAAAAGATAATGACCTGTTGCTTGCAGAATGGCTCCAGCACCCCACTTACGATGAATACTGGCAGGACGAAGACTGCTCGCTGCATTTTGATCGCATGAATGTGCCCTGCTTCACCATCGGCAGCTGGTACGACTTTATGAATCAGGGATCAGTCGCCAGTTTTCAGGGTCGACAACACCATGGCGGGGCCGGCTCACGCGGACGACAGCAGCTTGTCATCGGTCCATGGCTCCATGGACGGCTCAATAAAGGTTCACAAAATGGACAGCTCACCTACCCGCCGCACGCCGCATGGCCCGAACACGAACACATGATTCGCTGGTTCGATCGCTGGCTCAAAGGACAACAAAACGATGTCGATGCCGAACCTCCCGTCCGCTGGTTTGTCATGGGGGCCGTCGGAGAACCCGATGCACCCGGCAATGTTTGGCGCGAAGCCGCTGACTTCCCCCCAGCCTCCACGACCCTGCCCCTCTGCCTCCACGAAAATGGACTCCTCTCTCAGCAGTCACCCAACTCAGAAACCGGCAGTACCTCATGGATCAGCGATCCGCTGAAGCCCTGCCAGATCCCAGGAACGGCCTTCCCCGGAGCCGCTGATGCACGCGACTTCGAAAAACAAGCCGACGTTCGCACCTTCACCACGGAGGTCCTGACTGAACCCATTGAATGGACCGGCAGAATCAAAGCCGAACTCTGGCTCTCATCCACAGCACCCGATACGGATGTCATTGTTCGCGTCAGCGATGTCTATCCCGACGGTCGCTCCATACTGCTCGTTGATTATCCGTGGCGAGTCCGCTATCGCGATGGGCTCGACAAAGAAATCCTCATGAAACCCGGTGAAATCGTACCAGTTCGCTTCGATGTCGGCTGGGTAAGCCAGATTTTCAATCGCGGACACCGCATTCGAGTCACCGTTGCCAGCACCGGTGCCCCGCTCTATGAACCCAACCCGCAAAACGGCAAACCTTTCACACTCGATATGCCTCAGGATGCAACCTCCGCCACAAATACTCTGTACCACAACAGGACACACTCATCCAGAATTCTGGCTCCCGTTGTCCTTCAACACTGAAGCACAGATGAGAAACGCCGGCGAATCACCGTCGACACTGGCGTCCAGGGGTCGATTGTCGGCATAGTTTCCGCATTGCTGCGTCCGGCAGCGTTGCCAGTCTGTTTTGCTTAGGGCCGACGATGAACGCCGCCTGCGTTTATGATTTTGATGTCGTAGTGGTTGGAGCAGGTCATGCGGGAACCGAAGCCGCACTCGCCGCGGCTCGCATCGGTGCCCGTACCGCCCTCCTCACCATGAACTGCGATACCGTCGCGCAAATGAGCTGCAACCCGGCGATCGGGGGAGTCGCCAAGGGGCAGATCGTCCGCGAGATCGACGCCCTTGGCGGAGAAATGGGACGAGTGATCGATGCCACCGGCATCCACTTTCGCATGCTCAACGCCAGCAAAGGCCCGGCTATGCACAGCCCGCGAGCCCAGGCAGACAAAAAAGCCTACCAGTTCGAAATGAAATACCGAGTTGAACAGCAGCCAAATCTGACCCTCCGACAGGAAATGGTCGACTCACTCGAAACCGAACATGGACGCGTCACCGGTATCCGCGTCGCCGGCGGTGCCCTCTATCGCACGCAGGCCGTCGTGCTTACCACAGGCACCTTCCTGAAGGCCATCATGCATACTGGTGAACAGCAGGCTGAGGGTGGCCGCGCCGGTGACAAAGCCGCTCATCGCATGTCTGCTTCACTCCGCAACCTCGGAATCGAACTGCGACGATTCAAAACCGGCACCCCCGCTCGACTCAACGGACGCACCATCGACTTCAGCCGCTGCCAAGTCCAGCCCGGTGATGATCAGCCCGAACCGTTCTCCTTCCTCACCGAATCCATCAGTCAGCCGCAGGTCCACTGTTACCTCACATCCACCACGCCTGAAATTCACGAGATCATCCGCGCAAATCTGCATCGCGCACCCATGTACTCAGGCCAGATCCAGTCCACCGGTCCTCGCTACTGCCCATCCATCGAAGACAAAGTTGTCAGATTCGCCCAACGAGAAACCCACCAGGTATTTCTCGAACCCGAAGGTCGCAATACCTGCGAAATCTACTGCAACGGAATTTCCACCAGCCTGCCTCGCGATGTTCAGGATCAGATCATCCGCCTGATTCCGGGCTGCGAAAAGGCGGAAATCATGCGATACGGATACGCCGTGGAATATGACTTCGCGCCGCCAACCCAACTGTTCCCCACACTCGAAACACGCAGCGTACAAGGCCTGTTTTTTGCCGGACAAATCAACGGCACGACAGGATACGAAGAGGCTGCCGGACAGGGACTGATCGCCGGCATCAATGCCGCACGCCGAGTTCAGGGACGGGAAGGATTTGTCCCTGATCGAAACCAGGCCTATCTCGGTGTCCTCCTTGATGACCTCGTAACCAAAGGTGTCGATGAACCCTACCGGATGTTCACTTCGCGAGCCGAATATCGGCTGCTGCTGCGACAGGACAATGCAGACCGTCGACTAACCCCTGCCGGGCTCGAGCTGGGAACCGTTTGCGGGGAACGAGCCTCCCGGTTCCGTCGCTACGAAATAGAACTCGAACAGGCCTTCACCGCCATGACAAAATTGCGATCCGAGGGAGCATCGCTGGACGAATGGATTCGCCGCGCAACACCATGGGATCAACTGGAACAGATCTTCCCGGAACTTGCGGCTATGCAGCTTACATGGCAAACCAAACGGCAGATGCGAATCGAATCCCAGTACGCCGGCTATGTGCGTCGACAGGAAGCCGAAATCGCAAAGCTGCAAAAAGTGGACGCCATCCGCATCCCCGATACCTTTGATTTCCGCGCTGTTCCTCAATTGCGCATGGAAGCCCGCGACAAACTGTCGCGGCATCGGCCGGTAACTCTTGGACAGGCTGGTCGCGTGAGCGGAATTACACCGGCTGATCTCGCCGTACTGATGTTCTCCCTAAAGCCCCAACTGCCTGACGAAACAGCGGCACTCGCTGAATAAATCGGCCATCACAGCGGAGAACACCAGCATGTCTGCAGGAGCAACGCTGATTTCCGCCAGTGTGCGACTGGCCCTGCTGTGTTACGCCACCACTGTCGCCGGACAACTGCTCGGATTTCATGGGAAATGGCTCCGATTTTTATGGACAGCAGGCTGCACACTGTTCCTCGTACACGTAGCTGCAGCCTTTCATTATGTCCACAACTGGAGCCACCGGGCAGCTGTACAGACCACAGCCACAGAAACTCAGCAGTTACTCGGAATTGCCTTCGGCGAAGGACTCTGGTTCAGCTACGCATTTGTTCTGCTGTGGCTGCTTGACACCCTCTGGTGGTGGATTTCGGACACCACATGGCAACGTCGCCCGCGGGCTCTGCACTTCGCACTGCACGGCTATCTGCTGTTCATCGCGTTCAATGGAGCTGTCGTTTTTGAAGCTGGTCCAACACGGCTCGTCGGTTTGCTGGTGACTCCGCTGCTTCTGTTCCTGATGTTTCGCAGACTCAGGTAACCACTCCAGATTTCAGACAGAACATGGAAGCACTGCGAATACCATATGAGAGACTCGTATTACTCTGTGCGGATTCCTGAAATGCGCACGACAATCGCAGGCTCTGGCACAGAACTACAACAATACCTTTCGCTGCTGAAGCTCTACCTCAGTGTCGCCGATCAATCCGTTTCGCAACACCCGAACGCGAACCTTGTCTCCGGGTTTGTGCTCACTGAGCACCTGCCGTAAATCACTGACAGACAACAGCGGACGATCATCTATCGCCACCAGGATGTCCCCCAGAATGATGGCCCCCATCTGAACGCGACACCCCACCAGTCCGGCTCGCTCTGCCGGTGAATTCTGATACACCCTCAGCACAACAACCCCGGCAGGCAGGTCCGAGATCAAAATGTTGTTGTCCTCTGCTGTCGCCTCATCCAAAACTCCGATCCCCATTGTTGGAAACTGAGGACGCTGCGATTCAGCAATCACCGCCTTCACTGACCTCACGACATCATCTGCCGGCACCGCAAAGCCAATCCCCGCAGAATCCCCCGACCGGCTCAGAATCGCCGTATTGATCCCTATCAGGCGACCAGAACTGTCCAGCAGCGGACCACCCGAATTCCCCGGATTAATTGCCGCATCCGTCTGAATCAGCCGCTTTAAAACCACATCCGAGTTTCCTGCAACCTCCCGATCCAGTCCGCTGATAATCCCCGCTGAGAGCGTCTGGTTCATACCGAATGGGCTGCCAATCGCAAAGACTCGTTGCCCCACCTTCAGATCATCCGACGTACCCAATGTTACCGGCTGCAGATCGCCGGCAGATGCGCGAATCTGCAGCACTGCGATATCACAACTGGAAACTGCACCGATGAAATCCACTGCGAACACCTGTTTGTTCGGCAACTCCACCTCCAACTCACCAATTCCTTTGAAAACAGCCCCTTCCACCACATGCAAATTCGTAATGATCCGCCCCTGCTCGTCCCAAATCACCCCCGTACCCGAAGTCAGCTCGCGCTTTGCTGTCGCGTCCGGACCAATCCGCTCGTACCCCTGAGTATGAATCCAGACGACCGAAGGTGAGGCCGCTTCAAACAGCCGAATTGTCGACTGCTCATCCGCTGCCAGACTGCCACGAGGCGTCACGGTGCGAGGCGTATAATCCGGCTTGTTCCTGACAGAATCAACGACAATTCGAAAGGTCAGAGCTGAGGCCATAACAGCCAGAATCAAAACCAGCCAGCCATTGACAGCGGCGGTCGAACTCGCCGGCGGGCGAAAATCAGACTGGGGTGTCGACACGGGTACTCTCCTGCACACTTCTGCGAAATGTCCTCTGCAGAATTCTAGCGTCGACACCTTTTCCGCGATCAACGTATTCCGGGAATTTTTCCAGCCTGATCGGGAATGCCCGAAATCCACGCTTTATGCCCGTGTGCAGACTCGCAACCCAGTCTAAACTTCCGACGGAATCAGCCCCGGAGGATCAGGACCATTCGAGGATGACATGCTGACCATGCGAAATGAAATACGCAGCCAATTGCAGCAGCTCTGCGGATGCCCGTTGCCAGACCAGTGGCTGCACCTGATCAGCAACTACCCACCTGCCCTGCTCACAGCCAGTCGCGGACCCGATGATCAAACCGACGATGGCACTGTCTCGCAGGTCGAACTTCTCGCAGATGACTCCGCAATCCTCCAGATCAACCTCGAAGTCCGCGCTGAAACGTTGCTGGACCCCCGCGGAGCTGCTTTCAACTGGCCACCCTCACACCTCGTCATCGGTGAAACCGGAGACGGTGACTACTTCTGTATCGATTCTGCTGCCGCAGCCCCCGCCGTGTTGCAATACCGCAGCCAGGCTGTGACCTTCGAAATCGCCGCCGAATCACTCGAAGAATTTGTCGATATGCTGTTCGTCGCGTACACCGAAGATGAAGCTGATTTCACTGAAAACCCTGACGATTTTTCTGAATCCCCGGAGACTGAATCCGATGAATGCACCGATCAATATCCGCGTCCATAAGGAACGTCGAGTGCTGGAATTGCAGTGGAGCGATTCCGAAACAGCTCAACTCCCGTTCCGCACTGTTCGCCAGAATTGCCGCTGCGCGGTCTGTGTCGACGAATTCACCGGACGACAAATCCTCGACCCGGAATCCGTCCCGCTCGACCTCGGACTCCTCGAAGTTTCACTCGCCGGAAATTACGCACTGCGAGTCCGCTGGTCCGATAATCACGATTCAGGGCTGTTCACATGGCGACACCTGCGAGCCATCTCGGATGCTCGCAACAGCAGGCCTCAGTCATGACCATCGAAGTCGAAGCGAAATTCCCCGTCTCCGATCTCAGCCAGTTGCTGGAAGCTGCCACTACTCTCGGTTTCCAGTTCCCCGATAACCCGGTCCTTGAACAGGATGAATACTTTAATCACCCCTCGCGAGACTTTCGAGAAACCGACGAGGCTCTCAGAATTCGTCGCCTCGGCTGCGAACTGATACTCACATGGAAAGGCCCGCGCCTCGACAGCCTCTCAAAATCTCGCAGGGAACTGGAGGCTCCCTTCGATGTGCCGGCCGACCATATCGACACCAGGCTCAAGGCACTGACCGAAATTCTGCTGGCACTGGGGTTCACCCGCAGCGGCAGCGTTCGCAAACTGCGCCGCTCAGCCACAATCGCATTCGAAGGGCGTTCCTTCCACTGTAGCCTTGATGACGTCAGCGGACTACCGCTGCACGCAGAACTGGAAACACTGGCCTCGGAAGATCAGCGACACGAAGCCCTGCAGTCCCTGCTGCGGCTGGCTAAACGCCTGAATCTCCAGCAGCAGGAACGTCGCTCCTACCTCGAACTGGTCCTCACATCAGACCGCGACGACTCAACTCAGCAACCACCTGACGCACAATCGCTGTGACATCCGCAGCATCTGGTTGAGCCTCAGTGAGGTCAGGCAGCGTACAGCCACCCACCGGCTGATCCGTGAACCCATGCGCAGACAACATGCACTGCAACTCACGACTCAATGTCCCAATATCCGTCTTCTGCTTGTCACTCAAAGGCTGACGGCCTTGCCCCATTTGGAAACCACGCAGACCAACCGCCGCACGAAAACCCTCCGGAAACTCAGCTGAATAGATCATCGTGTCAAACAGACGAATCAGGTCGTACTGCACCCGCCGAGCCTCATCGATCTGATAGGAAACCGTCAGATCGTAAAGCCGACGAGTCAACTCGGGGACAACACCTGAACTGGCGTTCGTACCACCGTCACAGCCAGCCAGCAGCATTGGCATCAACGCCGCATCCCAGCCCGTCAGAAAAGCAAAGTCAGGACGGTTCGGACGCACGGCCTGAATCATCCGAATCATGTGCGGAATATCACCCGAAGAATCCTTGATCGCCACAATTCGCTCAAACTCCTCCGACAGCCGCTGAATCGTCGGCACATCTATCGGACTCGCAAACATCGGAATGTTGTACAGCGTGACGTCAATCGGAGTATTTCGGCCGATCTCAGCAAAATAAGCATAGACTGAAGCCGGACTCAGCTTGTAGTAAAAAGGAGCAACAATCGCGACAGCTCGAATTCCCAATGAAGCGTAGTACTCGCAAGCCCTGATCGTCTCCTTCACGTTCGCTTCTGCTGCACCCGCCAGAATCGGCACACGACCTCTCACTTGATCCGCCAGAATCGCCACAATCCGACGACGCTCCTCAGGAGTAAAACGAGTAAACTCGCCGGTGGAACCATTCGGATACAATCCATGCACACCACGGGCAATCAACCAGTCTGCATAACGTCGTAGTTCACCTTCGTTGATCCCGCCATCCGCGGTGTAAGGCACCAGATTGGGAGTAAAAATCCCCTGCAGCTTCGTTGCAGCCATAATTCCGAACTTTCCGATGACATCAGTTTTAACGCCACCAGTCAATGCTGCCGGCGCTTCTCAGTTCCACTACCCCTATTAAACCTCACAAACTCGAACTCGGCACAAAGTATTTTCCGCAGAATTAACCGGTTCCTGAGTCCTCATCACGGCACTGCCGAACAGCCAGGCAGGGCAATCTGACAGCAAACTCCACCAGCCGGCAAGTTTTCAAGACAAATTGCCCCGCCGTGCTGTCGTACAATCCGCCACGACAAACACAAACCAAAACCCAGCCCGCGACCAGCTGAACGACCCGAATAAAAAGGATCAAAAGCGTGCCGCAAAACCTCCGCTGACACCAGACCAGGTCCATTGTCCTCCACCCGCAGCTCTATGCACTCAGCAACCTGCCGGCCCAAAATTGTGACAACTCCGGACCGACCTGCACCACGCAGCGATTCACAGCCATTCCGCAGCAAATGACTGATCAGTACCCCCAGTTGTGCTCGATCTGCCGTCAACTCCGGATCACCCTCACACTGCTGCACCACCGAAATCCCCGCAGACGCCGACTGACGCACAGCAACTGCACTCTCTTCCAGCAAACCCCGCAGACGAAACGAATGAACATGCAGTGCCGGTGGACGAGCAAACAGCATGGCATTGCCAATCATGTCTCTGATCCGCCACGCCTGCGCCCCAATCGTCTCCAGCGATTGACGCAGCTCAATTCCCGCAGCACCACGCAACTGCAATTGAGCCTGTCCAATAATCGTCGCCAGCGGATTATTGATCTCATGCCCCGCACCCGCCGCAAACTCGGCCAGCGATTCGAGGCGAGCCGGATCCGGCAACAAGACCGAACGCCCCGCCGCAGACGACAACAAACGTCGCGATACCGACTGCAGTAAATCGAACTGCCCTGAATCCGGCAGCGATCCCTCACCTCGCTCAAACTGCAGACCGCACAACAGATCGGGCCACAACACCAACTCTGCGTCACGAACCTCCAGCCCCACACCCTGCAAAACCTGACGGAATAACCGAGAACTCACAAAAGCAGAAACACCCCCCGAACCACTCAAAGCAACTGCCAGCACCTCACCATCACCACCCCGCTGATACTTCAGACCACTGAGACGGTCACCCGCTCCAGCTCCCACAATCGCCACAGATCGACAAGCAGTCTGACGCAGCCAGATGCCCGCCACCGCTGCCATCATGGACTCCCACGGTCCGCCAAACTGCAGCGCATGCAGCAGCCCCAGTTCCGCCTCACACGACTCCCGCACCACGTCTCCCGCCACAACTGCACCTCAAAATACAAAACGGCCACCAGAAGGTGGCCGTTTGCCTGCTTATGCCGACACGTGTCCGGCGGAAATCCAAAATCAGACTGTCATGTCTGCAGCTGCTCAATATCCAGCAAACGACAGATATTGTCGATCAGCGTCTCAACCTCAAACGGCTTCTGCAGGAAATTATTGGCCCCCGCATTTCGCAGGTCCTGAATTTTGTCTGCTTCAACCATCCCGCTGATGCAAATGATCCGCACGTCGTCCAGAGCCGAATCGCTGCGCACCCGCTGACAAACTTCCTTGCCGTTGATGTCCGGCAGCATCACGTCCAGAACAATAATGTCCGGATGATACTCCTTCACCATCATCCCGGCATCAAAGCCGTTGTTCGCAACACGAACCTCAAACCGACCGTCTGCCTGCAGAGCATCAGTAATCAGTTCCACCAGCTCCAGATCGTCGTCGACAATCAAAGCCTTCCGCTTGCCAGACTCCAGAGCATCCGTCGGAATCCCGTTTTCTTTCATGAACTTGTACAGAACATCACGCGGTATACGGCGAAAACGAGATCCAGGGACTCGAAAACCCTTGAGCTGCCCGGAGTCAAAGCAGCGAATGATCGTCTGCTGACTGACCTTACAGATCTTTGCCGCTTCACCGGTTGTGAACACTGTTTTCATTTGCACAATCCGTTTTGAGGAAAAGCGATGAGCTGCCAGACGCAGCACCCCATCGTCCGGAAAGTCCCGGACGCCATCCCTGACGCTTCCACTCATGAACCCACAGGACTAACGACTCTGCTAACACCGCCAGCAAACCAGTGCCCGCTCACAATACTTTACCCACAACGCCAAAACCCTGTTTCGCGGTGGTCAACTGCATGTTGCCGGCTAAACCGACTGGCACATGCCATCCTGCTGGCAGATACTGAGACAACTCCTGAGATCCTGAGTCAGAACTCGCCTATGTCCGTGAGAGCCTCGAGGCTGAACAGATTCACCGAACCCGCCACTGACAAGGCTAACCCGCCAGCCCGGACACCGAAATGTCCAGCACAGCCACAACACCCGCATCCGACTGCCCGATAAACAGACAGACATCTCCGATAGACAACTGACCCGCCACCACAGAAGACACTCATGTGTCAGCTGCAAGGCACGCCATTGAGGCTAAGCTGGATCCTTTCAGTCCTCTGAATCCTGCTCGACCTTCGGGGGTTCCCCCGACTTTGCCAACCCTCGATTCCGCCGATTGTATCCATCCGCATCAAACGGTCAACGGCAGTTTCCTTTTCGCATCTTGCCTGAATTTACGGTAATCCAGCCCATTATCCTTGGATTTTCTGTGCAGAATTCCCAAATTCAATTGCCGCAACCCGAACAGATCGCACCACAAAAACAAAAAAACGGCGGAGTTCCCCGCCGTTGTCAAACATTCTGCTCAAATTGTCAGGTTCACTCCAGACCCCGCTCAACCTTCTCCATCAGCTCCTGCATCGACTCCTGCAGACGCTCCCGGACCTTGTCCGACTGCTCCGACAAAGCCCGCATATACTGCGGTGTCACCGCGCGGTTCAGCTTGTCCAGCATCGAAGCTGCTCGCTTCCAAAACTGCTCCGCCGTCAGCTCCGGACGATCCACAGGCTGCTCCTTTACACCCACAGGAACACTTCCGGCATCCGCACGAAATGGCGCGTATGGCGCCTCGCCGGCATCACGAGCCACAGCATCCATGGTCGCAACCGTACTCCCCGATCGCACACTACCCAAACCCACACGATCACCAGATCCGCTCGGAACATAGTCCGCTGGATCAACCACCCGAGACAATGGCACTGCTGACGTGTCAACATCAGCCGGAGCAGCCCACTCTGAATAACCTTCATCATTCTCAGTGAACAAATCTTCGCCATGCTGAGACTTGCGCCAGGCACGCATCTCCGACACGGTGGCCACTTCATCACGAGCCCACGCAAGACAGTCCTCAGCATCGTCCCAGTTCAGCGCCACATAGAAAAATGACCACTTCAGCGACGCATACGCCTCATAGACCCCGCCAAATTTTTCCCACACTCGACGCCGCTGAAATATTTGGTCGCCACTCAGGCCCACCATCTGCCCAAAGTCCGCGTCCGTGCGACCCTTCCCATAACGCGTTGTCCACTTCGAGGCACATTCGCCAACCACCCAGTTGCACTGGCTGACCGCATCCCGAGCTGTCTGAATCAACTGATCTTCCGACTCTGTCATCGCTGCATTCCCGCTGCTGCCCAACAGTACTACTCCCAAACAGCCCACATCCTACGCAGCAGATTCCCGCCGTTCCATTCGCCCTCCCCCGAACCTGAAGAGATTCCGCAATGTCCTGAACCCCGACAATCCAGTATGCCACACCCACAAAAAACTCTCTAACTACCCAAAACACCAGAAAAAGTTGGCAAAAATCAGGAGGATCCGCTGATGTGTCGAAAAATGCCCAAATTGCCTCCTCTGAGATTTCCCCGGGAATTGGCTCCAGCAGCCTCGACCTCATGCCGATACACTCGTTATAAAAATTTTGAACGCTGGGTTCGGAAGATCTTACCCAGCACTCACAGATTTCGCTCGGGGCGGTAGCCAAGTGGCTAAGGCAACGGATTGCAAATCCGTCACGCGAGGGTTCGACTCCCTCTCGCCCCTCTTCAAAGACCTTTCCAGCCGGCCCAACAGCCCTGAGAAAGGTTTTTTTATGCGCCCTCGACCGACTTGATTCACTACCGGAGCCTGCCCGTGATCACTCATACAGCCCGGCCAGTTCAACATCCCCGATCACCACGCCAGATCTTCCTCGCAGCCTGCGTCTGCACACTGTTCTGCCTCCTGACGCCCTGCTCCTCCGCACAAACTCAGCGGCTGGAACTCGGCCGACGACTCAAACGCTTCGAAATCGCCTGGGAACAGGCTCCCGCCACCCAGCAAGCCAAAGCCGTCGCACCCCTGAAACAGGCCGTCAGCAGCTTCTTCAGCCTTCAGTTGTCTGAGGCCGGTCGACAACTGGACAACGCCTGGTTCACCGTCCGAAACGACGCACCGCCATCCGCTACAGAAAAAGTCGCCATCGCATACTCACTCACCGCCCTGCCATTCTGCGCTGCCCCGGAAACAACAGAACTCAAACTGCAGCTAAGCCCCTTCTATACCATCGCCGAAACACTGCCCGAAAACACCACGCTTAACCTGCTGATCAAAAACAACTCCGCTGAAACCCTCGCTAAGTTCCACTGCCCCGCCACGGCAGCACTCGTCGGCACCCTCTGGAATACCGGGATACTCCCCCCAGGCGATCACCACATCGAAACAACACTGCAGTTTGAAGGCCTCAGCATCCGTCTGCCCGATGTCAGCATCAGCCGAATACCAGACCTTGCACGGAGAACTGAAAAACTGCAGCAGTCTGCCGACAGGCTCAGACAGCAGGCCCTCGCAGAAAACCGTCCCCCCGAACTGCCGCCCACGACCCTCACCGCTGCCACCACTGCTCGCAACGAGGCCGCACTGCTCAAGGCTGCCAGCGAAGACCGCTCCACCGAAGCCGACTTCCCGCTGCTCGCCAGACTGCTGCTGGCCGAACAGCTTGCCGAAAACCCTCAGCTGGCCACAGAAATCGCTGCCAGATCAGCCAGTCAAAATGATCTCTGGCTGACACTCGCCAAAGGCCGCAAATCGGTCCCCGTTCGCCTCAAAATACCGGCCACCACCGATCCACAAAAAAAACTGCCGGTACTGTTTGTTTTCCACGGAGCCGGTGGCAGCGAAAATATGTTCTTCGAAACCTATGGAGCCGGTCGCGCAATCACCGAAGCCACCCGCCGTGGCTGGCTGGTTGTCGCGCCCGGCCAGGGATTGCTGGGCCTCTCGCTGTCAGTCTCCGATATGCTCGATAACCTGCAGCACTTCGCCAATATCGATCGCAGTCAGGTCATGCTGCTGGGGCATTCCATGGGAGCTGCTCAGGTGATGCGACAGATGCAGCAGGATCCATACTGCGCACTGGCAGCAGCAGCACTCGGCGGAGGCAGCCGGATGTCCGCTGCAGCCGCCGCAACACTCAAACCCGTCAAATGGTACGTCGCCGCCGGGACCGAAGACTTTGGGCGTGGCGGAGCCCTGCAGCTTCACCGCAGCCTCACCACCACCGGTGTCACCAGCGAATATCATGACTTCCCGGACGTTGAACACCTTGTCATCGTGCAGGCCGCACTCAGCGATGTCTTCCGTTTCCTCGATCAGTCTCTCAGTGCCAGCATAAATCAGCGCTGACGCTCCACCCACATCCGTTCCACCAGGGCTGCAGACCGCAGATTTCAGGATAAGTCGAAAAACTCAGCGGCCGGCCACTGAGATAATCAGTACTCCTGCCATCAGCCCGACTATGCACACCGCCTTCGCACGCCAGTTCTGCTCACCATACATCCGAATTCCCGCCACAAATGCAATCACCACCGATGTTCGACGCAGCGGCGAAATCACCGAAATCAGCGCACCCGACTGCTCGATCGCATGAAAATACAGAAAATCTGACACCAGCAGCAGCAGCGCAATCGCCGGAATCGACCAGCGCCACTCAAACGGACTCGATGCCCGCCTCGTGCGCCACCACCAGACCGCCAGAGGCAGCATCACCGGCACCAGATACACCGAAAACCACGCCTGAACCGTAGCCGCACGAAAACCACCGCCCGCCAGCAAAAACTTGTCATACAACGAACTGCCGGCTCCCAGCACCGTCGCCATAACCATGCAATACACCCACCGGTCCCGATGAAACACAATCCCCTCACGACGACCCGCCAGTGAAAATGCATAAAACGAAATCAATACCACGCCAACGCCCAGCCACTGCCACACCGTCGGACGCTCACCCAGCACCAACACTGCAGCCAGAATTGTCACAAAAGGACTGCTGGCCCGAATCGGTGCCGCAATCGACACCGGCAGGTGCTTCAGCGCAAATGAAGCAAAGACCCACGAACTGCCCGCCAGCAATGACTTGCCCGCCAGCATCAGATGCCCTCCGAGACTAAGCTCGTCCACTCGCAGTAATGACCCCGGCAACAACTCAGGAGACAGTCTCGATAACAGTATCACAGGCACATACACCGACGCAGCCGTCAAAACATTCAACAACAGCACCACCGGTACCGCATTCCCCCGCAGCGACTCCTTCTTGGCAATCTCGTACAGCCCCAGAAACACCGCCGAAAACATACTCAGCAGGATCCAGCTCATTCTCCACCCCAAAAAATCAGGCCTGTCCGCCAAATCCGACGAACAGGCCTCCCCGTGATCACAGCACGCTCTTAAACCACCCGGCTGTCAATCACAGCACCGCACGAATCTTTGTCAGGAACTCGCGATTCGTCGGAAAACGCTCCATCGTTTTCGTCAACTGCTCCATCGCCTCCACTGGACTCAAACTGATCAGACTTCGCCGCAGCATCGTAATGCCCTCCAGCAGGTCCGCAGCCAGAATCTTCTCCTCACGGCGAGTTCCAGAGCGAGTAATGTCAATTGATGGCCAGATGCGACGATCAGCAAGCTCACGACTCAGCATCATTTCCATGTTGCCAGTCCCCTTGAACTCCTGGAAAATCGCCTCGTCCATCCGACTGCCGGTATCAATCAAGGCTGTACCACAGACAGTCAGTGAACCGCCCTCGTCAAATCGACGCGCCTGACCAAACAACTTCTTCGGAACATCCAGCGCTCGAATGTCCAGACCGCCAGTCGCAGTCCGACCCGTATTGCTGTACTTGTTGAAGGCGCGAGCCAGTCGAGTGATACTGTCGAGCAGGATGAAAACGTCCTTGCCCTCCTCCGCCAGTCGCTTCGCTCGCTCAATGATCAGCTGAGCAATCCGAATGTGACTTTCAACGTCATTGTCCAGCGATGACGAAATCACTTCGCCCTTCACCAGACGACGCATCTCCGTCACTTCCTCCGGACGCTCGTCAATCAACAGCACCATCAGGTGAATCTCAGGATGATTCACGCTGACCGCATGAGCAATGTCCTGCAACAACATCGTCTTGCCCGTGCGGGGAGGTGCCACCAGCAGAGCACGCTGACCCTTGCCAATCGGACACAGCAGGTCCATCACTCGCATGGTCAGCGGGCGAGGCCCCGTCTCGAGACGAATCTGCTCGAAAGGATTGATCGCCGTCAGCTGATCGAAATGCCGGATCTTGTCGTACTCCTCCGGAATCAGACCATCTATCGTCTCAACTTCCAGCAGCCGCGGTCCCTGATTGTGAGTCCCCGCTCCAACCTCGCCCCGGACCAGCACCCCCTCACGCAGACGGTACTTCTCCACCAGCGAACTCGATACAAACGGATTTGAATCCTCCGCAGCATAATTGCGCTTCGGATCCCGCAAAAAACCATATCCCCGGTTGTGCAGCTCGACAACCCCCTCAAAGGTCCCTTCAATGACCTCCGCCGACGAAGAAATGCTGCGCGGCCTGCGAGGCATACCGCGATCACGATCACGATCACGATCGCGATCGCGACCGCCACGACCGCCGCCCATCAACTGGCCACCACGATGAGGAGTGTCGCCACGCCGGTCACGAGGCCCCATCGGGCCTCCACGACGGCCCGGAGGCCGCCGATTTCCGCCGTCAGGACGACCAGCATCAAATCGCGGACCATCACCGCGAGGACCCTGGTCACGAACAAAATTATCTCGAGGACCATGATCCGCCGGACCACGGTCACCACGACGACGACGACGACGACGACGACGACGTGGCGAACTACGATCATCACCGTCATTCATATCATAACCGCCACCGCCGGATTCCGGGTTGCCTTCGGCATCACCGTCACCGTCAACACCACCAGCTCCACGGTCCTCACCACCGTCGCCACCGCCAAACAACTGGTCTGTATATCGCTCCAGATCGTCGCGACGACGCGGTGGACGACCACGACCCCATTCCTCGCGACCACCACCCTCACGGAAACCGCCTTCGCGACTGCCAAATTCACGGCCGCCACCATCGCGGAAATTCTCTGGACCACCGTCCGAGCCCCCTCGCGACTCCCCGGAATCCTCACCGCCCCCGGGCACGTCGTCCCCGCGAGCAAACTCGTCACGCCGATGCGGAAAACGACGGCCTCGGCCATCATCGTAACCACCCTCACGACGACCCCCGCGACGGCCACGATCACTGCGGCCACGATCACTGCGGCCACGATCACCGCGATCACCACGATCACCGCGATCACCGCCAGTATCCCCGCCGTCGTCGTCCACAAAATCCAGCTCGTCACTGCTGAAATAACGCATGCCCGTCTGAGACTCAATGTCTGCCAGCTGACGCTCAAATCGATTTGAAGTCCGGTCCGTCGACTCCGAATTCCCCGCATCAGTTGGCTCAACCGCACCATCAACATCCGAGCTGCGACCGGAATCCCGGCGCAGACCACGCTCTGAGCGACCTCGACGAGGACGCCGGATACCGGTATCGTCGTCCGCAGCAACTCCCGATTCCACAGGAGCATCAGGCCGTTCCTCAATCACCGGTTCCACACGCTCAACACGCTCTTCCGCAGTACGCCGCGGACGAGCCGGTCGAGACTCAGCAGGTGAACTTCCACCATCAGATTCCACACCAGACCCAAAGTCATCGGCATCCACCGGAACGACGGCATCGTCAGCAGGTGCCGCCCGGCGAGAACGCCCGGCAGTTCGAGGTTCATCGGATGATCGTGATGATGATGATCGACGACGAGGGCGAGGGCTGGTTCCGTCAGATTCGGAACTACGTGAAGGCATATCAAAACTCGGCAGGACAGAAATCGAAGAAACAGCAGTCGACACAAGCGGACTGCTTCAAACATTTTCACCGGCATGAATTCCGCAGCCACAAACGCAGACCGCGAACCGGCAATCGACCGGTATTCAACTTCCGGAAAGACCAGCATCAGCAGCACAATCGCTGAACCAGTGGCCCAAATAAGGTAATTGGCGCCTGCTGAATACACAGGCCCCCAAAACTACAATGGCAACCTCGAGAACAAAGTACCCGAAGTCAACGCCCCAAAAAACAAGACACCACGCAGGATGTCCACAGCTTAGCCCCCCCGAAACAACTTCGAGAGACCAGAGCCATCTGGCAGCTCCAGACTGCCTGCTTAACACCGATTGCTCAACACCACCGGGCACCCGCCGCAAACCGACCACCGCAGTCACGGAACTTGGAGCACTACCAGGCGACAGCAAATCGGATCACAAGCCTGAAATCTACAGTAAAGCCGGTAAAAAAACCAGCATGAACAACCGCAGAAACACAAAAATCAAAAGCCCGCAGCAAACTTTAACAAAACGCAAAGGCAGACAACTCAGACACTCCTGGGAAAATTCACCCAACATCCTCTGCCAGGCCGCAGCAGTATTAACGGATCGCTTGGTCGTGTCAATTCAACTCTTCCAGACAGGCAGAAACATTTTCAAGTGCACCCGCGCGACAAATCCGGATCCCCAGCCGCCAGCAGTGACGGTCAGGCAAGCTGCAACAGTTCTGACCCAACACCCCGAAATCACACTACACCCACTACGCCAGTTACAATCGGCCACGATGTCCAAAAGTACGCCGCAAATTGCCGCCCAAGTCGGAATTTCAGCCCACAGGACTGCCGAAAACCACCGCAAATTGAGTCCTCTAAACAATCAATCGTCCAACTGAAAGGATTTTTGCATGCGTTTTTTGACAAGTCTTACCCTGCTGGCCGCACTCACCGTCGCCTCCGTCTCTGCTGCCGGTGACACCGCTGTTCACATCCTGCCCGCAACCGCGGTCGTCCGATCCGTGCCCGTGCAACCCGTGGCGGCTCGTCGAGTCACCCGGAACTCAAAGCAGACGTTCTTCGGCAAAGTCATGGACCTCGAACGCCGTAAAAACGCGTGGCTGCGCCGCACCTTCCTCGGCCGCTGACAGCCAGACAGGCAACAAACAAACACCGAAAATGACTCCAGACGACGGGGCGATCTGCTGACACTGCAGATTGCCCCGCAGTCGTTTCCTAAACCGTCAATCAGCCGCCCGCTGAACCTCCGCCAGGCCCCCGGCGTTCACGCCGACCACCCGGACCGCCACTGCGAGGGCCACTTCGAGGCCCCCCGCGCTGACCACCACGGCCACCCGAGAATCCCCCCCGACCACGCTCGCCCGGCCCACCCGAACGCGAACCACCACCCGGACGGAATCCAGCACCAGCACCAGCACGTGGCCCCCGCGACCCAAATCCTCGTCTCTCGCCCCCACCAGACTCTTCCGCACCAGTCACAAAGTTGCCCCCTCCACCACCCGGCGGCCGAACACGACGCTCAGCAAATCCACCGTCTCGCGGCCCACGCTCACGACGATCCCGGTCCCCCGGAACACCGCCACGCTCACCGCGCTCACGAAAACCACGCTCACGCCGTTCACCACCACCAAACCCGCCAGACTCACGTCGCGGAGGACCACGACGGACAGGTGCCTCACCCAACTCGGAAATCTGCAGCTGGCGACCAGCCACCCACGCCCGACGCAGCTTCTGAAAAATCTCAGGTGGCATCCCGGCAGGTAATTGCACCGTACTAAAGTCCTCAAAAATATCAATTCGCCCAATCCGGCTACTGTCCAGACCCGACTCGCCCGCTATCGCCCCCACAATGCTCCCCGCACGCACGTCATGCACACGACCAACCTCAAGACGAAAACTTTGCATCGGCCCCTGATCACGCTCGCCACCAAATCCCCCCCGCGGCTCACGACGCTCACCACGCTCACGGACACCAGGCCGCCGCTCGCCACCGCGTTCAGAAAATCCTGGAGGACCACGGCGAGCACCACCAGGACCACCACGCCGACTTCGCTGATCCTCCAGTTCCGCCTGCGGCAATTCCTCACGGCTCAGCAACTGCCGGCCACCCAGTGCCATGACTGCCAAAGCACCCAAAATTGCATCCGCCTCAAGCTCCGGGCGTTCACGCTGAAACTGCTGCATAATCGACTGCAGTGTCTCCCGCTGAGAATCCTCAATCGCCTTCACTATCGCCTCATGGAAAGCCTGCACCCGCTTCTTGTTCACTGCTCGATTTGTCGGCATCTGCATCGGCTCAAGAGACTGCCCGGCAGCATGCTCAATACTCGACAGCAACCGACTAGCCCGCGGATGCACAAACAAAATCGCCTCACCCTGCCGTCCCGCTCGACCCGTCCGGCCAATCCGATGAATATATGCCTCTCGGCCACGCGGCAAATCAAAGTTAATCACATGGCTGATTCGCGGAACGTCCAGACCACGAGCCGCCACGTCAGTGGCCACGACCACATTCAACTGACCGCCACGCAACTGCTCAATAATACGTTCACGCTGCGCCTGTGCTACGTCGCCATGCAATGCCGCTGCACGATGCCCCTGCCCACACAAATACTCCGCCAGCGGCTCAGTCGTACTCTTCAGCTTCACAAACACAATCACCGCATCAATCGGCTCCGCCTCCAGAATCCGCGACAATGCCGCTTCACGGTGATGATTCGAGACAACGACGTACCGCTGCCGAATCGTATCCGCAGCAGCAGTACGCTGCACGATCGTCACTTCCGCCGGATCTCGCTGATGCTGCTGAGCAATTGCGCGAATCTGAGACGGCAGAGTGGCTGAGAACAATGCCGTCTGACGCCCCTCAGGAGCCTGAGACAACACCCACTCTACACTCTCCGCAAACCCCATCCGCAACATCTCGTCCGCTTCGTCCAGTACCAGACAGCGCAGACCAGACAGGTCAAGCGACCCGCGAGTCATGTGGTCCATCACTCGACCGGGAGTCCCCACGACAATATGCACACCACGGTTCAGCTGCGAAAACTGCGGCTGGTAAGCCGCTCCGCCATAAATCGCCACACAGCGAAAATCCCGCATCCCCGATGAGTAACGCTCAAAAGCCGCCGTCACCTGCAGGGCCAGCTCACGCGTTGGCACGAGCACCAGCACCTGCGGACGACGCTGAGACAAATCCAGCAGTTGCAGCAATGGCAGCGCAAATGCCGCCGTCTTGCCCGAACCAGTCTGCGCCTGCCCCAGTACGTCACACCCCGCCAGCAACAACGGAATTGTTGCCGCCTGAATCGGCGTCGGCTCAGTATAACCAAGCTCAGTCAGAGCCTGCAGCACAGACTTGCCCAAACCAAGTTTCGCAAATGCCGGCGGAGTCATCGCCGAAATGTCCACAACACGGGGTGCAGTCACTGGCCGTACCGCCACAGACACACCCGCTGCCGGCTCCACAGCCACTTCTTCCGCCGTTGACATTTCTTCAATGGCTGCCACGTCTTCAATGGCTGCCACTTCGACCTCCGCCTGTTCCGCCGCCAAATCCAACGCCGCCGGCTCAGACTCGACTCCTGCCACCTGCTCTGCAGGCTTCTGAGCCAAAACGTCCTGCTCCGCCATCAATTGTTTTTCGTATTCCTGAGTCATCCGCTGCCGCCAATCTGCCTGTCAGTAAAAAAAACAGTCCGCTCACCCGCCAGAAACGGAACGCTCAATCTCACTCGTCTCGAAACGGACGACGACCACCCCCGGAATGATTCGAGCCTCCAAATATCCCCGTTCCAAACTCGTCAGAACCCGAAACTCCGCGGGCACGAGTTCGATCACCCTCCCCCGTCCGGCCACGCGACTCCCCCGAACTCGCCTGACGACCGTCCGAACGACCGTCAACCCGCCGCTGAGGACGACGTTCCCGTCGCTGCCCCGCAGCAGACCCCGCACCCTGAGCCGCTCGAGGCACACCCGCTCGCTGCTCCGTCCTCGCCTCACTCCCTGGCACCGATTTTCTCTCCGAACCTCGCTCGGCACCACGCTCCGAACGACGCTGCTCGCCATCACGCTGCCGACGTCGCTCCTCGTGACCCCGAAACCGCCAGCGATCCTCGGCAGATTCTCCAGCAGCCCGACCGCCTCCGGATCGCTGCGTCCCCCGCGACTCGCCCTGACCACGATCACCACGATCTGTGCGCTCAGTGCGTTCCCGCCGCTCACCACGATCCGCACCAGCAGTCGCCGATTCCGACAGATCAAAATCCGCCAGCGACAGCTGACGAATCGAAAAACCAATCAGCTTCTCGATACTTCGCAGCATCCGCCGCTCTTCAGGATCACACAGCGACACCGCCTCACCCACCGCACCGGCTCTACCCGAACGGCCAATCCGATGCACGTAGGTCTCTTCCTCCGTCGGCATGTCATAGTTGAACACGTGAGACACCTGATCAACGTCGATCCCCCGAGCCGCAATGTCGGTGGCAACAAGAATCGGAGGCCGACTGCCGCGGAACTCCTCCAGAGTTCTCTGCCGCCGATTCTGGCTCTTGTTTGCGTGAATCGCTGCTGCAGTCAAACCCGCCTTCGTCAGCTGCCGCACAATGCGATCAGCACCGTGCTTCGTCCGACTGAACACAATCGCCCGCTGCGGCACCAGACGGTTCAGCAACTGCACCAGCAGTGCCGTCTTCTGCTTCTGAGGCACAATGCACACACTCTGCTCAACCAACTCTGTTGCCTTCTGCTTTGGCTCAATCGAAATGTTGACCGGATCCCGCAGAATCGTCTGTGCCAGCTCGCGAATCTCCGGCCGCATCGTGGCCGAAAAAAGCAGCGTCTGCCGCTGCTTCGGAATCCGTTGCAGCACGCGCCGAATCGCAGGCAAAAAACCCATATCCAGCATCCGGTCCGCCTCATCCAGGACCAGCACCTGCAAACCATCCATGCCGGCACAACCCTGCTGCATCAGATCGAGCAGACGCCCCGGAGTCGCCACAACGATGTCCGCACCATCCCGCAGCGTCCGAATCTGCGGCTGCATCCCCACCCCGCCATAGACCACCGCCGATCGCACGGCCGCAAACGCCCCATAGCCACGAAAACTTTCATGAATCTGCAGAGCCAGCTCGCGAGTACTGGCGAGCACCAGCACGCGAACAGGACGTACCCGCGGACGCTCACCACGAGACCGCTCAGGACGGCCCGCTGCCTCATTGCCAAGCTGCAGCAAATGCAGCAGCGGCAACGCAAACGCCGCTGTTTTGCCGGTGCCCGTCTGAGCAATCCCGACCACATCACGGCCGGACAACACCGCCGGTATGGCCTGCTGCTGTATTGGAGTTGGAATGCTGTAACCGGCCTTGGTCACAGCGCGCACAAGGGGCTCACAAAGCCCCAGCTCACTGAAGTTCATACACCTTCATCCCGGGAAAAAATGAAACATTCCCAGGTCCGAAGGCAGAAAACCACCGAGCTTTCTCTGTCGGACTGACATCGTCAGACAGATCACCCTGCGGCTGCAGACTGAACGCCAGAGGCTCATAAGATGAGCACTTCTGTGGACAATCCGACACAGTCCGCGGCCGTCGCCGCAAACGTTTCAATAACACGTGGAACTGGCAGTCGTTCACCAAAATGCGGGAACGCACCGAATGCTTCGCGGATCCGGCCAGTAAACAATGCATCCACTCAAATCGAGTAAAATGCTGGAAAAAAGACTGGCGGCAGACCGCAGAACTGCAGTTTTCTGAGAAAACCGAGCCTGTCCAGACAAATGGCCTGTGCCTGAACTATACCAGAGCATTCCGGAGGAAACAGAAGAAAGAGTGTGCGGGCCGGGGAATTTGGGAATTCGTCCGTTTGCCCACAGAAAAACCAGCGATGTCGCAACCGCACCTTGCCCAGATTTCGGAATCAGTGCCCCATCCGTGCAAACTTTCTTCGAAAAACCGGCCCCCCTCGCCCGCTTTTTCCTGTCCGCCCTGTTGGGTGCACGACAGAATTACGTCTGCTCACACAGTTCAGTCCCAACTCGTTTCTCACCACCGCGCTCAGATCAGAAACGTTCGCCATGCTCCTGACCAACCTGTTCTCGTTCACCGCTCAACGCCGCTCGCGGTTCCGGCCAGGTCGTTCCGCCACAACTGTCCTCATACCCGCCTCCGCCTGCGAAATTCTGGAAACTCGCGCAGTCCTCAGCACCTTCACCGCAACACTCGATGCCAGCCAGGACTCCACCATCTACAACGTCCCAACCGGCGACCTCTCCAACGGCAGCGGACAATTTCTCATCGCCGGAGGTTCCGGAGGCTTCGCCACCGCCCGCCGCGGACTCGTGTCCTTCGATGTGGCCGCTGCTGGTATCCCTCCCGGGTCCACCATCCTCGATGCCGTTGTCACACTCTGCGTCGTCAACACGGCATCGGCTGCCAACTCAAATATCGCACTCCACCCCATCGGCAAACCCTGGGGTGAAGCCGCCTCCAATGCCCCCGATGATGAACTGGAAGGCGTCCGCGCTGCCGCTCGCGATGCCACCTGGCAGTTCAGCCTGTTCGACTCCGTCGGCTGGGCCAGCCCTGGCGGCGACTTCGCCACGGCTTCCGCCTCTCAAAGCGTCGGTGGCGCCGGTGCCTGGGAATGGACCGGCGGCGGACTCGTCAGTGACGTCCAGAAATGGCTCAATGACCCAATCACAAACAATGGCTGGATAATCGTCAGCGACGAACAGGCCGGCAGCATCAAATCCTTCGCCAGCCGCGAATTCGAAAACGCCACACTCCGACCCAAACTCGAAATCACCTGGGAAGAACCGTTCGTGCCAGCCATCGTCGAAGGCCGCAAATGGTTCGACCGCAGCGCTGACGGTGTTCGCCAGGCCCCCGCCGTGCAGGCACTCAGCCTGTTCTTCCCCAATGGTCGCAACAGTTATAACGCTTTCGGCGGACGTGAATACTGGTACCGCTCCTCCGTCGCCGCAGCCTGGTTCTTCCTCACTCCACAGGGCGATCTGATCCGCTGGAACGGCCAAACCGGAAAACTCACCGGTACACTCATCGATTCCCCAGGCATCCGCGCCTGGCACAACCCCGCCACACTGCTCGGCAACACCACCACGCCCGGCTCAACAGTTGACGAACCATGGCTCAACGGCTTCTCCTTTCAGCTCAGCAATGAACAAGGACAGGTCGTCGCCACCACACAGTCCCGCGATATCGACCTCAACAACGACGGGCTGATCCAGGAAGAACAGGAACGCGGCTGGTACCGTTTCGAAAACATCCGCCCAGGCAACTACACCGTTCAGGAAATCGTCCCCGCCGGCTGGACCCAAAGTGCCGGTCGACATTCCCCCGCCGCCGACACTGCGTGGCAACTCGATCAAAGCCTGGGGCTAACAGCCACTAGCAACCTGTTTGAGAACTTCGGCGGACAAGGCGAACGCTGGCTGAAAAGCCACAGCGGCTGGTGCTACATCACCCCCGTCGGTGATGTATTCCAGTGGAATGGCAAATCAATCACCGCTTCCGCACCTCTCTCCGGAACACTCGCGGGTACGCTCAATAACTTCTACTTCCGCGATGTCTCGCTGGTGGCAGCCGCACAAAATCCGGTCATACCGGTTGTCGGTGGCACCACAGTCAGCCGCCTCGACTTCGGCAACTACCGGCCAGCGGTGATCGAAGGACGCACCTGGCTGGAACTGGACCCCAACGGCAGCCGCAGCACGACACTACTGCCACAGGCCACCGTCATTGCTGTCCCGGAAGCTGCCCCACCGGCACTCCGCGCCGCTGTCTGGTACGAAGTCCCGACCCTTGAAACCAGTGGTCCCGCTGCCGGCACAATCATCCGACGCACCTTCTTCATCAACGCCGCCAACGAAGTCTGGCAATGGTCAGCCTCCGCCGGCTCCACACTGCTCACACGCGTCTCCAAAGCCGCCGCTACCGCCGGCGACGTCGCCAAAGCCGCCTTTGCCTTCGAAAACTGGCAGAACGGCACCATCGTCGAACTGCTCAACGATGCCGGACTTGTCGTCGCTCGCACTACCTCCGGCAGCCTCGATCGAAATGCCGACGGATCCATCCAGCCCGAATCCGAAAATGGCTGGTATCGCTTCGGTAACCTGCTCCCCGGCAGCTACACGGTACGACAAACTGTCGCTGCAGGTCACCGCGGCACCTCAGAAATCACCGCCCCCGCACAGGCCAGCCTCAAACAACTGGCCGAAACCTGGGGTTTCGCTGCAGACGCCTCCGACCACTTCAACTTCGGTGGCCGCAGCGAACGCTGGTTTCGCTCGCGAACCAACGAATGGTTCTACATACTCCCCAGTGGACAGATCTTCCAGTGGGACCGCATCAGCGGCGGCACCAGAGGACTCGTAAAAGGCAGTCAGATCGCCAAGGTACAAGGCAGCGTCTATCTGAATCTGAACCTGCTGTTCCGACCGGTCAGCTCACGCCTGAACATGGCATCCACACAAACCAGCCTTCTGAACCTCGCTCAAACCAGACTGCTGGATACCGTCTTCGCCGGAATTGCTCTGCAGATCGCCGACTGAAACGCCCGCATTGCCAGCAAATCAGCTCGACCAGGGTATTGTGGCGTCTGGCACCCTGAGCCGCAGCCCGCTTCCCGGCACTGCCCCTGCGCTGCCCCTTGCCTCGCAGGCATCGGTCAGCCACCCCGCAACCACACCAAAATCAAACTTCCTCAAAAACAACAAAAAAAACCATTTGTGGATTGAAGGATCACGCTCGAATATCGAAGATGTGTACTTAGGAACACCATTCAGATCGTTTGCTGGTGGTTCATAAGCATCCATGCTTAGAAATTACCACCGGAATAAGAAAAAACTGCGCATCTGTTCAATAAGCAAACCCGGCATCAAACCGGCTCTTCTCTGCGTCATCTTTGTGTGCCCTGCAATACACCCGGAGGTTCTCATGGAAGTCACCAGGTCCACTCAGATCACTGCGTGCCGTCGCTTTCAGCGAGGCTTCACCCTCATCGAACTGCTCGTCGTCATCGCTATCATCGCCATCCTGGTCGCTCTGCTGCTGCCCGCAGTTCAACAGGCCCGCGAAGCCGCTCGACGCACACAGTGTCGCAATAACCTCAAACAAATCGGAATCGCCCTCCACAACTATCACGACGTCAACAACTGCTTTCCTCCCGGAAATGTCACTATGGGGGACTGCTGCTCTACTCCCAGCCTGATCAACTGGTCCATCTCCATCCTGCCCTACCTCGAACAAACGAACCTGCAGCAGCAGTATAACTTCAATCTGCCCAATGAAACCCCTGCCAACGTCGCGGTTCTCCAGTCCAAACTGCCCGTCTACAACTGCCCGTCAGATATTAACGCCGGAGCTCTGCTGGTGCCTGAATCCGGTCCGCACGGCAATCAAACCTGGGCCGCCAGTTCCTATCGCGGTATGGGCGGCGTTGGCTGGTCTGCCGGAGATTCTTACGCTTACCGTCGCCAGTGGGACAGTTCGGACATTCTGCACCCCAACGCGCTCGATCGACTCCGCGGCATGCTCTACTGGTGCGGTCGTGGCAGCAGCGGTGCAGGAAAGTTCGGCCCCGTTAACTTTCGCGATATCACCGATGGCACCTCCAATACACTCACTGTCGGCGAATACACCACCAAATCACGACCGCGGCGCACTTCTTTCTGGGGCTACACCTACACCTCCTTCGTTTTGTCCTGTGCCACTCCTGAAAGCCGCACGCTGATTGCAGACTATGACCTGTGCCGGGCCCAAGGCAATGACAACCCCTGCAAACGCGCGTGGGGCTCATTCCACTCCGGCGGAACTCTCACATTCCTGCTGGCTGACGGCTCCTGCCGCAGCATCTCCCCAAATATTGACATGCGAGTCTACACGGGGATTTCCACCATCGGTGGTTCAGAAGTCATCGGTGAATTCTGATCGCTCATCCACCGGCCTCCAATCGGGCTCCGCTGCTGGCACTGAGACACTGGAGCCCCCTCCCGGCTCGCACTTTCAGCCACAAAACATCCGCTTCATTCAGCCTCTGGAATCACAAGATGCTTCGCCCCGCCCTGCTGCTTCTGCTCATGCTCCTCATGGTGATTCAAGGCTGTAGCGACTCCCGCAGGTCCGCATCCGTTGCCGGTACCGTGACACTCAAAGGCCAGCCTGTCGCCGATGTCATCGTCCGCTTCCAGCCCGCCGGTACCGGCTCCGCCGATCAGATGGAAGCCGGTATGAGCTCCTTTGGTACGACCGACGCCGAAGGAAAATTCACCCTGAAATTCACCGATGGCAGCGGAACCGGAGCAATGCTCGGTGACCACACAGTCACCATCGACGAACTGACTCCCCCCGAAGAAGAAAACAACGATGCCGGCGGCATCGGCAAGAAAAAAATTTCCCGCATCCCGCGAAAATGGGGCGACGGCAGCCAGGCGTTCAAAGTGGAAGACAAAGATAACGTCGCCAGCCTCACCCTGGACTGACTGCAACAGCTGCCAGCCAACTCAGCGCCTCAACTGCACCGGCTCCAGACCACGCACCTCAATCACATCACGCTGCTCCTTCTGCGACCAGCGCATCCCCAATACTCCCACTTCACGTCCCGCAAATCGATCCAGCTGCACACCCGCCGAAGGCTTCAGATCCGCCAGCAGCCTGCCGCTCGGCGATGCCAGCACCCAGCCTCCCACAACTCCCTGAGCACGCTGGATCACGCCGGCTCCCACATACTTGTTCTGCGGACTCCCCGGACGAATCACATTGTCCGAACTTCCGGTCTCCGCAGCAGGTGCTGCCGACAACCCTGTGCTGCCCGCGACAGCCGTGCCAAACAGTGCCTCATCAGAACCATCAGCCCCACCACCCTGCCCCGGCACCTCACGTGACTGAGACACCAGCAATGCCGAACGCGAATCTGTTGGAGGCATCGTGGCATCCGGAGTCGGAGCGACAAAACCGTCGCCTTTAGCAGCCGCCGCCGACCCGCCTGACCCCTCCACCAGCAAACCACCCTCAGGCGGTGTGATCATTCTCGGACCCGCAGGTTCGACAGACATTGACGGTATCTGCGGTGGCCTGACCTGTACCGACGGAACCGCTCCCGGCATCATCGAGGTAAAGCCGTGGCGAGCAGCGAGGGCTGCATCCCGCTGCTCCGTCTGGCTCTGCAGCTGACGAACCTGCAGCAGTTCAGCCAGACGCTGTCGATAACGCTGAATCGCTCCATAACGCAACTCGACAGCTCCGGATATCTGCGGGTTCGTCAATCGCCCCTGCAGCTCACGATACGCGTCTTCCAGACCATCCAGATCCCACGTCGCTGCATCCTGCAGCACCATCTCACGAAAACGCTGATCCAGCTCCGCCAGCTGCTGCCTCTCACCCTTGTCCTGCTGCACCTTCTGCAAAGCCTCGCTCGGCTCCACCAGCGGCACCTCCACCAGTCCTGCCGGCAGGCTGGCAGCTGCCGGAGTCGCCATGGCAGTCGCCCGCCGACCATTCGACGGCAGCCGCCACGGATCATTGTCCGCCTTCCGCTGACGATCCGGATCCACCGGTACCAATGCCGCTCCCGGTACCCAGCGACGCTCCCGCATCGGCGGTCGAATCTTCAGCATCGCCTGAGCCCCCGTCGCGGTATCAATGCTCCGCTGACCCAAAATCGATACCTTCTCACCCTTCTTCATCCGCCGCTGAAATACAGTGGTCTCGTCACCAAACTCGCTGCCCACACTAGCAACAACATTCTCCTCCAGAACCTCACCCTCCTGCTCACTTAAACGCTGCACAAATCGCTCCGGAATCCAGCTAAAACTTCCCTCCGGGGGTTCAATCACATACCAGCCACCCGGATCATGCCGGTGCACCCGCACCACGGTTCCACGAGTCAGACGCTGCGTCGCATAATAGGCATCACCACCACCCGAACGTGCAAACGTCTCCTCGGCCGCCACTCGAGCCTCATACGGGAAACTTCCGCCCTGAGCTCCGGCTGAAAGACTCAGAGGCACCAGCAGCAGCCACAAAAACACCGGCAGCCAGGCACACACCGCACCAGCAAATCGGCAGTTTCTGCCGCTGCCAGCACCGCTTCGGCAGATTCTGCCGAATGTCGCCAAACCCCTTAGGACGCCGATTTCTGAAAATGCGTTCAGCATATCAAACTCCATCACTCCCGCTGCCATCAATCACCAAACCACCCAACACATCGGTTTTCATGGCAAAAACGCCTGAAATACCGCGTTTTCTGCCAACCTTCGCCAACCACTCTGCACCACTGGCAGGTTCCGCCGAAAGAACAGACCGCGCTTTCAGAAAACCTGACTCCGAATTACAGTTTCCCCCAATTCGACTCAAGTCCTGTTTTCAGTCCTCCCCGAACGATTTCAGCAAACTCCCTCCGCCGCGAGTCCACCATGCTGCTGCACCTGCTGCTGACACTGTTGATCAACCTGCCCGCCAGCCACAGTCACGCTGATGAACCTGCCAGCCAGAAACTGCAGGTCGCTGATACCGCGCCAGACTGGAAAGACCTCAAAGGCACGGACGGATCAAACCACTCACTAGCTGATTTCTCCAATCACGCCGTCGTGGTCCTCTGCTTCACCTGCAACTCCTGCCCCTACTCCGTCGACTACGAAGATCGCATGATTGCCTTTGCCCGCAAATATGCCGACACTCCCGCAGGTGTTGTGCTGGTGGCCATCAACGCCAATCGCAAACCGTCTGAATCACTCCAGAAAATCAAAGAACGCGCACTTCAAAAGAATTTCCCCTTCCTCTGCCTGATCGATGAAACACAGCAGGTCGCTGCCAGTTACGGCGCCGTCTACACCCCCGAATTCTTCGTGCTCAACAAAGACCGTAAAGTCGTCTATATTGGCGCCATGGACGACCGCACAGATGCAGCACAGGTCACCACCCGCTACCTCGAAGACGCCGTCAACGCGGCCCTTGCCGGGAAACTGCCCGCCGTCACTGCCATTCCGGCTCGCGGCTGTGCTATCCCCTACCGCAGCCGCCAGCGACGCTGAAACCCGGCGATCATCCCTCCCACCCCAAAACAGCCCCAACGAGGCAACAGACACAGAAAGGAGTCGCGAGAATTCATGGATGCTCAGCCAAAACACAATCAGCAATCCCGCCCAAAAACAGCAGTCGCGACACTTTGCCTCGGACTGGTAATCACAGCCTGCCTGCTTTCCTCAGGCTGCAGCACCACACGCTCACAAACCTTTTCCAGTGAACGACCACAGTCTCACACGTGGGCCACCGAACACTTCGTCGTTCACTCCGATGATCCGCTGCTGCCCGGTAATCCGCTCATTCAGGAGCTTCAGGATGTTCGTACCCGGCTCCTCAGCCTGCTTGAACTTCCGGAACAGCGAGATCTTGTGCACGTCTACCTGTTCAATGACGAAGCCTCATACCGCTGGTATATGCAGTCCACCTGGCGGGATCTGCCACCACGCCGCGCCTACTTCGTCGGAACGACCCGCGAACTGGCTGTCTACTCCTTCCGCGGTCAGCATGCCGCTGAAGACCTCAGACACGAGTTCTCTCATGGACTGCTGCACGCGTCGCTGCAGACCGTCCCGCTCTGGCTCGACGAAGGACTCGCCGAATACTTCGAAATCAGTTCAGACTCCGAAAGTCAACTCAGCCCTGCCCACCTGCAGAAACTGTCTCAGGCCCGCATAGATGGCTGGAACCCGGGACTCTTCAGGCTGGAACAAATCACGGACTTCCGAGCACTTTCTCAGCGTGACTATGCCGAATCATGGGCCTGGGTCCACTTCCTGCTGCACGCAACACCCGCAAGCCGACAAGTCTTGCTGGACTACCTGCAGACCCTCGCCAGCACTCGTACTCCAGGCAAACTGCTCAATAAACTCGAAGCGGCAATCCCGTCCTGGGCACTCGACTTTGAAAACTACACTGACCAGTTGATCGCCTCAACACCCTTCTCTGCAGGCGAATCCGGCAATCGCAGGGACACTACTGGTCCCTGAGGTCCGCGACAGATCCCGGAATCTGTTTGCCGTCTCCATTCCTCAGGCCGACTTGCGACGGTGTCCCCGAACCTCACTTGCTGCAGGCTGCTCCGGTACCGACTCTGCAGACACCACCGCCCGCTCCACCGCCGTCACTTCCGCCACCTCAGCCGAAATCGATTCAGCCGCATGTACTTCTGCGGCCGCGTACCCTTGCACCAATGTGCCTCCCGCGGGTAACACGCTAGCCACTGGCGGGTGCGGATTCACATGAATCACACTGCGAGCCTGCAGCAGCATTGCCGACAGTAGCAAACCTGTAGACAACAGGGCCGCTCCCGACAACACGCCACCAGCCGCTACTCCCAAACGAATCTGCAGCACCACGCACAACGCACTCAGCAGAACCCCCGCCAACAACAACACCTGCGCAGAACGACAGCGTCCCATCTCCGGCAGTACCGCCTTCAGCACCCACGCCAGAATGCCGGCACACGGCACGACAATCAGCGCCGGCCGCGCCGCCTGCAGCGGTCCGATCAATCGCGCAAACAACTCAGCGAGACCACCTGAAGCGACATCAGTTGTATCACTCAAAACAAAAAATGCTGCCACAAAAAAACACACACTTACCCAGCGCCAACAACGATACCTGCCATGGAAATCCACATGACTGGCTGCCCGAACGGTAGCAATCAAAAGACACAACTGGCCCGCCGCAAACAGTTGCAAACCGGCAGTCGCCCACACCACACTGCGACCGGCAGGCCCCGACGCCACTCCCGCAAAAGCTCCACGCCCCGCCAAAACCATCACAATCACCGGAATCACCACCAGTACACCCACGATTAACCAGTGCTTCCACAACCGGTCCGACAGCAGACGACGAATCAGTCGGTCCTTCGTCAGCGACTCAAACGGATCCAGTTCCTGCTCACCCGAAAAATAAAACAGCCCGGTCGCAACAGCAGTCTCCTCATCCGCAACAGCGGATTCCAGAGTCAGACGACGACGGCGACGGGCCAGTGAACCCGAATTGCGCACCAGTGTCATTTCACGGCCCCCGTTCCCAACCGCCAGCCTGTACAGCAGTCAATAAATAATGCCACGGATCTGTCACCAATCGACCGGCAGGTTTCGCAGGATCAGAAAATTTCATACCGCCGCTGCAATCGACACACCCGGAATCCCCCCAACACTGCTTTCACAACCCCTGTTACCTCCTGAAACTGGGCGTTTCACCCGGATTCTCTAACTGTTTTTCCACGACAATCCTCGATACACTCAAAGCTCGTTCGCCTGAGCCTGCGTTTGACTCGGCCCCGCTTCCCCCTCCCCCGCACCGCGCCAGACTCCCCGGAAAGCCACGCCATGCGGCGAAATCTCCCGGTTTTTCTGCTGCTGCCAGGACTCTGCCTGCTGCTGGCCGCTACCCGACTGGCCGCACAGGATGCTGCAGCAGCCGCAGATTTCGAAAATCAAATCCGACCGCTGCTGCTAAACCGCTGCGGACAATGCCACGGTCCCCGCCAGCAAAAAGGCGGTCTGCGACTTGATGCCCGCAGTCACTTCTTCCGCGGTGGCGACAGCGGTCCAGTCATCGTCGCCGGAAAAAGCAACGAAAGCCCGCTCATTGACCGCGTCAGCTCCATCGTCGCCGACCTGCAAATGCCGCCCGCCGGCCCGCGCCTGACTGCCGCAGAAATTGAACTGCTGCAAACATGGATCAATCTCGGAGCAAACTGGCCGGAATCTGATTATGATCGACAGGCTCTGACTGACCCCCGCACACAACACTGGTCCTTCCAGCCCCTGCCAGCGTCTGTCACGCCGCCTCCCGCACAGCAATTCCCGCAGCACGCAGACATCGACCGATTCCTGCTGGCTCAGCTTAAGCCTCTCGGCCTCAGCATGAACCCCGCAGCCGACCGGCGTACTCTGATTCGTCGCGCATACCTGATCATGACCGGACTGCTGCCCACGCCCGAACAGGTCACTGAATTCCTCGCTGACAATTCTCCCGCAGCGTGGGATCACCTGATTGAAACTCTGCTCAACAGCCCGCACTACGGCGAACGCTGGGCTCAGCACTGGCTCGATGTCGTTCGATATGCCGATACACACGGCTTTGAAGTCAATACACCTCGCGACAATGCATGGCCCTACCGCGACTATGTTATCCACTCACTCAACTCCGACAAGCCATGGAATCAATTCGTTCGTGAACAGATTGCCGGTGATCTGCTCGGTGAAGATGCCGCCACCGGCTTTCTCGTCGCCTCAGCAGTTCTGCTGCCCGGACAGATCGGTGCGGACGATGCATCTAAACGACTGGCCCGCCAGGATGCACTCGACGAGATCATTGCCGGTACCAGCAGCGCTATGCTCGGACTGACGCTCGCCTGCGCTCGCTGCCACGATCACAAATTCGATCCGCTGACTCAGCAGGATTACTACCGCATGCAGGCCTTCTTCGCCGGTGTTGAATACGGTGAACGGCCACTGCGTGATCATGGCTGGCTGCAGCGACAGCAGCAGGCAGACTCCCTAAATGCCCCGATCGAACAGCTCGCAGCACAACTGCGCGGCATCGTGCCGTTCGCCACTCCCGCACAACTGCTGCTGATTGATGAAGAAGATGCCACACAAGTCAAATTCCTCAGCCCGCCAAATGGACCCGGGGCAAACCCAACCGGTACACAACGAGGCTACCGTGATGATCCTGGCTCAGTCCTGCAAACCGGAAACCTCAGCAATGGACGATACACATGGTGGAACAATGTTCCAGGCAAAGATGTCGTCATCTGGAAGCCCGCACTCGCAGGTACCGCACGACTCTGGTTGTCCTGGGGCGCACACGGCAGCGGTGTCCACACCAGAGATGCTCGCTATCTGCTCGATGCTGACGGAAATCCAGAGACTCGTGAAGACCAGCAGCAGATATTCGTTGCCGATCAGTACTACCCCGCCGGTGTTACGACCGGAACCACCGAACAAACACCGCTGTGGAGCGGATTTCAGTATGCCGGAACCGTCGATCTGCAGCCCCGGTCAGCAATCCTGCTGCGCGGCGGCGATACCGGTACAGGCATCACTGCAGACGTCATAGCACTGCAACTGCTGCCCGCCGCGGACAGCGCCGCGAACAATCTGCCGGCCCCGGCCACGCCACCCGTGCGTGACCCCGTCCAGACACAAGTCAATACCGAACGCTTCACACCCCGGCAGGTCCGCTTCCTCCGCTTCACAACACTCCAGACCATCAACAACAATCAGCACGAACCATGCCTCGACGAATTTGAAGCCTTCGGACCCGCTCAGCCACAGCTCAATCTTGCTGCCGCCAGCCGCGGCGTACGTCCCTCATCCTCCGGAAATTATTCCGATATCGGTATCCACCAGCTGCTACACATCAATGATGGCCGCTTCGGTAATGATTTCAGCTGGATCTCAAACCAAACGGGCGGTGGCTGGGTACAACTCGAATTCCCCGAAACTGTGGAACTTGACACTGTCACCTGGTCACGTGACCGGACCGGAAAATTCCTCGATCGCCTGCCCATCAGCTACTCCATCACTGTCTCCGCCGACGGTGTCAGCTGGACCACCGTTGCCGACCATACCGATCGAGCACCAGCTGGAACACCGTGGAACTCCGAAGCCGCACTGCTCCGCACCGTTTCACTCTCCTCCGCATCAGCCGCCACGCTCGTCACACAGCTGCAGCAGCTCCGCAGCAAGCAGACGGAACTCCGCCAGTCTCAACTGGTCTTCGCCGGCACTTTTCGCGAACCTGACCGCACGCGAATCCTGCGCCGCGGTGACCCTGAACAACCGAGCGAAGACGTACAACCGCAAATTCCAGGACTCTTTCAGAATACTGCCGCAGCCAATCTATCGTCCGCCAGCACTCAGACTGCGATCACCACAGAACAGCAGCGCAGAATACAGCTTGCCGACTGGCTCGCCGCAGATACCAACCCGCTGGTAGCTCGAGTCATTGTCAATCGGGTCTGGCAACACCACTTTGGACTCGGAATTGTCGAAACCCCCAATGACTTCGGGCTCAACGGAACACCACCCGTCAACCAGCAGCTGCTCGACTGGCTGGCCACCGAACTAATTCGCAGCGGCTGGTCACTCAAACATCTGCATCGACTGATCCTCAAATCCGCAGCCTGGCAGCAGGACTCCACACTCCTCGCCAAAGGACTCGAACTGGACCGCAATAACTCGCGCCTCTGGCACTTCTCCGCCCGCCGCATGGAATCCGAAGCCATCCGCGACTGCACCCTCCAGGTGTCCGGTGAACTTAACCTCAAAGCCGGAGGCCCAGGGTTTAGCTTCTTCCAGACTCGCGGCGGACTCAGCGGATTCCCCGAACAGGAACAGCTCACCAGCGAGGAATTTCGCCGCATGGTGTACGCACATCGAGTCCGTATGGAAGCGGTACCGGTATTCGGCGCCTTCGACTGCCCGGACTTCGGGCAATCCATGCCCCGCCGCAGTCGCTCCACCACCGCTATTCAGGCACTCAACCTGTTCAACAGTCGGTTTACAAACGACCGCGCCGAGGCCTTTGCTCGCCGACTCTCGACACAGGCTGGCCCACAGCTCACCAGCCAGCTGCAGCTGGCATGGCAACTGACCCTGTCACGCAGTCCGTCCACCACAGAGCTGTCCGCGGCAGCAGATATCGCCCAGCAGCACGGCCTGCCTCAGGTCTGCCGCGTTCTGCTCAACAGCAGCGAATTCCTGCTGATCCCCTGAACTCCATCGACCTCAAACAGACACCGCAGACACAACGAAGTCATGCCCACCCCCAAAAACAACCTCACACACTCAGGTCGCCTGCTGCTGGATCGCCGCAGATTCTTCGGCGAAACCGTTTCCTCACTCGGCAGCATCGCCCTGCTCCAGTTGCTCCACTCCCAGAACCTGCTCGCCGATGAGCAGAACTGGACGCCCGAGGTGCCCCCCACAGCGCCCCATGTCGCACGCACCGCACCACTAACCGCCAAAGCTCGAAATGTCCTCGTCGTGTTCTGCGCCGGAGCCTGCAGCCAGCTGGAAACCTGGGACTACAAACCCGAACTGATTCGACTCGATGGCCAACCTATGCCCGGTGGCCCTCCCGTCACTTTTCAGGGCCCCGCCGGAAATCTGGCCAGACCTCAGTACCGCTTCCGCCCCCGCGGACAATCAGGAAAAATGGTCTCCGATATGCTGCCGCACCTCGGAGCCCTCGTGGATGATTTTGCATTCATTCACACACTCACCAGCAAAACAAACACCCACGGCCCGGCGGAAAACTTCCTCTCCACCGGCTTCGTACAGGATGGCTTCCCCAGCATCGGAGCCTGGGTGACATGGGCACTGGGAACCGAAAACCAGAACCTGCCTGCCTTTGTCGCTATACCCGACCCCCGCGGTATCCCACAGGCCAGCATCAATAACTGGGGACCCGGATTCCTGCCAGCAGTCTTCCAGGGCACCTCCTTCAGCGCCAGCCAGCCCATTCGAAACCTGCAGCCGCCCACAGGTACGTCAGTCGCAGCTGACAACTCCGCCCGCAGCCTCCTCAAAAAGCTGAACGAACAGCAGCTCCGGCAAAACCCCCTGAACTCCGAACTGGCAGCCCGCATCGCCAGCTACGAACTGGCCGCACGCATGCAGACCTCCGTTCCGCAAATCACAGACCTGAACTCCGAGTCACCACACACACTCAGTATGTACGGAGCAGATGATACGTCCGACCCCGTCCGCGCCGGGTACGCCCGCAACTGTATCCTCGCCCGCCGGCTTATCGAACAGGGCGTTCGCTTCGTGCAGCTGTTCAATGGCGCCTACGCCAGCGGAGGAAAACTCAACTGGGACGGACATCAGGCACTCCGCGAACAATACGATGTCCATGGACGGATTATGGATCAGCCCACCGCAGCACTCATTCGCGACCTCAAACAACGCGGTCTGCTGGAAAATACTCTGGTTGTCTGGTGTACCGAATTCGGACGCATGCCGATGTTCCAAAAAGGTGCCTTCGGACGCGATCATAACCCACAGGGCTTCACTGCTGTCCTCACCGGTGCCGGGATTCGGCCCGGTGTCAGCTACGGGCAGACCGACGAGATCGGCTTCAAGGCCATACAGGACGTGTCATCCATCCACGACCTGAACGCCACAATACTGCACCTGCTGGGACTCGATCACACCCGCCTGACTTTCAAACACAACGGCATCGCCCGCCGGCTGACTGACGTGCACGGCCATATTCTGCAGCCAATCCTTGCCTGAAACAGGTCGCTCAGGTCTGCCGGTTCTTCCGCAGCTGGCGACTGGCCTGAGTCAGTATCTGACGATCCTTCGCACTTAGACTGGCCTCACCCTGTTCGCTAATCTTTTGCAGAATCTTGTCCACCTGCTCGTCCAGACTGCTTTCCGAGACAGCCGGAGCAAACAGTTTCAGGTTGCGGTTCTTCTTCGGACGCCCGGCACGCCGCGGCAGCTCTTCCAGCCAGCGACTGAAGTTCATGTTCTGTCGGAAATACAGAAAACCGAACAGCACACCACCCAGGTGCGCCGTATGCGCTGTCCGGCTCTGTCGCCAGTTGCCGGACAACAGCGGCAGCAAATCCATCGCCACGTACAGCAGCAGCAGCCAGCGCATCTGCAGCGGTACTATTCCCATCAGCAGAACCTCCCGACGCGGATAATGCAGCGCAGCCACAGTCAGTACCGCCAGTACTGCACCCGATGCTCCCAACATCTTCACGTCCGGCAGAAAAAAGCGACAAAACACCAGAGAAACTAGCCCTGCAAACACCGCCGATGCCGCATAAAACCAGCGAAATTCTCGCTCGCTCATCACCGACAACACCATCTGGCCGGCGAAATACAGCATCATCAGGTTCATCGCGATATGAAAGATGTTATCTCGGTTGTGGCACAACGCATGAGTCGCCAGACGCCACACCTGACCGTCGCTGAATACGGTCTTCACATCCATCCGCAGCCAGCGTTCAACACCAGAATCCCGCAACTCACCAGCATCCCCGGAAACCGTCAGCAACTGCAGTAAAAATACCGCAATCGTCAGAGCAATAATCTGCGCAACTGCCGAAAGTCGCGGACGCGGACGCTGCCCGAATCCCGATCCAAAACCGAACTCATCCTGCATGTATTCCCGGTTTTCCAGCCCCATCGCTCTCGCCAGACTGCTGCAGACAACGAAATCCCCGAACCTCTGTTCCGCTCAAACCGCCCACATATCCTACGCCAAATCCACAGCAAATGTCGACGGGAACCTCAGCGCCTGCCACCGCAACAGACTCACCGCAAAACACACTGCAGCATCCGCTCACTTAGCCCCGTTTTCCCCTGTCAGGAATGCCCCCGCTTTCCGCGAATTCGCCGGGGTTCCCACTTCCGAAACATCAATTTCACCGATAAACTCCCAACTCTTGAAAAACAAATGATGTACACGCGTGCATTCCCCAGGCAGCGACTGACGTCCCGTTGGAGGGTTTCCGTCACCGCTCAGGCTGGTCGCCTCCAGCGAATTCCCTCAGTCCTTTCAGTTTTCTAAGGCTTGTTGGTCAATCATGGACATTACCAAACTCCGCAACATCGGCATTTCCGCCCACATCGACTCCGGCAAAACAACGCTCACCGAACGCATTCTCTTCTACTGCGGACGCATTCACAAAATTCGCGAAGTCAAGGGTGGTGACGGCGGCGCGACCATGGACCACATGGACCTCGAACGCGAACGCGGTATCACCATTACCTCCGCGTCAACTCGCGTCGAATGGGAAGACCGCGAACTGGGCAACAGCCACCCGATCAACATCATTGATACCCCCGGACACGTGGACTTCACTGTCGAAGTGGAACGCAGCCTCCGAGTGCTCGATGGCGCCATCCTTGTGCTGTGTGCCGTGGGTGGCGTCCAAAGCCAGTCACTTACCGTAGACCGCCAGATGCGCCGTTACGGTGTCCCGCGTATCGCCTTCATCAACAAGATGGACCGCATCGGGGCCAATCCCGAAAAGGTCATCGGCATGATGAAGGACAAGCTCAAATGCAATGCCGTCCCGCTGCAGATGGCCATGGGACGTGAATCCGCGTTCCAGGGCGTTGTCGACCTGATTCGCATGGAAGGGGTCTACTTCGAAGGCGAAAAGGGCGAAGACGTGATCCGTCGCCCGATTCCTGACGAACTCAAGGCTGCCGCCGACAAAGCTCGTCGCGAAATGCTGGAAGAACTGTCCCTGCACGATGACGAACTGATGGGTATTCTGCTGGAAGAACAAGAACCTTCCATCGAACAACTCCGCGATATTGTGCGCCGCCTCACACTCGCTCAGGCAATTACTCCCGTTCTGATGGGCACCGCCTATAAGGACAAGGGCGTACAGGAAGCACTCGACGCCGTCGTGCGTTACCTGCCGGCTCCGCCGCACCGCGAAAAACACGCCATCGACAACAGCAAGCCAGCCGGCGAAGACGGACACCACCCCCGTGTCCTGCTCAGCGACTCAAATGATGCCCCGCTGGTCTGCATGGCATTCAAAACCGTTGTCGAAAGCTTCGGCCAGTTGACCTATACCCGCATCTACCAGGGACGAATCATTAAGGGTCAGTCCTACGTTAATGCCCGTACCGGTAAAGCTGTTCGCTTCGGTCGCCTCGTCCGCATGCACTCGAATGAACGCGAAGACATCGACGGCGCAGAAGCCGGCGACATCATCGCACTCGTCGGTGTCGACTGTGCATCCGGCGATACATTCACCGCCGAAGGACTCAGTGTCTCCCTCGAAAACATCTACGTCGCCAACGCCGTGATTCGACTGTCCATCGAGCCGAAGAAACGCGACGACGCCGACAAACTCAGTAAGGCACTCGAGCGATTCCGTCGTGAAGACCCCACGTTCCGAGTCATGACCGACGAAGAAACCGGACAGACCCTGATCGCCGGTATGGGCCAACTGCACCTCGAAATCTACGTCGAACGTATTCGCCGCGAATACAAGTGCGAATGCGTCGTCGGTGAACCACGCGTGGCCTACCGCGAAACGCCAACGAAAGCCGTCGAATTCGACTATAAGCACAAAAAACAGTCGGGCGGTTCCGGTCAGTACGCTCACGTTAAGGGCATCCTCGAACCACTCCCCGAAACCTCCGAAGTGCCTTACGAATTCTCCGACGAAGTTACCGGCGGTCGCATTCCTCGCGAATACATCCCAGCCTGTGACGACGGCTTCGAAGAAGGTCTCAAAAAGGGTCCGCTCGGCGAGTACGAAGTTGTGAACGTCAAAATGCGTCTGCAGGACGGCAGCTACCACGACGTCGACTCATCCGAAATGGCCTTCAAGATCTGTGCTCTTGGCTGTATGCGTGAAACACTCCGCAAGGCAGAAGTCGCCCTGCAGGAACCGTTCATGAAACTCGAAATCGAAGTTCCTGACGAATTCCAGGGACAGATCACCGGTCACCTCTCCAGCAAACGCGGACTGGTTACCGGATCCGAAGTCAATGGCGGCATCTGCGTGATCAATGCAGAAGCACCGCTGTCAAGCATGTTCGACTATGCCAACGAACTGCGATCCATGACTCAGGGTAAGGGTACCTTCACCATGGAATTCCTGGCCTACCGCCAGGTTCCTCGCGGCCTGCAGCCCGAAATCCTCGAACGACGACGCAAGGAAAAGGAAGCCAAGGCTGCCGCTAAATAGATCGCCCGCCTCTGACCTCTGCTCGCTACTCTCAAGGGAGCTCAGTCGGTTCGGCTGAGCTCCCTTTTTCACGCACTCCGCAGCACCACACAAAGACCAGCACATGCCCGACATCTTCCTGCAACAACTTCTGCAAACCCCCGGGACCTCAGGGGCCGAACAGCAAATCCAGTCTGTCGTGCGCAACTTCGTCTCACAGTTCGCCGATCAGGTCACCACCGATGTCCACGGCAACGTCCACGCCGTAGTCAACCCCGCTGGGACTCGCACCATACTTCTCGATGCCCACTGCGACCAAATCGGACTTATTGTCCGCCACATCGACAGCCACGGGTTTCTGCGAGTGAACCCGGTGGGCGGCTGGGACCTTCAGATCCTGCTCGGTCAGCGCATGCTGGTACAAACTGCAGCCGGACCGATCCCCGGAGTCATCGCGCGAAAACCCATCCACCTGCTGGACCCCGATGAACGCAAGTCCGTCCCCAAAATAAAGGATCTCTGGATCGACATCGGCTCCGCCTCTGAAGCCGAAACCCGCTCCCTCGTCCGAATTGGTGACTTCGTTACACCCGAACCCTGCCTCCGCGAACTCCGCAACGGCCGACTCTCCGGTGTTGCCATGGACGACCGCACCGGCATTTGGGTCATCATGCAGGCCCTGCGACAAATCGCCGCTGCCGCTCCCTCCTGCAAAGTCGTCGCCGTGTCCTCGGTTCAGGAGGAAATTGGGTTGCGAGGTGCCACGACCAGTGCCTTCGCCATCGCCCCGGATGTCGCCATCGCTGTCGATGTTACTCATGCCACCGACTGTCCCGGAATCGATCAAAATGAATTTGGCAGGATCGAAATCGGACGTGGCCCTGTTCTTGTTCGTGGTGCTAATGCCAGCCCGGTGATTTTCGAACTCCTCGCCGCTCAGGCCACCGCTCGCAATATCCCATTCCAAATCAACGCACTCGGATATCCTGCCAGCAATGATGCTGCCGCTATTCAAATCTCCCGCGCAGGCTGCGCCACGGGACTGGTTACTATCCCCAATCGCTACATGCACAGCCCCGTTGAACTTGTCGCCGAGTCTGATCTGCAGCACGCCGCTGACCTGATTGCAGCATTCTGCCTGGCCATGACACCCGATCTGTCTTTGATACCGTCATAACTGCCTCACCCGCAGCACCCCCTGCACCACCCTAAAGTCCAGCTTCAGCAAGGTAATTCCACTATGGTACGGCTCGATCGAATCTACACAGGCGGAGGTGATGAAGGGAAAACCAGCCTCGGAGATGGCTCGCGCGTCTCCAAACTGGATGCTCGAATTGCCGCCGGGGGATCCGTCGACGAAACCAGCTGCTGCCTTGGACTGGCACTCACCGGCAGTCCGCCCGCCGCCGTCGCCGATATCATCAAACCACTCCAGCAGCTGCTGTTCGACCTTGGAGCCGATCTCTGCGTGCCCCTGCCCGCTCCAGACCAAAAAGATCTGCTGCCCTCTCGCATTTCCCCAGCACATGTCACCCGACTGGAACGACTGATCGATCACTTCACCGATCAGCTGCAGCCGCTGTCCAGTTTCATCTTGCCGGGGGGATCACAGGCCGCCGCCTGCCTGCACATGGCCCGCGCTGTCTGTCGCCGAGCCGAAGTCGATGCGCTGCGACTGCACCAGCTGCATCCACTCAATCCCAGCCTGCTCGTTGCACTCAATCGACTTTCAGACCTGCTGTTCGTTATGGCCCGCGCCGCCAACGACAACGGCCGGAGCGACGTCCTTTGGCAGCCCGGAGCTGGCTTGCCTCCGGCTCCCGCGACTGCCACATAGCCCCGCACAGCCCCGCCTACAGTCTGACGCTCGCTCCCGTTGTCGCGGCTTTGTACAGCGCCAGAATGACCTCCACGCTGCGACGCCCCTCACGCCCGTCCACTCGCGGTGCCCGGCCCTCGGCGATCGCCTCCACAAAATCCTGCAACTGCAGCTGATGCCCGACAAAGGAAATCGCCTTTGGATCAGCAGCACCACCAGTCGTTGCAGAATCACCACCCAGCTTCGACAGCAGCACTGTATCACCCGACACAGGCTCCGCAAACTCCCACTTCAAAATCGAATCCTGCTCGACAATCGCTGTGCCACGGCTGCCGTGAATCTCCGTTCGCTTCAGCATCCCAGGCCACGCAGCCGTCGTTGCCTCCATCACCCCCAAAGCACCACTCTGAAATTTCAGACAGGCAACTCCCACATCCTCGACCTCAATCCGCTCGTGGGCCAAAGTCCCCGTATACCCCGAAACCTCAACAACATCACCCATCAGCCAGCACAACAGATCCACATTGTGAATCGCCTGATTCATGAAGGCCCCGCCGCCATCCAGAGCCCACGTACCACGCCAGCCACCTCCGTCATAATACTCCTGAGTCCGCCACCACTTCACATAGGTATCACCCAACGTCACGCGACCAAATCGCCCCGTCTCCACTGCCACCTTCAATGCCTGATTCGCCGGACTGAAGCGAGATGGAAAAATCGTACACAGCTTCACACCCGCTGCATCACAGGCATTGATAATGTCATCACATCGTTCCAGCGTAATCTCCAGCGGCTTCTCCACCACCACATGACGGCCAGCCCGCGCCGCGGCAAGAGCAGGCTCGCGATGAGCACCACTGGGAGTACAGATCGTGACAACCTGCACCTCAGGATCCGATAGCAACTGATCCAGAGTGTCATAAGACTTGCAGCCGTACTCCGCTGCAAATGCTCGACCCCTCTCTGCGTTCTGATTGAAACACGCCACCACTCGGCCACCTGCCATGGCCTGAATCGCCTTTGCATGAAAATGAGCGATCATACCCGTGCCAATAATTCCAAAACCCATACTCATCGCCGCCCGTCCCTTCACGAAGTTTGCCGCTAATGCAAATGGCCCGACTCAAGAAATCGCAGACCCCACGCCAGCAAGATCCCGCCTAGAAGCACTGTCGTCAACTGCAGACGATTGTGACCATGAAACTCCATCTCCGGCAGCAAATCACTCAGCGCAATACAAATAAATACTCCGGTACAAAACGCCAGCATCCCGGACACCGCACCCGCAATCACGCCACCCGATGCTGAAAAACCAAGAACAAACAACACGGCCCCCAACGGACACATCAGCGAAAACCCAGATTCACTCGAAAACGCTGTCGACCATTCCAGTCGCCAGATTTCATTAGTGCGGTAATCGACAACGCATCCATCGGTTTGTGCAGCAGCACCGCCAGAAATGTCACAAAACCATACGGCGACATCAGCACCGAATGACGACTCTCCGCCGCAACACTCGCCGCCAGTGCCATTCCGTCCAGCAATGTATGCAAAGATAGGCCAATCAAAATTCCCAGCCAGCTCAACTGATGAGCATGATGACGGTGCGGTACCCCTGCTGTCACAGACAGCTTCACACCAGCACCTGCGTGCTCGTGCCCATGGTCACAACTCACAGCGGAATTCCCCAGCTGCACAAGCGGCAAAGATCTGACATCAGGATCCGCATGCTGGCCGGCACACGGATCTTCCCGATCCGTCAAAATCTCCAACGGACCATGATGGTGAAAATGAAACCAGCGAATCAGCACAAACATCGCCACGATACCGCACATCATCCAGCCCGCCGCCTGACTGGGAGTCGCCCCGCCATGCATCGAATGCGGCAGCAGGTGAAACACACCAATACCAAGCATCAGTCCACCCACAAAACTAATGATCGTCTGACTCACCGTGTGCGTCAGGTTCACTAAAGATGACAGCCAGCCCCCACCAGTGAACCCAGCACAATCGCCGTACTATAGCCACACAGTAACACCAGCATCCGCCCGCAAAACTCAACCGTCTGCTCCGCTGCACCGCCCCGCACCATCTCGGCAGGCGCAGCCTGAGCAAACACCGGAGCTGCTGTCAGCAGCATCAGCACCACGGCAATCAATGTCGGATTACCAGACAACCTGAGAAAAAAGGCATTCAAAGCTGTAGTCTTCCTTCCTGAATCGCGGGGAATACATGCCATACCGAAGTCGCAGGGCAGCAAAGTCTAAAGACCGGCTCCCGCCGAAGTCACTACTCGGCACCACTGACCGCTCGATTTTTGGGAAATCCCCCGCAGACTCCGCCAATCCAGCACACTTCAGCCAACTTCTGTGCCCTTCCACAGCACTGAAAGTGGCACGGCTTGCAGATCTGTGTATGCTGTACACTCCATAGTTCAAAAATCTGCCAGTCGCTCACCCGCCAGTATCCACCGCCTCTTCCCGAAAATTCTCCCGATGTCAATTCCCGCCGAATCGCAGTTCACAGATCGTCGCATCGCCTCCGAAATCGCCGATCCTCCGCGCAGGCCGTTCCAGATCCTGCAGCACATCGGGCCCGGACTGATCATCGCCGCAAATATCGTCGGATCCGGCGAACTGATCATGACCACAAAAACCGGAGCACAGGCAGGCATCGCTTTGCTCTGGCTCATTCTCCTCGGCTGCGTCGTCAAAGTTTTCGTCCAGCTCGAATTCGGACGATTTGCCATCAGCCACGGCGAAACAACACTCACCTCTCTGAATCGCGTCCCCGGACCACGACTCTTCGGAATTAACTGGATCGTCGCCTTCTGGGTCCTCATGATCTCCACCTCAACCGCACAGCTCGGTGGCATCGCCGGTGGTGTCGGACAGTCTCTGTCCCTCACTCTGCCCCTGACAGGCGATTACGCTGCCGCCGTCAACTGCCCCTCCACAAAGGAAATACAACAGTGGGCCGCATGGAAAACCACAGCCTCAGAAATCGATCCCCTGCCCGCCACGCCACCCACCTCCAAACAACTCAACGTCCTGCGAAGAATCGAAGCTGAACTGCAGGAACTGGGACCACGCGGCCAACAAATTCAAACACTCGCACTCGCCGGAAAAACTCTCGTCGACGATAACGGCATCAGCCTCGTCGATCCGCCAACTCGAGATGATAAAATCTGGGCAATACTGCTCAGTGCCATTACCGCCTGCCTGCTCTGGAATGGTCGCTATAAACTCGTCGAAGTCTTCTCCGTGGCACTCGTCGTCGCATTCACCTTCATCACCATCGGCAACGTCTTCGCACTGCAGCAGACCTCCTATGCACTCTCCTCTGCCGAAATCCTGCAGGGGCTCAGCTTCGGACTGCCTCCCGGTGATGCCGCACTGATCACCGCACTGGCCACGTTCGGCATCATCGGCGTCGGAGCCACCGAATTGATCAGCTACCCATACTGGTGCATCGAGAAAGGTTATGCACGCTCAGTCGGACCACGCGAATCGTCAGTACACTGGCTCCAGCGCGCTCAGGGATGGTTTAATGTCATGAAATGGGACGCCTTCGCTTCCATGATCATCTACACACTCGCCACCGCCGCGTTCTACCTCATGGGCGTCTGTGTGCTGCACTCAGAAGGTCGAGACCCCGAAGGCATGCGCATGGTCGGTACCCTGTCACGCAGCTACGTCCCCATCTTCGGTGAATACGCTCGCTGGCTGTTCCTGATCGGGGCCTTCGCTGTGCTCTATTCCACGTTCCTTGTCGCCAATGCAGGAAATGCCCGCATGATCGCCGATTTCTGCGGCGTCGTCGGACTCAGTTCCGCCGAACACGAAAGTAAACAACGAGCCAAACTTGTGCAGTGGATCTCAACCCTCCTGCCACTCGTTTGCGTTCTCGCCTTCGTCCTCTTCCCCGAACCAGTCAAACTCATCAAAATCGCCGGACTGACACAGGCAGCCATGCTCCCCATGCTGGGATTCGCCGCAATCCACTTCCGACGTAATGTCACTGATGAACGACTGCGACCCGGGAAACTTTGGGATACCGCTCTCGGTATCTCCACCGTCGCACTGCTCCTCGCCGCCGGATGGGGCGTCTGGAAATCAGCACTCGATCTGCTGCCCAAATAACTCATCCTCGCCGCAGTCACACTCACTTACCCTCAACTCCATCAGTACGCGGCTTCAGGAACCCTTGCTCACCCAGCCAGGCCAACGACTGCTGCTGCCACGCATCCCACATCGGCCCCTGATAACCATTCAGGCCGTGCCCGCCAGATGGCAGCTCCAGATAACGCGAAGCGACCCCCGCCTTCTGTAAGGCAGCATACAAATCCCGACTATTCTCCGGCGGCACCGGCTTGTCGTCCAGAGCATGCGTTAAAAACATCGGGGGAGTCTGCCCACTGACCTGCTTCTCATTAGAAAACAAATCCATGAGTTCCTGACTCGGATTCGCCCCCAGCAGATTCTGCTTCGATCCGCCATGAGTCGCTGCACCCATCGTCACAACCGGATACACCAACACTGCAAAGTCCGGTCGACTGGATGGTCGATCCAGTTCATCCGCAGCATCCGGACGAGCCGCCTCGAAATGCGTCGCCGCCGTAGACGCCAGATGCCCGCCAGCCGAAAATCCCATAATCCCCACTCGCTTGGCGTCCAGCCCCAATGCTCCGGCACGCGCTCGCACAACCCGTATGGCTCGCTGAGCATCCAGCAGAGGCACAAACGATCTGCCCCGCGGCAAACGATACTCCAAAACTACGCCTGCAATACCGTGGCGATTCAGCCACTTTGCTATCCCATGACCCTCTGCTCCCGTAACCAGACCCCCATATCCACCCCCCGGACAAATTACAACAGCAGCACCGTTGGCTTGCGCTGCCAAATGTACTGTTATCTTCGCTTCCGAGACCTCAAATGACTGATCACCCACCGGAGCCTGCTCAGGCCACAGTCGCACTTCCTGCCACCCCCCAACAGACGCAGGCAGCAACAGCGCAGCCATCACCTGCGCATAAACCCGGTGACCAAAATCATTCGGATGGTTGACCCCATTACCGGTCAGATCACTGTCACGCTTCCGCTTCAAAAACTCTGTCCACACAGATGTCAGATCCGCCAGCACTACTCCCGGACCCGTCAGTTCCTGCAGCGCATCCCGATATTCCCCAAATAACTCCTGCTTTAATGTCACCCAGTCCGCATTGCCACGCATCGTCGCCGTCAAAATAAATTCTGCCTCAGGAACACCCTCCCGGATTTGCTCTATCATCGCCTGCATGTTCGCCCGATATTCGGCGGCCGGACGACCCGCAGAATCATTCATGCCAAATGCCAGCACCACCAGATCAGGCTTCGCTGCCACAACCTCAGACACTTTCGTAATTCCCCAGGGCGTCGACGTGCCACCAACAGCCAGATTCGTCAGCGTGATCCGACCGGCGCGCCACGCCTGCAGATGCTGCACCAGCAGATCCTGCCATGGGGGCTGAAACGGCGCCGTTCCCGCCCAGCCCGATGCATTACAGCCCGTCGATATACTGTCACCCAGCAACACAACCGACAAACTCTGCCCCCGCTGCAGACGCTGAGTAGTCCGCGGCAGCGCCGCAGCGTTATACTTCGGCAGCACGCCCGGCCAGTCCTCGTCAATAACAGCATGCTCATACGTCACAGCAGTCTGCATCTGGTGATACTCGGCACCCGCAGCAAACAAAATTTCTCCATTGCCGTCCCGATGCGTCAGCCGATACTTCTGACTGCCGGCAGGCCGCCGCAACTGATCTGCTGTAAATGACGGCACACGCGAACCGACCGGCAATACAATCTCCCGACCGCCTCGCTCAAACACATAATCCCGCCCCTCCTCAAACACCACACCTCCCGCCTGACGCCACTCAGCTGCCGTCGTCAGTCGCACGATATTTTCTACGGGATACAGCAGTTGCCCGCGAGCCACCCCGGTGTCGGCATCTCGCATAAACAACACCGATTCACCATCCACCACACGCCCCTGCCAAAATGGTCGCAGCAACTCAGCCGAATACTGCCAGCCACCAGCCTGCTCCTGCGCCTGCAAAAATGCGATCCAGCCACCCGACTGAAAAACACCGCAGCAAACAGTAACCACCACCAGCCGCACAATTGCAAATCTCATTTCGGTCCCCCCAACCACACACACAGCAGCTCAACGACACACCAAATCGCAGCCAGGCTAGAACGTCATCGCTGCCGCCCTGCCCGCAAATCAGACAGCACACTGCTCGCCAGCTGCTCTCCGAGTCGCACCACACCAGCTGCATCCAGTACCAGCTGCTCACGCTGCGGCTGTAAGTCCAGCGCCTGCAAAAGCACAACACCAGATTCCCCCGCCAGCACTTCAGACATCCGTGACATCACATCCACACTCCTCACACTCTCATGATCCGATGGCAACTGCTGACTGATGTACCACCTCAGCTGCGACTGCTGCAGATCCTTTCGCAACCCCTGCACCAGCGACAGTACACGCTCAGGAGCCCCCTTGCGAAATGGCCCCCACGACATGTCATTCTCACCCACATGATAACAAATCCCGGCCAGTTCAACCTCATGCCCCCGATCCCGCAGATCCTGCACCGACTGACGCACAAACTCCAGAAATGACGGATACAGATTCCGTCCCTTCGCCTCACTGCCCTCGGGCGTCCAGTCAATGATCTGAGAACCACTGTGAGTAAACTTCGCAATCGCGATATTCTCCTCACCCCCACGCCTCATCGTTGCCGCAAAACTCAGCTCCGGACCAAACGTCTCATACTCTCCCCATGGCCCCATTGGCTCCCAGCCATCCGAAACGCTGTATCCACCGCCCTGACTGTAACGGCCGGCCGTCCGCAAATCCGGCTGCAACAGCACAGCACCACCCGGCAACTTTGCCAGATCCTGCACAAATGCTCGCTCACCCTCCATATTCCGATGGCCCGCCAGCACAATCAGTCGCACTTTCGAACCGGCGGTATAAGGCCACTCTCCCAACTGCCGTGACTCTTGTTTCCATTGACCCGTTGCCTGCAGCCACGAACGTGCATAACACAAACCATGCTCCAACTGCCCCAGTGTCCCGTAATGATAGTGCAAACCGGCGCCACCACCGATCTCTGTTCCCACGTGCGAAGTCGGCACATATTCCACCAAAGGATCCGCGTCCGCGACCTCTTTCTGGCCCAGACTGATCGCATACATCCGCGGCCTCAAATCCATTCCCCAGATCGTCTTGGTACACAATTCTCCAATGAAAAAGCGAAGTTCCGGCGCCTGCAGATCACGACGCCAGCTGGCAATAAAGTTCTTCAGATTCTTCCCGTAAGATGCCATGTACTCGGCTTCAAACATGTCGTTCTCACCCTGATGCCACATGAAGCCCTCCAGTCGCCACTTCACCCCCTCGCTGTCCAGTTGCCCCAGTGCTGTTCGAACCCGCCGCAATGCCAGCGGATACAACTGAAAACCAGTCGGCTGGTCCGGATTCCAGTCGCCGCCCAAATGAGTCCCCCCGGCAGCAACCTTGATAACAGCAATCGGAGCACTGATCCGGGAAGTCACTCCACGAGCAAAACTCAGTTCAGGTCCGACCACGTTGTACACCGGACGCAGCGGCTCCCAACCCGCAGACTCCAGCTTCTGTTCTCGCCCCAGACAATAAAAGAAACGCACTGCCGGTTGCGGCTGATCCAGCCCGGCAAACGGCGGAAATCGAGCAATGTCGGCTATCTTTGAATCCGAGCCCACCATGTTGGACTGCCCGGCAAAGATAAATACCCGCAGAACAGAATCTTCATCCGCCGGCAGCGCTGCACCACTCAACCACAACACCAGACCACACACACAACCCAGCAGACGGCGCATCTCAACCCTCCAAGTCCTGCTCGCTCACCAACAACACGACCGCAGATCACCAGCCCCACATCCGCGTGCCGCTATCTCTCAATGCCTTCAGTCAGCCACTCCAGTGATTCGGGCAACTGCTCAGACCAGGACTTTTCATTGTGACCCGCACCCGCGAATTCTCGAAGACACCAACGACCAGTAGGCCCCCCCGCCTCTGGCTGCAGTTGTCGAAACAATCGCCTCGCCCGCTGCAAATTAACAGCACACGCACCCTCGTCAGCACCCTCGGCACTGCCCATCGAGACCCATAAACGCACATCCTTCGGCCAGCCGGATGCCGAATCCAGTTGCTTCAGAATTTGCTCCCGATCCCAGCCCAGCGACGGCGAAAAGGCCAGACAGCCACCAAAAACTGCCGGCTGCTGCATACAGGCATGCATCGAAATCAATGCTCCCAGTGACGACCCACCAATCCACGTAAATTGCCGGTCAGACTTCGTGCGATACGAGGCATCAATCAGCGGCTTCAGCTCCTGTACCAGAAACCGAATATAGTCCGCACCGCGTCCCCCCGCCATCAACCTCTCATCTGATGTCACCGTGTACTCATCTGTCCGCTCAACACTGTTCCAGATCGCCACCACAATCACCGGCATGATTCGATCGTCTCGAATCAGCCGCGCCGCCGTTTCATCGACCTGCCACTCCACACCAAAGGCAGCCGTCGCAGCATCAAACACGTTCTGCCCGTCCTGCAGATACAAAACCGGGTAGCGGTCAAGCGATTCTGAATACCCATCCGGCAGCCAGATGGTGACCCTGCGAGCCCGCCGCAGAAATGCCGAACGCTGCGGCTCCATCTGCACGACCTGGCCCGTAATCGAAGACTGCTGCACTGGCCCGGAACTCCAGCGAGCAACCTCCGCCACTGCTTTCACAGGCCCCCCGCCCTCCGGTGCCAAAACACGTATGCGACGATTCGCCACATCACCGCCACGCCCGTCCCGCTCAACCGCCCGCCAGGTCCCGCGAGTCACCTTGAATTGTATATCACTGCCCGCCACAGCCGAAAACTCGCCCGAAAATAACCCCTCTGCCTCGCGCTCCAGTTTCAAACCGTCAGGACGCCAACCCCCCAGTGCCGGCACATTGCCCGCCAGATAAATGTCGCTGGTTCCAGCCTCAGCCACGGCAAGCTCACTCAGGTGTACTTCAATTCGCACCCGGACATCATCTGACTCAACTGCCACCGCTAACACGCTGGCTGCTGAAAACTGGATACACAGAGTTACTAAAACAGCTACAAACATCGAAACCCCAATCCTCATCCGAATCCACACTCTTTGAACCACGCACGCGAAATCCAGAATTCTCAAACCCAGAACAAAATTCAACGTTGTCGTACTCTCACACGGGAGTCGTGCGGGAGCAAGCCTCGAAATATCCCAAAACTTGAATTCGCAAGTACACCATCATGATGAACGCCTTTGTAAGTGCGATTGCCGGCCAGCTTGTGACACCGTTCCAGCACGAAGCACGCGAAAAGACGAAATCGTCCACAGGGCAGGCTATTCTGAACACAGGGGCCTCTAAATCCTGACGTTCATTACACCTTCAGGACGTCAAATCAAACCCGAGATTTCCGCAGAGTTTGTTGAAGCACTTTGGTGCTTCGCCAGAGGGACCACATTTCGCGGCCGCGAACTGGACAGCGATGTTACACAGCCAATTCTCACAGCTGCAGAAAACACTCTTGTCGAACTGCCTAACAGCGACAAGGCACGGCAGGTGATCATTACAACAATCACCCCATCCGACATAGTTTGGGTAAATCTGCTAGCTCATGTCGACTCTTAAACAGTCTGGACAACCCGCGAAATCCTCACCGCAGCCGGGCTGAATCCGGTTCATGCCATCGCTGCACCCATTCTCAACCAAACGCCCCCACTCACCCACGACCTGTTGGCATTGTCCGCAGGTAAAGCCATCATGGGTGGTATCACAAAAGTGATCATGACCACTCAGGGAAAATTGCTGCTGGCAATGTTGATCACCGTTGCAGCCGGAAAATCGCTGCCTCAACAGCACTCAAAGTCATGATTGTGGCTACACTGAAAAAGGTCGGCATCGCAATTCTGATCAAAGTCGCTGTCGTCAATATCCTGGTCACGGTCGCACCAGCACTCGTGGCCGCAAAAATCCCCGTCTTCTGGATAATTACCCCTGTGATCGGTATCCTGATCCACCGCGAAATCCAGAAGAGGCCCCAAAAATAGCCGACAAAAATTCTTCCACTCATCGCTGTAGCAATCGAACGCTCGTTCCCCGAAATTGCCTCAAACTCGCCGAGATGATTCTCGCTGATACCGTCCGCAAAATTCTCAACGCCAGACCCTCACAGGGTTCATAAACATGGCACAAATTCACGCTTTCATCTCGTATCAGCACTTTGACCTGCACCTCGCCCAAGAACTTGCAACGGTACTCAAACACTGCGAAAGTCCAACTTTCATCGATGAGCATACAGGCATCGGAGATCTCTGGGACACAAAACTCAAGCAAGCCATCAGCCGCGCCTTCGCCGTAATACCAACCTGGACACCATCGTCAGTGCAGTCAAGGTGGGTCAGACTTGGAATCAAGTTACGCTTTTCGCATGGGAATTCCCTGCCCGGTACTCCGACAGCCCTGTGTACCGCCACTCAAATTGCCAGACGTCGAATTCGCACATCTCACCGACTGGGAACCGGACAACACCCAGCACGTAGAATGGAATAACCTTATCAACAGCCTGGGGCGTCTGCCGTTCGGAAACAATCAAACCAGGCCTCGCAGCGAAGCTGACCTTTGTTTTAGACTGGGCATGCGGTTTCTTGAGGGTCTGCAGGCCCCGCATAATGACACCATGGCTTTGCACTGGTTCAAAAAAGCTCCGCACCTCGGAGATCCTCGAGCGTCCGCAGCCATCTCCGCTCTTAAATTGCCCGGACCCAACGACATTCAGCTCATAACCGCTGAAATTCACCCAAAAGACGACGGCAAACCCGCCGCCGCAACTCCCGAATTTCAGACTCCGAAAACAATGTGGAATGATGAGTCGTCGAGATGCGACAACTCGTTCCGCACGTCGTCAACCCAACCATCATCGATGTCATAATTCCCGTTCCTGTGTAACGGGAATAATCCAGCAGCAGCCCACTATGCAGCTCGGCCTCAAAAAACTGATTCAAATTTACATTCGATGCCAAAGCGGCAACCGGAGCTAAAAATGGACCAGCCAGCCGATTCGCTCGCTGGGACAATCGGTCCCACACCGCCGTCATGAACGAAAGATGCCGCTCATATAGCCGATAATTCCCCGTTCGCTTAATCTCACGACTCTCACTCGATACCCGCTGCACTAAATCCGCAAAACTACCGCCTCGACTCCGAGGCAGTCGCAGAGTATACCCGCCCAGCACCTGACCACTGGCCTCCGGCACAGGAGGCACTGTTTCCTGACGCAGATCCACAGGTGTATACAAACCAATCCGCTGCCGCCAGCCCGTAACAAGCGACATCGCTGACAAAGAATCATGCATGGCCGCAAGCAGCAAATCCTGAACGGTCACACCCAGTGATCGAGCAGACTGCAGCACACACGCCACACTCAGGCTCTCATGATCAACACCCGTTACACATCGATCCTGACCAGAAAGACGCTGACTCGCACGCCATGAACCAAGACCATGGAAAACCTCTCGCGCAACACTAACCAGCGAATGCCACGCGGCTGCCGAATCTGCAAAAGCCGGCACAATCGCACTAAGATCAGGCGCAAATCCCGGAGCCGGCTCAGTCAGCTCATCACCACGCAACACTCGCAGCACCGATCGACACAATGCACTGACACCACGCGAATCCATAAACGCATGACGGTAAATCACCACAAAATGCCAGCGATCCTCAGACTCGCAAATCGCGTGAAAACGAAACGGCCAGTGCAACCCGCTCGGGAAATATCGATTCAGCTCGCGATCAAGCACACTCGATATCGCTGACTCAGGCTGCCGCAGCACCGACGTCACTGTCAGCTCAACCTCTGGCACCTGTCCCATCCTGATGCCACAACGCATCCGATTGCCTGCAACACACACCTCCGCCGGCAGAGGAAAATGACGCCCCAAAGCCACCCGCACTGCCTCACCCAGCGACAACGCCGTCACCGAGCCGCCTAGCGTCAAAACGTGCGCAGCGTTCAGAGGACAAAACTGCTCCCAGCGCAGCATCATCCGCTGCAGCCCGTTCAATGGACGCCACTCCCCCAGACTGGCATCGGCGTACACAGCCTGCGCACGATCCATTGCAGGCAACTCAGCCAGCGACATGTAAAACGTCCCCAGTACAGGGAATTTTCACGATGTTCCAAACTCCCACTTCTATTAATCGGTCAAAGCTAGCCCGAAACACTTCACGACGCCCACAAACAACACACTCAAACACGCTTCACGCAACCAAACTACAGAATCGGCATTTTCTGCCGATCTAAGTCCCGCCACAACTCACAACAGTAATCCACTCGAAACATTCCCATGAACATCTGTCAGCCGATAATGCCGCCCCTGAAACTTGTACGTCAGCCGCAAATGATCAATGCCCAGCAAATGCAGCAGCGTCGCATTCAAATCATGCACGTGGACCGGGTCACGCACAATGTTGTAACTGAAATCATCCGTCTCTCCCCACATCTGGCCACCACGTATCCCCGCGCCCGCCAGCCACATCGTGAAACAACGCGGATGATGGTCCCGACCATAGTCCGACACAGTCAGCTTCCCCTGACAATACACAGTTCGGCCAAACTCACCACCCCACACCACCACCGTATCCTCGAGCAAACCACGCTGCTCCAGATCTGTCACCAGCGCTGCCGTCGGCTGGTCCGTCATACGGCACTGCAGCGCAATGTTCTTCGGCAACTCCAGATGCTGGTCCCAGCCGCGGTGAAATAACTGCACAAATCGCACTCCCCGCTCACACAATCGCCGCGCCATCAGGCAGTTCCACGCAAAACTGCCCGGCCGCCGAGCCTCCTCCCCATACAGCTCAAATGTACCCGCCGACTCCCCCGACAAATCCGTCAGCTCAGGCACTGAAGACTGCATCCGGTACGCCATCTCGTACTGCGCAATTCGAGTCGTTATCTCGGGATCACCAGTCTGCTCCAGCCGCAAACCGTTCAGCGACTGCAGATCATCCAGCAGTCCCCGCCGAATCTCTCGACTAATACCCGCCGGATTCGACAAATACAGCACAGGATCACCCTGCGAACGAAACTTCACCCCAGCATATCGAGTCGGCAGAAAACCACTGCCCCACAACCGGTCATAAAGCGGCTGGTCACCCGCCCCCGAGATCATCGCCACAAATGCCGGCAAATCACTGCTCTCACTGCCCAGTCCATACGACAGCCACGAACCCAGACTCGGACGCCCCGCCAGCTGCGCACCCGTCTGAAAAAACGTAATCGCCGGATCGTGATTGATCGCCTCAGTATGCATCGATCGCACAAAACACAGCCGATCCGCTATCGATGCCGTCCGCGGCAGCAACTCACTCACCCACGACCCGCTGCTGCCACGCTGCCGAAAACGAAACATCGTCGGCGCCACCGGAAAGCTGGACTGGCTGCTCGTCATACCCGTCAGTCGCTGCCCCTGACGCACCGACTCGGGCAGCTCTGTGCCACGCAATCCAAGCAAGCGAGGCTTATAATCAAATAGATCCAGCTGCGAAGGAGCCCCCGACTGAAACAAAAAAATTACTCGCTTCGCTCGCGGCGCTGCATGCGGGAACGCTCCCCCGACAGCCCCCTGCTCTGCCACACATTCACCACCCAGCAAACCACCCAGCGCAGCCAGACCCAGTCCACCAGCTCCGCGGCCCAGAAAACCACGCCGCCCGCTCAACACATGCTGCTCTATCGTGCCCGACATCGCATCACTCCCTCGTAATCACCTCGTCCAGATTCAGCAGCACACTCGCAACCGTGGTAAAAGCCGCCAGCTCGCCCGCATTCAGCGTCTCAGGCACTCCCGACTCCCCCGCCCTGATCAGTGCCAAAGCAGCCTCCGGCTGCCGTCGATACACCTCCACGTTCCGCTCATAACGAGCACACAAAATCTCCAGCTCCCGCGCTGTCGGCAATCGCAATGTCACCGCACAAAACATCCGCTCAATCCGCTCCACTGCACTCTTCGCCTCAGCCTGCAGCTCACGCTGTGCCAGCACACGAGCAGCCTCCAGAAACGTAACATCGTTCAGCAAAGCAAGCGCCTGCAACGGAGTATTCGTGCGACCACGACTGACCGTACACGCCTCCCTCGACGCCGCATCAAATGTTACCATCAGCGGCGGCGCCACCGTGCGCTTCCAGTACGTATACAGACTGCGACGATACAAGTCCGCACCACGAGACTGCTCATACTCCATGTCCGTCGCAATCTCCTTCCACAATCCCTCCGGCTGATAAGGCTTCACCGAAGGACCGCCAATACTGCGAGTCAACAGCCCGCTCAAAGACAAAGCCTGATCACGCACAACCTCCGCCGATAAACGACGACGCGCTCCCCGTGCCAGCAGACGATTGTCAGGATCAATCGCCAGCAGCTCAGACGACTGACGCGATGACTGACGATAAGTCGCACTGGTAACAATCAGTCGCTGCAGCGCCTTCATGTCCCAGCCAATCCGCTGAAACTCCAGTGCCAGCCAGTCCAGCAACTCCGGATACACCGGAGCCTCACCCTGAGATCCAAAATCCTCGGTCGTCCGCACCAGACCAAATTCAAAATATCGCTGCCAAAATCGATTCACCGCCACTCGCGCCGTCAACGGGTTCTCTCCACTCACCAGCCAGCGAGCAAGGTCCAGACGATTCCCGTGGCGACCAGCAAAATTACCCGCAAACGCAGCCGGTACCCCCGGCTGCACCAGTTCACCAGGACGGTCATACTGCCCGCGCTGCAGCACACGCGTCTCACGAGGCGTCGGCAGTTCCTGCATCACCATCACCGTCGGTATCTGATCGTCCAGCTCACGCTGCTGACGACGCAGCGCCGGCAAACGCTCAAATACATCACGCAGCACAACATCCGCATGCCGCTCCAGCCAGACCGTCTCCAGCTTGCGCCGCTGACCAACATTCCGCTCGCCCACACCCCGCCCCGCAATCTCAGCTACAGACTCCGACACCGCCAGTAACTGCACTTCCTCCGAAGACAAATCACGACCGTAAATCCGGACTTCCGACACCGCACCACGAAAACGACTGTGCCCGCCACCAACACGAAACGGCTCGGCCTTCACCGCGAACGTCTGATTCAGACGATCCAGCCGCACCGCCAAAGGAACCTCGACACCATTCACGTACAAATGAATACCCGTCGCCAGACGGCTTCCGTCATACACCACCGCCAAATGCACCCACTGACCAGCCGGCAGCACCGACTCACTCTCCACCCGAATCGCATCATCCAGCCAGCGCTTCACCAGATTCACCTGCACCCGACCGTCCTGCAGATGCACACTGTATCCCTCACCCTGCTCAACCGGAATCATTCGCGACAGCACCGTGCCACTGCCCGCTTCGGGACGAATCCATGCAGACAGCGTAAAGCGATCGAAATAACCGAAGGCACCCGCACCAGAAGACTCCAGCATCCCGCCGCCATCCAGCAGTATTGCCTGCCTGCCGGACCACGCTGTCCACTGCGGTTCAACACCAGCCGGACTCAGCGTCAGCAATTGCCCCCCATCACTCTCCAGACTGCCCGACAGACGATACGCCTGCTGCAGCCCGTCAGTCAGCACCCAGTCGGGCTCCCCCCGCGCCTCAGCAGTGAAACTCCACCGCTCAACCGCAGACGAAAGCTCCGGCTGCAGCTCCCGAATCCGCTGCTCCGCCTCCGCCACACGCTGCTCCAGCTCACGCAACTGCCGCTGCTGAGCCGGTAACGGTGCTTTCAGCAGCGGCGGTGAGTTGCCCTCCTTGATCGCTCGACCCGACTCCGGCAGATTGTTGAACCATGCAAAGACCTGATAATACTCCCGCTGACTCAGCGGATCATACTTGTGATCATGACACCGCGCACAACCCATCGTCAAACCCTGCCAGACCGCAAAAGTGGTATCCACCCGGTCCGCCACATACTCCACCTGGTACTCCTCCGGAATTATCCCGCCCTCCGCATTGCCCCGATGGTTCCGATTGAAACCCGTTGCAATCCGCTGCTCCAAAGTGGGCTCTTCCAGCAGATCACCCGCAATCTGCTCCACCGTAAACTGATCGAATGGAAGATTCCGGTTGAATGCCTCAATCACCCAGTCCCGCCACCGCCACATACTACGAGGCCCATCGTTCTGATAACCACTGGTATCCGCATAACGAGCCGCATCCAGCCAGGCCACCGCCATGTGCTCACCATAAGCCTGTGATGCCAGCAGCCCGTCTACCACTCGCTCCCACGCATCCGGTGACTCATCAGCCACAAACGCTTCCACCTCTGACAGCTTCGGCGGTAACCCCGTCAGATCCAAAGACACTCGACGAATCAGCGTTCTGCGATCCGCCTCTGTCGCTGGCCGCAAACCAGCAGACTCCAGCCGCGCCAGCACAAACTGATCAATCGGGTTGCGACACCAGCCAGGATTTCCCGTCTGCGGTGGCGTCTGGGCCTGCGGACGAACAAAGGCCCAATGCTCTGACCACTTCGCCCCCTGCTGAATCCACCTGCTCAGCAGTTGCTTCTGCCCGTCCGTCAGATGACGCTGAGACTCCGGCGGAGGCATCTGCAGGTCAGGATCCGCTGACAAAATCCGCTGCAACAGCAGACTGGCTTCCACGTTCCCCGGCGACACCACACGGCCGCCACTCCGCTCAGAAAATAGCCCGTCACGCTGATCAAGACGCAGCCCACTGCTGCGCTGCGCTTCGTCCGGGCCGTGACAGGTAAAACACAAATCCGACAGAATCGGCCGAATCTCACGATCAAAACTGACAGCAGCAACCAGCTCCTGCGCCCGCACAACCAAAAAACCATCCTGAACAGCCAGTATCGCTGCTGCCGCCAGAACATACTCCAGCCGACCCGCCATCAGCCGAATTGCCATCACCAAACCTCCACCAACTACCCGCCCACTACTCACTACCACCACCGGTCACTGTCCACTGACCACTATCTTTCACCCGCCCCGTTTCCGCTCAACACCCAGCAGCACATTCAACGCCAACACAAAACACTGCACCTCATTCGCCATCTCATCACAGTCCACCGCCATCTCTGCACCGCGGGTCTGCAAAACCAACTGGTCCTTCCGCCACCCTAACAATCCCAGAGTCCCGCCAAACAGTCCCACCACGTACAGACAACAACTCAGCCAGTTGTACTGCGAGACAAAATGGCCGATCCCCCCGGTCCCCGCGCCGCCCCCAAAAACAGATATGCCCGCGGGCCCTGTGGCCTGCGAAACTCAGCAGATGACACCTCAGCCAATGGCAACTGAAACAGTTTGCTGCCGTCCGCATTGAGACGCTGCAACCGCGTCTGCAATACCTCTATTCGAGTCTTCGGCAGCGCCAGCATCACTTCCTCAGACTTCGCTTCACCAGCATCCATCGAGCAGACTCGCAAAAAATATGCAGAAACACCGATTCCTCAGAAAGAACACTGCCGTAGTCTACCCCGCCGAAATCCGTCACGCGAGCAAGCAACGCTGTCAAACCTGGCACTGAATCGGCCTGCCAATCCGCACCAGATTGCCGTTCTCGTCAATCAGCACAAACTCACGCATTCGCCACGGGTTATCCTCGACAGCCTCCAGCCGCGGTATACCCGTTCGCGGCAAACCCGGCCCGCCAAAAGCCTCAGCCAGTCCCTCCACATCAGAAACACGCAGGTACTGTCTGCGGCAGAGAGGCGGTTGTGATCATACCACACCGGTGTCTCGGGCCGGTCGTCCGGCAATCATCATCAGAAACGACAATGAAAGGGTGCCGTCAGTGGTGCCGAGGTGCCCGTATTGGTGCCGGCAGGCTCGCTGGAATTTGCATCCTTCTGCATCGGTTTGCACGTCGCGAAGTGCAAAACGTGACCGGGCGGATTTGACGGAATCCTAGGGCCGCAAACGCAAAGAAACCCCGAGGATTCTCGGGGTTTCTGGGATAAACGCTGTGTTTTGAGCGACTATCGGAAGCGGAGAGACAGGGATTCGAACCCTGGGTACCCTTGCGGGCACTCCGGTTTTCAAGACCGGTGCAATCGGCCGCTCTGCCATCTCTCCGGGGCGGATGCTACGCCCCAAAGGCCGGATTGTCAACGAGTTTCCAGATGCGAGGATCCCAATCGGGACGGTCCGGCAAAACTGGACCGCATAACTGGACGCTTGCCACCGCCACAAACACCGCCCACGATGCCACACTCAGCCACTGCCAGCCCGCGATTCGCCGTTTTTCAAAATCCCCTGCACCACCTCACCAAAAATGTCCGTCAAACGAAATTGACGACCCTGAAACCGAAACGTCAGCCGCTCATGATCAATACCCAGCTGATGCAATATCGTCGCCTGCAGATCATGCACATGCACGCCCCGCTCCGCAACATTGATCCCCAAATCGTCCGACGCACCCCACCTCAAACCCTCACGGACTCCACCACCCGCCAGCCAGACCGTGAATGCATACGGATGATGATCCCGCCCCCACCGCGGTCGGTTGTTGATGTCGCCCTGAATAAACGGCGTTCGACCAAACTCCCCACCCCAGATCACCAGAGTCTCGTCCAGCAACCCCCGCTGCTCAAGATCCCGTACCAGCGCCGCACTCGGCTGATCCGTGTCACGACACTGATTGTAAAGCTCCGTCGTCAGAGAATTGTGCTGATCCCAGCCCGCATGCATCAACTGCACAAAACGAGTCCCCCGTTCCACCAGACGCCGGGCCAGCAGACAGTTGTGCGCAAAAGTCCCCGGCTCAGTCACACCGGGACCGTACATCTCCAGAGTCTCTCTGGTCTCGCCCGACAGATCCGTCAGCTCCGGCACACTGGACTGCATCCGAAAAGCCATCTCGTACTGAGCAATCCTGGCGCCAATCTCCGGATCACCATACTGCTGCTGATTCAGCTCGTTCACCGCCGCCACATCATCCAGCCACTCACGTCGCATCTGCCGCGAAATCCCCGGCGGATTTGACAAATACAGCACGGGATCTCCCGCCGCACGAAACTTCACGCCCTGAAATCGCGATGACAGAAAACCACTGCCCCAGTAAAAGTCATAAAAAATCTGCCCGCACGACGTATTCTTCGTAATCGACGTCATCACCACAAAACCAGGCAGACTCTCCGTCTCTGACCCCAATCCATACGTCAGCCATGCTCCCATCGTCGGTCGCCCCGGCAGCTGCGACCCACTCAGCAGAAACTGAATCGCCGGCGCATGATTGACCGCCTCCGTATGCATGCTGTGCACAAAACACAGACGATCAGCGATCCCTGCCGTGTACGGCAGAAAATCACTGACCCACGCTCCGCTCTCACCACGCTGACGAAATGGTTCCACCGGCGCCAGCATCAGCTTGCCATCCGCCTGACCTGTCATCGTGCTGAATCGCTTGCCGTCCGCATAACCCGCTGGCAATGGCTGCCCATGCAGCTCACGCAAACGCGGTTTCCAGTCAAACAGGTCAACATGAGTCGGAGCACCGTTCTGAAACAAATAGATCACTCGCTTCGCCCGCGGCGCCAAATGCGGCAAACGAGGCACACCAGCCAGACCTGCCGCAGCACCAGCCACTGCACTGTCACGCCCCAGCAGCGATGCCAGGGCCGCTACACCCACTCCCGTGGATGCTCGACCAAAAAATTCACGCCGGACCAGCTGTCGCTGACTCTCTGCTATCGGATGCATCACACCGTCTCCCGTCACGCTTCACTGCTTTGTCAGAGCTTCATCCAGATTCAGCACCGCGAGACACACCGCCGTCCACGCCGCATGCTCATCCACCACCAGCTGCTGCGAACGCGGTGATTCGCCCACACTCAACAACGCGGTCGCCGCCACCGCATCCTGCCGGTAAACACTGCGGGAACGCTGCAGTGTCCCCAGCAGAATTTCACGCTCCGCCACCCGCGGCTGCCGACACAACACCCGCTGATACACTCGCTCCAGACACTCTGCATCACTACCACCCGCCAGCAGCACCCGCTCCGCCAGAACTCGCGCAGCCTCCACCCACGCCGTGTCATTGCTGGTCAGCAACGCATGCAGCGGAGTGTTCGTGCGCACTGCACTGACCGTACAGCTCTGCCGACTGGCCGTATCAAAGAACATCGTTGGCCCAATAATGCGACGCCAAAACACATACAGACTGCGACGATACAACGCCTCGCCGTGATCCTGCACATACTTCCGATTTCCAAATGTCGCCTCTTCCCAGACCCCCGCAGGCTGATACACATTCACTGCCGGACCACCACGCTGCCCCGACAGCAGACCACTGACCGCCAGCGCCTGATCACGCAGCATCCACGACGGCAGCCGATATCTCGGAGCTCGTGCCAGCAGCCGATTCTCAGGATCCCGTTCCAGCTGCTCCGGAGTCACCACAGAACTCTGACGATACACCTGACTGGTTACCAGCAGCCGCATCAGTCGCTTCACATCCCAGCCACTGTCCCGAAATTCCACCGCCAGCCAGTTCAAAAGTTCAGGATGCAGCGGCACCTCAGCCTGCACCCCAAAATCATTGGCCGTCTTCACGAGCCCCACACCAAACAACTGCTGCCAGAATCGATTCACGGTCACACGCGCAGGCAAAGGATTTTGCTCAGACATCAGCCAAACAGCCAGATCCAGGCGATTCAACGGTTGCTGCGAGACCACCTGCGGCAGACTGGCCGGAACAGCAGCCTGCACAGTTGCACCCGGATTTGTGTACAAACCGCGCTGCAGCATGAAGGTCTCACGACGCTGCTGCTGATCCTCCATCACCATCACCTTCGCAACACCATTGTTGATGCCTGCTGCCCGGTCCTCCGCAGCTTTCCGCTGCTGCGTCAGCTGCTGCCAGACCGCATCCTCAGACTGCTGAGCCTGCCTGAGCAGCTGCACCTGCGACTCAGAACGCTTGTCAGCTGCCGTCTCCAGCGCCTGCTGCACCTCGGCAGCCCACTGCATTTCCAGTCCAGCACCAGCTACCGCGGACGTCGAAATCCGAAATCGCCCCAGATTATGACTGATGTGCGGCGAATCGTGCCGCAGACGAACCATCAGCTGATCCCCGGGCATCACCTGCATTGCCTCAGCCAGACGAAACACAGCCGCATGGTCCCGATCAATCGGCTTGCCCTCGTACACCGCCCAGCCTGTCTGCGAATCTCCGTCAAACGCAGTCGCCACCCGCAGATTACCCTGCTCATAAGTCGCCACCGCCCCGCCAATTCGCAATAACTGCTCCGTATCACCGCGACGCAGCACCAGCTGCACCTCAGTCAGCACAAAGTTGCCACTGTTCGAGCGTGCCAGACCGCCCTGCGTGTGACTGGCATGCCGCAAAGCATCCAGTCGAACAGCCGCCAGCGGACCTGCCGGCAAGGCCCCCACAACCAGATACGCATCCCGCGGCGGATTCACGCCGCTGGCAAACACCACACCACCGTCTTCCACCGTCAACTGCTGCTGCTCAGCACGCACCTCAGTCGGCTGCAGCGTCCGCCACAGACTGCCCTGCCCTGACCGCTGCCGGATCCATTCCGGCAGCAGAGCAGCAAGCTCCGCAGCACGCTGATTCTGCTGTCGACCAAATTCAGCAATTGCTGCCTCAGCCTCAGTCAGCTGTAACCGCTGCTGCGGCGAAAGAACGGACAGCACAGGCGCCGTCTGACCACTGCCACCGCCTCCGTTCACCGGAGTCTGATTGAAGATGGCAAACAGCGAGTAGTAATCACGCTGCGTCAATGTGTCGAATTTGTGATCATGACAACGACAGCAATTCAGAGTCAGCCCCAGCCACAGCGTCCCCATCGTCTCTGTCATGTCCATCACATAATCAACTCGATTTTCTTCGGCAATCCGCCCGCCCTCACCATTGATCATGTGATTGCGACAGAATCCCGTTGCCAGCCGCTGCTCATCCGTGGCCTGCGACAGCAAATCACCGGCAAGCTGCCAGGTTGTAAACTGATCCCACGGCAGATTGCGGTTAAAAGCATCAACAACCCAGTCCCGCCACGGCCACATCGTGCGATCAGAATCGCCCTGATAGCCATTTGAATCCGCGTACCGCGCCGCATCCAGCCAGTCCCACGCCATCCGCTCACCATACGCCGGTGAAGCCAGCAGACGATCAACAACCTTCTCCCATGCATCCGCTGCGGGATCCTGCACAAATGCCGCAACATCCTGCGGTGCCGGAGGCAGCCCCGTCAGATCCAGTGTCACTCGCCGAATCAAAACTTCCCGCGATGCCTCAGCCGACGGGCTTAACCCTGATTGCAGCAGACGCTGCTGCACAAACGCATCGACAGGATTGCGGATCGGAGCCTGCGGTCGAGCTGCAGGCTGCGGCACCGGCGGTCGCTGCAGTGGTTCCCACGACCAGTGCAGCCCCCATTTTGCACCCTGATCAATCCACCGCCCCACCAGCTCACGCTGCGCGGGAGTCAGCTGACGACCAGAATCCGGCGGCGGCATCACCACATCGGGATCCACTGACGTGATTCGCTGGTAAAGCTGGCTGTCAGCCCGACTGCCAGGCTGAATCGCACGCAGCGCCAGCTGATGCTCGTGCAGCGCCAGCTCACCCTGCCGCTGAGCAGCGTCCGGGCCATGGCAGTGAAAGCAGTTTTCTGACAGCAACGGGCGGATATCGCGATTGAAGTCAATCGCATCCTGAGCACCTGCGACCGAGCAAACAGTCAGCAGCCCGCAAAAACAGATGCCGAAAAGCCTGATCCGACAAGCAATCGCAGTCATGGCAGGTCCGGTAAAAAAATGAATCCGAAAAATTCACACGCCTGCCAGATATCATACGACTCTGGCGGGGGCCGCAGGGAGCAGCCAGTTTGAAATCGGCGGGGATTCCCGCAGTATGCGAATTCACCAGCCGTCAGCTTCGCAATTCCGTCAGCCCCTTTGGCAACGCAAAACACACCGTAACCTTACCGTCACCCACATGCCAGCGACCACCGCTCAACTGAGTCAAACTGTCAGTCCGCTCCAGCGCCACCGGCTGACCCTGGTGCATCACCACAGGCGCAGCCTCCACACCCGCCGCTGCACGCGGCAGCGTCAGCGTGAAGTCAGGACAGGCAAACGGCGCCTGCAGGGTCCACACTCCACCCCTGCGCTGAATCTCAGTCAGCTCTTTCGCAGCCCAGTACCGGGCGATCTCACTGAGCTTCAGCCACAGTATGCGGTCTGCATACTTCCCGCCAATCGACGTCACCACTCGCTGAAATGCCCTGAACCCCGCCCTCGTACCGTTGCAGTACATCCCGGGCCAGTGACACAAAAACAGTGCCGGCTGACCGCGCTCAATAAGGTCCACCATCCGACCACCCGAGGCATCAGCCAGAGCATAACGATCCGGCTCTGGCACCATATCGCCTTCCCATCCGCCAAACCAGTCCCCAGTACCCGCCGGAATGTTGACCGTCAAATTCAGACCATCTGTCCCCAGTCCCGTGACATGCTCCACGATCGGCTCCGCACTGCCAGCACCATCCACCACATACTTGAAGAAATGCGGAATTGGAGCCTGGTACACGTCACGGACGGCCTGCTGCACTGCCAGCGAAAGTTCCGGCTTCACCCGATTGCCAAAACCACCCGGCGTCGTCACACCCTCACAGGGCAGGCCACAGTTCCGCAGGATCCGCAGGGCATAAGCCAGATACTCCGCCAGCTGGTCGGCGGTTTGCGCCTGCTGCGGATACGAGTTCTCCATGGTGGCCGGACTGATCTCTTCCAGCGGTCGACCAGTCTTCAGATCAATCACTCGCGTGTGCGTAATCATCTCGGGGTGCACATCCCAGTTTGGCAGCAGCAGTGATCGAACCAGCTCAAGACTGTCCTGCAAAGCCCTGCGAGACCAGCCGGGCAGTTCGCGATCAAGCCAGCCCACACAAGCCGGATAAGGCACCACGCTGTACTTGCCTTTCACACCCTGCTCAGCACACCACTCGCCAAATTCGCGAACAAAGGCGTCCGGAATTTCACGCGGATATGTCTGCCACGGTTTCTGATATGCCGGCCGATCCGGATAGCACGAGTGAAACTGCGGCATGCAGAAGTGGCCCATGTTCACAAGACAGGTCGAATCATCGATGATGAAGCTGACCGGAATTCGCCGCCGCGGAAACTCGACCTTCACAGCCGCATCCTGCACCGGTCGCTGGCCACGAAGATCGTCGGCTGCCGCAGTCACGCGGCCAGCCGCCGCCAGCGCCAGACCACTGGCCAGAAATGCTCGTCGATGATGAACCAGCATCGGAAACTCCATCGTTTCAAAAAACGCAGGAACACCGAATGCTCCTGCAGACAACTGCAAATTCCACCACACAAACAACAGCTCAATCAAGGCCCCTGGTCTGGAATCCGAGCCAGATCAGGCTGCTCAGGGTCCAGCCCGAACGGCAGCCAGGAATACAATTCCGCCCGCTGCAGGAAAAATCGAAAGCGATAGTCACCGAAACCGGCCCGCGGAAATTCGGACGTGCGCCACGTCAGTTCATGCCGCACCGAATCTCCCTGAAAGGTCAGACAGTCCTCACGACCAACTTCCCGCGCAACTCGCCCCCGACGATCCACAATCTCAGATGTTACGGAACCTCCGGGCTTCGTTCGAGCATTAATCGCGACTCGGGGAATACTGCAGGGTTCCCGACGCGTCAGCAGCCACACCTCAAAATCGCCCGCCGTCTGCATCGAGCAAAAACCGTCCAGACGCAGCTTCGCCAGACCAACAGCGGCACGCACCCGACGCTCATCTTGCACTTTTTCAGTCCCCCCGTAATAAAACCACAGCTCATCTCCCACCACCACAGGAACTCGCGTTGTGACGATCATGCCGCTGTCCCAGTGACCGGGTGCACCACGAGGACTCAGGGGCTGCCGCTGAGGCGGTCGGTTCCAGCTCACGAGGTCCCAGTTCCACGCCAGCTGCGCATCAATTGTCCGAACAGAATCCTGCAGAGCATCATGCAGTTTTTCGACTGAATACTGGCCATAACGATAGTACTGAGCCGCATAGACCCGGAGCAGACTAATCTACAGCCCCTGCCACGCAAAGACCGGCATCCCGTAGATCTGCGCGGCAGATGGATCAAGGTCGTCAGCCCCAAAGACGGGGCCGTTCAGAGTCTTTTGCCATTCCAGCCCGTCCCGGGACACCGCCACTCCCACGGCACGCCTGCGGCGGTTGCGAGTCTTCCATGTGGCGGCCCAGCGGTCCTGATACGGGGCGCAAAAAAACTCACCACGTCAGAAGACTCAAACAACGGCCGATGCAGATCTTCCGCAGGCTGAGCCGGGTATTGCCAGTGCAGGCCGTCTGGGGAAAACGCCACTCGCGGACCTCGACTGCTGCCGTCAAAGCCGTACAGCGCATACCTGCGCTGCGGATCAGGATCATGTGGCCGCAGCAGGACCGCCGGATTCTGACACTGCACCTTGCGGAACAGCCCGGATTTCCATGCTGATGCAACCAGCCCGGTGGGCTGGTTTTCCCGGCCAGGGACAATTCCGAGAGCGGGGATCACTCATTGAATGCCGTCAGCAGACTCCCCATAACCCACATGGTTGCCGTTCAGCAGCACCTGTTACCAAATACGAAACCGGCCGTCCTCACGCATGACAATGCCGTAAACATAGGGACCATTGATGGCCCCGAGGGTCTGACGTGGCAGATCGGCGGTCAGTACAGGATAACCCCCAAATGGTGTCCCGGAGTGGAACACTTGCTGCAGACCCTGCTGCTCTGCGACAACGGCCGCATCCAGAAACAGCCGCCGCCATGGCCCCTGGGCCGGCCCCGAACGCAGCAGTTCATCGCCGCCAGCAGGCCCGAGCTAATGCTGCCCGAAAGCTGACCGCGGACGAGCCAGCCCTGCGAACAGACCAGACTGGATCAAGAACTGACGGCGATTGACCATTTGGGCGGCATTCCGGACTGGCGGGCGGGAAGATTGGGGAAGGTACTGCGGGCTGAACCGCTGAAAGCCGATATTTCCTCGGCAGGACCGAGGTTTTTCTTTGCTCGCGCGGCACGCTGCACATGAGGATGGCGAGTGGAAGGAGAATTTCGAAACTTCCCCCGGGCCTGCAGGCTGCTCGCTGGCGGGATTTCTAACTTGTTCCGGCCCGGACGCTGGTGATCAGCACCGGTAACTGTACACTCCACGATCGCATGTTTTATACCCGCCTGCTGAATCGCATTCCTGGCAGCCCAAGTCGATGACATCCGTTCCCGTTGTGCAATATGCCTCACGCACAGATGTTGGGATGCGACGCGCCGCAAACCAGGACAATCTTGCTGTGCGGATGTGCACAGATTATGAAGAGTGGAGTCGTTGCGGGCATCTGTTTGCCGTAGCAGATGGCATGGGTGGACACGCCGTTGGGGACCTCGCCAGCCGCATCACCGTAAGCACGCTGCCTCTGGCGTACTACAAACACGAGGCCACGGACGTCACCAGTCGCCTGCGGCAGGCGATCGTCGCCGCCAACAAGGCCATCAACGACAAGTCCCGCGAAAACCGCGAATTCGAGGGAATGGGCACAACTTGCAGCGTGCTCAGCCTGTCTGAAGCCGGTGCCATGATCGGGCATGTTGGTGACAGCCGCGTGTATCGCGTGCGTCGGGGCCGGACTGAACAGCTGACCTTTGACCACAGTCTGCAGTGGGAAATGATTCGACTGGGTCGAGCCACTGCGGAAAATGTCGAGCTGTACCATCCTCGAAACGTGATCACTCGCTGCCTCGGACCTGACCGTACTGTGCAGATCGATGTGGAAGGCCCGTTTTCCGTCGAGCGAGGTGATGTGTTCATGCTGTGCAGCGACGGGCTGCCAAGCCACGTCAATGACGAAGAAATCGGCGTGATCCTGTCGGGACTGCCTCCTGAGAAATCCTCGCGACTGCTGATCGATCTGGCCAACTGCCGTGGTGGTTCCGATAATTCCACAGTGATCGTTGTCCATATCGAAAGTTATCCGTCGCCGACGGTGCGTCCGACAGATTCGTCACCGCTGCCGATTTCCGCTGCCGCAGCACCAGCACCAGCGGGCGATTTTCCCGTGGCACTGATGCTGTTCATGGCCCTGATCAGCCTGGCCCTTGCCGGCTGGACCCTCTATACAAAGCATCCTGAACTGTCGGCGATCTTTGTGATTGCCGCGTTTGCAGCCTTTCTTCTCAGCCAGTACTTCCGCCCCGAACCACCATCTGCAACTCATCTGCCAGTTGCCCCGTTGGCACCGCTGCCCGAGGATCCGCAGGCGGACCCATCCGTGTCCAGTGCGCTGCGATCTTCTTTCCGCACATCACCGCCCTATCGTGCTGTGGATTGCCAGAATCCTTTCGCACTGCTGAAGTATCTGGCAGAAACGCAAAGCGAACTTGCACAGGCGGCTCGCGACAGCAGCTGGGAGGTCGACTTTGATGAGCTGACTCAGCTGGGTCGTCAGGCAACCACTGCGATTCAGTCTGAGAAGCCGGACAGAGCAATCCGAGCACGCGCCAGGGCCATCGAACTGCTGATGAAAGAAATTTATCAGCGTCGCGGCACGACGTAACCAGTCAGCGCCGGTCAATCAGTGCTGACGACCTGACTTTGCACTGAACAGCCGCCAGCCAGCGTGCGCAGCACCACACAGTAGCGTTCAGTCAGCTGGACCAGCTTGCTGACGGACTCTGCTGCCGCATCTGTCTGCAGGCGGAACAGCAGTTGAACCTCAGTCATGCCTGCAGGTGTTTCACGACTGACACCCATCGTTCCGCGAAAGTCCATTTTGCCGACGGCTTTGACCGTTGCTGTGTAAATGTCAAGTCCCATGGATGTGGCCACGGCGGCGAGGGTTGTACCGGCACAACTGACCAGGGCCTGCAGCAGCATTTCCCCTGAGCAGGCGGCCGTACCATTTCCACCGGCTGCCGGGTGTAGTCCAGCAAGGATCTGTCGACCGTTATTGGTGAGCAGCGGAACGTGGCAGCCGATGCGTTCGAAATCCACCACCCCTTCGGCTGACAGTTCTGCAAGGCCCGCTTCCGGTCGGTTCTGGTAAAGCTGCTTTACGGGAGCCTGCACGGCTTTCAGGGTATTTTGGTCCATAGTGACAGCCTGCCGTGACAGAAGTGGAGCGGAGCGGAAGTTCCGCAGGATAGGGGAAAACAGGAAAGTAAACCAGAATGCGTTCCGCTTCCCGCTCTCGACACTGGGTTTGCGCAACTTGCCGGGACGTGGTGAAATATCCGCACGAATCGGCGTGTTTTCTGCTGCGATCAGGGCTGTGTTTCGCAGACACGGGCTGAAAAGGGCAGATCTGGGGCGTACATCTATAGCAGAATTCTGCTAGCATTCATTTGTGCAGGACTGCACGTGGACAGTGGACTCAGGGATTCCGGCTGCAGCACAGTGGCGGAAAGGCAAGGCGTAACATGAGTGAGAGCCAGGACAAACGCCGGTACTGGATCGGTTTTGATCTGGGTGGCACCAAAATGCTGGCCGTAGTTTTTGACGAGAGCCTGCAGCCTGTGGCGAGAAAACGCCGGAAGACTCGTACGAACGAGGGCGAACCGGTCAGTCTCGAACGATTGTCCGAGACCATTGTGAAGGCATTGGAAGAGATCGGCGCCGGGCCTGATGCGATAGCAGGTATCGGTTGCGGCGTACCCGGCCCGCTGGACCTGCAGAAAGGCGTCGTCCTCGAAGCTCCGAATCTGGGCTGGAAGAATGTTGCTCTGCAGGACTATCTGTCAAAGAAGTTCCGCTGTCCGGCTGTGATCTGCAACGACGTGGACGCCGGTGTTTTCGGCGAATACTCGATGGGCGCCGGCAAGGGCTTTCGCTCGGTGCTGGGAGTCTTTCCGGGCACTGGGATTGGCGGTGGCTTTGTGTACGAGGGTCGTATCTTCCGCGGGACGCGTTCGTCCTGCATGGAAGTCGGCTATCTGCAGATGGCGACGGAAGGCTCGGCTGCTGGCGTTGGGCCTGTGGGAACTCTGGAAGGCCTGGCCAGTCGGCTGGCAATTTCGGCAGAGGCTGCCAAGGCCGTCTACCGCGGGCAGGCGCCGGGATTGCAGGAAATTGCCGGTACCGATATTTCGCGAATACGCAGTTCATCGCTCGCGAAATCCATCGAAAAGGGTGACAAGGTGATCGAGCAGATCGTAAAGCGCGCTGCCCAGCAGGTTGGTCGAGGAATAGGTAGCCTGATTAACATTCTGGCCCCTGACGTTGTGGTTCTGGGTGGTGGACTGGTTGAGGCGATGCCGGAGCTGTATCTGGAGTCGGTAGCGGAGGGTATTAGTCGCAATGTCCTCCCGTCTCTTGCCGACTGTGGCAAACTGAAGGTCAGCAAACTGGGCGATTTTGCCGGAGCAACGGGCGCTGCGGCACTGGTGAGGCAGGAAGCAACAGAGCAGCCGAAGAAGAAACTGAAGGAGTCCTGAGGAGGAAGCCGACGGAGTCCTGAATTTTTATATCATCCATGAGGCTGCATCGAGAGCCTGAACATGTCTGCGGGAAACGATTTGAATCGAGCTGAAACCGGTGTTCGCGGAGAGGCAGACAAGGATGCTTCCCGCAATCGTCGCTTTTTTCCGCTCGCAGTAGTGGAACTAGGAACATCAGCCATCCGCATGGCGATCGGTGAATCCGACGGTGCCGGACAGGTTCGAGTCCTGGAACAGCTTGTGCGAGGTGTCAGTCTTGGTAAAGACACCTTCACCATCGGTGAAATCCAGCGAAAAACGCTGTTGGAGAGTATCCGGGTCCTGAAAAGTTATCGCCGCAAGCTGCAGGAATACCAGTGCACAAATCCTCGTTACATCCGAGTAGTTGCCACCAGTGCGGTTCGTGAAGCAATCAATCGACTGGACGTTCTGGACCGCTTCTACATCGCCACAGGGCTGGCTGTTGAACTGATTGATGACGCAGAGATTTCTCGTCTGACCTACCTCGGAGTCCGGCCGCTGCTGACGGAAGATGTGATCCGCCAGAATACAACAACCGTGGTGGTGGAAGTTGGAGGGGGCAATACAGAGGTTCTGCTGCTGAGGGGCAAAGACATCCAGCATGCTCAGCCCTATCGCCTCGGTTCACTGCGAATGCAGCAGCAATTGCTGCAGGCCGATGCTCAGCGACGGGATGTCGGCCGAATCATGCTGAATCAGATCGATCGTTCCCTGGAACCGCTGCTGGACCTGATTCCGCGCGACCAGGCGGTCAGCCTGATTGCTTTGGGTGGCGACATCCGCTTTGCGGCCCGACTGATGAACATTGATCCCCGCGCCCCGGGCCTCAGCTCCATCCCCACTGCTCGACTGCGATCACTTGTCGACCAACTCCTGCCAATGCCGGTGGACTGGATCATGCAGAAGTATCACATTGAGCTTTCCCAGGCTGAAACACTGGTGCCCGCACTGCTGGCAAATGTGCGACTGGCTGAACAGATGAAGGTGGATTCCATTCAGCTGACCGGGTTTAACCTGCGGGACGCCCTGCTGCAGGGGATGGTCAGTACCAATGACTGGTCGCAGGACTTTCGCGAGCAGATTATTAATTCGGCGATGGAGATGGCCCGTCGGTACCAGGTGGATCGGGCCCATGCGACACATGTGGCGAGGCTGGCACGCAAACTTTTCCTGACGCTGCAGCCCGAACATCCGATGGATGCCCGCTGCGAAACACTGCTCTATACCGCCGCACTCCTGCACGAGACCGGCCTGTTTGTCGGACTTTCCGGATACCACAAGCATTCCTACTACCTGATTATGAACAGTGAACTGTTTGGACTGAATTCACTGGATCACCAATTGGTGGCTCTGATTGCCCGTTACCACCGTCGCGCAGTTCCCAAGCCGGCACACGAGTATTTTGCGAGGCTGGACCGAGACAGTCGCGTGATTGTTTCGCGGCTGGCCGGAATTCTGCGAGTAGCAGTGGCACTCGATCATTCCGGCACCCAAAGAATCGGTGATATCAGCTGCACGATCGAAAAAAATCGACTGGTGGTGACAGCCACTGGAGTTGTGGGTGACCTGAGCCTCGAGCGGATGGAACTGCGTCAGAAGGGGTCACTGTTCGAGGATACATTTGGGCTGGGAGTGCTGCTGCGAGAACCATCTCGCTGATTGCTCTGCGATGCTCCCGCTGTTCTCAGGAATCTGTCTATGTCGACTGCTGAAGTATACATGAACCGCGAACTGAGCTGGCTGGAATTTAACCAGCGAGTTCTTGATGAGGCCTCAGACCTGGCGGTACCGCTGCTGGAACGCCTGAGGTTTCTGGCCATCACGGCTTCAAACCTTGACGAATTCTTCATGGTGCGAGTGGGCAGTCTGCTCAGTTCCATCCGCACCGGCGACTCCGTCACAGATCACTCCGGCATGTCGGCCCTTGAGCAGCTGATGGCAATCAGCGTGCGCGCACAAAAGATGGCCGCAGACCAATATCAGATTTACCTGGAGCAAATCGAACCGGCACTGGCAGAAGCCGGTATCCGCCGACGCAGAGCCGGTCAGTTGTCTGAACGACAGCTCGAATTTTTGGAAACGGTCTTTCATGAACAGCTGCAGGCGGTACTGACACCGATTGCCGTCCATGACCCTGCCCGCTTCCCGCTGCTGTTCGGACGCACCCTGAACCTCGCGGTGCAACTGCTGGGACGCAGTGAAGACGAGCCTTTCCGGTTTGCTGTGATACCCTTCGGTCGTTTTGACCTCCGCTATATCACCCTGCCAGGCAGTGGCGGATACGAATTCATACTGACGGAAGATGCTATCGAACTGCTGGTCTTAAGGTTTTTCCCGGGCGAGACAGTCGTCTCGACAGTTCCGTTCCGCGTCACCCGCAATGCTGACGTCACAGTCAGTGATGACGATGGAGCAGACCTGCTGGCAGAAATGGAAGATGTACTCGAAGACCGCAAAGACAGCTTCTGCACTCGTCTCGAAGTTTCTGAAAATGTTACCAGACCAATGCTGGAATTCCTGAAGACGCTGCTGCGAGTCGGTGAGCGAGACATCTATCAGACCCCCGGCCCGGTAGGACTCAGCGACCTCATGCAGCTGACCAGCATCAGCAGCTTCGACTCGCTGCTCTACCCGTCATGGACCCCCTGCCCTTCTCCAAGAGTCGATCCGGCCGAGTCGATTTTTGATACCATCAAATCAAAGGATGTTCTGCTCTTTCATCCGTATGAATCATTTGAGCCCGTGTTGCGACTGCTGTCTGAGGCGGCTGACGACCGTGATGTCGTGGCCATAAAACAAACGCTGTACCGCACCAGCCGCAACAGCCCCATTGTCAAATCGCTAATCCGAGCTGCGGAAAATGGCAAAAATGTAACCGTCATCGTGGAACTGAAAGCTCGCTTTGACGAAGCCCGCAATATCGAATGGGCCAGACAACTGGAATACAGCGGAGTCCAGGTGGTCTACGGAGTCCGCGGACTCAAGACTCACGCTAAAGCCTGCATCGTCGTACGCCGCGAACCCTTGGGATTCCAACGATACTGCCACTTCGGAACCGGCAATTACAACGAAATCACGAGTCGCTTCTACACAGACCTCAGCCTGCTCACCTGCAATCGTGACCTCGGCAATGACGCTATCGCATGGTTCAACGCCGTCACTGGTGCTTCGCAGATTCAGCAGTTCTCACGCATCGAATCGGCTCCCATCGGACTCAGGGAAAAACTGCTGCAGATGATTCGAGTCGAAGCGGAAAGAGCTCGCAACGGCGACCGTGGCCACATTCTGGTAAAACTAAACTCGCTCGCTGACCCAGTCATGATCGAAGCCCTCTGCGAAGCCTCGCAGGCAGGTGTCGAAATTGATCTGAATATACGCGGCATCTGCTGCCTGAAGCCCGGCATCCCGGGACGCAGCGAAAACATCCGCATCGTCAGCATCATTGACAGGTTTCTGGAACATGCACGCGTTCTGTACTTTCACCACGGTGGTGACGAACACGTATTTATCTCCAGCGCAGACTGGATGCCGCGCAATCTTGATCGGCGAGTCGAATTGCTGATTCCAATCCTTGACGAAACCTGCAAGAAGCGCGCCATCGCGATCCTCCGCAACTGCCTGCGAGACAATGTCAAGGGACGGCTGCTGACCGCTGACGGCTCGTATCTTGCCCCGGCCGGTCAAGAACCGACTGTTCCAGGCAAACGCAGTCGAGGACGCCGGAAACAGTCAGCCGCGGAAACCACAGACGCCCAAAACCACAGCACGCGATGTCAGGTCGAATTCCAGCGACGCGCCCGAGAAGCAGCAGAAGCAGCCTTCGAACGCAATCGCACCACATTTTTACCCATCGAACCCACACACTGAAACAATTTGAATAAGCACCCCGTCATTGCCGGTTCACCGCAATCCACAGATTCACGGAACTGTCACCTGCAGTCAACAGCCGTGCGTCCCGACTCACAACTGCGGATAGTTCGATTGAGTCTGCCAGGGTTTCTGTGCTGATCCACTGGCCCCACTCACTGACCATGGCAGCCACCTCGGGGTCATCTGAGTTCAGAAATATACGGATCCGATCCTGAATGTTCAGTCCGGCATCCTTCCGCTGCTGCTGGACGTGTCGCACAAAGTCCCGCGACATTCCCTCACGCAGCAGCTCCGGTGTCAGCACAGTGCTGATGGCCACCTGAATGCCCGCATCATCTGCAGAAATCCACGTCGCTGCCTGCATCGTGCTGATCAACACGTCCTCCGGCTGCAGCTCTATGGCCGAGCCCTGAAGTTCGATCGCGACATTCTGGCCACGTCGCAGCGGAGCCAATACGGCATCACCGAGTTCAGGAATGGCCGTCTTCAGCGCGTTCAGCAGACGACCACACTTCGGACCCAGCGTCTTCAGATTCGGCTTGAAAGAATAGCTGACCAGAGCATCAAGGTTGTCCTGCCGCAGCACCCGCTGGATGTTCAGTTCCTCACCAATTACATCCGACAGTGTCTCGACAGCGGCAGCAGTCTCTGCCACAGCCGCCGCAAAACGCAGCTCTGACAGCGGCTGACGAACTCGCAGATTATGCTCCTCACGCAGCTTGTGCCCAAGTCGCACAACTTTCTGAGCAGCAGCCATACGCTGATTCAGCCCGGCATCCAGCAGCACAGCATCAGCAGCCGGATAGTCACAGAGGTGCACCGACCCCGGCAAGTTAGAATCCTCCTGAGCGTCCTCGGGATTCCGACCCAGCACCAGATTCAGATACATGCGCTCCGTCAGGAACGGAATGCAGGGCGCCAGCAGGCGACAGAGCACCACCAGAACTTCATACAACGTCTCGTAGGCCGCCTGCTTGTCACCATCAGCCGCATCGCGAGCACGCCAGAAGCGACGGCGATTGCGGCGAATATACCAGTTGCTCAAATCATCAATAAAGTCGGCTGCCGCCGCACAAAAACCGGGGGCATTAAAATTAGCCAGCTCACACCGCCCGGCTGCTGCCAGAGACTGCAAATTGGACAAAATCCAGCGGTCAATTTCCGGACGCTCGGCTATCCCTGCCGCCGCTTCTGCTGAACGCCGACCAGTTGCTGCACTGGCCCGCAATTCCGCCGCCGGCACAAAACCATCAGCCACTGCGTAATCCACAAAGAACTTGTAGCAGTTCCAGAGCGGAATCAGGATGCGACGACGAGTTTCGTCAGCAGGACCACTGGTCACAAGGCATGTTGGGACGCCTTCGCGAGTCTTATCAGCGGGGCCAGTCGGAGTCTGCAGCGTAACAGGGCGATCAGGATGCCGAGTCCCAAAACGCAGATCCACCGCAGGGTTCTGCGCCAGGTACATCCAGCGCATCGTATCCACACCCAGCTGCTCAGCCGCTTCCTCAAACCAAATGGCCGTACCATCCGATTTGTGCATTGGCTTGCCCTGCTCGTTCTGCACCAGCCGGTGCCCCAGCAGAGTCCTGAAAGGCAGCCGTCCGGCAGCCGTCTCCGCCTCGTCATGACGCATCATCGTTGACAGCGAAAGCAGCGAATAAAACCAGTTGCGAAACTGCCCCGGAAAACACTCCGTCACCAGATCCGCCGGATACCACTTCTGCCACTCTGCTCGATTGTGATTGTAACCCATCGTGCTGAACGGCACGATTCCGGCATCCAGCCACGGATTCCCCACGTCCGGAATTCGCGACATCGGGTTGCCCGTCTGCGGATTCCGGATCTTCACGCGGTCAATCCAGGGACGATGCGGAGTATTCCCGGAAAACTCATCCCAGCCCTCAACCGCTCGCTCACGCAACTCAGCAAGCGAGCCAATCACCTCGAAATCACCAGTTTGCTCGTCCACCCACACCGGCAAAGCCAGACCCCAGAATCGCTTCTTGCTGATCATCCAGTCGCCCATGTTGGACAACCATTCCAGCTCACGCTCCTGACCGTCAATGCTGTCCGGTAACCAGCGAATCTGGCGAGTCACATCCTTGATTTCTTCACGCCAGTCCATGTTTATAAACCACTCGTCAACCAGCCGGAATACCAGCTCGTCTCCAGTCCGCCAGCAGTGAGGATAAATGTGCGGATAGGTTTCCACTGCCACCAGCATCCCTCGCTGCTTTAACCGTTCAAACACCAGCTCAGCAGTCGCAGGAGCAATTGCTTCAAGACCCGCGAATTCGCCGAACTCCTGAGAATACGTGCCATCATCCCGCAGCGGAGCAATCACAGGCAGGCCAAGTGCCAGCCCGATCCGATGGTCAATATCACCACAGCCCGGAGCAATATGCACAATGCCGGTTCCCTCCCCCGCCACCACATTGGCATTCCCGCGGGAATCGCGACCACCGTCAATCACCCGATGGCTATCTGCACCCGAGACGCCAGCCGTCCGCTCATCAAACGGCACACCGCCACGCTGCTGCTGCGCCGGCAGATCATCAAATGGACCACTGTAACGCCACCCAACCAGATCCGATCCTCGCACCGTACCCAGCTCTTCAAAGCCCCCCTGCTCCTTGAAAATCTGAGCCAAAGTCTTCAGCTTCGGCACACCCTCGGGCCACTTCCATTCTGGACGACCAAACCCATCCCGGAACTCCGTCGCCAAACGCTGAAAATTGAGATTGTCCTTTGCGAAATAGTAAATCGCACTATCACGCTTCGCCTGGATCCGCAGGTATTCAAGATCCGGGTTCACCGCACAGGCCACGTTGCTGGTCAATGTCCACGGAGTCGTCGTCCAGACCAGCAGATACTGCTGCGCCCCATCGTCACCTACATCCGGACGCTGCAGCGGAAAACGCACGAATACACTGCGATGAGTCGTCAGGCGACGGCCCTCAGCAATCTCCATCTGCGAATACGCACTGCCACCACGACCAGACCAGGGCATCACGTCATGGCCCTGATAAATCTTTCCTCGCTGAAAACACTTCTTCAAAAATGTCCAGATCGTCTCGTTGTTTTCTGTGCTGAACGTAAAGTAACTGCCACCCCACTCCGGATTACCCAGCCGCTCGACCAGCTGATGGGCTAGCCCGGAGACAGACTTCCCGGATGGAGTCTGCAAGGTCACCTCCGCCGGCTCACCCAGATGCTCGGCCAGTTGACGCAGCTGATCCGGGTCGTCCCAGTCCATCCAGTAACCCAGACGCACAGATTGCTCGGTCTGGCGAGCTGCAAATCGCAAGACCCGCCGCTTGCACTCGTTAACGAAACGGTCAATTCCAAATTCGTGCACCGCCGTCTTCGTGCCCAGCCCCAGCTGCTTCTCAACTTCCACTTCGACCCACAGACCCTGACAGTCAAAGCCGTTCTGGAATCGCTGATCATGCCCGGTCATCGCAAAGAACCGCTGGTACACGTCCTTGTACGTGCGGCCCCAGGCGTGGTGCACACCCATCGGATTATTCGCCGTGATCGGACCGTCCAGAAAACTCCAGCGAGGCCCCCCCTGGTTCTTCACCCGCAGACGCTGAAAGACCCTGCGATCATTCCAGAAATGCAGTACCGCGTGCTCGCCACTGACAAAATTGCTGTCGGCTACAGGTCGAAACATCGTTACACAGCTCGGTTCAGAAGAACAAATCGGGGTCCATCACTCGCACACCGCCACATTCTAGGCAGATTTGTCGGCTGATGACAGCACCATGCGGTCTGCGTGGCGTTATCGGCAACTGATCGCCGGACTCTGCCGCCACCACAGAAAAAAGCGGGAAGGTTCCCGACCAGCAGGAATCTGCCCTCCCCCCATGAAATTATTCTGACCGCCACTGCGGCATCTGCCTTTGCAGGCAGCAAATCACGGAGCCAATGAGTCCCATGAGAACATTAATTCCAATGACTCCAGTCGCACCAGCCGTAACGATTGTGCCGACCGCTGCAAAAACGCTGGCTTTATCGACAGGACCAACAGGCTCCAAATGTGACGGATATCCAGGTTTTACGACCGTTTTGACCTCATCGCCAGCCAGTCGCCCAAAGAAACAAGCACACCATGTAATCATGCCTGTTCAATTCGCTTAACACGGCGTCCGCAGCAACAGCCGGTCAGGGCAACACATCAGGTGCGGCAACGGGAGCAGCCTGGTCCAGAAACAAACGCTGCCATAGCTCCAAACACAGCAGATTCCACAGCCTGTAAGAATGATTCATCCGCCCGGTACAGTGTTCGTCCACCAGCGTCCGCACCGCCACAGGATTCAGCAGCCCACGCGACAAACAACGCTGAGACAACAGCACATCCCTCAACAGCGGCTGCAACTCCTGACGGAACCAGTGATCAATCGGTACACCAAACCCCATTTTGCCCCGCGTCCGAATACGGTCCGGGAGCAGATCACGGAATGTCTCCTTCAGCACCAGCTTGGACTGCTGCAGTGTCTGCTTGACCTCGATCGGCATCCGCGCAGCCAGTTCCACCACATGGTGATCAAGAAACGGACAACGACACTCCAGCGACGCGGCCATGCTGGCAATATCCACCTTCGTCAGTATGTCACAGGGCAGGTACGTCTGCAGGTCAACTGCGGTGGTTCGAGTAATGAAGTCTCGCTCAGGAAAACGCTGCCACGCGGCGGAAATACATTGAGCCGGATCTTCCTGCCGCAGCAGCGGCTGCAGCTGCGGTCCCGCCAGCCACTGCAGACGAGCTTCGTCAAAAATCGTAATCCAGTTCAAATAACGTCGTTCGGGATCCTGAGCCAGTGCTTCAAGCAGCCGCTTCAGTCTGCGACGAAACGATCGCTGCTCAACAGATGCCGGCAATCTGGTCGCAACCGCTGCCAGCATTCGTCGCAGTCTGCCCGGAATACGGTCCATCATCGCAGCCGCACGGGCCGCCCGATATCGCTCGTACCCGCAGAACAGCTCATCACCGCCGTCTCCGGTCAGCGCGACCGTCACACGACGGCGCGTCATCTCCGCAAGATACATCGTCGGAATTGCCGAGCTGTCACCAAATGGCTCGTCATAATGCCAGATCAGAGCAGGCAGAATCCGCAGTGCGTCAGGAGTCACTACGTCTTCGTGATGACTCGTTCCCAAAAATGCAGCCGCCTCAGCAGCAAACTCCCGCTCATCGAACGAACGAACCGGGAAACCAATCGAAAACGTCTGCACTGGCTGTTGCAGCAGTGACTGCATCAGTCCGCAAATGATCGTGGAATCAATGCCCCCGGAAAGAAAAGCTCCCAGCGGCACATCACTCCGCAATCGCAGCCGTACCGCCTCAGTCAGCTCCGCCCGCAACTCCTCCTGCCAGTCCTGTACCGTCCGCCGCTGCAGCTGCGGCTGATCATAAGGAGCAGACCAGTACCGCTGCACTCGCCACTTACCATGCTCCAATACACCAATCGATGCTGGTGGCAGTTTCTGAAAGCCATGCAAAATGCAATCCGGATGCGGCACATACTGCAGCGTCAGAAACTGCAACACCGCCGAATGACTGATTTTCCGCGGCAGATCGGGAATCTGCAGCAGCGCCTTCAATTCACTGGCAAACACCAGTCGCTGATCCTGCTGACAATAAAGCAGCGGCTTCTTGCCCAGCCTGTCCCGAGCCAGCACCAGTCGCTGACTGCCACCGTCCCAGATCGCTACAGCAAACATGCCACGCAGGTGCTGCACAAAATCCAGCCCATACTGCTCGTACAAATGAACAATGACCTCTGTGTCACCGTCCGTACGAAACTGGTGCCCCTGCTGCTGCAGTTGCAAACGCAGTTCGCGATAATTGTAAATCTCGCCGTTGAACGAAATCTGCACCGAACCGTCTTCGTTACCCAGCGGCTGAGGACTGCCGGCCACATCAATGATGCTCAGACGCCGATGACCCAGCGCCACTGCTGGCCGCGCAGCAGTCAGCGCTGAAAAGTTTCCCGGTTCACTAAACCACGCCCCGGCCGCGTCCGGCCCGCGATGCCGCAGACTGTCCGTCATTCGCTGCAGAATGTCGGCTGAAATCCGCTGAGTCGGATCCCACCAGACCGCACCGGTTATGCCACACACCGCTGGCAGACTCCCTGCTGAGCTGGATCACTCGTAGATCGGACAGAACGTGTTAAACGCCGACTCGCAAAACACCCCCGGATCATTGAACCGCCGCCCCTGATCCAAAGACGAAATCACCGCCATGTCCTCGACCGTTAACTCAAAATCAAAGATGTTCAGGTTTTCGCTCATGCGTTCAGGAGTCACCGTTTTGGGAATCACTGCAGTGCCCCGCTGTACGCCCCACCGCAACAGAACCTGAGCCGCTGACTTGCCATACTGCAGCGCCAAACAATGAATCACCCGATTGTCCAGGAGCGAATCCGCTGGCACCGCCATCCCCAGACTGTAATAACTGGCCGGACCCAGCGGTGAAAACGCCGTAAATGCAATCTGCTCCTGCTGACAATAACGCAGCAGTTTCGACTGCACCAGCATCGGATGTGACTCCACCTGCAGCACAGCCGGTGGAATCCGCGCTGACGCCAGCAGATCGCGCAACAGACTGGTGCCGAAATTACAAACGCCAATTTGCCGCACAAGTCCGGCATCAACCAACTCTTCCAGTCCCCGCCACGTCTCCAGAATCGGCACTCGCGCTTCCTCCATCCGCGGCTCAGCCGCATCCGGATCGGAAAACCAGCCCGGAGGATACCGGTGCTCAAACGGGACAAACTTCTGTGCAATCGGGAAATGAATCAGATACAGGTCCAGATAGTCCAGACCAAGATCATTCAATGAACGCTGACAGGCCGCACGCACGTGCTCTGCGGCATGATAGGTATTCCAAAGCTTGGATGTGACCCACAGGTCATCACGAGTACACAAGCCCTGCTGCAAAGCCGCAGTAATGCCCTGCCCCACCTCAGTCTCGTTCCCGTAATCACAAGCACAGTCCAGATGACGGTATCCGGCCGTGATGGCATTGACACATGCCGCAGCAGCAATCGGCCGATCCACTTTCCAAAATCCATAGCCCACCGCGGGCAGGCGAGAACCATTGCGCAGAGTCAGTGCAGTGATTGTTGTCGCAGATGTCATCCGAATCTTCCAGCACAGCGGCAGTCGGAAAACCCGAGCTGCCACACTGGCTGCTGCGCAATCCCAACCCTGACACTGTGCAGAATCTATCTGACGAATTCCGACAATGACAACAACCAGACGCTAAAACAAGGAAAATCCCGAGGTGGATTTCACTGAGAAACTTCCGCCAAACGGCCACAACTCGAGCGGGCCCCGCCACACACGAGTATCGTGCAGCATCGGCGCCAGAGCCCGACCATTGGACCACCCCTGCAATGCTTCCGGCAAATCCCTCAGCCAGCGCCGCTGACCTGTCGTCCGACCACCATACACCGCACAAAAAGCGGCCAGAAATCCGGCATCACGCCCCGGCATCTGCCACTGTGCGTACCCCTGATCCAGCCAGCCGGCACAAAAACCAGCCAGCGCATCGTGCACCAGCTCGTCAGCGTCCTTGCCGGTAACAGACAATACAGCGTCCCGCAGCCGAATCGGCTTCGCCAATTCCCCGGTCGGTGGTCGTGATGTTTCCAGACGCCGCAAACAAATCCGCCACAACAGACCCGCACAGACAGATTCCACCTGCGGCTCAGAAATCCCTCGACGGCCACCCTTGTACACGCTGCGAAACAGTTCCAGCGCCGAACCGGTGCCAGATGTCTCTGCTGTCTGCAGCCAGTGTCGAGTCTCATTCAGCAGTCGTTCACAATGCTCCAGCGGAATCGTCGACTGAAAACGCCTCAGCGAATCTGCCTCAGCCAGCACCCAGTCCAGTTCATTGCTCGAAATCGGATACACCAGCTTCAACAGCTGGCTGATCCGCAGTTCCTGCAGATCAATCAGCCCCGCGATGGACTGACGCTCCGCTCCCAGTTCCTGCTGCAAAATCTCCTGCACACCTTCCGCTGTAATCCGCCCGCCGGGCCAGCCCGGCAAGGTAGTCCGATTCCAGCAGATAAGGCTCGCAGCCGAAGATTTCCCGAGCCTGACGCAGCGCATCAAAGATCGGCAAATGCTCAAGCCCCTGCAATGGATTCAAGAAAGGCAAAAGCCGTAATCGGCCCCTGCAGCGGCAACAGCTCTGCCAGCCCGCGATTTTCAGCCGCAACCGCCTCAGCCTCGTGCACATGCCCCGGCACAACAGTCATTTCACGCCCCTCGCGCGAAAGAGACTCAGAAAACAATGCCATCGCAGGGGCAGCCGCTGCCCGGCAGACACCTAACTGAATTCAGCAATTCACCGCGATGCAGGCAGACTCATGCCGTCGGGGGCGGACGACAGCCGCGGAAATCAACCACAATCGACACCTGAGGCACGGCGTTCAGTACAACATGAAAGTCCGTCTCGTGAAACACACCGGCCGGCACCGCATCAGCAGAATGCAGGAAATCTTCACCCTCGCACTCGGCCTCAATCGCCGTCTCTGACTCTTCCAGCGAAAACTGAGCCAGACACTCCTCCTGATGGCGACGGTCAGGTACCGTCGGCTTCTCGGTGTGACAGGCAGGCAGCCATCTCGACACGAACAGGATGCAAAAAATTAATCGCACGGCAAAAAAGTATCTCAGCAGCCATGGAAGGCCAACACCATTCAACCTCGAATAAACCGAAAAGGAAATCAAACCCGCCCGGACAGATCACACATCAGCCTGTTTCATCAGACACCGGCGCCATCAAAACAACAACCACATCAGATATCAATATTGCGACAACACACTCTCTTCGGCAGAAACTGCCGATCGGCACTTCCCGCTGAAGCTCAAAAAAAACTGTGTTTTCCCACATTTACAGCAATCTGCCCCCATTTTTACAACATTGGCACGGGTAATGCTGTTTTTGTGTCTCCGGGAACGGTGGCTGGTGCCTGAATTTTCCCAGGTGACACAAGGCTTATATCATTCGACTGCTTCGCTGCGTTCGATGAGGCCCCACACCTGAGAAATCGCGAACCCGAAGACTGTCCCGGTGATCCTGCAGGAGTGATCTGCGTTTTTGTTATTGGAGGAGTCCATGAAGTCAGAGAATTTGTTACTGCAGAACGAGTTGCTGGAAACTGCAGCAGGCCAGGCGGTATATGATGCGCTGGTGCAGGCGAATATTGATCTTCGCAGCGTATCCGTCGATTTGGTAAAGGACATGCTGCAGTTTGAGTTTTACCGTCGTCGCGGTGCGGAATCCGGGAGGTCTCTTCCGCGTGTGGAGGTCGCCGGATGAGTCTGATTTCTGACGTCCGCTCCGCCTGACGGCCACTTCTTAACTTGCGTGAAGTTGCGTTTCAGGATAGCAGCAGGCAATGGCAATTCGACTGGCATTGGCAGCAGAAGATTTCGGCCAGCCTCTCCGACAGGCTGTTCGACAGGCAGCACAGTTTCGCGTGCAGGGACTCAGACTGAATGCGCGCACAGAAATCGGCGCTGCTGATCTGACCGATACGGGGCTCAGGCAATTGCGGCATTTTGTGGAAGAGCATCAGCTGAAGGTTGCCGGCCTGTACTGTCCCTCGCGGCATTCCGTGGCCGATCCGCAGGATTTGGACCGTCGCCTGCTGATGATTCGCTCAGCCATTGAACGAGTGCGACGCCTCGGCTGCACCGATGTACTGATCCGCGCGGGTCGGATTCCGGATCCGACGGCCACGGCTCCGCAGGTCGCTCCGGGACAACCTGACAATTCCCAGGTGGACTCCCTGCGGAACCCGTTCTCGTTTGCTCCGCCACCAAAACTTAGCCAACCGGGCGAAGCAGCCCAGTTCGAACTGCTGACGCAGGTACTGACGGATCTGGCTGCTGTCGCCAATCATCGCGGCGCCAGCCTGCAACTGATTGTGTCGGATTACGATCCCGCACGAATCTCTGCCCTGCTTTCTCAAGTGACCACCGGGCCAGTGCAACTGGTCTTTGATCCCGCTGTCTGCATCATGGCGGGCCGCCAGCCTGCGCACGTTTTCCGCAGCCTGTATCAGTCCGTTGGTTATGTCCGTCTCCGTGATGCTCAACGCGACGTCGATGGTGCCGGTGTTGAAGTCCCCTGCGGCGACGGTGCTGTCGACTGGCAGGAACTGCTGGCCGTGCTGGCCGAAGCTGTACAGCCGGCATGGATGTGCGTTGAACGAACCGGAGGCGATCAGCGGGCTGCCGACGCAGCAACAGCCGTTCGTCGCCTGCAGTCACTCCTGCCCTGAACTGCCGCTGTTCACTTGCACGCCCGCTGCCGGTTTGGTTTGCTTCATCAGCCAGCCCGCTTTGCGAGTGACCCGACAACAGCCCGTGCCGGAGCCGACCTGATGAAACGCCAAACTTTGACCTGCCTGCTGATCCTCGGTTTTTGCAGCGCCGCAACCACACCTGGTCCACAAAACGCACGGGCCGATGAAGTCGTCACTGACAAGCCAGCACATGTGGAATTCGAAGCGGGCTTCGCCGAACGCGACATTACGCCCCCAGAACCATTCCCAATGGCCGGCTACTTCCATGAAAGACTCAGCGAAGGTACCGCCGATCCCCTGCTCGCACGTGCCGCGGTCTTCAGCGATGGTCAAACTCAGGCTGCCCTCGTCATCTGTGACCTGATCGGCGTCTGGACAGATTTTGCCCGAGTCGTAAGGCAGCGAGCGTCCGAACAAACCGCAATCCCGGCAGCCGCCATTGTCGTTTCCGCAACACACTCCCATACAGCACCCGACTATGCCGCGGTGTTTGCCGCATGGCTGGCCGCACAGAACACTGAGACTGCCTCAGCCTTTGCTGGCAATCCGACTCCCGCAGCCGATCGCCTCAAGTACATGGATCTGCTCGTGAACAACACGGTAGCAGCGATCGTTGAGGCTCAGAAACACGCCGTTCCCGTCAGCCTGCACTCGGGCTGGGCTGAACAGCAGACCCCCGTATCCTTCAATCGACGGTACGTTCAGCGCGACGGCAGTGTACGAACATGGGTGGGCCTCGATTATGCAGGATCTCTGCGTACCGCCGGCCCCATTGATCCCGAGATGCCCATCCTTGCCGCTCGCACCGCCGACGGTCGCACCTCCGGAGTACTCAGCAGCTTCGCCCTGCACCTCGACACGGTCGGCGGCACCCGCTGGAGCGCCGATTATCCGCGTTTCATTCATAATGCCGTCAGGAAATCACTGGGCGCAGAAACTATCTCCATCTTTGGTGCCGGCTGCTGCGGTGACATCAATCACGTCGCACCCCGCGGCAAAGAACGGAACACCACCGAATTCATCGGCAACTCGCTGGGACACACCATCAGCAGTGGCCTGAACCAGCTGCAGCCAGTTGAAAATCCTCGCCTGCAGGTGCGGTCAGCCACCGTGCATGTGCCGCTGCAACCAGCCGGTCAGGCAGAGGTCACTCAGTCCCTCGCAACGCTGACCAAAGTTCAGGCCGGAGAACCCGTCGACTTTTATGAGCATGTGGCTGCCTGGCGCACCATGATGATTGATCAGCTCCGCAATTCGCCCCGTCTGGTACCGCTCGCTCAGGCAGGACTCGCCAAACGCACTATTGTGCAGCTCGCCGGATCCGGCGACTCGTTGCCCGTTGAAGTACACACCATCTCTTTCGGCACCGACTTTGCCATTGTTTGCCTGCCCGGAGAAGTCTTTGTGGAGCTGGGACTGGCGATCCGTCGAGCCAGCCCGTTTCGCACCACCATGGTGCTGGAACTCTGCAATGCCATCGAAACTTACTACGTGCCAACCCGTGCGGCCACTGCCGGCGGCGGTTATGAAACCACCAACAGCACTATTTCCCCGGGTGGCGGCGAAATGCTTGTCGAACAAAGCATCCGACTGCTGCAGTCCGCGGCCGGCGGAACTTTACCGGAAAACCAGGCTCGCTGAATCTTAATACCCTCCACGCAGGATCACTGAGCAGCAACACTTGTCACCATGTTACCGTCTCTCAATCCAGAGTCTGCCGCACCGTAAAAGGCCCCGACCATGTGTCTTCGAATAAGTGCCTCGATCCTGGCGTTACTGACACACTTCTCTGCCTCGGCCATCACCCAGGAAAATCGCACCCCGCCAGCGCCGTCACCCGTCGTCAATCCGACAATCTCACGCATCGCATTTGGTTCCTGTTCGACGCAGGACGAGCCGCAGGGAATTCTGCGGACAGTACTCGAATGGGATCCTGAACTGTTCATCTATATGGGAGACAACATCTACGGAGATACTCGCGACATGCAGGTGCTGCAGCAGCGTTATGACACGCTGGGCCGTCGCCCCGAGTTTCAGCAGCTGCGAGCAAAGGTACCGCTCATTGCCACGTGGGACGATCATGATTACGGCGAAAATGACGCCGGCCGCGAATACCCGTTCAAGCAGCAATCAAAGGAAATCTTCCTGAAATTCTGGCAGGAACCGCAAGACAGTGCCAGGCGGAAACATGATGGTATCTACACGTCGTATCGCTTTGGTGAGCCTCGCAGCGGACAGTCACTGCAGATCATCCTGCTCGACACTCGAACTTTTCGTGATCCGCTGTTCAGATCGCCACAGAGGTCATGGAAGAACGACTACCTGCCGGATCTCGATCCGCAAAAAACGCTCCTCGGTGACGCTCAGTGGGCATGGCTGAAGGAACGCCTGCAAGAACCGGCTGACCTCAGAATCATCGGCAGCAGCATCCAGTTCGCTCACGAACATAACGGCTGGGAATCGTGGACAAATCTGCCTCGTGAACTGCTGCGAATGGTCGAGCTGATCCGCGAAACAAAGGCTGCTGGAGTTCTGTTTATTTCGGGAGACGTGCATTGGGGTGAACTGTCACGACTGCAGGCCCCCAACTGCTATCCACTGTATGATCTCACGGCCAGTGGCCTGAATCACGACTGGGATCGCCTCGAACCCAACGGCAATCGCCTGGGCGAAGCGTGTATGGACTTTCATTTTGGAATGCTGGAGATTACCTGGAGTAAGACTCCTTCAGTCCAGCTGAGAATCCATGATATGACGGGGCGTTCCAGAGTACGGCGAACCGTCCGACTCAGTGAGCTGAAATTTTGACTCGGTCGATATCCCCTCAGCCGTCAAACGCGGTCGGACAAGGCAACTGGCAAATGAAATACTGGTTCAAAAAAGTGGCTGTGTGGCTGGGCCTGCCACTGCTGGCACTGCTGCTGGCAGGTATCGGCGTTTACTGGTACTGGGCCATGGCCCCCTATCAACTGACGGCCGATGTCCGGTATGGAACCCGTGATCAGACGCCGCTGCTGCTGGATGTCTTCACGCCTCCGAAACAGAACGGAGCAGCCGTACTGATGATGGTCAGCGGGGGCTGGAAGTCAGGAGCCGATTCTGTCAGACCTGTACTGTTCGCTCCGTTCCTGCGGCGTGGATACACGATCTTCGCAGTTCGACATATCTCACAGCCGGACTGTACCATCAGCGGAATTGTGGAAGATGTTTGCAAAGCCGTTCGATTTGTTCGCAGCCATGCCGCCGAGTATGCCGTCGATCCGCAGCGGTTCGGTGTCATTGGCGGCAGTTCGGGCGGACATCTCTCGCTCATGCTGGGAACCCGCGGCGGACCGGGGGATGCTGCCGCTGAACAGCCTGTCGATCGCGAATCCAGTGCTGTGCAGTGTGTGGCCTGTTTCTATCCACCGACAGATCTGCTGAATCTTGGCCAGTCAACCGAAAACCCTGGCAACGGCGGGCCCCCGAAAAGTTTCCGTAAAGCTTTCGGACAACAGGCAGAATCCATGGACGGATGGAAGTTGCTGGGGCGAGAACTGTCGCCGATTTATCACATCACCCCGCAGATGCCTCCCACTCTGATCGTGCATGGCGATGTAGACACCCTGGTGCCCCTCGATCAGTCTCAGCGGTTTGCCGTCGAAGCTACAAAACAGGGGGCAGTCGTGCGACTGGACGTTCGGCCAGGCAAAGGTCATGGCTGGCCCACCATGATCCTCGATATCCTCGAATTTGCTCGCTGGTTTGATCAGCACCTCCCGGGTCAGCCAGCAGCTGGGACGAGGTAATATGTCCAGACAGTCCAGCCGCTCCGACAGATCTGAACGCCTGCGTCGGGATGCCCGACAGATCTGGCAGGCAGCCGTGGCGGCAGCCGACTCACAGACCGCCGTTTCCAGCCACGTTCGACTGCATGCTGCTGGTCTGCAAATTGCCGGCCACACGCTCGACCCGACACGGATCAGACGAGTGGTAGCGGTTGGAGCTGGAAAAGCCGGTGCCGGAATGGCTGCCGGACTTGAGGCTGCGCTGTCGGGAACGCCCCTCTTCGACAAATTGACGGGCTGGGTCAATGTTCCGGAAAACTGCCTCCGGCCCCTGCAGCGAATTCGGCTGCATGGCGGCAGGCCAGCGGGGATTAATGAACCGACGCAGCAGGTACTGTACGGCACAGATCAAATCCTCGGGCTGGTTCGCAGCTGCACTCCCGATGACGTCTGCATCATGCTGCTTTCCGGTGGTGGCAGTGCCCTGCTCTGCCGACCTGTCCCCGGAATTTCTCTGGCAGACAAGCTGGCAGTTACCAGGCTGCTGTCCCGCAGCGGAGCTCCGATCCACGAATTAAACCTCGTTCGCACGCAGTTGTCACAGGTCAAAGGTGGACGCCTCGCGGCAGGCTGTCGAGCTCAACTGCTGGTGACTCTGGCAATTTCCGATGTGATGGGCGATCCGCCGCAGGTCATTGGCTCGGGGCCCACTATTACGACAAATTCACAGCCTTCTGCAGCACTTGAAATTCTCGCACGCCGAGGATTGCTGGAGAAACTTCCGCCGGCTGTGCTGCAGCTGCTCTTAAAGTCAGTGGACGCGGCGGCAGAAGCGATCTCGATACCACTGGCATGGCAGTTGGTTGCCAGTAACGCCGATTCACTGCAGGCAGCCGCTCAACAGGCAGAAAAGCTGGGTTATCACGTTGCTGATATTCTCCGCGATGTGCAGGGCGATGCCGCTGCCGCCGGAATCGCTTTTCAGCGGCGGCTGCAGACACTAAACCAGCAGGCGAACGGTCAGCCCGTCTGTCTGCTCGCCGGAGGCGAAACCACTGTCAATCTGGCTTCTGCAAAAGATCAGCCCGGTCTGGGCGGCAGAAATCAGGAGTTTATTCTGGCTGCGGCTCAAGCCGCAGCCGAAGGCCTCACGCAGCACACAACGAACAACACGATGAACAATCTGCACAACTGGGTTCTGCTGAGCGGCGGGACCGACGGTGAAGACGGACCAACTGATGCCGCCGGAGGTATCCTTGATGATCAGGTCGTCGGCAGTATGCTGTCAGTCGGAATCAATCTGCAGGACAGCCTGACCCGCCATGATTCGTGGACTGCACTGAATTCTGTGGGCGCCCTGCTTCGCACCGGCGCGACTCATACAAATGTTATGGATATCGCCGTTGGCCTGATACGTCCGTAAACAGCCGGCTCAGATGGCAGAAAACGGCGCCGCGGCGAAACTTAGGCCTGCTTTGCGGTTCCGACGCGTGGCACCGCAGAGATTCAGCGGACGTTGATTTGACTTCCCCCGCCGGACGACGTTCAATGAGTGGTTTCGGTTGGTCGTGATAGCCCCAGCAGGGCTGCCGCAAACTGACCATTTGCTCGGAATAAGGCATGCCACGGTTTGATTTGATTGCCACCGCCACGTTTGGTCTTGAATCAGTGGTGGCTCGTGAACTTGAGCGGCTGGGCTATACCGGTCTTCGCGTTGTTGACGGCAAGGTACATTTTCAGGGTGACGAGCGTGACATTGCACGCTGCAATCTTTGGCTGCGCAGTGCCGATCGACTGCTGATTCGAGTTGGCGAATTTCCAGCACCGGATTTCGATGCTCTGTTCGATCAGACAAAGGCCCTGCCATGGTCCGACCTGCTGCCGGTTGACGCCAAATTTCCTGTAGCCGGTCGCAGCGTACTGTCACGGCTGCATGCCGTACCGGCGATCCAGGGAGCCGTCAAAAAGGCCATCGTGGAAAGCCTGAAGCGAACCTACCAGCGATTCCGTTTTGACGAATCGGGTTCCACATTTCAAATTGAAGTGTCGCTTTTGCGTGATGTGGCCACCCTGACGATCGACACCAGCGGGGATGGCCTGCATAAGCGTGGTTATCGGGAATTTGTGGGGGCTGCGCCGCTCCGCGAAACAATGGCAGCGGGCCTGATCCAACTCAGCTACTGGAACCGCGATCGTCAGTTTGTCGATCCGTTCTGCGGCAGCGGTACACTGCCCATCGAAGCCGCCATGATTGGCCGCAATATTGCACCTGGAATTGGCCGTTCGTTTGCAGCCGAAGACTGGCGGTGGCTCGATCGTCGTATCTGGCGTGAAGTCCGCACAGAAGCTCGTGACCTGCGACAGCCACGGATGGTCCTGCCAATCCTCGGATTTGATCATGATCCCTCTGCCATTCGGCTGTCGGAAAAGGGGGCTAACGAAGCGGGGGTGGCCGGAGAGATCCAGTTTCGCTGCCAGGAAGTCAGCGACTTTCGCACAAATTCCGCATACGGAGTCGTGATTACCAATCCGCCATACGGGGAACGGCTTGGTGATCCGGAAGAAGTCGCGGCAGTTTATCGGGAACTGGGCCGAGTCACGGCTTCGCTGCCCACGTGGGGCGTCTATGTAATCACCTCGAACCGAGGATTTGAGCAGCAGTTCGGACGCCGCGCTCCGCGACGCCGAAAACTGTTCAACGGGCGCATTGAATGCCAGTTTTATCAGTACCCCGGGCCGCCGCCACGTCGCATTGACGGCACCGCAGACACCACACCGGACGCAGCCGACGTCGAAACTGAACAGGCCCCCGAAAACACGCCACAGCCAGTTGTCGCCCTGACAGAACCGCAACAGATCTGGCAAACCAGCGAATGGCTGCAGCAGGCACAGTTAATGTTGGACTCCTGGAAACGCCTCACAGGGAGCGAACTGCTGGAACGCAGCGATGACCCGCTCGATGAGGCTCGGCGGCTGTACCACGCTCCCTTCGTCGTTGTGTCGCATGGCACTCAGGCAGACCCCATTCTGAACTACGGCAATTTGGCTGCACAGCAGTTGTGGGAAATGGACGCTCTGACCATGACGTCAACCCCCTCCCGCCTGACGGCCGAACCAATGCATCGGGACGAACGCGCAGAAATGATGGCGCGGGCACAGCGAGACGGTTTTGTTGACGACTACCGCGGCATACGGGTCAGCCGTACAGGCAAACGGTTTTTGATCGAAAAAGCGGTCATCTGGAATCTGCAGGACGTTTCGGGCAGACGACTGGGGCAGGCAGCCACATTCAGCCACTGGCAGCCGCTCGATCCAGGTCCCGTACCGGCAGACTCTGCCGAAACACGCGTTGCCCCGGAAGCTTCAGACTGATACGATTGAAGAAAGTTCCGTCAGCAGTGACCGGCAGGGATGCCGCTGGACAGCCATGGAGTCGGCAGTGAGTGCAAGAAAGCGACCAAGTCTGCGAGTACTGTTCGTAGACGACGAAAATTCCATCTGCGAACTGATGCGGGACGAGCTGCCGCGCATGGGGCATGTGGCTGTCATCTGCCAGTCCCCGGGCGCTGCCATCGAAGTTGCTCGCAAAAACGTTTTTGACGCAGCCATCATCGATTTGCGGATGCCAGGCGGCAGCGGCTGGGATGTGATTGACTTTCTACGTCAGAATTCGCCTGAGACTGCCTGCGTCATCAGCACCGGGCATGGGGATCGGGACGCAATGATTCGGGCCATTCGCATGGGGGCCTACGACTTCCTGCCAAAACCGGTATCGCTGTTTGAAATCGGCAATGTGCTGGATCGGATTGCCGAAAAAAAATCTCTGCAAAATCGTGCAATTGCCCTGGAAACTCGCCTGCAGCGTGCTGAAGGCCGGGCAGATCTGGTCGGCACTTCAGCTCCGATGATGCGCGTTCAGAAACTGATCGATCGCATCGCGCCGACAGATTCCGCTGTTCTCATTCTGGGTGAAACGGGTACCGGCAAAGAGATGGTGGCACGCCGTATTCACGAGCAGAGCGAACGCAGTCGTGAACCATTCGTGGCGGTGAACTGCGGAGCCATTCCCGAGAACCTCGTTGAAAGCGAACTGTTCGGACATCGTCGCGGTGCTTTCACCGGTGCAGACTCGAATCGCACCGGGCTCTTTGAAGTCGCCAATGGTGGCACACTGTTCCTCGACGAACTCGGCGAACTGGATCGGGCTATGCAGGTCAAGCTTCTGCGATTCCTCGAATCCGGTGAAATCCGCCGCGTTGGTGAAAACGAACCGGTGCACGCCGACGTCCGGATTGTCTGTGCGACCAACCGCGAACTGCAGCAGATGGTGCAGCAGGGACAGTTCCGCGAAGACCTCTACTTCCGCATTAATACATTCGAAATTTACCTGCCTCCGCTGCGCGAGCGTCTGGACGACATACCGGCCCTGGCCCTGCACCTGATTGCTCGGCATCTGAAACGTAACGCGGTACCTGCATCCATGGTACCGCCCGAAACCATTCGGGCATTGCAGTCTCACAGCTGGCCCGGGAATGTTCGCGAGCTGGCGAACGTGCTGGAGCACGCCCTGATTCTGTCGGACGGCGAGGTTTTGCTGCCCTCTGACCTGCCTCGCACACTCCGCAAAGCCTCCGCCGAAGACGGCGAACGAGCCGGCATGCTGTCGATGGCAGGGACAATCACAGCAGCGCCCGCAGCACCCGCGCCTCTGAAAACACTGCGGCAGGTGGAAGAGGATATGATCTGGCAGGCTCTGGAACGCCACAAGGGCGATAAACCGGCCGCCGCAAAAGACCTCGGCATTGCCCTCAAAACTCTCTACAACAAACTGACTCAGCTCACTGAACAGAGAAATGCAGGATAATCGCGACATTTCGGGCGTTCAATCCGCCGCCGAATCAAATGTCGCGGCCCGAAAACCCCGCCTGGACTTTTCAAACGGTCGCGATTTCGTCAAGATCTGAAGCTTTTCAATTTCTTGCGCGGCCCGGAAACTCAGCGCTCCGCCCCGCCTGCCACCTGGCAGCCCCTACCATACTCTTCTCGCCGGAATTATCCGGCATCCCATCCTGAAGCAGGAGCCCGCTCGCATGTCAAATACCGCACCGAAACTGCACAACGCCATGTGGCCCGGACTTGTCGGCAAAGGCGATGGCCCCGGACAGGAACCGCCCATCAGTCTTGAACGGATGCTTCAGCTGACGGCCGCCGCCAGTGTCAACGGTAAAAAATTCGACGGTATCGACTACTTCCTCTTTCTGCCTCACACAAATCCGGAAGCCAGCGATTCTGAACTGCATCGCATCGCAGATCAGATCGCCAGCTACGGATTTAGTGTCGGATCACTGGTGGCACCGGTCTGGCCAGGCACCGTCGGCGACTCCGCCATGGGCGACGACGCGGCCCGCGAAAAGTTCATGAATGCAGTCCGGATGGCCTGCCGCATCGCCAATATCTTTGAACAGCACGGCGTTCGAAAATATGGCGTGATTCGTATTGATTCGGCTGAATTCGGAGTTGCTCGGTGGCGTGAAAATCCCAAAACAAACACCTCCAAAATCGCCGGCACCTTCCGCGAAGCCGCAAAGATTGCAGCCGACCACGGACAGCGACTGGCTGCTGAAGGTGAAATCTGCTGGGCCGGGATGCACAGCTGGAAAGATATGCTGAACCTGCTGGAAGAAGTGGACATGCCCGAAACACTGGGCTTCCAGGCAGACCTCGCTCACACATACCTGTATCTGCTGGGATACAACGCCCCCGAATGCGCGCTCGTAAAAGAAGGTTACTCAGAAGAAGATTTCTGGGCGGCCTATGCCAACATGACCGACAAACTGCGTCCCTGGACCATCGACTTCCACGTGGCTCAGAATGACGGACATGTACACGGGGCCGGATCACACGACAAAACAGGCAAGCATTGCCCGGCCGATGATCCAAACGGACGACTCGACATCGTTCGCTGTGCCGGTTACTGGCTCCGCGGCGCCGCAGAACGCGGCATCCGGCACATCTGCTGGGATGGCTGCATGTTCCCCAACGAGACTCTCGAAAAAATCTCCACCTGGAACACCATCCTCGATGTCATGATTCGTGTTCGCGAGGCACATGGCTGGAAGTGATCGACGCATCCGCCAGCTGAATTTCTCTCGTCCCTCCTCTGATTTCCCTGAAAGTCCCCACAATGTCACAATTGAAACCTCTGAATATCGGTGTGATTGGCTACGGCTTCATGGGCCGGACACACTCAAATGGCTACAAGCGAGTCAACGATTTTTTCCCTGAACTGGGACATCGTCCTGTACTGAAAGCCATCTGTGGACGCAGCGAAGAACAGCTCCGCAAATTCGCCGATCAGTGGCAGTACGAATCCACGGAAACTGATTGGCGTCGCCTGCTTGATCGCTCAGATATCGATGCCGTTGATATCTGTACGCCCAATAACTCACACGCCGAAATCGCCATCGCAGCTGCACAGGCCGGAAAGATGGTCCTCTGCGAAAAACCGCTCGCCATGGATCCCGCTGAAGGCCAGAAAATGGTCGACGCCGTAGAAGCCGCCGGAGTAGCCAACACAGTTTGGTACAACTACCGTCGAGTCCCTGCGGTTTCGCTGGCCAAACAGCTCATCGACGAAGGTCGACTCGGACGCATCTTCCACTATCGCGCAAATTTTCTCCAGGACTGGACCATCAACGCAGATCTTCCCCAGGGCGGAACGGCACTCTGGCGACTGGATGCAGCCGCAGCTGGATCGGGAGTTACAGGTGACCTGCTCGCTCACTGCATCGACACAGCAATCTGGCTGAATGGCTCAATCGCCAGCGTCACCGCAATGACCGAGACATTCGTCAAAGAACGCAAACACAACCTCACCGGCAAAGTCGAAAAAGTCGGCATCGATGATGCCTGTGCTTTTCTCTGCCGCTTCGGCAACGGATCACTTGGTCTGTTCGAATCCACCCGCTACGCGCGCGGACACAAAGCTCTCTACACCTTCGAAATCAATGGTGAAAAAGCTTCGATTCGCTGGGACCTGCACGACCTGCACCGACTCGAATACTTCGACCACTCCGATAACTCGCTCGTTCGCGGCTGGCACCAGGTACACTGCACCGACGGCGATATGCCCTACATGGGCAAATGGTGGGTGCCTGGCCTGCAAATCGGCTATGAGCACACTTTTGTACACCAGGTGGCCGACTTTATCGCAGCAGTCGAAGCCGGGCGGCCCTGCAATCCAACCTTCCGAGATGCGCTCGAAACCCAGAAGGTCTGCCAGGCAGTGCTGGACAGCGCGAAATGTGGTTTGTGGAAGGAAATTGCGTAGCCCATCCGGATTTTTCGGGGTATACTTTGAAGCCACACGACTGACGGGCCGGCTGAAGCATGCTTCAGCCGCCCGTTTTTTCTTTCCCCATAAGGGCTTTCCTAAATCCTGACCGCACTCCTCGGCGCATGCCCCAGCTAACAAAGGGTGAAAATGCGTTCCGGAGTGTCGTATTTTGCTTGCTTCCCTGTACTTAGTGTTTGGATCCTGCCATGGAACGTCAGCCTATTTCTCGTGAAGGTTACGACAAACTGCGCGAAGAAGTTCGACGACTTGAAGAGATCGACATGCCGGTGGTTGCCGAGCGGATCAAGTCGGCGCGCGAAGAAGGTGACCTGAAAGAGAACGCTGAGTACCATTCAGCACGCGAGACTCAGGGACTGCTGCAGGCCAAAATCAACCAACTCAAGTCCAAGCTCGCATCCTGCTACATCGCAGAACGCGCCGAGGGTCCAACGGATTCCGTAGTCTTCGGCTCCAAAGTCACCGTCGATGTCGGTGGCGATCAGGAGATCTACGAAATGGTCGGGCCCGGTGAAGAGGACTACGAAGGCGATGTCATGAAGATCCTGACGACCAGCCCGATCGGGACCGCCATGATGGGCGGGAAGGTCGGTGATCAGATTGAAGTGCCCATTCCACGCGGCAAACTCAAGATGCGAATCATCTCCATTCAGTAATCTGCACCCTGCCCTGATTAACTCTGCTTAGCCACCACTGAACAATCCTGTCACCGGACGGCCGCCGTAAAGCATGTGCGGGCGCCCGGTGATGTAGTTTAAGGTTCTGTCCGAAGGTACACCCAGCGCACGCAGGATACTGGCTCCCAGATCCCTCGGTGACACCGGATTCTCACGCGGGAAAGCAGCGATCTGATCACTGGCTCCGTAAACACTGCCCCGCTGCACACCGGCTCCCGCCAGCAGACTGCTGTAACACCACGGATGATGCTCTCGACCGGCGTTGGCCGCGGTGATCTGAGGACGCCGTCCGAATTCCCCGGTCCACACCACCAGCGTGTCCTGCAGCAGCCCGCTGTCCCGCAGGTCCTGCAGAACAGCAGCGAGGGCCTGATCCGCAGGAGGAATCAGGGAGTCGCGCAGGCGTCTGAAATTATCGCCGTGAGTATCCCAGAAGTTCTGACCGTCGTTGTGCCAGTTGACGGACACAAATGGCACTCCCCGCTCCAGCAGCCGCCGCGCCAGCAGCACACACTGGCCATGAATGTTCATGCCGTAACGCTCGCGAGTTGCCGGCGACTCAGACTGCAGATCAAAGGCCGTATGCAGAGCAGTGGAACTGAGCAGATTAAAGGCGGCAGACTGCTGATCCGCCAGCGATCGATTCACGGCACTTTCTGCATCAGATCGCAGACTGTCCAGAGAACGCAGCAAACTGCGGCGCTGCTCAAGGCGCGCCACGGATACTCCATCAGCCAGCTGAAACACCGGTACCGACCAGCCAGGAACTGCCGGATTGCCTGTGATCAGCAGAGGATCTGCGGCCGGACCAAGCCAGCCCGCCGTCTGCCCAGGAGCTGTTCCGCCGGGAGCCGCCGGGTGCAGCGTATGCCAGGGCATCGAAACCGCCGCTGGCAGGTCGCCCCGGGAAGGCAGGAATTGCGCTGCCAGCGCTCCAAGGTGCGGAGAATCACCACGACTGGGGGGCTCGTCGTCACTCTTATTCACCGGTGGCAGCTGACCGGTCAGGGTGGTGTGAGCACTGCTGAGATGAGCGGGGTCGTCGTGCGTCATCGAGCGAATCAGAGTCACCAGGTCCGTCAGCGGTGCCAGTCGCCGAAAATGCTCGCAAATCTGCAAACCCGATACGGCCGTATCAATGGCTTCAAATTCGCCGCGAACTTCACGGGGAGCATTCGGTTTCAGATCAAATGTATCCAGCTGACTGGGACCGCCCCACATGAACAACATCAGACAGCGTTTTGCCGAACCAAAACCAGCAGGACCAGCAACCTGCCCGGCTGCAGCACGCCCCGCTGCACCGGCCAGCAGACCAGCCTGCAGAACAGATCGCCGCGGAAACCGCCAGGCTGCCGAATGACTTGGGAAATGACGATTCATGGCAATTGGTGAGCTGATTGGCAGGGCGGCGGGGAAGAATTGCCTTTGGCAGGAACCGCAGCCTACCCGCAAACCCCCGCTGCTGTCCAGAAATTCCCGACGAATTTCAGCGGTCTGAAATCCGGCAACTGCCTGCACAACAATGCCGCTGCGACTTTACAAATCAGGTTCCGCCTGCGAAAGAAAAGCTCAGAACTCTGCCACTTCCGTTTCGACAGGGATGACAACCTTGATCACTCGACTTCTCACCGCCTGTGCAATTTTCATTTTTTGCCAGCAGTGCCACATCTCGGCCGAAGGTCGGGTCTATCGGGAACGAGTAGAACCGCACTGGAATGCCCGCGGTACCAGCTTCTGGTATCGCAATAATTTGCCCGTCGACGGTCGACAGTTCATCCTCGTGGACGCCGTAACCGGCCACCGCACCGCAGCATTCGACCATGCACAACTGGCACTGAAACTCGCGGAAACCCTGCACCGCCCGATTCAGGCCGATCAGTTGCCCGTCGACTCACTGGAATTCCCCGAACAGACGAACGGACCATGGCGACTGCGAGGCAGTGCCGGCGTTTTTCTCTGGGACGACAGTTCGCAGAAACTGCAGCGTGAACAAAACTCCGACGCAGCCTCGCTGCAATTGTTCCTGCCCCCGGTGCCCTCCGGAAATGCCGCCGAAGACACCGAAATCGTCCTCACGAACCAACTCACATTCCCAGTCGTCATGTACTGGGTCTCAGCAGACCGACAGGAACGTCGTTACCAGACGGTGGCCCCTGGACAAAGCTGCAAACAGCACACGTTTGTCGGCCACGTGTGGATGCTGAAGCGGGAAGATGACAGCCCCCTCGGCTGTGCCGCTGCGGCAACCGGCAGCAACACCTGGAACCTCACCGAACAGTCACTCGCAGAAATCAGCCGACGTGAGCCACGCAGAGGTCGACGCAATCGCCCCCCGGAACAGCAGAACGCAGATAACCCCAAATCACCCGATGGCAACTGGCAGCCCTTCGTCAGTGAGCACAGCCTGTGGCTCAGGAATCTGAAAGACCAGCAGGAATTCACCCTCGCCACAGACGGACAGCCTGCAAAGACATTTCGCCGCGATGCTCAGCGTGCGCGAGCAATCGGGATGGATTATGAAAAAGCCGACTACCCCGAACACGTGTGTGATGCCGTCTGGTCACCCAACTCACAACATCTGCTGGCACTGCAAACCACCCAGGTCGACGAACGCAAAGTGCAGTACGTCGAAAGCACACCGGCCGACCAACTGCAGCCACGACTGAATTCCTACCCTTACCTGAAACCCGGAGATTCCATTCCGCAATCAACTCCAAGGCTCTTCCGCACCACAGATCGCTCAGAAATCAAACTCGATAACAGCCTGTTCCCAAATCCCTGGACGCTGGATTTTCAGCGCTGGAGCGATGACGGAACTCGCTTCTGGATGCTCTACAACGAACGCGGCCACCAGCGAATGAGATTGCTGGAATTCCGAGTCGCCGATGGTTCGGTCCGCGCCGTCATCGACGAATCCTCAGAAACCTTCATTCACTACTCCTCCGATGGAAAAATGGAACTGCGCTGGCTGCCCGGTGAGAAAGTGCTCTGGGCCAGCGAAAGATCCGGCTGGAATCACCTGTACCTGTATGACCTGAAATCAAACAAACCGCCACAGGCCATCACTGCCGGTCAGTGGAATGTCCGACGTATCGAACGCCTTGATGAATCTGCCGGACAGTTGTGGTTCTTTGCTGTAGGTATTGCTGGCGATCAGGATCCTTACCATGAACACTTCTGCCGCATCTCACTCACCGGCGAAAACCTGCAGGTCCTCACTGAAGGCGACGGTATGCACTCCATTGAATGGTCCCCCGACCGCCGCTGGTTCCTCGACCGCTATTCACGAACCGACCTGCCCCCCATAACCGACCTGCGAACCGCCGATGGACGCCTCGTAGTCCAGCTTGAGTCAGCAGATGCCTCCGAAATCATTCAGGAACGAGGTCGGCTACCCATGCGGTTCGCTGCGCCCGGACGCGACGGACAAACTCAGATCTGGGGCCTGCTGCACTTCCCTAAAGATTTCCGCCCCGGCCGAAAATACGCCATCGTCGAGAACATCTACTCCGGCCCGCATGATCACCATGTCCCAAAAGAATTCCGCAGCCGCTGGGGACACCAGCAGCAGATCGCAGACGCCGGCTTCATCGTCGTACAGATCGACGGCATGGGAACAGCCTGGCGATCCAAAGCATTTCACGATGTCTGCTGGAAAAATTTAAAAGATGCAGGATTCCCTGACCGTATCGAATGGCTCAAAACTGCCGCTCAGACTGTACCGCAAATGGATTTGTCCCGAGTCGGAATCTATGGTGGATCTGCCGGTGGACAAAATGCCATGGCGGCACTGATCTGGCACAGTGACTTCTATTCGGCCGCTGTCGCAGACTGCGGCTGCCATGACAATCGCATGGACAAAATCTGGTGGAATGAACAGTGGATGGGAGTGCCCGCAGAAGACGTCTATGAACGCAACTCAAATCGCCAAAATGCGGCTCGCATGCAGGGACGACTCATGCTGGTTGTTGGGGAACTCGATCGAAACGTGGACCCGGCATCCACCACACAGGTCGCTCTGCAACTGCTGCAGGCCGGAAAGGACTTCGAGTTCGTTCTGGTTCCCGGCGCTGGTCACGGAGCCTGCGAAACGCCATGGGCCTCGGCCAAACGAACACGCTTTCTGCAGCAGGCACTGGGAGAACCACTGTAGTACCCGCAGTTTCCCTCAGGATCCGCCCGCATTAAAACACAGCCGGGTCCGCAGACTGGGACTGCGGCAGCGAAAAACCAGACTGCCCCATCATCACCGGCACCGCCCGCCCGTCACGCATATCGGCAGGTGCAGCCTGAAACTGAGGCATTACCAGCACCTGCGGACGCTCTTCAGAACTGCGCATTGTTGACAAAGTCTGCACAATGACCGCAGCGGCCAGCGAAAGAGAACAAACGGCCAATGCAGCAACCTGCAAATTAAATCGCCGTAATGGCACCGCCGCATACGTAGCAGACCTGAGACGAATAGTTGCCCGCACCGATGGCCAGACAGAGACAGGCAAGGAAATCTCGGGAGTGTCACGGAAATGCGACAACACAGACATGACTGGCTGCATGCTGGCATCGTACTGGCTGCACGCATCACAATCCTGCAAATGCCGCTGCAGTGACGTCCGCTCATCTGGGTACAGGTCACCACCTGCATTCAGAAGAATCATTTTTCTCGCTTCTCTGCATTCCATGTTTCCAGCCCCCGGTAACAACCCCATAACATACCCGAAGTCAAACAGCATCGCCAAACGGCCCCGCGCCCTGTTCGGAGGAACTTTCACCACGGCGCTGACGTCGCTCCCACGCGTCACGGAACATTCGCCGAGCCTCAGCCAGTCGCCACCGAATGGTCGCCTCGCTGCGGTCTGTAATTGCCGCCACATCGGATGTGCAGAAACCTTCGAGGTCACGCAGCACAAGCACAACCCGATAAGCCTCAGGAACCTCAGCCAGAACTAAACGAACCTCTTGCGACAGATCTATCTCATCCCGCGGATCCGCCAGCCCCTGATCTGGCACAAAAGTCTCGGACAGGTCCGAAAACAACGACCAGCGTCCCCTGCGACGAACTCGCCGCAGATGATCGTACGTCAAGTTCACTGCCATCCGAAACAGCCACGGACCAAACCGCCGCGCCGGATCAAACTGCGCCAGACGCTCCCAGGCACGCAAAAAAACGTCCTGACACAAGTCAGCAACAGTCCCCTGATCTTCCACAAAACGATGAATCACCTGAAATACACGACGTTCATACCTGAGCACCAGCCCTTGAAATGCCTGCTGATCCCCCAGACGTGCCGCATGAACCAGTCTCGCCTCACTGGGCGCAACCACCCCGGTCGCAGCCAACAACTGCGATTCCAGATCTGGTTCAGTGGCGTCCGAATCGGACATGCGAAGCATCTCGCTAATCCCCTCTGCCCGCTGGTACGCAAAACAGCCAGCAGCCGTTGGGGAAAATGGCAGCAATCACCCGATTATAATTCGAGAATCTGCTGAAATCCCGCGAAACCCGACGATTCCTCGAGAATCCAGAGGGACTACTGGCCGTGCAAAGCCTCGTTCCGCAACGCACTTCCACGCTTGATCACGTCGCCCGAGACGTCAGCCTGACGAGGCCGCATCTGAAACGTAAACTGCCGGTGGTCCAGAATATGCCGACCCGCAAAATTATCGCTGATGAAGTCCAGCGGAAACTTCTGGTACCACGGACTGTCCACCTCGATCATTTCTGTCCGCGTTTCGTAACCATCCAGCAGCAGCTGGACTTCTCGAGTCCCATACCAGGTGAAGTCAAAATGCGCTGGCGTATATCCAATGTCCTTGCCGTCAACCTTCAGCAATGCACCTTCCGGCACCGAGTGAATCGTCACTCGCCGATGCATGCAGCCCGGCAAAAGCAGCAAAAACAGGGTCGGAATCAGCAACCGCCAGCACATTGGTAAATCCTGACTTCCCAGAGAAGCTTCACGTGCCACACTCTGCACTGCTCACTTCTGAACGCGACGGCTGATCTCGTACACCGGCCACTCACTGCCACAGTCGTTGCAGTGAAATCCGATAATTGTCGCTGTCCCCGGCACAACATCACCGTTACGCCTGCTCACAGTCGCGTCGTCCAACTCCACGGGTTCAACATCATGCCCGCCACAACCGGAACACTCGCTGTTGGCGTGGATCAGACGTGCTCGCTGGAGAGTCGGAGTAAAGCGGCCACTGAGCACCAAGGCTCGACGAGCCGTCGCAAACGAAATCACATCGGGATCGTCTTCAGAACCCACCGAATCCAGCCCGGCCCCATCCAGATCAGCCACCTGCGGAACCACCCGCAACTGCGGACGCTGACCACCATCGACCACGTCAACCAGTGAATCCGAATCAAAATCCGGATTGAACAAGCGCAGCTTTGGCGAAGACAAACGATTCATCGCGGTTCCTCCCTGAACTTCGCTCGAACTACATTTCAGCCCGAGCCTTCACAGACGACGTCATTGCCGTCCGCAGATGGATTCTACTCCTGGTATCCAATCAACTCAAGATTCTTCGCCCGCATAATCCATCCAAAACGCACCAGCAACACACCAGGAAAAGCAGGAAAAACAGGCAGCATAGACCAACTGAACAGAACCCGCCGACGCAAATCAAATTCACCTCGCCCAGGTTCTTGTCCAATTTCCGGTACCACCCCAAAAAATCTCGGAAAAACCCGGTTTCTGTTGCCGATACCCACACTCCGGGATAAACTTCTGGTTCGTTCACCCCGCCGGTTCACGCCGGTCCGTCGGGCAGGCACTGGTCTCGGTTTTTCCCAAAACCCAGCTTTCCGCTGTGATCAGGCTTCACGGGGTCATTTGCCCGCAGGTGCGTCTCCAAAAAGGTTTCATGTTCATCAATGGCAACAATCTCCCGCGCTGATCTGAAAAAGCTCCGCAAACGCCGTGCTCGACTGAAAAAGAAGAAAATGAGCTGCCAGTTTACCGCTGGTGGTTCCGTGCCACGTCCGGTCTATGTGGACTACAAAGACCTCAAAACACTCCGGACTCTAATCGACCGCGAAGGCAGAATTCTGCCCCGTCGCCGCACCGGCACCTCGGCCCTGTTCCAACGCGCCGTCCGCGATGCTGTCCTGCGAGCCCGCTTCATTGGTCTGCTGCCGTTCGTCGCCGAAGAATAATCTGGCGACACTGAACGCAAGAGCACACAAAACACAAGAGGCTGCGGTTTTCCGCAGCCTCTTTTTTTTCTTGCGTCTTATCGCAGAGCTATCAGCACTACCAAAGATCCTCGAATTCTCCGGTCGAAGCATGCAAGACCCGACCAACACCCGCCCAGTCCGGCGACGTCTGCAAAATTCGCAGCCATACGTCCTGCCCGCGAGTCTCACCCTCAGTTGACAGGTGCGGACCTGACTAGTCGTGTGGGGGCGCTCGCTCAACCTGCCACAACACCCCAGGTGCCATATCAAAGGCAGCCATCACCCGAGTCACATCCACTTCCAGCCCGGCAGGAACCGTCTTCCCGTCGTGCGCACCACCCCAAACCTCAGAACGCCCAACAAACAGAGTCACCTACCACAAATCATTCTCACCGTCATACTGAAAATGACAGCCCACGGGCGCAGAATCGGCCTGATGCATGATGCCGCGAACGGCAGCATGCACAAACCATCGCAGCCACAATGGCGGGCTTATCGCTGGAGTTTCGTTTGTTGACATTTATGGATGAAAACTGTCTGAGGTTTGTCCTGAAAGTCAAAACACAATGCCACGACCGGATGCTGCATCCAGTTCGCGACAGTCATCAAAGTCCTTCAACTGCACCTTGCTGCCAGTCACGCTGCGCACAATCTGATGAGCATTCAACAAAACGAAGTGTTAAGCACCAGAAACATTCTTTTGCCGATTAGTCTCGAACAATCACATTCCCCATTGCCAATTCCCAACAAAAGATGCCCGAACGCTGCATGCCCGGACAAACCTGACCCCACAGGTATCGAGTTGCGTGCCAGTGCGAACTGTCGGACCAACAAGTATGTCTTTTTTGGGCAGATACACCGCGAACCCAACTAAAAGCCCCGCAACACAGCCCAATTGACGGGTTTCCCCCCAAAAAAAGCCTCCTCAAGTCTCGAACACGGCACAGAAAATCGGCTGCCTCGCGAACCCCGTTCAGAGCCTGAAAGAACTCTGCCCAAAATGTTGTGATCGGCCTGAACACACTCTGTCCAGCCCGTTGTTCTCGGAATCCCGGTTCCGCCTCGATTGCGGCACTGCGACTTTTCCGAAACTCCGTAAAGCTCTAGACTAACAAACACAGCCCAGTGAACACGGCAACAGTTGTGCGCACCGCGCCTCCCAAACAACCTCAGTCATACACCGGAAGTCACCTCCTATGAGCCGCTCGATGGACAAGATCGTCGCTCTGTGCAAGCGACGCGGATTCATCTTCCAGAACTCCGAAATCTACGGCGGACAAAATGGATTCTGGGACTACGGTCCGCTCGGTACCGAACTGAAGCGAAATGTCCGGGACGTCTGGTACCGCGACATGGTTTCCGCCCACAATGAACTGCTGCAGCCCGCCGGTGCGCCCTCCACATTCCAGATGGTTGGCCTCGAATCCTCAATCATCATGCACCCGCAGGTCTGGAAGTGCAGCGGACACTATGACCTGTTTCACGATATGATGGTCGACTGCCACGCCTGCAAAGGGCGGTTCCGCCAGGACCACATCCCTAATACTCCCTGCCCGCAGAAACCCAGCAAATCTGTCGGCGAACACACCGGCTGCCGACTCACGGAGCCGCGCGAGTTCAACCTGATGATGAAAACCATCATCGGGGCTCTGGGCACTGATGACGATGCCGCCTTTCTGCGTCCCGAAACTGCTCAGGGGATCTTTGTCAACTTCAAAAATGTCGTGGACAGCAGTCGCGTTAAGCTGCCGTTCGGCATCTGTCAGGTTGGCAAAAGCTTCCGCAACGAAATCACACCACGCAACTTCACCTTCCGCTCACGCGAATTCGAGCAGATGGAGATTGAGTTTTTCTGCCACCCGGCACAGTCACGCGAGTGGTACACGTACTGGCGCGACCGTCGCTACAACTGGTACCTCAACCTCGGCATAACCAAAGAACGACTGATCCTGCGAGATCATCACCCGGATGAACTTGCCCACTACTCCGTGGGTACCGCTGACATTGAGTACGCCTTCCCGTTCCTCAATGCCGGCGAATATGGTGAACTCGAAGGCATCGCTCACCGCGGTGACTTTGACCTGCGTTCACACATGGAAGGCAAGCTGGCGAAAAACACTGACGGACATCTCGAACTGGAACGCACTGCCGACGGACAGCCAAAACACCGGGGTAGCGGCAAAGACCTGACCTACTTCGATGATCAGACTCGTGAACGGTTCACACCGCACGTCATTGAACCCTCCGCCGGTGCCGATCGCGGTACGCTCGCTTTCATCTGTGACGCTTACCACGAAGATCAGCAGCCCGATGAAAATGGCGCCATGCAGGAACGCGTCGTAATGCGGTTCCATCCGCGTCTGGCTCCAGTAAAAGTCGCTGTTTTCCCGCTGATCAAGAAGGATGGCATGCCAGAGAAGGCTATTGAAATCTACGGCGAACTCAAAGCCGCAGGCCTTAGTGTTCAGTACGACCAGCAGGCTGCCATCGGACGCCGCTATCGTCGCCAGGATGAAATCGGCACTCCTTACTGCCTGACCATCGACGGTGATACCGCGAAAGACGGCAGCGTTACCATTCGCGACCGCGACACACTGCAGCAGGAACGTATTCCCGTCACACGAATTGTCGATGAAATCCTCTCTCGACTGAAGGGCTGATCATGTCTCAAAACCGTCAGCTCAGTCACTCCGATTTACTCGAACTGAAACGCTGGAATACACCCACCATCTACAATGGTTGGGAACAGATCACCAGACTGGACCATTGTGCCGATGCCGTGAATCTCGAAGAGACTCGCGACTTCATGCCACAAATGGGCCCAATGGTGGGCTACGCAGTTACGCTGCGGGTCGAACCGTCCAACCCCCGCCATCGCACTGAGAAACCCACCGCCACCAGCGAATACCGACGCTATCTGGCAAGCATCGCCGGACCAAAAATTGTCGTCGTTCAGGACCTCGATAAACCTCGCCTGATCGGATCTTTCTGGGGTGAAGTCAACGCCAACATTCACCGCGCACTGGGCTGCGTCGGTACCATTACAGATGGTGCCATACGTGACCTCGACGAAATGACCAACTCCGGATTTAAGGCGATTGCCCGCAGACTGTGCGTAGGTCATGCGGCCGTCCAGCCGGTGGAATTCGGCTGTGATGTCGAAGTCTTCGGCCGTACTGTTCGCCCCGGTGATCTGATCCATGCCGACAAACATGGATTTATTGTCATCGAACCGGACGCTCAGTCTCGCATCCTCGAAGCTGCCCGCTTCATGGATTCAAATGAGTGCCAGACGGTTATCCAGGCCGCTCGTAATTCCGCAGGACTCAACATGGAACAGTTGCTGCAGCAACTGGGTGACGCCTCCAGACAGTTCGCCGCCAGCGCCCGCGAAAAATTCCGGCGAGACGGCGAATGGTGAATCAGGCACTGCACACAACACCCTGACGGAAAGGTACCCCCATGGCCGAATACGATTACCGCCAAATCGCCCGCATGATCGACCACTCGCTGCTCAAGCCAGCTTCGACAATCGACGAGTTCGAGCAGGGCTGCCGTCTGGCAATCGCATATCAGGCTGGCAGTGTCTGTATCCAGCCCCATTACCTGGCCCGTTGCGCCACACTCCTGCAGGGCTCCGAAGTCCACGCCAGTACCGTCATCGGCTTTCCGCACGGAGGCCACACAACAACTGTTAAAGTTGCAGAAGCCCGCCAGGCACTGCACGACGGCGGACAGGAACTGGACCTCGTCTGCAACATCAGTCGTGTGGTCAGCGGAGACTGGGATTATGTCACAGCTGACCTGCGGGCAGTCATCGAGCTCACTCACGCAGCCGGCCAGAAAGTCAAAGTTATTTTCGAAAACTGCTTTCTGTCCGAAGCCCAAAAAATTCGGCTGTGCGAAATCTGCACAGAACTGCAGGCCGACTGGGTCAAAACATCCACAGGTTACGGTATCAGTGGCTCTACATTTGACGATCTGCAGCTGATGCGGAAACATGCCGGACCGGGCGTGCAGGTAAAGGCGGCTGGCGGAGTCCGCGACCTCGACGGCGTTCTGAAATGCCGGGAACTTGGCATCAGCCGAGTCGGGGCCAGTGCCACTCAGGTGATTCTGGACGAGTGTCGGCGACGTTTAAACCTGCCGGCTCTGAACGTTTTTGGAACCGTCGCCGGGGATGGCTACTAGCAGGCATCAGGCCCCGCTGCTTCCCCGTTTTTTCAAATTCTGAGGAACTCAGTTTTCCAGAATTCCTGAATTTCTGGTACTCTGCTGGCAGCAGAGTCGACGGTCTGTGCGTGGCCACGGGTGCGATTCTCTGAATTCCGTCTTTCAAGGAACTCAACAACATGTGGACTCGATTCGCGGGTAAAGTCGCACTGGCTCTCGCCGCTGCAGCCAGCCTCGCTGCACCTTCATACGCCGACGAAGCAGATCAGACCCTGACCATTGGCTCGAAAGCTCCGGAAATCAGTGTCGAGCACTGGGTCAGCGACGGCAACGGTGCTTTTAAGCCCGTCACAAAGTTCGAAGCAGGTAAGGTTTACATCGTCGAATTCTGGGCAACCTGGTGTGGACCCTGCATCGCCAGCATGCCGCACCTCGTCGAAGTCCAGAAAAAGTACGCCAAACAGGGCGTGCAGATTGTCAGCATCAGCGACGAAGACCTTGAAACTGTCGAGGGATTTCTGAAACGCCCTGTCCGCGGTGCCCTGCCCGCAGAAGGCACTAACCAGCCACCAACCTATGCCCAGCTGACCAGCGACTACTGCCTGACGACAGACCCAGACCGCTCTGTCTACACCTCCTATATGGAAGCTGCCGGGCAAAACGGAATTCCAACCTGCTTCATCGTCGGCAAAACCGGTCTGGTGGAGTGGATCGGTCATCCGATGCAGATGGATGACACACTGGAACAGGTGGTCACTGATAAATGGGACCGCGCTGCCTTCCTCGAAACATTCCGCAAACAGCAAGAACGTGGTCTGCTGCAGGCAAAGCTGGGCCCGCTGATGCAGCGTGGCAAGATTGCCGAAGCCCTGGCTCTGGTGGATGAAGCCAAAAAGTCCAATGCTGAAGACAAAGAATATGTCGCCATGCTGGAACAAATGAGCTTCAGCATTCAGGTCAACGGCGCCATTCAAAAGGTGCAGGGCGACAAGACCGACGAAGGTTTTGCTGAACTGGCTAAACTTACGGAAACCTGCCCTCCTGAACTGAAGGGACGACTCAAGGGACTCCAGTTGCAGCTCATGATCACAAAGGGTCGTGAACAACAGGCTGCTGCCATGATTGGTGCCGTTTCTGACGACAAAACAGCCGCTGCCGGCGACCTGAATGAGCTGGCCTGGACCGTCTTTCAGATGGCCAGCAATCCGCAGGCAAAGGTGCCAAAATCTGTCACTGTTGCAGCCATTGCAGCCGCCGAAAAAGCTGTCTCACTCGAACCCCAAAACGGCATGATCATCGACACCCTGTCACACCTCGTTCACCTGAACGGCGACCTTGATCGGGCCATCGAACTGCAGACGCAGGCTGTTGCCAGCCTTGGTGGCGATGTGCCACCACAAAATGCTGAGCAGATCCGACAGTTCCTTGATGAACTGAAGAAAGAAAAGTCCGGGAAGTAATTTTCGAGGGCATCGTCCGTTTTACTGGCCAGCACCCGCAGGGTGCTGGCCTTTTCATTGACATACCTTCAACACACAAAGAGATCCGTCAGTATGACTTCACATGTTCGTTACGGAATCATCGGTGTCGGAGCGGTTTCCGACTTTCACCACGTGCCTGGCATTCGACTGGATAAGCGTTCCAGCCTGACCGCCATCTGTGACCCCAACGAAGCTCTGCTGGCTCAGCGTCAGTCAGAATGGGGCCCGGTAAAAGCCTTTACCGATTATCGCCAGCTTGCTGCCGATCCGGATGTTGATGCCGTGATCATCGCAACGCCTAATTTTGTGCACCGCGAACAGGCGATTGAGTGTGCCCGAAACGGCAAACACATCATGTGTGAAAAACCGCTGGGACTAAATTTTCAGGAGTCTGCCGAGATGTATCGGGCAGCTCGCGATGCCGGCGTTCGCCACATGACGGCCTTCACCTACCGTTTTGCTCCCTCCATGCGGTATGTGCGACATCTCGTCACCAGCGGTCTGCTGGGAACTCCGCGACACTTCCGCAGTCAGCGATTCCTCGACCTGGCGGAAACCAGTTGGGGCTGGCGACAGATTAAGAAACTGGCCGGAGCCGGTGACCTGTTCGATATGACCATCCACCGGATTGACTTTGCCCAGGATTTGCTGGGCCCCATCCGCACAATCTGTGGCGCTGTCGCTCAGTACGCGCCGCGTGACCGCACTTCAGATGGACGCCCCTGCCCTCCATCTGAAGTGGATGACTGGTCCAGCCTGATCGGCTTCTTCGAAAGCGGCGCTGTGGGTGTGTGGGAAGGCAGCACGCTCATGAAAGGCCACAACAATGGCGGTGTGGGCTACGAGTGGGCGGAAGTCAACTGCAGCGAAGGTTCGGCCGCCTATCAGCTGACTGACCCCAATAACATCATCCTCGCTCGCAACGGACGTGATCTGGAAAAACTGCCGGTGCCCGAAGAGTTTCTTAAGGCTCCTGGCAGCCCCCGCGACCCGTCACAGGGCAAGCCCAGTACCGTATTCCGCTACGACCTTGTCTATGAATTGACATCCGCCATTATCGAAGGTCGCGATGCCATTCCAGGATTTCATGACGGAGCTTTGGCACAGGCTGTCGCAGATTCTGTGCTGGTTTCCTTCGATGAGCGTCGCTGGGTCGATATTCAGGCCGATCTCGGCTGAAAAACAGGCTCCGCCGCAAAACAAAAAAGGACGCGTGTCGACATCGTCGACACGCGTCCCGCTGTTCCGCTCCGTCAGCAACTGCAGCAATTCATCAGCGTTTCGCCGGGCTGAACCAAATGTTGCGATATCGCACCTGATTGCCATGATCCTGCAGGTACAGTGGCCCTGAGTCCGGGCCTTCCGGGACTGGTGCTGCAGTTGTGGCATGCGTCAGCCGGACCTGCTCGTGAATCACCACTCCGTTATGGCGAACAGTGATCAGACCGTCCGCTTTCTTCTTTCCGTCAGCTCCAAATTCTGCTGCCTTGAACTCCACGTCATAGGTCTGCCACGTCAGCGGTGGCAAGCACATGTTCAGCAGGGGCTTGCTGATCGAGTAAATCCCGCCACATTCGTTCTGCTCGCCCGTCAAACCAAACGAATCCAGCACCTGCACCTCGTAGCGTCCCTGTAGATAGACCCCGCTGTTCCCTCGCCCTTGTCCGCGAGCATTCGGCATCCACGGCAACATGAACTCGACATGTAATTCGCCGGAACCCAGCTTTTTGCGGCTGGTACAGCCCTGCATCAGCAATTTGTCATCGGACATTTTTCCGCCGTCGAACTCGTCTGCCGACGTGCCGTCAAACAGCGCTATCGCTCCCTCGGGTGGCTTTCGACCCAGCGTCGGTGACACCCGCTCAACTCGAGTCAGCTCGGCAACACGCACGTTCTCGTTGCTGTAGACTTTCACGCCGCCACCACGAACTTCACCTCGGCCCGTATCAGCCTTCAGCACTACCGCATCACCCTCGCGCTCACCCGCACCACGCAGCGGCGCTTCTCCGTTCCAGCCCGCCCCTGGCAGACCACCCACCCAGGCAACCCATGCAAACTTCCCCTGCCCTTCTGCAATCACCTGCAGTCCCAGCTGCACTTCTGCGTCATTCGACCGAAACTTGCCAGCATACTCACCCTGAAACCCATAGTCAGCACCAGCCTTGTCAGCCTGCAGTGCCGTAAACCCAGGCGCCTTTTCATCAGCAGCCACAGACACCGCAGAGACTCCGCAAAACAACAATGCTCCCGCCAGAACGATTCTTCTCATAGCATCGGTTTCCTTTGAAATAATCTCTGACCCGGCCGGCAGACTGGCTCACTTACCTTCAACAGCCAGCAGAAGCTCAGCTCCATGTCGGTACACTAACTGACGTCCCTCGGTGAGGATCGCCAAAAAACGATCGTCCAGTGCCTCCAGTGTGACTCGCCGCAGAATCTGATTCAAGCGAACCAGCAGTCTCCCGTCATCGGCGTAGTCGTACATCACCCGAGCTTCCAGAAATCGGCCGATAAACGGCGCCAGCATCTCCGTCTGTCGAGGCGCCAGACAATTGACCGCCATCTGAATCTGCAGCGGACACACGCTGCCCAAAACCGCATACCATCGATCAAGAATGCCGGGCTGCCGCTCTGCGATGTACCAGTCCAGCAGCAGCTCCACGACAATATGCCCCAGAAATCCAGGACGATGATCAAAACGATCAGGCATCAGCCGGCGAAATCCGGCCGCCAGGTCAGATTCCAGCATCCGAAAAACTGCACTGTTGTGAAACAGGTCGTCATCTGCAAGATGCTGCAACGCCCCCTCGGCGATTCCCCGCACTCCCACCTCCAGTTGCTCCAGTTGAGACCGAATGCGACGACTTCGCATGCGCACGCTGCGATCCGCCACACTCAGCCAGTCCGGTACAGCCGTACCAGCCGCCTTCAGCGGGGAATCCAAAAATCGATACCCATGTGCCAGATAATTCATGCAGACATTACAGACAATTCCCTGTCGGCATTGAAGCAGGCGGATGGAATTGCGGGCGCAAAATGCGAATTTCCACTGCCAAACTTCGCCTGATCCCGCGGATTGAGTATCATCAGCCTCGCAAAGTATCACCAAACCCGGCTTCCGACCGCAAATCGCCCGAAACACTGCCATGGCTGCCCAACCAAAGATCCGTACTGCTCTCTGCCAGATGACCTGCGTGCCCGAACCGGACATCAATCTGCAGCGATCCATCGACAGAATTCGCGATGCAGCAGCAGCCGGTGCACAGGTCGTCTGCCTGCAGGAAGTCTTCAACACTCAGTACCCCTGCCAGGCCGAAGAACACGATCGGTTCGCTCTCGCTGAACCAATACCAGGCCCCACAACCACAGCCCTGCAGAAAATCGCCAGAGAACTTCAGATCGTCATCATCGTGCCACTCTTCGAACGACGCACACACGGCGTGTACCATAATTCTGCCGTGGTCCTCGATGCCGACGGCAGCATCGCCGGACTGTACCGAAAAATGCATATCCCCGATGACCCGCTGTATCTCGAAAAATTCTACTTCACACCAGGCGATCTCGGGTTTCTCGCCTTCCCAACTCGCTATGCTCGAATCGGCGTCTGCATCTGCTGGGATCAATGGTATCCCGAAGCCGCACGACTGACCGCAATGCAGGGTGCCGAACTGCTCTTCTACCCCACAGCCATCGGCTGGATCCCGGGCGAACGAGACATCTACGGCGCCAGCCAGTACTCCGCATGGCAGACCATGATGCGCAGTCACGCCATCGCCAATGGACTGTTTGTGGGAGCTCCCAATCGTGTCGGTCCCGAAGGCCAAATTCAGTTCTGGGGAGGCAGCTTCATGGCTGACCCCTACGGAAATGTTCTCGCACAGGCCGACCACGAAGCTGAAGCTACTCTGCACGTCGAATGTGATCTCAGCCTCATCAACACCGCTCGCACGCACTGGCCATTCTTCCGCGATCGTCGAGTCGATGCATTCGCCGACCTGCAAAAACGCTGGTGCGAACGCTAACGAACGGACCGGTGCAGAAAAGCACGATAACAGCCCGGCCAAAGACAGACTCTGGACACTCATAACCGCTGTGGCAGTCTTCCTCTGGATACTGATTACCATCAGCACCTACATCCTGAATCGACTCTCCGGAGAACAAATATCTCGACAGGCTCCCCTGCAGATCTGTAAAGTCGTTGCAGCAACAGAGGACGGTATAAATCTCCAGATACCAAACGGTGGCAAAGTGCGAATCGCAGTCGCTCCGATCCTCAATGCCGTCGATTTCAGCACATTTCGAGGCTGGCAGGAAACTGAATACCACGGTCGACTTAGAATAAATCTCCAGCACCACGCCCGCAAAAAATGCCGTCATTCCTTGACACACATCGCGATCTGCAACTGGCAGTGCTGGTCAATCAGAAAGGTGTCGGTTCATCACTGTCCATACCGATATCACACCCGAATACCTGCATCTGACACTGATATTCTGCACAGCCTCCGATGCAAACGAAGTCTTCGCACGACTGACTCAATAGTCCGTGGCAGCACTGACGTGACTCAGCGCAAACGACTGGTCGGAGTTGACCTGAAGATTCTCACCCCCAGCAGCAAAACACAGTACAAACTAAATGTGCCCACGATCAGGCCCGCCATCGTGGGCCAGTGGCCAAAAATAATCCGCAGACCCTGCTGCTCCCAAATTGCTCGCCACGCAAACAAAATCACTACCGCTCCCGCAGCCAGACAAGGGCCAAAAGCCATAAACCCCCGACCTGTCACCACGTAGACTGAAAACCCCAGCACTATCCCCACTATTGGCGAGACAGCCAACACACACAAAACAGGCTGCCAGCCCATAAACGCACCAATCATCGCCATCAGCGTGACATCGCCAAATCCAATCGCTGGAAAACCGAGTATTCGATTCGCCGCAATTCGCCCCAGCCAAACCAGGCCAGCACCCACCACACAACCAGCCAGACTCCACGCTAATCCATGCAGATGCTGATGATCCTTCATCCACTGTGGCAGATAGGGGCCATAAACCTGAACCAACTCGTCACTCCAGTCAACCCAGATGTGAATCATCTGCAGGTCACCACTGACAAACGCCAGCAGTACCGCAGCACACACACCCGGAAGCACAATCCGGTCGGGAATGACGTAGTCAATCAGATCCGAAACCACGGCAGCCACCAGCAGAAACAAGAGCAGCAACTGAAATGGCAGCCTTCCCTGCCAGAACGGAGCTGCCGGTCGCACTTCCGTCACCGACTGACAGCCCTGCTCCAAACCCCACGCCAGACCAGCAAACAGGACACCCGTACACACAGCCCCGAGCCATAGCCCCGGAGTTGTCCGCACTGAACACTGCCGGCACCGTCCCCGCCACGGCTGCAGCAAAACCGCCACCGGCACACCGGCACCACAGGCCCGACATCGACGAATGCCTGCCGGACGAGCATCCTCGGCAAGGCAGGCTGCCCAAAATACGGCAATACCGCCAGCCAGCAGCCCAGCCAGTAAAATTGCAGTCAACCACATGAAACCTCAATCCCCCAGCCAGCAAAACGCCTTTTTTTTAGGCAAAAAGCATCCAAAATTGCTGTTTATCATCGCACTCAACAGCGAAACACAACATTTCTAACGCAAGAAAACAGACAATTAGCTTACAAATTCAGCAACAGCAACTTCGCACGCCAGTGTCGGCATGAGTTTTGCTCCACTGATTACGCAGGTTGTAGTTGGATTCCTCGCTGAAACTGTCTCCACAGCATGCCTCGATCTGAAAATCACGGCAACTCTGTACTACAGTAACTAGCAGGGCAGACAAACACACTACAACCATGGTGCCGGGACTGACACGTTTGCTGGCCTTCTTCCAAAAGGGCAGCTGAATTATTTCGGAGGTTCAAGCAGCAACAAGAATTGCTGCTGAACTGTAACCAATCGACAGGGGTTAGGGCAGAGACATGAAGAAACTTGAGGCTGTCATCCGTCACTACAAGCTGGAAGACGTCAAAACCAAACTGACCAGCATCGGCGTCCAGGGCATGACTGTTTCTGAAGTGCGAGGTTTCGGTCGCCAGCGCGGACACAAGGAAACCTACCGCGGTGCAGAATACACCGTCGATTTCATGCCGAAGGTAAAAATGGAGGTTGTCGTCAACGACAACGAAGTGGATGGCGCCATCGCAGCCATCTGTGAAGCAGCCCGCACCGGACAAATCGGCGACGGGAAAATTTTCATCTCAAGTCTTGAGGGAGTTGTGCGTATCCGAACCGGTGAGACTGGTACGGACGCCATCTGAGACCTCAGTCATCTTGCCAGTTTTGCACTTGTGCCCCTCGGGATTTCCGCAAAAGCCGCTCCCGAGGGGTCACGCTGCCTGCAACTTTCCCAGCCCTGCGTCTTGCTGTATGCTGCCACCTCAATCGGGCATCATTCTGAACAGGACCTGGCTTTCATGAAACGCATCGACCTGCTGAAACTAATGGCTGCTTTCCTGCTCCTCGTCGCAGGATCGCAGGATCGGTCTCTGGCACAGGATGCGGGCACCCAGATTCGAACAGCCATCCAGCAGGCGGCCCCTTCAGTTGTACGCATTCGCGTTATCGGTGGCGAACAGACAGTGGATGGAGACACTGTCAGTTCACTGGCCGCCACCGGCGTTGTTATCGCGCAGGATGGCAAGATCCTGTCCAGCAGCTTTGCTTTTCAGGGTCGGCCAACCGCTGTCAGCGTCGAAACCACCAGTGGCGAACGTCGCAGCGCAAAGCTGATCGCCACTGATCACGTTCGTCGACTGGTCCTGCTCCAGGCAGACGGCACCGACTGGCAGCCCGCCACTCCGGTTGCTCGAGACCAGCTTCAGGTTGGACAGCAGGCCATCGCTCTCGGTCGCTTCTATGACTCCCGACAGCCTGCGGTCTCCTCCGGAATCGTTAGTGCTCTGAATCGCATTCACGGACGTGCACTGCAAACCGACGCCAAGGTCTCGCCCGTCAATTACGGCGGCGCTCTCATCAACCTGTCCGGTGCAGTGATGGGGATTCTGGTACCACTGTCTCCACGCGGACGCAGCAACCCCGCGGCCGGTATTGAGTGGTATGATTCAGGGATCGGCTTTGCCATTCCCATGAGTGATGCACTGTCAGTCGCTGCTCGCCTGCAAACGGGTCAGGATCTGCTGCCAGGCGTTGCAGGCCTGCAACTCACAGCCCCCGGCCCATTCTCAGATCAGGTCTCCATTCGTCGTGTCCAGCCACAGTCGCCGGCACAGAAAGCCGGAATCCGACCCGGTGACAAATTGCTGCAGGCTGCAGATCGACCGATCACAAGGGTTAGCATCCTTGAAGAAGTGCTGGCAGCGAAGTATGCCGGTGAAACCGTCGAACTCACACTGCAGCGAAATGCTGAACAACTGAAAGTTTCACTCGAGCTTGTTGATCGGATTCCCGCCACCCCTTCTGGGTACGCCGGGCTGATTCTGCCTGCTCCGGACGCAGTTCAAAAGCCCGCGGCCGCCCAGCAGCCTGACCTGCCCGCTGCGCTGCAGCCAAAACCAGCCCCCGATACGCCAGTACTTGTGCAGACACTGCCCGGGACGCCCGCAGCCCTCGCCGGACTGCCCCCGACCGTTGAACTCACAGCAATCAACGAAAAAACGCTGAAGGGCCTGCGGTCCTTTCTCGACCCCGCACTGCAACTGCAAGCCGGCAGCGAAATCGCTCTGAAATTTCGAACCCCCGGCAGCAATGAAGAAAAATCGCTGCAGATCACAGCCAGTCCGCTGCCAGATACTCTGCCAGCACTAGATCCGGACACACTGCATCCCAACAGTAAAAAGGATGCCCCGACGGCAGCAAACACATCGTCTCGCGAAGAACTCCCCATCGAAGGCCAGGGCAACTGTGTCGTAATAATGCCGCCACAGGGAACCGGACTCCGCTTGGCTCCAGTCATTCTGCTGTCAGCGGACTCCGAATCAGAAGCCGCCATCATTGAACGCTGGAACCCGCTGCTGGCTGACTATCACCTGATGCTGATCATTCCACGAACAATCGGTCGCACACCCCTGACGGCTGATGATGCCCCTCTGGTGCTCTCCTGCCTGCAACTGGCCGCCTCAAAGTACTCCGCAGATACCGGTACCCCCATCATACTGGCAGCAAAACCTCAACTCGAACTCGCCTGGCAGTTCACATCAGGGAACTCACGAGTCACTGCTGATCTGGTACTGCAGTCAGGCTGGATCTCAGACTTCCTGCTGCAGGATGTCAGCGGGACGGGACGCTCTGTACTGCTCTTCGATCCCACAGAAAAAACTGAAAGTCGACTGCTGCTGGACCGCAGTCGCTCAGCACTCCAGAACGCTGGTTTCTGGGTCCCGAAATACGACAACGCCCGCCCCCTGGAACAACAAATCGCAGCCTGGACTGTATTGCTCAGGGCCTGGTAGACGGAACATCAACTTCAACCGAATTGCCCACCCTGAACACTGCTTCCATCCCATCCGAACTGCGCCATCTCTGCAGCAACTCTTCCTGGCCGGCAGCCATCGCCACTGACTCCGCGTCAGTCACCACAATCCAGTGGATCCCCCGACTTCGCAGCTTGACCATGTCTGATGCTGCCATAACCTCCTGCCCCAGCAGTCGCTGCAATTCAAAATGTGAGGCCGGGAAAAAGCCTGAGTATCCGTTGACGATTTTCAGCCCGGCACCAGTGGATTGAATCATCCAGCGAACAGTCTGCCTAAAGTCGTCAGGTGCATGCCCCTGAACATATGGCAGAATCAGTACCCCCTCATCCGCAGCAGCACTGCTCTGCAGAAAACTTGCCCAGTTTGGCACCGCACCAGGCCGCGGCACTTCCACCGTCTGCAGCATGGTCGGCCACATTTCAAATGCCAGCAGAATGCCCGACAGACTGGCGATTGGACGCTGCCAACGCCGTAAACCAGGCAGGCACTGCTGCCAAATACCCGGCAGACATTCCAGTCCCACACCGGACAGCAGTATTGCGGCTGCCTGAAAGAACAGCGCGAACCGAAACGCACTTCTGACCTGGGCAACCCCCGGCAGCCAGTCACGCAAAAAGCCCCAGATGTTCCAGCCACCCAACTGCAAATGCACCCCCAGCGAAAGCAGCCAGGCTGCTGCCGCCAGCACACTCAGCAATAACACCGGCCGCACAGGAATGTGAACTGTCCCGCAGCGACGAAATACCTCCATCACACCGATGGCAGCCAGCAGAACTCGAATCCAGCCAGGTCCCAGATTCCACGGCCTGTCACCTTTTTTCACGCTGGTCGAAAAAATTGATTGCTCCGGCCCCCGCAGATAGTCTGCAGGAATCGCGGAAAGCACAGCCACCGTCTCCGCTCGTCGCTCAAACCCTTTTTCCCGCAACACACGCTGCACCGGCCAAAGTACCATCGCAGCAACCGGCAATGCAACTACAGCAACGCCGCACATCAACCACATCCAGCGGCGAAATACGAGCCGCGGAATCAGCGTCCAGCCCGCTGCCAGCAGTAACAACCCCATGAACAGCGTGTGATGGATACAGGTTAAAGGCAGACAGACACCGGCTGCCGCCACTTCCAGAATCGCCACCTGACGGTGTTTTCCGGAACTCTTGTTGTCCTCAGCTACTGCTGCCAGCCGTAGCAGTGCCGCCAGCAGCCACAATGAGGGCCACAGGCAGGCCAGTTGCAGCACTTCCAGTTGAGTCTGCAGCAGAGGATGCAGAGTCATGGCACAGCCGGCCGCTGCAGAAGACAAAAATCGACAGCCACACCGATTCAGCAACAGCGAAGCAGTCACGCCATTCAGAAACAGATTTCCAGCCAGCCAGCAGTTGTAAGGCAACGCCAACGAATTGGAAAGTCTTACCAGTGGCTGCAACACCGCCGTCAGCAGCATGGGCTCACTAAATGCGAAACACTGCTTTTCCGGAAAAAAAATGGGCGCATCCCACCAGCCCTGAAATCCTCGCTCAACACCGATCGTGTTCCACAGGATCGTCCACGCATTGAACAGCGGAATGGTGGCTGAGCCGCTTCTGGTGACCGGGATCTGATCCAGTGGAGCAGACACAACGGCCAGCAGCGGCAGTACTGACAATACAGCCAGTACAAACAACAGCACAACATATCGAACATATCTCAAAAACATAATAGCGGCTGCAACTCATTCATCATCATCGTCGTCCTCTTCACTTTCGGGAGGCTCTGGCAACAACAACATACCAAAGAAACCCTCAACTGTTTCTGCCGCCTGACACAACCGGCCGAATACCAAAGTATGCAATTGCATGAATCGATCAGCCAGTCTGTCTGAAGCTTCATACATCTCACCCGGATCATTCTCATCCGGCTGCGACTCAACCAGAAAATCAGCCACGGAAACCTGCTTGCGAGCATGGTCGAATGGATACGGGATGTCTGCAAAAGCTTCCTGAATTCCCTGCAGTTGCCGAAACATGCTGCCAATGAATCGCTTGATCTGCTCAACCAGCTTTTCGTTCTTCTCGGATGACTCCAGTTCATGAAACATTCGCCCCAGCGCCAGCCTCGTATCCCTCAAAATCAGTAACTGCTCGATCCAGTCATTAATCTGACGAAACAGGGTCAGCAGGTTCACGATTTCTCCGGCTGAAAAGCGAGCCTCCGTCAGGACACCTGACAGTTCCGCTGACTGCGCCAGCCTCAGCGCAGAATACAATCGGGCCGCGGCAGCCTGCTCAAACGGAAGTAACCTTGGCAGCAGCTTTGCCTGCTCGCACTCAGCCGCCACCTTCACCCCGGATACCTCTTCCGCCGTTGTCATCGGGACGGAAAACTCATCCTTCGGAATCCGAATCTCGGTCCGCAGCAGCAACTCAGCCATCCGGACTTCGATCAGCCGCGTATCACATTCATCAAACTGCTTCCAAGCCTCTCGAAAAGACTCCACCTGCGCCAGCATGGCTTCACGCGATTTTCGCAACCGATCCACCACCACAGCAGCGTTGGTGATCGGTTTCTGAGCCTCCTCCGGGCCACGAAATGGTCGATACAAGGCCAGCTGTCCCTGGAAAAATCGATGCAGTGATTTCCAAGTGTCCTGCTTTTCCTGCAGATGTCGAACCATTTTCTCCACAGGATGAATCTGCGATTTTTTCAGCTCAGTTCCCAGCATCTCCCGATAAAAGTCCCACGTCACAGCCTTCGACTGCTCGTCAAACCTGCGAAACAAATGAGCCGCCGGCAGTTCAAGCTGAAAAATCCCCTCAGTTTTCTCAGCAGCAGCACTGGCGATCCGCTCTCGGTCACAAGGGTGCGTGTCAAACACCGATGTCCTCGACTCAATAATTTCCTCATCAATTGCTCGCTGACCACGCTCAACCATCTGCTTCGAGTTCAGCAGAATTAATGCCGGAAAGTTGTCGACCAGACGCTCCTCCTGATACAGCAGGCTGAGATCCGACATGGCACCATTCCACGAAATTCCCAGTACATGCAGCTGCCTCGCTGTACGAGCAAAAGTGCGCGACCCCGCAAAGCGAGCCTCATAACGATCAGCATCAAACTCCATCTGCCGCATCAAAAATCCACTGATCATATTCCCCACAACCATGAACACCCACAACAGACGCCGCACCAGCCAGACTGTGAAACGCGCGACCAGCAGTACCCAGCCAATTCGAAAATCCAGTCGCCGGGACCAGTCCTCCAGCCACTCATCCCACGAATCACGTTCATAGACCAGCCGCGCAAACCAGTAATTCATCGTGCGAATCAGCCACGAAAATCGCATCCCGGCTCCCTGCGAGAAATGCCCGAACTCGTGCGCCAATACTCCGCCAAACTGTCGCATCGTCAGACCAGCAACCAGCGGCATGCCAATCGTCAGTACGAGGTCATTACCGAAAAAACTGAGCAGACCACGGCTGAATCCCGCACTAGCGTTAATCTGACAATCAATATCTATTCGCGAAGGAAGTGGCGAGTTCACCGCGCGACAAATACGCCCCACAAAATCAAACAGAATCGGTTCATCTGACCGCTTCAATGTCCTTCTGCCCGTATGCTTAGGCTGCCGGGAAAAAAAGGGCTTGAGCATAAACAACAGCAGCATACCACCCGAAATCAGCGGCGACGCATACAACATGAATCCAAACGCTACAGCCCTCTCAGAATTACGGCCGGTCGTTTCACTGCTGAACACACTAATCACCGAAACATTCTCCACCGCGTGCCGGTAAACCAGCACACCAGTCAGAGCAATGATCAGCATGTAGACCAATGGCAGCAAAACCATCAGTACAGCCACCAGCAAAATCCCCAGACGGTACAGCCCAGGAATACGCACAGACTGGATCGATGTCGCCAGAAACGACTTCTGAATCCTGCTTCGCAAACCCTCCACGTCCTCAGGCGGCGGCCCAGGCAACAAACTGCCCAAAGACTTCTGCCGGGACACCGATTCGGCAGCCACACGCACAGCTGACACAGAAACTGCCGGCTCAGCTGGCAGTTCAGCCGCATCAGACACCACTGCGGACTGCTGCGGCACAACAAATGGCTGCTGACAGCGCGGACACCGAACTTTCCGCCCCCCCAGCTCTTCCTTCAAATTCAGTCCTGCCCCGCAGCCAGGACACGCAAGCTTTAATGCCACACGACCCCTTCCCCGATAATCAACAGCGTCAAAAAACGCTCAGCCCCTAAATCTCGCAAATCAACGGAGACTTTGCCATACTGCCAGCCGAAATCTGACTCGGATTCACCCGAACTTCACCGTCATGACCAGTCCCCCGCTCAGCCGATTCGCACCCAGCCCGACAGGTCGTCTGCACTGCGGACACGCCTGCTCAGCATTGCACGCCCAAAAACTGGCGGCCGAAACCGGCGGGCAACTCATCCTCCGAATCGAAGACATCGATTTCACCCGCTGTCGCGAAGAATTCACAAACGCAATCTTCGAAGATCTCGCATGGCTGGGATTCCACTGGCCAACGCCCGTACGCTGCCAGTCACAACACCTGCAGGACTATCAACTGACCGCCAGCAATCTGCTGCAACGCGGACTCCTTTACCCCTGCTTCTGCACACGACAGGAAATTCAGCGGGAAATCGCGGCGGCCGGTGGAGCCCCGCACGGTTCCGAAAGCCCGCTCTACCCCGGTACATGCCGCCGCCTGTCCGCAGACGAAAGACAGTTCAGAATCCAGCGAGGCGATCAGTTCGCCCTGCGACTGAACCTCAATGCCGCGCTCGCCACTGTCAGCCAGCCACTCGAATGGATCGACCTGATCCGTGGACCGCAACTGGCCACTCCCGAACTCCTCGGTGATGTCGTTCTCGTACGCCGCGACATCGGCTGCAGTTATCACCTGTGCGTCGTCCATGACGATGCAATCGAGGGCGTCACACACATTTCTCGAGGATATGATCTGTTCGAATCCACTCACCTGCACCGACTGCTCCAGGAACTGTTGCAACTGCCAGTCCCACTCTATCGACACCACCCACTCCTGCTGGATACCACTGGCCGCAGACTGGCAAAACGCGACAAAGCTGAAACCATCCAGTCCCTGCGAGAACAGGGGCTGACGCCGGCCGATGTCATTAAACGGGCGGGATTCTGAACTCATCCTCCCGCGGTATCGGACTGCCATGCGGATCCACCGCACCGTCTGCTGTGCCCGCATCCAGTCGGTTACGCAAACCCTCACTGGTGTAGTGCTCCAATGTCTCCGCCTGACGATGAATCCGCTCCGGCCCCACACCCTCCGTTGCCAGATACGACTCCCATAAACGATGCGACCGAACCAGCAGCGCAGCCGCACGACGACCGGATTCCGTCAGTCGCCAGATCTGACCCTCAAGCACAAGATTGCCGCGCCGCTGCTGAATCCAGCCAGCCAACAGCAACAATCGCTGACTGCATAACAGCTTTTTTGACAGCCAGTCAACACTCGCACCACTAACACCGGCAGCACCACGCTCCTCACGACGATACAACAACGCCAGCAGATCCTCACATAAAATTCGCAGAGATAATCCCAGCCGCCGCGCCCAGCCCGTCACCACTCCCGCAGACGGCGAAAACAAAGCAGCCGCAAGAAAACACAGACCCACACAAAGTGTCATCATTCCAGCCGTCGATATGCTGCGATAGCCCAGCCAGCGAGGCAGCACAGTCGCACTAAAATTCCCCGCTGCTGCCGAAAACGCCGCAATGCCAGCACTCAGCCAGATCATGCGACTAAGTCGAGTCGTCAGCAGCAGGGCGGCCGAAGGAGGCACAATAAACATCGCCACCACCAGAATATTGCCCGCCGCCTCAAAACTGGCCACAGCCGTAATCGCTACCACAATCATCAACAGATAATGCACCAGCCGCGCACTGTACCCCCCCGTCGTCGCCAGACCCGGATCAAACGAACTGATCAGCAGCTCCTTAAAAAACAACACCACAAACAGCAGATTCAGCAGCAGTACACCAGCCAGTGTCAGTGTGACGCGAGGCACCTCGAACCCGCCCGCCCGCCACGTATGCAGCGGACTGTCCTCCAGCGCCCCATACAACACACAACCCGGATCCAGATCCACCGCATCCGCCGCCTGCACAATCAACACCAGTCCGGCTGCAAACAAAGTCGTAAAGACCACACCCGTTGATGCACCCTCATCCACTGAGCCAATATCACGAATCAGCTCCATGAGCACCGCTGTCAACAAACCTGCCACAATGGCCCCGACAAACAAAGACACACCAGTGCGACTGTGAGTCAGCAAAAACGCGGCAGCGATTCCCGGCAGCACCGCATGACTAACCGCATCACCCAGCAAACTGGTACGACGCAACACCAAAAAGTTACCTGGCAGCGACGCCGCTACTGCACACAGAATTCCCGTCAGCAAAATCACACCATCATACTGCCACGTCCAGTCCAGCAATTCCGTCATGACTGCTGCCCCTCCTGCAGTGAAACCCCTGCAGCTTGCGTCGAAACACCGGTAATCTGATGCGGACTTGCCGGAAGACCTCCACTCCGCTGCCGCTGCAGCAGCAGTTGCTCCAGACGAGCAATCAGTTCAGGCTCCAGCACATGCTCAATCGCATCAGCCTCACGGTCCACTCGCGAAGCCGCCACGTCAGCATGAGTAATCAGGTACAGCTCCCACAGACGATGATGATGCACCAGCCGCTCAGCCTCCATCACTCCACGACGAGTCAGTTCAACCGCGCCTTCAGAATTCAGCCAAACCAGCCCCTCCGCCGATGCATGACGAATCTGCGATCGCAGCCTGCCGACACTCCATGAACGCAGACTCAAAAGCTCATCAAAACTCGCAGCCCGGCGGTCAATTTCAGCCGCAGATCGCTCCGCCAGAGGCTCCCGCAATTCCCAAATTCCCCGCAGCAGATGCTCGCGATCAATTGCAGCGGCCAGCTCCCGCCGGCGCAGAGAACGCACCAGGACTCCCCGCTCTCCGCCAAACAATAAACTCAAAAAAAACAACAAACCACAAGTCAGAACAATCACTGCTCCCGATGGCAGATCAGCAAATACCGCACTCAGTAACGCTCCCACAAAACCCGATACACCGCCAATCAGGCCCGAAATCAACAACATCACCAACAAACGATTTGTCCAAAACCTCGCCGCCGCCGCCGGAATCACCAGCATCGCTATCATCAGAATCAAACCAACCGCCTGCAAACCAATCATCGTGATCAGTACCACCAAAAACATCAGTAGCAAATCAAGCAACGGAATCGAATAACCCTGAGCAGACGCGTAGCCCTCGTCAAAACACAACAGCGTCAATGATCGAAAATTTCCGGCTATCAGCAGTGCCGTCAACGCCGCCGTCGCCGCTATCAGCCAGGCATCGTCAGCCGTCATCGAAGCCGTCTGGCCGAAAATATATCGATCAAGACCGGCCGCACGCCCCGTCGGTGACTGTTGCACCACTGTCAGCAACGCAACACCCGCACCAAAAAATACACTCAACACGATTCCCAGCGCCGCATCCTCCTTCAGACGCGGCAGACTGCGAATAAACAATATTGCCACCGCACCCGCAATCCCGCTGGCTGCCGCTCCAGCCAGCAGAACCAGCCGGCTGCCACCGTCCAGCCCAGCCAGCGGTGCCAATAAAAACGCCAGCCCAACCCCCGGCAGCGTCGCATGACTTAATGCATCACCCACCAATGCACGCCGACGCAACAGTGTAAAACAACCCACCATCCCGGCTGCCACACCCAGCAGCAACGCACCCAGAACGACAACACGAGTATTGTAATGCTGGAACAACAGCAGGCTGCTCAGACGAACCCAAACACTGTCCGCTACACCCAGCAGCCACGAACCGTCCTCAGCCCGCAACTGACCCGCAAAATTCAAACACTGAAAAATGCCGCTCACAATCGCCGCTCCTGACGACGAAGTGCCTCCGTCGCCTCCTCCAGCAATGTTAGACGGCCACCATAGGTGCGCTCCAGATTCTCCCGAGTAAAAACCTGCTGCGTCGGACCCTCCGCAACCACTCGCATATTCAGCAACACCACCGAATCAAAATAATCCGGAACCGTGTGCAGATCATGGTGAATCACAACTGCCGTCCGACCAGCCGCTCGCATCGATCGCAGAATTTCCACAATCGCCTGCTCAGTCGCCGCATCCACCGCAGAAAACGGCTCGTCCATCAAATACAAATCTGCCTCCTGAACCAATGCCCGAGCCAGAAATGTTCGCTGCTGCTGCCCGCCCGAAAGCTGACTGATCTGACGATCCGCCAGTTCCCCAATGCCAACCTGCTCCAGTGCACGGCGAGCTGCCTCGCGATGACGACGATGCACACGACCAAACCAGCCAATCCTCCCATACAGACCCATCGTCACCACATCCAATACACTCACCGGGAAATCCCAGTCCACAGACTCCCGCTGCGGCACATAACCGACTCGATGACGTGACTCACGCCACGAACGCCCAAAAATCTCCACACGCCCCGATGCCTTCGGAACCAGATCCATCACCGCCTTCAACAAAGTACTTTTGCCCGCGCCGTTCGGACCTACAATCCCCACCAAACGCCCCGGCGATACATCAAACTCAACATCCCAGATCACCGGCCGACGATGCCAGGCAACCGTCAGATCCTGAACTCGTAATGGCACAGACTGATCACTCACGAGAACCCTCCTGAGCACCCTGCGTCTGAACACCCAGCCAGCCCGTAAACCCACCAGCCGGTACCTGACCACCCAAAGCCCGAGTGACCGTGACCAGATTGTGCTCCAGCATCCCGCTGTACGTGCCCGCTGCCGTGCCCGACTCACCCATCGCATCCGAATACAATTCTCCACCCAGCACCACCTGCCGCCCCCGCGCCGCTGCACCCTCAATCAGCGCCTGCATGTTTTTCTGCGAAACACTCGTCTCAGAAAATACTGCCCCTACTCCTCGACTCACCAGCAGATCTACCAGCTCGTTCACACGCAGCAGACCCGCCTCTGACTCAGTCGATATCCCCTGCACTCCCAGCACCTCCACCCCATAAGCACGTCCAAAATAACGAAATGCATCATGCGATGTCACCAGCACTCGCCGCTCCGCCGGCACAGACCCAAGACACTCCACGCCAAACCTGTGCAGCGCTGATAACTCAGCCAACAGCTCCGCGCCCCGACCAGAAAACTCCTCCGCATAATCAGGCCGAGCCTCAGAGATCGCTGACACAATCGCCGGAACACTGCGCGACCACAATGACACATCCATCCAAACATGCGGGTCCGGATGCCCGCCCGATCCCGACTCCTCCACCAGCAACAGCTCACGAGGTATCGATGCGCCCAAAACCAGCACCCGCTGACGCTCAGACAGACGATCGATCGTCTCCTCCATCCGACCCTCCAGCAACAAACCAACACTCACAATCAAATCACTCGACATCAGCTCACGAATGTCGTCTCGAGTCGCCTTGTATAAATGCGGATCAACTCCGCTGCCCATCAGCTGCCGAACTTCAATCCGCTCACCACCCACCCGCCGCACCAGATCCGCTGCCATCCCCACTGTCGCCACCACTCGCAGCAGTGAACCACCACCACCGTCGCCACCGCCACCACCAGACAGCCCCGTCGATGACCTCGAACCACAGCCCGCCAGCACACAACCAGCCAGCAGCAGGACTGGCAGAACCACCAACCCATTCCGCCGACACACTCCCATCTGACTGCCCCCACTGCAAAAACACCGTCAAACAGAACACCCCGACAGTAAATTGTAGCCTGTGCTACAAACCCTGCCAAGGCCCCCCCCCGCCCCATACCGCTCCCCGAAACAAAAAATCCCGAGGAATTCCACTGCTGGAACGCCCCGGGATCGCCATCTGCCGGATCGCAAACCGCAACATCGTCAAAACTTACGAAAGACGACGCTCGCGAATCCAGTCCGTGTGGAACTTCTCACCACGAGCCTTGTCGACACGCTCGTAAGTATGAGCACCAAAGTAGTCACGCTGAGCCTGCAGCAGGTTGGCCGGCAAACGACCACGACGATACCCGTCATAGTACGTCAGTGCAGCTGAAAAGCCCGGTACCGGCAACCCCAGCTGAATCGCCGTCGAAACCACCCGTCGCCATGCCGGCTGAGCCTGCTCGATCGCCGATCGGAAAAAGTCATCGAGCAGCAGGTTTTCCAAAGTCGGATTCTTGTCGAACGCCTGCTTGATGTCCTCAAGGAACCGCGACCGAATAATACAGCCACCACGCCACAACAGCGCGATCGGGCCGTTCTGCAGCTGCCAGCCAAATTCCTTTGCTGCCGCATCCAGCTGGACATACCCCTGAGCATAGCTGCAGAGCTTCGAGGCATACAATGCCTGACGCACGTCGCTGACAAACTGACTGCGATCACCGGTAAACTTCGCATCCGGCCCCCTGAGCACAGCTTCCGCTCGCACTCGAGCATCCTTCTGGGCTGAAAGACAACGAGCAAACACGGCTTCCGTAATCAGCGTGGTCGGAACACCAAGATCCAGAGCATGCTGGCTCATCCACTTGCCCGTGCCCTTCTGACCGGCGGTATCCAGAATCAGATCTACGAGGTCAGCCCCGGTCTCCCTGTCTTTCACGGTGAAGATATCTCGAGTAATCTCGATCAGGTAGCTTTCCAGCTCACCCTCATTCCATTCACGGAACACCTCATACAATTCAGCATTCGTCAGCCCCACACCATACTTCAAGATGTAGTAGGCCTCGCAGATCAGCTGCATATCGCCATACTCAATCCCGTTGTGCACCATCTTCACGTAGTGCCCGGCTCCGGCTTCACCCACCCAGTCGCAGCAGGGAATATCATTGTTCGGCCCGACCTTGGCACTGATCTTCTGAAACACGTCCTTAACAAACGGCCAGGCTTCGGGATGCCCCCCCGGCATGATGCTGGGCCCCTTCAGCGCGCCCTCTTCACCACCCGAAACACCCGTGCCAATAAAACGGAATCCCTCGGCCGCCAACTGCTTGTGACGACGGTTCGTATCCACATAGTCCGCATTGCCACCGTCAATGATGATGTCACCCTTGGCCAGCAACGGCTTGAGTTGATCAATGACGGCGTCCACCGGACTGCCGGCCTTCACCATAATCATTACTCGACGCGGAGATGCCAGACTGCTGACGAAGTCCTGCAGTGTGTCGTAGCCCTGAATACGGTCGGCCGCACCCGCTTCAACAACACCCGCCGGACGACTGCCCAGCCCCTGCAGAAACTCATGAGTCGTCTCGGTGGTGCGGTTGTAAACACCGACCGAAAAACCCTTGTTGGCCATATTCATGACCAGATTCTGACCCATTACGGCCAGACCAATCAGTCCAATATCATGCTTTGACATCGAGTCTTACAGCCTCTGGCAAAAAACCTGCGTGACCGATCCGGTGAGAACGTCGCTACGCAGAAAACAGAAATTCCAATGGATTTGCACGACCATCCGCTGGTGCGGACAGATTATCGCTGCACCCGAGCTGACCCGCCCGAAGCCACCGCTTCCACTTCTTTGATCGTCGCCATCGTGGTGTCGCCCGGATAGGTCGTCAGCAACGCCCCGTGAGCCCAGCCCAGATTCAGAGCAGTCTGTGGGTCCCTGCCCGACAACATCCCGTAAATCAACCCGGAAGCAAAACCATCACCGCCCCCAATTCGGTCGATCACGTCCAGCTCCATCGTCTTCGCCTGGTACGTCCGACCCTCCAGCCACAGCACCGCACTCCACGAATGCCGATTGGTGGAATGCACCTCACGCAAAGTTGTCGCCACAGCTTTCACATTTGGCAGCTTGCTGGCCACCTCTTCCATCATGCCGAGGAAAGCTGCCGGATCGAGCTTGCTGTGAGACTCAACGTCCTGACCCGTCAGACCCAGACCCTTCTGCAGGTCCTCTTCGTTGCCTACCAGCACATCCACATGCTCGACGATACGATTGAGCGTCTCCTGAGCCTTGTCCAGTCCACCGCTGACCTGCCACAGCTTGGCTCGGTAGTTCAGGTCGAACGAGGTTACAGCACCGGCTGCCTTCGCTGCCTTCATGCCCTCAATGATCAGCTCAGGAGTCGTTGCAGAGAGCGCCGCAAAAATGCCACCGCTGTGAAACCAGCGAACACCGCCAGCAAAGATCTCAGACCAGTTGAAGTCGCCAGGCTTCAACAAACCAGCCGCCTCGTTGCTGCGATTGTAAAACACGATCGGCGCACGCACGCCATGACCCTGGTCGCTGTACACAGTCGCCATGTTTGGTCCACGCACGCCGTCGTGCGCAAACCGCTTGTAGAACGGCTGCACACCCATAGCCCGCACACGCTCACCAATCAATTCGCCGATCGGATAGTCGACCATCGCCGTCGCTATCCCCGTCTTTAGCCGAAAACAATCCGCCAGATTGGCTGCACAGTTGAATTCACCGCCACTGACATGGATCGAACACTGGCTGGCCTTGCGAAATGGAATCACTCCCGGGTCCAGCCGATGAATCAATGCACCGAGGGAAAGAAAATCCAGAGCTCCGGAAACGGGAATCGTCAGCATGAATTTGATGTCCTGATAGCCTGATTATAAACAGCGCAGAAAACAGCAACAGCACCCTGTGCTCGACCGCGCTGCCCACGTATCCTAAACATGCATTCCGCGGAATTCAAAACATCCGGCAAGCTGGGCAAATCTGGCCAAAAGTCGAGAAAAAACGCGGGTTGACACACCCACAACACACCCCCGACCAAACTCAGCCCCGACCCGCCGGCCCCGCACCACCGCTGGTTACCCGCCGCAAATGCACCCCGACAGCCGCCATGATCCGCGATGCCTGCACTCGAGCATCCATGACCAGACTGAAACCAGCCGGAATCAGAATCAGCGTAAATACCGTAGAAACGACCATACCACCCAGCACCACCGCACCCAGCCCCTGGTACAGTTCACTGCCCGCTCCCACACTCCAAACCCACGCGCCGTCAGCGTAACTCGGCAACGGAACAACCAGCGGCAACATCCCCAAAACCGTCGATAAAGTACTCATCACGATCGGACGCATACGAGTCCGCACGGTTTCACACACCGCATCCACCGGAGGCATCCCCTCCTCACGCATATAATTCAGCGCCTGATGAACAATCAAAATCGCATTGTTCGCCACCGTACCAATCAAAATCACAAACCCCAACATCGTCAGCATGTCCAAAGGCTGCATCTGGAAAATATTCATCACCCGCAAGCCACCCAGACCGCCCACGAGGGCCAGTGCCACACTGATCATCACCACCAGCGGATAAACAAACGACTCAAATAATGCCGCCATCAACAGATAGCTCAGCAGCAGTGCCAGCAGCAGATTCCACTTCAGGTCATACCAGGTGTCCGCCAGCTTGTCGGCTGTACCCGCCAGACGCATCTGATACAGACCACTCTGAAAACGCGGACTCTCCATCAGCACCTTCTGCACACTCTCGTTCATCTTCACCATTGCAGCCTCCAGCGGAATCCCGGGTGCAGGAGTCAGCTGAATGGTGATCGAACGCTGCCGCTCAGAATGATTAACCTGCTCAGGACCACGACTCAGCAACACATCTGCGACCGCAGACAAACGCACTGTCTGGCCGGTCGGAGTCCTGATTGGCAGATTGTCCAGATCATGCGAATGCGCCGCGAAATCCGCAGCACCGCAAATCACCAGATCTATATTTCGACCCTCATGCCGATACTCACCCGCAAATGCACCGTCCACCAGCGCATTCACCGCATAACCCAGTGATGCCGTTGTCACTCCCAGCTCAGCACATGCCTCCGGACGCGGCACCACATGCAGCTCCGGACTGGACAAATCCAGACCCGGAATCGGACGCAGCTGATTGCCCTCCGTCATCGGAAATGCTGCCATACTCAAACCAAATGCCTTCTGCGCCTCCTGCACCAGTTCCTCCAGATCCGGACCTGTGATCTCCAGATCAATCGAACGACCGCCCGTCAGACCACTGTCAAATAAACTGGACTGGCTGACAATCGGAATGACACCAGGCTGAGACCCCGCGGCTTTCGCCAGAACAGGAATCAACTCGCCCGCTCGCAGCTCATCCACCGCCTTCGCACCCAAAAACAACATGCGACCGCGAGCCACAAAGAAGAAGTCGTTGATCCGAGGACTGCCAGGTGCAGCCTCACCCGTCCAGTAAGGCGCTAACTGACGCTCAATGTTGTTCCCCAGCGAAATCATCTGGTCGATATTGTAACCCGGCGGAGGCAACAAAATCGCTATCACCAGATTCCGATTGCCATTCGGCAAATACTCTGTCGCAGGCCACAACAGCAGACTGGCCCACACACTGCCTGCACTAAACAACACCACCACCAGCAAACGCCACAGCCAGCTGCCGCGAGCTGACATCAGACTCTTCATCCCGCCCGCCAAACGCTCGTTCAGCCAGTGACTCACTCGCACCAAACCAAACAATCCCGTCGGACCAAAACTCATATCATAATCCAGTGACTCCAGCTTCAGCCCCCCCAGTAGCCAGACCGAAGCCGCCGGAATCACCGTAATGCTTACTATCAACGAAATCCCAACCGAACAGGCAATCGCCAGCGAAATGTCCTTGAACAGCTGCCCCGCCTGACCCTGCACAAAAATCACCGGCACAAACACCACGATCATCGTCAGAGTCGCCGCAAGCACCGCCCCCCAGACTTCCTGAGTCCCCTGGATGGCAGACTCACGAGGAGATTTGCCCATCTGATAGTGCCGAAAAATATTCTCCAGCACAGTGATCGCATTATCCGCCACCATGCCTACCGCAAAAGCCATCCCCGCCAGACTGATTACATTAATACTGCGACCAAACAACTTCATAAAAATAAACGTTGCGATCACACTGATCGGAATCGACAGTCCAATAATCAGCACCGTCCGCAGACTCTTCAAAAACAACAGCAGAATCACCACCGCCAGAACACCGCCAGAATACACGTTGCTTTCCACCAGCGCCGTCGCAGAATCCAAATAAATCGTCTCGTCATAGACCTGCTCCATGTACAGGCCCTTCGTCGCCAAAATCCCCTGATTCAGCTCCTCACAGGCAATCCTCAGATTGCGACCGTACACCCGAGTACACTCGGCCAGCTCCAGCGGAGAAATCTCTCCGTCCCGATTCAGATCCAAAGCACTCCGCGGCGGACCCATGATCTCCTTCACGTTCGAATTCGGAGCCTGCTGCGCATTCACCGCCAGCGCATTCAAACCCATCTGACGAACCACACCGTCCGGCTTCTTATACGCCACTCCAACCTCAGCCACATCTCGCACTCGCACAGGAGCATTATCGCGAGTCGTGATGATGGTCTCACCCACCTGCTCAGGACTGGTGAACTGCCCCAGCGTTCGCACCACATTCCGCTGCTTGCCCTCCGGAATGTCACCGGCCGATACGTTCTGGTTCTGCGCTGCCAGCGCCGCCCGCAGGTCTTCAATCGTGATCCCCAACGCCGCCAGACGCGGAGGATGCACCTCCACACGAAACTCCTGCTCCTGACCACCAAACACATTCGCATTGGCAATCCCGGCAATCCGCTCAAACTCCGCCTCAATATACTCCTCAGCAAACTTCCGCATCAACGCCGGATTGTTGCGCCCCTCCGTAAACACTCGCAAAACCGGATACTGCTCAGATAACAAATTCACCTTCGGCAGACTAATCGGACCGGGCTCCGCCATCAATGCCTCCAGCGGCTGCCGCAGCGTCGGATCCTGAGCAATCAGGTTCCGCAAATCCTCGCGACTGGGCGGAATCGGCTTCAAAATAAACCATGCAATCGCCTTCGTACCGGAATTCGCAGTCGATATCACCGGCTCTCCCGCATCCGGCGGGTAATTCGGCACCTGATTCAGCTTCTCCGCGACTCGCGCTCGAACATCCCTGAGATCCGTTCCCACACTGAACTTCAGCGTGATCGAACCCATCGAATCCGAACTCTCGCTGCGAAACTCCTCCAGACCCTCCACACTCTTCAACTGCTCTTCCTGCTCGTCCACAATCTCCTTCTCAACTTCCTGAGCACTGGCTCCAGGCCAAAAAGTTGTAATCGTAATTTCAGGATCAGTGACGTCCGGAGTCAGTTGCACAGGCGTCGCCACGTAGGCAATCCCGCCAAACAGCAGTGCCAGAATCACACCCACCGTCAGTTTAACCGGATTCTCAATCGAAAATCGAATCAGATCCATGCACACCCAACCCGTCTGCTGCACCAAAATCCACACCGTAAATCACACACGGCTCCACACCCACCCGCTAACCATCACTTCCCGCCAGCCTCCGCAGCATTCGCAACACCAGCAGGCGGCATCACTGTCACCGTCTGAAATGCACGCAATCGCTCCGCACCCTCAATTACCACCTGCTGCCCGGCCGCCAGGGACTCACCCTGCACCTGAATCCACAAATCCGAGCCCAGCCCGAGCGATACCATCACCTGCCGCACACTCAACGGCTTGCCCTCCTCCGCCGGATTCACCACAAACACAAAAGCACCCCGCGATGTCCGCACCACAGAATCCTTTGGCACCAGCAGCGATTTTACCGGAACACCCCGAAACGCCGCTTCTGCCATCATTCCCTCACGCAGGGCCGGAGTCGGCGGGCTGGTGCTCTGGTCAATCTCATTGCGAATCCGAATGATCACCGGAAAACTGCGCGACCCCTGCTCCCAGCTACTGCGAGGCACCACGGCCGCCACGCGACCCGTCCACTCACGCACACCAGACCCCGCACCCGCACCCTCAGCCGCAGACACACCACTGCCACTCACACGCAGACGCACTTCCCGACCAGCCGCTACCTGATCGATATACTGCTGGTCTATCTGCACCTCCACCTCAACCTCGTCCAGCCGCGCCAAAGTCAGCACCGGAGCACCCTTAGAAAGCCACTGCCCCACATACGTGTGCTCCTCCACAACAAAACCGTCAAACGGCGCCTTCGTCAGCCGCTTCTCACGCTCCGCTCGCAAAAATTCCACATGCTTCTGCTGCGACTCAAGCATCGACTGAGCCTGCAGTTTTTGCTCGGCACGCGCCCCGGATGCAGTTCGCTGATACGCTGCACGAGCCGCTACGAGGTTCTGCTGAGCTGACTCGAACGCGTCCTCACCGTCACGCAGCTCAGACTGAGTCGCCGCACCACGACGACTCAAGGCCCGCAACTCCTCCAGCCGACGCTCAGCGTTCGATAACGTCACCTGCAATGCCTGAACCCGCGCCTGAGCCTCCTCGACGTCCTCCTTTCGAGGCGTCTGGAGCTCCGCCAGTTCCGCAGCACGCGCGGCCGTCAACGCCTCCTGCTCCTGCAGCTCCAATTCCGTCGATTCCATCCGCAGCTTCGACAACAATGTCCCAGCCGCAACAAACTCACCCACCTCAACAGGAAACTCAGCCACCACGCCGTCTGCACCCGATGCCACAATGCTGTAATGCCGAGGCCGCACGTTGCCAGTCGCACGAAACTCAGGAGCCACAGGCTCCTCACGAATCACTTCCACACGCACCAGTGCCGGCGGTGCGGCGGGAGCCGCAGCAGCAGCACCCGCAGACTGATCATCAGACGATGCGTCACGACCACAGCCCGACACACACAAACCAAATATCAACACCACCGGTATCACCCGGATCATCGCATCTGATTTCATTGCTTTATTCTTCAGAAACATGCGGTCGTCTCAGAGGCACCACCCTACCGGGATACTGCCAGGAAGACCACTGCGAAATCCGTAAAGACTGCCCGTTCTAAAGCACAAACAATCTTCAGCGCAGCAAAAAGGCGAGCCCCCACGAATGCAGGCGGCTCGCCCGTGAATCCAACACCGCCCACAAAGCAGACTCACACCCGGAGCCACCACGCGAACGTCTTCAATCCCATAATCCGCAGAGTCAGGCTGGCTCAGCCGGAGCCACAATCTGCAGACCCGGCACGGAAATGCCCGTGATCAGCACTCGAGTATGCTTCTGGCGGTGACCCGTGTGGCGACGGAAATTTTTGCGACGACGCAACTTCTGAATTTCCAGTTTGGGGCCCTTCTCGGTGGCAATCTTCACCTTACCAGTAACCGTGGCACCTTCGATCAAAGGAGCACCAATCACACTGGGACCACCACCGCTGGCCAGCAACACTCGGTCGAAAGTAATCTCTGAATCCTCAGCGATACCCTCACGATAGTCGATGGAAAGGTACGAGCCCTGCTCCACCCGATGCTGACGATTACCGTCTTCAATCACTGCAAACATGAGTCAAACACCCTTCAGCCAGCACACCTGTACCGCATTACAACCATTTGCAACCAGTCACAACCGGCATAACACCAGTCAGCCACCGCACGCAAACACAATAAACAAATCAAAAAGCAATTACGACCTCCGAAATAACACTGCACAGGCGAACATCTGTCAAGCCTTCCGGAATTCGAACCGCGAAGTGTAGCGTTGATGTTCGGAATGTTCGAGCGGAAAACCGAAGAAGTTTCAGAGATGGCCTGAGGAATTCAGGCATTCACCGGCGTTTTCCCACGAAATCAAACGCTCCCCACACACTGCCGTCCCGGATCCGGGAATTCCCCAACCCCACCCAGCCCGCTCTCCCTTGGTTCACCGAGGCCAATGGAGAAACGGCATGTGGGCGACAGCGGCGTACCACCCATTCCCGTCGCCATGAGCGTCAATCAGCGTCGATGAGTGGTTCACGAAAAACTCCCATCCCGCGTTTATCCGCGAAGATCCGCGGTCATCACTGACAAAAAAACATGATTGAAACCCGCACGCCAGTAATCACACCCGCGGACTCCCGTCCGCGGCTCGCCTGACCACTGACCACCTACTGCACCCTGATCACCAGTTCCTCAGACAGTAACGGCTCGTAACGATAGTAAACCTCCAGTGTCAGTGTCGCCAGACACGTCGTCAGTAAACGACCACCACTCACACTGTAGTCTGAACGATCCCGCGGCGACCAGCTGCCCTCAGCATCCCCGGACTGCTCCTGCCACGCCACCAAATCGTCCCGCAAACGGCCATTCCAGCGTTCCCACGGCTCACCACCCCAGTTCCGCAGCACCTGAGTCGCATAGTAGCAGTAGTACAAATTGTCGTAAGGCCCCTTCTTGTCCAGCAGCATGACTCCCTTCCGCAAATCCTTCTCGTCCCGCTGACAGCCCAGATACATGCGACTAAGCAGCGCCATGGCCGTCACCGAACCCTCATAGGTTCGCTTCTGCACCTCATACCCATACCGCCCCTCACCATCCACCGCAACACTGTCCAGATACAGACCAATACCACGCCACACCGTTTCGGGAATCGCGATCCCAGCCTTCTCGGCAGCCTTCAATGCCATCACCTGAATCGCCGTGCAGGATGTCGAACCGGCCTGCTGCGGTACATACCGCCAGCCACCGCCGCGCGGGTCCTGCGAATTCACCAAAAAACGGACGGCCGACTCGCACACCGGACGCAGCTGCCGATCGCCCGTCATCCCGTAAGCCTCACACAACGCCAGCACTGCCGCTCCCTGCACGTAATACGCATAATTTGGCTCAGGATCATCGTCCCGCTGATTCAAAACGCCACGCAGGTCATACCCCGCCGGAACACTGATGCCTACGCGAGACAGATACTGCAGGCCCCCCTGCACCTGCGACTTCCACGGCCCGGCCTTGTGAGTACTGCCGGAGGCCAAAAACGGCAGCAGCGCGTAGGCCGTGCCACCAATCGGATTGCTGATCCTGCCCGGACTGGTACACGGCCCCACATCCGCAAAATCCCAGCTGCCGTCCGGTCGCTGCCGCGCCGCCAGCCACTTCAGAGCCTTGCCGACCGCCGATTCACTGCCCGCAGTACCGCCATACTTCTGCAGCATCTGCTGACGAGCCACTCCGGAACGCGATTCCGACAATGCCGGCCCCGCCTTGCTGATCGGCGGAGCAGTCCCGACCGGTGATTCAGGCGACTCCGCCGCTTCCGCCACCGCCTCCTCTGTCGGCTCGAGCGGTTCACTCAGCTGCAGCTCCACCTCCGGCTCCGGCATTGTCTCCGGCTCTGGCAACGCTTCCGGTAACTGGGGCGGCGAAGTCTCTGCGGGCTGCTCCGTCGGCTGCTCCTGCTGCTCACCCGGCAGCTCCAACGGCATGTCCAACACCTCAGCCAGATCCTCCGCATCCTCCGGACCACTGAACCTGGCCGACAGCGGAGGCAACGGCAGCTCCTCAGTAAATTCCATCCGACCCAATGCCATCAGCAGCACCGCCAGCGACGTGATCACCGAACTGATCGACGCCGGACGACGCCCCCGACGCAATCCCTCAACCAGCTCCTCCGATGCTTTCCTCAGTTTGGGCCGCAAATCCGCAGCATGCGCCGTCACCCGCACACGACCCGCCTGCTCGGTACCCGCCAGCCGCATTCGCTCCAAAAACGAACGCAGAGAAAAAGGACGCCGAACACGCCTCACACGGGGTCCTGCCAATGACTTTTCCGCCGGCTTCGACACCGACTTCGATTCAGGCCGACTGTCCGTCAGAACCTCAGACACCGCCTCTGACTTTGCAACCGATTCAGCGTCCGCCATGGCCTCAAACTGCGGCGGCGAGACTGCTACTGTTTGAGCCACCGCCGCCCGCATCCGCTGCTCCGCCCGCGACAACTCATCCAGTGGAACACGCGCCGGCGGCGTGTGAAATTCCCCGCCGGTGCCCGCCAGCGACGGCTGCAGCATCGCCTCAGCAAAAATCCGCCCGGGACCGGCTGCTGCAGTCACCGCAGGCTGCGAGACGGTACGCACGGGCGGCACCAGAGCCGGAGCAGCATCCGGGGCACACGCCTCACGCTCCAGATGCACCGCCACCCGCAGCAGACCGTCGACGCCACCAGCCACGTGTTCTGCCAGAGCTGCAAATTTCTGCGCCAGCGTGAGGTATTGCTGGGCCAGCGCAGCATGGTGAATGGATGCTGAAACAGCCTCTTCGGAACGTCTGCGGAGCAGTTCCGGGCAGCAATCGGAGCGAGCAGCGACTGTCTCATGAGCCATGGCGAGACCGCACGGAGTGTTAAAAATGAAGTATTTCTACAGGAGGTTCATGGTATCACCCTACAGTAGTGCAAACAAAAACAACTTGGTGCTGAGTTGGCAAGGAAATGATCGAGAAATTTCCGAGCGACGGGGAATTCGGATCACCCCTGCGGATTACAACGATCCTGCCGATCCGCAAATCAGTGTGCGGCGGTGTCCGATACCCCAAAGCAAGATTCAAACAATGACACAATCCCGGCCGCCGCTGCCGCAGCATCCGCCCCGCTGGCCTCCACCGTCAGCACCGCCCCGCACTCCGCACCCAGCAGCATCAAGTCAAAAGCAGACTTCGCATCCGCACGCTTGCCGTTATGCAGCAGACTGACAAAACCCGTAAATGACTGAGCGCAGCGGACAATCTGAGAAATCGGTTGCAAATGCAGCCCGTTCTCCAGCGTCAGCGTCACCTCGCGGCGCACAGTTTGCACAAGCTCTGCCATCTATGGCTTTCAGTCAGAACACAAGTTCACAGCAAGCATCAGGATTCCCGCTCTGAATCGTCACGCTCGACCAGCAGGTCCCAAATGTCCACAGTGTTCGATGACTGGCGCAAAAACTTGCAGAAGTCGGGACTGCGCAGATGACGCGAAATGTTCTCCAGTCCACGCAGATGATCGCCCGGACGGTCCGGCGGAGACACCACCATGAACAGAATAAACACGTCCTCGCCGTCCAGACTGGCGAAGTCCACGCCACCCTGAGAAATCGCGACCGTTGCCGACAACTTCTCAACCGATGCATGCTTCGTATGCGGAACCGCGACACCGTTGCCAATGCCTGTCGAACCCAGCTCTTCCCGCTTCAGAATCGCCGCAATCACAGCCTCTTCATGCTCAGCTGCAATCGTACCAGACGCCTTCAGACTGGCCACCATCTCACGAATGACCGCCTCTTTGCTGGTCGCCTTGAGATTGGGCAGAATGGCTTCCTTAATGACAAACTCAGTCAGTTTCATGATCGTGTTGTTCCAGAGATAAACATAAACCCGGCCGGAAAACTGGCCGAGAAATAAAATCAAAGACGGCTGCTAAGCCAGCCCGAAAAACGACACACTGGTCAGGCCACCATGGCAGCCTGGTCCAGCCAGCAGGTCAGCCAGCTGGCTCAGCCTTCTCTTCCGCCGCACGAGCTGCGTCAGAGACGGATGTTGCATGGCGACGATCCCGATGCTTCTCTTTGTACTTGTGCACCTGATGCTCCATCTTGTGCAAAGCCTTGTCAAAGGTCGCACGAGAATCCTCGCCCTCAACATGCGTCACTATGCTGTGGTAACCCTCAATCTCCACCAGCATCTCAACGTCCACACGAGAACCCTCGAACTCGAAAGTCACATCGATTTCGCTGACAGTCTCCAAATACCGCAGCAGCTTTTCTGACTTCTGAGTAATGTAGTCGCGCAGATCCTGACGGATCTGACCGTGTCGACAGGTGATGGAAACCTGCATTGCTGATTCCTTGATTGCCGGGGAAATTCCGGAGCAGAAGCTGTGGATTCTACAGGGCTGAGCCTGTCAGGAAAAGACTGCGTTTGCCTGTGTGCTGAATTCGGAAGGATTACTCAACCGTCCAGTAGTCAAACACAAATGGCTCCTCCAGCTTGCCCCCCAGCAATTCCACAAACTTCTTGTGCGCAGGGTGCGGCAAATACGCATCCCGGTCCGCCTCTGAACCAAAGGTAATCAAATAACCGTGGGTAAAGCCCCTCGACAGACCCTCCGGACTGTTGTTGATCCCACGCTCAAATTCCCGCACCTCAGGAATCTGCCGCCGCAAATCCTGAAAAGCCCGGTTGATCTCGTCCAGCTGAGCCGCCGTCAGGTCCGGCTGGTAACGGAACAACACCACATGCCTCAAAACTCGCTTTTTTGCAGCAACCTCGCCAACACCCTCCAGCATCCGCACCGACACAAAACGATTGCCCGATTCATTCAGATGCACACCGTCAGTCGTCAATACGCCCTGCTCAGCATTCGCCGTGTTGTACTCCCGCAAATAACCTAAAAAAGTGGCCCGCAGGTCCAACAGCGTCGATTCAGTCTCAGCAGCGACCTTCCGGCTGATCCCGCAATACTCGTCCAGCAGACCGTCCAACTCGTTCTTGCCGTCCGTCTTCTCGCCAATCACACTCGGAGTACACAGGACCACTCGAGCACCACCGACACGACAACGAAGCACCAACTCACGCAAACCCGACTCGTACGCGTCTGCCGGAGTCCCCCGGCCATTCTTCGAATGCCACACATCGTTGATGCCAATGTAAATCACTACCACAGACGGCTTGTGAGACAACACATCGCGATCCAGTCGCTGCTGCAGATCCGGTACCCGATTGCCACTGATCCCGGCACCAATCACTCGAATCCCGGAATCCGGTCGAGTCGCTTCAAGGGTCCGTCGAAACAGAGTCACATAGCCCGTCTCGCCAGCGCCTGCCTGAGTAATCGAATCACCCAGAAACACTACCGTCTCGCCGTTCTTCAGTTCTGCCTGCACCGCCCCCCCCCGCAACAAACCGGCCATCGCCAGCAATACCACGGTCGCCGCTCGAAATCGCATCGAACACTCCCCCCCACCCCAAAAACACTCCACACACCGCCTGCAGCAAGGCCCGGAATGTGCTTTTTGCCCGTCAGGAAAACTCAATACCCCTGCAGCCTTGCAAACCAGGGCAAGACAGTCAACCGAAGCGATTTCCCGCAACACTGAATTTCTGCACAATGATCACAACACATCGAAATTCTTTGGAAAACATGCCCCACACATAAATCGGACCTTGTAATCCAGTTTCATTTGACCGATGCTGATGGCAGGGTTACCGGTTTCCACTGCGGAGCATTCCCATGACCGATCGCAGAATACTGTGCCTGCTGTGTTGCCTGCTCTGCCCCGCACCAGGTCCCCTGCTGGGACACGAAGACTTCGAAGGCCCGCCGATCGAATACAGCCGATCAACCCCGGACAATGCCGTTAGTCAGTTGCAGCAGCGACTGCAGACCCGGCAGACACAACTGGCGTGGGAACCCGAATTTGGTTATCTCAGATCCCTGCTGACTGAACTGCAGGTTCCGGTCCAGTCGCAATCCCTCGTGTTCTCCAAAACCAGCCTGCAGCTGCGCCGCATCTCACCTCGAACTCCCCGCGCCCTGTATTTCAGCGATGACGTTTATGTAGGATTCTGCCAGCAGGGCGATGTCCTCGAACTGTCGGCCGTCGACTCTCAGCTGGGTACCGTCTTCTACACACTCAGCCAGCACAATACCGGCCCCGCCCCGGCTTTTGTCCGGCACACCGACAACTGCCTCGTCTGCCACAGCTCGTCGCGGACAGACGGCGTCCCCGGGCACCTCGCCCGCTCTCTGCTGACCGATCGCAGCGGCCAGCCCCTGCTCTCTGCCGGCAGCCGCAATGTCAACCACACCACTCCCGTTCCCGATCGCTGGGGCGGCTGGTATGTCACCGGGACACACGGCGATCAGAAGCATCTGGGCAACCTGATCGTCACAGAAGCCGAAGCCAACAGCCCGGTGGACAACACAAAAGGACTGAACCGCACGACACTCACCGATCTGTTTCCCGTCGAACGCTATCTGAGCGGTCACAGCGATATTGTCGCACTCATGATCCTCGAACATCAGATTCTGGTGCACAACCGAATTGCTCGCGCCAGCTTCGCCGTCCGCGAAGCTCTGCATTACGAAACCACCATGAATGCCGCCCTGCAAAATCCCGCCGGGACTCGCCTCGAAAGCACCACACGCCGCATCAACAGTGCCGCCGACAAACTGCTGGAAGCACTGCTGCTGTGCGATGAAGCTTCGCTGACCGCCGCCATCACCGGTACCTCTGGATTCGCCCGGCACTTTAACGCCAACGGCCCCCGCGACAGCCTCGGACGCTCCCTCAAAGAACTCGATATGCAGACTCGCATGTTCCGCTACCCCTGCAGCTTTCTAATCCTTTCACCCGCCTTTCACTCGCTGCATCCGGAAATGAAATCCACCGTGCTGACCAAACTTCAGAACATACTGACCGGCCCCGACAACAACCCCCGCTTCGCACACCTGTCAGCCACTGACCGCAGCAACATTCGTGAAATTCTCACCGAACTGCTGCCGGAATTCGCCGCTGCAAAAACTGACGAAACTGCCACTCCGCAATAACCCGGAACCGCCCGACCGCGACACCATGCGGGAACTGACAACACAGGATACGGCGGAAAAAATCGAGCACGAGCCGAATCTCAACACCAGCTTTATTCGCCTCCCTTTGTGGTTCAAAACACAAATTTTCTCGCGATTATCCGTGAAAATCCCAGTGCATCCTTGGCAAAAAAACATCGGTGGAATCCCGCGAGCCAGTACTCACACCCGCGGACTCCCGTCCGCGGCTCGCCTGACCACTCCCCATTGCCCTGCTGCGTTTCTCTTCGCGGCTTCGCGTGAGGCCAACTGCCTGCAAAGCACCCGCCGACCCCCCTCCGCGGCTCGCCAAACCGAAAGCCGACCGCTGACCACCGACCACTGACCACTGACCACTGCTTGCACCCCGGCTCCAAAGCAGTAGGATGCAGTAGTGTTTCGCAGCAACCGTACCAACACCGGCAGACGGCGCCGCCGCAAACCCTCTGCCCCGCAAAGTACTCCCCATGATCCGTTCTGTGTTCCGGCTGACAACGCTGGCCGCGGCGTCTCTCTGCGGTGCAGTCGCATTCCCGCAGCAGACAAATCCCGCCACTGCCACCCCACAAACCGCCGCTGCCGAAAACACACCGCTGCTGCGGTACGTCCCTGACGAAATCCTGCTGGCCGCTGCTGTTCGCCCGCAGCGTCTGCTGACTGACCCCGGCCTGCAGGAAATTCTGCAGGCCGCAGCAGCCGCAGACCTGCCACAACTGCTGTCACAATACACCGCGAAAACAGTGGGCCTGGAACCGTTGCAGATTGCCGAACTCATCCTCGTGCTCGATCAGCACACAGCCCGGCTGCGCCAGCCGCAGCAAGGCAGCGCCGAGCGAGTCCAGAATGAATTCATGCAGATGCAGGCCGTTGCATCAGCCATGACTCAGTTCTACGACGAACACGGATTCTTTCCTGATGACGACGGCTTCGGCAAATCCAAAGGGCGGCTGAGCTGGCGAGTCCATCTGTTGCCGTATCTGGAACAGCAGGATCTTTACAGCCAGTTCCGACTCGAAGAACCATGGGACAGTGAACACAACAAGACCCTGATTGAAAAAATGCCCGAGGTATTCAAGGTTCCTGATATCGTGGCAGCCGGAAAAACCAGCATCCATGTGCTGCTCGGTGAAGGTTCGCTGTTCAGCGGAGACGAACCGCCGACACTTGAATCCATCACTGACAGTCCAGACTCAACGATTCTGGCAGTCCTCGCCGAACCCGGCACTGCCGAAATCTGGACCAGACCCGGCGGCGTCAAAACAGACATGAGGAACCCCGTCAGTTCATTCGCCGCTGGTCTGCCCGCTGTCATAGCCTGCATGGTTGATGGCAATACCGCCAGCCTGAATACAACGGCCACTCCGGATCACTGGCGGTGGCTGATCCGGCATACTGACGGCCACTGGCATCTGCCCCTCCCGTGGCAGCCCGCACAGGCTCCGGTCCCGCCTGCCCTGCTGGTCCGATTCACGGCAGCCATCGATCAGCCAAAACTTTTGACCGGAATCCTTGGCGATCTGCCGGCCACAGAACAGCAGGTTGCCGGTCAGCGCGGTTATCGCATCAACTCACAAAGCACCGCGGTGTTCCCCGACGATCGCACAATGCTGATTTCCGGTACAGACAGTCTGAAACTGATGCTGGCACCTCGCGCTGCGGTTGCACCGCTGCGGCAGTTGCTGGAAACTCAACTGGCAACCGCTGACGTGGCTGCTGTCGGTGATCTGACCGGCCTGAAAACTGCGCTCAGCGAACCCGCTGCAGAAAATCAGCCTGCTGCAGAAAAAGCTACGCCCCGCGAACAATTCACGCTGCGAGTGAACGCGACGGGGACGGCCAAAAACATAGTGGAACTGAACGTGACTTTCAGTGATACCGACAAAGCCCGGCAGTTTCTTAACTTCACAACGATTATGGACCAGATGAATGCTGAATTCGTCGCCCCGGAGATGCCTGAAAGATCATGGTCGACAGAACTGATGCAGTATCTTTATTCGCAACCTTTCAGCCAGCAGGAGAACGAAGTCAGTCTGCAGATCGCCCGACCTGACAGTCTCCAGCCAGTTTCTGCCGCCCTGCAGATGACACTGAAAGCCATGGCCAGTGAATGCCGCGGTCCGGAACAGCCGTCAGGTGCTCCTGATCAGGCTCTGGCCCTGGCAGATGTGGCCCAGGCTCTGGGGACTTTTCACGATGTGAATGACTGCTTTCCCAACTGGAAAAAGTTCCGAAAGTCAACTGCCGGGCTTAGCTGGCGAGTTCACTTGCTGCAGGTGCTGGACCCCGATTTGTACATCAGATTTCACATGGACGAACCGTGGGACAGCCCTCACAACAAGACGCTGATTGCCGAGATGCCGGGGGCTTTTCGAACACCGGGAGTGAACGAGCTAGGGCAGACCAGTCTGCATGTGTTCCTTGGTCCTGACACGATCTGCGGGGCCGACGACACATACTCGCTGGACGACCTCAGTGCTCCCGCTCAGAACTTGCTGGCATTTGTCGCCGGGCCCGACACCGCCGAAATCTGGACGAAGCCGACCGGCCTGCAATACGACGCTGCCGACCCTGTCAAGTCTCTGGGGCGGATTGGCGAGACCTTTTGGGCAGTGGGCACCGCCGAGGGACAGGTTGTGGAACTGGAACGAAAAATGGCCCCGGCCGAACTGCGCAAGGCCATCGAACGCCGGGAAGCCAACTAAACTCAACCCCTACTAATCCTCCCCTCGCCCCCGTGAAACTGGGGAGAGGGGTCGGGGGTGAGGGCGAACACTCTCCTGAAAACGCCGCAACACCAAAAGCACTGCATCGCGACACCCGCGGACTCCCGTCGGCGGCTCGCCTGATCACTTCCCACTCCCCACAAATCCCCCGGGCTGACTTGCCACCAGCTGCCGCGCAGCGGGCAGGTCGGCAGGATCCGCAAAACGACGACGGCCGGCGGCGATCAGACCAATCACTGTCGCCGTCCGCAAAATCACCCCCAGATCTCCGACCAGACTGTGTCGCCGCACATACAGCAGATCCAGCGCGAGCTTAATTGGCAGCAGGCCCTGAACATAGGCCCGCAGTGGGTCGTCCGCACTGACGTGCTGTTCCCCGTGAGTATAATAGTAGAGGCTGCCGGGGCTGCTGAGTCCAGGTGGTACCAGCAGCGTTTCCATGCCCAGCGGCCCGTAATGCTGCTCCACGATCGACGGATCTTCCGGACGCGGTCCAACGATCGACATATCGCCCAGCAGCACATTCCAAAGCTGCGGCAGTTCATCGATCTTCAGAGCCCGCAGTACCCGCCCGGCAAAGAAAACTCGCGTATCACGATGCGCCGTGATGACGCTGCCCTGCTGCGGAGCCACTCGCATGGTCCGAAACTTGAACATCGTGAATGGTCGACCGCCGACCCCGCACCGCCGAGCTCGATACAGTACGGGCCCTGGATCGGCGCAGTATACGCTGCAGGCAGCCAACGCAAATACCGGAATCAGCAGCAGCAGCCCCACTGCCGCAGCGACAATGTCAAACAGTCGTTTTGCCATACCCGGAACGTCCCTGCACAAAACTCACACCCCCGACCTGCACCTGCCGCCCGGTGCTCCTGCCCGCAGCGGTGCCGCAGTGTAGACGCCGCCGGTTGAGGCCGAAAGCAGACTTCCGGAAAACGGAGCGGGAAGAAATTTTCGGCTCGCAGGCTACAATCCGGCAGACAGATCAGCGTGTTCCTCGTCCTTCGCTCAGGTCAGCCGTCCCCGTGAACTTGCGAATTCAGCCACTTGATCCGGACCTGCAGGTTGCTCAGGCCCTGACCTGCTTTGCCGGGGAACCATTCCTGCTGCTGCTGGACAGTGCGGCCCGGCATCGCGAGCGGGATGCCCGCTACAGTTTCCTGACAGCCGCGCCGCGGGCTGTCTGCCGCATTGATCATGTCCATCACGGCGTTCAGCCATTCGCGCAGCTGAAACACTGGCAGAGACTGCTGTCAGCCGTGACTCTGCCCGCCGCTGCCCCGCCCTTCTGCGGCGGGATCGCCGGACTGCTCAGCTATGAACTGGGCCAGGCCTTTGAAAAACTGCCCAGCCCGACTGTCAACGATACCGAGACTCCGGCACTGCTGGCCGGCCTGTTCGACTGGGCGATTGTCTGGGACCACCTGCAGCACACCGTTTCCGCCTGTGTTCTTCAGCTGCCCGCTGACAGCACAATCGCCTCGCCGCTCGACGATCGGCTGGCCTGGATCATGACTCATCTGCAGCAGCCCGTCGCGGCGGCGACGGTGCCCTCGGTGGCGCCAGCCGCTGCGCGGCCGCCGGCCGGCAGACGGCATCAGATTGAACCGACCTCGCAGATCTATTCAGATTTTACTCGCGATGAATACCTGCGGATGGTAGCGCGGGTGATTGAGTACATCCGGGCGGGCGACATTTTTCAGGCCAATCTGTCGCAGCGTCTGATGACTCCGTGGTCCGGCACGGCGGTGGATTTGTATCAGCGAGTCCGGCGGCAGAACCCGGCTCCGTTCTGCGGTCTGCTGCAGCACGAGGACACGGCGATCATCAGTGCTTCGCCCGAGCGTTTTCTGAAGGTGAGCAGCAGCGGACTGGTGGAAACTCGCCCCATCAAAGGGACTCGCCGGCGTCATACTTCACCGATCGCCGACCTGTTTGTCGGCAACGAACTGTTTGCCAGCGAGAAGGACCGGGCGGAGAACGTGATGATTGTGGACCTGCTCCGGAATGACATTTCGCGAACCTGCCGGCCCGGTTCAGTGCAGGTCACGGGCCTGTGTGAAATCGAGCGATTTGAAACGGTGCTGCATCTGGTCTCAACAGTGGTCGGGCAGTTGCGGCCTGGTCAGGACGTGTGGGATTTGCTGGCCGGCTGTTTCCCTGGTGGTTCCATTACGGGAGCGCCAAAGATCCGGGCAATGGAGATTATTGCCGAGTTGGAGCGATCGGTGCGGGGTGCCTACTGCGGCAGCCTGTTTGCCAGTGGCCCGGGAGGTGACTTTGACAGCAGCATCCTGATTCGGACGTTTACACTGCAGGCCGGCTGGCTGTATTTTCCGGTGGGCGGTGGCATTGTGGCGGATTCTGATCCGCTGGACGAATATCGGGAAACGCTGCACAAGGCGTCAGGGATGATCCGATCCCTGAGAACAACTGCCGGCATTCGATGACCCCATTTTTCAACTTAATTCCGGTCATTTCTCAAAACCGGAACGGATGACCGGATTGCAAAGCAAGGCTCGCGCCCGTTACGATCCGTTCGCATCCGGTACAACCACGTTATCACCGGAATGCCTGACCAATTCATCCCGTAGTACCCAACTTTTCCGGAGAACACCTGTTATGGCGGAACCCACAGTCGCCGAAGCTACAGAATCAGGCCAAAAGCTGGTCTTCTGGGGCTGCTTTATCGCGCTTGTCACAACTTCGTTTGCCTTTGTCAGCCGCATCACACTGTGCAATGTTCGATTCGGCACCGAGTTCGGTCTGGATTCTGTGAAGATCGGAGAGTTGATTGGAGCAGGCATTTGGCCGTTTGCGATTTCGATCATTCTGTTCAGCCTCGTGATCGATCGAATTGGCTACAAGGTGGCGATGTTCTTTTCGTTTGCCTGTTTCGCGCTTTATCTTCTCCTCGCGTGTCTGGCCTACAGCAAGATCGCTGGCGTTCAGGGCGAGGCACTGTCCGAAGCCCAGAAATCCGGCTATAACCTGCTCTATCTGGCAAGCATAATTCTTGCCCTGGGAAATGGCACGGTTGAGGCCTTCATTAACCCGGTCGTTGCGTCCATGTTCAGCCGAGAAAAGACGAAATGGCTGAATATCCTGCACGCTGGTTGGCCCGGTGGCCTTGTGTTCTGCGGTCTTGCGACGATTGCTCTGTCCGATACGCTCAAGACAGGTGACTGGCGAATCATTGTTGGTTTGATTGCGCTGCCCGCTGTCGTGTATCTTGCGATGCTGGCAGGAGCGAAATTCCCCAAGAGCGAAAATGAGGCAGCCGGTGTCTCTTACCGTGAGATGCTCGGTGAATTCGGGGCATTTGGTGCATTCGTGGCCTTCGGTCTGATTTTCATGCAGTTGGGGCAGGTCTTTGGCTGGAGCGAGGGCAATTTGCGTTATGCAGCGCCGGTGCTGACCGCCATCGTCACCGTGGGGTTCGGGCTGTACACACGCAGCGTTGGCCGTGCGATCATGGCGTTCCTGATCATTATCATGATGCCACTGGCTACGACCGAGATTGGTACGGACGCCTGGATCAGCGGATTGATGGAAAAGCCGATGGAAGAAGTCGGTCGCAATCCAGTATGGGTGCTGGTTTACACTTCCGCCATCATGATGGTACTGCGGTTTTTCGCCGGCCCGATTGTACATAGACTGTCCCCAGTCGGTCTGCTGATTGCCAGTTCAGTACTCGCTATTTCTGGCCTCTACGCTCTTTCAATGTGCGGAAGTGCCGGTCTTGGATTGATTTTCGTGGCTGCGACCCTCTACGGTTTCGGAAAGACATTTTTCTGGCCTACGATGCTCGGCGTGACAGCCGAACAATGTCCGAAAGGCGGAGCCCTGACCCTGAATGCTATTTCTGGAATTGGGATGATTGCAGTAGGTGTTTTGGGAACTCCATACATCGGGTTCCTTCAGGAACGTACGACCAGCACAGAATTGGTTGCAACAGCAGAATCTGCTGCCACTCAGGTGCTGACGGATAAAGCCTACCTGGGCATCAGCTACAAAGCGATCGACCCGGAGAAGGAAAAAGCTGTCTCCGATGATGCTGCAAAGACCTCTATTGCGGCAGCCAAGAAATCGGGACAGTTCGACGCTCTTGCAAAAATGGCATTTTTCCCAAGCTTTATGTTGGCGTGCTACGTGATACTTCACCTGTACTTCAAATCAACCGGAGGCTACAAGGTGCAGTCACTTGGTGGCCATTAGTCGCCCCCTCAAGTTAAACACGATCAGACCAATTCACGCCAGCTCGTCCTGACAGGACGGGCTGGTTTTTTATTGCAGTGCTCGGGCTGGAAAGCCCGAGCTACTTAAATGCGGCAATCCGTGGCAACCCCAAACAACTCGTCATCCGTGTCGATTCGCGGTTAAAATCCCCACTCCGTGCCCCTGCGATTCAACAGTGACGATCCGAGCTCATCCGTGGCAAAAAACACTCAGCAGCAGCCACAGCTGCCGGCAGCAATGTGCTCGGGCTGGAAAGCCCCAACTGCTTCAATGCGGCAATCCATGGCAACCCACCATTCGTGATTCACCACGCAACACGTTCGGTGGCCAGCACCGGCGGCGTTCGAGTATAACCTGCGGCCCTGCCGGCATTCATCGCCTGTTCTGCTATGGAGCCTTCCATGCTGCTGCGTCTGTTGTCCCTCACTGCCCTCCTCTTCATACTGGCCCGCACAGTTGCTGCCCCGGCTGCTGCTGACGAACTGCAGTGCCTCAGTCCTCACGAAACTGCAGCCATGGCACTCTACCCGCAGCTGCAGCGGCAGGCGGTGCTGGCCTGTGAACGTCGTGACGCCGCATGGGCCACACTCAAAACCGCAGACGATGTGCAGCAGTGGGTGCAGACTCGCCGACAGTTCTTTCTGGAACAGCTGGGTCCACTGCCCGCTCGCACACCGCTGAATGCGCGCACTGTCCGCACGATCGAAGCTGACGGGTATCGGATTGAATGCGTGATCTTCGACAGTCAGCCCGGACACCGCATCACTGCGAACCTGTATCTGCCAGCAGCCAAAGGGCCGGTCCCGGCCGTGGTTGTTTCCAGCGGACACAGCCGCACAGCCAAGACCGCCGATTACAATCAGCGATTTGCACTGCAGATGATCCGTCTGGGCATGGCTGCACTGTGCTTTGACCCCATCGGGCAGGGCGAACGTTCACAGATCCTGAATGAACAGCATGGTCCGGAACACGAAGGCACAACGACCGAACACTTTCTGGTGGGAGTCGGTTCAATCCTTGTGGGGCGCAACACGGCCACATACCGGCTGCATGATGCAATGCGTGCCGTGGATTATGTGTGCAGTCGGCCGGAGATTGATCCGCAGCGAATTGGTTTCACCGGCTGTTCGGGCGGCGGCACCATGACCAGCTATATCATGGCGCTGGATGAACGCATCGCCTGCGCGGCACCGGCCTGCTATATCACAACATTCCGGCGGCTGATTGAAACCATCGGGCCACAGGATGCCGAGCAAAACATTTTTGGTCAGGTGGCCTTCGGGCTGGATCATCCCGATTATCTGCTGCTGCGAGCCCCCAAACCCACACTGATCAGTTCAACAACCCAGGACTTCTTCGACGTTGACGGCTCCTGGCAGGCATTCCGCCAGGCCAAACGCACCTGGGGAATTCTGGGGTATCCTGAGCGAGTCGATCTGGTTGAGATGGCCGGGACGCATGGCGTACAGCCGCAGAACCTCGCCACGATTGGCCACTGGTTTCAGCGCTGGCTGCTGCAGATTGACAGGGCTGTTCCGATCGAGACATTTGCGGTGCGGAAGGAACAGGAGCTGTTGTGTACGGAGCAGGGTCAGGTGCTGCTGCTGCCGGGTGAAAAATCGGTGTTTGATCTGAATGCTGCGATGGCGGCAGAACTGGGACAGCAGCGGCAGCAGAAATTCGCAGCGAGGACAACTGCGCAGCTACAGCAGAGTATTCGGGACGTGTTGAAATTGCGGCCGTCAGACCAGCGACAGCCGCCTGTAATGGAAGACCGGGGTCGAGTCAGTCGGACGGGCTATCATGTCGATCGTCTGGTACTGAAGACCGATCAGGGACATCTGATTCCGGGACTAACCTGGCATCCTCCGGTACCTTCGGACGAGGCTTATCTGTATCTGCATGATGCGGGCAAAACCGGAGCAGGCCAGCCGGGTGGTGCCATTGAGAAACTGGTGCAGGACGGTTACGCGGTGGTTTCGGTCGATCTGCGAAACCAGGGCGAGCTGGAGGGTAGCGGCTCCAGTCCTCTGCTGACCGACTGGAAAACATTTTATCTGGCCTCGCTGCTGGGTGATTCGCTGGTGGCGAAACGCGTCGAGGATGTGCTGAATTCGGCCGACTTTGTGGCATACTATCAAAAGCCGCGTCAGCAGCCGCGGCGCGTGCATCTGGTGGCTGAGGGCCAGTCGGGCATTGTGGCTTTGCATGCTGCTGCCCTGCACCCCGAACTGTTCGCCTCGGTCACACTGAAGCAGACTCCGGCATCGTGGACCAGCATCGCGGGCTCATCCAGTCCCGCCGGTCAGCTGGATTCGACGGTTCACGGCGTCCTGCGGCAATGGGATCTGCCTGATCTTGAGTCGCTGGTCAGCGTGCTGCAGCGGTCCGAGTGAATGCTTTGTGCAGGTGCGAACCCCGGGGTACAGCCGCCCGTCAGACGCCTGTCGCCACGGGCTTTGGCAGCGATGAAAAGATCCCGATCAGGAATATTGCTAACACGAAAAGGCGGCGTGGGCATTCCGGGTTAAACCTGTTCGTTCGGTATCGTGATCAGTACTTTTGTGGCGGGCGGAGTGCTGCCGTGGTTGATTCAGAGTCTGGCAGTCTGCGAGAGATTGGGGCGTTCATTCGTCAGCGTCGCCGCGACAGCAATTTGACGCAGCGTGAGCTTAGCGAACTGGCTAACGTTGGACTGCGACTGGTATCAGAACTTGAACGGGGCAAGCCGACGCTGCGACCGGATGCAGTGAATCGGGTACTGGCGGTGTTTGGCCAGATGCTCGGTGTGGTTCCCGCTCCAGGAACACCATTTTACATTGATGACATCCCATGAAACGAATGGCCAAAGTCTGTCTTTCCGGCCAGCTGGTCAGGTTTCTGGAGGAAGGTTGCCCCCTGCCCGCTGCGGTCAGGGCGGTCAGCAGCCGGGTGCTCACTCCAGCACAAGAACGCTCAATCCTCCCGTCGCCCCCGCTGGGGAAGAGGGGATGAGGGTGAGGGGGACGGCACTCCACAAACACCACACACCAGCATCGCCCGCACCCTGCGACTCATCGGCTCTGTTCGTGGTTCCAAACCACCACTCACCGCCTCACAAGCTCCGCCGTGTCACTGCTGTCCACAGCACTCCGCATGCCGGAATACAACTGCGGTGCATCCTTGAATGCCTGCCGGTTCGCAGCATCCTGAAACAGAAATAAACGACCGTCCAGCCAGACACCATAACAAACACTGCCCATCACCGCCCTGCGATCCTGAGCCAGAATCACCGGGTCATATCCCTGCACCGCGGGGGCATACAGACGCGGATTCGCAAGAAAGGCGTCGCGAGCCGATGCGGAACAGAACCGGTAAGTCACTCCCTGGTACTGGCCACTGTAGCGTTCCAGTCCTGGCCTCCACTGCCGCAGTTCACGCAGGGCCACCAGACAAAATCCCTCCAGACCCGGACCAGTAACCGGATCCACTTCCACAAAATCAGCCGGCTGATCAGACGGCTGACTGGTCACCACAGGCTCCGGCTGCACAGGCTTGCTGGTGACTCGGTAGTCAGCCGCAGGTGACTCAGAAGTCCTGATTACGGACCGCTCCGCAACCTCGGCAGGCCTGAGCATACGTTCGGATGGACGCGGCGGAATGTTGCGGCCCCGCGCCTCAGCCAGCAGCTGCAGAAACTGAGCCTGGCTTTTGCCGCCCACCAGATTGCGGCGAGTCCCATCGGGGAAAATCAGAATGTCCGTCGGCACCAGCCGCACACCGAACTGCATCGCCGCCGCAAGATCCACATCCCGATTCAAATACACGGCAGACACCGAACGCCGCAACTCCTGCTGCACCTGCCAACTGGAAAACACTTGCCGGTCCATCTTCACACAGTGCGGACAACTGTCGCCCGAAAAATGAATCAACAGCGTCCGACCGTCCTCCGCCGCCTGCCTCTGAGCATCAGCCAGAGTTCGATGCCAAACCGACTGCTGGCCGTAAGCAGACAGACAGTGCACGCTGAACACCAGTACCAGCAAAAGCAAATTTGTTCTGACCATGACGACGTTTCCCCCTGCATAGCAGCCTAGGTCATCAGAATCAAAACTTCAGCAAATGCCGCAAAAAAAACGCACGGGCAAACGCTTTTTCACCGGTCACACGGTACAGACTGCCAGCCTTCCGCAGCTTATCCGACCACTGCCGAAAAACATGCAGGCACACAACATCAGCGGCGTTACAGGGCCCAGCAGGACGCACTGACCCCGGGACTCGCAAGTCTGACGGAACTCACAAGTCCCATCAGACCCGCCACGCCCGCAACCCAGCTGACGCTGCTCCGCTCAGCCACCCAACTGACGCTTCAGCTCGGCAGCACCAGCGGCTACCGCGGCTTCCAGCTTGTCCAGTTCCCGAGCACCAGCTTCGGCCATGTCCGGCCGACCTCCGCCACCACCGCCAGCCGCTGCTGCTGCCGCTTTCACCGCGTTGCCGGCATGCAGAGTGCGTTCCTTCACAAGCGGCTTGCTCACCGCCGCGATCAATGCCAGCTTGCCCTCAATCTCAGCACCCAGCACCACCGCAATCGGACTGTGCTTCTCACGCAACTGATCCGCATAGTCACGCAGTGCTTCACGACTCACATTCTGCAGCGCCACTGCCACAATCCGAATCCCCAAAACCGTCTCAGCCGATGCCAGCAGCCCGTCCAGTGCACCAGCCACACTGGCCGATGTCAGATCCGCCAGCTGCTTCGTCAGATTGCGAATCTCATTCTGCAATGCTTCCACTTTCGTCGGCAGCTCGGTGGCCTGCGGAGCCTTCAGCTGCCGCTGCAGTCGAGCCACCAGGTCGTCCGTATCACGACACCGCTGCAGCGCCTTCGGACCAGTCACCGCCGTGATGCGACGCACCCCGCGAGCCACCGGTTCTTCCGAGACAATCCGACACAGACCGACCTGACCGGTGCTGGACAAATGAGTCCCCCCGCACAGCTCGATGCTGAAATCGCCCATGCTGACAACTCGCACTTCGTCCGGATACTTCTCGCCGAACAAAGCCATCGCACCCTTTTTCCGCGCTTCCTCAATCGGCAACAGCTCAGTCGTCACCGTCGCACCCTGCGCTATGCTCTCGTTAATCCGGTCCTCCACTTGCACTAATTCGTCAGCTGTCAGCGCCTGATTATGAGCAAAGTCGAAACGCAGCTCGTCATGCTGCACTCGCGAACCACGCTGAGTCGCCTCGCGGCCCACCGTCAGATGCAGTGCATGATGCAGCAGATGCGTCGCCGAATGCGCACGGCGAATTCCCGCACGACGCTCGCCGTCCACTTCCGCCTGCACCACCAGACCGGTCTTCAGGCTGCCGCTGAGCAGATGACCGACGTGAATCCAAAGGTCGCCGTCCTTCTGAGTATCCACGACGCTGAATTCCATGTCACCAGACACCAGACGACCGGCATCGCCCACCTGACCACCCGATTCGCCGTAAAATGGCGTGCGGTCCAGTGCAATCCCAATTGGCTGCTCATGCCCGGCCGCTGTAAATGACTCGACCAGCTCAGCACCCGAGATAATCCCGACAATGCACGATTCCACCGTCAGACTGTCATAGCCCAAAAAGCGAGTCCCGCCCTGCTTCTTTAGCGAATCAATCGGTCCGGCACTCATCACCGAATCCGCAAACGCACCGCTGCCGCTGGTCGCTTCATGACGCCGCCGCGCCTGCTCGTAGGCAGAACGGTCCACCGTAAGGCCGTTCTGGTTCGCCAGAGTCTCCGTGAGCTCAATCAGGAACCCATAGGTCTGATGCAGGTCAAACGCATCGGCGCCGGAAATAATGCCGCTGGATTTCGCTCGCGCTGCCAGCTTTTCAAAACGCGGCAGTCCCCGGTCCACCACATCCAGAAACTGCTCTTCCTCAGCGCGAATCACGCTGGATACTGTCGCTGCCGTCTCGGCAATCTCCGGATACGGAAACCGCATACCCTCGATGATGGCCGGCACCAGAGTATGCAGGAAGGGCGACTTCTGACCCAGCAGGTAACCTTCCATCGCCGCCCGACGCAGCAGCAGACGTACAATATAACTGGCTTTGTCAGGACCTGGAACCGCACCCTCGTGAATGGCAAACGTACAAGCCCGCACGTGGTCCGCAATGCGGCGACAGGCACGACCATGCGGCGCGTCATACGAATACTTCAGACGCAGCGCATCACCAGCCGCCACACACATCGGTCGCAAAATGTCGATCTCAAAGTTGCTCAGCACACCCTGCAGACACGAGGCACAGCGCTCCAAACCCATCCCCGTATCAATGTTCTTCTTCGGCAGCGGTTCCAGATTGTTCGGCGGATTGCCCACTCGATTGAACTGAGTAAACACGAGATTCCAGATCTCAACGGGTTTGGAGGCCCCCGGAGCCAGATAGTAGATTTCCGAGCACGGTCCGCAAACGCCGTCGGGACCCTGCGACGGTGACGACGCCGGCCAGAAGTTTTCAGATTCGTCACAGCGGCTGATGCGATCGGCCGGCAGACCAATTTCATTGTTCCAGATGCCGAACGCTTCGTCGTCATCCAGATACACCGTTACCGTCAGTCGAGTCGGGTCAAGACCCAGCCAGCTGCGAGACGTCAGGAATTCCCACGCCCAGTGAATCGCTTCACGCTTGAAGTAGTCCCCGAAGGAAAAGTTGCCCAGCATCTCAAAGAACGTGTGATGATAAGCCGTCACACCCACGTTGCCGATATCACCCGTTCGCAGGCACTTCTGACTGGTGGTGGCCCTGGTGAATTCCAGAGGCCCGATTCCGAGGAACTGGTTTTTGAACTGGTTCATGCCGGCCGGTGTAAACAGGACCGTCGGGTCATCCTTCGGAATCAGCACGTCGCTGGAACGGCGGACACAGCCCTTGCCTTCGAAAAAAGCCAGATATTTTTCACGCAGTTCGTCAGTCTTCATGGCAGTTCTTTGTCGTATTCACAGACGGCCTGGACACCAGGGAAAAATCAAAGTTCGAGCTTCCCAGCCCGAGCCCACCCTGCAAAAACACGGCATCTTGTGCTCCGCTTGTCCCGTGTTACGGCACAAGCGGTCGTTTGCCTCTGGCGTCGGCTTAAAATCAGAGTGCGGAAGTTTATCGGCTTTTTTGGCAAGATGCACGCCATTTCCCGGCAGGTTCCCGCCGTCACTGGCCTGAACCCGCAAATCGACTGGAAATCCCGCGCAGCGGCGTTCAGAATGGTGGCTTACGGTGCGGCTGACCGCTGCACTGTGACGTTCCGGTGTTCTGACCCGTACCTCCCTCCCCCACGGGGTTCTCCCTCCATGGAAATGCTCGCACTTGTCCTGACGTCCGCCGTTTTGCTAACGATTGCTTACGCCACCTACGGACGCCTGCTGGCCCGTCTGTTCCTGCTGAATGACCACACACCAACCCCGGCCGTTTCCCGGCGCGACGGAGTTGATTACGAACCCTGTGATACTGGCCCGCTGCTGAGCCAGCATTTTTCCGCAATTGCCGCCGCCGGGCCGATCGTCGGGCCGATTCTGGCGGGAAATATGTTCGGCTGGCTGCCAGCACTGCTGTGGATCCTCGGCGGATCCATCTTCATCGGAGGCGTCCACGACTTTGCCGCTTTGGTGGCTTCCGTCCGACACCGCGCCAATTCCATTATCGACGTTGTCCGCGTCCACATCAGCCAGCGTGCCTGGCTGCTGTTTCTGGTGTTCGTCTGGATGGCACTGGTCTACATCGTGGTAGCCTTCACGGACATCACCGCCAGCATGTTTGTCGGCGCGCTGGACCTGCAGTCCGGCCAGACCTATGCATCGGTGGCTCAGGCACGCGAAGCCGGTGAAGGCGCGATTCTGGTACAGGCCGGCAGCGTCGCCACATCCTCGCTGCTGTATCTGATGCTGCCAATCGTAATGGGGCTGCTGGTCAAATCCGGGCGGCTGACAATGTCTCAGGCAACCTTTGTGTTTGTGCCGCTGGTGATTCTGGCGATCCTTGCCGGTCCGCTGCTGCCTTTGAATCTCGATGACGCAGTGCGTTCGTTTCGCCCTGAACTGACGCCGCAGGAGGCGGCCGGACTGGCAGTGCGATGCTGGGACGTCTTTTTGCTGCTGTACTGCGCGATTGCCTCGGTCACCCCGATGTGGCTGCTGCTGCAGCCGCGCGGACAGCTGGGCGGCATCTTCCTGTACGCTGCGCTGGGCGCCGGAGCACTCGGGCTGATGATCGGCGGCCTGACCGGAGCTCAGGAAATTCGCCAGCCCGCCTTCAAGGGATGGACAGACTCGGCCGGCAATACCCTCGCACCATTTCTGTTCATCACAGTGGCCTGCGGCGCCTGCTCAGGCTTCCATGCCCTGATCGCCTCCGGCACCACCTCCAAACAGCTCAGTCGTGAAGCCAGTGCCAAACCCATCGGCTACGGCGCGATGCTGCTGGAAGCCATGGTGGCCATCGTGTCGCTGTGCTGCCTGATGCTGCTGGCTCCGGATTCACCGCTGACCAAAGCCAGCCCGAATTTCATCTATGCCAACGGCATCAGCGAATTTCTGGGGTTTGTGGGACTGCCCCGCCAGCTGGGTCTGACCTTTGCACTGATGGCCTTCAACACCTTTGTGTACGACACACTGGACGTGTGCACTCGACTGGGGCGGTTTATTCTGCAGGAACTGTTCCGGATGCCGGGCACTGCCGGTCGCTGGCTGGGCACCCTGATTACAGCCGGCGCACCTGTATTCTTTGTGACTCGTCAGTCAGCACCGGGCGTACCTCTGTGGAAACAGTTCTGGGGACTGTTCGGCGCCAGCAACCAGCTGCTGGCCGCTTTGACACTGCTGTCAGTCACAGTGTGGCTGTGGCGAACCCGGCGAGCAGTCTGGACATTCCTTGTCACGGGCATCGGTGCCGTGCTGATGTACGTCATGAGTTCCTGGGCACTGTTCACAATGATCCAGGCCGGCTGGAACAAGCGGCAATCTGATCCGGTCGTCTGGATCGCGATGCTGCTGCTGGCCCTTGCCGCCGCGATGCTGTTTGAAGCGATTGTCGCACTGCTGCGTCGCCCTGAACCACAGCAGCCCGCACTGCAGCCCGCGTGACTGTCGGCCGGTTTTTTGTCCACGAAACACACGAAACAACACGAAAAACGCGACAGTTCGCAGCAAGGGCAAAACTTGCGGCAACTGCGGTCAGCCGCAGGGGACCTGCAGGACATGTAAGCCCCCTGCCACCACCAATAACTGCGATCATTCGTGGTGCAGAACTTACACGATCCCAGCTCGCATGACGCGGCCAGCGCAGTGCTCGGGCTGGAAAGTCCGAGCTACGTATCAGTGTTCATTAGCGTCCATTCGCGGTTAAAAAAAGTTCCCCACACACGTCACCTCAGCCCGCATGCATTTTCCTTCGCGGCTTCGCGTGAGACCCAACAAGACTCAGAACACTGCTGCCGCAACACGGGCGGGTGTCCCCATCACTACGCGACCAGCACACACACATCTGCGATCGTGTCCCGCTGCCAATGCTGATCCAGTCACACCAGCTCAGCTTCGTGGCCAAACAGGGTCGCAGGAGCATGTCGGCTGAGCCGGCTGACGCCAATCTGCGGCCGCTGGGCCTGCACAGTCGCCAGTTCGACAAGGTTGTGACCGTTAAGCACCCAAGGGACCGCCGAATGATCAAGCCGCACCGGCAACACCTGCTGGTTCAGCCGCCGCGATTCCAGAATCTCACGTTCCACCCACTCTGACTGCGCCGAAAACTGCGACAGCACCAGCACAAACACACCGCAGGCTGAAATCTCATCCAGGATTCGGTCCCAGAAACGTTCGTCCGGCAGCAGCACATGACTGTCATTGAAGATCGAACATATCCCAGCCTTTTCAGAAACTGCGTCAGTTCCCTGACATAGCGGTCATCATGATTGCTGTGGCTGATAAAGGCGCGCCTGGATGGGCATGGCTGTGTCCGGCATGCCACCAGCATACCCGCAGCAAATTTCCGAATCCAGTTGCCCGTCGCTCGGAAATTGTCGAAAAAGATCACCATTCCCTGGTGCCACAGAACACCGATGGCCACAGCTGATTGAAACTCTCACCGGGGCAGCAGTCTGCAGCACCGGGCGGCGCACTTAGGACCGATAAGACCTATCAACCCGCCTGCCTCAGCAAGGCCGGAACTACAGCACGCAGACGAATTCACCGATGATCCGCAAATCCTCTGACTGCTCAGGCTGCAAATCGATGAGCGGAAAATTCACGTTCAATGGCCGCAGCTGTATCACGCGATGCTGCCAGCCTTCAGACGTTACGCTGTGCTCAGAATGATACCGCTTCACGGTAAAACGCCCGCCCGCATCGTCCGATTCCAGCGACCGAAACTGCACCAGCAACAGACGACCCTCGCGACTGCCCGCTGGACACGGACGAAAGACACACCACGCACCGTCCGCAATCCGCGGCTCCATTGATCGACCCTGCACACGCGCCACAAACATACCCGGCTGCAAGGTCAAACCCTCAATACGGACCCAGCCCTGCTCCGCCGGCTGCTGCTCAGCACTCCAAAAACCGGCACTGGCATATAAATCCCACACCGGCAGATAATCCAGATAACGCCGCTTCGCAGCAATCGTCGGCCGCATGCCTCGCGGTCCGTCAGACAGCTCAGCTGCCGGCTGCAGTTCCGCTTCCAGTTCACGCCGCCCCGCACCTGACAACAGCGGAGACACAAACCACCGGCCCTCACGCATTTCAAAACGCACACGAAAATCGGTTCCCGGCAAACCTGCGTCCGCTCCGAACCAGCCCCGCAATAAAACACTCAACTGGTTCTGCTCAACACCCGCCGGAGCCGCCTTGTTCACCGCCACACGCACAAACTTGAACACCCACGTCTGACCATCCGGCAACACCACATCCACGGGACCTGTCGGACGACCGGGATACTGACTCACGCTCGGCACGAACAGAATCGCACGGCCCGACGCATGTGACACCTTGCACTCAAACTGCACGTCACCAGACTCAGTCGCCAACGGCTCAAGTCCCCGGTTGCGACAATAGGCCGCCAGACGCCAGTCCACCAGCTCGCCGGTCAGCCGCTGCAGCTCAGTCTCCAGCCCCTCCGGCAGCGCGCCCGACCAGCGAAACACGTCCCTCGCCTGCTCAAACCAGCGACGACCGTCCTGCAGATCCAGCCACCTTGAAATCGGCCAGCGCTGCCACCACTGCTGCCACGCTTCAACCGTCGCATCGTCCACGTCCACCGCCACACCGCCGCCCGTCACGTCCCTCCGCAACACCTCGTGCTGCTGCAGATAACGCCGACAGTCCGCACACAATGTCGCCAGCTGCAATCCACTGACCAGTGCCCCGCGATCCAGCAACACCCGCAGCACAATCAGCTTGTAAGATTTGTTCAGCGCGGTCGTCTCCAGCATCCGGAACCAGTCGGCCACAGCCGTCACCACGGCCGTTTCCTTTTCCGTCAGATCCTGCTCCGACCGCACAAACGCAAACCACGAACCTTCGGCCGCTGCGGTTGTGCGTGGCAGATATCCTGCACGATACACTTCCGCTGCCGTCGGTCGCCGCCCCTGCTCGTCCCTTAACCGCCGGTATCCGTCGACCGCCGCTGCCGCTCCCTGCGGCAGCAGTTCCCGCAGCACATCCTGTGCTGACAGCTCAACATCCAGCAGACAGCCGGGCGGCAGCTCGGCCTGACCCGTCTTTAAATATCGCCGCAGCGCAGGCCAGTCAGCACGCGGGCCGGACAACGCCAGCAGATGCAGCAGCCGCTGCGCAAACACGCGGTGATTGCCCACAAAATCCAGCACCAGCAGCCGAGTCTTCCCGGGTGAGACTCGCAGGCCACGACCCAGCTGCTGCAGAAACACCACTTTCGATTCCGTCGGCCGCAGCATCACCACTCGGTCCACCGCCGGCAGGTCCAGACCCTCGTTAAACAGATCCACCGCACAGAGGACTCGCAGACGCCCGTCCCGCAGGGCCTGCAGCGACTGTCCGATCGGATCACTGCCGCCGCCGGAAAACACGGCCGCCGCCGTCTCACCCCGCGCCAGCAGCCAGTCCCGCACAAACACCGCATGCCGCCGCGAACAGCAAAACACAATCGTCCGCGCAGCCGGATGCTGCTGCCACGCCGTCCACAGTCGCTCCATGCGTTCGCTGCGCGCCACTGCGGCTTCCAGTTCCACAGGATCAAAACGCCCGTTCCGCCATGGGATCTGTTCGAAATTCACCGTGTCCCGCAAACCCAGATAATGAAACGGCACCAGCGACTCTTCCGCTATGCCGTCACCAATCCCGGCCTGCCACGCCAGATGGTCGTCAAACAAAGACGCCACATCCACGCCGTCCGTGCGCTCAGGTGTGGCTGTCAGCCCCAGTACAAACCGAGCCTGCAAACTGGCCAGCACTCGCCGCCACGTCGGTGCCTGCGCATGATGCACTTCATCGATGATGGCATAGTCAAAGCTAAGCGTTTCCAGACGCGTCAGATGCTGCGGCCGCGACAGTTTCTGCACAGACGCCATCACCAGCTCGCAATCCAGATCCTGCTGCACGCCGACAAACCAGCCGCTGGTCGCGGGCGGATACTGTGCATCCAGCACTACCGCAAGTGCCGCTTCAGCCTGCGCCAGAATCAGCGCTCGATGAGCCACCACGAGAACTCGCGGACGCCGCCCCAGCATTTGCCCGACCTGCAGCACATCCAGTGCTGCCAGCCACGTCTTGCCCATGCCAGTAGCCACCGCCACCAGGGCACGCTGATACCCGCGTTCCCGCAGACCCCGAAGCTGCTGCAAAGCCTGCTGCTGCCATGGTCGCGGCGTCAGCAGCGGCACCGGTTCCCGCTGCGACTCGCACAATTCCGACCACTGTTCACCCTGCAGCTGCACGAACTGCGAATACCGGGTGATAACTTCGGGACTAAGCGGTACAGCCTGCTGCCAGAGCTGCTGGTAGGAACGGCGAAAACGGGCGGCAGCGGCGGGCACGGTGCGGTCAGACGCCAGCAGGTTCCATTCAGTGCCCGTCAGCAGTGCCGGTCGCGACAGATTGCTGGAGCCGACGACCAGACAAGCGTCCTGCTGTTCCTGAATGAGCCATGCTTTGGGGTGAAACGAGGCTGGCCGCGACTGCAGCTCGCTGGTCAGCACCAGCCGGGCTTCCAGAGTACCCGGCAGCAGTTCAGGCACAATCTCTGCGGCGTCCGTTTCGACCGGGTGAGTCAGGTCTGGCGGGCTGTTGTCGGCGGCGGCGCTGAGGTGCTGCCATGTGAGCAGTCTGCGGAGCGCCTGCGGGTCTGAGATGCCGAGGTAATCGGAGACGATGATGCGGATATGCGCCCCGCGGGCGAGTGCAGCGAGGAGCTGGTGTTCGATGACTTCCAGTCCTGAGCGCTGCACGAAGGCGGCGAGGATATCGACGTGCGTGGCTGCAGCAACTCGCAGCGCCAGCAGTTCCCACAGCGGCGAGTCCGGGTGTCCGGTGGACAGCAGCTCGGGCGCTGTCGCTGACACTGTGCATGCCTGCGGTACGGGTGCGGGAGTGGGTGCGACGTCGCGAAGATAATTACCAAGTTCCGGGATGACATTGCGGATCCCGCCGCGTGGATCGGCCTGATCACCGTGGTATCGCGGGATGATGTGTACGTGCAGGTGCGGGACGGTTTGTCCGGCGGCAGTTCCGCAGTTGAAACCGACATTGTAACCATCGGGTGCGGGCTGCAGCTGTTCGTGCAGCAGCTTGCGGACGGTGCTGACCAGTTCCAGCACGGCGATCTGTTCGGCGGGTGAGGCATCGAACCACGCGGGTACGATGCGTCGAGTGATTACGAGGGAGTGTCCGGGTGAGACTGGGAAGCTATCGCGAACAGCGAACGCCAGTTCATTGGCGGCGATGTGCAGTTCCGGCGGGATGCTGGCGAACGGCGACGTCATGCGGCGGACTGGTGTGTTGACGGTGTTTTGCGTATGTGTGGGGGTCCGGGTGGCTGTGGCCCGGCGATCAGTATAATACCAGAAGGGATCAGCGGGACAAACCCGCAGTGGCGGTCGCTGGGGAGTGCCGAGGGGATTTGCAGCGGGGGGGCAGGTGCGGGCTTGCCGGCGCGGGTGAGGGGACGATGAGAGTGGCGTCACAGGGTGTCTGTACCCCTCACCCCCTTCGAGGGGCGAGGGGTACCACGGCGTTTGCAATCAGAACACGCCTTCCAGCACACTGTGTCCTGCAATGAGCCTAAGGGGGCTGCCCACGGCGCAGTCACCGGAATTCACCGCACAGCCAGAAGAACACCAAAACCTGGTCAGACCCAAACACTGCGCAGCACCGCAGCAATCACCCTCGTCCGGATTGACGCTGGAAAATCGCTGATCGCAGCAAGCCCAGATGGTTCAGACAAAACTGCAGCATCACCCAGAGTGTCAGCAGACCATACCGAGTACTGCGGCGGAAATTGATGCTGCTGGCTTCGGCAAAATAACGCACAGGTACCGGGATGTCCCCCAGGCGAAATCCAAAAAAAACAGACTGCGCCAGGAACTGCGTGTCAAACACAAAGTCGTCCGAGTTCAGTGACCAGGGTACCGTCTCCAGTACCTCCCGCCGATACGCCCGAAAACCACTGTGAAAATCACCAAGGTTCTGACCCAAAATCACGTTCTCAAAGATTGTCAGGCAGCGATTCGCGATGTATTTCCACACCGGCATCCCGCCCTCCAGCGTCTCCGCCCGCGTGCGAATCCGCGAGCCCATCACAAAGTCCACGTTCCCCAGTCGGATCAGCTCTGCCGCTACCGGAATCACACGGCTGTCATACTGATAGTCCGGATGAATCATCACAACAATGTCCGCACCACGCCGCAATGCTTCCGCGTAACACGTCTTCTGGTTGCCGCCATAGCCCGTGTTCCGCTGATGCTGAATCACCGTCAGACCCAGCCGCTGAGCCACCTCGACCGTCCGGTCACGACTGCAGTCGTCCACCAGAATGATTTCGTCCACCGTACCCGCCGGTATGTCACGCACAGTACGCTCAAGCGTTGTCTCGGCGTTGTACGCCGGCATCACAGCCACAATCCGCGGCTTGTGCGGCATCTGGCGACTGTGAAAATTTTCTGAGACTGCCGAAGCCATAACCGCTATCCGAAAAAATTGATGACCAAACTGCCGCTGACCGCCGCGAAAAACAAAGAACGGCCCACTGCATTACGAATCCCAGCGGATTTTCGTTGACTTTGATTCAACTTTTGATCCCCGGAAATCAGCCGCGAAACTGCCGCAAGGCATCCGTCAGCCGCTGAATCTCATCAATCGTGTTGTAATGCAGCGCTCCCGCACGCACTGTACCGCCCGGTTCCAGACCAGCCGTCTCAGTAAACGGCAGCGCATACGCATTGCCGTTCCAGACGCACAGGCCACGCTCCGCCAGCCACTCGGCCACCACGCGAGGCGTACAGTCGCGGAATGTCCACGAATACGTCGGTACCCGGCCAGCCACTTGCGCCGGATCCGTGATCCCGTGAATTCTGATGCCCGGAACCTGCTGCAGACCGGCCAGCATCTCCAGACTCAGCGTCCGCTCGTATTCCACAATCGCCGCAAAGACCAGATCCAGTTTCTGCCGGCGGTTCAGTCCGCTGCCAGTCGCCGGCAGCAGATCAGCCAGCGACGCCAGATAGTTAATGGCGGCCGCTGTCCCGGCAATGGCTTCCAAAGCACCTGTGCCCGTCATCCAGACTCCCGGCAGCACATCCGGAGCAGGTCGCAGCTTCCAGGGCCGCAGCTGCTCCAGCAGTTCCCGCCGCCCCCACAGAATTCCTTGATGCGGACCAAAAAACTTGTAGGCCGAACAGGCCAGAAAGTCGCAGCCAAGCTCCGATACCGAAATCCGCCCATGCGGCGCATAATGCACCGCATCTACAAACGTGAGCGCACCCACCGCTTTAGTCGCACTGATCATCTGCTGCACCGGGTTAATCGTCCCGGTGGCATTCGAAGCCATGCCCACCGCGACAAACCGCGTTTTCGCTGACAGCTTCTCGTGGAAGTCATCAAGATCCAGTGTCCAGTCATCCGGTCGCAAGTCGACATGCCTGACCGTTGCCCCCGCAGCGCGGGCCGCATGCACCCAGGGCGATACGTTCGCGTCGTGATCCAGTCGCGTCACCAGGATTTCATCACCCGGCTGCCAGCGTTCGGCCAGCGACCGGCTGAGCAGCATTGCGAGGGATGTCATGTTTGGGCCGAACACGATGCAGTCCGGATCATCAGCGTTCAGGAAATCAGCCGCAGCCTCGTGCGCTGCCTGCATCACGTTGTCCGATTCACGACCACAGGCAAAGGCTGCTCCCCGGTTGCAGTTCGTGTGCCGCAGCCAGTGACAAACCGCGTCCACGACACAGTCCGGAGTCTGACTGCCGGCAGGACCATCAAAAAATGCGACAGTGCGACCGTGCAACGTGCGCGACAGTCCCGGAAACTGTCGGCGAATCTGATCAGTCGGCCAGGCGAAAACGGTCATAAGCAGTGATTGAATGTGATTCGTTTGAGTGAAGCTGTGAGCGCTCCGGGGGCAGGTTAACAAGCCCGCGAATGCGGGACCAGCGACGCTGACAGTTAGAATCTGTTGCGGTACGGTGGGATCCCGCGAAAACTCTGCTATTCTGAATCAGACAACCGCCATCGCCAGGGGACTTTTCCGTACAGACTGCTCTGCTTCATGTCCGCACTTTCGCAGTTTTTTCTGAATCCGGCCTTCTTTCTGCCGGGTGCTGCGCTGGTGCTGCTGCCGATTCTAATCCATATTCTCAGCCGGCTGCGTTACCGCACCGTGCGGTTTGCGGCCATGGAATTCCTGCTGGCCAGCGAAGAACTGAACCGCCGGCGACTGATTCTGGAACAGTTGCTGCAGTTGTTGCTGCGAATTCTGGCGGTACTGCTGTTTGTCCTCCTGATTGCTCGCCTGCTGCTGGATCCCGGTCGCCTGCTGATGCTCCGCGGAGTTAGCGCACACCACGTTGTCCTGCTGGACGATTCGCTGTCGATGCGTGATCAGGAAGGTGATCAGCCCCTGTTTCAGTCGGCTCTGGCAACCCTGGAAACCATGCTGGTGGAGGGTAGTCGTCAGGGTGGTGCAGCCCGCGTTACAATTCTGGGACTGTCTGATCCCGGCCGACCGATTGTTTCCGACCGTATTCTGGACGGCGCGTTCGTGCAGGAATTCATGCCGCGACTGCGCAATCAGCCCTGTTCATTTCGCCCGGCTCTGCTGGCGGAATCGCTGCAGACAGCCAAAGACATTCTGGCGGCGGACGGCAGCGTATCGCCGCAGGTGCATGTGCTGACCGACTTCCGAGCTGTGGACTGGAATAATCGCCCGGAGGTGCTTAGTGCCATTGAATCGCTGGGCACGATCAGGGCGGGAGTCGACATTGTCCGCATCGGCCGGGATGCTCGCAGCAACATCGCGATCCGCGAGCTGTCAGCTGAAAGCCTCGGGGCAGCTCGCGCTGTCCCATGGCGGCTGTCGGCCGTGATTCGCAATCACGGCAGTGCCCGAGCGACCGATCTGCGAGCCACCGTACTGGTCGACGGAGTTTCTCAGCCGGGACGCATGCTGATTCCGGACATTGAACCGGGCACAGAAGTCGTCGTCCCGCATGATCTCAGCTTTGAAACCGAAGGTCGTCATCTGGTGGAAGTGCGACTGGAACCGGATCCGCTGGCCGAAGACAATCGTCGCCTGCTGGTGGTGGACGTGGCCGAACGTCGCACGGTGCTGATTGTGGACGACGAGGGTGCTCAGGAGGACGCCGGCTTTGTCTCAGCTGCCCTGGCTGCGGATCCCGGCCTGACCGGGCTCAGCACCACCGTCCGCACATCGCAGACTTTGACGGCAGCCGATCTGCAAAGCAGTGACTGTGTGTATCTGCTGAATGTTCGTGAGCAGCCGGCCGATGCGGTGCTGCAGCTGGTTGATTTTGTGCGGCGTGGCGGGGGGATCGTCTGGTTTCCCGGAGAGCAGGCCAGCGTCCAGTGGTATTCCGAGACACTGCGGAAACCGGGCCGAAACCTGTTTCCGATTCCGCTGGGAGTGCTGCAGACTGCGGCGGCACCGGCGGCCGACCTGCTGGCTCCCGAACAGCCTCCGTTTTTGACGCCCGTGTTTGAAACTCACCCAGTCTTCTCTGTCTATAATACTCCGGACAGTCCGTTTCCGGACACCGTGCAGGTATCTCGCTGGTTTCAGCCGGCTTCAGACTGGAAACCGGATGACACTGAGCGAGCTGATGGTGTGCGGACTTTGATGCGGCTGCGAAACGGTGATCCGGTGGCCTTCGAACATTCGCTGGGCAGCGGACGGATTCTGACATTTCTGACGGGAGCAGGTCGTCGCTGGAGCAACTGGCCGGCCGCACCTGCTTCGCCGGGCTACGTGGTAATGCATCTGCTGATGCATCAGTACCTGCAGCGTCCGGTGGCTGACATTGAAATGCGCGAGCTGGTGGAACCGTTTAGCCTGCGGTGGTCGGCCGACGAGTGGACTGATGGCGCGGAAGTTTATCTTCCGGAAGCCGGGCCCGGTGAAGAACCCGTGGCTGAAACATTCCTGCGGCTGCGTGCCGGTCAGCCGGAACCACCACAGGAAGCTGCGGCGGGAGCGGCAGCGGAAGCAGCAGAGCCGGCAACGACACCGCCAGGCAGCAGCACCGCAGTGGTGCAGCAGCGCAGTGCGGCGACCGGCAGTGAGCTGCAGCTATTCGTGCCGCAGGCTCGTCGTCCCGGGCTGTATCGGATTCGTCGGTTCCGGCCGGACGGTGCGGTGGGCGATCTGGCGGTGGTACTGAATGTTCCGGCGATCGAGAGTGCTTTGGCGATCGCCGACCCGGCTCCGCTGACCACCGGCGCAGACCGCAGTCATGTGGCGGTGATCACGGGGGATGACGCGGCGGCACTGGGCGGTTCCGGTGCTGGTCGCGAGCTGCGCTGGGTGCTGCTGGGTCTGCTGGCAGCGGTGCTGGTGTGCGAGCAGTTGATTTCGCTGAAGCTCAGTTATCATCCGGAGGCTGGCCGATGACTGCCTCATATGCAACTCAGGACGGTCCTGCAGCGACGGCCGACCAGACCAGCGAAGCCGGTCGGGCGACGGCCGATACACTGGCGACCGAGAGTCAGACGTTTCAGACGACCGAGCTGGATCTGCCGGAGACGGCGACGGGCATGCTGCTGCTGCTGGCCGGGCTGGCGGTGCTGTTTTATCTGACGATCCGCACATCGCTGCGGGATTCTCGTTTTCTGCGCCCTGCTTCGCGTGCTGTGTTGCTGGTGCCACGGCTGCTGGTGCTGTGCAGTCTGCTGTTTATTCTGCTAAATCCGCAAACGCGGACTCAGCTGAGTCGGACAGAGAAATCGCGTGTTGGTCTGTTGCTGGACACATCGCTGTCGATGAAGTGGCCGGGCACGGATCAGGCGGCAGGCGGTGCAGCGCAGGTTCCGCTTAGTCGCGCTGCGCTGGTTCAGCAGCAGTTGATCAGCTCGGGCGTGCTGTCTGAGCTGAGTCGGACGCATGTGGTGTCGATTTACACGTTTGATGAAACGCTGCAAGGCCCGTGGGCGGTGGTCAGCGACGGGGCGGTGCGGTTTGTGGAAGCGGACGGCACGGAATCCGCGGCTGCCGGAATTCCGCCAGCTGCCGGGACTCGCATGTCCCTGCAGGACGAGCAGCAGTCTGTTGCGGGAACGCCGGAGGCGGCGGCCGTGGCTGAGCAGTGGCGGAAGATTCTGGAACCGACGGGCGCTGAAACGCGGCTGGGCGAAGCGGTATACCAACTGACGGGGCAGCTGTCGGGCCGCACGCTGGCGGGCCTGGTGGTGGTGACGGACGGTCGCGGGAATGCGGGCCTGGATCAGGAAGCGGCTCGCCTGCGAGCCCAGCGTACCGAAACTCGACTGATAGCGGCCGGCGTAGGCAGTCTGAAACCGCAGCTAAATTTGTGGGTGGCCGGAATGCAGTCACCGCTGGACGTGCACCAGGGTGATCCGTTTGACATTGGTGTGTCGTTGCAGGGAGCAGCAGCGGGGGGGCAGTCAACGCTGGTGCGACTGTTTCAGCAGACGGCGGGCGGGGACGACAGTGATCGTCGCCAGATTGCCGAACAGACTGTGGATTTTTCGGAAGACGGTCTCCCGGTGACAACTCGGTTTACGCAGACACTGTCGGTCCCGGGCCGCTATGATTTTGTGGCTCGAGTGGAATCCGCCAGCGGTGTTGTGGAAATGACATTGGAGGACAACGAGCGGCGGCGGACGGTGGAGGTAACGGATCAGAAAATGCGTGTGCTGGTAATTTCCAGCGGGCCGATGCGCGACTACCAGTTTGTGCGAAACACGCTGTACCGGCACAGTGGAGTGGAGTCGGATGTCTGGCTGCAGACGGTGCAGGATGACAACGCCGGTATGGTTTCTCAGGAGGCTCGCAAGCTGCTGACGAAGTTCCCGGAAACCGAAGCGGAACTGTTTGAGTACGACGTGGTGGTCGCGTTTGATCCGGACTGGAGTCGTCTGACGGCCGAGCAGCAACGATTTTTGAATCGCTGGGTTTCCGAGCATGCGGGCGGACTGGTGATTGTTGCCGGCGAGATTTTTACGCCAAAGCTGGCAGAGAACTCTGACGCAGCGCGGGATGTCAGCGTGCTGTATCCGGTGCTGCTTTCCCGGCAGCCTCCGGCAGCCCAGCAGTCCGTTCGCGCAGAAGAACCGTGGCCGGTGCTGCCGACAGCGGAAGGCCGAGTGGCCGAGTTCCTGAAGATTGCGGATGACAGTGGCAACGCGGACATTGACCTGTGGAAAAACTTCCGCGGAATTTTTCGGTCTTATCCGATCCGCGGACTGCGGGACGGTGCTGTGGTGCTGCTGCAGTACGACAATCCTCGGGCGCGGACTGAACTGGGTGTTCCGCCGTTTCTGGTCAGCCAGTTTTATGGTGCCGGGCGGGCCGTGTTTCTGGGTTCAGCGGAAACGTGGCGACTGCGGGAAATTTCACCGCAGGGTCATCAGCGATTCTGGACCAGCCTGATTCGCGAAGCGGGTCAGGGTCGTCGCAGCCGCGGACGGGCGCGAGGCCTGCTGCTGCTGGATCGCACCGAAGCGAATCCAGGGCAGCTGGTGACTATTCGTGCCCAGCTGCTGAATGCTCAACTGCAGCCACTGGTGGTGCCGGATGCTGCTGTCACCATTACCGGACCGGACGGACAGACGATACCGCTGCCGGATCGACTGACGGCCGACAGTCGCGGCGGCGGACAGTACACGGCCGGTTTTCGACCTGAGCGACCGGGACAGTATCGCATTACGGTGCCGGTGCCTGAATCTGCAGATGTGCTGCAGGGGGTGCTGGAAGTGGTACTTCCCGGACTTGAGTCTCTGTCACCTGTGCAGGACGCGGAATCGCTCACCGCACTGACTCGGGAAACCGCCGGTCGTTATCTGCCATTTTCAGAAATTCTGACATTGCCGTCGCTGCTGAAGGACCAGAGTCAGCCGGTGATTGTGGACGAGCAGTTGCGGACGCTGTGGGACCGGCAGTGGCTGATGTACGCCGCAACACTGCTGCTGGCTTTTGAGTGGGCAATGCGTCGAGTCTGGCGGCTGTCGTGACTGGACAAAGGCCGGTTGTCCGCTGAGAATGCCGTGATACTCCAAACCCCCGTAGCTCGGGCTTTCCAGCCCGAGCCCTCAACAACCCCGCATTGCTGCAATCTTTTGTCCTTCTGCGTGTCAGCACAGGCTGCTGTGCCGACTGTGTGTTACTTCCTGCCTGAACTCCTTTGAATGCCTGTGCCGGAGTGCCCCATGAACTTCCGGATCTGTGTGCGGCTTTCTGCCATGCTCTGGACCTGCCTTTCGTTGTCTGCCGCTGTTCCGGTCACAGCGGCAGAGCTGCCTGAGGTTGTGGAATTCAATCGGGACATTCGCCCGATTTTGTCGGACAACTGTTTTTTCTGTCATGGTCCGGACAAGAACAAGCGGCAGGCGGATCTGCGGCTGGACACAGAAGCCGGTCTGCTGGGAGTGGCTGGAAATGCGGGTGCGGTGGTGCCGGGCAAGCCTGATGAAAGTCCGCTGCTGCAGCGAATTCTGACGGCAGATCCTGAAACCCACATGCCTCCGCCGTCTACCGGCAAGTCGCTGACAGCAGATCAGATTCAGCTGTTGCGTCGCTGGATTCAGCAGGGCGGACGTTACGAGGGTCACTGGGCGTTTTTGCCATTGAATCCGGGTGCGGTTCCGGGCACGGATCATTCGCCTGCTGCAGTGGCGGCGAAGATCGACGAATATGTGGGCAGCAGTCTGCAGTCGGCCGGTTTGCAGGCAGTGGAAGCGGCCGATCGGATCACGCTGATCCGTCGTCTCAGCTTCGACCTGCTGGGGCTGCCGCCGACTCCGGAAGAAACGGCAGCCTTTGTGGCTGATCAGTCGCCGGATGCCGTGCAGAAGCTGGTGGACCGGCTGCTGGAATCACCGCACTTTGGTGAACGAATGGCGGTTTGGTGGCTGGATCTTGTGCGATATGCAGACAGCGTGGGCTATCACGGAGATCAGGAAGTCAGTGTTTCTCCGTTTCGCCAGTATGTGATCCAGTCATTCAATGCCAACAAGCCGTTTGATCAGTTTACGGTTGAGCAACTGGCGGGCGATTTGCTGCCGGATGCCACGCTGGAACAGAAAATCGCTTCGGGCTACAACCGGCTGGGTATGATGAGTGCCGAGGGTGGTGTGCAGGACCGCGAGTATCTGGCGAAGTATATCGCAGAGCGAGTGCGGAATGCATCGGGGACGTGGCTGGGGATTACGCTGGGTTGTGCCGAGTGTCATGATCACAAGTTTGACCCGTTCACGACTCGGGACTTTTACCGTTTCGAGGCGTTTTTTGCGGATATTCGCGAACGAGGTTTGTACAGCGGCGCGAATTCGGACGGCAACTGGGGCCCGTATGTGAAGGTGCCGACGGCTGAGCAGTCATCGCAGCTGGATGCGTTGTCTGTGCGGATTGCGGAACTGCAGCGTGTGCTGGACACTCCGACGCCGGAGGTGGCAGCGGCTCAGCAGGCGTGGGAGCAAGGTCAGCAGCCGTGGATTCCGCTGACGCCCGATTCGCTGCAGGCCTTATCGGGGACTCAGCTGAAGTCTCGTGCCGACGGCGCGATTCTGGCGACGGGTCCGAATCCGGCCACGGAGACTTACACGCTTTCGTTTTCAAAGCTGCCAGCTGCAGTGACGGGGTTCCGGATTGAGGTATTGCCGGATGATTCGCTGCCTCAAAAAGGGCCAGGGCGTGCGGGCAACGGCAACTTTGTGTTGTCTGAACTGACAGCGAAAGTGCGGACGGTGGCGGGCGACCAGTCTGTGTCGCTGCAGAATGCGACGGCCACGTATGAGCAGACCGGAGCGGCGGGCGGCAATCCTTATGGTCGCTGGGCAGTTGCAGCTGCGATTGACGCTGACGCGAAGGGTCGCACGTGGGGCTGGGCGGTGATGGAGCAGGTTGGCAGGTCGCAGACGGCTGTGTTCGAAACGACTGCGGATCTGACGCTGTCGGAAGGAGCGGTGCTGTCACTGGTGCTGGATCAGAACCTCGACAATCCCGGACACAATATTGGCTGTTTTCGGATTTTTGCATCGACGGCGGCTCGACCGCTGCGGGCGTCAGAGGCGATTCCGGCGGAGATTGCGGTGATCGTCGCTGTTCCGTCCGCGCAGCGGTCTGAGCAGCAGTCGGCCCGTCTGGCTGCGTGGTATCGCACGATTGCTCCGCAGCTCCAGGCTGCTCGCGAGCAACTGGCGGCAGCAGAAAAGGAGCGGGCCGGCATTGAGGCTGCCCTGCCCTCCACGCTGATCACCGAAGCAGTTGCTCCACGGATGGTGCGAGTGCTGCCGCGGGGCAACTGGATGGATGAAAGCGGCGAAGTTGTGACCCCGGCATTGCCGGCCGTGTTTGCCAAAGAACCGGCTCAGGACCAGCGACTGAACCGGCTGGATCTGGCCAGATGGATTGTGGCCGCCGATAACCCTCTGACCGCTCGAACCACCGTCAACCGACTGTGGAAGGTGCTGTTTGGAGCCGGTCTGTCGCGACGACTGGACGACCTCGGGGCTCAGGGTGAGTGGCCCAGTCATCCGCAGCTGCTGGATTTCCTTGCGACCGAGTTTCAGGCGGGCGGCTGGAATCTGAAGCAGCTGGTTCGATCCATCGTGCTGACGAGGGCGTATCAGCGGAGTTCCAGTGTGGCAGCCGGAACGCGCGAGCTGGATCCGGGCAATCGCTGGCTGGCGCGGCAGGGACGATTTCGGCTGGACGCCGAGTTTGTGCGTGATAATGCCCTGGAAATCAGCGGACTGCTGGTGAAATCGGTTGGCGGCCGCAGTGTGCGACCCTATCAGCCGGCCGGGTACTGGGCCTATCTTAACTTTCCGACTCGCGAATGGCAGAATGGTGCCGGCAGCGAACTGTATCGCCGAGGTCTGTATACGCACTGGCAGCGACAGTATCTGCATCCCAGTCTGCTGGCCTTTGATGCTCCCAGCCGTGAAGAGTGTACGGCAGATCGCAATCGTTCAAATACCCCGCTGCAGTCACTGGTGCTGCTGAATGACCCGACGTATGTCGAGGCTGCTCGCGGGTTTGCCGATCGTATCCTGCGGGACGGCGGTGCCACGGAAGCAGAGCGGATCAGTTTTGCATTCCGCAAAGCCGTTTCGCGGGACGCTTCGGCTGACGAGGCGGAAGTGCTGACCGAACTGCTGCAGAGACACCGGACGGAGTATGCTGCAAATCCGGTTGCAGCAGACGCGATCCTCAAGACAGGCAGCCTGCCGGTGCCTGGCGACGCTGATCGCACACAGCTGGCAGCGTGGACCAGTGTTGCCCGTGTGATTTTGAATCTTCACGAAGTCATGACCCGCAATTGATGCTGCGGACTTCGCGTCTCACCGCACGCATTTTCATCTTTCCTCAGACAGGCTCAGAAATGTCTCTTCCTTCGCCTCATATCTGCCGCCGCAGCTTCCTGCAGACGGGTGGAGTCAGTCTTGGATCAATGGCCCTCGCTGACCTGCTGCAGGCAGGTCGGCTGCAGGCCAGGGACCGTCAGGACGCACAGGTGCAGCGATGGAACGGCATGCTGACCCCGCTGCCGACGGCTCCGAAAGCCAAACGGATCATCTGGCTGTACATGGCCGGAGGCATGACTCATATCGATACCTTCGACAACAAACCGAAACTGGCCGAGTTGCATGGCACACCGATGCCAGAATCCATCACGAAGGGTCAGCAGATTGCGCAGCTGCAGGGCCAGCGGCTGACCTGCTTTGCACCGCAGCACCCATTTCGTCAGTGGGGGCAGTCGGGGCAGTCATTGGCGGAAATCTGGCCTCGGCTGGGCCGGCACTGTGCGGACGATATGTGCATCGTCAGATCGCTGCATACGGATGCCATCAACCATGACCCGGCTCATACATTCATGAACACGGGAACGATGAATGCCGGGCGACCGGCGATGGGCTCGTGGCTGCTGTATGGACTGGGGGCCGAGACTCAGAGTCTGCCGGGGTTCGTGGTGATGGTTTCCACAGGACGTTACGGTCAGCGGCAGCCGATTGCGGCGCGGCAGTGGCATTCCGGTTTTTTGCCCGGGCAGTTTCAGGGTGTGGAATTTCGCGGCACCGGTGATCCGGTGCTGTATGTGAACAATCCGGCCGGGGTCAGCCGAAATCAGCAGCGGGACGTCGTTGATGCCGTTCAGAAGCTGAATAGCATTTCCAATCGGCGGCTGGATGATCCGGAAATTGCGACTCGAGTCTCGCAGTACGAGTTGGCGTTCCGGATGCAGACCAGTGTGCCTGAACTGATGGACGTCAGTCCTGAGCCGCAGCATGTCTTTGATCTGTACGGCACAAAAGGCGGCGACGGCTCATTTGCCTCCAACTGTCTGTTGGCGCGGCGACTGGCGGAACGCGGCGTGCGGTTTATTCAGCTGTATCATCGGGACTGGGATCACCACGGAGCCGTGAAGGAACATTCTGCGGGCACAGCGGCCGAGGTGGATCAGGGAATGGCGGCGCTGATTACTGATTTGAAGCAGCGCGGCATGCTGGACGATACGATCATTGTGTTTGGTTCCGAATTTGGTCGGACGCCCATGGCCCAGGGCAATGGGCGGGACCATCATCTGGCGGGATTCACGATGTGGTTTGCGGGTGGTGGATTCAAGCCGGGGTTCAGTTACGGGGCCACGGATGAGTTTGGATATCATGCGGTGGAAAACCGAGTCTCTGTGCATGACATTCATGCCACACTGCTGCATCAGATGGGCATTGATCACACCCGATTCACCTACAGGTACCAGGGGCTGGACACGAAGCTGACGGGCGTTGAAGAATCTCGCGTGGTCAGCGAGTTGCTGGTCTGAAGAGCCCGCTGCTGTTCCAACTCTTCCGCTCTTCCGCAGCTCGGGCTTTCCAGCCCGAGCACACCCGTTCAAAACATGTCGTTTTGAACGTTGTTTGTAACCCAGCACGGCACCTTAGGACTTTTGTCCCCGACATCTTTCCGGCCCGAGATCTGCCGTAAAGCCTACCACGGCTGGATGCGGCAGCTTTTTCGCTGCTGGATATTTTTGAACCACGAATTGACATGAATGCGGGCGAAGGTCTGCGGCGTTTCACAGGTGGCAGAGGTCCTGTGCGTCCCCTGTGCCCTGTGCGTCTCGTAACCCAATTGCAGCTGTCGGGATAACCACGGACGGAAGTCCGCGTGTGCCAATCCTGCTCATCGCGTCCGGTGGCGTCCTTTCCGCACACACGAACGGACGTGAACGGACGGGGACAGACCATCGTATTCGGGCTGGAAAGCTCAGGCTGCGTTCGAGCTGCGATTCGTCCCGCGAGTCATTCCTGACCGGGCTGCGCTGGAGCACCTCGCGACTCCGAGCGAACCAGTATTTCCTGGGCCCGCTGCAGTTCGCTGGCTGTCGCGTCACGGAACGTCCACAAATCCGCCACAGCTGCCGCCACAGTTTCCGGCAGTCGCTGCGTAAACTCAGACAGCAGAAAATTGGGCGCCAGATTCTGAATTCCGGGCAGATCACAGGCCAGTGCAGAAGCCTGCAGCAAAATACTGCCATGCTGCAGAATGACTCCCCGGCGACGACGCTGAGCACTGCCAATAATTTTTACGCCGCTGACATGCACCACGTCATTCGGGTCACCGCGCAGAAAACACAAAAATGGTTCTGCAGGTTCCCCTAACGATACTGTTTGCGCCGCATCCCTCACGGCTGCTGTGCGAGCATCATGGTCGGCCCTCAGTTCCGCTGGAACTCCACAGTCACCCAGCAGCAGAATCAGCGCCCTGTGAATGACAGCGTACAGGACCGACGGATTGTGGCGAGCCGGATGATGAGCAGGCAGAACCGCGGCATAGGTCAGTTCTCGATCGTGCAGAATCGCTCCGCCTCCGGATAACCGACGCACTGTCGACAGGTGCTGAAAACGATCGGGTACAGGTGCAGTGCGGGCCTGAAAACAACCGAGCGAAACAGTCGGCTGCTGCCACTGATAAATTCTGACGACCGAATGCTGGCGTTCGGCAGCCAGTTCCAGCAGCGATTCGTCCAGTGCCATGTTGAACGCACCGCTCTGCGGCAGACTGTCAATGATTATCTCGGCCGCTGGCCGACCTGCTTCTTCCGGCATCTCTCAACCTCCTGTCGCTGCTGCTGCATGACTGCCGAGCCATTCCAGTTCAACCGTCACCGGGGCGTGATCGCTGACATCGAGTGCCGCTTCACGATGAATTGTGGCACTGCGGAAATAAGGGCGAGCAGCCGCGTTGCACAACAGATAGTCAATTCGCCAGCCGCGATCCAGCTCACGAGCTTTACCGCGATTTGACCACCACGAATACGGACCATGCCTGTCACCATGATGCTCACGCACCAGATCATGCCAGCCGGACCTCAGCAACTCCCCAAACCACTCTCGTTCGTGCGGCAGAAAACCGGATGTCTGTTCGTTCGACTTCGCGTAAAAAATGTCCTTCTCTGTGTGCGCGATATTGATGTCACCACCAAAAATCAGCGGCGCACCGCTGCGACGCCGGTCCGTCCAACTGCGAAATCGCTTCAGCCAGATCTCCTTCACCTGCTGACGCTCGGGACTTGATGATCCCGAGGGCAGATACACACACACCACCTCCAGACCCGAAACCTCGCACTCAATCAGTCGACCCTCATCGTCTGGCCAGCGGCTGGACAACTGAGTACTGCGAAGCCGAATCGGATACTTCGACCAGATCGCCGTACCCGAATACCCCGGACGAACCGCCGGGTTCCAGTGCACATGCCAACCAGACGGACTCACAATCTCTGCCGGCAACTGATCCGGAAAAGCCCGCACTTCCTGCAAAAGCAGCACATCCGGATCAATCTGCTCAAGATATCCCCAAAAACCTTTCCGCAATGCCGCCCGGAGACCATTCACGTTCCACGTCGTCAGCTTCATTCCTGAAACACCCCACTAACACAGCCGACAAAGAATCACCGTCAGCACTAACACTACTCGACACGCGGTCTACTGTCGCCCGCAACCACCCCGCCTCATCAAATTCCGAGTTTTTCTGGCACTTTCACAGGGCAGGAGTGCTCCCTCGATACACGGCACAGAAAAGTGAACACGCGAACAGACATCAGAGACCGGGCAGTTTGAGCACTCTGCGAATACTGAAAGAATTACCCTGTTTACTCAACTTCACTCATTTGATTGTCGAAATTGCCCCATTTCCTTGCCACTAATGTCGACGGCTGCCTTTTCCAAAATGCTCGAAAGACAAACTGCGCCCGGGCCTCTGTGTCAGACCTGGCCGTCTCATCACAATGCTCTTTGTAGAACCAAAAACATACTGAAATCCATATCACGACATCTGCAACTTTTCTCCTGCCTGGGTCTGTTGGCGCTGCTGCAGAACGGTTCGCACGCTGCCGACGAACCTGCTTAGCAACCGGCCTCGACCGCCTTGGCGGACTTCTTCCGCTGCAACAGCGACTGTGGCTCCCGCAGCGACGGCTCGCGTGGGAGTGCCGCGCCTGGTGCGGCCGGGCCAGCCGCCGTCCCGGGTTGTTCGACTTCCGCCCGAGGAAATCCTTAATGATCGCACACACTCTGTGGTCCTGGACAAGGATGGCGGCATGATGGGTCGCCTGTACTCCATCACACCGGACGGCATGGTACCCGCCGCTGATATGCAGGTGCGCCTGCTGATGGGCGGTGGCAACGGGTTTGTTCCGGTCCGCCTGATGCTGAATACCGAAATTGCGGTGGCACCGGTCGGAGCTTCCAACATCAATGCTGAAAACTTTGGTGAGTTTTTTGATCCTGCCATCGCTGCACTTGCTGACCCGATGGCGTCTGCAGCAGCAGCACCTGCAGCGGCTCCCGATGTCGCCGGTGCCGGCGGTGGCTCAGGTGGTGGTGGTGGTCTGCTTGGCCCGCTGCTGATTGGCGGTGCCACCGGCGGCATTGGTGGTGCGATCATCGCGGAAGGCGACCCGGCGACCCCCAGCAAGTAAGTCATCAGCAGACAAATCCAGTTCGGAAACAGCAAAAACCTTGCGAACACACTGCTGTTCGCAAGGTTTTTTTCATGCCCCGGGTGGTCGGTAACTGCGACAGATCTCGGGCGCTGTTTCAAGTCGCGGTCCGCCAATCAGCTCAATGCAATACGGTACCGCCGGCATCACGGCCCCCAGACACTCGCGAATCGCCCGTGGCTGCCCGGGCAGATTTATAATCAGAGTTTTGCCTCGAATGCCTGCCGTTTGCCGGCTGAGAATGGCGGTGGGCACCTTCTCCAGCGATACTTTCCTCATCAGTTCCCCGAATCCTGGCAGCATTTTGTCGCACACATCGCCGGTTGCCTCGGGTGTCACGTCTCGAACTGCCGGACCGGTCCCGCCGGTGGTGACAATCAGGCAACACTGCGATTCATCGGCCAACTTCCTCAGTTCTGCGGCAATCAGATGCCGATCATCAGAGACGATTCGCGCTGCGGAAACCCAGGGACTGCTCATTAGTTCAGTGAGGTAAGCCTGGATTGCCGGACCCCCACGATCCTCATAATCACCTCGACTGGCGCGATCTGACACGGTGAGGATTCCAATGATGGCAGGCTGAGACATGGAGTGATCCGACTCTTTGGCGGTGGTTTTAGCAACTGACTCTGCGAGGGAATTGGACTGAAGAATCATCGATTTTGTTTCCCAATTATCATAGTCCGTCTATGATGCACCAGTTGCGCATCGAGGAATGGTAGCAGACTGTCTCTGAAATCCGAAGATTCCGCCACTTTAACCAACAGCCGCACCTTTTGCGGTTGTTGCCTGTTGCGGTGTTCCGAGTTCAGGGTTGCGTTGTTGCCACTGGATCTTCGTGCTGGACACTTCTCACGTTCCGAACGAAACCTGTATGTCGAACTCTGCTTCCATCCCAACATCGGCTCCTTCCTTTCTCGATTCAGACCAGGCTTCCTCTGGCGAATCGACACCGTCTGTCCGTGCTGCTCGGGGACCGATTGAAGTTGCCGCATCCAATCTTGAATTTGCTGAAGCTCAACTGGCCAGCTATCTTGTGGATCGCAATTCGGTTTCACCCGACTGGCGTGATTACTTTGATGAGCTGAAGGTGGTGGATTCGGGTCTCACGGCTGAATCGATGGAAGTGCCGTTTCAGGCGGAAAGTATTTTCCGTCGTTCATCCGGGCGGGTTGATCCGAGCGCTTCTGATGCGGCGATTCTGCAAGAGCGTCTTGAGCAGCTGATTCGCAGTTTCCGCGTGCGTGGTCATACCATTGCCAGGATTGACCCGCTGAATGCAGAGCGCCCGCGACCTGCTGAGCTGGATCCGGCATTTTACGGATTCACTGAAGAGCACATGGATCGTCGATTTTCGACGCAGTGGTCTGGTGGCCCGGATGTACGCACTCTGCGTCAGATGGTCACGTGGATGCAGACTACGTACTGTCGTTCGATTGGCGTGCAGTACATGCACATTGACAGCCTGCATGTCCGCCAGTGGCTGCAGGACCGAATGGAGCGAACAGCCAATCGCCTGAAGCTGTCTCGTGCCGAGCAACTCCGCATTCTTGAGCGTCTCAGTGACGCCGTTGTTTTCGAAGAGTTTGTGCAGAAGAAGTATGTCGGTGCAAAGAGCTTTTCTTTGGAGGGTGCTGAAAGTCTGATTCCGCTGCTGGACATGGCGATTGAGCGTGCCGGCAGTCAGGGCATTGACCTGTGTGTTCTGGGGATGGCTCATCGTGGTCGCCTGAACGTCCTGGCCAACATAATGGGCAAAAGCCCTTCGAAGATTTTCCGTGAATTCGATGACGTGGACCCGCAGCTGAAGATGGGTCGTGGCGACGTCAAGTATCATCTGGGGTACAGCAGCGACCGCATCACCTCGTCTGGTCAAAGCGTGCATCTGACGCTGTGCTTCAACCCCAGTCACCTTGAATTTGTGAACCCAGTGGCGCTGGGGCGATTGCGAGCCAAGCAGGATCGCAATCAGGACTTTGACCGCAAAAAGAGCTTCTGCATCCTGATTCACGGCGACGCGGCCTTTGCGGGAGAGGGCGTAGTTCAGGAAACTCTAAATCTTAGCGAACTACCGGGCTATCAGACTGGCGGCACGCTGCACGTCATCGTGAACAATCAGATTGGATTCACGACTTCCGCCTCGGAAGCTCGTTCCTGCACCTATGCCACGGATGTGGCTCGAATGCTGCAGATTCCGATCTTCCACGTGAATGGCGAAGATCCTGAAGCGGTTGCACAGGTGGTGCAGCTGGCGATGGATTTCCGTGAGCGGTTCCAGCGTGACGTAGTGATTGACATGTACTGTTTCCGTCGGCGTGGTCACAACGAAAGTGACGAGCCTGCATTTACTCAGCCCACGATGTACCAGGTCATCCGGGCCCGCCAGACCGTCTTCAGCAGTTTTCTTGAATCGCTGGTCAGCCTGCGCGAAGTGACTCGCGAAGAGGGTCTGGAAATTGTGGCTCGCCGCGGCCGTGTGCTCGAAGCGGAACTCGAGGAAGCTCGCAAGGAAGGCTTCAAGTATCTTGAGGACACTGGCGGGGGCATCTGGAAGGGGTATTTTGGCAGCAGTGCTCGCAACGCTGACTCGCCACCAACAGCCGTCTCAGCTGAGACTTTGCGCGGCATTATGACCACCCTGACAACTCCCCCGGTCGACTTCACTCCGCATCCTAAAGTCGAGGCGGTCCTGAAGGCTCGCCGCGAGATGGGTGCCGGGGAAGCGTTGTTTGACTGGGGTGGTGCCGAGCTGGCCGCTCTGGGAACGCTGGTTGCCGAGGGAACTCGGCTGCGATTCAGCGGCCAGGACGTGCGTCGCGGCACCTTCAGCCATCGCCACGCTGGCCTTTACGATGTCAAAACGGGACGATCCTGGCTCGGTTTGCGTGATGTAGCGACAAAGCCTGAGCTGGTCGAGATCTACAACAGTCCGTTGTCTGAAGTGGGTGTGATGGGTTTTGAGTACGGCTACAGTCTCGACTGTCCCGACGGGCTGGTGCTGTGGGAAGCGCAGTTCGGCGACTTCGTCAACGTTGCTCAGGTGATCATCGACCAGTTCATTGCCAGTGCGGAAGACAAGTGGAAGCGACTTAGCGGGCTGGTGATGCTGTTGCCGCACGGGATGGAGGGTGCAGGTCCCGAACATTCCAGTGCGCGCCTGGAGCGTTTTCTGGCAATGGGTGCTGACGACAACATTCAGGTGACGTGCCCCAGCACAGCATCACAGTACTTCCATCTGCTCCGCCGTCAGGCTCATCGCTGGTGGAAGAAACCACTGGTTGTGATGACACCCAAAAGTCTGCTCAGATCAAAAGACGCGTCTTCGCTGGTTAGCGAGCTGACAGGCGGTCAGTTCCACGAGGTTCTGGGGGACTCGACGGTGGCCCCCGAGAAGACAACTCGTGTCCTGATCTGCTCGGGCAAGCTATACTTTGAGCTGGCGGCCTGGCGAGGGCAGCAGAAGCGCGACGATGTGGCGATTATCCGTCTGGAACAACTCTACCCGTTCCCGGTAGAATTACTGGACCGAGAACTCTCAAAATACCCTGCATCGGCGTCGCTCTTCTGGGTCCAGGAAGAACCTCGCAATCAGGGAGCCTGGGGATTCCTCAGGATGCGGTTTGGCGAGCGATTGTTGGACAAATTCCCCTTCCGTGGTATTTCCCGACCTGAAGCGGCCAGCCCAGCAACGGGCTCCGCGACCAGTCACAAGATTGAGCAGCAGAACATTCTTAAACAGGCGTTTGAACTCGAATGAGCACTACGGAAATCCAAATCAAGGTGCCGAAACCCGGTGAGTCAATCTCTGAGGTAATGATCGGCGAGTGGTACGTCCAGGAAGGCCAGTATGTGGCCGCGGATCAAAATCTTGTTGCTATGGAATCAGACAAGGCAACATTTGACGTTCCGGCTCCGCGCGGGGGAATCCTGACGCGGATTCTAAAGAAGGCTGGCGAGTCTGCTCAGGTGGAGGAAGTCATTGGCTTCCTGCAGCCGGCAGAAGCCCCGGCTGCGGCACCTGCCAAACCAGCTCCGGCGGCTGCCCCTGCGGCGGCTGCGGCACCGAAAAGTACAGGCCACGTGATGCCGGCAGCTGAGCGTCTGATGGCTGAGAACAAATTGCCGGCGGGCAGCGTAGCAGGCTCAGGGCCTGGCGGTCGCGTCCTGAAGGAGGACGTGATTCGGACGGTCAGCGCCGGACCTGTCACCGTCGGAGGTTCGCGGGAAACCCGTTCTTTGCCGCTGAGTCCGATCCGACAGACGATTGCTCGCCGTCTCGTGGAAGCTCAGCATACTGCTGCCTTGCTGACCACTTTCAACGAAGTAGACATGTCGGCAGTAAAGAAGCTGCGGGACGTCTACAAGGACTCCTTTGAAAAGAAGCACAGTGCGAAGCTGGGCTTTATGTCGTTCTTCGTCCGAGCGGTCGTTGCAGGTCTGCAGCAGTACCCGCAGCTGAATGCTCAGATGAATGGAAAAAGTCTGACCTATTACAACTACTGTGACATCGGTGTGGCAATCGGCGGAGGCAAGGGGCTGGTTGTGCCGGTGCTGCGCAACGCCGAAAACATGAGCTTTGCCGACATTGAACTGGCAATTGTGAACTTTGCCAATCGGGCGAAGAACAACCAGATTGCTCTGGAAGAACTGGAAGGCGGCACTTTCACAATCACCAACGGCGGCGTGTACGGCTCGCTGCTGTCGACTCCGATTGTCAACCCACCACAAAGCGGTGTATTGGGTATGCACGGGATTTTCGATCGACCTGTGGCCGTCAACGGTCAGGTTGTGATCCGTCCCATGATGTACATCGCACTCACTTATGACCATCGCATCGTTGATGGTCGTGAGGCTGTTTCCTTCCTGAAGCTTGTGAAGGATATGATCGAAGACCCGACGCGTCTGATCCTTGAAGTCTGATGTGTCTGTCCGACGTCTGAACGACCGCAGCCGCCCCGGCAAACAGCCTGCGGGCGGTTCTGCTTTTAAGTCTCCTGGAATCTCATCTGTACTGGTGCATCCATGTCCGACGCATTTGACCTGATCGTGGTAGGTGCCGGTCCCGGTGGCTACGTGGCCGCCATTCGCGCTGCTCAGTTGGGCATGAAAACGGCAGTGATCGAACGTGAATCCAAACTGGGCGGAACCTGCCTGCGAGTGGGTTGTATCCCCAGCAAGGCGTTGCTGGAGTCCAGTGAGCTCTACGAAAAATCGGCGAAGCACTTTGCCGAACGCGGACTTAAGGTCAGCGGACTTGAGCTCGACATTTCCCAGATGATGAAGCACAAGGATGGCGTCGTCGCGACGCTCGATTCGGGCATCCAGGGTCTGCTGAAAAAAAACCGTGTTGAGCGATTCAGCGGGCATGGTCGGCTGCTGGGCGAGGGCCGAGTCGAAGTTCAGTCGGAAGCCGGCACCACAGTTATCAGCGGCAAACGAATTCTGATTGCCACTGGCAGCGTCCCGTCTTCCCTGCCGGGCATTCAGCCGGACGGTGACCGCATCGGCACCAGTACGGAAGCGCTGGCCTGGCCCGAAGTGCCGCAGCATCTGGTGGTGATTGGTGGCGGAGTGATCGGGCTGGAGCTGGGCACGGTCTGGCGTCGGCTGGGAGCCAAAGTGACGGTCTTGGAATACCTGCCTCGAATCATGCCCGGAATCGACGAACAGGTGGCCATGGAAGCTCGCAAAATCTTCGAAAAGCAGGGCATCGTGTTCCGCCTTGGAACAAAAGTCACCGGTGTTACTGCAGTCGGCAGCCAGTGCACAGTGTCCATCAATGGAGCTGAACCTCTGACGTGTGATCGAGTCCTGGTAGCTGTGGGTCGTCGGCCCTGTACGGACAATCTGGGACTGGAGGCTGCCGGAGTCACCGCTAACCGTGGTGGCTTCATTCAGGTGAATTCTTCCTACCAAACCACAGCCGCCGGCGTGTACGCAATTGGCGATGTCATCGGTGGCGCCATGCTGGCTCACAAAGCCGAAGAAGAGGGCATCGCCTGTGTCGAAAAAATGGCCACGGGACACGGCCACATCAACTACGCCATCATTCCCGCAGTGGTCTACACTGAACCGGAAATCGCCTCGGCCGGCGCAAACGAAGATGCTCTGCAGGCCGCCGGCATCAAGTATCGCTCAGGTAAGTTCACTTTTGCCGCCAACGGCCGCGCGCGTGCCGCCGGACACGCTGACGGATTCGTGAAGGTGTTGGCCGATGAAGCCACCGATCGAGTTCTGGGAGTACACATCATTGGAACTCATGCCGGTGAACTGATTCACGAAGCAGCCGTGGCCATGCAGTTCGGAGCCAGCAGCGAAGATATTGCCCGCTGCTGCCATGCACACCCAACCCTGTCCGAGGCCGTCAAGGAAGCGGCAATGGCCGTCGACAAACGAGCCATTCACTCCTGATAAAAAACTCGAGGCTGGTGTCTGAACAGGACACCAGCCTCTTAGAGTTTATCGCTCAGGAAGAATCTCCTGAGGTCATTCAGCAGTACTCAGCCAATCCAGTCCTGAATCGCCTTCACTCGCGGATTCGGCTGCTCCCGCAGCGCTTCAAGCGACTGGACCACAGCGAGGCACCCGGGCAGTGTCGTCACGCACGGAACGCCATAGGTCACAGACGCGGCACGAATCCGGCCTTCGTCGGTACGAGCTCCTTTGCCGCTGGGAGTATTTAGGATCATCTGAATTTCGCCATTCGCCATCTGATCCAGCAGGTTCGGCCGACCTTCGTGGAGCTTCTTTACGACTTCAACCGTGATTCCAGCCTCCTGAAACACCCTTGCCGTTCCGCTGGTACTTACAATCCGGTAACCCATCTGCTGCAGTTTCCGGACAGGCTCGATCATCCGCTCCTTGCGACCAGCAGCGATGCTGACAAAGATCCGTCCCTGCATCGGCAGCCGAGTTCCGGCGGCAAGCTGAGACTTGGCGAACGCCAGCGGGAAGCCTGAGTCGATGCCCATGACCTCGCCGGTCGACCGCATCTCCGGCCCAAGAACGATGTCCACACCCATAAATCGGCTGAATGGAAACACACTTTCCTTAACAGATGTGTAGGCCGGCACAACTTCTGTGGTGAATCCCTGCTCTTTCAGCGATATCCCGACCATCACCTTGGCAGCGATGCGAGCCAGCGAATGTCCAATCGCCTTGGAGACGAACGGCGACGTCCGACTGGCTCGAGGATTGACTTCCAGAATGTAGACCGTGTACTGGTCACCTTCTGCCTTCACCGCGAACTGAATATTCATCAGACCACGAACCTGCAGGGCAGCGGCAAGCTTGTGAGTCGCCTGACGAATTTCATCAACAACCGGTGCCGGCAGTGAGTATGGCGGCAGAGCACAGGCTGAGTCCCCGGAATGCACTCCGGCTTCCTCAATATGCTCCATCACACCGCCGATTACCGTGGTCTCGCCGTCAGAAATTGCGTCGACGTCAACTTCAATCGCATCTTCAAGGAACTTGTCGATCAGCACAGGCTTTTCAGCCGATGCCTCAACCGCAGCCCCCATGTAACGCTCAAGACTCTGCTGGTCATAACAGATCTCCATCCCGCGACCGCCCAGCACGTAACTGGGACGTACCAGCAGCGGATAGCCAATCCGATTGGCAATCGTGCAAGCACCTTCCGTACTGATGGCCGTGCCGTTCGGGGGCTGATGCAGCTGCAACGCATCCAGAATTGCCTGAAACCTTTTTCTGTCCTCCGCCGCATCAATCATGTCCGGACTGGTACCAATAATCTTCACACCGGCTGCTTCCAGGCCGCGAGCGAGATTCAGCGGAGTCTGCCCGCCAAACTGCACAATCGCACCATCAGGACTCATACGGTCCCAGATGTTCAGTACGTCTTCAGTTGTCAGAGGCTCGAAAAACAAATGGTCGGACGTGTCATAGTCGGTTGATACGGTTTCAGGATTTGAGTTGACCATGATGCTTTCAATGCCCAGATCTCTCAGAGCAAAGGCTGCCTGACAGCAGCAGTAATCAAACTCAATCCCCTGACCAATCCGATTGGGGCCACCCCCAAGAATCATGACCCGCCTCACCCCGTCACGCTTTGCCGGAGTTTCATCCTCCTGCTCGTAGGTGGAGTAATAGTACGGCGTGAACGCTTCGAATTCGGCCGCACAGGTATCCACCTGCTTGAAGGTTGCCACAATGCCAAGCTGCAGGCGACGTTTCCGAACATCCAGCTGACCACAGCCCAGCCAGCCCGCTAACTGCTCGTCTGAAAAACCGTTTCGCTTCAATCGACGCAGCAGCTCCTCAGGCACATCCTCAAGCCTTTGATACCTACGCACCTCGGTCTCAAGCTGCACGATCTGCTCAATACTGCGCAGAAACCACGGGTCGATATCAGTGATCTCGTGAATCTGTTCGACCGTCATTCCCTGCTTCAATGCATACCGAAGGTAAAAGACTCGTTCGGCATTCGGAATCGCCAGTTTGCTGAGAATTTCATCCGGAGCAGGCTGCTGAGCTGTGCCCCACAGATCCTTCTTGCCGCCACCCAGCCCGAAGTGACCAATCTCAAGGCCCCGCAAGGCCTTCTGCAGTGATTCCCGGAATGTCCGACCAATCGCCATTGTCTCGCCGACAGACTTCATCTGCACAGTCAAAGTCGGATCGGCTTCAGGAAACTTCTCGAAGGTCCAGCGAGGAATCTTGGTGACGACATAGTCGATCGTCGGTTCAAAACAGGCCAGCGTTTCGCGAGTAATATCGTTGTTGATCTCGTCCAGCCGATAACCGACAGCCAGTTTGGCTGCAATTTTGGCAATCGGAAAGCCAGTGGCTTTTGAAGCGAGGGCCGAAGAACGGCTGACGCGGGGATTCATCTCGATCACCACCATCCGACCATTGTCCGGATTGATGGCAAACTGCACATTCGAACCACCGGTTTCGACGCCGATCGCACGCATCACAGCAATCGTGGCATCACGCATCCGCTGGTATTCGCGGTCAGACAGGGTTTGCGCAGGAGCCACCGTGATGGAATCACCAGTATGGACTCCCATAGGATCAAAGTTCTCAATCGCACAGATGATCACGACATTGTCGGCGTTGTCGCGCATCACCTCCATCTCGTACTCTTTCCAGCCGAGAATGGATTCTTCAAGCAGCACTTCGCTGATCGGCGACAGTGCCAGACCGCGACGGACTTTGTCTTCGAACTCCTCAATGTTGTAAGCGATACCGCCACCGGTACCACCCAGCGTAAAGCTGGCCCGAATGATGATCGGCAGGCCAATCTGCTGTACGGCTTCGCGAGCCTGCTCGATGTTGTGCACAGTAAAGCTGCGCGGCACGTCCAGACCGATCTGCAGCATTGTCTGCTTGAACGCTTCACGTTCTTCCGCGCGACGAATGACATCTTCTTTGGCACCAATCATCTCGACGCCGTACTTTTCCAGTACACCGTGACGAAACAGGTCCATGGCCGTATTGAGACCGGTCTGTCCCCCCAGCGTCGGCAACAGCGCATCCGGACGTTCCACCCGGATGATCTCTTCTACGTACTGCCACGTAATCGGTTCGATATAGGTTCGATCAGCAGTCTGCGGATCTGTCATGATGGTGGCCGGATTCGAATTGACCAGCACCACCTCGTAACCTTCCTCACGCAGCGCCTTGCAGGCCTGAGTGCCGGAATAATCAAACTCGCAGGCCTGCCCGATAACAATCGGACCAGAACCAATAATCAGGATCTTCCTGAGATCGTCTCGACGTGGCACCGCAGGGTGTCCTTCCTGAATTGACGACAGCCGCCCCCGAGGGCGCGCAAAAACAGCGAAGACCGGTCAACAGTTCCAATGGAAAAAACCATCAGCTTCTGCCCGGCCCGCCCTGAGAACTCACTCGGGTACGGAAAAACTCCGCGCAAATTTGCGACAGATTACCAGGAATTCCGCTGCAATCAAGAAACCCGGCCCCGACACGTACACAGATCCCGGTTTCGGCGAAGTTTCATGCAATTGACTGATTCTGCTGCCACTGCAGGTTTCGAGAACTGCGGAAATTCGCCAGGATCCCAAAACCGTGGTCGCTAATCCACATCCACTGCTGCAAAACTCCCGGAGATCTCTCGGCGTGTTTCGTGTCGCATTCGTTATCCCCACTCTCGATCAGTCAGGCGCTGAACGACAGCTCAGCCTGCTGGCCTGCGGACTGCTTCAGCACGAAGTACAAACGCATGTCTTTGTCCTTGATCGCGGCGGACGCTACGAAAAAACACTGCAGAATGCCGGTATACCCGTCAGCATTCTGCACAAAACCAGCCGCTTTGACATCAGCGCCGCCATCCGACTGAGATCTGCCCTGCGGGAGGTGCAGCCCGATATCGTGCAGTCCTTCCTGTTCTCTGCCAACACACTTGTGCGACTCCCTGGAATCGCTCCCGCAAAGGCAAAACTGATCGTCAGCGAACGCTGCGTTGATTCATGGAAAGCCCCCTGGCAACTGTGGCTCGACAAACGGCTCGCCACACGCGCACATCGCCTCACCGCCAATTCCAGCAGTGTCGCCAGCTTCTATCGCAGCCTGGGAGTTCCCGCAGACCGCATCAGCGTTATCCCCAACGGTGCTGCCCCGACCCCAGCCACACATTCACGCGCATCAGCACGAGCCTTGCTGGGATTGCGAGATTCCGCATTCGTCGCTGGCTTCATTGGACGACTGGCACCGCAAAAACGACTGCAAGACCTGATCTGGGCATTTCAGCTTCTGCATCAGGTCAGCGAAGATTCACAGCTGGTGCTGATCGGACAGGGCCCGGAAGAACAGCAGCTGAAACAACTGCTGGCTGGCTTCGACTGCAGCAGCAAGGTGATCTTCGCCGGTCACCGGGAAGATGCCAGCCAGTTGTTGCCGGCTCTGGACGCATTCGTACTGCCCAGCGAGTTTGAAGGAATGTCCAACAGCCTGATGGAAGCTATGGCCGCCGGAATCCCCTGTGCAGCCAGCAACATCGACGCCAATCGAGAACTGATCCGCGACGGCGAAACCGGAGCCCTGTTTCCGGTGGGATCAGGCCCCGAAATCGCCCGCTGTCTGCTCCGCATGCAGCGAAATCCAGAACGCACAGCCAAACTGACCGAACAGGCCGCACAGTTCATCCGCGATCAGCTCAGTCCACAGCAGATGATCAGCCGACATCTGGAACTCTATCGCAGCCTGCTGAATCGCTGACTTCACACCGATTCAGTCAAAACAGCCTGCACCACCCGACCCTCTGTGTCCGTCAGACGACGCTCAAGACCGTTGTAGTAAAATGTCAGACGCTCATGCTCCAGCCCCAGAAGATGCAGGATCGTGGCATGAAAGTCATGCACAGACACCACATCCTCCACTGCCCGATAACCAAACTCGTCAGTGGCCCCAAAGGAAAACGGGGCCTTCACTCCGGCACCGGCCAGCCAGCAGGTAAAACCTTCAGGGTTATGGTCCCGACCGCTGGCACCTTTCTGAAACGTCGGCATACGACCAAATTCCGTACACCAGACCACCAGCGTGTCCTCCAGCAGCCCACGCTCACCCAGATCACGCACCAAAGCCGCAGTGGGCTGGTCAAAAATCGGACCGTGCACGCCGTACTGCTGCTGAATCGCTTTGTGCCCATCCCAGTTACTGGCACCCTCACCACCGGTCTGGTACGCACCATTGAACAGCTGGACAAATCGCACACCGCGTTCCAGCAGCCGCCGGGCCAGAATACAGTTCTTCGCGTAGTCTGCCCTCAGAGTATTCTCGGTGTCGTCAGCGCCGTAGGCCCGCAAGGTCGTCTCGGCTTCACTGCTGATGTCCGTGATGCCAGGAATACTTAATTGCATACTGGCCGCCAGTTCGTAGCTGGAAATTCGCGCGGCCAGCTCTGAGTCACCAGGGAACTGCTGCAGATGACGCTCATTCAGCCGACGCAAAAACTGCCGCGTCCGCTGATCACGCCCCTCCGTAACACCCGCTGGAACTGACAGATTACGAATCGGCTTCGACGTATTGAAATCCGTCCCTTGAAAAGCTGCCGGAAGAAAGCCGGGGCCCCAGTTGTTGATGGAATTCTGAGGTACTCCGCGAGGATCCGGGATTGCCACATAGGCCGGCAGATTCTCGTTCTCACTGCCCAAAGCGTAAGTCGCCCACGAACCCACACTGGGAAAACCATCCAGCGTGAAACCGGTCGACATGTAGTTTTCACCGGGCCCGTGAGTATTCGTTTTGCCCTTCACCGAATGCAGAAAACACAGCTGATCCGCCAGCGATCCAAGCTGCGGCAGCAGATCCGATATCATCTTGCCGGACTGGCCACGCGGACGAAACTGCCAGGGACTGCGAGTCAGATTGCCCTGCTCTCCCTGAAACGTGACCAGCTTTTCGCCACCCGGCATCGGCTGCCCGTGCCGCCGCCACAGTTCAGGCTTGTAATCAAACGTGTCCAGGTGACTGCAGGCACCCGAACAGAAAATCACCAGCACACGTCGCGCCGCGGCAGGCTGGTGCGCTGGACGGTCGGCAAACGGATGCGCAGCATCGATCTGCGGACGAATCGGCGGTTTGCCGCTGACCGTGCCCAGTTGCTCATCCCCGGCCAGCAGCAATCCCTGCTGTGACAGCAAAGAGCCACAGGCAATACCACTGAGCATCTGAACGGAGTTACCCAGAAAACTGCGCCGATCCAGCAAATGCCGACTGGCCGGCAACATACCTCCGGAAAACATACAATTCCCCTCGCTGAACTGCACTCGGACACAGCCTGCAAAACAGCTTGACGGTGTACCGTCGGACAGTCAATGCCGCTGCAGGCAATGCGCCGGATGAAGCCGGAGTTTCTGAGAATCTGTTACGCGTAAACAAACAGGCGAAGACAGGACAGAATTCCGGTTCCCAGGATCACCGCAGCCCGTATGACAGGCCAGGGAATCGCTCTCAAAAACGCCGTCTGTTGCCGCACACGATTCCCAACGAACTGCAGAACCATGCCACATATCGCCAGCGCACAGGCTATCCCGACCAGAAATAACCCCGTGGTACCATATACGGCCACTCGATCACCGGCCGCAAGCCCGGAAAAGCAGGCTGCCAGCGCAGTGGGGCATGGTACCAGTCCCACCGCAAAACCCAGCAGAACTGTTGGTCGCAAACCGGCTGTTTGTGCGGGTACCTTCACCCCGAGCTGTTGTCCAGCCACCGAATCGGGCAGGACTGTCAGGAGTCCTGATCCGGGCGAGGCCGGCTTTAGGACTACCACCGCCGGACCAGACTCGCCGCAGCACAGATCCTGATGATCACCAGAACAACAGTCCCTGCCACGCAGACTGTTTCGCAGAACCACCAACCCCACGACCATTACAATCGAAGCACTGATCCACTGCATAGCGGCTGTGAATGTGCGATCCTGATCACCTGCCGACATAAAGAATTGCGTCAGCTGCACACCGAAGATAATTGCCAGCATGGAGACCGAATGAGCGGCCGCGGTGGAAATCCCCATGACAATGGGATGCCAAACGTTGCGCTGGCCGTCCAGCATGACTGCCAGCAAGGCCGTTTTGCCATGACCGGGCTCGAGAGCATGCAGGGCTCCCAGAAAAAAACTGAGCCCCAGCGTCAGTTCGTGTGTATGGTCGTGAACATGCATGTTGGTCGGCATTCAGAATGACGGAGGATTATGCTGCAAGCACAGCCACGACTATTCTGCTTCTGCCGACCAGACGAAAACAGAATACTCTTTTGCCAAAGCCTTAGCGCTTAGTGTACTGAACTCACAGCCCTCTGCAAACAAAGACCTGCGGTCAGGTTCTCAGTAGCCGGAGAAAAACTGAAGCCGGCGAGCGATGGCAGCAAGCACAAACATCAGGGTACAGACCAGCACTGTAGCGTCTGGCAAGGAAATCTGCAGTTGTTATGCCAGATATAAACCCGTCGTGCAACTGACAAAAGCGATCAACTCAGACAGGACAAACAGCCAACGACGACTCCCAGTCAACTGACCCGCAGCGGCAGCCGGGGTCACAAGCACCGCGGATGTCAATACGACGCCCACAGTCCGGATAGCCGTCACAACGGAAATTGCCAGCATCAGCAGCAGAATAAAGCGAATGCGATCATCTGAAAATCCCGCTGTTCCGGCATGCTCTGGTTCCAGAGCATTCAGCATGATTTCCTTCCGCAAGAGCCGCAGTACCAAAAGCACCACGGTGCAGACAACACAAATCGACAACAGGTCCGCCTAACTGAATCCCAACACGTGCCCGATCAGCATATGTGAAAAATTGCGGTAGCTGCGAGTTCTGCTGATCAGCACGACCCCCAGTGCGAACATTCCGGAATGCAGCACACCAATCGCCGCATCCTCACGCACCACCCTGCCCCGACTGATCGAGGCGATCCCCAGCGCAACCCACAGAGCCGCCAGCCCCGCACCAAAGAACAGCGTTCAGCCGTAAAGCCATGCCACAACCAGTCCGGGCAGAGTCGTATAAACTATCGCGTCGCCGGCAAATGACATGCGACGCTGAACAACATGCCCACCCAGTAGCGCACAGGTAACCCCCACAAGCAGGCTAGCGACCAGCGCACGACGCATGAACACGTAAACAAGTGGCTCGGCGAGGTAAGCCCGGAATTCCCCTCATTCCGCCAGACGACCATTCTGCAAACGGGTTCTACGATCACATGAATTCGACAGACCGGCCCTATCATAAGTCACAAACAGCACACAACACCCCCGCCTCACCTCCTGCTGCAGCACTCATTCCAGCACCTGGCGAGTGAATTTGTCGACAGCTCTCAATGGTTCATCCAGCAAAAAAACGTCCGCCTGCTGCACCAGTGCCTGCGTCAGCAGAAGCCGCTGCTTCTGACCACCTGAAAGCCCACCAATCTGCGCACTCTCCAGAGACCCCACGCCCAGACTCAACAAAGACTCCCGCGATAGCTGCAGATCCGCTGAACCGGGCTGACGAAACCAGCCGAGGTGCACATAACGCTCGATCAATACCAGTTCCATAGCCGTCACCGAATAACTCCAGTCTATCTCGCATTGCTGCGGCAGCCACGCAACACGATGCCGACAGCCGTCAGCCGACCCGCTAAAAATTCGAGCAGACCCGCGGACCGTCGGAGCCAGCCCTACAATGGACTTCAGCAGAGTACGCTTCACGGCTCCGTTGGGCCCCACCAGAGCCACTCTCTGATCCCGGCAAATCTGCAGGGATACGCCGCACAAAGACATGCCGGTGGACTGTAGATATCGCACACAAACATGAGATACCTCAACGGCAACAGAACTGTCCGATCAGATCGATCCACGCGACATGCCTGAACTGCATCCGCAAGGCGGATTAACCACCGGACCCAACCACCACTGAAGGCAGATTCGATGTTCATTGCAACGCCCCGGCGATCGCCCTTGCGTTATACCGCATCATTTCAAGATAAGTTCCACCAGCCAATTCCTCTGGTCCAAGTGCATCCGTGTACAAAGTCGACACGACCCGCACGCCATGTTGCTCCGCCAATCGAGCTGTCAGCTTAAGATTGAAGATATTCTTGCCAACGATCGCCGGTACTCGCTCTCGTCGAATTTCCTTCACCACCGCTGCCACACACAAAGGCGACGGTTCACCAGACTCGCTTGATACCGCCCCCAAAATTCTGGCCACGCGATGCCCGTAACGCTCGGCGAAATACCCAAAGGTTTCCTGAGTCGTAACGAGCACCCGTTGCGACTCAGGAATGGTCATCGTCTGTCGCAAAATCTCTGAATTTCAGATCCTGCAGTTCCCGCAGATGATGCTAGGACCGTTGTCGAAAAGAGTCCGATCGCTCCGGCAACAATTCACAAAGCCCCAACTCAATTCTGTGGATACATTCCATCACCAGAACTGGATCCTGCCAAATGTGCGGATCCTGCTCGTGGCCAAACTGACCGACTGGATCGCTGCGATCGTCAACATCACTGCTGACGGCAGTCGCTGACAACTGATGCACCGGCAATCCGTCGCTGACGACCAGACGCACTGCACGACTTCCGGAACCAGCAACCAGTGATATAAGCCAGACCTCAAAAACCGCCCACATCTCAATGATCAGAGCAGCATTCGACAGGCTCACGGCATCCAGTGGAGTCGGCTCACACGTGTGAGCATCCCGGCCCGACCAGACAAGTCACATGCATACCATTACCGGCAATCTGACGCACCCAATCAGCCAGAAAACTGTATGTGGCGACGACCGTGGGACGCTCAGACGCCTGCGAAATTGAGGCGATTGCTGCCACATCAGCGGTTTTTCAGCCGGCTGCGGCGTTTTACTGCAGCCTCCGCCAGCGAGCAGACAACTGATCAGCAGACACAGCGCCCCCGAATACATCTTAAGCCCTCATAGAGCATGACTCCCGCCCGCCTCTTTGCTGAAGTACAGCGATCCGCACCGACCCACAGAACGGATACGGCAATTATTAAGCATTTGCACCTACAAAGCATTTTCTTACTGATCTTTGCAGCTCTCAACGTCACGGAAAACTCGAGCAAATGATAATCCGGCACTTTAGCCGTGCATTTCCGCCAGTCCGCGTGTAGATTTCGGGAGGAACTTATAAATTCCGCACCGGTCTGCTGATCGAGGCAGGTATGGCAGGACAGTCGCGTCGTCTCACGCAGGCAGAAATTGAAAGTATTCGCTCCGTAATCCGTAACGCGGGTATCCGTGCCACACCCGCGCGGATTGCGGTACTGCAGGAATTGCGTGCAGCACCGTCACCCACGACTCACGCTGAACTGTCCGATCGACTGGTCCCGCGTGGCTTCGATAAAGCCACTGTGTTTCGTAATCTCAATGACCTCGCCGAATCCGGACTGGTGCTCCGTACTGAACTTGGCGATCACGTCTGGCGTTTTGAAGCACTGGATCCAGAGCATCCTGCGGCTGCAAGGCACCCCCATTTTATCTGCACAAAATGTGGATCAGTACAGTGCCTCGAACCAATTGAATTTACCGGTGTTTCGCTAAAACGCTCCGGCACTATCGGACGCATCACCGAGATCCTGTTAAAGGGTGAATGTTCTGACTGCTCTGGATGCTGATGCAATCCAATTGCATTCAGCTTGATTTTGCGACTGCAGCACGATAACTTCTTTGCACAGACCCTGTTGGGCCCCAGCCAGCATAACGCGCCGTCGTAACCCTTCACCGGAGCCTTTCAGGTGCCTCCCAAAATCTCACACCAACTGCCTGTTACCGTACTCTCTGGCTTCCTGGGTGCTGGAAAAACTACTCTGCTGAATCATGTCCTGTCGTTGCGGCACGGATTAAGAGTCGCGGTGATTGTGAACGACATGAGTGAACTCAACGTCGATGCTCGCACCGTCGCTGAGGGCCCCGCAAAATTAAGTCGGACCGAGGAAAAACTGGTCGAAATGTCGAACGGCTGCATCTGCTGCACGTTGCGAGAGGACTTGCTGCAGGAAGTCTCAAAGCTGGCTCAGGAAGGCCGATTTGACTACCTGCTGATCGAATCCACGGGGATCTCGGAACCCATGCCGGTGGCAGAAACATTCACATTCACCGATGACGACGGACGATCGCTGAGTGATTTCGCAAGGCTCGACACAATGGTCACCGTTGTCGACGCAGCTTCATTTCCCGCAGATTTCGCTTCCCAGGATGAACTGCGTGACCGCCAGGCAGGGCTCGATGAAAACGATGCGCGGGATCTGTCACTGCTGCTGGCAGATCAAATCGAATTTGCTGATGTTATCATCCTGAATAAAACAGACCTCGTTTCGCCACAGCTCCGCGGAGAACTGCTCGCTCTGCTCAAACTCATGAATCCGGAAGCCCGCGTGCTGGAAGCTGAACGCGGTCAGGTACCGCTGGCAGAGATTCTTAACACAGGCCGGTTCCAGCTTGAGCGTGCAGCGGCAGCCCCGGAATGGCTCGCGATACCCCGTGGCCATCAGCATTCGGAATCTGATGAGTACGGCATATCAAGCTTTGTCTACCGCGCCCGTCGCCCTTTTCATCCTCAGAGATTTCACAGCTTCTGGACAGAACATGAACTGTCCTCAGAAATTCTTCGGTCCAAAGGCTACTTCTGGCTGGCCTCCAGACCCCGCCTTGCGGGGTTTTGGTCTCAGGCAGGATCTGTGATTTCCGCCGACTGCGGCGGTGCTTGGTGGGCTGATACTCCTCAGGATGACTGGCCACAGGAACAGCACAGTGAACTGCAGCCCATCTGGGACGATCGCTGCGGCGATCGTCGCCAGGAACTGGTGATCATCGGGCAGAATCTGCGAAGTTCTGATGTGGCTGACGCTCTCGACGCCTGCCTTTTGACAGATATGGAACTACAGTCGGGAGCAGGTCAGTGGGTCTGCTTCGATGATCCGTTTGAACCGTGGGAGCTGCCGGAGGACGGGGAAGTGGGCGAGTGATCGGAGCTTCATGATGCGCGGCACTGACTACAGTACACCAGCGACAATTCCCCAGCTGATCCGGCCGACTCTGTTGCGAGCCTGTCTGGCGGGTGAATATCTTTCACTGGGGATTCTGTGCTTTTCAGTGGCCATAGGACTGCTCTGGCTGTTGTTCGGCACTGCCAGCCCGCTGGCAGCCACAGTGATGGTGACTGGATGCTGCTGGACGGCATTCCGAGCTGTAGGTGGACTCGCGGGGGATTTCCGAGCTGGCTGTGCCTCAGTCTTCGTCACCACCATGGGTCTGCTGCTGTGGTTGTTGCCAGCTAAGAACGTACCCGCGTGGCTGGTCTCCAGTTGGGCATCCCCGGCAGTACTCGCCTTGCTGTCAGCTATACTGTTCTGCTGCGACATCTTCGACCAGCGAAAAGCAGACGGTCGGCACAGTTCTCCGGAATCACGGCGTCGACGTGATGGCCTGCGAATTTTGTTTGCGATCGGCGGCCTGTTTCTGCTGTGGGGCGTCGGTCTGCCGATCGCCACTGAACTGTACCGACGGGGTTACCCGGATTCAACATTGCAACTGGAGCGAATGACGCTGCCGCAGCATATTGGCTTCCGCTGCGGTGAAGCGTTCGTCACTCTCTGCTTCTTCATTCTGGGCGCAAACATCGGGAGTTTCCTTAACGTAGTCGCCTGGCGAATGCCCCGGGGGCAATCGATCACAGCGGGCGATTCTCGCTGTCCCTGCTGCGGTGCGGTCATCGGCCGACGCGATAATGTACCGATTCTTGGCTGGCTGTGGCTGGGCGGTCGCTGCCGAAATTGCCATTCCGCCATATCCGAGCGGTATCCAAAAGTAGAAGCTCTGACGGGCGGCATCTTCCTGACGTTCTTTTTTCTGCAATTGATCTCTGGTGGAGCAACTCTGCCCCTGCGGACCATCAATCTGTATCGCGGGATCCTCTGGACTGTGATGTTCGCCAAATGGGATCTGATCGGCCTGTACCTGTTCCACTGCTTCATGCTGGCAAGTGTACTGGCTGCAGTGCTGATGATCCACGACGGATTCAGACTGCCGAGACGACTGCAACTGTTTACACTCGCACTCGCCGTCATCGGTCCGCTGCTGTTCCCGACACTGATCCTGATACCCGCCGTTCCGGCACTTCCAGCGGGCAGCCGCATACGCATAGACCCTATCGTCACTGCTCTGCAGTTTAGCTTTGCCGGTATCGCGGTCGGTGCTGCATCCGCACTGTTTTTTTCGTGGGTCAGTCAGCGTACTCGAATGCCGCACGAACGACTGCTTCGTTCAGGCGACCTGCTGTGGATCTTCGCTTTTGCCGGAGCCGTCCTGGGGTGGCAGTCAGCAGTCACATTCCTCGTATTCGCAGCAGCACTGCTGCTGGTCTGCCGCTGGTCGACCGACGGCACAAGGTGGGGCCCCGCATGGCTGCTGGCAGCCTTGCTGCTGCATCATGCAACATGGCGAATGCACTGGTTGTGGGTTCAGACCTATTGAAATCCGCCCGCCGTCATCAGCATCCGGAATCACCACCGCGCGGTCGCAGTTGAATATGCAGAGGCCGGTGAGACTGTTACAGTCGGGCCGCACTCATAGAGTGATAACTGCCCTGAAGGATTTCAGCGAGATTGTTCATGCCGCATACTCGATTTCACGCAGCCGGGGACAGTCGGCTTCCCGTCACGGTGCTTTCCGGATTTCTGGGCGCTGGCAAGACGACACTGCTGAACCATATTCTTAGCAACCGTGAAGGTCTGAAAGTTGCCGTGATTGTGAACGACATGAGCGCCGTGAACATCGATGCGCGACTGATCGAAACCGGCGCAGCAAAACTCAGTCGCACCGACGAAAAACTGGTCGAATTATCAAATGGCTGTATCTGCTGTACGCTGCGTGAAGACCTGCTGACTGAAGTCGCTGCACTGGCACGAGAAAACAGATTTGACTACCTGCTGATTGAGTCCACCGGGATCTCTGAACCGGCTCCTGTGGCCGACACTTTCACGCATGCTGTTTCCGAAAATCAGTCCCTGCTGGATCTGGCCTCGCTGGATACCATGGTCACGGTTATCGACTGTCGCAACTTCCTTGATGACCTGCGACTCAGCGAAGAGTTGCAGGCTCAGGGTCGCGAGGCAGCGCCCGACGACGTCCGCACCGTCGCCGACCTGCTGATTGATCAGGCGGAATTCGCTGACGTGCTGATTCTAAACAAGACCGATCTTGTCGACGCCCGTGAGCTGGCTCGCATTGAAGGTTTCCTTGAGCACCTGAATCCGTATGCTCGCAAGATTCGCAGCCAGCACGGTCAGGTGCCGCCTTCAGCCGTCCTCGGAACTCACCGATTCGACTTTGAACGAGCAAAAACCAGCCGCGGCTGGCAACTGGCCCTCCGCGAAGATGGTGCCAGCGAAGTGGAAGAATATGGAATTCGCAGCTTCGTGTATCGCTCACGAATCCCGTTTCATCCGCAGCGTTTCTACGACAGGCTGTACAGGGAATGGCCGGGCGTGCTTCGATCGAAGGGATTCTTCTGGCTGGCCACTCGAGTCGATCGGATCGGTGTCTGGTCGCAGGCCGGTCGCACAGCGCGTCTGAACGGTGCCGGCCGATGGTGGGCCGCTGTGCCTCGTGAAGAATGGCCTGAAATCGAAGGCTTTGGAGATTCCCTCATGAAATTCTGGGATCCGCAAACGGGCGACTGTCGCAACGAACTGGTCTTTATCGGGATTGAACTGGACGAACAAGCCATTCGCAGCAGTCTGGAAGCCTGCCAACTGACACCTGACGAGTACCGGCTGGGTCCACCGGCCTGGCTGCAACTGCGCGACCCATTCCCATCCTGGGGAGGCTCGCAGGAATAAGCGCCGGGCAAACAAAAAGAGCCGACACGATGTGTCGGCTCGATCTTGAAAAAGCTGATCCCGTGACTTGCCACGTCGCTGACGACATCAGTTGCGCGATGCCTGAATATTCGTCAGCACCTGCAGATAGTCGGCCGTGATATTCACCAGTTCCTTGTTGTAATAGTCTTTCGGGAAGATCTCCTTGTCAGCGCTGCCGGCAGCCTGCTTCATAGCTTCCTCCTCTTCCTTCTTCTCCTGCTTCAGTTCATCCTCTTCAGCCCGCAGTTTACTCTCATTCAGCGAAATCACCTTTTCGCCCTTCCGCTGCTCATAACGACCAATCAGTTTGCTGATGTGTGCAAAATCTGCATCTCTCGCGACTCGAGCTTCGCTCTGAGTCCGCAATTGCGTCACGACGGCATCGTTCACATTTGATGACTGTCGATATTCGGCGCGAGCAATTCGGTCAAATTCCAGAGCATTATCCAGCGACTCTTCACCGACTTCTCGCACATTCAGCAGTGACGGCAGCGTGACGTCGGACGTGACGCCCTTAGTCTGAGTACTGTCGCCGTTCACTCGATAAAACTTGCTGATGGTCAGCTTCAGTGCCCCGCGATCCTGAGCAAACAGAGACAGGCGGCTGGCGACAGGTACCACATTCTGCACACTGCCCTTGCCGTGAGTAGTGCGGTCCCCAACCACAATGCCTCGCCGATAGTCCTTGATGGCTCCGGCAAAGATCTCAGATGCTGACGCAGAAAACCGATTGCAGACAACCACCATCGGACGACGCCAGTACACATCGGCATCTTCATCAGCCAGTGTCTGCACACTGTCGCCAGGCTCCTTCACCTGCACCACAGCACCATCCGGAATGAACAATCCAGAGACCTCGATCGCTTCCTGCAAAGCCCCGCCACCATTCCAGCGGAGATCCACAATCAGCATCTCAACACCCTCCCGCTTGAATTCGTCGAGCACCACCTTGACGTCTTTGGAGGTGCTCTTGAAGTCACCGCCACGATTAGCTCCCTGAAAATCCCGATAGAATGACGGGATTCGCAAAACACCGATCTTTGCCTTTCGATCGGGAGTCCAGTCACTGGCTTCGATGACTTCGCCCTTCACTTCATCTTCGGTCATCTTAACTTCGGTGCGGGTCAGTTCGATTTCTTCCGTTCCGCCCGCTTCCTTGCGAATTTTCAGGCGGACTTTCGTGCCTTTTTTGCCGCGGATCATGTCGACGACCTTGTTCAGCTTCATCTCAACAGTATCCACATAGTCCGCCGTCGCGTCGGCGGAAACGCCGATGATTCGATCACCCTTTGTCAGTCGTCCGTCAGCCGCTGCAGCACCACCCTGAATGACCTCTTCCACGGTCGTATAACCGTCTTCATACTTCAGCCTGGCCCCAATGCCCTCCAGTTTCAGCTTCATGGTGGTCTCGAAGTCATTCAGCGTCTGAGGAGACATGTAGCTGGAGTGTGGATCAAGACAGTGTGTCATCGAAGACAAATACAACTCCAGCACTTCATGCGGTTCAGTCTGGTCAATATAGACCTGATTGGTGCGGTACCGAGTCTTCAGACGCTTCCGCGGATCATCGTCCTTCTTGTCCTCCAGCTTCAGCATCAGCAGATCAAACTTGATCCGCTTGCGCCACCGCTCGTCAAGTTCCGCTTCGCTGGCAGCCCACGGCAGATCATCCGCATCACGCGGGATTTCCTCGTCCACTGTGAAGTCATGCTGGACATCAACAACCGCCGGAATTTTGTCGGCACGAGCCTTCATGCGTTCACGAAAACGGTCAAACACAACAGCAGCAAAAGCCACATCACCTTTCAGAATCCCATCATCCAGTTTGTCCTTGTCAACCACAAACTGATCTATGTCGGACTGCAGGAAATACAACTTCTGCGGATCCCAGACTTCCAGATAACGATTGAATAGTTTTTCTGACAGCGAGTCGTCAATTGCCGGGTGATTGATGTGCCGCGAGGTGACCATCGAGGCCACCATCTGAGCGGTCTTGCCGTCTTCGGCCGACAGCTCCACCTTTTCGCCGGCCTGCACACCTGCTGCCAGCCAACTGGAGGCAGCCAGAAACAAACCGCAAAGATTACCCCTGGACATCGTTGCTGCTTTCTTCAAAACGCTTCGCGACAAAACCTGCGAACCCGCGACAGGGCGACGCATCCTAGGACAACTTATACAGAATGGGCAAGGTCGGCATTCCCAGGATCTTACCAGCCAGGGCGATTGTTACCGCACAGGCAGGACAGCACACAAAAATTCCCAAACTTTGATCGGATTTTCAGGGAAAACCCGGCGGTCAGCGAGGCAGCGGGATGGCCGGGCGAGCACTTCTGATGGACATGCGACTCAAAAACTGTTCCAGTACCCCGGAAAACTCCGCGGCATCCTCGGCTGCATGGGAAAAAACCATCGAAAACTGCTCGCCAGTCTTTGCCGTACAAAGGCAGTACTGCCAGACAATTGTCTGCAGTGAACGTTTCTCTGCAGTGGCATTGACACCAGCAGGCTGCCCTGCCGTGTCAGCCTCCTTCGTACTGGCCAGTGCGGCCGCAACGACAGTCGGCTGCACCTCGGCTTCAGCACGCACGTGATGGACTCGCCAGCCCTGACGGTCAGATTCCACTTTAGAATCCATAATGCTCCCCTTCCAGGGACTGATCTTCTGCTCAATCTCTGAGAGAAACTTTCCCTCATCGGTAAATTTTCCGGCCGGCATCAGCGGTGCCGCAGCCAGATTGCACTGGGCTGTCAGGGCGCCATTTGTCAGCATGCGGAGCATGATCAGATCCGCAGTCTCCTGAAATACATGCCAGCGACGATCATGCAGCAGCACCAGTCGCCAGGGCGTCACCAATGTCAGCAGCAGCCGGCCGGATTCTGGCAAACCTGCCGGAATCAGTGCTGACAACTGCGAATCCGGCTCCATGGGATCCTGTGTCCACGAAATATCGGCCTGCACTTTCAGACCCGGACTGACTGGTCCCGCACTGCGATTTTCATTCAGCACCGCTGCGAAGCGGCGAATCATGCGTGTCTTTCGATCGAACTGCAGCGTGCCGGTCAGACTGACCTCCGTCGCCGAGCCTGTCACCGCACCACTGCCACGACATTCAAAACTGATCGTTGCCTCTTGTTCCGTGATCCGCTGGATGCTCCCGGTCACACTCTGACTAACCGCCGCATCCATGCCCGCCAGCAGCGGAAAAACCCAAGGATCGCAGTTCCATTTTTCGTCGGCGGAAGCGACGCTGCGTTGTGGCAACAGGCCGTTCGCAGCCACCGGATCGCAGGGAAAATACAGCAGATCCAGTTGCGATCTGGTCAGCCGCACTTCAGGACTGACCTGCAGCAACTGGCCTTCGGTTCCCCAGACGTGCACCAGGCTGGTCGCGGCCGGCAACACCGTGGAGGTCTCATATGACTTGCCGACGCGCGTGCTGACCGCAGCCCTGCGATGACGACGACTTAGCCGCAAGCCTTCCAACTCACCCGCTGCCCCGCCCTGCTGCAGCTGATCAAATTCGAACTGACTGCTGCCAACGACTGTCAGAACGGACTGCTGCTGGCCGTCCGGAGTCGACAGGACGCCGTTGAGCGAGCTTTTGTACGTGACGCGTGCACAGTTTCCGGTAGCCGGAATCAGCTCAATCGCCTCAGTTTTTGCCTGGCTTTCATCGGCTCTGATGTGGCCTGCCTGCAACACCCAGCCGGCGGTGACGCCGATCGCTCCGGCAGCCAGAAACTGCCTGCGACAGCCGGACACAGGCGACTGCGTTCTGCTAACATTCATCGCCGACCCTTCAAAAGATCTTCGCTGGCACCTGGCTCGGACTCAAGACGCACAACCGCACTATAGATCTGATTCCATAAATGCCGCAAGATGTTGCCAAAACCGGTCGGTCCGCATTTTTCAGGTCTTTGCGCTGACCGACCGACAGCACTCTGGTATGGTGCCGCACATGGAATACTGGCAGGCCTGTCTGATTTTGTGTCCCGCTGCTGCCCTCGGTGGAGCGATCAATGCGATCGCCGGCGGAGGAACTCTGGTTACGTTCCCCGCATTGATGTTCGTACTGGAAACAATTTCCGGACCGGGCAGCGGTGCGATCCTGGCCAACGGCACCAACACCGTTGCGCTCTGCCCTGGCTCATTCTCCAGTTCTTGGGGCTACCGCCGTGAAGTTCGCGAACATTTGCGGTGGACCAGAATGCTGGCCCTGCCCAGCGTCCTTGGAGCTGCACTGGGGGCCTGGCTTGTGGTTGCCGGTGAAGAGCAGATGTTTCGCGCCATGGTGCCGTGGCTGATCTGTCTGGCGACGGCCCTGTTCGTTCTGCAGCCCAGACTGTCGGCTGTGCTGCAGGCATCGGGCGCATCGCAGCCGACCGATCACCGCTGGCTGGTCACCGCACTGCAGTTGGCTATTGGTATCTACGGTGGCTATTTCGGAGCCGGAATCGGCATCCTGATGCTCAGCAGTCTTAGCCTGCTGAATGCCGGCAGCATTCATCAGATCAATGGGCTAAAAACCGTACTGGCCGGACTCATTAACGGCGTTTCCATGGTGATTTTTATCTATGACGGCAGCGTGCACTGGCCCCTCGCAATCCCCATGATCGCATCAGCCATGGCTGGTGGCTGGGCGGGCGCAACGTGGGCTCGACGGCTGGATAAACGCATCGTCCGCAAAATAGTGATCGGAATCGGGGTCACACTGACCGTCTGGTACTTTTCTCAGATGCTGGCAGATCGCAATTCCGAACGGCCGCCTGACGAGATCAGAGCACCCCTGATTTTGAAGAAAAATCTGCAGTAATTCGACGATCGCTCCCAATGAGCGTCGCAACTGCGGTTGTGTCGCAAAAAACAACAGAAATCCCGCATTTACCCGCAACACAGACCCGGTTAGATTGCGGTGAAAGTGACCCGCAGGGTAGCAGCCCGACGCAGGTCTTAGCACTGTTTTCCGACCAGGAAGGTCGCAGAGGTTCAGGGATGATGATCGAAAAATTGGGCCAAATTCTCGCATGCCTCCCGCAGGCAGCAGTTGCGGATACAGACTCAGCTGGCACTGCAGCGCCCGCACAGTCGACCGATCTGCTGCAATTGGTGCGCGATGCTGTCACTGCTGACCTCAGTCGCGAAATGCTGGTACGCGTGCTGAGTCACTGGCTCCCGGCGATCGCTGCCGCCGCCGCCGTATTTTTGTTCGGACGCATCCTCGTGCGGTTGGCAGTTCGCATGATCGAACAGGCATCCCGCCGCGCCCGGATAGATGAAACCATCGCAAAGTTTCTCGGCAACTTCGCTTCCATCATTCTGCAGTTGGTCGTCTGCATTGCTTCACTCAGTTGCCTTGGTATCGACACCACATCCCTCAGTGCCGTACTGGTTGCTTCCGGTTTTGCCATCGGCATGGCGTTGCAGGGTTCACTTGGAAATGTTGCCGCCGGCGTACTGCTTGTGTTCTTCAGGCCGTTCCGTGTTGGCGATACCATTGAAGTGGCCGGCATGATCGGACGCGTCGTTGAGATCCAGATCTTCAACACGATCCTGCTCAGCCCTGACAATGTACGTATTATCCAGCCGAATGCCTCCATCACAGGTGGCACCATTCGTAATCTCTCCGCCGAGCCCAATCGCAGAATCGATCTCGTGATCGGCTGCAGTTACAACGATCCGCTGCGAGAAGTGCGGCGGATGCTGGAACAGATTGTGGCGGCGGAACCGCGAGTCCTTGCCGAACCGGCTCCTGTCATTGCGGTGTCGGAACTTGCTGAAAGCAGCGTGAATTTCGTGGTTCGCCCATGGGTCCGCAGTGCTGATTTTCACGCGGTAAGATTCGCACTGACCGAACAGATCAAACTCGGGTTTGATGACCGCGGGCTGACGATCCCGTTCCCGTCTCGCGATGTTTTCATCCATCATTCCGGCAATGCAGCAGAAAAGACCTTGTTCGAGGCAGCAGCCAGTGCTGCCTGAGCGACTGATCGAACAGGCGCGGGTCCGCATCCGCGAGTTGGTGCCTGAGAATGCAGGGCTGCTGCTGGCCGTCTCTGGTGGCCTCGATAGTCTGGTGCTGCTGAACCTTGCAGTGCTGGCAACGGCCCATGAGTCGCGGCGTCTGGCTGTCGCTCATCTGAATCATGGGTTGCGCGGTGCTGCCGGACAGACTGACGCCTCCCTCGTGCAGACTGCAGCAGCCGATCATCAGCTCGAATGCTTCTGCGAATCACTGCCCGAGGGCTCACTGAAATCGGCCAGCCGGGGAAGTCTGGAGGAGGTCGCTCGAACGGCGCGTTACGAATTCCTCGAACGAGCGGCTCGCGAAAACCAATTTCGGTTTGTCGCTGTCGCTCACCACAGCGACGATCAGGCGGAAACGGTGCTGCTGAATATTGCCCGCGGCACCGGTCTGGGCGGGCTAAAGGGCATGTCGGATCGCCGCCCGCTGTCACCAGTTGTGCAGCTTGTGCGTCCCCTGCTGGACTTTTCCCGAACGGATCTGGCAGCTTTCGCTGCCGAACGCAGCACCCGGTATACGCAGGATGCCAGCAACAGCAGCACTGAATTCGCCCGCAACAGGATTCGTCACCAGATCCTGCCACTGCTGCGCGAAAGTCTGAACCCCGGCATTGATCAGGCACTGGTGCGACTGGCAAGGCAGGCAAGCGAACAGCTCACCTGCCTCGATGCACTTGCCGATCAGTTGCTGGAACAGTCCATCCTGGACTGCTCACCATCCATCATCAGACTCAGTCGCAGTCGCCTGCTGCAGTCGCCTGACCCCCTGGTGCGGCACGCTCTGATCCGCCTGTGGGATCGTCAGACCTGGCCCAGACAGCGTCTGACAGCAGAACACTGGCTGCGCACAACCGCGATCCTCAAACAGAACTCGTCCGTATCACTTCCGGAAGGTCTGCAGGCCGAATCACGGGCAGATCTGCTGATTCTGCGCCGCTACTGAAAATTACTCGGCTGCCAGAATCGAGCGAACTTTCTGATCGGCGGCTGCGGCCGCCTTTTCTCGGACCTCAGCCACCTTGACCGGTACAAATCCACAGCGACGACTTTCGTCGGCCGCTTCCATAAATGCGTACAGGTCAATCGTCTCTTCTGCTGAGACCGGCGGCTTTCCGCTGCGCCAGAATTTGACGATCTCAACAACCAGCGGCTTGTAACCGTCATAGGGCCCCATCTGTGCAGAACCTTTGGTGCCAAAAGCTGTGCCGCCGTATCCGGAACTGCCTGCGCGAGTGCCCCGAAATGTTCCAATGCGACCGCCCTTCCAGGTCCCGGTCACGACATCAAAGTCTTTTGTTGACGTTCGCACCACAGACTCAACGCCCGGTCCCATAGCCGTAAACAGAGTTTCGCAGCCATGAATCCCGTACCAGAACAGATCCGGGTGAGTCGCCTCGAGACTGCAGGGGGAGTAGGCATCGCAGCCCAGCACTTCGCCAATTGAACCATTCCTGACAGCCTGAGCTGCGGCAGCGAACCGCAGTGACGACGAGCTGAAAACCGGCGTCTGATAGTGCTTGGCCAGACGATAGATGGCCATCGCATCCACCAGTGAACCGGCCACGGGCTTGTCAATGAAGACGGGTTTGCGAGCCTTCAGCACGGGAATCACCTGCTCAAGATGCGGACGGCCGTCATTTGTTTCAAGCAGCACCACATCCACTTGAGCAATCATGGCTGCCAGATCTTCAATCACTTCAACACCCAAAGCCCGAATCTTCTGAGTATACTCGGGAACGCGTTTCACACTGCTTTCAATATCCGCGCTGCCTTTGGGATACACCAGCACCACTTTGCAGCCGCCCAGGATCGGATCATCCCCTGCCTTGTTCAGCAGTTCGGTAAATGCCAGACAGTGCGAGGTATCAAGGCCGATCATGCCCACGCGGAACTGCTGAGTTTTTTCATCAGCCTGCAGAAATAGCAGTGGTTGACAGACCAGAGCGAGAGAGATGAACAGCAGCAGACGGAATCTCACAGGCGGGGCTCCTGAAATTCGGCGGGAATTGGTGTATAACGCAGTTTGAACGGTCAACGCTGGCACCATCGTGCTGGCCAACTCCCTCAGAATAGCCTTTCAAAATGTCATTTGCATCACTCAGCGGACGTCGAATTTTGATTACGGGTGCATCTTCCGGGATTGGTCGGGAGATTGCCCTCGAGTGTTTCCGCGGTGGAGCGGGCGTAATTCTGAATTGCCGCCGCTCTGTCCAGCAGGCTCGTGAAGCCGCCGCCGAAATCACTGGTCAGGGTGGTACAGCCACTGTGATTGCTGCCGATGTCGGCTGCCCGCAAGATCGAGCCCGGCTGATCACCGAGGCCTGCGAGGACGGCATCCCTGACGCGCTCGTGAACTGTGCCGGTGCCGATACGCTGACTACCGAGTTGCGGCAGGCATCTTTCTCGGACAAACTGACAGCTCTGCTGCGGACGGATGTCGAAGGCACTGTGGAATTGTCACGGTCCCTTGGACGGCGGATGCAGGATGTCGGTCATGGTGTGATCCTGACGATTGGCTGGGATCAGTCTGATCGCGGCATGGAAGGCGACAGCGGCGAGTTATTTGCGGCGGTGAAGAACGCGGTGATGGGATTTTCACGCTCGCTGGCACTCAGCCTGGCACCGGCTGTTCGCGTCAACTGCATTGCTCCTGGCTGGATTCGCACAGCATGGGGCGAAAACGCCAGCGATTACTGGCAGCAGCGTGTGCTGCGGGAAACACCGCTGCAGCGGTGGGGCGAACCTCGTGACATCGCCTGCATGGCCAGATTTCTGCTCAGTGATGAGGCGAGCTGGATTACAGGACAGGTGCTCAACGTGAACGGCGGCGCTGTGCGCTGATCTCAGGAAAAAGGTGATCGCAGGTGACTGAGAAAACAGTGCTGTTTGTAACCGGACGTCTGGCTGAGGGCAGCCTGCGGGATGTTCTGCAGACAGTCGCTCCGCTGGCCGGGTTCCGTTTCGAAATCACGGTTCCAGGAATTCAGGTAGCCGCACTACTGCACACCGGCCTGCTGAAACGGCGTCTGACAGTTCCCGAGCATATTGATCGGGTGATTGTCCCAGGCTGGTGCCAGGGCGAACTGAGTGAACTGGAGCAGCAGTTCGGCCGACCGTTCGCGAGGGGTCCGAAGGACCTGTATGATCTGCCTGAGTATTTTGGTGTCGGACGTCGCATGCAGGCTGATCTGACTGGCTGGTCGATCGAGATTCTGGCAGAGCTCAATCATGCCCCGCTGCTGCCAGTCGAGCAGATACTGGAGCAGGCGGCCGAACTGAAATCTGCGGGTGCTGATCTGATTGATGTCGGCGCAGTGCCGGGCAGTGTTTGTCGGCACATGGGCGAGATCGTCCGGGAACTCCGGAATGCCGGCCATCGCGTGTCCATCGACAGCTTTGATCAGACGGAAGTTGAAGCAGCGGTGGCGGCCGGTGCTGAACTGATATTGAGCTGCAATCAGTCAAACCTGGACTGGGTCAGCCAGCTGGGCGTGGAGGTGGTGGCGGTTCCGGAGACGCCGCAGGACACTGATTCGCTGGACCGAATTGCTGAGCAACTGTCACAGCGCGGCTGCCGTTTTCGCCTCGATGCGATTCTGGAACCCATCGGCATGGGCTTCGCTGCGTCGCTTGAGCGTTACATGCAGACTCGCCGCCGACACCCTGACGCCGCCATGATGATGGGCGTTGGCAACGTGTCCGAACTGACCGAAGTGGACTCAGCGGGCGTGAACATGCTGCTGGCGGCCATCTGTGAAGAGCTGGGCATACAAAGCGTCCTGACGACGCAGGTGATCAACTGGTGTCGCACATCAGTGGCAGAGCTGTCCGCTGCGCGACGGCTGGTGCACTACGCCGTGAGTGCCGGGACAATCCCCAAAAATCTTGATGGTTCTCTGACAATGCTGCGGGACGGGCGTCTGCGAAGAACTTCGCAGGCAGCAATTGACCATCTGGCAGAATCTCTGACAGATTCGAATTACCGCATCTTCGCTGAACAGGGCCGTCTGCATCTGATGAATTCGGACGGCTGCTGGAGCGGCAGCAGTGGATTTGCAGTTTTTGAGCAGGCTCTGCTGCAGGCTCGTCAGCGAAGAACTCAGGCCGCTGTCTCAGCCGAGCATGCTTTTTATCTTGGTTATGAACTTGCCCGCGCTGAGGTCGCATTGCTGTTGGGAAAACAGTATGTTCAGGATGCTCCGATGGCTTTCGGAGTCGCGGGGAAGTGGGGGGCATCGTCTGCGATACATAATCATGGCGATGATCCGGGCTCGCCACCCTCCCGGCCCGCAACTACCTGACACTCAGATTCCGGAACCTGCCCTATGCTAAAATCACAACTGATTCACCCTCGTATTTCAGAAGTGCTGGCACGTGCCGGCCACAGTGCAAAGATCCTGATTGCCGACGGCAACTATCCGGCTTCATCCGCGATTGGGCCGCGAGCCGAGCTGGTAAGTCTGAATCTGGCCCCGGGCCTTGTTACTGTGGCACAGGTACTGCAGGTACTGCTGACGGCAATTCCCGTTGAAGCCGTCAGCACCATGGGAATGCCGGACGACGATCCGTGGCGTCTGCCCCACGATCCTCCGGTCTGGAACCAGTACCGCTCAATCCTGACTGAAGCCGGACTGGCGATTCCGCTGCAGCCGATTTCCCGCTGGGACTTTTATGATGCAGTGGACTCCCGTGATCACGTCCTGACAATTCAGACGGGTGATCAGGCATTGTGGGCCAACCTGCTGCTGACAGTCGGCGTTCGTCCGTCGGGCCAGTGATGCTGTCCGAACGAATCGACAGTCTGTCGGATCCGCGGCTGGATGTTTACCGCAGCCTCAAATCCACCAACGCCACTCGCGATGCTCAAATATTTATCGCTGAGGGTCCTACGGTGGTTGAGCGGGTGCTGCGCAGTGATTTTTCTGTCCGCAGTGTGGTGATCAGCGACCGCAAATTTGCGGTCTTTGAAAAGCGGCTTCCGGCGAATGTTCCAGTGTATCGACTGACGCAGGCACAGGCTGAGGAGCTGGTGGGGTTTGCATTCCACTGCGGAGTCATGGCCTGTGCCGAACGTCGTCCTCCGCAGCCTCTGAAGCAGTGGCTGCCATCGGCGGGGCCGGTACTGCTGGTAGCCGGCGATCGAGTGACGGATCCGGAGAATGTGGGAGCGCTGATTCGCATCGGGGCTGCTTTTGGTGCGGCGGGAATTCTGCTGGGCGCAGGTTCGGCAGACCCGTTCTCGAGGCGTGTCCTGCGAGTTTCGATGGGGAATGGACTGTTTCTGCCCATTGTGGAAGTGCCCGATCTTGCCGCCGCACTGACAGAATTGCAGCAGCAGCACGCCGTGGAAAACTGCTTGACACTGCTGGATCCGACAGCGACACCGCTGCACCTGCACCGTTTTGCAGGCCGCACAGCTCTGGTCTTTGGCAACGAATATGACGGCATTTCAGAAGCGGTTCGCGCGGTGTCCAGAACGCGTCTGACGATTCCCATGTTCCATGGCACAGACTCGCTGAATGTGGCTGTTTCTGCGGGTATTTTTCTGCACCAGTACCGCAGCGCCTGTCCCGGCCAGTAACTGCTGACTTGCCTTTTTGCCCGCAATCAGTGAATTTTCGTTGTCTGTTCACACGACCTTTTCCATGGTGTCTCATGCGGGCTCTGGAATATCTTCGCCAGTTGATTTCATTTCCCAGCGTCAGTTCAGTCTCCAACGCCGACATTACGGATTGCGTTGAGCGCTGGCTGCTCCAGCTGCATTTTGACACCGAGCGAGTCAGCTATTCGGATGCTCGCGGAGTCCTGAAGACCAGCGTTGTGGCGCGTCGCGGGCCGCGTTCGGGTGCCGGACTGGCGTGGTTCGGACATACGGATGTTGTCCCTGTGGATTCGTGGAGTTATCCACCGTCCGGTCCTTGGCAGGCTCATGTGGCTGATGGACGCGTCTATGGTCGCGGATCTTGCGACATGAAGGGTCCGATTTCCTGCCTGCTGGCCGCAGCAGCCTCGATCCCACCCGAACAGCAGCGAACTCCCCTGTGGTTTGTGGCAACAGCCGATGAAGAGGTGGGGATGCTGGGCGCTCGTAGTGTCGCGGCTCAATCACAGATCTATCGAGGCATTGTCGAACACGCGGCCGGGGCCATCATCGGTGAACCCACTGGTTTGCAGGTGGTGTACGCCCACAAGGGAGGCCGCACGGTACAGGCCATTTCTCGCGGGCGAGCCGCACATTCCAGCACCGGGCTCGGCCAGAATGCCTGTATGGCACTCATTCCGTTTCTCGATGAGATTCGCCGCATCAACGAAGAACTGGAATCTGTACCGCAATGGCACGACGCCAGATTTCAGCCCCCGACCCCCACGCTTAACCTGTTGCTGCACGACACCAACACGGGCATCAACATCACATCACCGCTGGCCTCTTGCCACGTCTACTTCCGCCCCATGCCAGGTCAGCCTGCCGATGAGCTGACGGCACGGATGCGCGAAGTGGCTGTTCGCTGCGGGCTGCAGTTTGAAGTAACTTTTTCCAGCGAACCGCTGTACACGGATCCGCAGTCACCATTCATTACCGAGCTGCTGCAGATCAGCGGTAAGGATCGCCCGGGAACAGTGTCTTACGGCACTGACGGAGCAGTTCTGACCGAACTGCGAAATATGGCGGTCTGGGGTCCAGGCGATATTGCTCAGGCGCATACAGACGACGAATGGATCAGCCTTGCGCAACTGGAACATGGTGTTGCGCTTTACGAATCCGCCATCCGTCGCTGGTGCTGCTGAAACAGATCACTCAGCGGCGCTGCTTCTGATAGATCTCCGTAAGGATATCTTCAACAGACTTGAACTTTCGCCCAGGCTGAACCACGGTCTCGATGCGTTCCCGGGCATCCTGCGGTGAATGCCCGACACTCAGCAGCGCCTCGTACGCCTCCGAAACCATGTCCGACTTTTGATCGGCTTCTTCCGGAATCCGGCTGGCAATCATCAGCGCGAATCTGGTCATGCGGCGGCGCAGCTTGGCAATAATTCGTTCAGCCATGGCCGGCCCAATTCCCGGCAGCGCGCTCAGGCCTTTCGCATCTTGCTCCTCAATTAAAACCGCAATCTCACGCACGGGCCGGATCATGGCCCGCAGGGCTTTCTTGACGCCCACGCCATCCACAGAACAGAACAGTTCGAAGAATTCGAGTTCAGCATCATTCATGAATCCCACAATCCGCGGCACCATGCGTCCCTGCTGCGGATTCCCCTCCAGAAATTCAATTGTTCGCAGACTGACTTCACTATTCAGCTTTGACTGCAACTGTCTGCGGACCACATCCGGCAGCAGCACCTCATAATCCAGACCACCGATGCGGATGGATGCATAAGTTTCTGTGATGGCAACCAGTTGCCCGGTGATGCGATTGATCATCAGCTTGAGTCCAGGAATAAAAGCGAATAGCTGTTGGCTGCGTGATTATGGCAGATTGATAGTTCACGCGGGAGATCAAACGCGGCTGGGCAGATCCGTGCCAGGATCGCTGCCGAGCCGCTGCTCAGGCGGCAAACCGCAATGAATGGAACAGGCACAGGGCGACTGCGGCGGCATCGGCAACGTCGTGTGGCTCAAGTATTTCGGCCAGTCGCAACTCTGCCCGCACTGCATGCTGCATCTGCTCCTTGCCTGCTCGACCACTGCCGGTCAGCATCTGTTTAATCTGGGAAGGGCTGTACTGAATCAGCGGCAAAGAATTCTCAGCCACAGTTGCCAGAATGGCACCTCGAGCCTGAGCCAGCAGCAGTGATGAACGAACGTTTCTGGCATGCGAAAACACCTGCTCGATACCCACGGCCCCTGGCTGCAGTTCTGCGAGAATTTCACGAATTTCCTTGGCAATTTCACCCAGCCGCAAATGCAGTGGCTGGTCTGTTTTTGTTTGAATCACACCGCCTTCGCGCAGCAGCGGTCCCCGCGCTGTGCGCTCAATCAGCGCGTATCCAGTGCGGCTCAAACCCGGGTCAATCCCCAGATAACGATTGCTGACAGTCATCAGTACGAATCCCCTCCATCACACTCAGCCTGAGCCGGAAGTTTGCTGCAGCAGTACAACCGCTGTCGCACTGATGGCCTCGCCACGTCCCACGGGGCCGACCGATTCACCGGACTTCGCCTTCACATTGATCTGCTGCAGGTTTACTCCCAACAGTTCGGAAAGTCGCTGCCGAATCAGCGGCTTCCATGGACCCATACGCGGCTTTTCAGCATGCACCGTGCAGTCAAGGTTCACCAACCGCAGACTTTTCCGTTCCAATTCCTGGAGCACTGTCTGCAACAGCAAAGCCGAGTCAGCCCCCCGCCAGCGTTCGTCCGTATTCGCAAACCATTCACCGATGTCGCCAAGTCCGGCAGCGCCCAGCACTGCATCAGTGATTGCATGCAGCAGCACATCCGCATCGCTGTGACCATCCAGTCCGAACGGAGCCCCGGTGATCACTACTCCGCCAAGAATCAGCCTGCGATCGCTGATCGTGCGATGCGTATCATGACCCTCGCCAATCCTGAGTGTTACCGCTGTCATACCACTCCCCAAAAAATCCGAGTCCCGCAACTGACGACTGCACTTTGACCGGGATTGCAGCATAGACCAAAAATCGCAGGCCGAGAACCCCGGCAGCGGGGCCGCTGATTTCCTGATAAATCTGCAGTTTCTGCCGTTCCGAACGCATTCAGCAGTATTTCGTCAGCTGTTGCGGGGCAGATTTAGTGAATCCCGACCGCCACGACAATCCTGACGTTGACCGCCAATTCCCCCTGCCCGTAGTGTCCCCCTGCGTGACATAACAGGACTGCCGTCTCCGGCGTCAATTTAATCAGGGGTATTCACAGAGTGCGGGTAAATTTCTGTTCCCGACGACAGGCGCTGGCTGGGCTGTTTCTGACAGCTACCGGCTGCGATCTGTTTCGTTCACTGGGGAACGGAAAATCGCCGCTGACCACCATGTTGCCCCCGCTTGAAAAGCCACTCGACAAAAGCAGTTCGCACTCGGCGACTCTGCGCATGGCCCAACTGGAAGCCTGTATCGCCAGTCGACCGATCAATGACCACAAGACCCGCAAACTTGTGTGGGAAGAACTGGATGAAAGCGGCCTGATGGCCCCGGAACAGCGTCAGAAGCTCAATGACAGCGGGTTTCGCCTCGGAGTTGCCGGAAGCTCGACCCCGTGGGCCGTTCAGAGCCTTGCCGAGGACGCCAGCCGGCCTTCTGCAACCGATGGAAATTCTGCATCACCACCCACACCAGCTCAAAATTCCAGCGGTGCGTTTGGCACGATCTTTACCCTGTTGCCCGGGGGGCAAAGTTACCTCGAAATTCAAAGCGATCTGGACGAATCACGCCTGCCACTGCAGCAAATCTCTCAGTTATCCATGCTGCGAAATCCCTCACAGATCCGCTGTGTACTGGAACTGTCGGTGCGGGAACTGTCCGCAGACTGGGTCCTGCTGAACGTGCTCCCTATCTTCTACTCCGGCTCCTCAACAGCACGGCTGACGATCGAACAGAATGCTGAGAAGCTGCCGATTCGCCAGAATATGCTCCCACTTTATGAACAGCAACTGCAGTTCCGCTTGCTGGCAGGAGAAATTGCCGTCCTTGGCAGAAATGCGTCTGAAGATCCAGCCACCTGGACCCTCGGCCATCTGTTCTTCCAGCCATATTCTGAACCTGGTTCGACAGAACGCATTCTGATGGTGCGAATGAACAGCATTGAAACTTTGCAGGGCCGCAGCGATCCTGGTTTCCGCCCCGGTCCGCAGGCTGCCGGAAAAATCTGATCATGGCTGCAAATCCGCTGCTGCATATTGTCCTGCATCAGCCTGAAATCCCCCAGAATACCGGAAACATCGGTCGTACCTGCGTCGCCATCGGTGCCCGTTTGTGGCTGATTCGCCCCCTTGGCTTCCTGGTCGACGACAAATCGCTGCAGCGCGCCGGACTGGATTACTGGCAGCACCTCGACTGGGAAGTTGTCGACAACTGGGCTGAAGTGCAGCGAAAACTGCCCGACGCTCGAGTCTGGTGCCTGACGAAAACGGGTTCTCGAACCCCGTGGGACGTGGAATTCGCACAGGGGGATATTCTGCTTTTCGGCAGTGAATCTCGGGGACTGCCAGCCTCAATCCTGCAGGAGTCCGCAGCCAGAAATCTGCGGCTGCCAATGCGGTCACAGGTCCGCAGCCTCAACCTCGCCAGCACCGTCAACACGATCGCCTACGAAGCCGTGCGACAGTTTGGCGGCCTGCCTCCGGGAGATTGACACAGGCCCGTCCAACTTCTCACAAACTGCTGATTTCAGCCGCTTAGGTGGCGTTTTCTTCGAAAAATGATAGGCTTCCGGATTCGGGAAGCTGGTCACTTGTGACGCATCCCCGAATATTCAGCAGTGCCGTACCCTGATCGGAAGTCGCCATGAGAAACATTTGCCGACTGGTTTGTCTGTCTCTGGTCTTTGCTGTCAGCAGCAGTCTGCCAGCTTATGCTCAAAGCTGGGCAGACGGACTGGTGCAGCCCGGACGACTGGAATTCGGCGTGATTGCGCGTGGTTCGGCAGCAGCCCGTTCCGTGACGCTGACGAACAGCACCGGTGCCACACTGCACATCCAGAGTGTCTCAACGGCCTGTCGCTGCGCGGAAGCCGGCAACCCCTCGAAAACACTGCTGCAGCCCGGGGAGAAGGCCACGATCGAAGTTCGCATGAACACCACGAACTTCGAAAAACAGCGTGATACGACACTCTCAATCTTCATTGATGCACCTCAATACGCCGAAGTCCGAATTCCGATTTCTGCCTACATCCGCACTGACGTCGTGTTTGATCCGGGCAAGGTTGAATTCGACAGGATCGAATACGGCACAGAAGCCAGTCGCCGCGTCACGATCAATTATGCCGGCCGTCCTGAATGGCAAATTCGGGAAGTCAAAATCACAAACCCGGACCTCACAGCCGAAATCAAGGAGATCGCGCGGGAGCAGACGCCCGCTGATGGGATCAACGTCGTCTATCAGCTGCAGGTCAAGCTTGCAGCAACGGCAAGGATGGGAAGAATTTCCGAGTACATCACCCTTGTCACTGATGACGCGAGAAACCCCTACGTGCCGCTGCTTGTCCAGGGCGAAGTGGCCTCGGACATTACCCTCGTTAATCGCAGTATCGCTCTGCAGTCAGTCAAAGTTGGCGAATCAAAAAAAACACGGCTTGTGGTCCGCAGTGGAAAACCGATTGTTATTGAAAAAATCGATGCTGGTGATCTGAAGGATAACTTCAAAGTCAGTCTCAGCGACCAGGCTGAGAAACAGCCGAAGATTGAGCTGGAGTTTACGGCACCTGATCGTCCCGGTAGCTTCTCCCAGAAGATGCAGTTGTTCATCAAAGATCGGGCGGAACCCCTGGAATTTCTGGTTTCCGGTACTATCCGACCGTAGGATCCTGCGGCCGCTCCGATGCTGCGAGAAGGCCAGTGGCCAGTACCAATCGGAGCCTGCTGATAATGGATACGTGGGATTTACTGCTGCAGGTTATTTTGCTTTTGCTGGCGTGCTTCGCCGCCGGTGGTTTGATGGCCATGCTGCGGCAAAGCCCTCTGGTGGGTTTTCTGTTGGCTGGGCTCATCGTGGGTGGCCCGGGCAGCCTGACAATTGTGCGGGCCGAGTCTGCAATTGAGGGGCTGGCTGAACTGGGCGTAGCGTTGCTGCTGTTCAGCCTGGGCCTTGAATTTTCGTGGCAGCGAGTCCTCGGCCTGGGCTCCCGCACTTTAATTGCAGGAGTGCTGCAGGTGCTGGTGACTATGGCTGTACTGACACTGATCGGCCGCAGCCTTGGACTCAGTTTTTCCGGCAGCGTGGCCTGCAGCGCAATGCTGACTCTCAGCAGTACGGCAACCGCGGTTGGAGTTCTGGCGGATCGATCTCTGCTGGAATCTCCCATGGGTCGCAACTCCATTGCAGTCCTGCTGGTGCAGGACATGGCCGTGGTGCCTCTTGCGGTACTGATACCACTGCTGGGCAACAACGCAGGCAGCGGTGCGATGCTGTCACGAATTTTGGGGATCCTGCTGGCCGGTGGCGGCGTTGTCATCGCGTTGTATCTGCTACTGAATCTGCTGGCTGTCCGAGTAATGCGAACTCGCTCCATCGGCCAGAATCGTGAACTGATGGTTTTGCTGAGTGTGATTGTCGGACTGGGCGCTACCTGGTCAGCGCATGCTGCAGGCCTCTCACCAGCACTCGGCGCATTTGTGGCCGGCATGTATCTCGGGAATTCACCCTTCGCCCTGCAGATTCGCGCGGACGTGGCATCACTCCGAATCGTACTGCTGACGCTGTTTTTCGGTACTGTGGGATTGCTGGCAGATCCGGTGTGGATGTTTCAGAATCTGCCCACCGTGCTGACGCTTGCGCTGCTTATCCTCGCAGTGAAGGTTCTGGTGACAGCCGGACTGTTTCGACTGTCTGGTACTCCCTACGGAATATCGTTGGCAACCGGCCTGTGTCTGGGTTCGGTCGGAGAATTTGCGTTTGTACTGGGAGGCCAGGCCATTGAAGCCGGTCTGCTTTCGGAATCGCACTTCAACGCGATTGTGTCGGCTTCGATTGTTAGCCTGATCCTGACTCCTGCACTGATTTCAGTTGCTCAACGTCTTGCGGCATGGCTGAACGGACGAGTGAACGAAGCACTCGACGGCGGATCACGGCAACAGTTGGCGAAGCAGCAGTGTGACTGCCTGATTATTGGCTATGGCCCGGCCGGTCGCGGTGCTGCAGCAGCGCTGAATCACCGTGCTGAAAAAGTCATGGTGATTGACCTTGGAGCAGAAGGCGTCCGCAGTGCACACGCCGCCGGATTCCATGCCATGCAGGCAGATGCCTCTTCCGGAGAAGTCCTGCAGCATCTGCACCTCGAACGGCTGCGACTGGTGGTCATTACAATCCCCGGTTTTCTCGATTCCATGGCAATGCTGCAGCAGATCCGACGCATGGCACCTCACGCCACGCTTATCGTTCGATCACGCTACAGTCTGCACCAGCCGGAATTTCAGGCGGCAGGAGCCGACATTGTTGCTGGTGATGAAACGGAAGTCGGTCGCGCACTGGCCGCCGCCATTGACAGACAAGTGGCACTGGCACCAGCCTGATATTATGTCGATCTGCCGTCAGTGCCGGGCCTTGATCTTCAGCTCAGTCGGAGCACTCTGCAGTCCTGTACGACTGACTGCAGTCACCTGACACCGCACAGTTCCTCTCGGCAGAGTCAGTTCAGCCACAGACCGAGGAACGACTGAGAACCGCCACGTATCGCCAACCTGCAGCCACACTGCCAGCACCCTTGCGTCATCGCTGTCGGAAGAACTCCAGCGCAGTCGCGACCCATCCCCGGCGAATCCCACCTGCGGAGCGGTCGGAGGTCTGCCTGGAGCTCGCAGATGTACGGGAGCCAGCGCTGCAGACGAGTAAACTCCTGACTGCAGCCGGTCAGTCAGGCCAGCCGGATTCTTCTGCAGTGTCCGCATGCTGAAATGCAGTTGACCTGGACTGGCCAGCAGTTGGCGGGTCAGCTCAACCTGCCGAGGAATCTCGTCGGCAGAGAATGTCTTCGATGTCGTCCCGACTCGACTTGTCAGTAATCCAGGCCAGATCGGAATCCGCCCCCCTGCTCGTTCCTGCCAAAACTTCAGCAGTACCGGAAAACTCTGAGCCGGCTCGTCGATGGACCAGTACAGCTGCGGTGCCATGTAGTCACACCACCCCTGCTGCAGCCAGTGTTCAGGATCCGCAAAAATCCCTTCGTACTGATCAAACCCGAGGATGCCCGGCACCTGACCGGCACGTCCAATACCGAACGGAGAAATCCCGAAGCGAATGTCCGGACGTTCCGTGCACACCCGAGCCCACAACCCCTGCACCAGCCGGTTCACATTGCTGCGCCGCCAGTCCGAACGAGACTGCCGTGGATCATTGTTCCTGTGCAGACGCCACGATTCATCGTCCGGGAAAGGCAGCATTTGACCGCCCTGCTGCTCAACAGGATACGGGTAAAAGTAATCATCCACATGCAGTCCATCCAGATCATATCGCTGCAGCAGATCAGACACGACATTCAGAGTATGCTCTATCGTCTCGCTTTGGCCGGGATCCAGCCACAGCATTTCACCGTAACGACATACAAGGTCCGGTCTAAGCTTTGCAATATGCGTGGCAGCAGGCTCACCCCTTCCAGTATGAGCCCTGCAGGGGTTCAGCCACGCATGCAGTTCCAGACCTCTCTGATGAGCCTGCTCGATCCAGAACTGCAGCGGGTCCCAGACCGGATCGGGAGCCTTTCCGGGTGTTTCCGTCAGACATCTGCTCCATGGTTCCAGCTTTGACGGGTAGATCGCATCCGCGGCGCTGCGAACCTGCAGGATCACCGCATTCATTTTGAGAGCCAGCAATCGGTCCAGAATCAGGACAGCTTCCTGCCGCTGCTGATCGGCACTAAGCCCGCTGCGAGACGGCCAGTCAATATTGTCGAGCGTCGCAACCCAGACCGCACGAAACTCACGCGGAGCGGCGGGCGGTTCGCCACCTGCCTGCAGCGAAACAGAGCCGCACAAAAAGAACACCGACAACAGCGAAGGCAGCCTCACGGTTCTGCCGGCTTTCTTGCCCCTGCAGAAATTGAGATCGGCAGGTGGTTTGATTTTGATGGCAGGGGACACAAAGTATGCGGATTCCACGCACAAGGCGGATTATAGGCCCGATTGAAATCAAGAATCAGATTTCGACCGCGCGGCGTCGGAAAACTCAAAAAGCGACCAGCACCGTATGTCTCTTTGCCACTGGTCTGATCGCGAAACACTATCATCAGACTGTCAGCCGATTCTTCCAGAGCCTCCAGTTGCAAACGCTGCCCCTGCAGGTCAAATTCCACTGTACCCGCCAATCGACCCTCTGACAGCCCGCCACGCACATTCTGAATCTGTACTACACGCGGCACAGCAACTGGCAACCAGGTCGCTTCCACTCGATACGCGGACTGTATCGGATACCACGACTCGCCCTGAAACGATAGCCGCAGCGGACTCTGTGAATCACGCAGCCGCACTGCCAGTCGGCCACTGCGACGAATCATCTGCAGCGTCGTCGTCCCCACTTTCAGCCGATCCGGGGAATCCGCTTCTGAAGCCTGTAGATTGATCTGCAGTTGCCCATGCTGCGCTGCAGCACCATTCAACAGTACCGCCACTGACTCTGCTACCCGAAATGTAACTCGATCAGAAGTAACCTGCAGAGTGCCAGCTAGCGGAGGCGAAGAGTCCGCTGTAAGACGAACCACACAATCCGCCCCCGAACCAAAACGATGCCCACCCGGCTCCAGATAAATCAGTCCGCTTACAGCCAGCCAGCCATCCGGAGCACGCAGGCTGCGATCGCGAGTCTCCCGCCACTGTTGAGTCTCCATCTGCCACTCCGCTGCCCGTTGCTCATCCGGTGAAACAGCGGACTGCAGACAGGCCACCGCTGCCAGCCAGTATGCCAGCATTGCAAATCTCCCTAAAAACTTAGCCGGTCACACTGTGAGCCCTGCCGGAACGTGACACCTCAGCGGCACCCGCCTGCTGCAGGATTGCATCCACCTGAACACGGACTGAAGAAAAACCGGCCGCAGTGAATCCTACGACGGAACCGGCCCCAAACACATTCTGACACCAAGTCTCGAGTCTGTTGGAACACCAGAGACGACCACAATCGTCAGTTTCAACCCCCAGCGAGGTCAAATTCAAATGGTCCGTAAAGCCAACCGTTCGGCGACAGTCCAGCACAGTTTTTTTGTCAGGTATCGACATCGCCGGTGAAAAAGGAGCAGCAGTCGCCATCGCCTGAATTCGAACTCCCGCATGCTCTGCCAGTTCGGCCATTGTTTCCGGCAGATCGCAGTCGGCTGTCAGTTCAACTGATGAGCCAAACAGGCTGAATAACGCAGCCACCCCAAGTGATGTCTCGTCGCCACCCAGCACACAAAGTTCCAGCGGCTGATGAGCCTGCTGAAACAGACGCTCTGTATCCAGAATGTTTCGCTGCAAATCAGATTGCGGCAGGTGGTGCCGAACACCGGACGCTATGACGCAGCAGGAATAATCCATGACCGCAGGCTGAAGGCGCTGACTGCTGTGCAACGTCAGTTGGCCGGGCTGACGAAATGCAACCTCACTGAATGTTACCGTGACACCCGCTGACGCCAACTGAGATCGCTGATCCATTACCTCATCTGCCAGTGAGCGTCTGAGCAGAGCACGCAGAAGTGGCATGCCGCCACCTGTACAACCCGGTTTTCGACGGGGCGCAGGAGAATCAGCCAGCAATCGCAGCAACAACCGACGCAAGGCCTGACCGATCAGCCAGGAAGAATGCCGGACCTCAGGAAATAGACAACGCACAGTAAACCCACGACGCACTGCCGCAAACGATAATGGCAGAGTCGGCTGATCGTTACCAAGGATTGTTAGGTGCCGCTGTAACATCTCGCTGCTCGGGGACTTCGCGAAATTAAGGATACTGCAGGCAGCCTGCCGGCAGTATTCGAAACCCTGCATTCTTCCCGCTGCATCTGGCCCTGACGGCTGCACGTGGCTGGGAAAACAGAGAATCGGGGGACGCAGCAAAGAATATTCCTAAAAAAACGATTCTTTCGAATTTACCAGCGAAGAATCAGAACGACTTACCGCCTCACGGTCCTGAGCACACTCCCCGCCGGAACGCCGTAACGAAAGGAGCTCGCAGGAGCTGCCCGAACAGGAACTCCATCACCGCCCACAGCACCGGAAGGCAAAGCCTGCGAACGACCGTCGATACTCCCGGAACTCGCCCCCCCGGCACTCCGGCCGGCTGCTGCATCTGTTACGTCTGCTGCGGCGGCGACAATATACAGTCGAGCACTGTTCACCATGGCACCCATGGCTGGCGAAGCACCATAACGCGACTGCGACTGCTGCGGCATCTCGGAGAACTGCGGAACTCGCATCTGTGCATACTGAGACGGCTGTTGCGGAACTGTCGGACGAGCCGCATAACCCACGCCGGTTCGACCACCCGCTGAGACTCCGGAACCATAACGCGAAACCGACGGCAGCGGAGCCTGAGCTGTTGACTGAGCTGCTGGCAATGGACCATATCGCGCGCCTGGCGGAGTTCGTACGCTGGCCTGCCGACCCGTGCCAGCGAGCTGCCCATAACGACTGCCACCACCCATTCCGCCAGCACTTATCCCCCCGCTGGCAATCGAACGATAGCTGTCAGGTCGAACCGGCAACTGTAAGCAGGAGCCTGCTGAGACATGTATGGCTGACAACCACTTGCTGGCCCGATCGGTGCGTTTCCACAGCCGTAAACCGCAGCGTCAGAAGGCCAGCCGGAATATGGCTACGCGGGCACGCCAGCATACCCCGCCGTGCCCGGGATACCTGCTGTACCGGCAGGGACTGCAGCATTGCTGCCCGGCCATGGCGGCGGCTGCACCGCAGGCTGCTGAACAGTCATGTTCGCTGGAAGCTGAATTGATCCCGACCCTGCCGCCGATTCCGCCGGCCACTGGGGCACACTGGAAGTCGCCATGCTACCGTCAACAACAGGCGCTGAATGAATCAGGTCTGCCGCAGCAGGCATCTGCACTGGCGCACCAGCCGACGCCGCCGGCACGGAACTGCTGGTTGTCATCGGGGCAGTCGCCGCCGGCACCGTGAATTTCGGATCCCCAAACGGCGTTTCTTTCCGCACAACCAGAGGCGGCTTCTCAACAACCGGGGCTGTAGCTGGAATCTCCTGTGGAAGCGGTTCGCCCAAACCCGGGATGACCTCTTCCAGATCTCGAGGTACACCCTCAGGAACTCGATCTGCCGGCCCTAAAACCAGCGGTACTGCAATGTCTCCACGTGGTGATCCGGGACCACTTGAACCGCCTCTGCGACTGCGATGCAGCACCAGTGGTTCAGGCCGTTCGACCGTCGGGGACGGTCGAATCAGTTCTGCCGATTCAGTGGAATCCGCCGATTGACGACTCCGTGGCGCATCCGGCTTTACAGGCGTCGCAACTTGAGGCAACTGCTCCCGCAAAGCCTGTGCAGAGCGAGACGGAACGGCCTTCGCCAGTTGTGAAAGGGGTGGTTCCGCCTTCCAATAACGCGCCGGCGGTCGATCATCCACAATCGCCGCTGTCATGCGTCGAGGAATGATCTCGATCTCCGGCTCAGCACGACTTTCCGAGCCAGCCTGAATCCCGCCAGAACAATATTCAGGAGGTTCCACCTGAGCCCCGCTGACAAGCTCGCGGTGCCACGTCACGGCCAGAAGCAGAAGCAGTCCACCAACAACCAGCGGCAAGAAACGCAATCGACCTGCAGATGTCAGCTACATCCGCACTGCCCGATTTTTCAAATGGTTTGCTCAGGCACATTCTCTCGTAACGTCATCCATGACGCCCGCTCGCACAAAACAACTCTCCAGGACATGCCCGAGTGCAGCCCTGCGCCCCTGATTCGTCATGCAGGTGTCCGAATCCACAGGCTTTTGCCGGTCGTTACGATCGGATTTCCAGTCAAAGGAGGAAACGACAGCCAAAGCCTCCTGCATCCCCAAGACAACCAGAACAGGCCACAACACCAGCACTGAAATCTCCGCCTATTTCAGGACTGCAGGCCTCCTGCCTGCCCGGCCAGCTGCAGGAATTCATCTTCTGTCACAATCCGTACCCCCAGCTCTTCAGCTTTCGCACGCTTACCTCCGGCTGCTTCCCCGGCCACAACGAGGCTGGTTTTCTTCGAAACACCGCTGGCTGCTTTGCCACCCAAATCACGAATCAATTGCTCGATTTGCTCGCGAGTAAACCGGACCATGGTTCCGGTGACCACGATTGTTTGCCCGTCAAAAACTCGCTCACCAGGATCCTGCCGCACGACAGTCGGCTGACCTGTATTCAGCCCCAACTCCGTCAATTCGGCCACCACGCGACACCCATACTCACTTTGAAAGAACTGGTGCACCGACCTGGCGATTACCGGTCCAATTTCGTGAACCGCTGCCAGTGCCTCCTCAGACTGTTTTGCAATCGACTGCAGAGTCCCGAAAGCCTGCTCCAGCGTTCGAGCGACCGTCTGCCCAACATGTCGAATATTCAATCCGGCCAGCAGTCTCCACAAAGGCTGCCTGCGCGACTCCTCGATGCCGGCCAGCAGTTTGTCAACCGACTTATCACGCTTCCGCTCCAGCTCCATCAGCTCTTGACGACGACCCGCAAGGCGATACAACGATGGAATCCCGTCAACCAGTCGTGCCTCCAGCAGCTGTTCCACCAGCTTTTCTCCCAGGCCATCAATATTCATCGCGGGACGTGAAGCAAACCAGATCAGCGTTTCCTTCAGCTGAGCTGAACAGGCCGGGTTGGGACAGCGAATGTAAACTCCGTTTTCATCTCTGACGACATCCGTGCCACAGGCCGGACAAAACGCCGGAAAATCATATGGAATTTCATCACCAGTCCGTCCGGCCTCGTTTACTCGCAGCACGTGCGGAATAATCTTGCCGGCCTTTTCGACAACAACCAGATCACCAATCCGCACCCCCAGTCGCTGCAGCTCGTCCCTGTTATGCAGACTGGCTCGCGAAACTGTCGTTCCGGCAATCTCAACAGGCTCCAGCTCTGCTACCGGAGTCAGCGTTCCGGTTCGTCCGACCTGCACCACAATTTTCAGAACCCGAGTTTCTGCTTCGTAGCGCTCCCACTTGTAGGCACGAACCCAGCGAGGGCTTTTTGATGTTGCCCCCAGCATATTCCGCAGCGGCAGCGAATTCAGTTTGATTACCAGACCATCAACCTCGAATGGCAGTCGAGGCACTGCGGTGATCAGTTCGGCACACTCCCGCTTCAGCTGTTCAATCCCTGTGGCAAAGCGAACATTCGGTGTTGTGGGCAGACCGTATTCCCGAATCTGCTGCAGAAACTCTCGCCACGTGCTCCACTGGACACCTTCCACGGCCCCCACACCGTGAGCCAGAAAACGCAGTTTTCGCTGTCGTGCCAGACGAGGATCGAGCAGTTTGAGTGCTCCGGCGGCCGCATTGCGAGGATTTCGAAACGGCTCTTCACCAGCCAGCACCTGTGCGGCCTGAAACTTCGCAAACTCCTCGTTCAAAATCAAAACCTCGCCTCGCACTTCCAGCACCGCCGGCGGTGTTCCACTGAGCAGCCGCAAAGGAACTCCCTCCAGCACCCGCGCGTTGGCTGTAACATCATCACCAACCATGCCGTTTCCGCGAGTCGCTGCGCGAACCAAAACTCCGCGTTCGTAAATCAGCGCTAAAGCCACGCCATCAATCTTGTACTCCAGAGAATACTCCAGAGAGTCACGGTCCAGACTCTTGCGCAGCCCCTGGTCCCAGTCGTCCAGCTCCTGCTCCTCAAACATATTGTCGATTGACAGCATCGGTATCTGGTGCGACACCTGCACGAAGCCCCGAATCGGCTCCCCGCCTACCTTCAGGCTAACACTGTCGGCCGTCCGCAGATCCGGAAACCTTTGCTCCAGATCAATGAGCTCGTGCATCAGCTGATCGTATTCCCGATCAGAAATCTGCGGCCTCGCCTCCACATAGTAGAGCTGATTGTGTCGCTCCAGCTCCCGTCGCAGAAGCAGAATTCGATCCTGTGCCCGTTCGTATTCCGCATCATCCGGAAACAGCGTTCCCATGACTCTCACTCTGCTGCCCGCTGCCAGTCCCACTTACCCCGCGCTACGGAATCACATCCTCCAGCAGCGACACACTGACCACCTTATTCAGCCGCACATACACCAGTTTGCGATTGGCCTGAATTCCATGCACCCGCGCATCACGCACGTAAACTTCCCGAGTCGTTGTGGAGTCTCGCAGGTCGTGCACATCGGCCTGCTTCAGCGCTAAAGTCTTCTCGCGGACTTCATGCAGACGTCCCACATACACAAACGGCGACTCCACGTCCACCACCACCTGTCGGCCCGTAAGATCGTCCATGCCGGTACTCCGCAGATTCTGCCCACTGCTCTCAGCCACGCACACGATACCCCAGCTTCAACAACTCAGCTCGCACTCGATCCGCATGTGCACCCTGAATCTCAAGGATTCTGTCCTGAACAGAACCGCCCGCCCCGCAGCAGCTTTTCAGCCGCGTCAGCAGCAGGTCGGCGTCATCATCAGGCCCCAGATCACGAACAACCGTCATCATTCGCCCATGCTTTCGCTTCTCAACACCCAGCCGCAATGAACGACCAGTCTTCGAACGCAACTCAGGCTCAGGAGGCACACAGCGACATTCTGATTCCAGCAGCCCACAGTGCTCACATCGCGGCGGACGGTCGTAAATCGTACCAGCCAGCAGTCCCACGCGACAACTCCCCTATTTCTGCAGGTCCAGAATGGCCTGCGGCAGCTCTCGATCAACAATTCCCAGCACCCCACGACCCTCATTCAGCCGATCATCCACATCATACTGAATGTCTTCACAGTCAATCTTCCAGAACTCTTCAATCGCCTCACGACTGATCGCTTTGGCAGGACGCAGCAGCCGAAATCCAACTCCGCGAGCCGGATCCGTGGTGAACCACCACGGACTGCGAGGCAGGTTCGGATCATACTCCTTCCAGCGTTCGTCGTTTGACCCCAGACGAGCGGCCGAACGACTCTGCTCCGCCGTCAGTTCCCAGGAACCACCCCGCACAACTCGAGGATCCGGCTTCACGGAACGGACCCAGTCCGCCGCAGCATCCACCAGTTCCTGCTGCGGATAGGTACCATGAGCATCAATAACCCACTCAGCCGCATTTCCATGCATGTCATACAGCCCAAACGGATTCGGCTTCTTCTGCCTCACCACCTTTGTGCCGGAACCTTCTGAATTGCCGGCGAACCAGGCGTATTCACCCAGCGCTGCAACATCGCTACCAAAGGACCACGCGGTTGTCGTACCACCACGACACGCATACTCCCACTCACCCTCCGTCGGCAGACGATACTGCTGACCACTGATTGCCGACAGCCACTTCGTGTACTGCCTGGCGGAATACTGAGTCATGGACACTGCCGGCTGCCGCGGATCATCACCGTACTCAAAAGTAAAATCAGGTTCGTAGAGCGGGGTTGGAGCAGTCACGGCGTCAATGCGATTGGCGTCCGTCACCTTCCGCACACTCCGCGCCTGAAATTCCTTCAAATGCCGATACAACTGCATAAACAGCTTGTACTCAGCCCACGTCACTTCACATTCGCCCATCCAGAAGGGTGCGACCCTGACGCGCCGAACAGGCGCCTCGTCAGAGCCACGCCCGGATTCACTGTCCGCACTGCCCATCTGATACTCGCCACCAGGAACCGGAATCATCCGGAAGGTCACCTCGGTACCGGGAATCTTCGTCTCGTATGGCACCAGCCAGCGACCCTCAAACTCCACCGCCGGACCCGCAGCAGGCTTCTCGGATGCAACTCCTGGATCAACCTGCCCGGCAGCCGTTTGTGCAACCAAATCCGACACTGCCAGACAATTGCTTAGAACACACAGACACAGAAAGCAGATCATCTGCCGCAGCGTCCGAAATTCACCCACACGATTCAGCAACAGGACAGACCCCATCAGCGCACAGCTTTCTCATCAGACAGTACATCGGGCGAAATTAATCGGACACAGACGATCGTACGTCAGCAGCGGACAGATCATCAGCGAGGTGGTCCCGGGGGACGGGGAGCCGGCTTCTTTTTGGCTGCCCCCGGCGGGCTGAAGACTCGCTGCACCTCCTCAAGCGAAGTCTTGCCCTGAGCCACAAGTCGAATGGCATCCTTCTGCAAAGTCGTCTGGCCGTCAACTGCCATCTGACGACGCACGGCCTCAGGATTCAGATCTGTGGCGACAACCTCTCTCATGCCGTCTGTCATTTCGAGCATCTCGAAGATGGCTGCTCGGCCATGATAAGGGACGCCCGCACACGGAGCACACAGCTCGGCAACTGTGGGAGCCTTCGGGTCATCCGGCGGAGGTGGCTGGGGTGCCCGGTACAGCACCGTGGTTTCAGGCGGCAGACCAAGTTTTTTCACCAGAGCCGGATTGGGGCGGAACGCCTGCTTGCAGTCATCACACAGTTTTCTGATCAGCTTCTGAGTCAGAATGCCGCGCAGATTTTTCAGAATCAGATCGGTGCCCACCCACTGCTGCAGTTTCTGCAGGGCTTCAAACGGAGTATTGGCAGGAATCTCCATGATAAAGGAGAGTCGATCCCCGTACTGGAAAATTACCTGCGCGTCCTGCGGCGAAACCAGCGGATCCATGAACAGGACATCAGCCTCACGCCGCAAAATCCGATCAAAAGTGATTTCCAGATCATGCCCGGGCTCAGGTCGGAAATCCGACACATTGATCAGTTCGCGACCCTTCAGCTCAGCAAAGTTGTAAACCTGGTAAAGATACGGATCCACACAGTGCAGGGCTACAATCGACAGAGTAGTCGTGCCGGAATCAGGCGGACCGCAGACCAGCACGACACCGCTGCGGTCTGATGTGAAATTGCGGATCTTCTTCTTGATGTCATCGGGCAGGCTGACATCCTGCGGACGCTGCCGCTGCACCTTGCGGTTTTCAATCTTGATCCGCAGACGCTCGGCGGATCCGACCGGAGCAGTATCCACAATCAGATTGAAACCCACCTTATCGCGTTCCGCGCTGATACCACCAAAATGCGCTGCACTGCGATCGGCCGGGTCCAGACCCGCCAGCACTTTCAGCATCTGCAGCAGTGCCACTCCCCGAGGCCCCGGCATCACACCGGCCTGATGCGGGATGCCATCAATGACATAACGCAGCAGGAACTTGCCTTCACGCGGTTCCAGGTGAATCGTATGAGCCCGACGTTCCATCGCGTCGGAAACAAACTGCTTCACCGGCACCAGCGCCGTCTGCACAAGTTTGGCATGGGCCTTTAGGTTGGCCTCGCGACCAAACAGCGGCCCCTGAAACAGCACCTGCTCAATTTCCGGTACGTCCTCACCCTCGGCTGCCTTTTTGGCGACAGCACCCTTTTGAGGCTCCGGCTTATTCCGGTCTGGTTTCCCAGCCATGTCTGCGGTTTCCCTATGAACTATCAGGCCTGCGATCTGATCCCGGACGTTCCGTCAGCGCGGAACTCCCTCCGATACAGACACTTTAAGGAAGAAAACAGGCTGAATCCACTGCCAGCCACGCTGTTGCCGGTTTCCGAGCGGAAATCACAGACGAAAGAACCGCGAAATCGGCAAAAATCGGGCGGCTGTCGGACCGATTCTGCTTGACTCAGGGCTTCTCGGCCTTCTGCTGGGCAGATTCACGCAGTTCCAGCAATTCCATGGTCGTCTTCGACCTGACCGCCGGTGTCGTGCTGATGGAACGCACCAGACCACCTGGAATCTGATCCGAAATCCAGGTCTTCGTCTCCGTCACACCGGCCTCGACCCTCACTTCTGAAAGCGTCCACGAAGCCTGCAGCCGACGCCCGAGAATCTCAAGTTCCTCCTGCCCCTCAGCTTTGCGGCCGGCAGGCTTCCCGAACTGCTTTGCAGTGACTCCCGGCGGCAGTCGAAACAGACGCTTCGCCGTCTGCAGCTGCACAGTTTCGCCTGACTCCGCCGCTCCTTCCTGCCGCGTCCGAATCTCCACCGTCAGCTGGTCTGCAGTTTTCTCGGTCAGACGATAGACCATAAGTCTGCGTTCATCAACCCCCTGCGCCTGAGTGTGCTGTCGATAACGAACTTCCGTTCCCACCGGATGGTTTTTCCAGCGAGCATAGACGGGGTTCTCAACGGATGTCGCTTCATCCGCAGACAACGACACCACGCAGCAGACAAGCAGACACAGGGCAGTCAGCAGCCGTCTCATCATCGCATCCCACAAACTTTTTAACATGCTCTGTCAGCAACATCACCAACTCTGCAAAGGTGCCTGCAGACATTGAATTTTTCATTAAGCAGGGACTGCGACTGCTTGCCTGCCAACCGAAAATTCACAATCGAAGCCACAGAGTCAGCCATCTGATGAATTTCCGAAGAAGCGGCAGAAACCCGCTGTGGATCGTTCACACAAGGCTCGAAAGATCAAAACCACGATTGACGTCATCGCTGTTGATGGCGTCTTTGTTTCAATGTCATTTGGAGATCTGAATCATGCGCAGTTACAGGCTGCCGGCGGACGAGAGCGAACAGCGATCGCCCCGAGCCGGCTTCACACTGATCGAACTGCTGGTAGTGATTGCCATCATTGCCATCCTCGTTTCACTGCTGCTGCCCGCCGTGCAGCAGGCTCGCGAAGCCGCTCGACGCACACAGTGCAAAAATAATCTGAAGCAGTTGTGCCTTGCGGCTATGAACCATGAAAGCACCTATGGCTTTCTGCCGCAGGGGCCCTTCGACGGACATCCGCAGGCGGTGGATACTTCCGGCAACCCCAACCCTGCCGGCTACAACTACACCGAGGTACCTCCGGCATACGGCGGAACCACGTGCTGTCGAGCCGCCAACAAGGATGGCTGGAATCACTTCTTCAAGATGCTGCCGTACCTGGAACAGGACAACGTATTTCGCCAGGGTCGCGATGACCCTCCGTTCTGGCCGGCTGTTACAGGCAACGGCAATGAGGACGTCGTAGCTCAGGCCGTCGTTCCAGCCTTTTACTGCCCCAGTCGCCGCGACATGGCTCGCTATGGTACCGCCGGTTTTTCTCGCAATGATTACGCAGGCTGTGCCGGTTTCTATCAGGGGGAGACGATTGAAGGTACGGGGAATGTCCCGGCACCACCACTGGGTCTGACACCGATCGGTGACGAACGGGCCAATGTTAACCAGGGAGACACGACAGGCCGGCGCGGCGCCATCGTCTGGGCTGGTCGCGGTGCCAAACGCCGCCTCCGCGATGTCACTGACGGGACATCCAACAGCATTATCTTTGCCGAAAAAGCACTGCCCCGAACGCGTTTTGGTGCAGATGGCGGTGACAATGAACGCTGGCAGAACAGCGGCTGGGACGAAGACTGTGTCCGCTGGCATTTCGCGCCGGAATCCGATTTCACCACGGCACCGTTTCGTCCGCCAACCACCGATCAGACCGCCTGGCGCCGTTTCTTCGGAAGCTCGCACGTCGGAGGACTGCAGGCCACTCAGTGCGATGGCTCTGTCAAATTCTACAGCTTCAATATTGACGCCAATGTGTGGCGCAAACTGTGCGTTGTAGACGATGGCGAGGTCATTGGCGAATTCTGAGTTTCAGCCACAGTTCCATGATTTTCCCGAACTTGCCGTACACACCGGCCCAACCAGAAAAATGCTGTTTATGTCCAGAAAATCCCTGAAAATTGCAGGTGTCCTGACGCTGCTGTTCGCAACCATCATCGGCTGTGGCGGCGATCCCAATGCCAACACACCCGAGATCACTCCGGAACTCAAGGAGAAGATCAGGCAGGAAGATGCCGCCGTCGATGCCGCTGAGGGCGCAGACAGAGCCCCGGTTAAAAATAACTGAGCAGCCGCAGTTGCCAATGTGACCATCGAAGCACCGTGGTGCAGCCATCGCTGTACCCGGTGCCCGCGATGCTTCATGATGCCGGAGAAATCCCCCCGCCGCTCAGCCAAACTGCAGTTGCAGGAGCAGGTCACGCACGTCCAGTGCTCGGATCTGATCCCGCTCTGCAGCACGGCTGGAACACAAAAACACCGGTCCGTCGCTGTGTTCCCGACCGACATCCGGCAAACGACCGTGACTGCCCTGCACAACCTCTGCCCGCAAACCAATCACATCCATATAATAGCGAAATCCCAGCAGCTTCCGCAGCAGACACGCAGCCACTCGCAGCTTCGGAAACCGCAAATCCGGATTCACCAGCAGCTCCGCCGGGTCATACCCCGGCTTCCTGTGAATGTCGACGGTCCGGGCATAATCCGGCGCCAGCGAATCGTTATTCCAGAAGTACCAGGTGAACCAGGCATTTCGAGCCGACACGCAGACCAGCTCACCGCTCCGCTCGTGGTTCAAACCAGACTCCCGCAGACCGTCAGCATCCAGCACCCGCTCGATACCATTTGTCTTTTCCAGCAAACGACGGACCGCCGGAATCTCATCAGCACGCTGCACGTACACATGTGCCACCTGATGATCACTGACGGCAAACGCCCGCGATGCGCCGCAGTCCAGAGTCTCCCAGCCCAGCGGCTCGCGACGAACTCGCAAATAACCAGCCTGACGCAGCACTCGATTGATATGAATCGGCTGGTCCACCTGAGTAATCCCGTACTCAGACAGCACCACCACTTCCGCCCCGCACTCCTGCGCCGTGTCGATCAGTTTGCCGGCTTCCTGATCAACCAGACGAATGTCGGACGCTATCCCGGGTCCCTGCGGACCAACCCGCTGCAGGTTGTAGTCCAGATGCGGCAGGTAAACCAGCATCAGCGACGGACGCTGCTGACGGAACAAACGACAGGATGCCTCGGCAATCCAGGCCGTACTGCGAATGTCGGCTGTCGGTCCCCAGAAGTTGAACAGCGGAAACCGGCCCAGCTGCGACTGCAGTTCGTCACGCAGCTCAGGAGGCTCGCTGTACAGATCCGGAATCTTGCGTCCGTCAGCCGGGTAGGATGGCCGCGGAGTCACGGACCAGGCCGTGTCAGCATACATGTTGTACCACCAGAACATCTTGGCGGTGCGATGAGTCGGATCACGCCGAGCCGCCGTCTGATACAGTTTCTCGCCCTGTATCAAATGATTCGACTGCTTCCAGAAACCCACTTCGGCCAGATCCCGAAAGTACCAGCCATTCGCCACGATCCCGTGTTCCGCCGGCATCCGCCCGGTCAGCAGCGTGGCCTGGACTGAACAGGTAACGGCCGGCAGCACTGTCTGCAGCGGTCGCTGAAAACCGGTGCTGGCCAGCCGCTGCAGATGCGGCGTCTCTGAGCCGATCATTTCCGGCGTCAGCCCCACAATATTGATCACCATCAGCGGACGATGCGAGGCAGCAGCCATACGGCTTTCCGGAAAGGAAGCGAACTTTCAGAAGCAAACACGGGGAGAAAACAGGGGGAATTCTAACGACTGACCGGCTCGCTGCCCCACATTTCCAGAAAAAACCTCACTTTGTGCGCTGAACTGCCGACGCAGACCGGCTGCCGGTGGAGAACACCGGAACTGTCTGATAGATTTCCGTTATAGTCCGGTGGATCAGTCCCACAGCAGTCATAGTCCGCATTCGGAAGGCCCGGGTTGCCATGAATGAACGCGAAAAAGGCGGTGCCGAGTGGTATCGCAAAGGCACAGAAGCAATGCAGCACAAAAACTGGAATTACGCAGTGGAGTGCTTTACCAACTGCACCCGCCTCGTCCCGGACAACGTGCTGTATCGCCAGTCCCGCGTTGGCTGCATCCGCAAAACTTACGGCGACAACGGCTCTGGCGCAAAAATGGCGTCAATGCGGCTGATGGGTGTCCGTACCCGCATTAAGAAAAGCCGCCTTTCCAAAGACTGGAAATCGATCGAACAGGCCGCTGAAGAAGGCCTGTTGGTCAATCCGTGGGATGCACAGTTATTCTTCGATCTCGGCGAAGCTCTTGTCGGACAGGAAAATCTCGGTGTCGCCAAGTTCGCCCTCGAAAAGGCCGTCGAACTGGACCGCGACAACGTCGACTACAACCGCACACTCGGCGCGTTCTTGTTTGAACGTCGCGATTACAAGCCGGCGCGCCAGTGCTACGAACGCATTTACAAGCTGGTGCCGACCGACAGTGAATCGCGAGCCATGCTGGGGCGCATCGACGCCGTCTCCATGCTGGATCGCGGAAAGCTTGAAGAGGCCGAATCCACTCGAGATGTCAAAGTGGAACCCACGCAGCCGGCCAATGCCTACGAAGAAGATCGCCGCTTACGCAAGGGGCAGCCAAAAGCCGCCGACGCACCCGGCGAATCTGCCGAAGCCGACCTGATCCACGCCATCCGCAAGGATCCCGCCAACGTCGGCCTCTACCTCAAACTGGCAGACCTCTACAAAGCCGCTCGCGATTTTGGTAAAGCTCAGGATCAGCTCACCAAAGCACTCGAACTGTCACCCAACAATGGCGAAATCCGCGAACTGATCCTTGATGTGCAGCTCTGCAGACTGCGCGAGGAAGCCAGTGAAGCCGAAACCCGCGCCCGCGCCAACCCCGGCAAGGAGCGCCTTGTCGAAAAAGCCCGCGGACTGCAGCAGGACGTCGTCCAGAAAGAACTGGAATTCTTCACTCTCGGCGTGGAACTTAATCCCACCGACCTGAAAAAGAAATTTGAACTGGCACAGCGACTGGCTTCCCGCCACGTTAAACAGTTCAGCAAAGCCATCCCGCTGCTGCAGCAGGCCGCCAGCAACCCCAGCCTGAAAACAGACGCGCTGGTGCTGCTGGGCGAATGCTTCGCTCGTGACGGCAAAAGTGATCTGGCCCGACGACAGCTGGAAAAGGCTATCGAAGGTCTGGCATTTGCCGATCGACCTGACTCGTTCAAGACGGCCCACTACCTGCTGGGAAGACTGTACCAGGCTGCCGGAAAGAACGAACAGGCAGAACATCACTACGGTGAAGTGCTGGCTGTCGATTACGAGTACAAAGATGTGCTGAAACGCATGGAAGAACTGGCAGGCAGTGGCGGTTCAGCACTAGACGAATAGTCCCGCTCAGGCCGTATGCGAGAACTGATCACCGATGTGCCACGGATAAAACATCCGCCCAATATCATCGCTTAGCTTCCGCAGGTATTCCATGCGGAACTTGTCGTAGATAGTGTCCGTGGATGATCGTGGCACTTCTGTGGGATAAACGCTGTTCAGTTCGCGAGTAAAGATCTTGGTGCCTTCGCCGTCAGTTTCCATTTCGTAAACACTGACGATCGCATCACAGCGACCTCGCATCAGTGCGTTCGTGTCACGCTCGTACAGAGAAAAGTCGCTCACGTCCACATAAATCACGTAGGTCACATCAAATTCGGCACCGATATCCACCGCGGTGTCCCAGTCCGGATTCTCATCCAGCCAGACCCGGATTTCATCGTAAGGCACTACGTCAATCTTGTTGTTCGCCAGTTGCACAGTGACAGCCTTTGCCAGAATGTGATCAACGTTTTCAAATTTGTACTTCAGATCATCAGGTGCATAACACACCACAGCCACTCGGATATCCTTGTCTGTCATCGACTTATTCGTGTCTTTTTCAAACTGCGGCTCCTCCTGCGGCGGACCGCCGATCAGATATCCCAGCAGCAGCATGTAATTGCAGCCTGGGACCGTCACCAGCAGCAGACCGATCAGCAAGCAGCGCAAAGCCCGTCGCCAGCCTTCGCGATGACCGCAAACGACTGAAACGGAATTGGTTGAGCAGAAGAAAGGAATCATGAGCAGTCCGTAGCAGGGAAAGGTCTGAGGGGAGATGAGCAAAAAACAGGCTGCATTTCAGGAAATCACCTCGCTGGCACGATGGTCATACAGCAGCTGTGCCAGACTTGTGGAAACATTCTTCATGAAACTCTCAAGGAAAATCCGCTCCGATTTGTTCTCTTTCTGAATCGGGAATTTTGGATAACTCATGTCGTAGGTGTTGTCGAAAATGCCGGACGGCGAACCCGTCTTTTTGCAGTCCAGAATTTCAAACCGGCAGGACATACGCCCCTGCTGCAGATTGCTGCTGTTCGGCACATCCACCTCAAACCTGGTTATGGTGACATGCACCACAAAGTCGGCCTTGAACCTCGCGGACAGCTCGCCGAAGTCACCCCAGTCTCCGTTGTCATCCAGCCACGTCGCGACATCATCCGAATCCACCACTTTCACACTGCGAGTTTTCAGCAGGTGCGAGATTCGGTCCACCAGATCGATCTGGATGGCGGGAAACTGATTCAATACGCCATGCGGAGCAGAACAGGCGATCAACAGCGTTTTTTCACCCTTCGTCAGATCTATGCCGGTCGAACGTCGAAACTGGCTTTTCTGCTTTGGATCGCCAAAGAACATCTTCCCGGCCATCACAAACAATGAACAGCCCGGCAGCGCCGATACTGCCAGCCCGGTCATGCCCAGCAGCAGCAAACGACGCCTTGTGGCGCCGGAAGCACTCAGTTGTTCATTGCTGTCCACTGCTTGTCGCTCCACTGAATTCGCCACCTGCGAATTCGGCTGAACCGACCGCAAGGCACTCTGACTGTCAAATCTTCCAGTTTGCAAACACCTGCATGACCCACTGCAAGGCAGCCAGCACAGACCACAGCATACTCAATCCAGGCAACAGTCTGTTCAGCCATGCATTCGCTGCGGCACACCGCCCCGTGAGCGACAGTGCCAACATTGGCCAGCTGAGTACCAGTCCTGCAGCCAGCAGAAAACCTGCTGAATTCGCCTGCCACGCAGCAGACCACCGCCCCCGCACAAAATTTGCAAAGGCTGTCGTCATACCGCAGGTCGGACATCGCACTCCCGTAGCCCGCAACAGCAGACACTCAGGCAAACCAAGTTGCCGATGAGTACCCCTGCCGGAAACATCAGGATGCAGGATCCATGCCAGCAAAAACACGGCAGGAATCAGCAGCACCAGCAGCCAGCGGACGCGCTGGCCCGTGAACCCGGAATGCTGCTGAGACTTTGCAGTGTCAGACGTCACAGGAGCCTAACCAGCCTGGGGTTGGAGGGACAATAGACAGCTTGAGCCAATTTCCGGGGCGGTGACAGCGATCTGCAGGAACTGCCTTCACAAGTCACAAAAACCCGGAAAATCCTGCCGCTGTGACCAAATTTCGGCGAGATCTGCCAGTTTCCTGAACTTCCGGCGTTTACCGCAAACAGCAACCCGGCCAGAATCCGCCCCGACGCACCGAATCCCACTCTATCAGATCAGCTGGCTGACACCAGGGAGCATTCACAGTATGACGGCCTCGCTCGATGGCTGCCGCTTTTCCATACCCAGATCCCGGCGCCTGACCTGGGACCTGCTCCGGCTGCATCGCACGATCCCCCTGTGTGCACATGATCGACGGATGCCGCTCGGCCCGCTGGCCGAACTGCGAGCTGCTGCTCCCGCCCGAATTTCCTGGGCCGCCCTGTTCATTCGGGCGTTTGGGAAGGTCTCTGCCGAAATCCCGCAGCTGCGACAAATGTGGCTGGCCTGGCCGTGGCCGCACCTGTATCAGCACCCGGAAAGCGTCGCTGTGCTCACCGTACACCGCGAATTTCAAAATGAACCGTGGCTGTTCTGGGGCCGCATTCGCAGCCCGGAACTGCAGTCCCTCACCGACCTCCAGGCCTGCATCGATGACTTCCAGAATCAGCCGGTGGAAACCTGCTTCTCCCGTGAACTGCAGCTGGCAGCACTGCCCACGCTGCTGAGACGAATCATCTGGTGGTGGAATTTGCACGTTGCCGGGGCGGCGCGAGCCCGTCGACTGGGAACTTTTTTTCTGTCCACACTGGCCGGACGAGGCGCTGAAATTCAACTGCCCCCCTCCATCCAGACCGGCTGCCTGACCTATGGACCGCTCGATGCCCAGGGTATTTCCCGAGTTACTCTCGCTTACGATCATCGAATCATGGACGGTGTGCTGGCCGCCCGCATCCTCGAACGACTCGAACAAATCCTGCTGCTCGAAATTGCTGCCGAACTGCAGCAAAGAACGCCCTGAGACCGCAGGACGGGCGGGCTGCAACGATCGCCCTGATCTGCTAATCTGCGGCCAGAGTCTTAGATCTGTCCCGTCGCCCGTGTGCGGCTTCACTGTCCCGGCCCATCGCTCATGCATTCCGCTTCTGTCACGCAGCTCCTCGCACAACTGAATTCCGGTGCCCTGACATCTCGTCAGCTGGTGCAGTCCTGCCTCGACCGCATCGCCGAATTCAACCCCCGGATCAACGCCATGGTGCACGTGGCGGCTCAGACGGCACTCGAGCAGGCGGATCAGGTGGATTCCAAAAGAGCCGGCGGTCGGCCAGTCGGAATTCTTGCTGGCCTGCCGATTGCCGTTAAGGACAATATCTGCGTGCGTGGTATGCCAGCCACCTGCGGCAGCCGCATGCTGCAGAACTTTATGCCTCCGCACTCAGCACATGTCATTGAACGCATCACTGCTGAAGATGGAATTCTGCTGGGCAAACTCAATCTCGATGAATTTGCCATGGGTTCATCTTCTGAGACTTCCATCTTTGGTTCGGTCCGTAATCCATGGAATACGCAGCTTTCCGCCGGGGGCTCCAGTGGTGGCTCTGCCGCCGCTATTGCTGCGGGCTTTGCTCCGTTGACACTTGGGTCTGACACCGGCGGTTCCATTCGACAGCCGGCCTCCTTCTGCGGTGTCACCGGACTAAAGCCAACATACGGTCGAGTTTCCCGGTACGGGCTGGTGGCCTACGCCAGCTCACTGGACCAGATCGGCGTGCTCGCCCGTGATGCCACCGGCTGTGCACTGCTGCTGCAGGCCATCAGCGGTCATGATCACCGTGATTCCACGTCACTGAACCAGCCAGTTCCCGCATGGTCCACAGCTGACAGCTCACTGCAGGGACTGAAAATCGGAGTGGTCCGCGAACATTTCGGACCAGGTCTGGATGCGGAAGTGTCCGCTGCAGTGCAGGCGACTGTCGGGCAGTTACAGGCAGCCGGCGCCGAAGTGAAAGAAGTTTCGCTGCCGAATTCACGCTATGCAATCGCCACCTACTATCTGATTGCCTGCTGCGAAGCCTCCAGTAACCTCGCGCGATACGACGGGATTCACTACGGACACCGAGCTGCCGACTTTCAGGATCTGACCGACCTGTACTGTCAAAGCCGAGCAGAAGGATTCGGAGCGGAAGTCAAACGCCGCATCATGCTGGGCACCTATGCGCTGTCAGCCGGCTACTACGATGCCTATTACTTGAAGGCGCTGAAAATGCGGCGTCGCATTCAGGACGATTTCGCAGCCGCCTTTCAGCAGGTGGATGTGCTGGCCGGCCCCACGGCTCCCTCGGCAGCATTCGCTCTCGGGGCAAAACTCAGTGACCCCCTCGAAATGTACCTCAGCGACATCTGCACCATCAGTACCAACCTGGCCGGGGTCCCGGGAATCTCCGTGCCCTGCGGGATGACTGCTGACGGTCGCCCGATCGGACTGCAGCTGCAGTCCGCGATTCTGCAGGAATCTGTCCTGCTGCAGATCGCCGGCAATTTTCAGCAAATCACCGACTGGCACCTGCGTCAGCCCACACTACTGTAAAACAGGAACCGCCTCATGACCATGGCACAGTCCGGACGCCGAGCATTTCAAGTTCTGCTGTTTCTTGTGCCGATGGGCATTCTGCAGCACTGCTGGTACTGGCAGCGACTGCCGGATTCCGTCGCTGTGCATTTCGGCCCCGGGGGACAGGCCGACAACTGGATGCCCAGGCTGCAGGCTGTGCTTGTGCAGGCCAGCTTTCAGGTCGTCTTTCCGTTTGTCATGCTGCTGCTGGGGCAACTGACATACGTCCTGCCGGTGTCGATGATCAATATTCCGTGGCGGGAGTATTGGCTGCAGCCGGACCGCCGCTCGGACAGTCTGGCATGGATGTCCAGCATGCTGTCATGGATCAGTGTGGGTATGTCACTGCTGATTCTGCTTCTGTCACACCTGACATTTCAGGCCAATATGACCCAGCAGCCGCTGCAGATGGTACCGTTTTTTTGTCTGCTGGGAGTGTTCATGACCTTTGTGTTCAGCATGGTGCTGCTTTGCTTTCGGCGTTTTCATCGGCCACCCGCATTGTGAACATTGAGCATGTCGCGGTCATTGCGGCTGCAGCCAGCGAATCCCGGCGGGAATGCCTTCATCAATCATCGGCTGGTAGTGGTCACCGGAGGCTGCCGTAACGAAGTGCGTCTCAACACCCGCGGATTTCAATGTCGCCACATAGTTCAACGCCTCGCTGTAAGCCACATTGCTGTCATCCAGAGCATGGAAAACCATGACCGGGCACTTGATTTCACTCGCATGCTTCATCGGCGACGCCGCGGCCAGAAATTACATCAGGAGAGCGTAGTCCGGACCGATGTTCACCAGACCGTCCCGCAGCCTTGCTACGGGATCAGCACAGGCCGCATAGGCAATGCAACCAGCCTGGCGAGGCTCCACTGCTGCCAGCTGTCGGGAACCTGCAAAATCTTCTGACACTGCGGACAACGGATTGCCAAATCCGCCAGATCATCCCGAAGATGCAGCGACCTGCCGCAACGACAATTGGGTCTGATACCCAATGGAAATGCTCCCACATCGTGCAGTGCTGCTTCTGGTCACGGTGCCTGCGGTACAGGTTCCGGCAGCAGGCCCTGCGACTTTGCAATCACCTGCAGCAGGCTGCGATTATCAAGAAATGGTTCTTTGCCACGAAACGCCCAGATCACCTTGCCGTTGCGGTCCACGACGAAAGTACCGTGATCCATCAGCTCCTCTGATTGCTCAGTGGCAGCGTGGAATACATCCCATTGTGCTGCCGCAGTGCGGTCTTCGTCGGACAGCACGGAGAATGCGAATCTGCCGTACTGCTGAAATCGTGCGGCGGTGTGCTGGGGTGAATCTGCGCTGATCGCCACGATGTCTGCATCGAGTTCGCGAAAGTAATGCAGGTCGCGTTCCAGCGACACCAGTTGAGCGACACAGTGACTGCAGCCATATCCCAGGTAGAACACGACCACCACTGGTCTGTTAAGCCCCAGTTGCTGCAGACTTGTGAGCTGCTGACGGTCATCAGGCAGCGAAACTGCCGACGCTGTCTGATGCAGCAGCGGATGCTGCTGTGAGGGCACTGCAGTCGAATCGGACTGCAGGATCTGAGCCAGAGATTCGGTCAGTTGCTCACGCTGTGCTACCCGAATGTAAGTCTCTGCATCCTGCCGCAGATTACCGCTGGAAACCAGCCCGTACCTGAGACAGATCTGGCGACAATTTTCCAAAAAACCGTCGTCGGCAGCAGCCTGTTCAAAGGGGTTTGCGGCATGGTACAGCAGCACGACCGCGTAGAACGAAGCCACGGCAAACAGCAGCATCAGCAAGATTTTAGTTCCTGTGTCACGCTCTGCCGGGACCGGCGACTGAGTTGCATTGACCTGCTCAACGGGCGGTTGGGTACTCATATCAAGGCCTCCGAATTGCATTCTGCACATGCATCCGGGGAAATTGACAGATTTTGCAGCCCATTGCTGCGGGGATTCTCAAAGCTGCCCCCAGCACTCTCAGGGCCCGGAATGAGCGTTATCTGTACAGAACCGCCCCTGATTGCTCACTACTACCGGCAAATTCGGTGAACCTGAGGCTGGGTGCAGATGTCCGAAAAACCTGGAAATCTTCCCGGTTTGTCGGGTTCGCCTGCAGCCTGGTGTCTCAGGTGTCGAAATATCGCGTGAGTTTCTTGCATTCGTCCTCCGCAGGCAGTAGCCTGAATGTTGAGGAAGGTACCTGATCCTTCTGGATTGGGGTCGTAGCTCAGTCGGTTAGAGCGCCAGCCTGTCACGCTGGAGGCCGCGGGTTCGAGTCCCGTCGACCTCGTAAGAAAGCCCGCAGTCGATTTTTCGGCTGCGGGCTTTCTTCGTTGTGCAGTCCATTTCAATTGAGTCAGCAGGCTCCTAATGCCCGTGCAGCCGACTGCGAAAGACGAAATAGGCAGCGCCCAGCAGACAGCAGGCAGCCCACAGGTAATCCCACGAAGGCTTCTCTTTCAGGTACAGCCACGCAAATGGCACGAACACAGCCAGCGAGATCACTTCCTGCAGGATTTTCAGCTGCCCGACATTCAGGACCTGATGACCAATCCGGTTGGCCGGCACCTGAATCAGGTATTCGAACAGGGCAATTCCCCAGCTGATTACGGCAGCAATGAACCAGGGCTTCTGTTTCAGGTCCTGCAAATGACCGTACCAGGCCATCGTCATGAACACATTGCTCAGCACCAGCAAAACCGCAGTTGTCAGAATCTGATTCATGATGAAGCTGTGTTTCTCTCTGCAGAAGTCTTCACAAAATCGTGGCGTATTCAATTTTTAGCCGATCCGGCGGCACTGCTGAAGCACAGTTTCCCTGGGGGATATGCGTGCACAGCAGCAGGCCAATACAGTTCCAGAGTCTCCGGAAAGGCAGCAGCGAGCCCTTGAGACTTTGTGTCGTTTTCATTGAAATATCTGTTAGCTCTAGCCCTCTCAACAGCTTTTCCCGGAATGTTCTGTGATACGTGCAACACTGCTGGTCACCAAAGGCTCAAATCGCGGCAGTCGATTTGAGGTGACCTCTGCGCAGGATGCTGTGATCGGTCGCAGTGTTGACAGCAATATCCGCCTCGATGACTCAGAAGTTTCCCGCCACCATGCCCGGCTCAGTTTCGACGGGCTGCATTTCGTGCTGCGAGATATGGGCAGTGCCAATGGCTGTCGGGTCAACGGACATCTGGTCAGGGAACGAATCCTCGAGGACGGTGACACGCTGGCACTCGGTACCAGCCAGCTCACATTTCAGTTGTCGGATTCAGCACATCCGACTGTTGCAAACGCCGGTCAGATTCGATTTGTTGAGGACTCTGGAAAGCTCAAGACCGAAGCCATTCAGCAGACTCTGACTTTCGACGAGGCTGCTCCGGTTCCGGTTGAGGCCACTCAGGCGGGCCTCGATCTGCTGTACCAGGTTGCCGAAGAACTGGTGACTCCCGTGCAAACACTGGAAAATCACCTGCAGAGCATTCTGGAACTGACGATCTCGGCGATTGGTGCTGATCGCGGCTGCGTGCTGCTGCGGGATCCGGTCGGAGCTGACCTGACGGTGATGGCCTTTGCCCGCCGCAATGGTGGCTCGGGACTGCATACACAAATGCCCGTTTCGCGATCAATCACTGACTATGTGCTCCGCCGCGGCACCGCGGTACTGACCTCAGACGCCAGTGTAGACGAACGATTCACGGGTGGTCAGAGCATCGTGTCTGAGGGCATCTGCGAGGCCATCTGTGCACCCATGCGTGGACGTGCTGACCTGCTGGGCCTGTTTTACCTCGACACAACCACAGCACTTGAGCAGGCAATGTGCGGACGTCTTACGGAAGAACATCTGCGGGTTGTCGTAACCGCAGCCAGACAAACAGCGTTGGCCATTGAATCACGCCAGTTTCAGGATGCTCTGGTTAAGGCCGAACGTTTTGCCGCTATGGGCCAGACAATCGCCGTTCTTAGCCATCACATCAAGAACATTCTTCAGGGTGTTCGCGGCGGCAGTCACCTGATCCGCATGGGACTTGATCAAAGTCGTGAAGAGCTGATTCGGCAGGGCTGGGGCATTGTGGAACGCAACCAGACTCGCATCTACGATCTCGTCACAGACATGCTCAGTTTCAGCCGTGATCGTGTCCCGGTACTCAAGCTGACCGACCTGAATAAACTGGCAGCGGAAGTCGCCGAGCTGGTAGCAGCCCGTGCGGCGGAATGCGGCGTGACGTTTGAATTTCGCCCGGCCGAAGAGCTGCCGCTGGCCAGCTTCGATGCCGAAGGGATCCATCGAGCAATCCTGAACATTGTCGGCAACGCAGTTGAAGCGGTTGAAGGTGTCGAACGCGGTGCCGTAGTACTGCAAACCGGCTATGACCGCCTCGCCGATATGATGCTGGTGGCGGTCAGCGACAACGGCCCCGGTATTCCTGAAGATCAGCGTCAGTCCATCTTCAATGTCTTCGAATCTTCCAAAGGTTCCCGGGGAACGGGTATCGGTTTGCCTGTCAGTCGCAAGATTCTTCGCGAGCATGGCGGGCGGGTCCGAGTGGAAGGCGGGCCTGGTCAGGGAACGCGTTTTGTACTCAGCTGGCCGCGGGGCATGACGACTGTGCAGGACATCGGGACTTTGGTGCCGCAGGATGAAGGTTGATTTTCGAGGCTGAATGGTTCTCTGCATTCCAGTAAATCGAGGCAACTGCCGTTTCAGGAAAAACGATCGCATGGTGGCTGAATTTGGCGTGATCTTCGACATGGACGGTGTGCTGGTCAATTCCTATGAGTCGCATCTGCTGACATGGCAGGAATGCTGTCGCAGGCACGGGCGTGAATGTACAGATGCTGAGTTTCTGGCAGGGTTCGGCCGCACCAGCCGCGAAGTCATTCGCGATACCTGGCTCAACCCGCCTGATGATGCAGGCATCGCAGCCTTCGACGAAGAGAAAGAACAGGCGTGGCGCGAGCTGATTTCGCGGGACTTTCCGCACATGCCAGGAGCCGATGACCTGATTCGCTCGCTGGCTGCTGCCGGCATTCCCATGGCAATCGGGTCCAGTGGTCCTCCAGGAAATGTCGCGGCCGTAGCGGCTCAGCTGCATTCCGGACATCTGATCAGAACTCGCATCACGGGTGCCGATGTGATTCAGGGCAAGCCGCACCCCGACGTGTTCCTCAAGGCCGCCGCCGGACTGGGGCTGCCGCCCGCTCGCTGCGTAGTGCTCGAAGATGCACCGGTCGGAATCGCTGCGGCTCTTGCCGCCGGAGCGCGCTGTCTGGGCGTTGTTTCACGCGGACGTCGCTGGGAACAGCTGGCAGATGCTCACGATCGAGTCATGAACGATCTGCAGGAAGTCACAGTCGAACGACTGTGGCGACTTGTCCACGGCTGACTGACAGGCGAGACTGCGGGGTATCGAACGATCTGACCGGTCGTCCGCCGGCTGTCTGCTGCCGGTCGACCTGTGCCCGGATCGCCTGCACCGCACAGGAACACAGTATGGTACACGGTAACTCCTTTTCAATTCTGATCTTTGGCGCTTCGGGCGACCTGACCTCGCGCAAACTTATTCCCGCACTGTTTCGGCTGTTCTGCCAGAACTTCCTGCCACCGGGCTGCCCCATCATCGGTGTGGCTCGCCGCGAAAAAACGCACGCAGAATTCCAGGCAGAAATGCAGCAGGTTGTGGCCAGCCGGATGGGCGACAAATTCGATGCCGTCGCCTGGCAGAAATTCGCCGGTCACCTGTACTATCAACAACTGGACATCGCCAGCCCGGCAGACTATCAGCAGCTGCAAAGCGATCTGCAGACCATTGAACGGGCCGCCGGAGCAGGCACAGAACCTACCCGAGTTGTTTATCTCGCTACCGCTCCGTCACTCTTCGCAGCTGCCGTTGAAGGTCTGCACGTCGCCGGATTAATCCCGCCTCGCGAACAATCCGGACGACTGCGAGTCGTGGTGGAAAAACCGTTTGGACGCGATCTGGATTCCGCCATCCTGCTGGCAGCTGAACTGGACCGGCACCTGCTGGAAAACCAGATCTACCGCATCGACCACTACCTCGGCAAGGAAACCGTCCAGAATATCCTGCTGTTCCGCTTTGGGAACGCAATTTTTGAACCGCTGCTGAATCGCAGTCATGTGGATCATGTGCAGATCACTGTCGCTGAGTCGCAAGGCATGGAAGGTGCTCGCGGCGGTTATTACGACACATCCGGGGCACTTCGGGATGTCCTGCAAAATCACGTCCTCCAGTTACTTTGCCTGATCGCCATGGATCCCCCCAGCCTTTTCCAGGCTCGCGAAATCCGCGATGAAAAACTTAAGGTCCTGCAAGCCCTTAGGCCTGGCTCAGCCGGTGCCGTCAGCACCTGGGCTGTTCGCGGGCAGTATGTCGCCGGCCTTGTGGGACGCCAGCCTGCACTGGCTTATCGGGAAGAAGACCGAGTCAGTCCGGCTTCCAACCGCGAAACCTTCGTGGCCATGAAAGTACTGATCGATAACTGGCGGTGGGCGGGAGTACCGTTTTTCCTGCGCACCGGCAAACGCATGCCAAGGCAGCTGACCGAGATTGCCATTCAGTTCAAAAACCCGCCACTCAATCTGTTCTCGACAGTCGAGTGTGACGGGGATCTGTGCGATATCGTGGAAACTCGCCCCAACCAGCTGGTGCTCAGAATTCAGCCCGAGGAAGCCATTTCCCTGAAGTTGTCAGCCAAACGACCGGGCATGAATTACCACGTTCAGACCGTCTCAATGGATTTCGATTATGGCCAGCATTTTGATACAGTGCTGCCGGAAGCTTACGAACGACTGCTGCTGGATGTGATTCGCGGGGACTCAACTCTGTTCACTCGCAATGATGAACTTGAAGCAGCCTGGCGATTTGTGACTCCGGTGCTGAAAGCCTGGGAATCCAACTCTTCATCACCAGAACTCTACGCGGCTGGCACCTGGGGACCAGCCGCAGCCGACAGACTAATTTCCGAACATCGCACCAACTGGCGTGCTCCCCGCTAACACCCCCTGCCCTGCGGCCACTTCACCCTCGAAAACAAACATATGTGGAAGTCCATGCTGCTGACCTGCGGATGCCTGCTGCTGTCAACCCTGTCCGGATTCGCTGATGATGAAGCCCTGCAGTCTGCTCTGAAAAAAGCCGGGGACAATCGTGCCCAGTTGGAACAAGCTCTCGCTCAGGCACCTGCCGATCAGCAGGCCGGCATGAAGTTCCTGATAGAAAACATGCCGCAGACCGACCTGCATTCACTGTCAGCCGACTTCCTGCTGGAAAACAGCCGCCTGACGTGGCAGGCACTTCAGGAATCTGCCTGGGCCGACAAAGTGCCGCAGGACATCATCTTCGATTCGCTGCTGCCCTACGCCAACATCAACGAGCGTCGTGACGCATGGAGAAAAGAATTCTTCGAGAAGTTTCGGCCGCTGGTAAAGGATGTAAAGTCCCCCGCTGACGCTGCCGCACGACTCAATGAGCAGGTCTTCCCCATGGTCAATGTCAAATACTCTACACAGCGAAAAAAAGCCGATCAAAGCCCCCTCGAAAGTATGGAAAGCGGACTCGCATCCTGCACCGGACTTTCGGTGTTGCTGGTCGATGCCTGCCGTGCCGTCGGTATACCCGCCCGCATCGTGGGTACGCCGCTTTGGTCCGACAACAGCGGCAACCACACATGGGTCGAAATCTGGGACAATGGCTGGCACTTCACGGGGGCCTGCGAACCTACAGGAAATGTGCTCGATCAGGGCTGGTTCATTGATCGCGCCTCAAAAGCTGTCCGCGATGAGCGGCGGCATGCCATCTACGCAGTAACATTTCGGAAAAACGGTCAGACCTTCCCCATGGTCTGGGCTCGAGATAATACCGATGTCTTTGCCGTCAACGTCACCGATCGTTACACCGCACTCAGATCACCAATCCCCGAAAATCACTCGGCACTGCGAGTCCGCGTAACTGGACCTGCGGGAGCACGTGCAGCCGTCGACGTCCGAATTGTGGATGCTGCCGGAAAAGAATTGTTCAGAGGACGATCAAAGGACGATCGTTTCGATTCCAATGACCACCTCACAGCAGCAATACCCACTGGAACAACAGTGACGGTCAGTCTCGTTGACACGGAAATCAGCAGCCAGGTGGAAGTGCGGGACCGAGAACAGATGGTAGAATTGCGGCAGCCCTGATTCCTGTCAGACTCCAGTCTCTTGTTTCCCGGAAATCAACCGCATTCCCCGGCACCACCCTGGGACTTGCCTGGTTTTAAACTGTACGGATGGACCTCCCACGGAACTTCTCGCTTTCAGTTACTCTCCATCTGCGGTCCAGAACCTGTTTTCCAGAGGTTGCTCATGCGATTGTGCGAATCTCACCCGCTGACTGACTTAAACAACTGATTACCTCGTGCCGGTTGGCTGCTGCAATCATTTCTGGAGTTCTTTCTGCTGGCGGACACATCCGCTGCTGATAACTTCCTGTTTTCTCACGAGCAGGTGCTCGGAACGACTCTGGAACTGACCATCAAGTGTGCGGATCAGCACACGGCACAACTGCCAGAACGTCGTGTCCTTCGGGAAATCGATCGACTAGCAGCGATCTTCTGCAGCTATCAGACTGACAGTCAGTTTTCGCAGTTCTGCGGCCTGCTGGCGGGCCCGTCCATGCCGGCAGCACCAGAGTTGCTGCGACTGTTAAAAAGCTGTAAAGACTGGACACGGGTTTCCGCCGGGGCTTTCCATCCCGCGGTTGAAGTGATCAGTCGTCGCTGGCGACAGGCATCGGTCGACGGTGTCGAGCCGTCAGCGGCCAAACTGCAGCAGTTTGTGGCGATGGCCTCACAGAGACACTGGCAGTGCCAGTTGGAACAGGGGCGTCTGGTACGTCGCAGCGAACAGCCTCTGACACTGAATGCAATGGCCAAGGGTTCGATCATCGATTCCGTGGTCTTGTGCCTGCAGTCATAGTTTCCGCAGATCGACGGACTGGTGGTGCATATTGTGGTGACCTGCGAGTTGCCGGCGCGAGTCATTTTATGGTCACGATTCAAATTCCGGCCCGTGATGCACTAACTGCCGCACCGCTGGCGGTGCGGCAGTTGTCTGATCGGGCGATCGCCACCAGCGGGATGTCTGAGCGATCATGGAATGTGGCCGGGCAACCGGTATCCCACATCCTCGACCCTCGCACAGCCAGCCCCTGTGTGCATGTCCCCAGTGCATCTGTGCTGGCGGCGGATGCCGAAACAGCGGATGTACTGGCAACGATCTGCAGTGTGCTGAAGCCTGCGGGATCGGTGCGTCTGATTGAATCGATCCCAGGTGCGGCCTGCTGTCTGATCACAGAGGGTGGTACTGTGCTGTGTTCGGCTGGCTGGCTGCCTCAGGAGTCTGCCGATCAAACGACAGCTGAAAAACCACCTGTGGGATCTGAGAGCACTGCGGCAAAATCTCCTTTTGAACTGACGGTTGATTTTGAGATTGCCAAAGCGGCTGGTGGCGGTCGTTATCGACGACCGTGCGTGGCAGTCTGGGTGGAAGACTCGGATGGTTTCCCCGTCAAAACGCTCAGTCTGTTTCTGATGGTCGAGAATCGTGGTCCGCGGTGGCATCGGGATTTGCGACGGTGGTACTCAAGTGATCAGGGAGGGCTGCTGGTGGACGACGCAAAGCTCATTGGCACGATTTCCAAACCGACTCGCAACCCCGGCGTGTACAAGGTGGCGTGGGATGGTCGGGATGGCAAGGGGGATCTGCTGCAGAAGGGCAAATACACTCTCAACATCGAAGCCGCTCGCGAACACGGCTCGTATCAGTAAATCAGGCATGCGTTTAAGTGGGGTGGAGCGGACTTTAATGAGCAGTTGAAAGAAAATACTGAAATCAGTGCTGTCTCCATCAGTTATACGGGAAAGTAGGCTGCCGTGATCGCAGATGAGGCAGTGGGGAAAGCGGAACCTGACAAGTCTGGACAGGACAAAACAGCGCGTCGCTGGTTACAGCGACAACTGGCTGCCTGAAGTCGCTGGTTGCATATCTATTTGCAGTTGATTTTGTGTGGCGCGATCCTGTTTTTCAGTGTCACCGGACTGACTCTGAACCTTCCCGACCGATTTTTCAGCGAATCGACCAGCATTATCGAGGGGAAAGTGCCCCGCCAATGGCTGCATCTGCAGCAGTCGCCTCCGCCGAACTGGGACGAATCCGACTACGGCCATCAGCTGGACCGGTTGGCGGTGGCCGACTCTTTGCGGGGGAAGCACTGGTTGCCGGGACGAATGTCCGAATTTCTGTGATTTCAGGACGAGTGTGAAGTGACACTTGAGGGTCCGGGCTATGCGGCCACGGCTTGGATTCTCCGTGATGAAGGTTGGTATTCCCTGTCAATTGTCAGCAATGACTTGATTTCTATGCTCAACGATCTGCACCAAGGGCGACACACGGGTGCGGAGTGGTCCCTCGCAATCGATATTTCCGCCGTCATTTCCTCACTGGTGGCGATCACGGGCCTGATCCTGCTTTTCTTCCTGAAACTGCACCGAAAGCTGCGGCTGACTCTGGCAGTTGCCGGCATCCTGCTTATTCTCTGGAAGTTTCGGATTGCCATTAACTAAGAAGGTGCAGCATGTCCGCCAGTGATCACTCGACCGATTCCGCAGCCTACTCTGATCCGCTCCCCGCTGATCCGACTCTGCTGCAGCGCACGCATCGCCGGCAGCCGGAAGACCGTGAGCTGGGTGTACAGCCACTGGCCGCACTGATGCAGGGGCTGCAATTATCGGCCAGTGACCTGGTCTCCGCATCACCGCGGCAGCTCACACACAAAATGGTTTCTCGTGCCGTGAAGGGACGCTGGCTGACGATCAATTCACGGCGACAGGTGCATGAAGCATTCTGTCTGGCCACCGGCACAGCCCCACACATCTCAGAACTGTTCAATTACTAGCATTCGTTTGGCTTACGTTGCGGATCAGGTCTGTCATGGACTTCCACTGTCAGCATTTTTCCGCCCGCCGCTGTCAATCGTGTGAGCATTTGCCTCTGACATTCTCCGGTTCTGTCAGCCAAAAACAAAATTTGCTTGCGCAGTTATTTCCGGGTGTGTCACTGCAGCCGCTGCAGCACTGCAGTAACCCGAACGGTTCGCGCATCAGAGCGCGGATGGCGGTGGACTGGAAACAGTCATCGCCGACTTTCGGCTTTTTTGATCAACAGCAGCGAGTGGTACCGGTGGAAGACTGTCCGCTGCACCACCCGTTGATTTCTCAGGCTGTTCCGTTTCTTCGCGAATTTTTGCTGCGTGCCAGACTGACTCCTTTTGATCCCGATCGCAACACTGGTGAATTGAAATTTGCGGTGCTGACAGCAGCTCCGGACTCGGAAAGCCTGATGATCCAGTGGGTGCTCAGGTCCGAGGAAGCGGTCTCGCGAATTCGCAGTGCCTGGCGCAGGCTTTCGCTGGCAGACCGTGGCTGTGTGCGGGTGATGGGCATCGGCATTCAGCCCCTGCGCACCTCGCAGATTGCCGCGGAACTTCAACTGAATGTCTCGGAAGAGTCCAGTTTAAGGATTCGTTTTGGCCAGTTATCGCTGTTTTTTGGACCGGGCAGCTTCATCCAGACCAATCACGAAATGGCAGCCCTCCTGTATCAGGCCGCGGGGCAACGAATTGCAGCCGGCGTTCCCGGACCGGTACTCGACCTGTACTGTGGTTCCGGAGGATTCGGGCTGATGGCGGCCAGCCATGGGCGGGCCGTGCTTGGACTGGAGAGATCTGCGTTGGCTGTTGAAAATGCCCGCAGGGCTGCCGTCGAAATGGGGTTCACCGCAGAATTCCGTCAATGTTCGCTGGAATCTGAGCAGGACATTGTGGACAAAAGCTCAGGTTTTTCCACCGTCATCTGCAATCCGCCCCGGCGAGGTCTGGATGCGGCATCACTGGAACTGATTCAGCGACTGGCGCCTCAGCGATTGCTCTACTCCAGTTGTTCCCCACAGACTCTGGGCAGAGATTTGCGGCTGCTGGCTGGAAATTTCCGACCCGTCTGGATGCAGGGTTTTGATATGTTCCCCTTGACCGAACATTTCGAGGTGCTGTGCGAACTTGAGCGAACGGGCGGTTAAAACTGACTGCCCTGCCCTGCAGGTTCGATTTTGCTTCCGATTTCCCGTATTGTCTGCGGAGTATCACCAACAGTTTCCTGTTGCACGGAGCACGAATCATGCACGGCCACGCCTATGTGGAGCGGTTCATCAACCTGCTGGATCCGGCAGCCAATCAGATTTTCAACATGAGTGTTGCGGAGGCGGAAGAACGTATCGGCAGCGGGGATCCTGCACGAATTCGCGAAATTGAGGGCCAGTTCGCTCTGGTGCACCGGCGCGGTCGTACCATCCGAATGGCACGTTCCATTGGCCGCCCGATGCGCTACTTTCTGGCCAAGCAGGTAGATGGTCCCTGCCTGATCGTGGCTGAACGGATTGATCAGATTGCCGGATGGCTGAAGCAGGAAGGCCTGGACGGGCAATTTCATCCTTCCTACACACGCATGGTGCCGGCGCATTACCTGCAGGAACTGTCACTGCTGGGTTGCCCTGATCCCAGTCCCGGCCAGACTCGCTGGTTTACCCCGGAACGCAATCGGCTGCCCGCCAGCATCGATGACATCAGCCGTATGTACATCGGCGCCTTGCAAAATGAAATTTTTCGCTGGCTGAACAGCTTCGATTCGCGTGAACCGATTGGTGTGATGTTCAGTGGCGGCATTGACAGTGGAGCTGTGTTTCTCACAATTTACGATGCACTGCTCAAACGCGGCGAATCTCCTGCCAGACTGAAAGCATTTACACTGACACTGGACGGAGCCGGTGCTGATGCTCAGCAGTCCGAGGAATTTCTTGCAGCATTGGATCTCGGTTTCTTTCTGGAAGTTATTGATGTGCCAGCGTCAGCGGTCGATTATCGCGAAGCGGTGCGGCTGATCGAAGACTACAAGCCGCTGGACGTGCAGGCTGCAGCTATGGGCATGGCGTTGTGTCGGGAAATCCGCAGACGGTACCCTGACTGGCGATATCTGGCAGACGGTGACGGGGGTGATGAAAACCTGAAAGACTATCCGATCGAGGAAAACAGCGAACTGACGATCCGCAGTGTGCTGAACAATCCGCTTCTGTATCACGAGGGCTGGGGTGTCCAGGCCGTCAAGCACTCACTTACCTACAGTGGTGGTCAAAGTCGTGGCCATGTGCGAACATGGGCCCCTGCTGCTGCCTCGGGATTTCGCGGTTTCAGCCCGTTTGCCTTGCCAAATGTCATTGAAGTTTCCGAAGGGATACCTTTTATTGAGCTGACTGACTGGGATCATGGTCGACTGTATTCATTAAAGGGTGATGTCGTGTGCCGGGGTATTGAACAGGTCACCGGATTAACTATGCCGGTTTTCGAGAAGCGTCGCATGCAGCACGGCGCTGCTGCTCCTGCCGCTTTCTCGGCATTGTTCCCTGCCAGCGAGCAGGCTTATCGACGCGCATTCCTTGACCTGTATGCCCAGTAGTGCTGTTTCAATCAGAAAGTGACACGCGTGCCGCTGCAAACGATTCAACAGGCCATCCTCGCGATTCAGGAAGGTCGAATGGTAATCGTGGTTGATGATGAAGACCGCGAGAACGAGGGCGATTTCGTCTGTGCTGCCGAAAGCATTACTCCGGAGCAGGTAGATTTTATGCTGCGTGTGGGACGAGGAACGCTCTGCGTACCCGTCACCGCCGAAGACGCATCACGCCTGAAACTCAGGCCTGTCGTCGAAGAATCACTCAACACTGCACCCAATAAAACCGCGTTCCTCCGTGCTGTGGACCATGTCACAGCGGGGACGGGAGTCAGTGCTGACAATCGGGCGCGAACAATTCGGGCGTTGGCTAACCCCGGTTGTCCTGCCGAAGAATTCCTGCAGCCGGGGCACGTAAATCCATTGCTGGCTCTGGACGGTGGCGTGCTCCGCCGGGCCGGGCACACCGAAGCCACAATCGACCTGCTGCGACTGGCGGGCTGTCGCCCGGTGGGTGCACTGATCGAAATCTGCAGCCAAAAAACCCATAGTATGGCAGACCTCGCTGAACTGCAGGAAATCTCCCGACAGCACAATATCCCGATGATCTCCATCGAAGAACTGATCCGTCATCGCCGCATTCGCGAACAGCTTGTGACTCGAGTGGTTTCTGTGTCCTTGCCAACGGCAGAGTTCGGTACCCCGGAACTCATCGGCTACGAGGTCGCCCATGAATCCCAGGAACCGCTGGCGCTCGTTTGGGGTGACCTGCGTTCAATTGAAGCACCGCTGGTTCGTATGCACTCCAGTTGCTTCACCGGAGATGTGCTCGATTCACTTCGCTGCGACTGTGGTGATCAGCTCAAAATGGCTATGTCCATGATTCGCGACGAAGGCGCCGGGGCAGTGGTCTATCTGCCTCAGGAGGGTCGTGGAATTGGGCTGCTTGCAAAGTTGCGGGCCTACCAGTTGCAAGACGAGGGGCTGGACACAGTGGAAGCCAATCACCGCTTGGGATTCAAAGCCGACATGCGTGATTACATGGTTGGCCTACAGATCCTGAAGGACCTGGGACTCACCAAAGTTCGCCTGCTGACCAACAACCCCAAAAAAACAGATGCTTTTGTCTACGCCGGAGTGGATCTGACGGTTGTGTCGCAGGTACCGATCGTGGCTCCTCCTCATGCCCGCCGCGTTAGCTACATGGCTGCCAAAAGAGACAAGATGGGACATCTGCTGCCGGAAGACGTGGTCAGACTCACGCCTGACGGAAAAAATTCGTGAAACAGCATCTGCCTCAGTGGCTGCGAATCGGGTTGCTCAGCTTCGGCGGTCCGGCTGCCCAGATTTCCGTCATGCATCGGGTTGCTGTCGACGAACAACGCTGGGTTAGTGAAGCCGAATTCCTGCGTGCCTTGAATTTCTGCATGCTGTTGCCCGGGCCGGAGGCACAGCAGATGGCCGTCTGGCTGGGCTGGAGAACTCACGGGGTCCGCGGCGGGCTGATCTCCGGAACCCTGTTTGTGCTCCCCGGCAGTCTCATAATGCTGCTGCTGAGTTGGGTGTACGCCCAAACGCAGGGACTGCCAGCCATTCAGGGACTGCTGCTCGGACTGAAATGTGCCGTCCTGTCAATTGTGCTGCAGGCTGTCTTTCGACTTGCTCGCCGCGTCCTGAAGTCCCGTTTCCTGAAATTTATTGCCGTGCTTTCCTGCCTGCTGTCTGTGCTGAAATTGCTGCCATTTCCGCTGCTGATTCTCGGAGCAGTTACTCTGGGACTGATCCAGAACCGCAGACGCTCTCACACCGGGCTGCATTCGACAGAAAGTGATCAAAGCTACGAAACTCCTGCTGAGATTCCGCTGCACAGAGAAACTCGCCGATTCTCCCTCACTCTCGCCACCGGACTGCTGCTGTGGTGGCTGCCCGTAATTTGCTGCGGGCTGCTGGCCGGCTGGGCCAGCCTCTGGGTGCAGCTTGGGGTTTTCTTCAGTCAGACGGCCGTGCTGACATTCGGCGGCGCCTATTCGGTACTGAATTATGTCAGTACTGTCGTGGTAGACAATTTCGGCTGGCTGACGCGTGCCGAGATGGCAGATGGACTGGGACTGGCGGAAACCACCCCGGGCCCATTGATTCTGGTTGTTCAGCACGTTGGATTCTTGTCTGCATGGAAACAGCCCGGGACAATGTCACCTGGTCTGGCCGGCACTCTGGCTGCAGCCCTGACCACCTGGGTAACATTTATCCCCAGCTTTCTCTGGATCCTTCTCGGATCGCCCTGGCTCAGTCGCCTGAATCAGCTTGGCTGGCTGGCTGCGATTATGAGTACCGTTTCCGCAGCAGCGGTGGGACTGATTGCAGCCCTCGGTGCCGGACTGGCAGGCAGTACTCTTTTTTCCGGGGAGCTTGATCTGCTGTCGGGGCAGTTTTCGCTCAGAATTCCCGAACCTCGCCTGCTGCAGCCGGCGGCTGTACTGCTGACGGCCCTTAGCCTCACGCTGACATTTGCGTTCCGTCAGGGTCTCGCCATAATCCTGATCTGCTGTGCATTATTCGGCTGGCTGCTCAGTTGGTTTCTCTGAACTGCTGACGATGTGCCAGGGTCTCTCTGGTCTTCATGGAGCGGGTGCCGTGAAAGCTGTTGTCTATTTGACTTTCCTGCTTATCAGTCTCTGCTGTCGTCAAATCGCTGTCGCAGGTACTAGTCCATCCCCCATGAACCCGCCGGGGCTGATCTCCCGACAGTTCATTTACGAACGGGCGCCCTTCCCCGAATGCCACGCCTCAACAATCGTCGAAACTCCCAAGGGACTGGTTGCAGCCTGGTTCGGGGGTACGGAGGAGAAGCACCCGGATGTCGGGATCTGGATCTCGCGATTTCGCGACGGTGTCTGGTCAGCGCCGGTGGAAGTGGCAAACGGAGTGCAGCACACATTTGCTGGTGGTAAAGTGCACCGACATCCAACCTGGAACCCGGTGCTCTTTCAATACCCCAACGGTCCGCTGGCCCTGTTCTGGAAATGTGGTCCTGACCCGGCATCGTGGTGGGGAGTCATGTCTCTGTCGGCAGACCATGGAGTCACGTGGACTCAGCCATGTCGGCTTCCCGAACATATTGACGGACCGGTTCGCAACAAGCCAATTCTGCTGCAGGATGGCACACTGCTCTGCGGCAGCAGCACTGAGTTTGACGGCTGGCGCGTGCATTTTGAGAAGACATCCGACTTCGGACGAACCTGGCAAAGAACTCCTGCGATCCACGATGGGCGCACGGTTGGAGCCATTCAGCCGACGCTGCTGACTCTATCTGACGGCCGCATCCTCGCTCTCTGTCGCAATCAAAACGGCAACGGAGCAATCCTCGCAACCAGCAGCAGTGACGGTGGATCCACGTGGACGGGCCTCGAGCCCACAGCCCTGCCCAATCCAAACAGCGGCATTGATGCCGTCACGCTTAAATCGGGCGCACATCTGCTGGTCTACAACCACACTCATCGCGGCGAGGGTTCACCGCGTGCACGTGAAATGATCAATTTGGCATGGAGTGACGACGGACAACGCTGGAAAGCAGCCATGCTGCTGGACCGCGAAGCCAAAGCTGAATTCTCCTATCCGGCCATCATCCAAACGGCCGACGGCATGGCACACATTACCTGGACATGGAAACGTCAGCGAATCGTGCATCTGGTCGTGGACCCCACAAAACTGGTACTCCATGACCTGCCCGGCGGATCATGGCCCTCTGACCAGTGAACAATGGAGTCTTTTATGGAAACGGTGACAGGGGCTGTAAAACGCATTATTCCCCGCCGGCGAATCACTGGAATGTCGGCCGTGTTGCTGCCTTTTACCACTGCGGGGGACATTGACTGGGTCAGCTTTGACTCGCACGTGACACGCACCTTTACTGCCGGACTGCAGCCCGCCGTGAACATGGACACCGGCTACATCAATCTCATCGACGAAAGTACTCGACTTGAAGTGCTGCGTCGCACAAAAGAGATTGCCTCCGGGCAAACTTTTGTGGCCGGTGCATTTGTTGGAGACGCGCCGGGCAGTCCATTCAACAGTGCTGCGTATGCGACTGCGATGCAGCAGATTCAAGATGCTGGCGGCACCCCCGTAATCTTTCAGTCCTTTGGACTGACTCAGCAGCCTGATGACGCAATCGTGGAATCTTATCGGCAACTGTCAGCTTATGCTGACCGTTTCATCGGCTTTGAACTGGGCCAGATGTTTGCTCCGTTCGGACAGATTTACAGTGAACGGGTTTATCGAGGGCTGCTCGGAATTCAGCAATGCCTCGGCGCCAAACACTCCTCACTGGAACGATCTGAAGAATGGCTGCGACTGACGTGGCGAGACGAAGTACGCCCCGATTTTATGGTGCTTACAGGTAATGACCTGGCTATCGACATGGTGATGTACGGCAGTGACTATCTGCTGGGGCTCAGCAGCTTTGCTCCGGATCTGTTCGCACTGCGTGACCGCTTCTGGCTTGAAGAGGATGCTCAGTTTTATCAGCTGAACGATGTTCTTCAGTATCTGGGATTTCTGGCCTTTCGCTCACCGGTACCAGCCTACAAGCACGCGGCGGCCATGTTTCTGCAGTTACGCGGCTGGATTCAATCCTCGACACCACATCGGGCAGGATTTCGCCGACCGGAAAGTGATCGGGAATTGCTGGCTGAGGTACTGGCAAAGCTGGAACGCTGGATTTGACGCGACGCCTGCAGAAATCCCCCCCAAATTGGTCGCAGGCCGAACCTCTGTATTGGCATTTTTCGGCTGAATCTGAGACAACTGGAAAGGGGTCATACGCACCTCTTTCGCATGTCGGGACGGCGGCAATCCAATTCTCCTCGGGACGGTCGGAAATGAATCGACAACGACTTGCAGCAGCCACAGCAATCATTGTTCTGTGTCTTACGGCCGTCGTAACCGCGCAGTTCGGCCAGTTCGGCCAGTTCGGCCAGCGTGGCAGATCCGGCAGCATGTACGGATCGGACGGACGTGTTGAACGCAACGGCGTACCCGACTGGAAACTGGACCAGAACTTCGCAAAAGATGTCTTCACTTTTGCCCGCATCCGCTATCGCAGCATGGGCCGCTGGGGCTGGCAGACTGACTACCCAGATGCCGATCTCAACTTCTCGTATCGACTGCAGCAACTGACGTCCCTGCACACGGACCCTGACGGAGTCATTCTGGAACTGACAGATCCGAAACTTTTTGAGTACCCCTTCATCTATATCATTGAACCCGGATATATCTACCTGGAAGAAGACGAGCGGCAGGCACTGCGGTCCTATCTGCTCAACGGTGGATTTCTCATGGTTGATGACTTTTGGGGTGATGAAGAATGGCAGGGATTCTACCGCGAAATCAAACAGGTGTTTCCCGAATTTGAGCCTGAAGAACTGACTCTCGATCACCCCATCTTTCACTGCGTCTATGACCTTTCCGAACGACCTCAGATTCCAGCCATCGGCTACGCTCGCCAAATGGCAAATGGTGAAGTCTATTCAGCGCAGGGCTACGGCACCGAGGAAGTTCATTACTGGGGGCTTTATGATGCAAATCGCAGACTGATGGCTGTGATCTGCCATAATACTGATCTCGGAGACGGTTGGGAGCGTGAGGGAGAAGATCCGTGGTACTTCCGCGAGTTCTCCGAAAAGAAAGCCTATCCCCTCGGCATCAATATCATTTTCTATGCAATGACTCACTGATTGATCTGAAAGCTGATTATGACAGTGGCAGAACTAAATGCAGAGCGAGAACGGGAACTAATTGCAGAGCTGCGAAAATTCCGCAGCAAGATTGATGCCGAACTCTCTCGCGTGATTATCGGGCAAAAGCCGGTCGTTCAGCAACTGCTGATCTCACTGCTTTCAGGCGGCAACTGTCTGCTTACGGGAGCCCCAGGTCTTGCCAAAACACTGCTGGTGAAAACCATCGCTCAGCTGTTTGCCCTGCGATTCAATCGCATCCAGTTTACCCCTGACCTCATGCCCGCCGATATCACGGGCACTGAAGTGCTGGAAGAAGACGGCAACGGTGCTCGAACCATGCGATTCATTCCCGGCCCGATTTTTGCAAATGTCCTGCTGGCCGACGAAATTAATCGAACGCCTCCCAAAACCCAGTCCGCCCTGCTCGAAGCAATGCAGGAACACCAGGTCACAGCTGCCGGACGACGTTATCCACTGGACGAACCATTCTTCGTCCTCGCCACACAAAATCCCATCGAGATGGAAGGAACATACCCGCTACCGGAAGCCCAGCTGGACCGGTTTATGTTCAATGTGATGATCGAATACCTGTCAGAAGATGACGAAACTAAAGTGGTGACTCAGACCACTTCTGAACGCCCGGCTCCTGTTCAGCCGCTGTTCAATGGGCAGACACTGCTTGAATTTCACGAAGTCGTGCGACGAGTCCCGATTGCCGAAGAGGTGGCTCGTTATGCGGTCCGACTGGCCGCAGCTTCCCGACCAGGCCAGCCCGGAGCCCCTGACTTTATCAATGAATATGTCTCGTGGGGTGCCGGTCTCCGTGCTGGCCAGTTCCTCGTGCTCGGAGGCAAGGCACAGGCACTGCTGGACGGTCGTACTTTCGTCTCGACCCGCGACCTGCAGGCCATTGCTAAACCGGTCCTGCGACATCGCATCCTGCCAAACTATCGCGCTGAAGCCAAAGGAGTCTCTGTTGATGCGCTCATTGATCGGCTGCTGGAAGTAGTCGCTCATCCGAAAAATGAAACAGTGAGCTGACCGGACCTCTGCCATGACCGCTGAATTGATGAACCCTGCGGTGATCATGAGCATTCGTTCGCTGGAAATGCGCGCCAAACTGGTGGTTGACGGATTTCGCACGGGCCTCAATCGCAGCCCCAAACATGGATTCTCCGTCGAATTCTCCGAATACCGCCAGTACGCGCAAGGTGATGACCCCCGCTTCCTTGACTGGAAACTGTTCGCCAGAACTGATCGCAGTTACATCAGGCTGTTCGAAGACGAAACAAACCTGCGCTGCTGCATTCTGCTGGATATCAGCTCGTCCATGACATTTTCATCCGTCGGCTGGAACAAACTTCAGTACGCCTCCACTGTGGCCGCCTCACTGGCATGGCTGATGAACCGGCAGGGAGATGCTGTTGGACTGACTCTTTTTGATGATCAGGTACGCAGTGTGATCCCCCCGCGATACCGTCCCGGGCACTTCCGCAGACTCATGACCACTCTTGAAGAACCCGGAACGGGAACTCACACAGATCCCGCCGCGGCTCTGGAGGATATTGCCCGCAGGCTCCGCAAAAGAGGCCTCGTTATTCTCATCTCAGATCTGCTGTCTCCCGTACAAAAACTGAGTGACGGCCTTCGCATGCTGCGAGGCTGCCTGCACGACCTCGTCGTGTTCCAGATTCTCGACCCTGCTGAACTGAATCTGCAGTTTGATGGACCACGCCTGTTTGAAGATCTCGAGACAGAACAGCAGATTTTTGCAGACCCGAATATCGTCCGAGTCGAGTACCTGCAGAAGCTTGAGGAGCACAATCGCATGGTTCGGGAAGAGTGCGAAACCGTCGGAGCAAGTCTGCGAATGCTGGCTACCGATCAGCCAATTGAACTGTCGCTGGCGGAGTTCCTGCAGGCTCGACGACAACGTCGCTGAAACCAACAAAACCAGATGTTTTGGGCCGCTGGAAACTGCCGCTGCTCTATTCCGGGAGTGTCACTGAGATGTTTGAGTTTCTGGCGCAGAACTTTGCCATAGCTGGAGGCATGCTGGCAGCGATTCCGGTACTGCTGCACATGCTTCGACGAACGCCCGCTGTCCGCATGCCGTTCAGCCTCGTCCGCTTCCTCTCACCAACACTCCCCAAAACCACTCGCCGATCTCGCATTGAAAACTGGCCGCTGATGCTGCTCAGGATTCTCGCCGTTACACTCATCGCACTCGCATTCTCCCGCCCCTTTCAGAGACTTACCGTCACACAGAAAACAAACACACCTGCCGGTCGCCGAATTGCCATTCTGCTCGATTCGAGTGCCAGCATGCGACGCGATGGAATTGCCGAATCCCTGCTGCTCAAGTTGCGGGAACAAACCGCTGACCTCCAGCCCGCAGACGTTCTCAGTATTTCCAGCTTTGCACAGGGCACCACCCCGCTGCTGACAGCAGACGAATGGCGTCAGACGGACCCCGCCAATCGAGCAGCACTGCTTCAGCGAGCAGAACAGCAGTGGCAGCCGGACTGGTCCGCAACCAGTCTGGACTCCGCACTGCTGGAGGCTGCAGAAGAGGTGTCGCGGGAAAGACCGACTGATTCCACTGATGCCGCTTCAGTAATTGTCGTTACTGATTTTCAGGAAGGCAGTCGCCTCGACGGCCTCCGGTCTTCAGCATGGCCCGACGGAGTCCGCCTGGAATTACAACTGGTCAAACCCGCAAAAGCCGGTAATCGAGGGCTTAGTCTGGCTGAAGATCAAAAATCCGGGCGCATTCGTGTCCGAGTCACGGCTTCAGGTGATGCAACCACTACTGCCTGCACGCTGCAGCCATTCGACGAACAGGGCAAACCCGTAGGTCAGCCACTCCCCCTCGACCTCGCACCAGGCCAGCGACGCACTGTCACAATTCCGGACGCAACAGAAGAGCAACCACGCATAGCAGGAGTCGAACTGATCGGAGATCCACACCCATTTGATAACGTCGTAGACCTTCCCCTGCAGCAGCAGAAAACTTACCGCATCCTGCATGTCGGCTCAACAGATGCCAATGATGAAGAATCAATGAGGTATTACCTGCAGCGAGTCCTCGACGGACAGGAAGCCGAGCCTCTGGAACTAATGGACCTGCAGCAACCTGACGGAATCACTGTACCACCACCCACTGGATCAAAGTTGGTCATCCTGACCGACACTGTCCCGGACAGTCTGACATCAGCACTCAAACAGATCATGAACGACGGCGGTGTTATCATGGCCGCAATTAAATCGGTCGAGATGGCAGCTTCCCTCAACAGCCTGTTGCCCGCTGGCCTCCAGTGGACAGAAGCCGAAGTGGCAGACTATGCCATACTGACGGCCCTCGACCTCGATTCCCAGCTGCTGGCTCCCTTCGCAGATGCCCGATTCTCCGACTTCTCCTCGGTGCGCTTTTGGCACTACCGACAAGTGCAGGGCCTGCCAGCCGATAATTCAGCTCGAGTGCTCGCTCGCTTCGATTCCGGCAGCCCCGCAATTGTTGAAATTCAAACGGCAGGTCGCGGTCGCATACTCCTGATCACCTCCGGATGGAATCCGCAGGACAGTCAGCTGGCTCTCTCCAGCCGATTTCCACCTCTGCTGCTGCAACTGGTTCGCATCGCATTCCCGGCACAGGCCGCGTCACAACTGCACGATACCGGAACAACACTCAACACCTCAGAACTTACCCAGGCAATGCAGTGGCGGCTGCAGCGCCCCGATGGAAAAATCGCAATCGATCAGTCATCAGCAAACTCCAGCATTCTCCTGAACGAACCCGGACGCTGGATCCTGTCGGAAGAAACTCCGGAAGGCCCGAAAGTTTCCAGTCTGCTGGTCACAGTCGCAGCAGCCGAAAGTCGCACTGAACCGCTGCCGGAAGGACAATTGCAGGCACTCGGACTGGCTCCGGATGTGGCTGTCGTTCGCACCGACGAACCTGACAGTCAAACCGCCAAAAACAGTACCGAACTGGACGCTCATGAACTGGAATCAAGGCAGAAATACTGGAGATTCCTGCTGCTTGCCGGGATGGCCTGCCTGCTGCTGGAATCAATTCTGGCTGCATTTTCGGAACGCAGACAGGCGTCTGCCGCCTGACCGCAGGCATCAACGCAAATCCACTTCAGGAATTGACCGGACCATTCTCGTAGAACATCCCCAGCCGGCGGAACTTTTGGTAACGGCGTTCCAGCAGGTCATTCACTGGCATCGGCTCTAGATTCTGCAATGCCTCCACAAGCCGACCCTTTAGGGTTGTGGCCATCTTGAAGTGATCCCGGTGAGCACCACCAAGAGGCTCCGGAATCACCTCGTCCACAACCCCCAGTGACAGCAGGTCCTGACTGGTAAAACGCAGCGCCTTGGCTGCTTTGGGAGCATGCTGTGCACTCTTCCACAGAATACCGGCACAGCCCTCGGGACTAATTACCGAATAGTACGCATATTCCAGTACCGCCACATGATCGCCAATGCCAATCCCCAGTGCCCCGCCAGAACCACCCTCGCCGATCACCACACAGATAATCGGAACTTCCAGGGTGGACATATCGCGGAGATTCACCGCAATGTTGTACGCCTGACCACGCTCCTCGGCACCTACGCCCGGATATGCTCCGGGAGTATCAATCAGGCAGATAATCGGCAGACCGTAACGGCTGGCCATCTCCATCTTCTGCATGGCCTTGCGATAGCCTTCCGGGTGCGCACATCCGTAGCAGCACTCATTCCGCTCACGCAGATTTCGACCCTTCTGATGACCGACAAACATCACCTTGCGGTCAGCCAGTCGAGCAAACCCGGTGACGATCGCCCGGTCATCACCGAAAGACTTATCCCCGTGCAGCTCAACAAACTCGTCGAACACTAGCTCGATGTAGTCGGGAGTCTGCGGGCGATCTGGATGCCGCGAAACCTGTACAACCTGCCAGGGATCCAGATTGGCATAACGCTCACGAGTCATCTGCGTGAGTTCCACACGCATCCGGCGCATAATTTCCTTCTCTGCCGGCGAAGGGTCCTGCTGAGCCTCAAGCTTCAGCAGACGCTCTTCCAGTTCGTACAGAGGTTTCTCAAAGCTTAATTGATGCAGAGCAGCCATCAGCGGTCATCCACCGGAGTCAGTCAGTAATGCCGGAAAACTCCGGTCCAGGGTGCGAAATTCTAACCTGCCGCTTTCGGTCGGCAAACATGGAGCCTCCGGAGGACGAGGTGATTCCCGGGAGATTTTGGTAAATCAGGCGATATCCGGCAGTTCGCTCCACTCCTCAAGGTCCGCCACCTGCTCAGCAGGTCTGGCCGCGGCCGCCGGCCGTCTTTCCAGCGGTAAATGCACATTTTTCGGCACCTGCGGAGTCACAGGAGGCACAACGGCAGGAGCCACCGGTGCGGACTGAACCGCTGACACTGCCGGTGGCGGAACCGCCACCGGCGGTCCGGTCGGTGGCACTATCGGCTGAGGGGCCATTCCCGGCACCATACCAGGCTGCGGCATCATTCCCGGCACCATCGGCTGTGGCATCATGCCCGGCATCATCGGCTGGGGCATCATTCCCGGCATCATTCCCGGCATCATCCCGGGCATCATCCCGGGCATCATCGGCTGTGGCATCATGCCCGGCATCATCCCGGGCATCATCGGCTGTGGCATCATGCCCGGCATCATCCCGGGCATCATCGGCTGTGGCATCATACCCGGCATTCCGTAGGCCATCGGAGCGGCAGGAGCAGCAGGCTGAGCCTGAGCAGGTGCAGCACCGGACTTTTTCGGAGGTGCCATTTCGCCAATCGGAGCCGTTGTCCGCTTCGACTTTGTGGGCTTCAATGGAGCTGCAATGCCTCGCGATACGCGATCCGCATCCGCTCGGCTGTCCAGTCGCTTGTCGACACTCAGACTTTCATTGGCCTTCGCCTCCTTGACCTTCTTGTCGTGCAGTTCTACCGGATCTTCAAGAAACACCCGGCAGTTGCGAAACAAGGACATCACATCCCGCATTTCCTGGGGCCTGTCTTTGGGCTTCTTGGACAACATCTTCATCAGCACCATATCCAGTTCCGGCGTGCAGTTTTTGTTCACTGCAGAGGGCGGTGCCGCCTCTTCGCTGATGTGTTTCTTCAGCAGATCATTTGGGCTGAGGCCCGCAAACGGCGGAGCCCCCGTGACGATTTCATAAATTGTGACCCCCAGACTGTAAACATCAGACTGGGCAGTCGGCGGACGCCGCATGATGATCTCGGGCGCGATGTACGTACGAGTCCCCATGATGTTCTTCTGCTTGCCGGCCAGCAGTTTCATCAGACCCGTTGCCAGCCCACACGCCAGGCTGAAGTCAATCACTCGCACTTCACCCGTTTTATTCACCAGAATATTGTCTGGCTTAATGTCCCGATGCAGCCAGCCCTTTTCATTCAGATGCACAAAAGCCTGACAGACCGCCTCAACGATCTTCTTCAATCGAGACTGTGTCTCTGGCAGATTGGCAGAAAGCTGAGCCTTCAGGCTGGGAGCACGAAAGTAGTCCATCAAAAGAAAACCGTGATCCCGATTGATTTCCAGCTTGTGAAACCGCACAAAACTTGGGTGTTCAAGCTGTGAACCAACCTTGAATTCGTGCTTCAGCACACCCTTCGCCTCAGAGTCTTTCAGCTTTTCCGGCAGCAGAAGTTTCATCGCAAAGGGTACAGTGCCCCCCTGCTCTGTGACCTCCCACACCTGCGTTGAGCCGCCAGAGGCAATGCAGTTCTTCAATTCGTATCCGCCAACAAGATTCTGGTTCTCGGCCACAAATCTAACCCTCACGGAACTACTGGAGGCAGTGTGAGACAGGTGTCCCGACAAACCGCATCAAAGCTGTCGTCAGGCCTGTACACGCAGACTGATTACTGCGTAGATCATAGGATCAGATTGCCCCGAACGCGAATTCAATTCTGCCAGTCGGCGGAATCTGACTCGGGATTTTTCAGGATTTTCGGGGTAAACCCCAGCCGATTCCATGCCACTCTGCAACCACTGACTCCTGAATTTGTCCGCTTCTTCCGATTTTTCCAATTCTTCTCTGCTGTTTTCCTCTGCTCCACCCCGCTATAAGAATAGCCCGTCGTCGGATTTTCTGACTGCCAAAATCCCTCTGCTACCGGTCGGACCCGCCCTATGTTCCCCATCCAGTACACCCCGTTCACCACAATTTTCTCAGCACTCGCTGCGGTTCTGGTAAACTGTGCAGCACTCATCAACGCTGCATCCGTCTCCGCTGCTGACGAGCCCGGGTCAGCCCATCACGAATACTCCGGAGCTCTGATACAGCCCGGTGATGGAGACGGACAGGTACTCCGCCGCTTCGAAGTCCAGACCTTCGACTCACCCACTGCCTGTTTTTTCCACCTCTCCGACGACCTGCGACAGGGTTGCCCGTGGCCCGACAGTTTCGGGCTCACCGGACCGTCAACCTCACAAAACCAGCTCCAGCCCCATCTGCTCTACCCCTATGACGGAACCCCCTGGTTTCTCACACTGCCGCCCCTCAAAGTAGCTCTGCCCGCAGAAATTCAGCCCGGACATTCGTGGAGTCAAAACGGCTGGCAGCTCTCCGCCACAGAAACCAGCACGACCGAAAATATTCAGGTCTGGCAGCTCGAAGCTCGTGAGCCTCGAGGGCGACGACAGAGCCTGCAGGTTGACGCCACCACTGGAATCCTGATCAAAGCAGAGGCCGACATTTTTATGGGACAGGGCGACCAGTTCCTCCTGACGCTGGTGCGATCCGGAACCCGAAAACTGCCGGAGAACGAAAATACTGCCGTCACACAAACCCAAAAGGCTCTGCTGCAGCTGCAGACAGCCCTTGGACGTCGCCCGGACGCTCAGCTGGCAGAACTGTCCCAGCGGCAAATTGGTGATTCGGTCGCTGCTCTCGAGGAACTTGCAAAACGGGCCACCGGCACAGCCCTCGAACGACTCGTCAGACAAATTCGGGCTGACGTCGAGATTCAGAAAAAACGCCTTGAATCAGCGGCCGGACGTGCCGCGTCACTGATGAGTTCGCAAGCACCCGCCTTCAAAATTAACCTGACAGCCGGAGGTACGCTGGACTCAGAATCCCTCAAAGGCCGAACCGTCATTCTGCACTTCTGGGACTACAAAGACGCTCCGCTCTCCGAACCCTATGGACAGACCGGATACCTTGAATTCCTCTACAACCGGCGCCGCACTCAAAATCTGCAGGTGGTTGGCGTCAGTACAAATGGTGACCTGCAGGTTCCAGAGAATCTGGCACGCGGACGCCGCGCAGCACGCAAAATCGCCGAATTCATGAACCTCAGCTATCCCATCGGGTACGATGACGGCACATTGCTGAGAATCTTCGGTGATCCTCGGGAATCCCGAGGACAACTGCCCCTGTGGATCGTCATCGGTGCCGACGGGAAGGTCAGACACTACCACCCCGGTTACTACGAAATCGATGCAGCCTCGGGGCTGAAGGAACTGGAAGCAGTGCTCAATGAAGACGCTGGGAAATGAGCCCGGCAAAGCTCAAAAATTGTACGCCGGATTTTCCTTGTCAAAGTCACGATCCGTCAGCCGCAAATCTGGCTGCATGTCCGTGAACACGTAATCCTCAATCACCGGCGGCTTCGCGTCTTTTTTCTTCGGGAAACCGAACTGCTGCACCCGCACCGGCAATTTGGATTTCTCGTCAATCCACAGCCTCGTCATCTGGAACGGGAATTGACGTCGCGGCTCCGGATGGCTGCTTTCAATCACCTGACACGTGTAACCTTCGTATTTTTCAATCTTCGCATCTGAAAAGTATTTAACGTCGCATTCACCATACTTCGATTCGCCCTCCCACTGTTCGATCACTGCCTGCACCATGTTGGCCAGACCGGCCTTCGTGATCGGATAACGGTTCTCCGCCTTGACTCGCGAATCTTCCGGAGACAGCGATAATGTGCCAATCAGTGCTGCCAGCCCGGTCTCATGAACCAGCAGCTTGTTGTCATTTTGGCCACTGACAAAAATCACCTCACGCCCCTCTCGAGGCTCCTGGAACAACATGTACACGCTGAATGGCTCATGACGGATCTTGAGCTTCATTTTCTGCGAAATCAGGTCGTCATCCACAACCTCTTTCTTCGCAAAAATGCACTCGTAACCACTCATCTGCAAAATCCGGCGATGCGATTCACGAGCCAGCCTAAGTGCCGGTCGCAACGGATGCTCAGACACCTTCTCGTCAAAAGCCTCTGCCCCGCCCAAACCGGCCACGAAACTGGCACCCACAGCCGCAGCAGCCCCCATGAACACACGTCGCCGGGACAAGCCTGCAGCGAAACCCTCAGTTGCAGCCATCACACCATCCCCCGCAAATTCCAGTAGCATTAACCAGCGACAGGTTACTCGCAGACACAAAACCAACTGGGTTACATCAAGACCATCGAGGATTCCCGGGGCTGTGTCCAGTCAATCACTCAGGATCCCTTACCCCGGCACAAAGTCCAGCAAGTGTGGGCTTCAAATCCTCTAATTCATCGTCCGCCGCACTGCCTGAGGTGCCTTCAAACCGTAAATATTAGCCAAATCTGCCGGAGTAATGCCCAGCCAGTTCCTATCGACAACGCCCTTCTCCAGGGAAGCCAAAAACTGCAATTGCCGGAAATTCCGCCGGACCGTAAACTGCGGCAGAAACTGCCGATGGAATGGTAGTGAAAGTATGTCCTGGAGTGGCGGGAATGGACTCCTCTAGAAGTGGCCTGCTGTCGACACTGCTGATGACGCTGCCGCTGATCATCGTACCAGCGATCGCACTTCTGCGCCCAGCCGGCGCCCCGGTCGGCGTTGCTCAGACCGCAGCGCAGGGTGCAGAATCCTCCGAAGATCTGCTGGGATTCGAACCATTCGACACGTCGGAAATACCGCCGACTGATGCTCCGGAATTCCCCGTCAAGCCATCGAAAGGCTCCCCTGAACCGGCGACAGAAAATTCCATCGATGACCTGCTGCCAAATCAGACCCGACCAAAGCCGGTCGAGCCCAAAGAACCTCAATCCAGTGACCCGTTTCAACAAGCAGTGGATGCACCCGCCACAGAATCGCCCGACGGACAGCCCGAAAATTTCCACGAAGATGCAGCCACAGAAGCAGCTCTGCGTCAACTGAATGCCATGGGGGCCATACGCATCCTTTGGTTTGTTCCTGGAACTACGGAAAACCACGGTTTCGCCGCATTCTTCCGCGGTGAAACCGAGCTGGTACGATATCGATTTGAAGCCATCGGCCCCACACGCTCAGTCTGTGCCGAAGATGTCGTGCAGCAGGTAAAGCACTGGCGTCAGCAGTCGGCACGCCGAGCAAATCGCCTGAATTAATGAAACTGTGGACGGGCGGAAGATACCGAGGACAGTGATGCTCGATCGTAACCCAGTCAGCCTCCAAAACCTTCGCAGCCTGCAACCCCGGTATTACACCACCGGAACAACTCGTTCAGAACGAGAAAACATGCTGATTCGATCGCCGACGGGCGGTCGCCGCAGTTCCGAATCCGGGCTGCTGCAATCGGACAGGAGCCTCATTCGTACAGTCCGAATCGCCAGACTTGAAGCAGCACTGCTGATTGCTGAAGGAGCCGTTCCTGCCAGAAAACTGGCTCAGTCCGCTCGCCTGATTGATGGTCGCGAAGTGCAGCAGCTTGTCGCAACGCTGAACGAAAGCTACGACCGCACTCGCTCGGCATTCCGTATCGAACAGACAGCCGCCGGTTATATCATGATGACCCGTGCAGCACTTGCACCATGGCTAGATCGACTCCATAACCGACAGGCAGCCGCTCGACTTTCCCCGCCAATGATGGAAACCCTGACCATCATCGCCTACCAGCAACCCGTAACGCGAGCCGACGTGGAGGCCATCCGCGGAGTTCAGTCGGCAGAAATGATTCGACAACTGCTGGACAAAGGCCTCATCCGGATCGCAGGAGAAGACGATTCGCTGGGGCGACCTTTTCTCTACGGCACGACAAAACTGTTCCTTACCACTTGGGCACTGCGACAGCTGGAAGATCTGCCAGGTTATGAAACCCTGAAAAAACCCGGAAAAAATTCGGAACCTGCACTCCTGCCATTCCCCGAAGACGACGAAGCAGCCGCCTGACAAATCACCATGACTGAACTGTTTCTGGGCTGCCCCGTCTGGGCCTGCGAATCCTGGAAGGGGTCGCTTTTCACAGCCACAGCCGCAAGACGCGACTGGCTGCCTCAGTATTCATCAGTTTTCCGCACAGTTGAAGGCAACAGCACGTTCTACGCACTGCCTCCGCTGGAGCGATTTCATGAATGGGGCGTTGCCGCTGCACCAGGCTTTCGTTTTTGCCTGAAGGTCAGTCGGACCATCACCCACGATCGCCGACTCCGCATGGCGAACAATGAACTTGCTGCATTTGTGACCGCAGCCGAGGTCCTCCAGAGCCACAATGTCCTTGGACCGTCTTTCATTCAGTTGCCCCCCGATTTCTCTCCAGCAGAAGCCCCGGTCCTGCTCAGCTTTCTGAAGCAACTGCCTGACCACCTTCCCTGGGCCCTCGAAACACGACATCACGGATGGTTTGACCACGGTCGACAGGAACAATGGCTGATCGAACAGCTGACTGAACGCAAAATCGATTTTGTTCTTTTCGACTCCCGCCCCTTGTATTCCGCACCGCCGGCAGACGAAATCGAACGGATCTCCCAGTCACGCAAACCCAAAACACCGCTGCGTCACACAGTCACCGGACAACATCCGTTTCTACGAATCGTCGGTCGTAATCACGTACAACAGACTCTCCCATGGCTGGCCGAATGGGGCCCTGTTATCGGTGGCTGGCTGCAGCAGGGGCTGCAGCCTTACATCTTTACACATGCTCCGGATGATCGTTATGCCCCGGATTTTGCAGCCCTGATGCACGCGCAGATCAGTCTCGCATTTCCACGCCTTCCGTCACTGCCACCGTGGCCTGGAAAACAACTGCCATCCATTCGCCAAAAGTCACTGTTCGACTGAAATTTTACCACGCCAGAACAAAGCCCCAAGCTACGCCCCCGGACCTCGCAGCGCGTCCGCAATCCAGTCCAGATCCTCGGCCTGCACGGACGCCGCAGCCGCACTTCGAGTCGCTCCGGCAGCCGTCAGTGCATTCATAACCAGCACACGCAACACACTGGCCAAAGGACTGGCAGCTCCGCTGCGCAGGGCGTTCTGCACCAGCCGATGAGCCCGATTCAGCACCACTTCATTGCGGCCCGTCGGCGTCTGACGAAAATGGGCATCAATCAGACGCTGAAAACCAGTCGGAATATCGCCCTCTCGACGCAACTCTTCGAACGTACGAGCCAGCTCGTAGCGATCATTCAGAAAAGCCACCACGGGAGGCCCGGAGGCCAGTGAAGCGATCATCACACGCGCATCAGTGCTCGCAAAATAATCCTGCCAGCCCGACTGCAGATCTTCAGGATCAGTCATGCCGAGAACAATCCGGCTGAAGTTCTGAGCCGAAGGAGTCGCCTGACGCAGTTCAACTCCACCATCCTCGTCCACCAGCATCTCAGCCAGCAGATTCTCTTCAAAACTGCGAACAGCATGCACACATGGAACATTGATCCTGCTGAACAGTTCGTCCAGATAACACTCCTGACGACGGTCTGCATTGTACCAAATCACACTCTCAAGATCATTTTCATACAGCGGGTCCGCCGCACTCTGCTGCAGAATATCGTCCAGCAGCAATGGTCCCTTTGAAGTCTGAAATCGATACACCCGCCGCAGCAGATACCGTAATCGCACCTCAGACAGCGCTGCACCGGCAAAATGATAACGATGCCACGTAACGATAGACTCCAGACGCGAATTCGGCTGGTCCGCCAGATCTTCCAGATGCTGATAAAGATGCTCTTCCAGAGTCCGGCGAAGCGCTCTGAAGTTGTCGTCCCGCACCAGATCTTCGCGACTGGCCACAGGAGTCCCGTCTTCCAGTTCCAGTATGCCGCGAAAAAAACTGCCCCACGCCGGCAGCAAATCCCGCACCCGCCGCGAAATCACCATGCGACGCACTGTCACCGCAACCGTGGATTCATCAGCAAAACCCGGAGTCCTCTGAGGAGAAATGTACAATGCACCAGCGATCGACAAAGGCTGCTCCATCCGAATCGGGATGACATCCAGCGGTGCTTCATTGAAGTAGTCCGCCAACGCCAGCTCCAAAGATTCGGGTTCAGGAGTCGCCTCGAACCACGGCGCGTTGATCACATTCACTCGAGCTGGTCGATCGTTTACATGAATCGGCACAGGCAGAAAATCTGCAAACTCCCGAATCGCTGCCTCCAGTGACTCCAAAGACTCACACCAAACGCGAAACTCAGGCTTCAGATGCAATGTCACACTGGTACCAAAGCGAGCACGCTCGGCAGAAGACAGACGGATCTCAGTCCCCGGCCCCGCCTCCCAGCATACTCCCTCAGGACTGTCCTCACTGCGACTTTCCACTCGCAGAAAATCAGCCAACATGAAGGCACTGAACAGACCGATTCCAAACTGACCGACCAGCCCCTCGCCATCACCGGCAATGGAACTCTTCACAGCCGTCGAATGACGCCCCTTCAGGATTCCCGTCATCCCGATACCCAGCGTCCCTAGATACTGCTCCGCCTCGTCTGCGGTCAGTCCGATTCCGTCATCTGAAAATGTCAGAGTACCAGCTTCAGCATCCTGCTGGATGTCGATCCGACCGCGAAACTGCAGATCCCTGACACGGCGTCTTAGAATCGCATCGTATGCGTTCTGAATCAATTCGCGAATCGGAGTCTCCGGGCGGCTGTACAGCGATGATCCCATGATCTCGATGATGCCGGCGATATCCACTCGAAACGGGATCTGACGACTCCACACGCGACACACCCTGCTATGCTCTGACAGAAATCCCCGACGGCGGCCTTCAGAAATGTCTGAGCATTCACAACCACAGCGGGAAACGGACCAGTGTAATACTGAATCGCTGAATCCGCAAACATGCGGGCAACCTGCTGCACTTCAGGAAATCCATACCGCAGACTACTTGTCTCCCGCACACTCCTGTGGCAGCATCCCATTGAATCCTCACAGCGCAGCCGAAAACCGGCTTCATTAACTGCCATACCAACCGGGCGAAACTCGGATGCCACCAGACCCGAAAAGTCCGTTCGAATCCACTGCTGAAGCACAGACAGCAGGTCGTGTTCGTTACTTCGTACTGGCATGGCTGTGTGCACTTTCCGGAATTCTGTACCTCGATCGCATCTGTATCTCTGCCGCACTCGGTCGAATCAGCGAAGAACTGCAGATTTCAAATACCGGCGGCAGCTTCGTGCTGATGGCCTTCACTCTCGCCTACGGACTTTTCGAAGTGCCCACCGGTCGCTGGGGCGATCAATGGGGCGCTCGCAAAATCCTTACACGCATCTCCCTGTGGTGGTCTGCGTTCACCATTTTCACCGGTCTCTGCAACGGCCTGACATCACTGATCATCATACGATTCCTGTTCGGCGCAGGTGAAGCCGGCGCCTTTCCGAACGCCGCCCGAGTCGTCTCGAGGTGGTTCCCGCAACAGGAACGCGGACGCGTCCAGGGAATTCTGCTGGCCGCCTCACAAACCGGCGGTGCTATCGCACCCTGGCTGGCCGCTGCTCTCATAGAAAACATCGGCTGGCGAATGACATTTGCCGCCTTTGGCAGCGTTGGATTCCTCTGGGCTTTCGGCTTCTGGATCTGGTTCCGTGATGAGCCCGCTCAGCATACATCCGTAAACCCAGCCGAACTGCAGCTCATCTCGGCCGGCACAATACGTCATGAGACTCCACAAAACAGTACATCGGGCGACTGGAAGAATAACCCACACCCCGAGAACAGCAGACCAAATCACGAACTCGTCCCGCCTGTCCCATGGGCACTCGTCCTCGCTAATCCCAGCGTTCGCATGCTCAGTGCCATCATGGTCTGCGCCTCCTTCAACAGCTACATCTACTTCTCATGGTTTCCCCGGTACCTCGAAAAAGGACGCGGACTACTGCCAGCCGATGCCGGCATGATGACTTCCGTCGTCCTCGCCTGCGCAGCCGCTGGCACCTTCTTCGGGGGCTGGGTGGTCGACAGAATGCAGATTTCCAACTACCCCGCACGCAGCCGAATCGCCGGACCGACTGCATTTCTTACCGCCGCAGCATGCCTCTCGTCTGCACTGCTCTGCTCAGACTATCGCCTCGCCGTACTGCTCACAGGAGCCTCCTGCTTTGCCACTCAGGCCACTCAGTCGCTCTGGTGGTCCTGCGCCATCGGCATCAGCGGACGACACACAGGCGCACTTTTCGGACTGATGAACTCTGCCGGTGTATTCGGAGCCATGACGTCCCAACTGCTTGTCGGCCTCCTCGCAGACGCGCTGGGACGACTGAAGCTTAGCGGTCGTGCACAGTGGGACCCTATCTTCTACATCAACTGCCTCATACTGCTCGCCGCCGCAGGCCTGTGGCTGAAATTCGTCTTTAAACCAGTGGAAAACGACGCTCAGACATAACCCTGAGTTGGAGATCACCCCGTGCCCATCATCGATATTCACAGCCACTACTGGCGCTACCCGGAACACTTTCAGGAAGACTTTCGCAGCCAGGCAAAACGAGCCCGGGCGGGCGTCGAAGTCGATCTCACCGTCACCTGGAACAGCTACGCACAGTCCGCACCGCTCGATGTACGCACCGTCGTCTTCGGAGGTAAAGCAAAACTGAGTGGTCTGTGGGTCGACGACGCCGACATCGCACATTACATCAGTCAACAGCCCGAAAAGCTTATCGGCTTCCTCTCGCTGGACCCCACACAGCCGGGCTGGCAGCAGGAACTCAAATTCGGACATCAGGAACTGGGACTGCGAGGAATCAAGCTGATGCCCATGTACGCCGGATTCCGTCCGGATGACGAAAGGCTCAATCAACTCTGGGATTACGCCTCCCGAAGTCGGCTTCCTGTGCTGCTGCACACAGGCACAACATTCATTTCTCAGGCACCGCTCGAGTTCACTCTGCCGCGACTACTGGATACAGTCGCGACACGGTTTCCCGAACTGCGACTGATTCTCGCTCACCTCGGACACCCGTTCGAAGGTGAATGCGTGGCCGTCATTCGCAAACATCCCAATGTCTATGCTGACGTTTCTGCCCTGCACTACCGCCCATGGCAACTCTACAACAGCCTCATGCTGGTTCAGGAATACGGCGTCTGGCACAAACTTCTGTTCGGCACAGACTATCCATTTACGACCGTCAATGATTCACTCGCCGGACTGCGCAGCCTCAACAATCAACTGGAAGGTACCCGACTGCCAAGGCTCAAAACCGAAGCCATTGAAGCCATGATCTCACGCGACAGCCTGTCACTGCTGGGGCTGACCTGATTACACGCCGCCGCTTAGTTCAACTCAACAGATACTTCCGTCCGCCCAGGAAAAGCTGTAGCGTCTGCAAATACCCTGACACAGCCCGTTGCATCTGCCGCCAGCGAGGAATGTGATACCCGGATCCGCGGCACCGACTCTGACTCGGTCGGGATCGTCGAATCCAAAGGCACCCAGCTTCCATCCACAAAAGCCTCCACCCACATATGAGGCGCAAAAGCTGAAGCTCGGGGCACATACAGAAAACCTACAGCCACCCTCGACGGAATCTTCTCAGCACGCAAAAGTGCTGCCAGTAGGACCGCATGCTCAGTACAGTCACCCTTCCATGACTTAAGCACAGTCGATGCAGGCTGCTGCAACGTCGATAAAGCCGAAAATTGCATCCGACTGCTGACATACTGCACCAGCCTGCGACACTTCTCACGCCGATCACCCGTATTTCCAGCAGCCAGCACAGCAGTCCGCAAAATCTCAGAATTTGCAGCATCTACCCACTTCCCCGAGCCCAGATATTCTGCCAGCTCAGAAGCTGTCAGCTCCTGCACTGTTCTGACTGCAGAATTGCTTTTCGCAGGATCCAGAAGAACCACCCGTATCTGACCCTCCTGACCTTCCTCCACCCGCTGAAAATCTGACGATTCAAGAATTCCCCGCAGCTCAGGCGAAGTGTGCACCAGCAGTTTTATCGTCTGATCAAAACCCCACTCCACCTTGCCCGTTACCGGCACCAGTGTTCGCAGCTGCAGATCCAGTGCTTCCGTATTCTGATATCCCAGTGCCTGCGCCGGCTCTGCACGCCGAATCGACAGCATAGCCCCCAGAACGCGCTGATCAGATCCTAAATAACGCTTGTTCTGAAAGATCAGAGTCGACGCTTCAACCTCCGGAAAATCCACAGGGCGAAACCCATACTGCAAGTCAACCACGCCCGACCCATCTGTTTCACTAGTACGATAAACTTTCGAAGTCATCGCAAACTCCAGCTCGGCTGACTCATTGCTCTCCGGAAAAAACACCAAGGACCTCCACACACGCGCCCCCTGCGGAAACGCCGACATCAGCCACCCAGAAATCAACGGCGATCGAGGCTGCTCAGAACACCCCACCAGTAACTCTGACTGATTGGGCCCCATGCCGTCCCGAACCAGGAAGGCCCGCGAGGATTCCTGCCATACACCGCTTCGCTGCATTCGTAATCCATCAGCGGACGTACGCTGCAGACTCCAGCGAAACAGACGGCCGTCCTCCGACTCCTCCGTCGTCAGTTTGGCACGCACTGAAAGATCGGTTCCCAGTCGCCTCAGTCGCAGCACCGTTTCCCGCTCAAACCGACCCAGACGACCAGAAACAGGATCCTCAAACTGCTCCAATACCACCAGTTCGTGACCGGCAGGCTGCCCGTCGAATTCAATGCGGTACCAATGGTCGTCCGCCTGCAGCAAATTCGCATCTGAAAAAGACAACCTGCAAAACAACAGCAGCCCGCACATCAGCAGTTGCGAACTTCTGGCACACAATACGCACATCAGCCGCTGCTCCAGTACTCGCTGCTGGTCACGATGACGATTTGATCGATCATACAGATTATATCGCCCCACAACGACCCACGAACAGCCAGGAACCAAACAGCACAGTGCAAAAACTCGCCGCAAACTACGAATTCGGCAGATTTCCCCAAAAGCCCCCGCACACTCGACATCCAGGTGCTAGGCTCCAGAAAGTCCTCTCAGCGTCCCACTCACACGGCATTCCGTGAGCACCGATCCTATGGGTTTTCTGCAGAACTTCCTCAAAACAGGATACCGCAACGGATTACCGTCCAGCGATGTCAGCAGCTTCCGTCAGCTTACTGAAGAGCAGCTTGAACAGCACATGCGCGTCTCGCAGTACGGCGACTTCACACTGACCGATGCCATCCGTCCGGCTTACAGCCTCGAAATCGTTCCCAAAACCGGTTACCGCCACGACTGTTACAGTGATGAAGAAACCGGCGCACAAATCCCCGTGCTAATTGCTTCTGTCAGCAAAGAACGACTCTTCGATGTGTTTATGTCTTTGCTGGAACCGCTCGGATCCGTCGTTGACGTGGTCCTCGAAACCAGTCATGAGCGTGCTCCCGGTCAACACTCAGACCTGTACCGCGAACAAATCGATATGCCCGTCCTGCAAAGCATCCTCTACGACCACGAAGAATTGCTGCTCAACGACGGCTGCTGCGGACTGGCCGTGCTCAATCCGGCACTCCCCCTCGAAGTACAGCTCGATGAACACAAACTGCTGTTTGTTTACGGTCGTCAAAATCGCCGCTGCGAAATGGCATTGAAACAGTCCCGGATTCCATTGATCGAGGACATGCGAGTCATCACAGAAGCCGAACACGTGCACAGTTCCAGCATTGAAATGCATGATCGCTGCCAGGAACTTTGCTGTCGACTTGGCATAGATATCTGACAGATCTCAATATGAACAAGGCCGCCAGACGATCAGCTGCAGACCTCCGACACTGGTTCGCGCTTGCGGTCGCCTGCCTGCTGCAGGCAGGCTGTATGACGCTGCATCACCAGGCCGTCGGTACGGAAACATTCAAACCGGTCTCCAGCGAAAATTCTGTGACCGAAACAACGCTCTCACCACTTCGGTTCGATGAACCGCCCGCTGCTGATCCGCAGCCCCTCAGGTTCGCTATGCAGGTTCCGGCCGCCCTTCAATGGAAGAATGCCGCACAATCTGCCGGAGGCAGACCATTCCAGTACTGCGCAGTCGGTGACGGGACATTACGTACAATTGTCGTCGGCAGCATAAATGGAAACGATCCCGCAGCACTGGAACTGACCGAGAAACTAGCAACACATCTGCACAACAACAGCTTAATCTACGGTGGTTTCCAGGCCCTTGTTATCCGGACCCTCAATCCCGACGGGGCTGCGGAAACCCAGTCGGTCAACTCAAAAGGCCAAAATGTCAATCGACAGTTCAACGCCATCCCCAGTGACCGCAGCCTGAAATGCCCGGAAGCCGAGCTGCTGATGCGGCTCATTGAAAACGAACGCCCCCATCGCATCTTGCATATTCGCACAGCCGATAATCTCACCGGAGTCCTCGGAAGCGACACACACTCGGCACCGCTGACCTCCCGAGTCAGTCGATCACTTGGCTTTACCCGCCTCGTGTACCCACAGGATGTTGTCCCCGGTACGCTTGAACATCTTTGCTCACGTGGCGCATTGTGCGAGGTGATTACTTTTGCATTTCCTCGCAATATGTCGTCCCCTCATGCCTGGAACCGCTACCAGGAAAGTTTGCTCAATCTGGTTCATATGGACGGACAGACCGTGTCCCAGAGCAAATCAGACAGCCCAGCACGCTGAATACCGCAGCACAAACAAAAAGAGGCCGGCGGAATCCAAAATACAGACGTGAAGGCCGATGCTACCCCTGAGCAAAAACTCAGAATCCCCCGCAACAGCCCGCCTTACACCGTCATGGCGGGTGATGGTCTGAACTATGCCGCCGCCCTGACAGTCGCTCCCGGTGAAATTGCGATTGCCTGCGGTACCGGAACTGCGCTGCAGGCCGCTTCAGTCGTCGTGCCAGGCAATCGACTGCTCGCAATTCCAGATTTCGTGCAAATTGCCCGCGAGACACTCACTGTTATTCTACAGAATCTGGTTCTGACCTTCTTTTACAACGGCCTTACCATGCCACTGGCTACTCTGGGAATTCTGGGCCAGCGAGGCCCCCTGATTGCTGCCGTCGCTATGGCACTCAACGGCCTCGCTGTCGTCGGAAATACCCTGCGACTGAAACGTCGACTGGACAAACGACCTATACGCTGAACGCTTCTCGCAGCATCTGCAAGCTTCGCGGAATCGCTTTCCGTGGATCGTCCTTGCCCTCAAACTCCAAAGAGACATACCCGCCAAATCGATGCCGCTGAAGCATCACTGCAATCCGCCGATAATCAAGATCCAGCGAATACCACAGCCCGCCTCCGTAGTAGGTCTTGGCCTGCACCAGCACCGCATCATCAGCCATCAGTTCCAGCCGATCATAGGGATCCTCCAAGAAATTGCCCGTATCCAGAGTGGTTTTCAGCCAGGGTGAATTGATCGCTTTGACAATCTGCATGACGCCTTCCGGAGTCCGCCCCAGCCCCCAGTGATTCTCCAGCCCCAGTGTGACGCCACAGCGTTCCGCCGCCGCAAGGCACTGCGTCAGCCCTTCAATGACCCAGTCAAAACCCTGCTCTTCCGTGTAACCAGGCAGCACCGGTTCAATCCCTCGATTCTTCATTAGTTCATCAAAACTTCCGCTGGTTCCCCAGCGGCCCGTATTGACACGCATGGTCGGAATTCCCATGGCATATGACAGCTCAATACAGTGAACCGTATGCTCGGTGTTTTTACGCCGCGCCTCCGCATCCGGAGAAACCCAGCCCTGATGCGTGGAAAAACCGCACAAGTCCAGACCGTTGATAAAGGCCCGCTGTTTGATTTTTTGCAGTGTGGCATTGCTTTCATCTGTCATCTGCCTGTGCAGGATCTCGACGCCGTCAAATCCCCACTCGGCTGCCAGATCCAGACACTGAAAAATGTCTCGCAGGTCTTCTCGATTGAACTGCCAGAACGAATAGGTGGACACAGCAAATCGTGTCCGCTTTGTGCTAGCGGGGGCAACTGTGCCGCCGACGGCGACCTGCGGAACCAGCCCCGGAGTACATCCGACTGCCAGTGCTTTTGCCAGCACATCGCGGCGGGTGCGGAATGCTGCGGGATCAACGATCGAGGCGGGCAAGGTCATGGCAGGTTCCTGCTCTGAGATGTTGCGAAAGTTTGGTGCAAAAGAATAGCAGCCGGGAGCCGGACTGAAAATCACGTCACCGGTCTGATCAGCCCGTCAGATCGCCAGACACCGATTTTCCGCAGCTTCGGACGAATTCCTGCGGGTGTGCCGGGTTCCCCCTGAGAATCACAGGCAGCGTTCTTTGTCATTCCGGGCCCCTCAGCGTACACTATGGGTTGATTCTCGCCGCACGCCGGGAAGACATGCAGCGTCTGGTCCTGTCCTCCGCCGCTAAACTCTCAATTCAACCATTTATGGCCAAGAAATCCTCAAAAAAGAAGACTGCCGCTGCCGGCTCTGAGGATTCCCTAGAGCAGCGGACACAGGAAATCGGCGGGCAACTGTTCGCCGAGGTCAGTCGGAATTCCACCTCGGTGTTTCAGGCCCGCTGGTGGGAAGATCGCCTGCTGAACTGGGCCATGGGCGACGAAGCGGTGAAACTGCAAATGTTTCGCTTTGTCGACGTCCTGCCAATGCTCCGCGATCACATCTCCATCGCACGTCATCTCGAAGAATACTTTGAAGAAGTGCGGGATCGACTGCCCTGGGCCATGCGGCTGGGACTCGATCTCTCCTCCGGAAACACAATTCTCAGCCGAGCCCTCGCCTACAACGCCCGCATCAACGCGGCCCGCATGGCACGCCGCTTTATCGCCGGCAGCAATGTCCCGGAAGTGCTCCGCTGTGTACGCAGCATGAGAACCTCCGGCAAGGCTTTTACGCTGGACCTGCTGGGCGAAACCACAATCAGCAATGCAGACGCTGATCGCTACCAGCAGTCGTATCTGCAACTGATCGAAGGTATGTCGGCTGAGGTCAGTTCATGGCCTGATGATCCGCAAATCGACTGCGACGAACACGGCCATATCCCGCGTCTTAACGTCAGCCTAAAACTGTCGGCTCTGGACAGCCAGTTTGCCCCCGTCGATGCTGAAGGTTCATTTCTTCGAGTGTCTGCTCGGCTGCGACCGATCCTGCGCGCCGCCCGGCAACACCACGTCTTCGTGCACTTCGACATGGAGCAGAACGATTACCGACTGCTCACACGCGACATCTTTCAGCGAGTGCTGATGGAGCCCGAGTTTCGTGATTTTGCCGACTGCGGGATCGTCGTACAGGCCTACCTGCAGTCTGCCGACGACGATCTGCAAAACCTGCTCGACTGGACACGCAACCGCGGCACGCCCATCACTGTCCGGCTGGTTAAAGGCGCCTACTGGGACTTCGAAAATATAGTTGCGAGGTACCGCGGCTGGCCAGTGCCGGTATTTCGCCGCAAATGGCAGTCGGATGACTGCTTCGAAAGACTCACGGCCGTACTGCTGCACAATCGGCAATGGCTGCGACCGGCTCTGGCCAGCCACAATCTCCGCAGCCTCGCTCACGGACTGGCTCTGGCAGAACAATTGCAGGTGCCGTCGCGGGAGCTCGAAATTCAAATGCTCTACGGCATGTGTGACCAGCAAGCCCAGTTGTTCCAAAAACGCGGGCATCGCGTCCGCATCTATACACCCTTCGGAGAACTCATTCCGGGGATGGCTTATCTGGTCCGCAGGCTACTTGAAAACACATCCAACGAATCTTTTCTACGCCAGAGTTTCACCGAGAGTACTTCCGTCGAAAGCCTGCTCATGAAGCCATCCAGCCACGCCGCAGCCGAACCTCCTGTTGTCGATCCGCCCCAAACCGGATTCGCCAACGAACCGCTCAGTGACTTCTCCAGACCGGAAATCCGCGAAGCGATGCAAGAGGCCTTGTCGTGGGTCCGCGATCACTTGGGCGCAACCTACCCCCTCGTCATCGATGGAAAACTGTGTGACACCCGCGCCACACTGATTTCTCGCAACCCCTCCAAAACCTCCGAAATCATCGGTAAAGTCTCCTCCGCCAGCCAGGACCAGGCCACGGAGGCCATCGCTGCGGCACGTCGCGCGTTTGAACCCTGGTCACGTGTGCCGGTACAGTCGCGAGTAGAATACGCGGGCTTGATTGCCGCAGAAATACGCGAACGAAGGTTTGAACTGGCAGCCTGGATCATACTGGAAACCGGCAAACCATGGCAGGAAGCAGACGCAGACGTCGCGGAAGCCATCGACTTCTGCACCTACTACGCACACGAGGCACAGCGGCTTTCAGAGCCTCGTCGCTGCGATTTCCCCGGTGAAGAAAACAGTTACGTCTACCGCCCCCGCGGTGTTTGTGCCGTCATCTCACCCTGGAATTTTCCACTGGCCATCCTGACCGGAATGACGCTGGCGGCGATCGTCACCGGCAACACCGTGATCATGAAACCGGCCGAACAGTCGTCCGTCGTTGCTGCCAAACTTATGGAAATTGTCCGCAACTGCGGCATCCCGGCCGGGGTTGTCAACTTCCTGCCCGGAATCGGTGAAGACCTTGGACCTGTACTGACACGACACCCTGACGTGGACCTCGTAGCCTTCACAGGTTCTCAGTCTGTCGGACTGGAAATCAACCACACTGCCGCTGAAACACTTGCTGGACAACGCAACGTTCGTCGTGTCATCGCGGAAATGGGCGGCAAGAATGCCATCATCATCGACGACGATGCTGACCTCGATGAGGCTGTCACAGGCGTCGTTCGCAGCGCCTTCGGATACTCCGGACAAAAATGTTCCGCCTGTTCCCGAGTGATTGTGCTGGAATCCGTTTATGAGCCTTTCCTGAAGCGACTGACAGAAGCTGTCAAAAGTCTGCAGATTGGACCTGCAGAAGACCCGGGCACCCGCATCGGTCCTGTCATTGACAACGAATCACGCGATCGACTGCTTGAGTTCATCCGCAAGATAGATCCCGAGCACGGTGGCCAGTTGGCACTGGCTGTGGCTCCAGGAACTCTCAGCCGTCAGGGAAGCTTCATCGGACCGCATATCTTTACCAATGTTGACCCGGCCACTCCCCTGGCGCAGCAGGAACTCTTCGGCCCGATTCTGGCAATCATTCGAGTTCGCACACTCGACGACGCCATCACTGTGGCCAATGGTACCCGCTATGCCCTAACCGCCGGTGTCTACAGCCGCAGCCCGGTGACACTGCGACGCGTTCGCGCAGAATTGCAGGCGGGGAACCTGTATCTCAATCGCGAAATCACCGGGGCACTCGTGCAGCGACATCCTTTCGGCGGCTACCGCATGTCGGGCATCGGCAGTAAAGCCGGTGGCCCGGATTACCTGCTCCAGTTTGTAATTCCGGTAAATATTTCCGAGAATACAATGCGGCGAGGATTTGCGCCAACAACAGTAAATCACAGCTGACGGTCCACGTACAATACGCACGATCAATGCTCAGTCTTGCAGGCCTGAATCCGTCGCAGCGCGAAGCCGTCACCACACTGCAGGGACCACTGCTGGTCCTCGCTGGTGCAGGTACCGGTAAAACTCGCGTGATCACCTTTCGCATGGCGCATCTGATCGCCCATGGCATCAGACCCGACCGCATTCTGTCAGTAACATTCACAAATAAAGCAGCCCGCGAAATGCGAGAACGGGCCCTCCAGCTGATCGGGAAAAAAGACTCACTGCGCCCCGAAGTCTCAACATTCCATGCCTGGTGCGTACGAGTCCTCCGGGAAGAAATCGATCGACTTGGATACCCGAAAAAATTCGCCATCTATGACCGCAGTGATCAGGAGTCAGCAGCGCGTACTGCCCTCCGTGATATCCGCATCGGTGATGCTGCTTTCAAACCCTCAGACCTGATCAACCGCATCAGCCACTGGAAAATGCTGGGGATCGAAGACTCAGAAGCATCCAACCACACCGAGTCCCACCATGATACTCTGGCTGCAATGGCTTATCGAAAATATCAAAAACGACTAAGAGCCTCCGGGGCCGTTGACTTCGATGACCTGCTGCTGCTCACTGTAAAACTGTTCACCGAACACCCCGCCACACTGCAGAAATTCCAGTCCCGCTATGACCACGTGCAGATTGATGAATACCAGGACACCAACGGCGTCCAGTTTCGACTGATCGAAATGCTTGTCAGACCGCATCGTAATCTGTGTGTCGTGGGTGATGATGATCAGTCAATCTACGGCTGGCGCGGCGCTGAACTTGAACACATCATCAACTTCGGTCGACACTTCCCAGGTACTAAAACTGTCCGACTTGAAAATAACTATCGCTGCACCGCTGACATTCTTGGCTGTGCAAACAGACTGGTGCGGCACAATCGACAGCGACACGAGAAAACCCTGATTGCACATAAACAGTCTGCGTCCGGAGTCCGTATGCAGGTGTTTGATGACGAAACCGCAGAAGCTGAAAATGTCGTCCAGGAAATCTCTTACCTTGTCCAGGAACTCGGCATCAGGCCAAAACATATTGCCATTCTCTTTCGAACAAATGAGCAGCCTCGCGTCTTTGAACAGGAACTGCGACGCAACAAAGTCCCCTATCTGCTCGTCGGCGGACAGTCATTCTTCGATCGCCGCGAAATTCGGGACCTGATGGCTTACCTCAAAGCTATCGACAATCCCCGTGATGAAGTCAGCCTGCTCCGCATCATCAACACGCCCGCACGCGGTATCGGTGAATCCTCAACCGAAAAAATCATCCAGACGGCAGTCAAAACTCGCACCAGCTTCTGGGATGTCTCAGAACAGCTCACCGGAACCGGCTCCGTTGCCGCAAAGGCCGGGGCAGCACTGCGAGATTTCCGCAGCCTGCTCACCCGCTACAGTGCTGCCATGCACGGACGTCCTGCCGAACTCGCGACCCTCGCTCGCTCGCTGCTGCAGGAAATCAACTACGAAAGCGAAATTGACAAACAGTACAGGGAAGAAACGCAACGAGAAGTTCGCAGGAACATCCTTGAAGAATTTGTCAACTCCATCGGATTGTACGTAGACAAGAATCAACACCCCACGCTCAGTGGGTTCCTTGAAAGCATGGCCCTGCTCGACCGCGAAGAAGAATCCGATCTTGGCGAAGAAAAACAGCAGGAAGCCGTACGACTGATGACGCTGCATTCAGCCAAAGGACTGGAATTCCCCAGAGTCTACCTGGTCGGTATGGAAGAAGGCTTTCTCCCGCATAAACGCAGCATTGAAGAAGACACCGAGAAGGCAATTGCCGAGGAACGGCGACTGGCCTATGTCGGAATCACACGTGCCATGGATCATCTCACAATCACCCGCAGCAAAACTCGCATGAAATGGGGCCGCCGTCGCGACTCCATGCCGTCACGATTCCTCTTTGAGATGCAGGAAGACCCTGGCCAGCCACTGCACGAAGAACACATCAGCAAAGAAAACGCTGATGAACACACCACCTCACTCACCGCACCGTTTCAGGCCGCCACGCCCAGACAACAACAGGCAATCATCAGCCAGCCGCCTGATGAATTTGAACAGCCCCCCTTCTGAATGTGAGGCCGACACCCGCCTTCAGCGACCTCGAACTAAAGCGACAGCAGCATTGCCGTAGCGGCGACCGGAACGCTGCCGCATCAAACGACGTGCCAGATTGCGACTGCCACGAGCCGCACAGTCCGCAGCAACAACCTCCAGCGTTTCACCCTCTGCCGAAACCAGCAGATCACGGTAGCCAGCTACCATCACATTCAGACGATACTGCGGCCCAATCCCTCCACGCGGAACATTCAAATCCGCAGAAATCACCACAATCCTTCAGATCCGCTCCCCAAACCGGTTGAACGCAAACAGCAAATGCCGCTCGACCAATTCCCGCTGAACCGAATTGAGTCGCACACCGTCCTCAACAATCTAAATTCACATCGCCGACACCTTTCATAAACCCGCCGTATTCACACCGAAACACAGCAGCTCATGACATGGCTTCACTACCATCACCTGCACTACCTATGGGTAGTGGCTCGCGAAGGTACCATCCAGCAAGCCTCCCAGCAGCTGCATGTCGGACAGCCCCCCATCAGTACTCAATTGCACCAGCTGGAACTGTCTCTGGGACGAAAACTGTTTCGTCGCCGCAGCAGGCGTCTCGAAATGACGGAAGCCAGACGCACGGTTTTTCGATATGCCGAACAGGTTTTTTCACTCGGTCGCGAGATGACGGATCTGCTCAAAAGCGGCGAAGTCGCCACCGGCTCCAAATTTGTTGGCGATGTGGCCGATGCCATGCCAAAACTGATGGTTCGCAGGCTGCTGGAGCCTGCTTTGCAGCTGTCATCCGATCTGCGTCTGGTGTGTGTCGAACATGACCTCGGAACATTGCTGACGGACCTCGGCCGACAGTCACTGGATCTCGTGCTGGCAGACTCACCGCTGACACCGACAGGGGGTGTACGAGCCTTTAACCATCCGCTGGGACAGTCCGGAGTCGGATTATTTGTTACACCGCAGCTTGTCGCTCGCATTCGAACAGATTTTCCTGCCTCACTGAATCGCGTTCCGCTGCTGTTGCCGTGCAGAAACACGGCATTGAGCAGATCGCTGGATTCCTCGCTGGAATCCCGGAACGTGTCTCCGCTGATACGTGTTGAATTTGATGACAAGGCACTGCTGAAGGCCTTTGGCCAGACTGGCGAAGGGCTGTTTCCAGGTACACTGGCCATCGCAGATGAAATCTGCCGACAGTATGAGGCAGAGCTGGCCGGAGAGCTTGAGGGCGTTGTCGAACACTTCTACGCGATCTCCGTGGAATGTCGCATTCGTCATGCGGTAGTGCTGGCGATCTCCAGTTCGGCCAAATCGATCATCTTTGTCTGATCTTTCGCAGATCCGTCTGTTTTGCAACCACAGTGTTGCCAGCAGCCGAATTTGCAGGGACAATACGCAAGGGTATGCTCGCAGAAATTGGCCCGTGACTCAGGCAATCCAAATAAGGCACAACGATGGCCCGTGAAAATCACTACTGCGTCGGTCAGCTCAGGCACTCCCGCCGAACTCTGCTTAACAGAGCTGCCTGCGGCTTTGGCTCGGTTGCCGCTGCTCATATGCTGGCCGCTGCCTGCTCTGCACAAACACCAGATAACAGGCAGCAGTCCGATACGGGCTCTCACCTTTCAGCCCGCGCTGTCAGCATTATTTTCCTCTACATGGATGGCGGTGTCTCACAGGTAGACTCGTTCGACCCAAAACCAGAACTCGAACGTCGCAACGGACAACCGTTTCCCGCAAAAATTGAGCCCACACAGTTCAACAATATCGGTAACACTCTTGCCAGCCCCTGGAAATTCAAAAACTACGGTCAGAGCGGAACTCCGGTCAGCGACCTGTTTCCTGAAATTGCCCGGCATGTCGACGACATGGCCATCGTCCGTTCCATGACTTCGGGCTTCCCCGAACACACTAATGCCAATTACTTCCTGCACACCGGATCAGGGCTTCAGGGTCGTCCGTCCATGGGTGCATGGTTCGGCTACGGCCTCGGTTCAGAATGTCAGGACCTGCCACACTTCGTGATCCTGAACGGCGGATTAATTCCACCAGGCGGGCTCGATAACTTCGGCAGCGGCTTTCTGCCCGCCAGCTTCCAGGGCTCCGTGTTCGGACTTGGTGACCCGCCGGTTTCTGATATCCGCCCGCAGGAAACGGCCAGCGGACTGCAGCGACGTAAACTGGACCTGATCAGAACACTGGATCTGGCTTCCGTCGATCGCTACGGCCACGATGATCAGGTGGAATCCGCAATCCGCAATTACGAACTGGCCGCCCGCATGCAGCTGGCAGTCCCGGAGCTCATGGATCTAAGCAATGAAACCAAAGAAACTCACGAACTCTATGGCATGTCTGACGAGTTCCCCAATACCCGCACGTTTGCCAAAGAGTGTCTGCTGGCACGTCGGCTGGTTGAGCGAGGCGTCCGCTTTATCGAACTGACCTGCCCGGCCGGTAACGGGGACCGGTGGGATCAGCACAGCAACCTTGTCGACGGACACACAAAAAATGCTCGTTCCGTTGATAAACCGATCGCTGCCCTGCTAACCGATCTCAAACAACGCGGACTGCTCAATCAAACTCTCGTTGTCTGGTCCGGAGAATTCGGCAGAACGCCGTTCGCGCAAGGCAGTGACGGCCGTGATCACAATCAGTTCGGCTTTTCGCTGTGGATGGCTGGCGCCGGCATCAAAGGGGGCACAATCTACGGCGCTACCGATGAATTCGGCTACAAAGCGGTCCACGATCGCGCAGAAATTCACGACCTGCATGCCACAATGCTGCACCTCATGGGCACCGACCACGAAAAACTTACCTATCGTTTCGGCGGACGAGACATGCGACTCACGGATGTCCACGGAACCGTACTCCGTGAAATTCTCAGCTGAGGACTTCACACATGGCTGAATCTGAATCCGGCAGACTGGGCACTCAGGGCGAACGGGCAGCAGTTCAGTTTCTGCGAGAAAAGGGTCTGAAAATACTTGCCACAAGGCATCGCAACAGTTTCGGGGAAATCGACGTCATCGCCGAAGACGCAGATACCACGGTCTTTGTGGAAGTAAAAACAAGGTCATCCGAACATGCTGGGCAGCCATTTGAGGCCGTTGACCGCAAACGACAGAATCGCATGTCCCGCGCTGCGCTGGCATGGCTCAAACAAAATCGCCGACTCGAACAGCGGTGTCGACTCGACGTGATCTCCATCATCTGGCCCAAAGATCAGCAGCAGCCGCAGATCACCCACTACCCCGCTGCTTTTGAACCCGGTGGACATGGCCAGTTGTACTGAATACCCCACTTAAGCCCGCCCGCGACACACATTGAGCCACATTCGCACACTCAACCTGCATCGCTGCCACCATGCTTGCAAACGCACCTTTCCCAATTCGTCCGCTTGCTGATCCTGCCGACTCCCAACACTGGCAAACCGCATCGGCAAGCAAAGCGGGAAAAAACTGGCATTCGACTTCCTGCCGATCCGTGCCTATAAATTCAGTGAATAACGGCATAGTGGTGCGGTTTGCTTCTCCGTGGATGCAGGTTCGGTCCTGCAGAAGCAGACGCACTATGTTCAAAAGACCGCTCAGGTCAAATCTTGGAAAAAAACCATGCAAAAGGTTCTGCTGTCGGTGATTCTGTCTGCTATTCCGTTCACTTCAGCCATCGCAGATGACTGGGGCACAGTCACTGGACAGGTGCTCGTATCCGGTAATGTTCCGGCCGCCGAACTCCTGCACAAACAAAATGCTGACATTAAGGACAAGGAAGTCTGCGCTGCTGCTGACACCTACAAGGATGACCTCGTGATCAACGCATCCAACAAGGGGCTGGTGAACGCTTTCATCTACCTGTCAAAGGCTCCGAAGACTATTCACCCGGATCTGAAAACTGCTGATCCGACAACAGTTGTGTTTGACCAAAAGAACTGCGTCTTCATTCCGCACGCTCTGATCGCTCGTACCGGCCAGACTGTTGAAGTCATTTCCGGCGATGCAGTCGCTCACAACACGCACACGTACCCACTGAAGAATGCCGGTACGAATGTGCTAATTGCCCCCGCTACCGCCAAAGGCAGTGGTCAGAAAATTACTATCAAGGCTGCTGAAATTCTGCCGTTCAAGGTTGCATGCGACTTTCACCCGTGGATGACTGCATACTGGCTGGCTGTCGATCATCCTTACGCAGCAGTAACAGACGCCGATGGCAAATTCACCATCCCGAACCTGCCGGCTGGCGACCATGAATTCCGTATCTGGCACGAGAAAGTCGGTTACATCAACCGCAAGTATACAGTGAAAGTGAAAGCCGGCGACAACCCCCAGAAACCGGTTGAAGTCAGTGGTGATGCGTTGAAGAAGGGATCACTTAAATAAGTGAAGGAACGTGATCAGCCAAACTGCCTGAAAGAGCCCGCGACACTTCGCGGGCTCTTTCCATTCAATCGTCTTCAATCCAACCCACAAATTGAACACCTGCTCGCTCCCGGCTGAACATGCGGCTTGACAACTGTGCCCCCCGCATGCTCCGAAACAGCCCTGCTGACGTCATCGCCATCTGAACTCATCAGTTTAGTGGCCGTCAGGCAGCCTTTCGCAGTCGCCCAATAAGCCTCTCAAAGTCATCGTTTCCGCGGAAGTGGATCACAATCTGGCCGACGTCGTTCTTCTTCAGCCGGATCTCAATCTTTGCTCCGAGCACATCGCGCAATGCCGTCTGCAGCGAAAGCACATGATTAGAGAGCTCGGGCGGCACGACTGCAGCGGGCTCATCAGCAGCAACGTTCTCTGCTGCTTCCGACTGGTTAAGCAGCTCGCGCACAAGTTCCTCCACCCGACGCACGGACAACTGTTCCTTCTCAATCTGCTCAGCTACCAGCACCTGCTGAACTGCGGACAGCGGCAGAATCGCGCGAGCATGACCGGCACTCAGTCGATCCGATCGAACCAGCTGCTGCACCGGCTCAGGCAGCTCCAGAAGACGCATGATATTGCTGACATTCGCGCGACTCATACTCAGCTGACGAGCCAAATCCTCGATCGTTCCGCCAAATCGATCCAGATACTCACGAAAGGCCAGTGCCTTCTCCAGCACATTCAGATCTTCACGCTTCAGATTCTCCTCCAAAGCCGCCTCTGAAGCCTGCCGATCCGAAAACTGAATCACACGACACGGAACACGCTCCAGACCGATCTGCTGAGCCGCTCTCCAGCGCCGCTCACCGGCAATCAGCTGAAAACCCGGTTCACCATTCTCTCGCTTCCTCACAATCAGGGGCTGCAGCATTCCGTGCCGCCGAATACTGTCGGCCAGTTCATCAATCGCTGCCTGATCAAAATCACGTCGTGGCTGCGAGGGGCTGCGTTCGATCTGATCCAGAGCAATGTCGTCTGCCCCCGGTACCGGAGCCGCCGAGGGCTGATGCATTGGAATGACACCAGGCCCTTCCTGACCTTCGGATTCACCATTGCCCCCCAGCAGGACACTTAGCCCTCGACCCAGACGTCGACGAACCTGAGAAGAACCAACATTGCTCTCAAACGAATGCGCTTCCATGACGTACTTCCCTGACTCAGCCGACTGCCCGTTTCAAACAAGATCAGGCACCCTGCGATGCCGACGACAGTTTAATCAACCCTTACAGCCAATGGTCTTGATCCTGTGACTGGAATCGATACAGTGGCAGCTCGATGCAACCATTGCTTCGCGCCAAACGGCAAAATCAGCCGCAAATACAGAAATACAGGCACCAGAATCGGCAACTTCTGCCGTTCACACCGATCAGGTGCACTCTCAGCAACTCACCCGCACAAACTGACCAACGGAGCCCCCGCCACATGAGTAAACTCGCTGCCTGCTTCCTGCTGCTCCTGCTGACCACCATCCCAGACAGACTCAATGCCGATGACTGGCGCACAATCCGTCCAGATGTTATCTACAGCCACAAAGCCGGTATGGCGCTGACCTATGATGTAGTCCGCCCAACCCGCAACCCCAACGGGGCAGCCGTACTGTTTATGGTCAGCGGCGGCTGGGTTTCCATCTGGGCACCACCAGAAACCGTTGTTCGAACCGAACAGCGCAATCTGAACCTGTTCGAAAAAATCGTAGATCGTGGCTACACACTGTTTCTCGTTCGCCACGGAAGCAGCCCATGGTTCAAGGTCCCGGAAGCAGTCGCTGACGCCCGACTGGCAATTCGACACATCCGCAGAAATGCTGCCGAATACCAAATTGACCCGGAACGCATCGGTGTTTGCGGGGGCAGTGCCGGTGGACACCTCGCACTCGCACTTGGAACCATGGGCGATGACGGTGACCCCGATGCTGCCGTGGAACTCGAAAAGACGTCCAGCCGAGTTCAGGCGGTCGTGGCGTGGTTTCCCCCTACGGACCTGCGAGTCTACGTTAACCATGAAACTCTCAGCAAATCATTCCCGGCACTCGTGTTCCCCGACGATCAGGCACCGGATGTTTCCCCCCTGCTCTCCGTATCCCGCCGCACACCGCCTACACTGCTTGTCCACGGCGACAAAGATGAACTTGTCCCACTGTTCCACAGTGAAACATTTCACGAAGCCATGCAGAAAGTTTCAGCAAAGTGCGAACTGATCGTCATGAAGGGGGCTGCACACGGTTTTCCCGGAGATCAGGGACAACAGGCCGAAAAAGCCCTCGTCGACTGGTTCGACAGCCACCTGCCAATACCTGCACCGCAAAAAAATAGTCCCTGAACTACGACGCCAGACTGGAAATCTGCCGCTCCAAATGCTCAATCAACTCAGACATCGACCTGCACGATGTCAATGTTGGCAGCGCAGGCGCATCGTTGGAGTCAATCAGTCCTGCCACTCGCTTCTCAGCCGCGACAACCGTACTGTGGTCCCGGCCTCCAAACCACGCCCCAATCTCACGGTAGGCAGACTTCGTCAGCTTCCGCGATAAAAACATCGCAATTGCACGCGGCACAGCCAGAGCTTTACGACGGGACGCTGAACGCAGATCCGTTGCCGATACGCCAAAAGCATCGCACACCGCCTTCTCAACATCACCGATGCGAATCAGCCGGCGACACTCCTCTTGCAACCCTCCAAGCATTTCACGAACTGCGCTTTCAATCACCCGACGACCGGTCAGCTGCGAGAATGTCTGCAGCTGATTCACTGCCCCCTGCAGTTCACGCACACCCCGACCACCACGACGCACCAGCAAATCCACCACGCCGGCTGAAAAAGATACTGAACTTCCCACCAGCAGCGACTGCACCAACCGACGACGAGTTTCCTCGTCCGGATCCTCCATGCGACACACCAGACCACTAAGAAATCGCGTGGTCAGTTCCTCGCGATGCTTCGTCAGCATCTTCGGATGCCGATCCGAGGAAATCACAACCTGACCTCCATGCTCTATCACCTGCACTACAGTATGCAGAAACTCCTCCTGTGTAGCTCGCTTGTTGTCCAGAAACTCAATGTTGTCCACGATCAATACGTCAACATTGCGAAACTTCTGCCGGAATGATGCCACCGTACGGCCCGCAAGTGCCGCTGTAAAATAATTGGTAAAGGCCTCGCTGGTCAGATACATGGTCCGCAACTTCGGATGATCAGCCCGCATCTGAGAATAAATCGCCTCAAGCAGATGCGTCTTACCAGTCCCAGTCGAACCATAAATAAAGAGCGGATTGAATTTCTGACCCGGGTTCAAACAGATCTGTCGCCCCGCAAGCACAGCCAGACTGTTGCACTCGCCAGCCACAAATGACGAAAAATCCCTGAAACGACGCCGGCCAGCTGTGTCAGACGATACGGATTCAGCCTGCGCACCCGCCCGCTGAATCGCCACTCCAGCCGCAGCAACAGCCAGCGCCGCTGGCTGGTCCACAGATGCCCTGGCCGATACGCCACGGTCAGCACTTCGCGCAACAGCACCCGCAGTAACACCCGCCACCTCGTCCGGAACTGCCACCGGACCCGCAACCGCCGACAAAGCAGCGTCCACCTCAAAATGACAGACTCCGGAAGGCCCCAGCAACCGCTGAGCAGCCGCGGACAATTCCGTCCTGAATCGCTTCAGCATCCAGTTCAAAATGAACGGATTCGCAACACAGATCACCAGGCGGTCGCCATTCACCTGCAGACGACAACTACGGCAAAACCAGTGCTGATAATTTTGCTCGCCGACAGCACTGCGAACTGCTTCGGACAAGGCAGCCGGAGCAGACGCCAGTGCAGTTGATTCAGACGCACTAATCCGACTGGCAGCTTTTGCACCTCTCTGCGGGCGCACAACTGCAGCGGCTGACGCATCGCGATCAGCCACAGCAACTGTAACAGACGGACTTGCAATACGGGATTTGCGACGAGATCGAACGGTGTCGTCGTGACGTACGGGCTGCGTCATGCGCCCCTCCATTAAACCGCCGCGCACCCTGACACATCTGCAACAATGAACAGATTCCACGCAGACAGGAATCCGTCACCGTGCAGAAGAGCCGACGAGGGGATCGTCTTCAGGCACTGACCGGGGAACTGACAGGATAGGTGCCGAACGCAGCCGCAGATGCCACGCCCGACATGCTCACTCAACGGCGGCGATGTTACCCTTTGACAACCGAGTGTCAAATGACTGTCAGTGATTTTTGCCCCAGGCCCAGCTGAGCTTTTCGCAAAGCTTTGCCTGCATAGGAGATGAGCAGGCTTTGGACTATTTTTGGAGGTTTCTGCAAAAGTTTTGCTCGCTTGAGTTGACAGAGCATCCCGGGCAGAAACGTCACTCGGAAACAATCGCCGTAGCTCTCAACACTTCCACAAATGTGTCATAAAAACCACTCCCGCCACCCCAGTCTGTGGGTTCTTCCGGAGTCAGATTGTTGACATGCCGCGACACGCCCAACGCATCCTGCCCCCCCCCAAATGGCATCCAGACAACACCCCGCTGCACAGACCGCGAACTGCGGCAGACGGCTACAATCTCACCCAAAGAACTGCAGACCCGCACAAACTCGCCATCACACAACCCCCGTGATTCGAGGTCATCGCGGTGCATCTCAATCTGCAAAACACCTTCTCGCCTTCGATGCGGCTCCTGATGCGAATAACCCGTGTTCAGAAAATGCAGCGTCTTTCCCGAAATCAACTGCAGCGTGCCCGGTGCACCCCGGCGAATCTCACCCGCAGACGGCAGCGGATCCAGCCCAACACTCTGCAGCTTCCCCGACCACAGTTCCGCACGACCGCTGGAAGTCGGAAATCCTCCTGCTGCGAACGGTCGCCAGTCCTCCTCATGATTCAAATGCAGCCAGCCACACTGCCGCAAACGATCAAATGTAATCCCCCGCATCATCGGATGGTCCGTTTGTAAGGCCGTACGCAGCAACTCCTCGTCACTTTCATACAAACACGGTTCATCACGATTCAGCGCCCGAGCCAGTCGGCGAAACAGTTCCGTATTTGCAACGCTTTCCCCCGACGGTTCAATTGCCGGCTGATTCAGCGACACGTAGTGATGACCCCACGATGGCACCAGATCCAAATGCTCAAGCTGACTTGTCGCGGGCAGTACCAGATCCGCAAATTTCGCTGTCTCTGTCACAAACAAATCGTGCACAACAGTAAACAAATCTTCGCGCTCAAGACCAGCCCTCACCAGATGCTGATTTGGCAGACTAACCGCAGGATTACTATTGTAAACCAACAGCGAACGAATCTGCGGCGACAGAGCTGTACTGCACAAATCACGCCCCAGATCACGCATATTTAGAGACCTGGCAAATCGCTGACTCAACCCCAGCTGCAACAAACCCTCCATATTTAGCATCGAATACTGAAACGCGCCCGTCGAACGAGCCAGCCCACCACCTCGGTGTCGCCATGCCCCCGTCAATACCGGCAAACAGGCAAGTACCCTGAACATCATCGCACCATTCCGATGATGCTCAAGCCCAATCAGAGGCCTCAGCAGCGAAGGCCCAACGCCCGAATACTCCAAAGCAAACTTCTCGATGTCCGCAGCACTGACTCCCGTCACCTCAGTCACAGATTCCGGCGCATACTGCGACACTCGCTCTGACAACTGCTCAAAACCCGTTGCATACCGTGAGACATAGTCGTGATCAATTCGACCTTCGCGAATAATCACATGCATCATCGCCAGCGCCAGCGCCGTATCCGACCCCGGACGCACCGCAATATGCCAGTCAGCTGCCGCAGCAGTCCTCGTCCGAATCGGATCAACAACAACGATCTTCGCGCCACGCCGCCTGGCTTCCTCAACGACCGGCCACAGATGCAGGTTCGTGACCATCGTGTTTGTTCCCCAAAGCACGATGTACCTGCTATGGACCAAATCCTCCGGGTTGACCCCAACCCCGCTGCCCTGCGTGGCACAAAGCCCCTCATGAGCCACCGCACCACAGATATTCCGCTCCAGACGACTGACCCCCAGCAGCGAAAACAGCCGCTGATCCAGGGAGGAATGCTGGATCAAACCCTGATTTCCAGCAGAACTAAAGGGCAAAATTGATTCAGCACCATACTCAGAAATGTCCCGCCGCCAGCGTGCGGAAATCTCCTGCAACGCTGCATCCCAGCTGATCCGCTGAAATTGGCCCGAACCCTTTGGTCCACAGCGACGCAACGGATACAACAGCCTGTCCGGATGATAAACACGCTCGAGATAGTGATTCACCTTCGCACACAAGACACCTCGAGTAAACGGGTGATCCGGATCACCATACAGCCGAACAGCGACCCCATCCTGTGTTTCGGCAATCCAGGCACAGGTGTCCGGACAGTCGTGCCCACAGGCTCCCCGAACAATCTGCAGCAGTCCTGAATTCGACATCAGAGCCTCCCATGCTCACTTTAGCTGCCAAACAATCGTCAGCACACCCACAGTGCCGCAATACCAGGCAAACCAGTGCAAACGATCGGCAGCCAACAGCCGAATCAACGACCGCAAACTGAAGACACCCACCACATAACTAACCGCCATTCCCGCAACTATCGGCAGAAATTCCGGAGCGGTACTTTCACCATGCTTCAACAGATCGAGCATCTCGAGGAAAGATGCGCCGCCAATCGCTGGCACAGCCAGAAAGAATGAAAACTTCGCAGCATCCTGCGGTCGTAGACCACACATCAGTCCCGCCCCTACCGTACTGCCAGCTCGCGAAATCCCAGGCAAAATCGCCACCGCCTGAAACAGTCCGATGGTCAAAGCTGCCCCCATCGACAATTCAGACAAATTGCGATTCACACCCCGCAGCCTCCTCGCTGTCAGCAATACGCCGGCCGTTACCAGCAGACAAAAACCTGCGGCCAAAGCATTCTGAAACAATGCATCCAGATGGTCCTTGAACAACAGACCCGCCACACCCGCAGGAACTGACGAAATCACAATCAGCAGCAGCACTCGCACCTGCCTCAGTAATCCCAGCAGGTCACGGAAATAAATCGTCGCAATCGAAAGCAGCGTTCCGAAATGCAAAGCCACATTCATCGTCATACCCTGCAGCCATTCGGGCAGTCCACGGCCTGAGAGACTGGTCAGCAGTTCACCAACAATCACCAAGTGACCCGATGAGCTGATCGGCAGAAATTCCGCAACACCCTGTACTGCCCCCAGTATCACCGCATAAATCAGATTCATCGTTCTTCCTGACGGAACAACTTCCGATGCCCCCGCACGCAGCTCACCGCTGCAAACAGACCGCACTCGGAACCGCTGCTCGAAAATTGCACCAGCCGATCTTCATCGCCCGGGAAAAGCTCGGGAAATACACATCCACCTGACCACCTGCGGCCAGATCGGCGATCCCCGTCCCGCAGGGGTCGCACGATTTCCCCAAAATTACTGAATCCACACCTATCGCCCCCGCCACGATTGCGGCAATCGAATCACTCGTTGCATCCCACGATGTCGGAATCCGAGCAGCCACCGACCGCCCTCCACCCAGTAACCACCTGGCCGGGTCCAGAACCAAAGGACGACCCTCCGGCCAGAGACCTGGACTTTGCTCCAGTCCATCAGACGCACACAACCCGGACACCGTCCTCATCAGCAAACCCGCGTTGAAACTCATGGCCTGAATTGCCATCCAGTGCGACTGATCAGACCGCAGACCACAACACAAATCCAGCCGACGCACCGTGTCAGCCGCAGCACCGCCACCCGTCACAACCAGCACGCGACGCCCACGACAAAATGCCCGCAGAAGATTGCCGAGATTCCAAATATCCAGCAGACTGCCCCCCAGTTTCAGAACCGTCGGCTGAGGGCTGTCCCATTCACGAAATTCCACCACCCCAGCCACCCCTAAAACCTGCTGACTCGCATGAACGAAAGTCCCAACATTACCTGTTATACTGCCCGTCACCTGCCTCGGACAAACTCAAATCCCTCGAATCCACCACAGGACTTCCATTCGTGGAACATCTGAACGTCAATCAAAGAGCCTGGAACAGGCTCGCAGACTCCGGCAGCCTGTTCGCTCGGACCGCCACCGATGAAGAATGCCAGAATCCCCTCAAAACACTGGATGGACGCGGCTGGCTGCCCAGAAACGTGGCGGGCCTGCGAGTTCTGTGCCTGGCAGCAGGCGGTGGCTGGCAGTCCATCCTGTATGCCTCCGCCGGAGCAATCGTTACGGTCGTCGACCTCAGTGATTCCATGCTGGAACTCGATCAGCGGGAAAGTAGTCGCCGCGGCTATCAGGTGCAAACCATCCAGACCTCGATGGAAGACCTGTCGATGCTCGCAGACCAGTCTTTCGACATCGTGCACCAACCCGTCAGCACCTGCTACATCCCCGATCTCCAGCCGGTTTACCAGGAAATCAGCCGCATCCTGAAGGACCAGGGACTGTATATCTCACAGCACAAACAGCCCATCAGCCTGCAAATCAGTCACCGCAATGAACGTCAGCAGTTCGTGATCGGACTGGAATACTACCACCAGGGAGCACTGCCCGCAGTCAACGACAGATCCTACCGAGAAGATGGCACCACTGAATATCTGCACCGCCTGGAAGATTTGGTCGGAGGACTCTGCACACACGGATTTGTGATTGAAGATCTGCGAGAACCGCGGCGAACAGACTACACTGTGGACGTGTCCCACTTCGGATACCGCGGACGATTCATTCCGCCATACCTCCGCATCAAGGCACGCCGAAAAGCTCGCTCCGACGACGAAAAAACTGCAACCGTCACACCCGCCGGACTCTGGTTGCCCCGCTGAATTCCGCAGAGACCATCAGAAACCGCCCTACCCTCCGCCATTGCTCTGACCTGAATTCCGGATGTTTCGACACCGAGCATAATCGTTCCATCCGGGTTTATTGTGGGTAGAAGCTGAGCCCGCCACAGTAGAAGAAGATGGTTGTTTTGAAGTTTTCGCGGTTTCTGAAGCCACCGATGCGTCGTTTGATTGACATGATTTTGCTGTTCATGCCTTCGGCTACGGCGTTGGTGATTCTGTGAGTGCAGTAGCTCACAACATTTCTCAGGCGTTCCTTGATCGATTTCGCGACGGTCTTCATCGGCTCGAGCTTTTTATGAATCACTCGCTTGTACCAGTCGTTGAAGTAAGTGGTCGCTGACGCGGCACTGGTTTGGCTCCAGAGATCGCGAAGCTTTTCCTTGTAAGCCCACGCCTTTCCGGTCTGGAGCTGCAGGTGTTAGGTCGCATCGAAGAGTGCCTGCTATTCCTCAGAGAGATTCTCAAAGCTCGTCAGCCAGATGTACTTTGTTTTGCTCAGACGCTTATCGTCGTCCTTCATCAGGGTGCGATGTTCTCCTTGACGCACTTTGTTCACGGCCTTTTTCGCCGTCTGCATCACGTGAAGTCGATCGTGCACAATCTTGTTTTCCGCCAAAGGAATGACGAGCTTCGCGGCTTTCACAGACGCAGCACTCATGTACTTCGCGATTGCTTCGGCCGATTGAATCTGAAAGTCAGCAAGCTGAGAAAGACAGGCACCTCCGCTGTCTGTGTCGTTGCCATCGCTGAAAGCTTCGACCGTGCTGTTGTCCAGGTCGTCGAGGAACGTGATGTCGTTTTGCCCGCTTGAGAAATGCCTTCTCGTCCATCCCAGGCCGAGGCACAGCCTTCGCTTCTTTGCGAATTTTGCCCCTCGCGACCGCACGTTCCACAATCGACCACGTCTGGTCCCATTTCGTCCGCAGAATGCACATCGCTTCTTTGACTGTTTGAGTCGCCAGCAGGACCTGAATTGCAAATCGCTCAAAGAGAATTGTGAACCGACTACCTTTCTCGGCCCACGGCACTCGCATCTGCTTCACTCTATGGTTAGGACAGTTGACTCGCGGAATGCTCGCGTACAGGAGGGTCTTGAACTAACAATTGTCAAGGTGCCGCCACTGGCGTTCAGAAGTATGATCGTAACAGGGCAGCGTTGCAGAACATTCAGGACAACAAAACTTCGTGCCAGAGGGATGCCCGACAAACACATCCACCTGGCGTTGTTCCAAATTCAACGTCACCTTCAACGCCGTCCACGGACTCTTCAAACCAAGGATCTCCTCGCAAAACTCTCAGTCTTGCATGGGGCTCCATCCCAAAACCGAAATCATACCAAATCCACACAAAGCCCAGATTGACCGAAAATTCCCCGCGGATTTGAAAAATCCGACCGAAATCCTCCCGTTAAAGTTTGACGATCAGAAAGTTCTCGAAAGCTGTTCACAAAAAAACCGTTGCCGCTCCGCCGATTTTCTCAGGATCCCGCGATCAGACAATAATCAACACCCGATCAACCGATTGTGCCGCGGCAGAAGCAACTGCTGACGCTGTGCCCTAATCAGTGGCCGCGGCGACTGGGAGGGATTCCATGGTCAGAAACTGTTGTCTGACAATTGCTCCGCTGCTCCAGGCATCAACTGATACCTCTGCACAAATGATGTACGTTGATCGTGGTATGTGGTCCGGCGGATCCGGCACCGTTGTTGAACTGTATCCGTACGATCAGCAGGACACCTGGATCCACGGTCACTTCCAGAGATATCCATCCTACGGTTGCTACGCCAGCTTTCGTCCCTATCATTACATGTACATTGCAGCCCAGTCGCAAATCGCCGGCGGTTGGGGCGATCCTCTGGAAATGCCCTACTCACAGCAGTTCTGTAACTGCTACTGCGGGAACCACCTCGAAGGCCAACCGCATATCCGCTCTCATAATGCACCACTGACTATTCCTCGAGCCGGTGATGCTGCTGCCGCCCGACCAGCTAAGCCAATCACCTGGACGAGTTCGCCCGGCCCCGCGACAGCCCGTTCTGCCGGCAACCGTAACCTGACGACCACACCGATGACTTAACGCAACCGCAGATAACTATGGAACAAACTCCGCTCTGTGCATGGCACCGCCGTAATCTTGGACGGATGGTGGAGTTCGCCGGATGGGAGATGCCCGTCCAGTACTCCTCCATTGTTGACGAACACCTTGCAGTGCGCTCTGCTGCCGGACTCTTTGATATCTCGCACATGGGGCGACTCAAGTTCGCCGGGGCAGAAGCAGGCAACTTCCTCAATCGCGTCGTTACCATTGACGTCAGCCGTATGAAGCCCGGTCAGGTCCGCTACGCCCTGGTCTGCAATCACGCCGGCGGAATCCTCGATGATATCCTCGTCTATCGCCTCGACAGCCACTGGGAACTGGTCGTCAATGCGTCAAACCGACTGAAACTGCTGGATTGGTTTGAGCATACGGCCGGCTACGCTGCCATCCAGTTGACGGATCTCACAACACACACTGCCATGCTGGCTGTCCAGGGCCCACGGTCAGCCGAAATCATGTGGAATTTCGGCCTGCATGCCGCAGCAGAACTCAAATATTACCGCTGTGCTCAAGGTTCCTGCCCATCCGGTGCCCCGGCACTGATTTCCCGCACCGGGTACACCGGGGAAGACGGCTTTGAACTCACCATCCCGGCTAACGAGGCTGTCTCTGTCTGGGAAAAACTGCTAATTACCGGACAACCACTGGGGCTGATCACCGCCGGACTGGGCTGCCGCGACACACTTAGACTCGAAGCAGGTATGCCACTCTACGGCCACGAACTCTCTGAACAGATTGATCCTCTGTCCGTCGGCCTGAACAATGCCGTGCACTTCGATAAACCGGAATTCAGCGGCAAGGCAGCACTGGAGAAAATCCGTACAGACGGTCCGCAAACCCGACGCACAGGCCTGCTGCTGGAGGGAAGAAGAATCGCCCGCGAAAACAGCCCGATTCTGACCGCAGGCCAAACCATCGGACACGTCACTTCCGGAACATTCTCGCCAACACTTCAGCAGGTCATTGCCATGGCACTCGTACCCTGCGAACTGGATGCACCCGGCATCACAGTTGAAGTGGATATCCGCAGCAGCCTCGTTCCCGCAAAAACCACCACGCTGCCGTTCTATCGCCGCTCCGCCTGACCAGCCACCACTCAAGGCTCTAGAACAAACCCGGTCGATCCCGCAGAGACGACTTTTTACCCAGCGACTTCTCGGCCTCGCCCAGATGAGCCAAAGCCCGCGCCGTGATTGTACGGCCCCGCGGAGTTCTCTGGATAAAACCCTCCCGCAACAAAAACGGCTCGACCTCGTCCTCCAAAGTATCGGCCGGAATATTCATCGTGTGCCCAATCGCCTGCACACCCGCCGGACCACCACCAAACACCGTAATGATCGTCTCAAGATAACGTCGGTCCTGCTCCTCCAGACCCGCTTCATCCACACCCTTCATACGCAAAGCCGCTTTCGCAACATCCAGAGTAATCCGACCATCAGCCCGCGCATCCGCAAAGTCACGAGTCCAGCGGAGCCAGTTATTGGCCTTTCGCGGCGTACCCCGAGAACGCATCGCAATCTCCTCCGCCGCCGCAGGCTCCATGTGCGTTCTGAGTTTCCCTGAGTTTCTCAGAATGATCGTCGAAAGCTCCTGTTGAGTATAAAAGTCCAGATGCTCCCGATTCACAAATCGGTCACGCAACGGAGCCGTCAGCATGCCGCTGCGAGTCGTGGCGCCAATCACCGTAAACTGCTGCAGCTTCATGTTGATCGTGCGAGCATTCAGGCCTTCACCCAAAGTAATGTCCACACGGAAATCTTCCATCGCCGGATAGATAAATTCCTCCACTGCCGGCGGCATCCGATGAATCTCATCAATAAACAACACACTGCCGTGACCAGCATTCGTCAGATACGGCAGCAGATCCTTGGGAGCGTTGAGCGACGGACCAGCAGTGATCTGTATATCCGTAGCAAGCTCCCTCGGTATCACAGTTGCCAAAGTGGTCTTCCCCAGACCCGGCGGACCGTCAAACAGCAAATGCCCCAGAGGCTCCTTACGCTTCTTCGTAGCCTCCAGCAGAATCATCAGACGTTGCACCACATCCCGCTGACCCACAACATCCTGCAGTCGTGACGGTCGCAGTTCATCATCCAGCCGCTCCTGATCACCACCGCCTTCCGCCGAGCCTCCGGAACCGCGGGATGAACCACCATCCCACGATCCCTGCCCCGATGCAGGATCATTGTCGTCGTCCATGCTGCTGATCGTCGTTTTTCTGGCCACTGCCAGTCACCCCCTCTGCGACAGCTTTAGTTTCCGAGCTTTTCCCGCAGACGCTTAAGCACAGCCTTGTCCGGACTGGTCTCCTTCTCCTCGACCTCTACCGCCTTCTGCCACAGTTTCTTCGCGTCATCAGCCTGCTGCATCGCCTGATGCACATCCCCCTGATGCTCAAGAAGTGTGGAATCTTGGTAATCCGGAATTCCATTCGCCTTCTTCAGCGTCTCAATCGCCTCCTCGTTCCGTCCCAGCTTAAACAACACCCAGCCCAGACTGTCGAGGTACGCAGGATTCTCCGGCTGATTCTGCACCGCCAGCCGAATCATCTTTTCGGCCTGCTCCAGGTTCTTGCCCTGGTCCGCATACAGATACCCAAGGTCATTGTTCACGCCCGCATCCTGAGGATCCTCCTGATAGACCTCCTCAAGTACTTTCTCGCCACGAGCCATATCACCGCCCTGTACCAGAGCATTCGAAAGGCCCATCTTCACAGAACGAATGTCCTCCTTCGGCACATTCTCCATCTGCAGCAAAACATCATACTGTTCCGCTGCGTTCTCCCACTGCCCCCGTCGCGAATAAACACCCGCCAACTGCAGTCTCGCATCAATCAGCAGTTCCCCACGCTCCTCACGAACACCCTCCAAACTCGCCACTGCACCCAGCAATATTCCCTCAGCAACCTCCAGCTTTCCATCCATTGCCTCAATCGCTGCCAGACGCATCAGCAACTGCGGTTCATTCGGGAGTATCTGCAGCGCCTGCCGGATGGCCGTTCTGGCAGCTTTAGGATCCTTCAAGGCACCGTATGCAATTGCAATCCGAAACAAAGCATTCACACGAGCACCGTCAGGCAGTCCTGGCTGAGCCAGCATCTGCTCAAAAATCCGCGCCGCCTGCTGATACTCGTCCTTCACCAGCAAACTGCCAGCATACTTGTCCAGGGTCTCCAACATCAATTCCTGATCCGGCTCCAGCTCCAGTGTTGCCTTCAGCAACAGTCCCTGCTGCTCTGACAATTCAAACTCTGCAGCAGTCGCCGCACAAAACCACGTTGCCAGCGGCTGCAACTCTGCATCACCCGCTTCAAAAGACTTCACACACACAGATACCAGTGACTTTCCAAAATCCTCGGCAGTCTCCAGTGACTGCAGCAGCGGGAGCAGTTCTCGGTAGGTGATTCGAGCAGCCGAGGCTTTGTTCAATGCCGTCAGCACTGCAGCCGGATCACGCTCCGCCACCGCGACTCGAATCAAACCAACGTTCGCCTCAGCCTCCCCGCTTGTCTGCAGAATCTCGCGGAATACATCGCCCGCTTCCTTCGCCTTACCCTGATCCAGCAGCAATTGACCGAGAAACAGCGGCACTTCCGACTTCTGCGACGCGGTCTCTGAAAGCTGCTTCAGACGATCCGCCAAAGCATCACTTCGAGAAGAATTCTCGTACAGATCACGCAGCAGAGCCAGCGACTCGCGACTGCGTTTGCCCGTCTCAAAGTACCGATCCAGATTCTTCTCACACTCCATCAGCTTGTCCTGCTGATACAGCGCACGCGCCAGCAGCAAATGATGCTCACCCGGCCGATCCTGCTGAGTCCGACTGAGACCTTCGAACGCTCGAATCGCCATCGCCGTTCGACCGGCTTCAAGCAGCACACGGCCCGTCAACTCATAGCCAGTTGCACGATTCCGCAGAAGATTTGCATGATCACGCTGCGAAAGTCCAAAATCCTCCGGCTTGTCCAGTGCATTCAGGATCACTTCATAACTGTCGGCCGCAGTACCAGTATTGCGCAATTGCAACTGAATCGCCGACCGCACCTGATGCACCTGAATAAAATCCAGAGACTTTCGATTCAGTGACTTCGAAGCCACCGCCTGTTCAATCAGCTCCACCGCACGACCCAAATTACGATTCTGAAAAAAAGCCACCGCCAGCTCCAGTCGAGTCTGCCAGTCATCCTGATCCATCTTCATGGCCGTCTCAGCTGTGGCAAGACCATCGGCCGCTCGCCCCAGGCGAAACAGCACCATCGCACGCGCACGCAGCGGGATCGGGGAATCCGGAGTGGCAGCAGCAGACTTTTCAAAAGCATCCGCCGCCTCTTTCAAATCTCCACGCTTCAACGCTTTATGCCCGGCCATGTACCATGCCAGAGCATCCTTGTTGGTGGGATCCAAAGACTCGGACTCATCCTTCAGCGTTCGTGGTTCTGGCGGCTGATCCTCAACCGACGGCTGATCCGCCGGCTCCTGCATTGGCCGCAGCACAGCAGAACATGTCGCCGACAAACAGAAACACACCAGCAGGCACACTGCCGGGAATAAAGATCTGCAGCCACTGAACCGACTGCACAATTTCGACAGACCACGAAACAATCCAGCGCTGGCATAGAACAGATTCATGGTACCCCATCCGTAAGACGAAAAAATAAAGAAATACTGTGGCATAGTCGATTAAGTTGCGTCTTCTGTCGAGTTCACTTTGCCGTGAACGACCAGACAGCGAGGATTGTCAGCGACGGTTCTTCGGACTCGCTGGCTTGCTGGAAGCCGACTTCCCGGAAGCCGCAGCACCTTTCGCCGCAGCTCTTCCTGATCCTCCGCCAGCCGTTTTTTTGCCGGAACTTCCCGCAGCCGCTGCACCACTTTTGCCCTTCTCACGAGCAGCCGGGGGCGCAGCACGAGCAACGGGCTTACCCGGAGACACCGCAGCAGCAGCAGACGGTTTTGCAGCCGCAGACCTAGCCGCTGCAGGCTTCTTCGCAGAAGACTTCTCAGCCTTGCCAGAACGCTCCGGCTTCTCTACCTCAACAGCCGCCCGGGAAGCTCTCTTCCTCGGCGACTGCAACTCCGTCAACCGGTTCAGCACATCTGCCATGTCGTATTCGCCGTCCAGCGGATCCGAAAAATGTCCCGCAAACCGCACATCCGTCGAAAGACGCTTCAACAGATGACAAAACTCTGAAACCTCTGCTTTCCGCACGCCCGCCTTCAGGTACTCAGAGGCATTCCCAATGTCCGCCGTCGCCGGAACCAGCCCCAGCCAGCGAGCAGCCGTCAACATCGCCCCGTCAAGATAAACAACATGGTTCCCGAGAATCTCATGCAGCACAAAGTCCCGTACAAACGGACTCAGTTCCTGAATCTTCTTCAGAGCTTTAGTTGCCTGCTCCAGAGTCATCCGACGGAGCTTCTCAAACTCGAAGGTGTATGTCCCCTCAAAGACATGCCGCAGAATCGCACGGATTCGCATACCCTTCAGGTCGGAATGGGCCAGACCATCCATCGCCCGCTCGAGTTCCGTTACTGAACTGACTCTGATTTCGTTCAAATCAAAAAACGAGGAAATCAGCAGCTTTAACCCTCTCTCCGCCTGCTCCCAGCGGTTGTCCTCCAGACACACAGCAAACAGCATGGTATCCAGAACCGACGCCTGAAAAGAAGGCACAGACTTTCCGTAAAGCTTTTGCAGTGCCTGCACAAGGCGACGACAGACCTGAGATTTGTCGGCTGCCCTGGTAGCTTTTGCAGTACCCATTTCAGTTTCCTGTCGACCCGAACTTAATCGAAGAACACTCCGGAATGCAGACACCTGTTGCGTCGCTGAACCGAGGATCACTCGTCATTCGCTTCCAATACCCGCTTCTCGCCATCCACGTCTGACATTTCCGACCGCTGCGATTCCGCAACCCTGTGACGAGCCGCATCCTGCTCCAGAGCCTCACGAATAATCGCCGACGCCTCTACAGATTTCCGCACACCTTCGTCCAGCTCAAAACGCAGTTCAGGAGTATATCTGCTGCGAATGTACTCACCCACCCGCGATTGCAGATAACCCTTGGCAGAATTCAGCCCGTGCATGGTCAATGCAGCAGTCTTCTCATCACCCATCACCGAAATACGCACCCGCGCGAACCGCAGATCAGGACTGACCTCGGCACCAAGCACCGTCACGTTTCGAATACGCGGGTCCCTCAGCTCGGAAAGTATGGCCGAACTGACCACCTCCCGAACCATCGAGGCCACACGAGCCGTCCTGCGAGCAGACATACCATGTACCTTCCTCAGTCCAGCCTAAACTTCAGGAATCCAGCGTCCGCTTGATTTCGTCCACACGATAAGCCTCAAGCAGGTCGCCCTCCTTCACGTCGTTGAACCCATCCAGACGAATGCCACACTCCATCCCCTCGCGGACTTCCTTCGCATCATCCTTTTCACGCTTCAGCGAACCAATACGATAGTCGTTCAACACCTTCTGATCCCGGATCAGATGCACCCTGCTGTCACGGGAAATCGTGCCGTTCAAAACACGACAGCCAGCAATGGTACCAAATCGACTGATGCTGAAAGTTCGCAGTACAATCGCTCGCCCAGTCGACACCTCAACTCGCTCCGGTCGCAGCAGACCCTGCAACGCCAGACGAATGTGATCAGTCACCTCGTAGATGATGTTGTACCGCCGAATCTCAACGCCTTCTCGGTCCGCCAGCATCTGAGCACGGTCTTCAGCGACCACATGAAACGCAATCACAATCGCGCCTGCTGCACTCGCCAGATAAACGTCGCTCTCGTTGACACCACCAATTCCGTAATGGATCACCTGCACCCGCACCTCCGGATGCTCGAACTTCCCAATCTCGCTTCGCAAAGCTTCGATGGAACCCGGAGAATCGGCCTTCAAGATCAATGGCAGATCCTGCACTCCCTCGCCATCGCGAGGCTGATTGAGGATGTCTTCCAGGGTTCGTGGAGTCACTCGCTGCGCCAGTGATTCCCGACGACCTTCATGCAATCGGGATTCAGCGGTCTCACGGGCCTCCTCGATGTCTTTCATCACAAAGAAGTGGTCGCCCGCACCTGGCACGTCGGTCAGACCAGAAACTTTCACCGGCACCGAAAGACCAGCCTCCGTGATCGCCTCGTCCCTGTCGTTGTACATCGCACGAATTCGACCATACGTCGAACCACACAGCACAACATCACCAACCTTCAGGGTGCCCTTCTGAACAATCAGCCAGGCAATCGCACCACGCCCCTCGTCACGGAACGACTCAAGACAAACACCCAAAGCCTCACGCTGCGAATTCGCCTTCAGTTCGTGCAATTCGGCAGTCAGGATCAAAGTTTCAAGCAACTTGTCGATCCCGATGCCCTTCGCTCCCGAAGTCCGCACGACTTCGTACTCACCACCCCACTCCGCCGCCACAATCCCGTTCTGTGCTAACTGCGACAGAATCTTCTGCTCATCAACGCCAGGCAGATCGATCTTGTTCAACGCCACCACAATCGGTACACCGGCATTCTTGGCATGACTGATGCATTCAACAGTCTGAGGCATCACGCCGTCGTCGGCTGCCACCACCAGCACCACAATGTCAGTCACATTTGCACCACGCGAACGCATCTCACCGAATGCGGCGTGCCCCGGAGTATCCACGAAGGTCAGCCAGTGACCCTCGTAGTTCACCTGGTAGGCAGCAATGTGCTGAGTAATCCCGCCAAACTCCCCAGCCGCCACGTTGGCGTTGCGGATCTTGTCAACCATCGTCGTCTTGCCGTGGTCAACATGCCCCAGAATCGTGATGATCGGAGGACGCCCGGACATCAGCTCAGCAGGATCCTCGTGGTCCAGTGATGCCAGCAGCTCAGCTTCGATGTCTCGAGTCCTCTTGAAGGACAGGTCAACACCCAGTTCCATGGCGACTTCCATCGCCTCTTCTTCACCCAATGCAGCGTTGATCGTGACATTCCGGCCCTGCTTGAGCAGCAGTCCGAGAATCGCGCGAGCCGGACGGCCAATTGCCTCTGACAACGCACGAACTGTCACCGGGAACGTCATCTGAGCCGTCGTTTTCAGCTCAGCAACTCCCGTGCGTTTTTTACGCTTCAGCTTCTTCGCCTGTCGCTCTGCCTCACGAGTCTCACGGAGTTCCTTAAGCAGCGACCCTCGAGCCATCCCGGGGCGAGCAGGCCGGGCGGGGGCGGCCTTGGGAGCCTCCTGCTCTTCACGCGCCTCGCGGAGCGCCTTTAACTGGTCCGCCAGCGGACTGCGACGGTCAACGAGATCGGACAATGCCATGTCCGGCTTCTGCGCCTTCTCATCCTTCGGCTTTGTCTTCTTAATTACAGGCGCGACATAATCAGGAGGTGCCGCAACCATTGGCCGCGATGCCGGTTTGTCACGATTCACCTTAATCGGACCGGCCGGACGCGCAAGCTGCGGTGCAGCCGCTGCCGCGTCACGATCCTTCACAGATCCAATTGGACGCATCTCACGCAGTTGCTGCATCCGCGGCCGTCGCGCAGAATCGCCCCCCTGAGCCACCGGATCAGGTCGCACAGGGGCACCCGTCACAGAACCCGCTGGCAACGGAGCCACAGCCGGAGCCCGGCCAGCAGCCGCAGGGGCAACCGGAACTGTCGCGGGGTCCACGGAAACTGCCGAAGCAGAAATTTCAGCAACGACTGCTGCGCTGGCCTCGGGAACCTCAGCAGATACAGCGGCCGGCTTTGCCGGTTCCACTGCTTTAGCAACAGAAGACTGCTTCAGTGCAACTGATTCCGGCACCGCTTCTTCTGTCGAAAGCTCAGCAGACGGTTCACGCTTCGCTGCAGGTGTCGCTGCATCAGCAGAGTCCACAACAACCTCAGCAGCCCCACCGGAAACCAGTTCGTCAGGCTCGCCCTCAGACGAACCCCCCGCCTCATACGGCTGCCCGTCAGGTGTACGCATTGTGCCACGGCCGGATGCACCGATAACACGGACACGACCAGACTGATTTTGCTGGTCGCGCGCCGGAGGAATGTCAGGCGCGCCCGGGGTCCCCTTGCGACGCAAATAGGCGACCACCTGATCGCGCTCTTCTTCGCTGATTGTCGCCAAAGCGTTGCGGAGCTTCACGCCCGCTTCTTCGCAAAGATCAATCAGGACCTTGCTGTCGAGCCCCAGATCTCTGGCCAAGGCAAAGATACGAATCTTCAAAACACAAACCCCTTAGGCCGCCACCTGCGGCCAGTTCCCATGCAAAACCGCGGCAGCACAAAGATCGGTGCAACTACGACCGATGCACCCCAATACCAACCATAAACTTTCAGCCGCCATCCGATCAGAAAACCACCTTCACACACGATGGCCGGTCGCCCGACCCAATTCCGTCTTCACTCAAATTAAGCCTGACCGCAATCAAACCGGACAGACCAGCGACACACGGGATGTACTCTTGAAGATTCAACTCCTGAAACCAGCGAATAAACAATTCAGTTAACCAACATCAGCCGAATCCAGCGGGGGAGCCACTGGCGGCACCGGTGGTGCCGGCTCAGACTGAGCGTCCGACAGCTTGCGCTGCTCTGCCTGAAACTTCTCTTCGGCCTCCAGCCGAGCACTCTCTTCGTCAGCATAATCAACAATTCGACTGCAGTCCTCTTCCGAAAGACCGCTGATCTCCATCAACTGATCAGGCTCAATCACGGACAAGTCGTCGAACGAGAAGAATCCTTGCGAGACCAGACTTTCCGCCAGCTCCGGAGTCACTTCCGGAATCACACAGAAGGCCTCAATCGATTTGTCCAGCTTTGCGTCCAGTTCAACCTGAGTCATCACGTTGATGTCCCAGCCCACCAGTTTGCTGGCCAAACGCACATTCTGTCCGAATTTTCCAATCGCCAGCGACAACTGGTCGTCACGCACAAGCACAATCACCTTGCCCAGCATCGGACAAAGAATCACGTCTTCAACTTCCGCAGGCTGCAAGGCATTGGGAACCAGCACCGACAGCGAATCGTTCCAGCGGACAATGTCAATTCGCTCACCCACCAACTCTTCCACAATGCCGCGAATTCGCGCACCGCGGACACCAACACAGGCACCCACACAGTCGATGGTGCTGTCCGAACAGGAAACCGCAACCTTCGAACGGTTGCCGGCCTCGCGAGCAATCGAGCGAACCTCAATCACCCGGTCATTGACTTCCGGAATCTCTACCTCGAACAGCCGACGCACGAAGTCCGGGTGAGTCCTGCTGAGAATCACACGCACCCGCGAACCAGCCTTACGAACATCCAGCACAATCGCCCGCAGCCGATCGCCAGTACGGAAATTCTCTTTGCGAATCTGCTCGCTGCGAGGCAGGATTGCTTCAATCTTGTCCAGTTTGACAATCACCGTGCCACGGTCAACACGAGTCACCTGGCCGGAAATCAACTGGCTTCGCAGATCCAGATACTCGTCGTACAGAGCGTCCCGCTCCGCCTCGCGGATCTTCTGAATCATGACCTGCTTGGCAGTCTGAGCCGATATGCGGCCCAGCAGATCACCCAGCAGGTCAGCCTCCAGCGCACGACCGTCGCAGATCAATGACGGCTCACCCGTCTCTCGATCAATCCGTACCTCAAGTTGCTCTTCCTCGGAAAAATGCTTCCGAGCCGCAGAGAGGATTGCCTGCTCGATACCCTCAAAGACCACATCCGCATCGATGGCCTTGTCGCGGTGAATCGCATCGACAATTCTGAGTATTTCGTTACCGTTCATGAGGCTGACGTTCGCTGCACTGCATCTGTAAAAAAAAAGCGGGATCAATGTCCCACTTTTCGTGCCCGACCGCCCTCGCAGACAATCGACAAAACCTCGTCAGATGGCGGCCAAACGGCCACGAACAGGATCACTCCCGCCCGCACTGCCAACTGAAGAAATGGAGGAAGATCTAGATCTTGTCCATTTCAGGTCCCTTCAGCACGATGCCCAACACAAAACAACAAATCAAACAACACCAAACACAAGCTTCACAAGAACCCAAAACCATTCCGCGCCAGCAGTAAACGGCTGCCGCCCACCCAAAGTAGTGGACACCGGGCGCAATGTCAAGCAACCGAGGCACGCCAACCCGCTGTTGACACCCACACCGGCATGGTTTGAATCAATAAATCACGTTTATGATCAGGACCAGGGGTTTCCCAGGAATTTCTCGACAGCCAAACAGCAGAAGACTCAGGAATGTAAATCACCGCCACCCGCAACACACTCCCGCACAACCTGCCGCGCCGCCTTCCATGCATGCCGAATAGTGAACAAACGTGACTCTATCTGCTCGGCCGTAAAATACCGGCCATGGTCGCTGGGTGGCAGACCCGCCAACGTCAGTGTCAAAGGAAGCAGATCAAGAAACTCCTTATAACGCCTCTGCACGTCCGAAGGATCCCCCATCACCTCACCCCCACGCCAGTACCACAAAACTGGATCAGCCGCGACGACCCAGATACTGCTTGATGATCGCGTCAGCAGCACCCGTCGGCTTCGTTGAATCTTTTGGCGATGCTCCCGTACTGCCCTTTGAAGGCTCGCCCTCGCGAGCCCCCGTAGAGCTGGGATCAGGCAGCAAAACCTCCAGCTTGCCCGCTTCCCCACCCTCCACCGCAGCAGCAGGCTGCGCCGGAGCCTGTACCGGCATCCCCGGAACCATCATCCCCCCGCCCATCGGATAGCCCATCTGAGGCGTCATTGGAGGATACATCTGCCCATAGCCTGGCATCATGGGAGGCTGATAAGGGAAACCACCGTACATCCCGCCAGGATAACCGCCCATTTGAGGCATCATCGGCTGAAACGGATACTGCCCCGGCATCATCGGAGGCATCGACATCACAGTGCTGTCAGCCGGAGGCATCAGCGCAGCCGCCGGCATCGTCACAGTCTGATCCGCCGGAATTGCAGCGGCAGAAGCAGCCGGTACAGGAGGTGCATCCGTGACAATGGGAGAGGAAACTGTTTCTTCGTTTATCAGCACCGCCGTCGACAACATCTTGCTGTCGACATCAGGAGCCTGCACGTCAGCTCTGGCCACCAACTCAAACTCAAGATTGCCAATCACTATTCTGTCAGCATTTGACAAAACAGTTTCCCGCTGAATTCGCTCGCCGTTTACCAAAGTCCCGTTGGTACTGCCCAAATCACGCAGCCGCACCGAAAAGTCATCCAGGCTAAAAACACAGTGATGACGGCTGACCATTTCGCTGTTCGGCCGCAACTGACAATCCTGCTCACGACCAATCAGAAACTTCCGCCGATTCAAGGGAATTACCTGGCCGGTATGCTTGCCACCGACAACCTTCAGTTCCGCGGAAATCATGAACCCAACTCCCAGTCCCTGAGCCCGAATACGTGACTCTCATGGCGAGATCACTGCATTTCTCACACCCAATACACCCTATGACCAACACCGCCAGCCCCGTGCCACACGCAGATCAAAACAAATTCTTCGTCAAATATTCACATTTCCGGCACACTGGGGCCAGTGAAACACTTTTGCATCGCAACTCACCCCTGGCATCCGAATTCGGAAATGCCACTTTGGGGTATGTTTTCGATAGCACAGAAGAAAACACAAATCTATGAATAATCTATCCGAATTCCAAGAATTCAGCAAACAACACTGCAGACAGACCGAATCCGAGACCCTGTTCCCTACACAGCCCACGGCAAAACTGCTTTAAACCACGGGTTGGCATTTATTTTCTGAGAATGTGCGTGTTGTCAAACATATCGTTTTTTCAAGCTGGCCCAACTCCATGTCCTCCGATATTTTCGAAAACAGGCAAATTTCGTCGAATCTTTTTGTCGCCCGCGACGTGAGCACACGTTCCCTCAGGTCACCGCAGTCCGGAAAATCTGCCGGAACTCCACTGCCCGCTCACGGGACATCCACCCCAAATTTCTGTCCCCTCCTGACTGCTTTCCGCCTCACACGGTCGCTCGCTTCGCTTCGTTTCCGCTCCCACCCCGGCACAGTTGCCCCGAGCACGTCCATGAATATGCCCTTCAGTCGCAGATCCGCACTGGCCTCCTCCGCACTCGGCATCGGTCACCTCGCACTCGCCGACCTGCTGCGTGCCGAATCCCCCGGCACCAACGCCTCGGCACTGGCACCGAGGCAGCCGCATTTCATACCCAAAGCAAAACGCGTCGTTCACTTCTTTCTCAACGGCGGACCTTCACACGTCGACACTTTCGATCCCAAACCAACTCTCACACGCTTCAGCAACCGCACCGTCAGCGACAATCTTCTGACTGAACGAAAAACGGGCGCCGCTTTCCCGTCACCTTTTCGATTCCGTCCGCGTGGTCAGTCCGGAATTGAAGTCAGCGACCTCTTCGCCAAAACCGCCGCTCACATAGATGATATCGCCGTCATCCGTTCAATGCAGGCACAGGTTCCCAATCACGAACCCTCGCTCATGCTCATGAACTGCGGCGATTCCGTTCAGCCACGCCCCAGCACCGGAGCCTGGGTTCTTTACGGACTTGGCAGCGAAAATCAGAACCTCCCCGGCTTCGTCTCCATGTGCCCCGGCGGACTCCCAATCAAAGACGCCGAAAACTGGCAATCCGCCTTCCTGCCCGGCGTATTCCAAGGCACATGGATCGACTCACAGCACAAGGAACTCAGTAAACTCATCGAAAACATCGAACACTCCCAAATCCCCGCGATCGCTCAAAGACGCCAACTGAACCTGCTGGCACAACTCAACCAGCAGCACCGCAACGCTCGCACCGATTCCCGACTGGAAGCTCGCATCCAGTCGTTCGAACTGGCGTTCCGCATGCAGCGTGACGCCGCCGAGGCCTTCGATCTCAGCCTTGAACCAGCCCACATCCAGGCTCTCTACGGCACAGGAACTCACGGCCGCCAGACACTCATTGCCCGCAGACTGCTGGAACGCGGAGTCCGTTATGTACAGTTGTGGCACGGTGCCGGACAGCCGTGGGACAATCACACAAACATCGAATCCGCTCACCGCAGCCTGGCTGCACAAATCGATCAGCCCATCGCCGCCCTCATCGCCGATCTGAAGCAGCGCGGCATGTTCGAAGACACACTCATCCTATGGGGAGGCGAATTCGGTCGCACTCCTACTGTCGAACTTTCCGCAGACGGAAAACCGCAGTCCGGACGAGACCACAATCACTGGGGATTCTCTGTCTGGCTGGCTGGTGGCGGCATCCGTGGTGGTCAGACCTTCGGAGCCACCGATGAACTTGGATTCCGCGCTGTCGAAAACCCCGTCAGTGTTCATGATCTGCATGCCACCATGCTGCACTGCCTCGGCTTCGACCATAAAAAACTGACCTATCGGTATGCTGGCCGGGACTTTCGTCTGACGGACGTGCACGGCAATGTCATTCAGCAGATCTGTACCTGAGGTGCCTGTATGAAACAGCTGCTCCGCCCGATTCTGGCTGTGATTCTCGCCCGCCTGTTTACACCACAGGTATTCCTGCCACCAGCCTCCGCAAGCACCATCGCGGGGCCACCGCTCACCGTCGATCAGTTGCAGCGTTCCGAACCGGTCAGCTTCGAAAAAGAAGTCCTGCCAATCCTGCAGAAGAACTGTCTCGCCTGCCACTCCGCCAGCGAACGACAGGGCGGCCTGATCCTCGAAAACCCGGCCGGAATTCTAAAAGGCGGCGACAATGGACCGGCAGCCGTCCCCGGCAACGCCAATGGCAGCCTGCTGCTGAAACTTGCAGCTCATCAGCGAGAACCTGTCATGCCTCCGGCAGACAACGATGTCGCCGCCAGCAACCTCGCCCCCACTCAGCTCGGACTTCTCAAACTGTGGATTGATCAGGGAGCTCGCGGCACAGGCGGCATCGACAGCCTGTCACCGCAGTCCATGCAGACTCTGCCAAAGCGTCTGCAGCCCGTGCAGGCCGTGGTACTCGCACCCGATGCCCAGACTGTCGCCTTCAGCCGCGGTTCGCGCATTCACCTGCATCACGTGGGCTCCGGCCAGAGACTGGCCACGCTGACCGATCCCGCACTCGGACCCTCAGCAGTTGCGCACCAGGATCTCGTCCAGTCACTCGCCTTCAATCCTGACGGTGATCTGCTGGCGTCAGGCGGTTTTCGCGAAGTCCGGCTCTGGCGTCGACCTCGCGACTCTCACCGCCTGTCCGTCACACTCCCGGCTGCCCCCACCGCCACCACTGTCAGCCCGGATGATCGCTGGATCGCTGTCGCCTCAGCTGATCTCGCAATCCGCCTGATCAATACGGAAAACGGCGCCCCCGGATTAACGCTGCAGGGCCATACAGAAACAATCACCAGCCTGCGGTTCACCTCAGATTCCACACATCTGCTCTCAGCCTCCGCCGATCGTTCACTTAGAATCTGGAAGATTGCCGACGGCAGTGTCGCTAGTCGCATCGATCAGGCACTGCCCCTGACCACCTTTGAAATACTGCCCGCTGCAGACCCACAGTCTGCCCCGCTGCTGGCCACCGGAGGTGGCGACAACCTGATCCGTTTGTGGCAAATGCCCTCAGCACCAGCGGCCGTCGCCACCAGCTGGCCGGCCGGCACCCGCATCACCGCCTTCTCTCCGGATCGTCAGCTGAGCGGCATGCTGGACGCTGCCGGGCAGCTGCGAATCCATGCTCTGCAGTCCACAGGCGCAATCCTGTCCCCCAACCCGGTCGTTGAATTTGGACAACTGCCCCAAACTTCTGCCCTCACCTTCGCTCGCAAACCCGGAGCTCCCGCAGATGCTGACCCCGCGTCCGCATGGCAGGTCCTCACCGCCGACAACTCCGGACTGCTGCAGCTCTGGTCACTGTCCGAAAAACGCCAGCTGGCAGCCTGGAAAGCCGGCAGCGTGCAGATCAATGCACTCGCCGCTTCCAGTGATGGCAAACTTCTCGTCAGCGCCGCTCAGGATGGTGCCGTCCGCCTCTGGAAACTCGATGCTCCCGCTGCCGCCGAATTCGAACGCAGTGCCGAAGAACTTGCCGGACCCGCACTGCTCAGCCCCTCCGGAAAACTGCTCGCTGCAACCTCACAAAAAGACGGTTTGCAGTTCGTCACAGTTCGCTCCGCCGAAAATGGTCGTATCACCCACACACTCCCCGGCCACAATGGCAGTCTCCTCGCACTGCAATTCACGGCTGACGACAATCGCCTGGCAACCGCCGACAGCGACCGCACCGTCAGACTCTGGAACCTGCAGACTCAGCCAGCCACTGAAATCTCCAAAGTTGCCGATTTGCCTGCCAAACCCACAGCACTGGCCCTGAATGGTGATGCCAGCCAGGCGGCTGTCGGCTTCGACAACGGACTGCTGCGACTGCTCAATACCGCCGATGGCGTGGTGCAGAAAGAATTCATGGGCCATACCGCTGCCCTGCTCCACTGTGGCTTCCTGAATGGTCAGCTTTTTAGCATCAGCCGTGACGCTTCAGTCAGGTTTTGGAATCCGGCAGACGGTGCTCAGCTGCGTACATTTCCGCTGCCCGCACCACCTGCCGCCGTCTCCGTCAGCAATGACGCACAGCGACTCCTGGTGGCCTCCGCTGATCAGCAGGTTCGCCTGCTGCAAATGGATAATGGCGCAGTACTGCAAACGCTGCAGGGTTTCGCGGCACCGCCAGTCGCAGTAAGTATCGCCCCCGGCTCCAAACTGCTGGCTGTCACAGAATCCGGCGGACAGGTCTCCCTGTGGGATGCCGTAACCGGCAAATTCCAGGAATCTCAGACGGTTCCCGGTCTCGTCACCGGCCTGCTGACGGCAGACCCCGCCACACTCCTGGCAGTCCGCGCTGCTGCCGCTCCGCAGCGACTTTCAGCCAGATTCATGTTCGCGCCTGACGCGCCCGCCAGCCCCGCTCGCGGTGCCGTCTTTACCGCCGGCAGTGCCATCGCAGTCGTGGCCTTCGCCGACGGCAACCTGCGCGGTTATAACGCTGCCACAGGACAACCCGCATTCAATACCAGCCACGGAGCCGCCATCAACGAACTGACAGTTTCCGACGACGGACAACTACTGGCCACTGCCGGAGAAAACTCAACCGTTCGTGTCTGGAACACCTCGGGACAGCCCACCGGACTCCAGCAGGCTCCCGTACTGCCTGGCCCTGCTCAGAAAGTTGCCTTCTCGAAAGATACCAAACTGCTCCTCACAGCGACCTCGGGCAACACACCCGATGCACTCCTGATCGACGTACAAACCGGCAGCATTCTGGAACGATTCCCTGAACCTGGCCAGAAAATCACTGGCTGCCTGCTGTTGTCAGCGCCAGCCGTTCCGAACAAGCCGACTCAGATTACAGCATGGTTGGCTTTCAGTGATGCTCTCCGCAGTCGTCCGCACAGTCTTCTCCGCACCCTGACAGGCCACAACGGCATAGTCTCAGCTCTGGCCGTTTTCCCCGGTACCCCCGCACAACTGCTCAGCGGCAGCGCCGATGGCACAGTCCGCCGCTGGAACCTCAGTAATGGTCAGTTCGACCGACAGTACAATCTGGGAGCACCTGCACATGCCATCGCCGTGTCTCCGGATGGTCAGCAAGTTGCTGCAGGCGGAGACAACAAATTCACACGCCTCTGGAATCTGAACGGCAACCAGATTGCAGAACTGCGTGGAGACCTTCGCCTGCGCATCGTTCAGACCCGCACCCGACAGCAGGAAACCGCTGCCAATTCCCGACTCAACGTCGCCAAACAGCAGCTGGATGTCGCTGAAAAAGATCTCCCCGTTCGTACTGACGCTGAAAAGAAACTCTCAGACATGCTCACAGCTGCCAACGCCGATGTAGAAATGAAAAAGGCGATGGTGGCCACCACGCTGGAAGCTCGAGTCCAGGCAGAAAAAGCTGCCATCGAAGCCTCCGCAGCCGCACGTTCCGCAGCCACCGAAAAACAAAATGCCGAAACAGCTGCAAAAGATGCAGCGGCCGCCGTACAAACACTGCAGACCCGCACCAGTCGCCTGCAGCAGGCCAGTTCCGCAGACCCCGCCAGCGAAGTCCTCAAACAACGACTGGCAACTGCTCAGCAGGAACTGCAATTGGCTACACAGACCTCCCAGGAACGCACTGCCGCCGTCCAGGCCCCCACTGCGAAAGCCACCGAACTCACCACTAAAGCCAACGAGTTCGCACAGAAACTTGGCACCGTGCAAAAGCCGTGGTCGGATGCCGCAGCCGCTCTGAAAACAGCCGAGTCTGCTAGAACATTGCTGATGCAGCAGCAAGCCATCGCCGCCAAAGAACTGCAAGCCGCACAGCAGCTCGTCCCCGCACGCAAAGACCTGCTGCAAAAGGCCGAAGCCGCCGTCGCCGCTGCGAAAGCAGCCACTGAAGCCGCAGGACAGACGCTGCAGCAGTCCGAACAGCCAATTCGCGCCATTAGCTTCTCCGCCGACGGTGATTCACTTGCCACCGCAGGAGACTTCCCCGGTATCCAGACATGGGACGGAAAACTGGGAACAGCCCTCGAATCTTTCGCCGCCCATACGGCTGCGGTTCGAGCCGTCAGCTTCAGTGGTAATCGCTTTCTCATCACCTGCGCCGATGATCGCCAGCTCTTCATCTGGGATACTCGACCGGACTGGGTCCTCGAACGCACAATCGGCTCCGCCAGTCAGCCGGAGCTGCTCTCCCACCGCGTCACCTCAGTCAGCTTCTCAGAAGATTCCCGACTGCTGCTGGCTGCCAGCGGCATTCCATCACGACGCGGTGAGCTGGTTCTGTTCAACACCGCCGACGGAACACCCGTGCTCAGAATCCCACAAGCTCATGATGACGTTATCTACTCCGCCGCACTCGCTCCTGATGGGCGCCGCATCGCGTCGGCCGGAGCAGACCGCTACCTGCGCACCTTCGATGCCACCAGCGGGCAGCAAATACGCCGCTTTGAAGGCCATACCAGCCACGCACTCAGTGTCGCCTGGAAACGCGATGGACAGCAACTGGCCACTGCCGGAGCCGATAATACCGTACGCATCTGGGACGCAGAAACCGGTGACCAGTTACGCACAATTGAAAACTACAACCGACACGCCACCGCCGTGCAGTGGATTGGCGAAACGGATACCATCGCCTCAGCCTCCGGTGATCGCCTCGTGCGAGTCCACAATGCGTCCAACGGAGGACTGATAAGGAACCTGCAGGGCGCCGACAGCTGGCTCCACTGCGTTTCTGCCACCCCCGATCTGACTCTCATCGCTGCCGGAACTGCCAAAGGCTCAGTCAGCATCTGGAACGGTACCAACGGACAGTTCCTGAAAACACTGGAGGAAGACGCAAAATAAGCCCCGCAGCCAGGCACGTTTGCTGCGGCCCCATGGCCACACGCAATTGACTGTGCCGTCCTGAAAATCACAAAACCAATGGACACGATCACATGCCGTGGCTGTTCGCTGCCATCGACCTGATCTGCCTATACCTCACTGTTCGCTGCCTGCGACTGCACACCGGCCGAGTCCGGCCCGGAACCTCACTGTGCTCATGGACCCGTTATATCGACTGCGACCGGGTACTGCTGACACGCGAAGCACGTCGCTTCATAACCCCCAATACCGTCCTCGGATTATCCTTCAACCTCGCCGGAACCGCCGTATACTTCGCCGCACTCAGTTCCGACAGTCATTCGCTCTGGCTGCTGCTGGCCGGCATGTACTGAGTCTCGGCCGCAGTCACAGACGTCTTCTGGAGGCTTCTGCTGCGACTGCACAGCCTGTGCCCCTTTGCCCGCTGCACCATGTCCTCACTTACATCATCCTGTTCTGCTGCATCGCAAAACTGGTTCCCTGATCAGCTGACTGACAGCAGCTCGGTGATCGGCTGGCCATCACAGACCGGTACAGGTCGTCCATCCACTTGCTGATAATTGATCTGCTCAGCCTGATACCCCAGAGCCCTGAATACGGTGGCATGAATGTCCGCCGGAGTCGTCGGGCGCGACCGCGGTACTGCACCAGTACTGTCGCTTTCACCAATCACCAGGCCACCCCGAATTCCGCCGCCACCCAGTACCATCGAATAACACTGCGGCCAGTGATCCCGACCGGCCTCCACATTGATCTTCGGAGTTCTGCCGAAGTCGCCCATCCAGATCACCAGCGTCTGCTCAAAAAGTCCCCGCTCCTGCAGATCATCCAGCAACGCCGTGCAGGCCTGGCAGATCCACTTTGATCATCAGCCGGATACGCACACAGACACAACCTGATTCCCGTCGATTTCACAGGTTTCAGCGGCAATTTTGTGGTACTCTCCGGAAGCAGTTGCCGCTGCAGCTACAGTCCCGAAACCCAAAATTACTCCTCTGACTCCGACTGCCGGATCACCCACGCCACCGCCACAATCCGCAACTCATGATACTGCACTGCCCCGCCAAGGTCCTCAAACAACGGCTTCAGCTTCTCTCCCCCCAGACGCTCCAAAGACCGCTCCACGCTCCGCTGCACTTCGGGATCCACCCACGGATCAATGTTTGTGATTCGGCGAGTTTCCACGTACTGCGCCAGATACCGGCTGACCGTATCCAGCGTCCGGTCCAGCTGTACCGCAATCTCCTCCATCGAAAGCTGCTCTTCGAACAACAGCAGATAGTCGTCTGCCAGCTCCACACGTCTCGGTGAAGTCGTCAGAGCCGCCGGTGGCAGACTGCCCGGCGTCACCGCAAACCCCACATCGCCAGCAGACCGATTCACCGTACACCACCGCCGTATTTCCTCAAGAACCGTATTCCCCAGCTCCTGCAGCTTCTTCGCTCCAATACCCGGGACCTGCTGCAGCGTTACTGCACTGACCGGCCGATGCCGCGCCAATGCACGCAAAGTTGCATCGCTGAAGATGATATACGGCGGTACGCCTCGCTGACTTGCCAGCCGCGTCCTCAAGGCACGCAACTCCTCGAACAATCCCCGTTCCACACCAGCCCACGAATCATCCGCCTGCTCAATTGTCTCAGATGTCCGAATGCACAACAGCTCCGGAGTCAGTTCGCCACGCAGCACCTGACGACCAGTCGGCATAACCTGCAAACACTGATACTCACCAGCCTGACGCAGATGACCCAGCGATATCAGCTGGTCAATCCAGTGCCGCACCTGAGTCTCTGATACGCCCTTCATCAGTCCCCACGTGCTAAGCTGTTCATGCCGATTCTCCAGAATCCGCTTCACCTTCGAACCACGCAGAACCTGCGCTGTGTAAGCCGCACCAAATTTTTCACCCAGACGAATCACACATGACAGAATCTTCTGCGATACCACCATCGCATCAGGCGTCTCTGTCATCTCCTGCAGACACACATCACACGCCCCACAGCGGTCCTGCTGCAGCGTCTGACCAAAATGCTCCACCAGCATCTGATGACGACAGCGCATGCTGCTGCAGTATCGCTGCATACTTCGCAGCGATCGCTCGGCAAATGTACGCACCGACTCGTCCGTCACATCATGCATCAGATACTTCCACGTTTCGGCATCACCCGACGAATACAGCATCGTACACTCAGCATGCAAACCGTCACGCCCCGCTCGACCACTCTCCTGCTGATAATGCTCCAAAGACTTCGGCATCTCAGCGTGTATCACAAATCTCACATTGCTCTTGTCAATCCCCATCCCAAACGCCACCGTTGCCACAATGATCTGTACCTTCTCTTCAATGAAGGCTTCCTGACTGAGCCGCCGCTCCTTGTCAGACAAACCGGCATGATACGGTAGTGTTCTGAAACCCAGCTTGTTCAGTGCCTGACTGATCGACTCAACCTTCTTGCGACTGATGCAGTACACAATTCCGGACTCCCGCTTGTGCCTGTCCAGAATCTGTCTGATCTGAGGTATCACATCCACCCGTCGCTCAACCCGGTACAGCAGGTTCGGCCGGTCAAACGAACCAACCAGTACCTCCGCCCTCTCCAGCCCCATCTGACTGACAATGTCGGCCCGCACCTGCTCAGTGGCTGTCGCCGTGTAACCGTGCACCGAGATCCCCGGGAACTCCTGCCGCAACGTACTCAACTGGCGATATTCAGGACGAAAATCATGCCCCCACTGGCTGATGCAGTGAGCCTCATCAATGGCCACAAAACTCAGCTGCACTCCCCGCAGAAAATCCAGCGTGAAAGGCTGCAGCAGACGCTCAGGAGAAATGTACAGCAGCTTCAGATCACCCCGGCGAATCTGCCGCGCCACCTGACGCTTCTCGTCGGCCGTCTGAGCACTGTTGATGAAGGCTGCCGGCACACCATTGTTCGTCAGCGAATCCACCTGATCCTTCATCAGCGAAATCAGCGGCGACACCACAATCGCCAGACCATCGCGAGCCATCGCGGGAACCTGATAACACAACGACTTCCCGCCGCCAGTCGGCAGCACAGTCAGTGAATCCCGCCGCTCCATCACCAACTGCATCGACTCAAGCTGCAACTGACGAAAATGACCGTAACCCCACCACTTTTGCAGATGGAATCGCAGCTGCTCTGTTGTATCCCGCTGATCTGCTGCTGCCATATTCCCGCACTGAATCTGCCGCTGAACCTCAAAAAAACCACAAAATCACACCACACAACTGCCTCAACTTATCAGAACACCCGCTGCTGGTGTAAGCCGGACGATACCCGCGTTAAGGAATCCCACAGCCGGCCCCCGCAGCGTTTCTGCCACCGCCAATCCCACCCCAACACCCCCGAAATCCGGACTGCCAGTGGATTTTTCACGCACACCTGACAAAAATGAAGATCAAATCCCGCATGCCACACCAGACTCGCCACCGTTTCCTCAGACTCCGCCACTGCCTGCTTCTGAAGATTCCACGCCATGACTTACCCTGATTTTCAGCACCCGCACAAACAGGCCTGCCGTCGCACCTTCCTGCAACAGTCCGGACTGTCACTTGGCTCCATCGCACTCGCAGATCTGCTGACACGTGATGCCGTCGCCGCTGACCACGCCATGGCGGCTCGCACCAGCCAACTGCCCGCCAAAGCCAAAAATGTGATCTTCATGTTTATGGCCGGTGGTCCCAGTCAGCTGGAACTGTTCACCCCAAAACCCGTGCTGAACCAATACCACGGACAGACACCGCCCGCCAGCATGACAGAAGGTCGACGCTTCGCCTTCCTGCCCGCCGATACGCGACTGCTCGGGTCCAGTCGACGCTTCCAAAAATGGGGCGACTGCGGCATGGACCTCAGCGAAATCCTGCCGCACCATCGAAAAATCGTCGACGACGTCTGCTGGGTCCGCAGTGTCGCTACCAATGTGTTTAACCATGGCCCCGCCAAAATGTTTATGAACTCAGGCTTTCAGGCACCCGGACGACCCAGCCTCGGGTCCTGGGTCACATGGGGACTGGGCAGCGAATCCGACAGCCTGCCAGGATTCGTCGTACTGCAGTCTGGACCGCGCGGCCCCCGCGGCGGAAACATTCTCTGGTCCAGCGGATTTCTACCCACAACTTATCAGGGAGTCCCCTTTCGCAGTCGCGGCAATCCCATCCTCAACCTGTCCAGCCCACCAGGTATCTCACGCGAAGCTCAGCGAGATTTCACCAGCACCGTAGGTCATCTCAATTCCATCCGTATGCACGACGTACGTGACCCCGAAATTCGCACTCGCATCGAAGCCGGCGAAACGGCCTTCGCCATGCAGACCGCCGCCCCGGAACTCACTGACCTCAGCACAGAAAGCAAAAGCACACTCGATCTCTACGGAGCAGTCCCAGGACAGGCGTCCTTCGCCGCCAACTGCCTGCTGGCACGTCGCATGGTCGAACGCGGCGTTCGCTTTGTCCAGCTGTACCACACCGACTGGGACCATCACGGCGGAAAAGGCGCTGACCTCGACTCCGCTCTCGACTCAGTCTGCCGCGAAGTCGATCAGCCCGCCGCTGCACTCGTACTCGACCTCAAATCTCGCGGACTGCTCGAAGATACTCTCGTCATTTGGGGCGGCGAATTCGGACGCACACCTATGGGCGAACCTCGTGAAACCACCGGCCGCGATCACCACATCGATGCCTTCACCATGTGGCTGGCCGGCGGCGGAATTAAAGCCGGACACATTCACGGTGCCACCGACGAAATGGGCTTCGGACCAGTCGAAGGCAAAGTGCACGTCCACGACCTGCACGCCACCATCCTGCAGCTGCTGGGACTCGACCACCTGCAGCTTACTTTTCGCTTTCAGGGCCGTGACTACCGACTCACCGATGTGCACGGCAGCATTGTCAGCGAAATCCTGGCCTGAACAGAAATGCCATGACACTCGCAGATTACTCGGACTCACCACGCTTCCGCTTTGCACTGTCCATCGTCAGACAGCTTCGCACGGCCGGACATCAGGCGCTGTTCGCCGGAGGCTGTGTGCGGGATCAGCTGCTGGGCAAAATCCCCAAAGACTATGACGTCGCTACCAGCGCGTCACCTGATCAGGTGATGGACCTGATCGGACGTAACAGGACTGTACCCGTGGGCGCTGCCTTCGGAGTCGTCATGGTACCGGGCAGTCACCCCGCTGATGGGGCCGTCGAAGTAGCCACATTCCGCAGCGACGGACACTACCTCGACGGTCGCCGCCCTTCATCCGTCCGCTTCTGCTCACCCGCAGAAGATGCACAGCGACGGGACTTTACAATCAATGGCATGTTTTTCGATCCACTCGAAAATCAGGTACTGGACTATGTGGGAGGCCAGACAGATCTGCAGCAGCAGGTCGTCCGCGCTATCGGCGACCCCGTCGCTCGCTTCAACGAAGACAAACTGCGGCTGCTGCGAGCTGTGCGGTTCACCACCACCTTTGGCTTTCGCCTCGATTCAGCCACCGAACTGGCCCTGCGAAATGCCTGCCACCAGATCACCCGGGTCAGCGTCGAACGCATCGCACAGGAACTGCGACGGATGCTGGCACACCCCGCACGCGCATACGCCTGCAGACTGCTACTGCAAACCGGACTGCTGGCAGTGATCCTGCCCGAGCTGCACACCAGCACCGACAACACAAATCAGGCCCCCGCAGACCTCGAGTCACGGTTCGCCATACTGCAGCAACTGCAGGCGGAATCACCCGAGGCGGCCTGGGCCATCCTGCTGCAGCCACTGCTCAGACTCGCAGAACCAGACCGACGCCGCAGCACCGTCGACATTGATGCCGTGCTCAGACGCCTGAAAATGTCCAATCAGGAAATCACCGACATCACCTGGCTGGTTTCACACCGCACAGCCCTGACCGGACTGTCCCGGCAACCGCTGCACTTCACCAAACCAATGCTGGCCCACCCGTGCAGCCAACTGCTGCTGGCGGTCGCCGAAGCCACCAATACCAGCCACCACAGCAGCCCGGAAGATACACAATTCGCCCGCCACTTCCTCAACACACACTCCACCGCACAACTGGACCCGCCACCCCTGATCACCGGCCACGATATCACTGACCACGGTATCCCCCCCGGACCCCGCGTCCGCGAACTGCTGGTATCCATCAGAAATGCACAACTTGACCAGCAGGTGACCAGCCGCGAAACAGCACTGAAACTGCTGCTGCAACTGATCGCCCGCCAGTAAATCGCTTCGACAGGCCCCGCAGGTCATCGCCGTACAGCAATTCCGGCTCTCACCGAGCCGCTCTGAACGCCACTCCAGCCCCAGCTTACGCTTGCGCCTCCAGCGCCGCACGCAGAATCGGCTCCATCGCATCCGCGTGTCGCTGAAATCCCAGATCCGACGGATGAGATCCATCCGTGGTGTCGTCTCGATCTGCTCCCAGCAGACTTTCACCATCCACGTAATGCAGACCAGTCACGCCTCCGTCAAGCAGCGCCCGATATGCAGCCTGCAGTGCCGCTCGACTGCCAGTGTTACGCTCACGCTGACCGTCCAGCAGCCAGCTGCCCGAATAACTACGGTCCTCAACCAGCACAATCGGAGTCTGCGGCCGAGCCTGACGGAGCTGGCGGACCAGCGGCTGAGCCTTCGCGGTCACTTCATCCGCCGCCATATTCGGCAAACAGTCAATCACAAACACCGCCGCATCCAGCTCAGTCAAAAATTGACCAACCTCAGACTCCATCCGCCCATTCCCGCTGAACCCGAGATTGATCACCGGACGATTCAGCCGACGACCTAAAATGGCCGGATGCGGCATGCCGGGACGAGAAGCACAGGCTCCATGAGTAATCGAGGTACCGTAAAACACAATCGGACGCTGCTGCCGCGGCTCAATGGGAGTGAACTTCGTCCCGCTCGGGACACCCACACGTAAATGCTCAGTCCCGTTATACAGCGGCAAATAAATCGCGTAATCACGTTCACCAGGCCGAATGCCGCTGACAATCCGAGTCTTCACAGACTGCGTTTTCGGCGCCACCACCGCCACCCACTTCCAGGTCCCATCGGTGTCGCGGGCATACAGATCGAGACCACTGACCCCCGTTGCCGGCATATGCGGCATCGCCAGATTCTCTGACGTCAGCAAATAATCCGCGTGAATTTCCGTCGCATCCGTCCTGAACTGCACCAGCATCCCCGCTGAATGCCGGCTCAGATTCCACACAGCATCCCGCACCACACCCTTCGCCCGCACTGGCAGCCGATCAAAATATTTCTCCGTCTCGCTGAACGCTCGACCCTCCAGCCCCCAGTCACGAACATCAGCCCACACCACAGCCGACTCATCCGCCGCAAGGTCACTACAAAATATACCGGCCGTTGCCGCCGCAGAAGCCGCCGAAAGAAAACCGCGCCTGCTGAAAATCATCAACGTGCTCCACCAAAAATTGCCGGCTACCGCCGCCATAAACCTGACCCTGCTCACCCAAACGGAGGATCCCCCGGAGTCTAAATCTGACCCTCCAGCTTGTCACCCAACCTGCCCCCCCAACCACCGCCACGCCCTGCTTTCATGCACAGCATCGCCGGACCATTTTTGTTACGGCAGCCTTCAGCACAGTGCTCGCCGCCTGGGAAAACCAAGGCTGCAAATTCGTGCCCAATTCCTGCTTTTCCGCAGTTTCTGCGACAGTGCCACTGACAACCGATACCTGATAAAATCCGCACCCAAAAACAGTCCCGTCACCTCCCGGAATACTTCCATGGATCTTGGCATCACCGGTCAGACTGCTGTTGTCACCGGAGGCTCAAGCGGCATCGGAGCCGCTGTCGCCGCTCTGCTGAAAGCTGAACTCGCCTGTCCCGTCCTGTGGGATCTGCGGCCACCCCATCAGTCATCTCCCGCTGCCGCTCTGCCGTTCCTGCAGGTCGATGTCTGTGATGCCGCCGCCGTCCAGCAGACATGGCACCACACCGTTCAGCAGTTTGGCCCCGTCAGTATTTTGGTGCACTGCGCAGCTGCAGGGTCCGGTGCCTATGGATTTCCTTACACCAACGTGCCAGTCTCAGCGTGGTCGCGAGTCCTCGAGGTGAACATCATGGGCATGACTCACATAGCCCATGCAGCCGGTCCCGCCATGGCCGCACAAAAACACGGAACAATGGTATTTCTGGCCAGTGTCGCCGGGCAAATGGGGTCGCCTACAGACCCCCCATACAGTGCCAGCAAAGCAGCCAACATCAATTTTGCACAGGTCATGGCAAAAGACCTCGCGCCACACAATGTCCGCGTTAACTCGGTGTGCCCCGGAATGGTGAAAACTCCGCTCAATCAGTCGGTCTGGGCCGCATGGAATCAACAGCAGCAGCCAGCCGATCAGCTAACCTATGAAGACTGGGCAGAACAGAAAATTACAAAAGTCGTTCCGCTGCGACGCTGGCAGCGGCCGGAAGATGTGGCCGATCTGATCGTATTTCTCTGCAGTCGCCGGGCGTCCGAAATCACCGGACAGACCATCAACGTCGACGGTGGCACAGTCATGCACTGGTAACGGCAGGTTTTGCCAGTTGACAACATGGTGGCTGCTGGATTTCCAGCAGCTTACTCTCGAGCCATTTCCGACGAACGCCTAGAATCGGCAGACGTCACCACTCGGTTTCTCACAGCAGGACGCGCCATGGCCACAAGAATTCTCAGCATTTCAGGGCTCCGCGGAGTCATCGGCGATGGACTCGATCCTGTCTACACGACCCGATTCGCAGCCGCCCTGGGAACCATGTTCTGCGGTGGCAAAGTCGTACTGGCTCGCGATGGTCGTTCAACCGGCCCAATGCTGCACCACGCCGTGGTTTCCGGACTGCTGGCGACGGGGTGCGAAGTTCTGGATGCCGGCGTCTGCACAACTCCCACTTGCGGTGTACTGGTGCAACACCACAAAGCCGCCGGCGGGCTGCAGATCACAGCCAGTCACAACCCGATCGAATGGAACGGCCTAAAACCATTCGCTCCCGACGGATCGGTCTTCAACCGTGAACTCGGCCAGCAGTTGCTGCAGATTCTGCAACAGGACAGCATCGCCTGGCGCGACTGGTCGGGACTCGGCAACCTCGTGTCGCTACAGAATCCGGGGCAGGTACACATCGACAAGGTCATGTCGCTGGTCAATGTGGACGCTATTCATCGCCGTCGGTTCAAAGTCGTGATCGACTGCAATCATGGTTCAGGAGCCGTCTGTGGTCCGCAGCTGCTGCAGACTCTGGGCTGCGAAGTGGTGGTTCTCGGAGGTACTCCCGACGGCCGCTTCGAACATATTCCGGAACCCGTCGAGAAAAATCTGGGAGATCTCTGCCGCGCCGTCGTAAAGCACTCGGCCGATGCAGGCTTTGCCCAGGACCCTGATGCCGACCGACTGGCCATTGTCGATGAAACCGGTCGGTACATTGGCGAAGAACTGACCCTCGCCCTGGCCGCCGACTTCATCCTTGAAAAACTCAAAGGACCGTTCGTGGTGAACGGATCCACCAGCCGAATCACTGCGGATATCGCCGCCAAACACGGCTGTCAGTTTCACCGCAGCCACGTCGGAGAAGCTCACGTTTGTGCCAAAATGCGAGCCGTACAGGCAGTGCTGGGCGGTGAAGGCAATGGCGGAGTTATCGAGCCGCGAATCGGTTATGTCCGCGACAGCCTTGTCGCGATGGCCTATGTGCTGGCAGGCCTGGCAGCCGGAAAACGGCGACTGTCACAGTGGGCCGATTCGCTGCCGTTCTATACCATCGTCAAGGACCGCATCGAATGTCCGGCCTCCAAAGTGGACGCAGCCTGCTCAGCTCTGCTTAACGCTTTTCCCGACGCAGAAGTTCGGGAAGGCGACGGCCTCCGACTGGACTGGACCGACCGCTGGGTGCAGGTGCGCGCCAGCAACACGGAGCCCATAATTCGCATTATCGCTGAGGCTCCGGAAACAGCCGATGCAGTCAGCCTGATCGACCGCGCCATGCAGGTTGTCCGTGCAGCAGTGTCGTGACGCAATTCGACTGACCACCGACCACCACTCCTCCCCTCGCCCGCGTGAAACGGGCGAGAGGGCCTGGGGGTGATCAGAACAGTGGCCCTGATACGTCGCCACCCTCGTCGGCAAAATCGCATACCACTGTGCTCGGGCTGGAAAGCTGGAACTACTAAATCGCACCACGCGAGCCGGGCACGGCAGTACCCGGGTGTTCGGCGTGGATGCCGTGCCTCGCCCCCCTGCATGTCCCTTCGCGGCTACGCGTAAAACCAGCCGTCTCCCCACCATGGAAGCCGGAAAACCGAGTCTTTACCACTCACCCCTGTGCAGCGATCCGAGGCTTTTCAAACGTCAAGGACAGATCTCGGGCTGGAAAGCCCCAGCTACAGAGAGCGGGCCACCGGGGACCCAACGGGCGACCCACCACCCGCTGGTTCCTCCCCTGCCCTCCCGCAAGATCCGGAAACTCCCCAAATCTGGAAAACTTCTTGTCGCCCGGAACCAGCAAACGGATAGACTTCCGCCCATCACCGGACCAATGTTTGGATCGCGCCGCTCCCGCTTATGTCTCAATCTGATAAGTCTCCCTTCACTCTCCCGGAACCAACACCGGCTCAGACCGCCATTCCCGCTGCGCTGCCCGTCACAGGACGCATGATGCTGCTCGGGCTGTTCGCCGCAGCGACCTACTCCATCGCCAATATGGCACTCCGGCAACTGGCCCACACAGATGGTGGAACCGGCTGGGACATGTGGGTTGCAGGCACAAAAGCCTTCCCCACTTTCTTCATTGCTGTAACACTCATCGCCTGGCGCAGACTCCACGGGCTGCATTCATTTGCCGAATGGAGCTTTGTCTGGCCAATCGCCGTAGCCGCCATCTTCAACCAGTTGGGCGGTAATCTGCCATTCCAGATGTCGCTGCGAGTCATCGGACTGGCAGTATCTGTTCCAATCTGCTTCGCTTCCATCATCTGCAGCGGAGCCGTCGTTGGCCGCATCGTGCTGGGCGACCAGGTCTCCGTCCGATCAGCAATCAGCATGGGACTGATGGTCGCTGCAATCATCTTCCTGTCCTCCGGAGCCAACTCACGAAAAGCTGTCCCCGTCAGCCCGGCCACCGTGACTGAAGACACCCCACAGGCAGAACCCGATGCCCAGCCAGCCGCACTCGACTCATCCGCTGGCCCGGGAGTTACGATCGGGGTCCTGCTCTCCATCATCTCCGGACTTTGCTACGGCATCACCGGTGTCTACATCCGCAAAGCTGTCCGATCCCACATGCCGGTCGCCGCCACTCTGTTCCTGTTCAGTTCAGCTGGCTTCCTGATCCTGGTTCCCGGCAGCCTGCTGATCCTGCCACTGTCGGAAATCTCTTCAACCAGTCCCGAAGACTGGGCGACAATTGCGATTGCCGGAACGTTCAATGCCATCGGATTCTTCGCCATCACCCACGCCATGCGGTTTCTGACAATCAGTCGAGCCAATGTCATCAATGCATCTCAGAATGCGATGTGTGCGGTCGGGGCTGTAACCCTGTTTAATGAACAACTGTCGTATACTGCAACAGCCGGCATCTGCCTCACAATCGCCGGCCTGCTGACACTTGACCGGCGCTGATCTGAACTCCCGGACATTTCAAACCCATCAGACCAGCCGAGCCTCAGCAGAGATCTGCCCCGCGCTGAATTTAAGCAGACTCTGCAAAGTCCTTGCAGCAATGTTGTGCAGCGCCTCATGAGTCAAAAATGCCTGATGCGAGGTGACCAAAACGTTCGGAAACGCCAGCAGCCGCGCCAGAACATCATCCTGCAGGCCGCGATCCAACAAGTCCGCGAAAAAGATCCCCTCCTCCTCCTCATACACATCCAGCCCGGCACCACCCAGTCGACCGGCTTTCAGCGACTGAATCAAAACCTTCGTATCAATCAGTCCGCCGCGACTGGTATTCAGCAAAAGAACTCCCGGCTTCATCCGAGACAGTCGCTCAGCATCAATCAGGTGTCGAATCTGTTCAGTAAGGGGACAGTGCAGTGAAATGATATCCGACTGTTCAACCAGTTGCTCCAGCGAGGTCCGGCGGACACCCGGCATGCTCTGCACTTCAACCGCAGGCTGCGGATCATAAGCCAGCACACTGGCACCAAAACCCGTCATACTACGCGAATAATGTGCAGATGCGGCCAGTCCCGATCACTCCCACCGTCTTCCCATGCACATCGAAACCAGTCAGACCGTCCAGCGAAAATTCGGCTCACGCACTCGCTGCCACGCCCGACGCACATGACGATTCAAGGTCAGCAGCAGACAAACCGGATGTTCGGCAACGGCATACGGTGAATACGCCGGAACTTGCGCCACAGCCAGACCCAGCCGGCGACAAGCTGCCAGATCCATATGACTGAAACCTGCCGAACACAGCGCCAGCATTCGCACTCCCAATGCATTCAATCGCTCAACAACGGGTGCCGACAGATCATCATTAACAAACGCACACACCGCCTGACAACCTGACGCCAGCACAGCCGTCTCGAGGTTCAGACCAGCCTCCAGCCACACCATTTCAAAACCCGCCAGCTGCGTCTGCTGCAAAGCTGACTCAAAACACTGACGGTCGTATGCCTTCGCCCTGAAAAACGCTGTTTTCATCGCCACTCCCGCTGCTGTCAGTATGAACAACGCACCTTGCCGATCACGATCAGCGTCACGACTGCAGCTTCTCTGCAATCGCCCGCCCCAGGCGCTCATCAGCCTCAGCACTCAAATGCAGCCCATCAGGAGCAATCGCCTGCGACAATCTGCCATCGTCCTCCTGCAGCGCCGAATTGACATTCAAATACACCACTCGGTCACCATTAGTCACTTGCGGCAACAGCGCATTCACAGCTTCACACTTCTGCCGCACCCGATCGCCTGGATCCACTCCTCTCGGCAGCAGCCCCATCAGCAAGATTCGTGAACGCGGACACTTCTCACCTAGCACGCGCAGAATCTCTGCAATGCCTCCGGCAAGCTCATCCGCTGAAAAATCACCGTGCCCGACATGGTTCGTCCCAATCAACAGCACAATCGACTCGGGCGACAGACCGTCAAATTCTCCATGCAGCAGACGCCACAGCACATGCTGCGTCGAATCGTCGCCAGGTCAATAGTTGACCGCTCGCTTGACCCCAAAATACTTCTGACACGACTCTCGGCCCGCTGTCTCGCAGCCCTGAGTAATCGAATCACCCAGAAACGCCAGTTGCACGCCAACCTCCGCAGCCTCCTGCAGCTTCATCTCATGTCGACCCAGCCACCAGCCAAATTTGCCCGTTCACTCCAGACTCCCTTCCGCAACTGTCGGTATACCTGCACCCTCCTGCACCCAGTCCAGCGGAAAACGCACAAACACCAGTCCCGCAGCATCCACACTTTCATACAACAGACCAATACGACCATCCGCCAGTACCGTCAGACACGAATACATCGCCCCACCCGGATCCAGCAGTCGCCCACGACTCCACGTGCGACCACCATCCACGCTGGATCGAATCGTCAGCCGCTGCCTCCTCTTAACATCCGCCGGGTTCGAAAAAATCAACTCGCCATGCGGATGCCGAATCAGACTGGCCATGCACGTCGGATCCGGCTGATCCAGCCACGAGGCACCCCACTTTCCGTTCCAGATATCACCCTGCCACTCCCAACTCGCCCACGCTCGCTGACCGGAACGTGACTCGTTCCGCATGGACAACAGCAATGACCCGTCCGCCAGTTCCACAATCGCACTCTCACTGGTCGGAACACCATCAGGAATTGCCGCCGGTGAGATCTTCCAGCTGATCCCTCCATCCACGCTGGCGATGAAACACGAATGCGGCTTGCCATCAGGCTCACGATACTGCGCAGAAAACACCAGTGTCCGGTCCCGCAGCTGAATTCCACTGCCCGGACCATTAAAACACAGTCGCCACTCCGGACGCTTCACCTGCGGCGTAATGCTGACCGGCTGCGACCACGTCAGCCCGTCGTCGTCACTGTGCACCATCATCAGCTGACCGGTTTCCTCCGCAGTCATGCCGGGACCGCTGCCATTCCACGCACGCGGACCCAGCGACCACAAAGCCGCCACAAAAATTCGCCCCGTTTGCTGGTCCACCAGCACCGCCGGATCACCCACCCCGTTCCCCTGCGATCCGGGAACAGCCGCATCAAAGTCCATAATTCGCTGCAGTGAACCCCAGGTTTCCCCGCCATCAGTCGAACGCTGCAGCCCCACATCAATATCACCCGGCAAATCCGCACCACTGCGATTGCGCGCATCAAAAACGGCAATCAGCGTTCCTCGCTTTGTCGTCGCCAGTCCCGGGATGCGATACGTATCCACCCCGTCATCACCACGACGCCTGACTGTGGTGTGAAACAGCCGCGGATCGTCAGGCAGCGTCAGTCGCTGCGGCTGCTCGTCGGACGGCAAATCTGCAGGCTGCCCCCACTTCGCCGCCAGCCAGTCCACAACCTGCCGACATTCCTCTGTCGATAACTTACGCGGATAAACCAGTACCTCGGCCACATCACAATTGAGCCCGTCAGCCGTGGCCACGTTGGCACCCACAATCAGACCTCCCAGCGGAGTCCCCCCGGCAGGAAATACAAAAGCCGAGGCCCGCCAGCCACCAACCGCTGCATCAGCCCCCAACACAGACTCAACAGTCGGCTGCACCGCATCCCCAAAATGACCGCGATCCCAGCGCACAGGAACCGAACCTACTCGCGTACTTCCATCCAGCAAAGTACCAGCCGCCGTGGCCGGCAAGCGAGCCACCAGTACCACGGTTCGAGCCTCCCGGAGTGTGCCCCATGAACCCACCGCCTGCCACAACGCTGCCGCGCCGTTGAAACGCACGACTTCCGACCTGCCAAAACCCGCCTGCACCTTCACCAGCAGCGGTCGACCAAAAACTCGATTGAGAGATCTTGCAGGATGCTCGCCGGCCGCCGAATTCCACCCCGTCACATCAGCCCCGGCAGACTGCAGTCCGCCATCGCGGTACCACGCATACAGCGGCCCACCCGGAGGATCAGCAGCATCACAAACAACGCCCCCACACACACTCCGCACAAACAAAACAGTCAGGCAGACAGCCGCCACACGCAGCAAATACCGCTGGTACATGCAGGATCACCTCTGTTAAGCCAAACGTCATTTCCTCAGCATCATGAAACCGAACAGATCACGGACCTGATCCTCACTCAGCTTGTCCAGCATCCCGTCAGGCATCAGCGATTTTCCAGTATCACGAGTCTCCTCGATGGCACTGCGAGCCAGCGTGACCTGCTCGCGGTCCGTCTGCACCACCAGCGTCTGCTCCGTCGTGGAAACAACGACTCCCGTCAGAACTCGCCCGTCCTGCAGCACAATCACCGAAGTCGTAAACTGCCGCGGCACCACCGCACTGGGATCGATCAGATTCAGCAACAAATATTCGAGGTTGCTGCGATTGGCACCAGTCAGATCCGGTCCGATGTTCTTGCCTTCACCATACAGCTTGTGACATGAAGCACACGACTGCCTGAACAGTTCGGCTCCCTGTTCAAGACGAGCACCTGCCAGTTTCTCCGGAGTCAGCAGGCTTCGCCACTTTTCAATGGCTGCCAGCCTCGCTTCCGGTGTCTCCTGCACCACGCCCCAGCGTGCCTCAAGTACCTCACGAATCTGCGGATCATTAAACGCCAGCAGCTGTCGCACCTGAGCCGCTGTCAGCTCCCGCGCAGGAATACGATCAGCCGCAATCGCAGCAATCAGCCGATCTGCCCACGCCTTGCGGCTGGACAGCGTATCAATTGCCAGTCCCCGATTACCATCCTTGAACCCCGGCAGCCGCTGCAGCAACTCTGTGGCGATCTCAGGACTGTCGAAGGCCGCCAAAGCACTGATCGCCGCATCATATGCAGCCTTGTCATTCAGCAGTCGAACCAGAATCGGCACAGCAGCAGCATCTTTGGCCTGAGCCAGGGCCTGAACGGCCTGCTGCCGAGCCAGCGGATCCGCAGCAGAATCCCCTGCCAGAGTCCGCAGGTCTGCCAGCGCTGTCCCGTCACCAAACAGTGCCGCCAGTGCATCCGCAGCGCGAGTCAACTCAGCGTTGGCCGCAGCCCGCAATGCTCGATCAACAGATGACCAGTTTTGCGGAGCATCAATGCGAGCCAGACCCGCCAGCCCAATCCGGAATGCACCCAGCAGCTCCACAGCACGCGCCTGCTCGCCAGCATCACCGCCAGCACGTCGGGCAATCAGAGCTAAAGCGGCTGCACCAACAGCCAAGTCACCACCGGCCATCTGATGCGCCATCCGCCGCACCGCAAACTGCTGCAGCTTAGGGATCGGAGTAAGCAGCGGCAGCAGTTCAGGTTCAGCCGCCAGCGGCTCAATCCCATACCACGTCATCAGTGTCAGCTGATTCTCTGACTGAATTGCCGCAGCGTTCGCCGGATTCTTCAGCAGCACCAATGCTGTCCGCAGACGCGGTTCAGGTTCCAGCTTCTGCAATGCCGACACCAGCGCCAGCAGAACGTTCGCCGGCTGGCCAGTCGCCGCAAGTGACTGCAGCTGCTGCTGCAGTCGAAGCCGATCCGCCGCAGCAGCAGCCAACTGAACTGCCGCCGCACGAACCAGCGGATCCGCAGACTGCAGTGCCCCCTCCAAACGCTCAGTACTCAGCTGATCAATCGCCTCCAGCCAGCCCAATTCGGCAACATCCAGCGACTTGCCTTCCAGTTGCGGATAAGACGTAAACGCATTTCCACGAGTCTGCTCCTGACTCCAGCGAATGTCACGACGAGCAAACCAGCCGGAACGCAGAGTTTCCTTTGACTTTCTTACCGCTTCCACATCGACGCGGCCCGGAGTCCCCCAGGCAATCCTGTAGATGCGGCCGCTGGTCCGGTGAACGCCATCATGGTCATGACATTCGCCATTGTCGGACCAGTCCGACACATAAATGGCACCCTCAGGACCCATCTTCAAGTCCACACCACGAAACCACGGAGTCTTCACGAGCATGAAATCCGGCTCACGACGCCCCACATAACCGCTGCCCTCTCGGTCCAGCCGATTGACGTTAATGCGGCGACCGTGAGTATTGCACATGAAAATCTTGCCCCGATACTCCGCCGGGAAATTCTCACCATGATAAATCAGGCCGCCAACATGCGAATGGCCACCGCCAAGATCGTTGGCCTTGCCGTCACGACTGTCCGTCCACTTCTGCTTCGTATCCCAGTGATAATGATCCGCCGTCATTTCCATCAGCTCATATGCATGCGGATTGAAGTCGCGACCATACATCCGCTGATACCGCGCACCCGGTATCACGTGCCACAAATGCCCCTGCACGTTGTTGGTCATGAAAAACTGATTGTCCGCGTTGTAATCCAGTCCCCACGGATTCGTAGTGCCATTACACACCACTTCCACAACATGCCGCAGCGGATGAAATCGCCAGACACCGCAATTCATGAACACACGCTGTTCCCGCGGTGTCCCCGGAGTTCCCGGCCAGGACGTGTCCACAATCCCGTGACGACCATACAGCCAGCCATCCGGACCCCACATCAGACCACTCACAAAATTGTGCCCGCAGTCACGACTCCACCCGTCCAGCATCACGACAGGATCGCTGTCCGGAACGTCGTCGCCATCACGATCCGGAATAAATGACAAAGTACCATCGTTCAGAATCCAGACACCCCCGAAGCCCCAGGTCAGACTGGTCAGCATAAAGCCCTTGTCCCAGAAAACCTTCCGTGAGTCATGGCGGCCGTCACCGTCTGTGTCGTGCAAAATCACTATGCGGTCGCGAAGCTTCGTTTCATAAGGGCCGCCACTGTAGGTGTAATTCTCCGCTACCCATAGTCGCCCGCGGTCATCAAACTCCATGTTGATCGGCTGCTGCACATCCGGTTCACCGGCAAACAATGTCACCGTAAAACCTTCCGGCACCTCAATCATCGGAAGCATTTCCGCAGGCGTCGGCGGATGAGAATCCGGCGGATCCGTGTTGAATGCCGCCGGGAAATCGTCAGCGTCAAACTGCAGCGGAACAGCCGCAAGGCCGACAGCACCCGCAGGCGGGATAACAAACATCACACAGCACGACAGAATTAAGCGAGTCATGGGAACAGTACCGGTGGGAGTGATAAGCAGGCCGTCCACATGAGTCTGACTTTTCGCGGCGAATTTGACAACCAACAGACATCGCCGCACAGCGATTCAGCCACCCGCCGCCGGAATCGTCAGCCAAAACGACACCACGTCCGAACCGTCAGTCGCAAGCCAGACAACCGGAAACTCGCGACCGTCCTCAGACCTCGCCGTCACTCGAATCTCTCCCGACCAAACAGCCGGAAGTTTCCCCGCAATCTTAAGCGTCACAGACTTCGCCGAGTCACCGTCCTTCGCCGATGTGACCGGCTCTGCCGTCACACCCTCGGGCAGACCCGCGACCTGCAGCGTCAGCACGTCCGCGAAACCGTTCCGACGCTCCACCGCAACAGGAATCTCCAGCGGCTTGTCCACAGGCAGCACCCACGCAGTACCCTGCACCGTCAAACGACACTCAGGAGCCGTCTCACGGCACCGCAACACATAATGCCAGCGATCGCCATGGCCCAAAAAACGGTCCTGAACCCGCACCTCAAACTGGCCGTCCTCCGGAACCGCGATGTCCAGTGAAGCATCAGGATTGCCGCCGTCCATGTCGTCCGCTTCCTTCAACACCCGACCCGCGGCATCACGAACCGACAGCACCGGATCCAGCAGCGATCCAAAACGCCGCACTTCCGCAGTCAGACTCAAACGTTGCCCCTTCTTCAGCTCCAGCCGAAAGATGTCCTCGCCCGGCTGCTCCAGACATCCGCACACAGCAGCCGGCAGCGAATTCAGCACGCCTCCAGGCAACTGCTGCTCCAGCAACACCGGCTCAGATGTCTCATGCACACGCCAGGGCTGAGCAAACTGGCCAGTCAGAAATTTCTGCCGGGCTCCAAGCACCGCTTCCTGAACCTCCAGATTCCAGCCGTGCAGTTGCAAACGCTGCTCGCCACCACCCCGCTGACGCACCAGCGGCATCGCATGATTCACAAATGGCTGAGTACCCAGGGTCAGCCGATACACATAATCCGCACCGCCGGCAAATCCAATCGTACTGTTGGGCGCCGCAGGAAACGCAAATACTCGCACATACCACGTACCAGACACCGGTGCCGCAAATGTCACCAAAGGATCCATGCTGCAATCGTCATCATTCTGAGCCACCACGGTGCCACGACCGTCCACAACCTGCAGCACACCATCCATCGGGGAACCAAGAATCTGCGACGCCGTCAGACTGGCCACCAGCGTCTTGCCAGCCTCCAGGGAAACCGCCCACGAATCAACATCACCAGACTTCTCCAAAACGCCGTTCACTGTCGCCGCTGATGTCGCCACAGCCAGCGACTCAGCCAGCCTGCCGTTCGGCTCAACTTCCTGCTGCTCGGGTAAAATCCCCACAATAAACGGACGCAGCTCAGACGCTCCGGCATCATTGCACAGCCGCAACAGATGCACCCCTGGCTCAGCATCCGCCGAGATCTCAATTTCCACCAAATCCCACTTTTCGCTCAGCCGAAATACCAGCCCCGACGATCCGGACTGCAATCGCACATTGCCTTCACCCGGCTTTCCCACAAGCTTCGCAGTCACCGTAGTCCCACGCTGGCCGCCCGCCGGCAACAGTCGCTCCAGCACCGGCGGATCCGCCGCACACGACAACGCCGTCCCCGTCAGCCAGCCCAGCGCCAACAACAGAAAAACCTGAACCTTCAACCACACCGCTGACCGCTTCACTGCGCCGCTCCCAAACTCACCACCGCACCGGCTGCTGTCAGATCAATTCGCGAATCGGAGTCGGATCGCTGACCAAATGCGTCGGACGACCCTCCGGCGAATACACCACCTTGTCAGGATCTATCCCCAGCTTGTGATACACAGTCGATACAAAATTTTCAGGCGATAACACCCGGTCCACTGCCGAGTATCCCTTGCGGTCCGTAGCTCCCACCACAGTGCCGCCCGGAGTCCCGCCACCAGCCATCAGCACAGACATCGCATTCGCCCAATGATCCCGGCCCGGGGTATTCGAGCCGGACAGAGTTGAAATCTTCGGAGTCCGCCCGAATTCACCGAGAGCAACCACCAATGTCGACTCCAGCAAACCCCGCTCCTTCAGATCCTGAATCAATGTGGCAACCGAATTGTCCCACTCAGGCAGACGCTTCCGCAAAGCCCCAAACAAATCACTGTGATGGTCCCAGCCACCGTCGTACACCGTCACAAACGGCACACCAGCCTCCACCAGACGCCGCGACAGCAGACACCGCTGACCAAAACTGTTCCGACCATAGCGATCGCGAACAGCATCCGGCTCCTGATGAATGTCAAAAGCCTGCTGCGCCTGCACCGATGTCACCAGACTAAAACCCTGACGGTAATACTCGTCATACGCCGCAGCCGGATCACCAGCAGCCTCGTCCTGCAGACGCACCATCCGGTCCACCTTCGCTCGCAACTCAGTACGCGACGTAAATCGCAGCTCACTCAGATCACGAGGCAAGGCTACATCACGCACCTTGAACCCCTTGCTGTTCGGATCATCACCCGCAACAAACGGAGCATATCGGGCACCCAGAAAATTGGGACCACCCGAACGCGACATCTGCGGCATACTGAAATATGCCGGCAAACCGTTGTCACGACCCAGCTCGCGAGCCGCTACAGAACCCATGCTCGGATGAAAACTGACAAAAGCTCCACAACCCACCGGAATCCGCGGCGGTGCACCCGTCATCATGTAATGGTTGCCAGCACCATGATTTCCCTGATCATGCCGAATCGAACGAATCATTGCATAGTCGTTCAGACCGGCCGCCAGCTTTACCATGTGCTCCGAATAACCCACACCAGATACCGCCGTCGCAATATCAGCAAAGTCCCCACGGTATTCAGCAGGAGCATCCGGTTTGGGATCAAAAGTCTCAAAATGAGTCGGTCCACCGTCCATCCAGATCAAAATACAACTGGTCGCCTTCGCTGCAGGACCAGCCGGCTTGCGCGACTCAGCCATCGCACGCAATCCACTAGCCAGCCCCGTGCCCAGCATGCCGCCTAAACCGACCTGCACGGCATTGCGTCGAGTCACACCATCACAGCGTCGCATCACTGACATCACGGCGTCTCCACTTCAGTCCTGAATCGCAAATTCCGCTGAATTCAGCATCGCCCAAATCAAATCCTCAAGCACCTGCCGACGAACGGCCCCCTCCGCCTCCAGCAACCCACGCACCAACTCACGCTCCTCCGTTACCGGATCACGACTGAAAATGCGTCGATACAACTCCACAGATAACTCGTCCGCTGACCTCCCGCCATCCGCCAGCTGCTTCGCCAGACCACGGTCACTCACCACATCCGAATACAGTTTTTCACTGTTCATCAGATGCAGACTTTGAACCACCGTCGATTCACCCGTACGCTCACAAGGCGGATCCTGGTTGGGATCCGGTCGACCAAACGTGTCCAAAAACACCGACTCGGTCCGATGAGTCCAGATCTGACGCGAACTGGAATCCGGAGGCATCGCCTGAAAATCCTGAGGTATCCCTGTGATCTGCACAACCGAATCCAGCAGAACCTCAGCACGCTGCCGATGACGGTAGTGCCGGGAAAAGCTGCGAGTATCACCGGAGTTAGTTTCGTTGGGCAGCGAACTCAACTGATACACATGCGAATTGGTAATCGCACGTACCAGCTCCTGCAGAGAAAAACCCGAATCACGGAAATGCTCACCCAAAGACTGCAGCAGCGGCGGATTCGATGCCGGATTCGTACCCCGAAAATCATCCACAGGATCCACCAGACCTCGACCCATCAGATCAGCCCACACTCGGTTGGCCATCACCTGAGAAAACAGGTGGTTCTGCGGAGATGTCAGCCAGGTCGCCAACGCTTCCCGAGAATCTTCCACAGAATCCGCCGCAGGAGCCTCACCGAAGAGCGGACGCGGAGTCATCACCTCGCCCGTCACCGGATGCTTCACACTGCCCCGAGCACCAGCGAAGAAGAATTCTTCCGAACCCGAAATTGGCGGACTTAAACCCGTCCCCTTGCGGCCAATTTGAGCAAACCAGGCAGCAAAACTATAGAAATCGTCCTGCCCCCAGACCTCAAACGGATGATGATGACACTTCGCACACTCCAGACGCACACCCACAAACAAACGACTCACAAGCGTCGCAACCTCCTCAGGCTCACGACGATCACGAAACAGAGTCACTGCACCATTGCGAAAAGTGCTGCCCCGCGCCGTTATCAGCTCACGAACAAACTGGTCCCACGGCTTGCGATCATGAAATGACTGCCGTATCCAGTGATCATAGTTGAACACCGCCTTGATCCCCACGCGATAGGGATTCGGTCGCAGCAGATCCACCCACTTGTTCGCCCAGAAATCCGCAAACTCAGGCTGCTGCAGCAAATGATCAACCAGCCGCGCACGACGGTCCCCCGCACTATCACCCAGAAACGCTGCAACCTCTTCAAATGTCGGAATCCGGCCAATGATGTCCGTATAAGCACGCCGCAAAAATGTGTGATCGTCACACACCACTGATGGCACAATGTTTAGCCGCTGCAGCCGACTCCACACATGCGGGTCGATAAAATTGTTACGCGGCAGCCCCGCATACACCCCTGACGGTACACTTTGCTGACGCGGAATCAGCACCTCGCAAACCGCAATGCGACCAAGAAAACGAGCCATAATGGCCGCTTCACCAGTAATCCCGCCAGCCGTAATCAAACCGCCGTCAGTCACACCCGCTATCGGTGCCTCATTCGACTGAAACGCAGACAGCGATGTGATGTCTCGAGTCGTCCCGTCACTGTAACTGGCAGTGACCGTCAGCTGCTGCGTCTGCTGCGCAGCTAACGTGATGGCTGCCGGAGAAACCTGGATGGACTGCAGCTGAGGTGCCGCCGGAGCACGCCGCGGACTCCCCTGGCGGATCCACTGCAGCAAAGCCGCCGCCTCAGAACCCCCCGGCTCAAGTCGACGACCGCCGCCATGAGGCACCAGACCGGTGGGCTTGGCCACCAGTAAGGATTGCTCAGGAGCACCCGCGAATACCCGACGACCACGACCCTCTTTCGTGATCGCATCATGATCCTGCTGCGAATCAAAACCCAGCAGCGACAGCTGAAAACCACCCTGCCCGCGAGCCTTGCCGTGACAAGGACCACTGTTGCAGCCAAACTTCGTCAGAATCGGCTGAATGTCGTTTTCAAAGTCCACCAGAGACTCTGCAGGCACGGAAACCGCCGGTCCCGAAACTGACGGCACGTCCTGCCCGCACACAATGTCCGCGCACGACAGAAAACAGGCCAGCAGAATTGGCAGACGTCGCAGCAGCATGACTGACCGGCAGGCAGGAAGAGAAAGGCGGGAAACACGCAGGGAACAGAGCAGAGAACTGCGGTATTCGGAGAATGTTCCAGATTAGCAAAAGCCACCTTCCACTGTCACGCGGAAATCAGGGAACAAGGATTGATTCTGGCGGGAAAATCGAAGGCTTTGACGCTGACTGGCTATTCAGGAAATCGGCTTTCCGTCGGGATTTCTTCGCAAAACACCGTGCTTTTCCGCCATCCACGCATATCCACCGCCAACTCTGCCGGACACGCCGGCCATGGCCGACTGCTGTTTTGCTCACTCAGCCAACCCCGCAATAATGCTCCCCATACCCGTAAACCTGCGTACCGAACTGATCCCGCTCCGGCCAACACAAACCCCGAACGTCGCCGCCGCCACAGGCCCGTTTCCAATGCCCGGTGGCTGGGTCCTCGGTACCCTCGAAACCGCCGGCGAAACCTGGCAGCTGCTGCTGCCCGCCAATCCCGATGCCCTGCTCGACGAACCCGTCGCCAGCACCGCCGCCGCCCAGGATGACCGCATGCCGTACTGGGCATTTGTCTGGCCAGCGGCCATCCCCATGATCGCCGCTGTTCTGCAGGCGAACTGGCCGGTCGGCACACCAGTCCTCGAACTGTGCTGCGGCACAGGCATCGTCGGACTGGCCGCAATGCGACGCGGCCACGCTGTCACTCTGACCGATCACGAACCCCGCGCTGTCCAGCTGGCCGCTCACAATGCAGCACTAAATCACTGCCATAACTGCTCCGCCATACTGCTGGACTGGCGACAGCCGGAAACCAGCACATGGCCTGTTATCCTCGGCTGCGACCTGCTCTATCAGACCTCCGCCTTTGCACCACTGCTCCGGCTGCTCGATCAGATGCTGGCACCAAACGGAGTCTGCTGGCTGGGTGACGGTGGACGCAAAACAGCACATGCTTTCCCCGATCTCGCATACCGCCACGGCTACACCGTCACTGTCCTGAACGCTCAGCAACTGGCACTCACCAACACCACCAGCGACTTCCAGCTGTTCATACTGCAACGACCAGGTCGCCACGAATAGAACACAAAACACTGGCCCACACACAGCCACGCTTCAGCTGAGCCCCGCACCATACAGCACCACCAGCGCCGTCGCCGCCAGCGGAATCAGTACCGTCACCACCGCCACATCCGGATAACTCTCCCGATGCGTACAGCGACAGATCATCAGCAGCGTAATCAACGCCCCGTTGTGCGGCAAACTGTCCAGTCCGCCACAGGACATCGCCGCCACTCGATGCAGCAACTCCGGATCTGCCAGACCCGCCACCGCCTGCGCTGCATAAATCTTCCCCATCGACTCAAGTGCCAGACTTAAGCCCCCGGACGCTGACCCGGTAATACCCGCCAAAATATTCACCGTCACAGCTTCCGAAATCAGCGGATTTCCCGGACTCAATGAACTCAGCCAGTCACGTATCGCCGCAAACCCGGCCAGTGATGCAATCGTGGTCCCGTACCCATACTCCGTCGCTGTATTAAAAACAGGCAGCAGACACGACTTCGCTCCGTCACCCAGCCAGCCATTCACAGTTCTGATCGACCTGCCAAACAACAGCACAGCCACACCGATCGCCAGCAGCATCGACAGCAAAGCAGACCAGGTTCCCAGCACCTTCGCCAGCGTCGTCCCGCCAAACTTCGGCTCAGACAGATAACCGGCATCCAGCTGCGGCAAAACCCGCTGCGACAGCACATAATTCGCCAGAATCACACACAGAATCGGAGCAAATGCGGCCGCTGTGGCCGGCAGTGCACCCGCCTCTGCCACAGACTCCGACACCACATCCGCAACTGCCCCATAACCCTCACCACGCTGACCAGCCAGTCGCACTCGATGCCCCAGCCAGAACATGCCCGCCACAAACATCGCCACAGACGCCGCCAGCCCCGGAACCGCTGCTGCAAACGCCGTCGTCCCAAACCACTGCATCGGAATCAGATTCGGCAGCTGCACTGTCCCCGGCAATGCCGTCATCGTGAATGTGAATGAACCCAGTGCAACCGCCGCCGGAATCAGACGCCGCGGCACGTCCGCCCTGCGAAATAAATAGTCGGCAATCGGCTGCACTGCAAACACCACCACAAACAGCGACACTCCACCGCCCGTCAGCACCACACACGTCAGCACCACCGCCAGCACCGCCCGCTCCGTACCCAGCAGCTCCGTGATGAATACCGCTATCCGCCGCGCTGCCCCGGATGCCTCCATCAGACGACCGAACACGGCTCCCAGCAAAAACAACGGAAAATACTGCGCAATAAAACGGCCGACTCCCGGCATAAACACCTGAGTATACCCGGCCAGCAGCGGAGTCCCCGGATCCGCCGCCACTGCCAGCAACAGACACACCGGTGCCAAAACAATCACACTGGCACCCCGATACGCCAGCAGCATCAGCAGTGTCAGTGAAGCCAGAATGCCCGCAATCCCCAGCATCAGGTCCGCTCCCTCCACCCACCGGTCCGCCGCCCATCCAGACATCCCTGACTTCAGGGCCCCGCAGCAGACTGCATCTGCAACACATAACCGCCCGAATTGCCCCGCCGCTGACCCTCAAAATCATTGATCCGCAACCATAGCTCAGTGCCCGCGGCAACCTCCAGCTCTACCCCCGCTCCCACTGAAATTCGCTGCGGTAAAACGACCGGCTTGCGCGGCACCAGCAACAACTGCAACTCACCCAAAGGTCGCCCCTGAGCATAATCGATCGTAATGCCGGCAGGTTCAGCTTCCCAGGCACGCAGACCACCCGCACCAGCCGGCTGCAGCACACAACGACCACCCGCCGACAAACGCACACGAGTCGCCCGATCAAACCAGTAACCACTCGGCTGCCAGCCTCGCTCAGCCTGCACCTCCAGCCGCTGCGCAACAGACGAAACCGTCGGCCACAACCGCCACTCAGGCGCCAGCGGTGGAAATGATCGCTCCGGATCAAATCCCTCCTCCCACGAATCCAGCATCAGCTGCCATACCACACCCAGACGCTGCAGCTGCTCTGCGGACACCGCCGAAGTCACCACATCAAACTCAGTTCGCGTACGCACTCGAAACAAACCCGCAAACCGCCCCTGCAGCTCCGGATGATTCCGCAGCAGCCACACCAGACCCCACGCCTGAGCATACCGCAGATCAGACAGAAAAATCCGACTGGCCGGGTTCAGCACGTCATCCAGTAACACACCTTCCTCACCAGCACCCTGCCCCGCTGCTCCACGCCGCCGCAGCTCAGTTATTCGCCCCCAGCCCTCAAACCCGTTCAGCTGCTCCGGCAAAATTCCAAACTGCAGCGGCTGCAGACGATGAGTCGCCAGCATCTCCGCCACCCCCTCCGTATACCACAGCGGAGGAATATCCTGCATGCCGTGCTCGCACATCAAATAACAGTGCACAACTTCATGCAGCAGCAAATGACGACGATAATAGTCCGCAGGCTGATTGTTCATCCAGAACTGATAACCCAGATGACGACCGTGACGAATCACAAAGTCACCCTCCGGCAATACCCCCGCTCGCTGAAAACGCTCCCGCGCTTCCATTAAATAACCAGTCACCTGAAACTCTGCACCATCAGCCGCAGGAGCCAGCGGACCCAGTGCCTGCTGCAATGCCCCCACAAAACGATCAACCAGCGGCGGCAGTTCCTGACACTGCTCAGCCGGAGCATCAGAAATCAACACCAAATGCCGGGACCGATAGACCTTCAGCCCCGCCGCCTCAAGCTCCGCAACATTCAGCGCCGGACGATCGTCCGGCAGACGAACCTGAGCCCGCAGCGGAGCCGCTGCCAGCAACAGCACAGCTGCCGCCAGACTTAACGGCCAGCCGCCAAAACTGAAGGATTTTTCTTGCACGCCACGTTCCATCTGCACACCCGAGACGCACTCTCAGTTCTTTCACAGCTCACCACGGACAAATATCCGCTCTCCGCCGTGACACTGCAGCACTCACTCCGGCAGTGGCTTGCCCTGAGTCTCCGGCAGGAACGGCAGTACCACCAGCCCCACAAGGAATACCAGACACATCGTTACACCAGCATACCGCAATGGTTCAGCTGTCTCCTTGAAGACCTCGTTCAGCCACATCTTCACCAGCGGACCAACCGCCGCCACAAATCGCCCCACGTTGTAGCAGAAGCTGACTCCCGTGGACCGCAGTCGAGTCGGAAACAGCTCCGGAAAATACACGGCATACCCGCCAAACAAACTCAGTTGACAGAAACCCATAATCGGCACCAGCACGAAAATCTGCCAGAGATCCTGCAGAGTCCAGAAGACCGTCACTGTCGACACAAATGCAGCCACCAGGGCAATCGCAAATGTGGGCTTGCGACCAATCCGCTGCGATAAAGCTCCAAAGCCAAACATCCCGCAAAATGCCCCAATATTGATGGCGATCGAACTGAAGCTTTGATAATAGGTCAAACGCCCCTTGATCTTCGGATCCACCGTCTTCTTCACCGCCTGCAGCTCAGTACTCAGACCCTCCAGCTGATTGGCTGCAATTGCCGCCTGCACCTGCTTCAGGGCTGTCACCCGCACTGCATCTCCCGCAGTCTCCGCCGCCTGAATCTCAGCCGCATAGACGGCTTCAGTCACCGGCTTTGTCTGCACCATACGAGTCAGGTCGGGGACGTAAAAACCCACCGCCCACAACCCGATCACACCCGAACACGCCAGCGCCAGACCCAGCAAAGCATGCCGCCGCCACACCGGATGCCCAAACAGCTCGCGATACGTCTCGGTCGTCGATACCACCTTGCCCTCCGCGCGACTCTTCTGCCACGCCTCCGGCTCCTTCAAATTGCGGCGAATCACAATCGTCAGCAGTGCCGGCAATGCTCCAATGCAGAACATGATCCGCCAGGGACTGGTAACAAATCCCTCCCCCTCAGCCACACCCAGCCCCAGATTGATCAGAGCCGCACTGATGTTCCCAAAGGCAGACAGCGCCTGCAGCAGCGACAAAGCATAAGGCCTGGCAACTGACGGCATCACCTCAGCCACCAGCGCCACACCCACCGCAAACTCACCGCCAACTCCCAGACCCGTCAGGAATCGATAAAAAGCGAAATCGTAGACAGTGACGGAAAATGCACTGAGCCCTGTAAACAGCGAATACATCAGGATCGTGATCAACATCGTCTTTGCGCGACCAATGCGATCACCCAGCATCCCGAAAATCAGTCCCCCGGTCGCCCAGCCGGCAATAAATACAGATGTCGCAATGTCGCCGTACTTCTGCGACTCGCTGGCCAGCAGCTTCGCATCCTTAATATGACCCAGCAGGTCGTTCATCGCCGCCGGTCTCGCTAAAATGAACAGCTGCTGGTCCAAACAGTCAAACAGCCAGCCCAGCGCTGAAACTACCAGCACAAACCAGTGATACCTGTTCAAGGCGCGGTACCAGGGGCCAGTATGAGCTGTGGCGGCAGCATCGGGCCCCGAGGAAGGAAGATCGGCGTGCAAGCGAATCGCTCCTGAATGCAGCGAACATGTCAGATAAATGAACTGCCCCGCAGACAGGGCTGGGATTTTCGCCCCGACACTTTGTCAGATCCAGCACAATCGTTCAACCAACCAACCACCAGAAATTCAGGATCAGACTGCAACAGCACACCCGGTCAGCTCACCGCCAAGTCGGGAATTTCCCGGGCTGACCTTTCCGGTTCACCGGGATTTCGCCCGCCCCCCCCGTTTTTCTCCCGCTGCATTTGTGTATTACCCGTGCGAATGACAGGATACACACCAGCAGATGTTCGGCAGTCTGCGCATAGTCAAGAACCACGTATTTTGTCATGCCAGTTCAGGTGACCATGTCTCAGACTCCGGCTGCATCCAGTGCCCATTGCCCCGCCGTACTGGGTCGCCACGCGCTGAACCTGCCCAACCTGATCACACTCACCAGACTGCTACTGGCGTTCGGCCTGTTCGCCATGATCGCCCTGACCAGCCTCTGGATTCCAGCCGCCATCCTGTTCATTTTCGCCGCCTCCACCGATGCCCTCGACGGCTACATCGCTCGACGCAACAAACAAATCACAGTACTTGGTCGCATCCTGGACCCCTTCGTCGACAAAGTCATCGTCTGCGGCACCTTTGTGTTTCTGCTGGAACATCAGAACCAGCCCGATTCCGGCGTTCGCGCCTGGATGGTCATCATCATCATCGGTCGAGAAATGTTCGTCTCCAGCCTCCGCGGCATCCTTGAAAAAGAAGGCAAAGACTTCTCAGCCAGCTTCATCGGAAAACTCAAAATGGTCCTGCAATGCGTGGCCGTCAGCGTCAGCCTGCTGTCCATGGCCCCGCTGCTGCAGTTCCCCTGGACGGCCCCGCTCCGCGACGCAGCACTCTACCTCGCAGTCGCCTCAACGCTCTACAGCGGCGCAGTCTATGTCTCCCGCGGATTCTCACTCCTCCGCGGCGCCTGAGCCCCAAACCCGCTTCCCACCCGGCCCCCACCACTTCGCACATCGCAGTCATCGGTCAGCTATCAGCCCACTGACCACCAATCCTCCCCTCGCCCCGTGAACGGGGGCGAGGGGTCGGGGGTGATGGAGCCAGCCACTCCCACAAAATCGCAATACACCAACATCCCAAAGCGTCAGCAATGGCGCCACCACCAATACTTTCCTTCCAACGCTCACACCCGCAGACTTCCCACACCGAACACTGACCACTGCCTTTCCCTTCGCTGAGTCCAACTGCCAGCAAAGCACCCGCCCCGTGCAGCGATCCCCGGACATTCCAGACGCAGAGGCCAGATTTCGGGCGGAAAGCCCGAGTTACGCGAGGGGGCGACTCAGGCGAGCCGGGTATGGCAAAGCCCGGGTGTGCGGCACGGATGCCGCCGAACGCCCACAGCACTCACACCCGCGGACCACCGTCCGCAGTTCGCCTCACTGAATACCAAACACTGTTTTTCCTTTGCGGCTTCTTGTGAGTCCGACTGTCCGCTACTGACTGCCGACTAGTAACCGACAACTGACCACTCTCCCTGCGTCAGTTGCTCCGTGAGAACCCCCGCCCCAAATCACAGAAACCCGCCCCCCGGCTCAGCCTGCCCTTGCGATCTGCCTTCCCACTCATGCTCGTGCTCGAATCCCCCCAAAAAAACAGCCTTTTCTCTCCCCGCACCAGAAAATATCTCTGTTACTGTCGCCACCGTTTTGCGGTCAGCGATGCAGCATCTGTCACCCGTCATCCGTTACCCCGAGCCCCGAGCACCCCACCCCCATGGGCGATCTTGTCATGAGAATTTCCGTGTTTGTGCAGCGTGGCTTTATCTGCCAGGCCTGCGGGGTCGAAATCGACGGTCAGATGACCGGCGAACCACGACGCTGCCCGCATTGCCAAGAACTGCACAATAATCCCGCCGAACACCACCCACAAACTCCGCTGTTCCGCCCTCTCGCCGCTCGCCCCTGAGACGACGACGGACGAATCCTCTGCTATGCTGCCCTCAATCACAGTCCCAGCACACAGCACATAACCGGATTCGCCCGTATGAAAATTGGCTATGTCAGTGACGAACGCTACGTCGCCCTGCCCGACGTGTTGCTGGAATTTATCGATGCAGCCGGTCAGTCATGGGAGATCCGGTCTCGCGCCAGTGGCAGTGTCTGGCTAAACCTGCCCGACGGTGAGTATCAGGTCATTCTGCGGAAAGACGGCTTCGGCGCGAAAATTTCCCGAATCACAATCCCGACCGCCGAACCATTCCACTTCCGCCTGCTGGCGGACGGACTGCTGGGATATGCCTGGCCCAAATGGGTCCGCAGCGGCGCCGAGTCAGAATTTCGAGTCCACGCTGTTGAAGCGTACCAGTTGCAGCTCTGGAGATACGGCTGGCAACCGGAACTGGTGCGCCAACTCGGCTGGCATGATGAACATGGGCCGCGAGCCGTAATGCAGATCACCCCGGACGGCGACTACACCCAGACCGGCTGCCGCTGGAACAGCGTCGGCTATACCTCCGTTACTCACCGCCAGTTTGTACAGGCGCCCGAACGCAGCGGGCTGTACTACTTCCGCGCCAAAGACCGCTCAGGTCGCCAGTTCTCATTCCCGTGGATCGTCGCACCACGCCAACCACAGGCAAAAGTTGCTGTACTGGCCTCCAATATCACCTGGAACGCCTACAACTCGTTTGGCGGACGCAGCAACTACATCCATGCCGATCACCTGCCCGCAACTCCCACAGTCAATTCCCGAGTTGAACTGAAACGGTACGCAGATCCCGAACACGGTACCTGGGGCTTCCCGTCCTATGCCCCGCTGTCCTTCGAACGCCCTGAACCGTTCTGCGACATCGACTTCGCTGAAAACATCACAGATCCGATCGAAGGTCGTCAGGCATGCCACCTCGCACCCGCCGAATGGAGACTCCTCGGATGGCTCGAACGCGAACAGTTCAGCTACGACTACTACGCAGAAACCCAGCTGCATGACGGTACCCTGAATCTGCAGGATTACAAAGTGCTGATCATCGCCGTACATCCGGAATACTGGAGCCTGCACATGTATCAGCAGGTGAAGCACTGGGTACAGCACAGCGGCGGAAAGCTGATGTACCTCGGCGGTAACGGGCTCAACTGCGAAGTACAGCTGCAGGATGCCGCCATGACAGTCCACAACGGCAACATACAGTCTCTTTGGAACACCGGCATGCAGGGCTGCGACAGCCGCTTCGGCATGCGTCATGAATCCGAAGCCAGCCTGCTGGGAGTTGTCTTTACGCCAGCCGGAGCCATGACCGGTGCGCCGTACCGGGTCGAAGACGAGTCGCACTGGGTGTTCGCCGGCACCGGACTCCGCAACGGACAACTCTTCGGCGAACAATGCCTGCACAGACGCTGCCCCGGCGGAGCCTCAGGCCACGAAACCGATAAACGCTCAGCCAGTTCGCCACCCCAGACCCGCCTGCTCGCTCGCGGCACCAATCCGGATGATGGAGGTGCCGAAATGGTGCTCCTGGAAACGGCCTCCGGCGGCGCTGTCTTCTCGGTCGGCTCTATCAACTACCCGGCATCACTGTCGGTCGATCCCCATATCTCCACAGTTACCGCCAACGTCCTGCGGCGTTTCCTCACCGCATCCCCTTGACCGGTTGCCCGCATGACCACGATCCACAATCCCCGGTATCATAAGCAAATGCTGTTTTCCGGCATCGGGCAAACAGGCCAGCAGGCACTGCGGGACAGCAGCGTGCTCCTCGTTGGCTGCGGCGCCCTCGGCTGCGTCGTCGCTGATGCACTCACTCGAGCCGGAGTGGGCAGGATTCGCATCGTCGATCGTGACTTCGTCGAACTGTCCAACTTGCAACGACAAATGCTGTTCGATGAACAGGATGTCACTGAACACCTGCCCAAGGCAATCGCCGCTGCTCGACGACTCAGACAAATCAACTCCGATGTAATCATCGATCCCGTCGTGGCTGATGCCGACTGCAACAGCCTGCCCGGACTGGCCAGCGAAGCCTCATTACTGCTGGACGGAACAGACAACTTCGAAATCCGCTACCTCCTGAATGATCTGTCCCTGGAAACCGGCAAACCCTGGATCTTCACCGGGTGCACCGGCAGTCATGGTCAGGTCATGCCCGTTCTGCCCGGTCGCACCGCCTGCCTGCGCTGCCTGCTGCCCAGCCCCCCGCCACCCGGTTCCGTGGAAACCTGCGATACCGCCGGAGTCCTCGGGCCGGCCGTCAGTGTCGCCGCTGCTCTCCAGGCCGCACTCGCCCTCAAAATACTCACCGGACACACCGCGGAAATCACCGGGCAGCTGTCTGTCATTGACGTCTGGACTGGTGCCATGCGACAGGTGGATACCACAGCCCTCAAAAATGCCGCTACCTGCCCTGCCTGCTGCCACGGTGAACGACTGTGGCTGAACGGCACCCACCGAGCTGCCTCTACCGTCCTGTGCGGACGAAATGCCGTCCAGATCACACCACCGGAACCGCTGCAGAGAACGCTGCCCGAACTGGCCCGGCAACTGCAGAATTCAGGACAAATAACTCTGAATAAATTCCTGCTGCGGCTGCAATTGCAGAACCCTGAAAAAGACTCTGATTTGCGAGAAACTGGCATGGAGTTGACGATTTTTCCCGACGGGCGGGCAATTATTCGCGGCACCAGCGACCCCGTCGTCGCTCGCTCACTCTATTCCCGTTACATCGGTGGCTGATTTGCGGTTTACACTTCCCATGTTGCAGACTATCCGACATTTTCTGGAACTGATCCGCTTCAGCCACACGGTATTCGCACTGCCGTTCGCGCTGCTGTCGGCAGTGCTGGCATGGTCACAACCCGGTTCTGTCTTTCGCCTGCAGGATCTGTGCGGCATTCTGCTGTGCATGGTGGCTGCCCGCTCGGCCGCCATGGCTTTTAATCGCCTGGTCGACAGACGCATTGACGGCAGCAATCCGCGTACCGCAAGACGTCACCTGCCCGCCGGTATCCTGTCCGTTCGCAGTGTAGCCGTTTTCACAGTCCTGATGAGCCTTCTGTTTGTAGCTGCCACCACCGTATTTCTGCCGCGGCGACTGCCCACCATGCTGGCAGTCCCTGTCCTGCTGTTCCTGCTCGGTTATTCGCTCTCGAAACGATTCACCCGGTTTTGTCACTACTGGCTGTCAGCAGCGCTCATGCTGTCACCTATTGCAGCCTGGATCGCCGTTCGCGACGAATTCGCTGTTGTTCCGGCAGTGCTGGGTGCGGTCATCTTCTTCTGGGTCGGCGGTTTCGACATTCTCTATGCCTGCCAGGACGCAGATTCAGACCGCAAAGCGAAACTGAACAGCATTCCCGCGGCATTCGGTATCCCCACCGCACTGCGAATTGCCTTTGGCAGTCACCTGCTGACAATCGCCATGCTGCTGCTGCTGTGGCAGGTCGCCGCACTAGGCCCTCTGTTTTTTACGGGGATCGTCCTGATCGGGATTCTGCTGCTGTATGAACATTCTCTGGTACGCCCCGACGATCTGACTCGTGTCAACATCGCCTTTTTCAACGTCAACGCCGTCATCAGCTTCGGAATTCTGCTGCTGGGCTGCCTTGATGTCTGGATCTTTTGAACGCTGCGAGAACAAAACTATGGCACTGACACTGACCGATCCGCGGATGCAGGCAATCGCCGACAAAGTGGCTGCCTCCGAACGACTGACATTCGAAGAGGGACTGCTGCTGGATGAACAAGCCGACCTGCACACACTGGGACGACTGGCCAACCAGGTGCGCGAACGCCGCAACGGCAACTATGCATGGTACAACACCAATATTCACCTGAATCCCACCAACGTCTGCGTCTATCGCTGCCGCTTCTGCGCATTTCGGGCCGATCTGAAGGATGAAAAAGCCTACACCTTCACCGATGACATGCTGCGGGCACGAGTTCTCGAAGGACGAGCTTCAGGCGCCACTGAGATTCACATCGTCGGAGGACTGCACCACAAGAAAAGCTTCGACTGGTACCTGAATGTCATTCGTATCATTCATGAAACCTGCCCCGAAATTCACATCAAGGCCTGGACTCCCGTTGAAATCAACTGGTTCTCCTTCATCACAAAAAAACCGGTTCGCTGGGTTCTGGAACAGATGATGGAAGTCGGACTCGGCAGCATGCCGGGCGGCGGCGCCGAAATCTTCGATGAAGAAGTACGACGGCAGATCTGCGAACACAAAGCCGACAGCGACGTGTGGTTCGATGTGCACCGCTCCGCTCACGAACTGGGCCTGCGTTCCAACGCCACCATGCTCTACGGACACGTCGAACAGGCAAAACACCGCATCGACCACCTGCTGCGACTGCGCGCACTGCAAGATCAGACTGCAGGATTCCAGACGTTCATTCCCCTAGCTTTCCACCCGGAAAACACCGAACTGGCCACTATCGTAAAACCGGATATCCTCATGGATCTCCGCATGATCGCACTCGCACGCCTGATGCTCGACAACTTCGATCACATCAAAGCCTACTGGATCATGCTCGGTGAACAGACGGCACAACTGGCCCTCAGCTATGGCGCTGATGACATCGATGGCACCGTCGTCCACGAACTGATTTATCATGACGCCGGAGCCAAAACGCCTGAAGGCATGACCGTCGACCAACTCCACAGACTGATTCGAGAAGCCGGACGCATTCCGGTTGAACGCGATACGCTGTACCGCCGAGTTATCCGGCGAGGACGTGAATGGTCCGTCGGTGAACCGGTTCACGCACAGCAAAATGCCTGATGCACTGAGCGAATACGCACACGTGGCGACTCCTGCGCAGTCATCGAGTGCGTGATCGTTCATGCCACAGCCCCATCCACATCCCAACACGCCCCGCACCACATTCCTGAATCTGCAGGAATCACAGTGTCTGACCGCCAGCAGTGGAGAAATCCGCAGGCAGCAAACCGCTTGCTGGCTCGACATTTGCAACTGCAGTCTCCCGCCACCCGGTCGGCATTCCGCCAGCCGACTATCCCCACAGGTGATTCAGCGATGAACAACAATGTCTGAAAACGGCTAATCAACGGCCTCGCCTGCACCTTCGCGGCACTGCCAGCCGACGAACCTTCTCGTAAAACAAAACCCGCACCCGATCCCCTGCCCGCACAGGACAACAACACCGAACCACCAAACAGCAGCAGCATGGAACGGCTGATGCAGCAGAAAATGGCAGTCACTCAACAGGATTTCGAAGCCGTCACAGGCGGCAATTTCGAAGACGCCAGCCAGACTGCCGATCGCTCATCGCACTCAGCCGACAGGAATTCTGGCAGTAAATGGCCAGCCCGCGCTCCGTTCAGGATACCGTGGATTTCGTCCGCCCCGTCGAACTGCTCAATCGCATGGCCACCGCCAAAGACTCCGACGGCACCGCTCGCGCCTTCACCAAAGTCACACTCAGCTACACCGACTGCAAAAAAACACACGCGTGCCGCTCGAGTAGCCCCGGGGCGACAGACCACTGTCAGATGCGACACAGCTGACTGCGAGCCGCTTCGGAAATTGCCTTCACCGCCGAATGAGTCACACGACGCTCTACGCTGATCGCATAAAAATGCATCACCGCGCCCTCCAAAGCACCAATCGGCAGCAAACCGTAACGCTCCTGCAGGTCCCGCAGCACAATCGTGGCCACCGGAGCTACACCCAGACCCTCAGCAGCCAGCAGTTTCAGCAACGCCGAATCCTCAATCTCTGCAGAAACGTTCGGATCAAAATCCTGACGCTCCAGCCACATCTCTACGGATCGACGCAGTACCGTGTTCTGAGTCGGCAGGAGCAGGGGCTGACCCTTCAGCGAATTCGGAAAACCAGGCCGCAACGTCTCCGCCAACTCCTTCGATGCCACCCACGTCACACCCGATTCGCCCAGCGAATGATTGTAAGCCTTCACACTCACCTGCGAACCAACCGTGCTGTCTGATAAAATCAAATCCGCCCGATGCATCGCCAGTTCAGCCAGCAAATCCGTCAGCTTGCCCTCATGACACACCAGCGAAACCTTCTGCGGCATCCGAAACACCGGCTCCAGCAGCCGAAATGCCACCTGCTTCGGCAGAAAATTGGGAATCCCCACCGTAAACGTCTGACTGCCACCCTGCTGCGTACCCCGCAGACGCTCCATCAACTCACGACCCGTCGAAAAAATCTCATCCGAATACTCAAAAACCACCTGACCAACTTCCGTCATACGCAGCGAACGACCATGACGCTCGTACAACTTGCTGCCCACGGACTTCTCAAGCTGACGTAACTGCCCGCTGATCGTCGGCTGAGATAAATGCAGACTGGCCGCCGCACGACTGATACTCCCCTCTTTGGCAACTGTCCAAAAGTACAGAAGATGATGGTAGTTCAGCCATTTCATCGGTCGTCTCGCCGTGTTCAAAAGATTTTCTTGCCGTAAACACCCGCCGCCACCGTTCCTGGCAGCGGAAAACTGACCGCTTCCGACACTCCGCCTCAGTTTCTTCTGTCACTACGTAATTTTGCCCAGTCCTGATTGGTCCAGGTTCGTCAAATATCAGTGAATTCGTAGAGCCGTCATAAAAATTCTGATCGGACCATGCTGGTTTTTGCGAAAACCGCTTCCACAGGCCCGCTCGGGGGTTTTCCTGTCGCCAGCGACACGGTATCCTCCCGCGTTTCAAAAATCCTGATCCCACCCAGGCGGTCCCGTCGCGGGTGCGCAAATTTTCTGGATGCTGTCATCATGGCAAAAACTCATCGCAAACTGAAAAAAGCTAACCACGGCCAGCGACCGGCCAGTTCCAAGGCCCGCCGCCTGAAGCGCAAGCACGTGAAGCTGTCCTGAACCCCGCCAGACAAGCTCAACACAAGATTTCGCAACCTGCCTGAACCGGCAGGTTTTTTTGCTGCGCACTCCAGATGCGCACATTCTCGCCTTGCTGCCTTGACCACCGATACTGAACAAAAGTCGAAAGTCTGCAGCAGCAACTGGCTCAAAACCTCTGTGGCCATGGGACGCCGAATGCTCAGAACTGCTGGCCACCAGCCCCCCCCCACGATCCCTCCCGCACCGGAAACAGTCCGACATCTGCAGCTGGCTACTGAACGCCAGCACCACGACCTGCAAACCCGCACCACATGCGCCGCTGTACACCTCCCAGGACTGCCCGGACCAGTTGCTTTCTTTTCCGCCGAATTCTGACTCCACGATAGCCTCCCGATCTACTCCGGAGGTCTCAGAATTCTCGCCTGCGATCAAATAAGAATCGCGTCAGACATCGGCGGCATCAGCGGACTGGGACTCAGCAGCCTGCAGGCCACCGCCACTCAGCCGTCCAGACCTAAGGCCAAATCCTGCATCTTCGTTTTCCTCTTCGGCTCCCCGCCACAACATGAAACCTTCGACCCCAAACCACACGCCCCCCGCGAAATCGAGGGCGAAATGTCGGCCATCAGCACCAGCGTATCAGGACTGCAGATCGGTTCCGGACTGCCGCTCACTGCCACCATCGCCGACCGACTCACCATCGTCCGCTCCATGACACACGAATACCCCATTCACTGCTGCGCATACGTCATGACCGGAATGCCAGTCTACAGCATTCCACTCGAAACCGCCCCCCGCGATCCACAGCAATGGCCCTTCATGGGGTCCGTCGTCGATTACCTCGACTCACGCCAGCAAACACGGCCACCAGCCACGCCCTCCAATATCGGACTGCCCTGGCGTTTCTGCTCACGAGGCTCCTCCAGTAATCAGGCAGGACCCTACGGCGCGTTCCTCGGTAACGGCTTTGACCCGTTCTGGACCGACTTCCAGGGACAGGGTACCGTCGCCGTCCCCGCACTCAATGCCGATACTCAGACCGAACAGGTCTTCGATCCCCACGCAGGCATCAATGCCGCCGGACACTTCACACTTGCTGACGGCTGCCAGCTGACCTGTGACCTGCCAGATTTGACGCCCGCAGACACCTGCTCAGCCGCTTCGATGCCGCTCGAACAGTGCTCGATAACACCGCTGAATCACGCCGCTGGAACGATCAGCAGCAGCGAGCCTTCTCACTCGTCGGCTCAAACCGCATCCGCCTGGCACTCGACGTCCACCGCGAATCACCAGCCACCCGCTTACGATACGGACTCAACCTCTTCGGACAGTCCTGCCTCGCAGCACGCCGACTGGTCGAAGCCGGAGCCCGCTTCGTCTCTGTCTTCTGGGATCCGTTCGGACCACACGGGGCCTCCGTCTGGGATACCCACTCCAACCACTTCCCCAGACTCCGCAATTACCTCCTGCCCATCTTCGATCAAACCTGGTCCGCACTCATCTCCGACCTCCTCGATCGCGGACTGCTCGACGAAACTCTCGTCCTCTGCACCAGCGAACACGGTCGCACACCGCAAATCGACAGCGGACCCCGCGGCGGCGCCAGACACCACTGGTCCCGCGTCTACTCTTCCGTCTTCGCCGGCGGAGGCATGGCGCAGGGAAAAGTCGTCGGCAGCAGCGATGCCATCGGCGGTGATGTCGCTGATACACCGATCAGCCCCAAAGATATGCAGGCTACCGCCTACCACCTGCTGGGCTTCCCCGAAGATGCCACCATCCCCTATCCACAGGGACGACCACTGCGAATTGCCGGCACCGGCCTCGTTCGCCCCGAACTGCTGCAGTAAAACACGTCGTCAGGCCGCCTGAGCCGCTCCGCCACCACCGCCGCCCTCGCCACGCTGCACTTCCCTGTCCGTCAGTCGCTCAATCAGCTGCCGAATCGTCTGCTCAGCCTCCATGCGATCCTGCTGCCACTGCCGCTGCAGATGGTCCAGCTGCTCCTGCAGCTGCTGCTGCTTCCGTTCCTGCTCCTGCAGCAACTCCTCACGAAATCGCGTACCCAGCTCCTCCTCGCGACTCACAAAATACTGCTCCAGCTCAGCACGGTCCTGACGGAACTGCCTCTGACGCTCAGACAGCTCCACCGCCGCAGCATCCAGCTTGTCACGCTCACCCTGCAGCTGCAGACGCAGACGCTCAAAATACGCCAGCACATCGTGACGCGCCTGCTCCAGTCGAGCCCTTGCAGCATCCGGTGACGTAGCGTCACGCACAAAAGCCGCTCGCGCCTCCTCAATCACCAGACGCTGCTCAAGAATCTCAGACTGAGTCTGATCGAGCTCGGAACGCAGGCGCGTCAGACGCCCGGAACGCTCGTCCAGTCGCGCCGATAACTCCGCCACAGCACCCTCCTGCTGACGCACACTCCGCTGACGACTCTCCAGATCTCGCATCACAGCCTCCCGCTCCTCTTCAGAACGTCGCTGCTTCTGCAACAAATCGGCTGTCGTAGCATTGCGAGTCCTCTCGAGGATCCGCAACTCGCGAGCCAAAGACTCCTCACGCTGCTGCTGCAAACTCCGAAATCGCTCCAACTGCACAAATCGCAGCCGATGCAACTCCAAAAACTTCAAACGGTCGCTGCGAAATAACTGCTGCTCACGACGAAATGCCCGCAACTCCTCCTCATGGTCCTCGCGAGCACGCGATAAATGCTCAAACTGAAACCGATATCGCCGCTGCAAATTATTCTGCTCCGTCAGCAACAACTGCTTCTTCTTCTCTGTCTCCTCTCGCAGACGCTCACGCTCCAGATCCATCTGCTCGCCAAACTCTTCACGCTGACGCTGCAGCTCCTCACCCTGTAACAGCAGTTCACCCTGCTGCTGCTCCCACACAACCTGCTGCTCCTGCTGACGCCGAGTCAGCTGAGCCACCTCCAGCGCAATCTGCTCACGCGCCTGATCCGCCAGACGCTGCTTCTCCTGACGCAGCTCATCCGCCAGATTCTGCATCCGCTCAGCATGCTCAGAACGGTCCGCGTCATACTGCTCCCGCAAACGCTGACGCTCAGACTCCAGAACCGCTCGCTCCTGCCCCAGCTTCAAACGCTCAGCATCCAGCTCCGCTCGAACCGACTGACGCAGCGCAACTCGTTCCTCAGATAACATCCGACGAGCCACTCGCAGCTCATTCCCCAGACGCTCCTGCTGTTCCTCCTGCTGAACACATCGCTGCAGACGCTGCTCCAGCTCCGCTGACTGCTCACGATGCTCCGCTCGAACCCTCGCGACCTCCGCAGCAAACTCCGCGGCCCGCTGCTCAAATGCTGATCGCTCCGCCTCCAGCTGCCGCTGATCTGATAACAACTCCGCTCGACGCTGATGCAGCTCCGCAAATCGCACCTGCAAAGACTCAGCCGCGGCAGACGCCTGCAACAGAATCTTCAGTGCATCCACGTCCGCATGCTCAAACACACCAGCAGCACCTGCACCTGCGGCAACACCCGAAACAACCGAACCAGCAGCAGCAGGCACCAACACAACTGGCGCCGCAGACAACGATACAGGCGCAACATAACCTAGACCGACCTCCGTCGGCTGCTCCGCTACCAGCTGATCGTCACCCTCCGACATGTTCGGGACTCCCTTCCCAAACGCCCCGACGACTCAGGCCTTGTCAATCGCCGCCAAATACGCTGACTTCGGCTGAGTACCCACCATGCGAGTCACTTCCTTGCCGTCCTTGAACAAAATCACCGTCGGGATACTGCTGACATTAAGAGAACTTGCCGTGTTACCGCAGTTGTCCACATTCACCTTCAACACTCGAGCACGACCGGACAACTCCACCGCCAGTTCCTCAAGCGTTGGTGTCAGACGCAGACACGGACCACACCACGGAGCCCACAAGTCCACCAGCACCAAACCCTTGGCTTCCAAAACTTCACTGCTGAACGTCGCGTCCGTCAACTCCTGCAAACTGCCAGCCATGTCTTCACTTTCCTGTTACCAGCAGATCACAATTCAGATCCGCTGGAGAATTTACTGAAACCTGACCCTGTATACAGTATCGATCAGGACACTATTCCTGTCAACGCGGTTCACTCGAGTCTGACTGCACCGAAACTCATAACCCAAACAGCCCCAAAACCCCTAAACGCCACCCCAACTACTGCAACGGACATCCCCCCTAGCCGAAACGACCGATTTTACCTGACCACACCCACCACTTGCCGCAAAGTTCAAAAAACACCACCCAAACAAACGATTTTCGAGTCAGATTGCCGAAGAATGGGTGTTTTTCTGCAGGCACAACACAGTCGATCAACGCGAATTCCAAAGGCTCGGCACTCGTAAGAGCCAACGCAGATAAACCTGTTCGGCTGTACAAAAACCTTTTTCGTGGGAGTACCTAGCGTGAGCGAAGCACAGGAAGAAGCCAAGGGTGGCGAAAACCAGCAGACTCAGGAAGTCGTTGTCAGTGATGCACAGGCCAACGCCGGCTATGCCAATTTCTGCCGCGTTTCCAGCACCCCGGAAGAACTGATTCTCGACCTTGGGCTGAACCCAACCCCCTACGCCACCGGCAAAGTCGAAGTCAAGGTGACCCACCGGATCATCCTGAATCACTACACCGCCAAGCGTCTGTGGCACGCACTGTCCATGGCACTGCAGCGGCACGAACAGGCCTTCGGTGTCCTCGAAACCGACGTCCGCAAGCGAGTTCGCCTGCCACAGGGTGGCTGATCCGCTGCTGACAGTTTGAAATGACTCAGGCCTGGCGTTGCGGAAACGCCAGGCCTTCTTGCGATTCATTCGGGATATCATGACAGAACATCCAGAAAATCAGCCCAATCCTGATGCTCCACAAAGCCAGGAAATCCGACACGCGTCCATCGGGGCACTCGTGCCGGCGCATGTCGCCCGAGGCATCTTCACCACCGGCGCCGTCGTCCTGCAGGGACAGCACGAATTCATCGTCGATTTTCTGCTCAGAATGCAGCAGCCACACCAGGTCGCCGCCCGCATCGTCATGCCGCCCGTCGTCGTCGGACAGTTCATCGCCGCCCTGCAGGACAACCTGCGAAAATACGAAGACCGCTTCGGACCCATCCAGATGCCCGCCGTCCCTCAGCAGGGGCAGCAGCAGGTCCGCCAGTCCGCCGAAGAACTCTACGAAACCCTGAAAATCAACGAAGACGTCCAGTCCGGGGCCTATGCCAACACAGTCATCATCGGACACTCACCCACAGAATTCGCCTTCGATTTCATTACGTCGTTCTTCCCCAAATCCGGGGTTTCAGCTCGAGTCTTCATGGCGACCGTCAACGCACGCCGACTGCTCGAATCCCTGCAGCACTCCCACCAGCAGTTCCAGCAGCGACTTCGAAATCCTCCGCTACCACCAGAAAATCCTCCCGAGGATCCATGGCAGCGACCCGCCGGTGACTGGCCGCCTGGACTCTGATCCAGCCACGCCTGCTCCTCCGCAATACACTCAAAGCCGGCCGCAAAACTCAGTCACGGTCCGGATGCCGGATCTGCGGCCAGTAACTGTCGAAATTAAACTCCGGACTGTTGTCACCGTCGTGACACTTCACACAGCCAGCATCACCCCGCGCCTGCTCTAAGGTCACCCGCACCTCACTGGCAGCAGCCTCCGTATTGCCCGCCTCAATCAACTCCACATGCCGACTGCCCGGACCGTGACAGTTCTCACACTGGTTCCCCGCCAGCAGCGATGACAACAGCCGATCCTCGTCCGTTTCAGCCTGCTCCAGCGGTAAAAAACCACCCCGAAAACGCAAATAGTTCTGCGGGTCCCAGCCACCCACATGACACGACAAACACTCCGCATCAAAAGCTCTGTTGATCCCGTGCAGACGCTCAGCACCAGGCCGACCTGCCGCCGGATCCAGACTCTCCAGGGCATGCGCATGAGCCGAATTCTGCCAGACCTGCAGTGCTTTGGTATGACACTCACCACACTTCGCGGCACCCACAAACCCGGCATTGCTCGGATGACCAGTCACCCCCTGCGCCGCCACCATCTGCTCGTCCCGCAATCGCTGCTGATAGCCACGCATAATCTCAACCATCGACTCGTCATCACCAAATCGCGGACCCGATAACGTCACCAGCTCAAATCGCACCGGCTGCTCCACAACCCCAGGATAAAAACCCAGCACTCCAGCCGTCCGACCCTTCTCGCCCACCTGCACCAGACGCACACGACCAATCTGCTCCGGTACCGACTCACCCTCGCCAAATCCCTGAGCACTCACAATTACGTCAAACGCCGGAAACTGCTCCGCCAGCTTACGCGATTCCTCCAGCGTCGACTGCGACAACAGAATCCGCACCTGCACCCGCTCCTCCTCAAACTGCTGCAACACCCGACCCAAAGCCTCACCCGGATCCGACCACGTCACATCCGCACCACTGCTGTCCTCCGGCAAAACCTCACGACGAATCGTCTCGCTCATCACACTCGTTACACCCACCTTCACTCCACCCGCCTCAAACACCCGCTTCGCCAGCGGAGTCCCCACGTCGGAAGATCCAAAAAACGTCAGATTCGCACTCAGAAATCCAACATAGTCCTCCCCGTCAGTCAGATGCTGAGACAACAAATAACCAGGCTCCAGACGCAACTCCTCAGCACCCACCGCCAGACCCACGTACTTCAGCTGACGCAAGGCCTCCAGAGTCGCCTCAAACTTCATCTGCGCCTGAGCCCCCGTGCGGCTGGAAATGCTGCCCGCATCCACACCCCGCACCGGCCAGCCCAGCCCCTCCAGCTGACGAAATAAACCGGCCCGCCGAGTCATCCCGCCCAGTTGATTGGCCGTGCACCCACAAGGCTCAAAATAACCCCGCTGCTCGGCCGTCGCCACCAGCACAAATGATGGCTTCGGCCACTCCCGAAACTGCAGCTCCGACAACGGAGCACCCGCCCCGGCCGGTACAGCCCCGGCCCCCGCCGCAGGTACCGTTGACTGTTCCTCGCCGACACCGGCACCACCCGCAGCAGCAGACCCGCCCGACTCCGGCTCAACACGATTGACCCCAGCCGGTATCCAGACCGTCGCCGCCGCCAGCAAAATCAAAACACTAAACCCCAGCACCACAAAGATCGCCGTCCTGTTCATATGCACGCCTCAGTTCGAATACATCATCAGTCCGAGCGAAATCGCATCACCCGACGAATGATTCGTCTGCAGCCTCACCACACCCGGCTTGTCAGCCGTACGCTGAGTCGCCGGACGACCCGGCGGAATCTTCAGCGTCAGACGATAACGATGAATCGTCCCCGATGGCTCGCCCAAAGGAGCAATCGTGGCAGTCAAAAATGACGGATCCGCCTCCGTCTTCGTTATCGCAAATGGCTCCTGCATGTCCTTCTCATCCACAATCACCAGCAACTGCACTTCCTTGCCCTCAGCTGCCCGAAATGAACCCAGCATCACCGTCAGCGTCTCAGGGTTCATCTGAGTCCCCGGCAGCGGCTGCAGACGCAGCGCACCAAACTTCCGCGCCGTCACCGTAATCCGCACCGGATCCGCTGATGCCGAAGTCCGCAGCACCAGCTCTTCTGTAAACAAACCCGACGGAATATCCTGAGCAACCTCGGCTTGCAGCGTATACCCGCGCACAAAACTGTCCGTCCCCAGTTCCTGAGTATTCATCGGCACCACGTCCACTCGCACCTTGCCCGATGGACTCTCCACCTGCTCAATCGTAAACTGCTCGTGCAGCCGCGATGCTATCCCGCCCTTGAATGTCGCCGGCTTGTCGTAAATGCTGCCAAAGTCCCACGTGAACTGCGGCATCACATCAAACGGCATCTCAATCGCACCCTCCACCGCCACCTTCAGCAGCAGATTCTTCGGATCGTTCGTGTGCACGTCACCACCATGCCGAAATGCCCGATCCGGCGCATCACCCGCCTTCCAGTTGATCAGCAGCACAGCCTTCTCTCCAGGCGCTACCTTCACACGATCAACGGTCGTCTCAGGTGTCTCACCGAAACCAAATTTCGTACACTTGCACGTCGTGTTGCCAGCCTTCAGCTCCAGCTCCGCCTCACCACGGTTCTCTACAATAAAACGATGCGAGTTCTTGCCCATCACTGGCATCCGGCCAAACTCAAATACCGAATCCTCAATTACCGCCAGCGGCCACGGACCCTGTTCACTCGGCACCGGCATGTCCGAGACCGTTTTTCCCTTCGGTGCATCAGGAGCCACCGCTTTGCGCTCCGCCTGCATCTGCTTCAGTGAATCCGCCAGAGTCTGCTCGGGAGGCTGCCGCAACAACAGCACCGCAATCAGCACCCCACCCAACAAACCAAGTCCGATCAGTACCTTCTGCATGCTTCACCCCACAACACTACAAACCGTTCGAACCAGGTAACAACAACTGTTCCATACGAGCCACCAGAGGCGACTCCAGCAGTTGATCCTGATGACCCCACCGTTCGTTCAACCGCTGCAAAGCCAGTGCCCTGCCGGCAGCCTCGGCAGCCCTCGAAGACTCACCCACCGACCACCACAACTGCGCCGCCTCAGCCCACAAAATCGCCTTCCCACGATATCGCCGCAATACCTCCGAATAATCCTCGCAGGCGCGCTGCTGCAAAGGCAGATCGGCAAGCACCCGAGCAGCAGCCGCTCGGCAGCGACCACGATAAAGATACCCGGCAGGACTGCGAATGTCAGCCTCAATCAATTGCTCACAGGCCGCTTCGCAGTTTTCCAGAAGCTGCTGAATGCGAGCCCGCTCCAGTGAGTCCAATAACACCGCCACCTCACCACCTGCCCCGCCACCTGCCCCGCCGCACGCCGCAAATAACTGCCCCGCCAAAATCTCCACCCGCAGCTGACGCGGGCGCAGCGCCCACGAATCAACCTGCTCCGCCTGATCCAGTAAACCCAATGCCAGCACCGTACCACCCGGCCCCGAATGCACCTCAGCCGCTCCCACCAGCCCCCGCAAACGGAAAGCCGGTACCACACCCTGCCACACAATCACCAGCGACAACACCAAAAAACTCAACCCCGCCATCCTCCGCCACCACAAACCTAACCACGCCGCACCCCGGCCTGATCGCTCCCAGCCACCACTCGCACACGCCCCACAACTCAACACCACCAGCATCACCGACGGTATCTCAAAACCACCAGCCGCCAGCAAATGCACACACACACCGCACAACGCACTCAACGCACCCACCCGATCCAGCAGCCCAGGCTGCATCCCCCGCCACAGCCAAAATACCGCAACACCCGGCAACAACACGTCCAGCCACTTCTCCTCCAAAGACTCCAGACTCAGCCACTGCCAGCCCGCGTCCAGCACAAATGCCAGCAATAACACCCGCCACACCACACCCGACGCCCGCTGCCCAGACCAAATATCCCCGACAACTTCACCCGCCACCGCAGCACCAGCCAGCCCCGCACCACCCGTCGCACCCGCACCCGCACCCACACCCGCACCAGCAGCACGCCGTAACACCGCCAGCAAAAATAACAGCAAACCACACAAACCCGTCACGCCACTCGCAGACCACGCATCCAGCAGCAAATTGTGAGGATCCCGAATCTCCTCACTGGATTCGTCCGACTTCCACGGCATGTAGCTTTCACGAAAATTCCCCGGACCCGCTCCCGTCAGCGGTCGCTCACGCAGCATCCGCAAGGTCCCCGCCCAGTACATCAGACGAAACTGCAGTGATCGCGGAGCCTCAGACAGCACCGCACCGTCCAGACTGCCGTTCCAGCTCAGCACCGCACCGCCCAGAAGCAAACCACACAAACCCGACACCCACACCACATTCGCACGCCGCAACAACACAGGTACTCGCCACACCCCAAAACCACACCACAACAAAACTCCAGCACCAGCCACACAGCCCAGCCACGCCGAACGACTCTTCGTCAGCAGCAGACAATAACCACACATCACAATCGGCACCACAGCACAAATCCAGCCCGCCAGACCCACACCAGCACCCCCGGAACGCAGACGGCCCAGCAAACGAGCCACCAGGATCAGCAGACCACCCGTCAGCAGCCCCGCCAGTGTATTGGCCAGCGCAAATGTCCCAATCGGCTCCTGACTATGCAAAACCCGGTTTTCCCACAGCACCCGCCCGGAACCCGACAGAGGAATCTGCAGCTCACGAAACTCCGCCAGAATCTCCTGCACCCGCGCATACGAAACACCACTCGCACCGACCGCACCACTCGACCAACCGTCCAGAATCTCCCGCCGCTCCCGATACCACTCCGCATTCTCAGCATAAATCACATGATGCTGCGTCACACCCAGACACGCCTGACCCAACGCAATCGCCACCACCAGCTCCAGTACCAGTGCCGCACCACGACCAGCCACACACTGACGACTCAGCACCCACCACGCACCCAGCAAACCACACCACTCCAAAGTCAGATTCACCGCCGCACGCCGATCACCCTGCTGCTGAAACACAGACCACGCGGAAATCACATGCCCCAGCAAAACTAGCAGCAGCCCGGCATCACACCAGAACAAACCGCCATCACCACCGCCGCCGCCCCGCACCTCACCCCGCTCAGCAACTCCAGACCGGTCCGAAAACAAACACACACACGCCGCCAGACACCAGCCGGCCGACAAAATCAGTCCGCTACCGTCCGCTGCCTCCTCGGACACCCACCAGCTGCCTGCACTCAGCAGCACCAGACCCGCCCACGCCCACGGTGCCCGCATAGCTGTCAGGTCCTGTCTGAACCGGAAAACTTTTCCCGCTCACGCTGCAAACGCCCCTGCATCTCACCCACTGCACCGCGACCCACAAACTCCAGAATCGCCACCACACCCAGCACCATCAAAATCACACTCATGACAATCGCCGCACCCCACCAGTCCGGCACCTTATACAGCAGCAACGCACAGGCACCCGTCATCGCCGTCATCAGATGCACCGTCAGCACCGCATACACCGGCTTCAAACCCAGATCCACCAGCCGATGCGACACATGACTTTTGTCACCATGAAACGGACTGCGCCCCTGCAACAGCCGTATCAGAATCACCGTGCAAAAGTCATACAGCGGCACCGCCATCACACACAGCGGAGCCAGCATCACGTGCCGACTGCCGCTCCGCTCGTAAAACGTCCCCGCCACCGTCAAAGTCGCCAGCAAAAAACCAATCAGATTGCTGCCACAGTCACCCATAAAAATCGCCGCCGGAGGACGATTCCACACCAAAAAACCGCCCAAAGACCCCGCCAGCAGCAACAGCAGCAACGCCACCTCAGCCACCATACGCTCCACCATCAACAACAATATCGACGCAAATAACAGCGCCGCTATCAGCCCGATCCCCGCCGATAAACCATCCATGTTGTCCAGAAAATTCATCGCGTTCGTCAGCACCAAAATCCATAACACCGTCAGACCAAATCCAAACCACGGCTGAGATACAAAGACGGTCGCCCGCACTCCACTGCCAGCCACACCAACTGCCACCAGCAACTGCAGACACAAACGCAGCTTCCACGACAAACTCCAGCGATCATCCGCCAGACCCGTCAGAAATAACACCACCCCGCCCGCACCAATCGCCAGCAGTTGCAACCGCAAACCCGCCGTCGCCTCCAGACGACCACCCAGCAACAACACCGCCGGCAACATCACACCCAGAAAAATCGCAATCCCGCCGCCCCGCGGAGTCGGTATCACGTGCACCTTGCGATGACCAGGCAGGTCAATCAGACCCAGCACAGGAGCCATCCGGCGGACCAGCGGAGTCACCGCGGCCGACAGCAAAAAAGCACCGGCACCCCCCCAAAACAGCATCATCCCCATCACACCGCCTTCTCACTGCACACCGCCCCGCACACAAACACAAAATCCGGCTGGTACTACGAGAAATTCGACCGTCTCCGCCAGGCGAATTCCCCAAACACAAGTTCTCAACCACAATTTCCAGCGGATTTCAGACAACTAGCGGCTCCCACACCCATACACCCCGCGTCAAACCCGCTCCGCAGTTTGTAATTTCTGCAATTCCCCTGCTGAACTCTGCCGAATCTGACGAATTCCACAGCAGCAAATGCACCCGCATTTGTAGTTTTGGCAGATTGCAGATTTCGGATAAGAAATTCCCCTTTTGCATAATCACCAACCAGCAAACAACTTACACACAAACCGCGAAATCGGTATGTCTCTGGCGCAGCAGTTGCTGTCAGCTTGACATCAGGACGATTACAACACGACACGGCTGTCGTATCGGATTGACAGTGTTCCTGACCTGCACCCGCAGTGCACGAACCAGCCCAACCCAAATGGCTCCGCAATCGCCCGGTATTCCTCTGGCCAGTCATGGCTATTCAGCACTCACTACGGGAAATCTCTGCGATGCGATCAACTCTCACCCCAAAAACTGTCCGTCGACTGCTCGCTGCCGACGGATTTCTGGACCTGAATCTGCCTGCCGAAGCAGTCGCCGAACTGGACCGCATCACGGATGCCGGCCCTCTTGAAGGCCCCCGCCAGTTGCTGCTCGGAATTGCTCTCAAAACCGCCGGGAAGGTCGAAAAAGCCATCCTCAGCCTTGAACAGGCCGCCCGCATCATGCCGGCCCCCATCCGCCGCTTCGCGTGGCGCGAACTGGTCGACTGCTACCGCGCTGTTGGCTGCGAAGAACTGGCCGAACTGGCCGCCCGACTCGGCGGCTCCGACGACCTGCAGTTGCGGATCGCCCTGCCCTGCTCCAGTCTCACACTCGACATTGAAGCACCCGCCGCACTGCCCTGAACCACACTGTCGACACAGCAGCAAACACCCGTGACGTTGTCCGTCCGTTTTCATGCTGCCGCTGCCCCCTCGTACTCAAAAAACGTCCACTGCCCACGAACCTTTGCGGCTTCACGTGAGCCCAACCGCCTGCAACTGACCACCAATCCTCCCCTCACACCCATGGGGGAGAGGGGTCGGGGGTGAGGGGGCCAGCCACCCTGGATCGCCACCACTCCGGTCGACAAAATAGTGCACCACCGTGCTAGGGCTGGAAAGCCTGAGCTACGGAGAGAGCCACCCGCAGACTCCCGGCCTCGGTTCGCCGTCAGCCATCAGCCATCAGCTATCGGCTGTCAGCCTGCCGCCACCGCCCTTTTGCGGCTTCCTTGGCGTCTTCGCGTGAGACTACCCGCCCATTGACCACCCTCAGGCAGAACCGAAAACACCCCAGCTCACCCACTCCCACGCATCCTCACCATCCCCGCCCGGAACTCCGCCCTCCCCTCCCCCCACTCAAACCGGTAGTTTTGTACCGGACCGCTCCGCATCCTGCCGTTTTTTTCCGGCCGCAACACCGCCGCTGCACCAGTGCCCGCCACGCCCCCCACAGCACCGCCAAAATCGCTCTACACCCAGGATTGCCCGGCAGCGTACACTGCACACAAAATCTCCGGAGACCACGCTGCGCGCCGGAATCGCCACCAGTCTGCCCAGCACACGGAAGGGAATCCCCTGACATGGCAGTCCACAGAAAATTGCTGCTCCTCACCCTGCTCCTCTGCTGCCTGCTGACAGGCTGCCGAAAAAAACAGTACGCCCACGTTCTCAAAGAGAACGATCGGGATATGGTCGGCAGCCATAATGCCGGCGCAGAAACGTGGAAGCCGCTGATCGACGAATCCGTCGCACGGCTGCTGGGAAAATCCAGCCAGACCATCCTGCAGACCTCCCACACCACCATCCGCGAGAACGGCAGCCTCGCCCGCTCCGTCTGCTTTGTCGGAGTCGAAAACAAGAGCGGTGAAACCATCGGCGACTTCAAAGACCAGATCTATGAACACATCAGCACACTCGTCAGCCAGGACCCCCAGTACCGCATGATCAGCCGACGTTACGTCGACGCCGCACTCGCCGAACTGCGCTGCTCACCCGACAGCCTCGTTCTCCCCCAAAAACAACGCGACTTCCAGATGGTGCTCGAAAAAAGCAGCCAGCCCATCGACTACCTGCTGTTCGCCCGCATCACCTCCGGCACCACCGACAGCAACGGCGACTACCAGCGCGACTACCTCCTCACACTCGAACTGCTCAACATCCACACCGGCGAATCCGTCAGCGAATCCGCCATGCTCCGTAAAGGCTACCACAAACGACGCTGGGGCCGCTGGGCACACTACGGCGACGACGACGACTGACCCGTCCCCCCTCACCTCTCACCCCCTCCATCCCTAACCGTAGCTCAGGCTTTCCAGCCCGAGCACAATCCCACAAACACCCCCCCCCAACCACTACCAGCCCAAACCGTGACTGACCACGAGCGTCCGACATGGCCGTGCAACGCTCCATACGCTCCACCACTCAGTCAGTCCTGACGGCACTGCTGCTGCTGGCCTCCTGCTGCCTCGCCCAGGGCTGCCGCAGCCCGCACAAGCAACACAGCTCTGGCCTGCAGGCATGGCGTTCCGGCGACGTACACAGCTCCGCCAAACGACTGCAAAAAGCCTCCAGCCCCCTCAATGCCGAAAAAGACATCCTCCTGCTGGACCAGTCCATCATCGATCTGGCCAGTGGCGAACCTGCCGTCGCCGAATCCCGGCTCCGCACCGCCCGCGATCGCCTCGATTACCTGACACAGAAAAACGCCGTCGAGCAAACTACCGCCGTCCTCTCCGACTCCCGCGCCGTCGCCTGGTCCGGCCGTGAATTCGAACGAGCCATGCTGGTCAACATCGCGATGCTCTCCAGCCTCGTCAATGACGGACAGGATGCCTGGGCATGGTCGCTGCAGGCCATGCAGACATCCCGCGAACGCCGCGACACACTCACAGCCGCCGGCACTAACAACTCCGGCACCGCCGTCCTCGCCGACGACAGCACCGCCACAACCGCCGGCAGTCAGACCGTCACACCCGCCAGCTTCGAAAAACGTACCCCCCCGAAAATCACCGCCGAAACACTCGATCAGCCGCTGGCACTGGCCGCTTACCTCTCTGCCATCGTGCATTCAGAAAAGCCCAGCGAAACGGCGGAAACCGAGCAGGCTCTGCAGGACGTCCGGCTGTGGAATCCGCGATTCAGCACCGCTGCTGCCGGCAAACTGACACCGCTGGGGATCCAGTGCCGCAAAACGCACGGCACGCTGCACGTGATTGTGCTTGCCGGGGTTGCGCCCGAGTGGGTTTCGGAATCGTGCGAACCCACCTCAGCGGCCCTGCTGATTGCCGACCAGATCCTTTCAGCCCAAAGCAAATACAAATTGCCGCCCACTCTGTTTTCGATCAAGATTGCCCGACCGCAGTCGCGGGATCAGGGGCGAGCTGAACTGACGCCGGGAGCCGCCGTAGCAGGCAGCGGAATCGGCAGCGAACGCCGCCAGTTGGGATTCTCCACCATCGTCGACCTTCGCGAAGTTGCCGACGCCTCCTATCAGGCCGGGCGTGACAAAGCGATTGCCGACGCGGTGGTCCGCCGCGTCATCAAGAAGGGCACCGTCGTTGCAGCCAAAGCGATGTCCAGCGACAACCTGGACTGGAAAGCGGATTTGGCCATGACGGCAATCGGAGTCGGCTGGGAAGCCCTTGAGAAAGCGGATACGCGATCCTGGAGCACCCTGCCGTCCGCGGTCCGCATAGCTGCTGAAGAGTTGCCATCTGGCGAATACAGCCTTGATCTGTGGACGCGACCACTGAGCGAACGATATCCGGTACATGCGCAACCGGTCAAAGTCCGCATTGAAGACGGGCGTAACACCTGTGTTTTGCTGACGATGCCCGCCGACCGCATCACCGGCGCGATCCTCCTCGGCGGCGCCGACCGCAACATCATCCCCGCCCCGTGAACCCGTGGGCCGCCGTCTCTTAAACGGGAGGGCGAGGCTCCCGCCGAGCCACCATCCCTGACACCAACACTCCGTGCGGTACTCACACCCGCGGACTCCCGGCCACGGCTCGCCTTTTTGATCGCTCATCAGCGTTCATTAGCCGTGCAAAAAAAGCCAGCCAGGCCATCCCGCAACGCAGACTTTCAAGAGCCCTTTCGCGG